>Ga0134128_10000023_pt1 | contig 216644 bp, 182 predicted proteins | sample KB31754_FD_96462 | JGI IMG/M metagenome (GOLD analysis project Ga0134128, IMG submission 96462) | Terrestrial soil microbial communities with excess Nitrogen fertilizer from Kellogg Biological Station, Michigan, USA - KB3-175-4 | ecosystem: Environmental > Terrestrial > Soil > Unclassified ...
ACGTGTGCGGCACCGGGTGAGGGTCAATTGCTCGCGTACGAACGGCAGCAATACCCGCTGGTCGATGCTCAGCAGCCATTTGATGAAGTATTCCGACTGCAACTGCGACGGCAGCAGACGTGGTTCGTGTCCTGTAAGATGGAGCTTCGGTTGACCGTGGTACGCGCTATTCCCATGACAATGGATCATGTAAATCCTTAAGATTTGGATGCTTATATGCTGGTACGCGCGGTACGCGATATTTCCTATTGCAGCTTTAACACGGCCTGTTTTGTTTATCGCTAGACTTCAAATATGGCGTACCGCACGTACCGTGCGTACCGGTATCAGTTTTCATCGGGGTTTTTGATGATTTTGATCTTTTGGCTGGTACGCGCTGGTACGTGCGGTACGCTCTTTTTCTTCCTTTTGTGCCATGAAGCGGGCGGCCTGCTCACGTGCGGCCAGTGTCAATCGGACGCCAGGATAAAACCGTTGTCGTTTTTCTTCGCCGTTGCCGTTGTCCTCTTTGACTCGTTTGCTCTCGGTGCGATAGATGCCCAAAGCGTTGCGGATATCCCGCCAGAATAATTGTTTTGATCCCGGATCATGTTTCTCATCCTTGCACCATGCGCACCAAGCGTTGAAGAGAACATCAGCTTCGACACTTGCTCCCGACTCTTTCTGACAACAGTCTCTTATAAATCCGTTGCATGGGCTCATCAGGTCATTGAGCTCATCGCTTGCCGCGCTCGATGAAGTTGGCGGCGCGAAACGGCCACGATTCTGAAGCCTTTTCCAGCCCTCGATGGCCCAGTTCAGCAGTGCAGGTTTCTCCGTGCAGATGCGGTCCACAAGCTTTGTATCTTCTCGGCCATAGAAGCTTTCTTCAAAAACCAGCGGAATGAATCGGCTCGCTAATGCACCGCTGGCATCGGTGAAATGTGGCAATTCATTGGTCAGGATCATCAACCGTGTGTTGAGTATTGTCGTCAGCGGCTCAAGGTTCTTCCTGTCGATGGTAATTGCATCCTGCCCAGTGATGGACAGGATCATCTCTGTAATGAGCGCAAGATCAGAGCGGCCTGAAATTCGAACGTCGGCAATGATGGCAAGTTGCTTGCCGATCAGCGGCCACAATCCGAAGTTGCGCCCCAGTGATTGCAATGTCGGGCCAGCAACATTTGATGGGCCGATGACCTCCTGTAGAACCCGGGCAATAGTTCCCTTGCCGGCTCGCTTCGGTCCGACCATCAACAGGGCTTTTTGCTGACTATTTTCACGCGTGAGGCAGTAGCCGAACCATTCTTGTAAAAACTCAATTGACTCCCGATCGTCGGGCCATAGTTGGTCTAAGAATTTAAGCCATGCCTTGGGGTGAGCGCCGGCCATTGGATCAAAGTTGTAGTCGAGTGCATTTGTGGAAAAAAACATCGGCGTCGGGATGTGAAACATCTTCGCGCCGCTTCCATCAAGTCGAATCAAACCATTTTTTGCAGGAATGATTGACAATGGATCGGGTAGATGCTCTTCAGAAGATAGCCAAGTGGGCGGCTGTTTATGCTCATGTGTGACGGCTCGCAGCGCATCAATCACATTGTTTACATCTCTAGAGTTTGGCCGATATTTTCGCGGCGCGTCGTCGATGATCACTTCGCCGATCACGCGATGCTTAAGGGAGTCGTGAAGGAATTTGTAGACCAGCGATCGAACCGCATCATCCTTTACCGGCCGCCATTTTGGTTCCTTCCATGCAAAGAAAACGGAGTCGCTGTTTAGTAGGCGATGGCGATGATGATGGGCGAATTGATCTTCCAGTAGAGTGAGGGCGATCGTGATGTAATCCTTTGGGTCATGGAACACCGGCTCGTTGGCGGGGCCGCGGTTGACTTTGGATCGCGTAGTAAATCGGCCATTGGCGGGTGCTATACGATTGCTCCCTCTCGTGGCGATATTGTTGCCGTTGCGTCCCTGCATGGAAAAAATTACTTGACGAGTGACAAAAGTCTGCCCGCTTCCTGTTTGGCCAATGTCGGGATTTTGGAGTAGTGGCCGGCCGTGAGTTTCCAGCATTCTTTGCCGCAATAGCGACCAGGGGCCAACGGGATTAGGTCACCTTGCCCCAGCAAGGCGGACAGTCGGGGAAAACACCTCGCCATGCCGGGCCTGCGCGCAGCGGAAAAGAATCATCACGCGATGGCCAGCCTGCTGAGTGACAAGGCGGAAATTCAGCTTTCGTATGGCCGGTTCAATTGATGCCCAAGTTCCCGGATCGGAAAACTCAAAGGCGTGTAAGCCACCGCTGGCGGATCCTGCTTTGGCAAATAGATGTTCGTCCAGAACGTGCAGTGCAAAGCCCAGCGACTGCAAATGAAGTGCAGTCTGTCCTACGGGTCCTCGCCGGTTGCGGTGATGTCTGATTTGAGGCAGTGATATCGCTGCATACAATCGCATGTCGGTGGTTCCCGGCCGCTTCGCTCAAGGCATTGGGGTGAAGCGGCCTTTTTATTGTCTTACAAAACTGCGGCAAGACGTCGAACGGCATCAGCATGCGCCTTCGCCGGCGATATAGTCGGCGCAGTCGGTGCTGCCTGCCTCGCGATGAACCTGGCTATGGCGGACCTGGTTGTTATTTTCCGGCCGCTGAGGATCGTCGATTCGAGTTGCACTCTTTCGCCGCTGGCGGCGCGGCAACCGCGGCCAGTCGCACGATGAATCCACGAAATGTCGTGTACTCGGCCGTCGATGCATAATCGCGGATCGCGCCTGGCAACATTCAAGCTCAGGGGCTGTTCGCCCGCTTCCAAATCGTCGAGGATGGAGCGACGGGACAGGTCAGGCATGGCTTGCCTCCCTGCGTCCAAACGCGTCTGTCGGGTGACAATAAGAAACCTTGATACCGAATCGCTGAAGGTTTTTTTGGGCGTCTGCCGCCCGCTCAAAATCGCCCTTCTCGATGTATTGCTCCAGGAGAGCGAACCAGTAGAAGGGGCAAGCTGTGAGCTTTCTGTCTGACTTGGGTTCCTCGGCCATCTGATCTCCACAGATTAAGTACATCCGTAGAATCAGGGCCCGCGCAACCTCACTTTCGAGGTTGCGCCAGTAAAACAAGCCTAAAAAAATTTTCCCGCGCATCTGCAAAGCGGAGATGCGCCAGCAGGGGTTAGAGATGCGCACCAGAAGCGCTAAGATGTGCCAGGGGTGGCGCGATGGTCTTCGGCCTCAATCAGGCCATCTTCTGATTTCTGCCCTTTTGGCAGATCGCGCCCCGAGCCGATTTGAAGCGCGGCCCTTATAGCTGGCTGCTTATATAGCCAGCCACGGGTTCGCTGTACGGCCTGAGCAAGCTGCTCTTGCGTCCAATCAGGATTGTCTTTGATCAAGAGCAGCACTTTGGCTACGCGCTCCTCATTGCTGATTTCCTGGTCGATGGCTTCAACCGGTGCGTTTTGTGGTTGTGTTGGTGCAGACGCCCAGTCGGCCGGAAGCTTGTCGGCCCAATAAGTGCGACGTGCCTTTTCCTCAAGCAGTGATTCGCAAACGTCGGCCAAGCGGCGTTGGACCGACCGCGCAAGCTCATGTGAGTGTTCATGCTGAAGGTCTGATCGAACGATGTCCCGAAGTGATGATGTGAGGTTCTTAAGATCCGTCTCCGGGAAGTCGCTTATCCTCACAATGAGTGCTCTGGCGTCTTCGTTAAGCAGGGTCTTGCCGTCGCGATTCCATCGCTCGTCTAACCCATCGAGGCGGTGAAGCACTGCATTGCAAAGACAAACAACATCTTCAATCCATGGGTCACTGAAATGATCGGTTTTCATTGGTTCGAATCGCCTGCGGGAATTATACCGGCCTATTCAATCTCCGCATATCTCGACATCGAATTTGCCGACATCCTTAAGCACCTTGTCAATTGCCTCTCGTAGCTTGAGCAGCCGTTCGGCGCTGGTGTAGATGATCATCTCTAAGTCATCATCCATGGCCGTGAGCGTATATCCGCGCCGCGCGTCATATTCGAGTGAAATGGTTGCTTCCATGGTGGCTCGTTTCAGTTGTTGGGCCATTGGCTTACCTCGCGTCGCTCGGCGCCGTCAGGCGCTGGCCCCATTGCGAATCGGGGTATTGTCGCTGGAAGTCCTTTCGGTCCACCCAGCCCAGCCCGGCAAACGCAACGCCTCGGGCACTGACCAGCACGACCTGCCAATAGCTCGAAGGCGACAGCAGAAGCCAATAAAAGCCGCGTTCATTTGGAATGTTCATGTTGATCCTCATGCATCTTCTGTAATTGCAATAGCACGTCGGCAATCGATGCTGGCTCGCGTGTCCAGCGCATGATGCTGACCGCCGCGGCCGATGGCAGGAATTGACAGAAGTAATCGCCGTTGCAGCCCGGCTTAAAGATGCGCCATGCCCGCTCGCCGTGGTTGACGATGGCCTGCACGTCGATGCCGGCGATGCGCTTGGTTGTCAGTTCGACGATGGCCATTATTTCCCCCTGCGACCGACTGCCACGTATCTGCTTATTACTCGCCCTGACTTTGGGTCGATCGTACCGATCTGGATGCGCGATCGCTTGGCGTCATTGAAAGCATCAGCGGCAAGCGTGGCGCTGATAACCTCGGCCCCGTCCAGAAGGGCATCGGTGAAGATCGCGCCAAGACCAGCAATGTGCGACAGGTCTGTGTCGCGCAGGTCCGCTTTGGTGAAGTTCGCGCCCTCCAGTTGATTGCCGACAAGGCCGACATTATTGAGGTTAGCGCCCGTGAAATTCGCATGGTTAAAATAAATCGGTTCCTCGTCTGTGAAGATCGACGACAAATCGCAGCTTCGAAAATCAGCGCCGGTAAAATCAGCCTGATTGAAGTTGCAGCCGCGCATCTCGGCATGAGCGAAGATACAGCCGCGCATGGATGAATAACTGAAGTCCACGTTGGCCAGATTCATGCCGGTGAAGTCGATACCGTCGAGGCGCAGGCCTGCGAGTCGGGCCACGCAATGAAGGGTATCGGGCTTCGCCGGCTCTGGAACCGCCGCCAGCAGTCGAATGATTTCAAGACGCGACAGCTCGGGGCGCGGATACTTGGTTGTTTTCCGTTTCATGCTTTCTCTCTTTTTTGATTCGCTTTTTGAGTTTGCGGTAAAGGAAACGACAGGGCGGGCACGATTCGACTCCGATGCACTCATCATCTGTCCTGCCCAGCCGGTCCACGCGGTACAGCAGCAGTGAGAAAACGAACTTGGGCATGGGCGCGATGCTGTCGGGCTTGGCGTAGGGCGTCAGGTCGATGATCGATATTTCATTGGCGAATCGCCAAGGCTCGGTATTTGCGGTGTCGGCGATCGCCTGGCAGATCGGCAGCGCCCTCTCGGACGTGCAGTTCATCGTGCTGATGAACGCAATGGGCCGATCGATCTTGTTTTGCTCGGTGACCAGAAAGCCCACTGTGGCCCCGTCCCAATCGCATGCTTCCCAAACCATGCCGCTCGGCAGGTCGAGTTTGTCTTTCATGGGGCAACCTCAAGAGGCGTAGTGATGAATCTGGCCCAATGCTCGCGTAGTCGTTTCTCGATCCGCTGAAGTGAGAAGAGCACATCCTCCAGCTTTGCGCCCTGCCTGATTTGAATTCGCACCGGCTGAACGCGATCGCAAAAGAAGTAGCCAAATTGGGCCTCCATCACATGATCTGGAGCCGCGCAAATCTCAAGCATGCGATAGATGGGCCGCCATTCGTTTATCAGGCTCTGGATCATCTGCTCTCGTGGCAGGGGTTCGAGGCTCACCCGCCAGCCGTTGAAGCATGCATCCCTGAGATGCTCTGGAATTCTGGAAAACTCACGGATGGCGTGAATGAGCGATTCCTTGCTCGGTTGGTCCCCTCGACTCGCGCGACTCACGTTCTCAAGGATCTGGGTGACCGCGTTGACCCGGCCAAGATAGGGGGCAACGTGATCGTAAATCTCATTCGCTTGTTCCGTTAGATCGTCGATTGAAAAGTCCTTGACAGGGGCGGCCTCTGGCGATGTCATCGCTTTTGATCGTTTTGCTCTTTTCATGGCTATGCTCATTTCTGTTGATGTGAAAACCCACAGCGCCAGCGGCGGCAAAGGTGTCGGAACCTCGTGTGCAGGTCTTTGCCGGCCCGCCAGCGCCCGCGATACAGGCCCCACGGCCTGCACTGCATCGCGCCGCCGATCTGACCACCGGCGGGCGGGTCGATTGTCAATTGGGTTTAAGACAAGCCGTCAAACGGCTCCGGGTCCTGTTGCTCGTCTTCCTCAATCTGGCGCGACAATTCGGCCAGCGCAGAGCGAAGCAGGGGCGTCGGCGTCATCGGATCGGCAACGATCTCGATCAGCCGTTCCTTGGACGGATTTGAATTGGCGGGCGGGGAATGAAACGATATCATGAGGCCTCCAGTGCGGCCCATCTGGCTTCTTTTGATCGGGATTCCAGGTGGGCCAAGCTGTTTATATCGGCCGGACAATCCAGGCCAACATTTACTTGGGAATTGTATTTACCATTAATTCCGGTGAGGTCAAGTAGGAAATTTAATTTCCCATTAAATTGTTCTCGCCTTGTGCTATGATGCAGGAATGGGAAAACAGCAGAAGTCACGGAAGGGACGCGGCCGACCATCGGGCACGGGCATTTATGATGGCGGCCATCTTCGATTTGCAGTGACAAAAGAAATGGCCGAATGGCTCAAAAAGTTTCAGATCGAAAATGGATTTGTGACGCTCTCGGACGCAGCTCGTGAAGTGGTTAAGCGTGCGATGCAGGCGACACGATGAGGAATTGTCATGCTCAAGCGATTTGGAAATGTGGCAGTCGATTGGTCGCGAGTCTACGCGGCCACCTGCAAGAAGGAGGGGCGCACGGTGACGGTAAATCTTTGGGTCGATCTGCCCGGCGAGCCTAAGACCATAATTGAGTTGAAAGGCCCGGTTGCGGCGACAGCAATGGAATTGATCGATGGGGAAACAAAGAAATTCGAAAATGCTGGCACTTTTTACTTCGAAAAAGCAAAGGTCTGTCGAATCGATCTGCCGGAAATCCCCTTGACGGATGATATGTTGAATAAGGCAAAGCATCCGCTCGGCAAGATCACCTTTGATTTGGGTGACAACCGATCAGTAGTCATCGAAATGAATCGGGACGCGGTGGAGGAAATACTTTCAGAGTGCCACTAGCCGTTTGACTACCATCGCCTTTGGTGGTTGACCTGCCGCACTAGGCCAGCCAGTAGCCGCAACTTGAGCAAATCACTTTGAATCAGCGACAAGGCCTCTCATGTCGCTGCCACGATTCACCCTGACCAACTTCGCCGCGCTGTTCTCGCTCAATTTCCCGCTGGCCCATCCTGCCCACGGCTTCGCCGGCACCGGCCGCCGCTGGAACGGCAACCCGATGGCCAAGCGCAGACGCCGCAAGCTGAAGGGCTGGCAGAGAAAATTCAAGTAATCCTTGCACCGGTGTCGATATTCAGGTCATGAGTGCCGACACGTCTTCGCTGGTCTTATTCACGTCAGAAGGCAAGCTGATCGCGCCGATCGCGGACTCAAGAACCCTATGAGAAGGATGGCGCGAAGTTCCAAGACTTCATTGTCACTACTGCACTCATTCCTTTTCCTGAGATTGGAAAAGTGTTTGTCGTGCGCGACGTTAAGCAAAACAAAGACGTGAGTAGATTTAGCTGCGTTGGGGTAACGGCGCGCATGGAACCTGAGCCGTTTTTAACTGTTCAGGGTCGCATCATCATCCGCCGCGCCCCATTGCCGACGTAGTCTTTGCACACCCTCTGCGTTTGGCTCATCGCTTAAGGTCCACAGACGCCGCTCATCGCCTCAGCTCCTTGAGATAGTTGAGGATGTGATTCATGCCGCTGGCGCCGATCGCGAGATAGAGCCAACTGCATCGCTCGGCGTCGGACATCTGGCGCAGGCTCCAGCAGATGGCGAACATGGTGACGCCCGAAAGCACCATGCCCAGGCATACCCTGATTGTGCATGGCGATGGTCATGCAACTCCACTCATTGGCCCCGCGTTGGATAGAGTCTGTGTCTTACCTCGCCCGCTGGGTCGGATTGCTCCCCCGGCGGGTTTTTATTTTCTGAACAGTCTCGGGTTTGCAGCGATAGCAGCGCCAGCCATCTTCATCAGTAAACCGGGCGCAGTTTGGGCAGAATATCACGTGGCATTTGTGGCATGGCTTGCCCGTCTGGCAAATCGAAGATCACGCCGCAAGCTTCGCACGGCGTCGGCATTGAATCTTCATCCTGCATTTCTTTCTCGATAAATCCGGGCACCGCCGGCGGCCGTGGGGGCGGTTATACCGGCGGGCCCGTTCGGCGAACTTCGCAGCGCGTCTGCGCTTCACTGGCGATTTTAACCTCAGTGCGCGCACGATTGCACGCTCATTAAAACCAACGGGAAGATCGACAACGAATTGAAATGTATGGCCACCGGCCGTGCCCTGTCGGCGGATGGCTTGAGAAATGTTGTCGCACAACTGGCCCACTGAAGCCGCTGCGAGGGTCACCGATCGATATCGCATCAGCCGCTTTGGATTGGCAGGATCCAGTCGCGTGAGACAAATGACCTCGCGTCTCGCGCCTCGCGTCGATTGCTTGATCGGCGTGCGACGCCGCTCCATCTCATCGGCGATGCGCTTGGCCTGATACAGCACGCGCATTGATTGCAACTGCTGATAGCCTGCTTCACCGATGGGTGCATCGAGTAAACTTGGGTGTAAGAACTCTGGCGCGATGGGAACTTCGAAAAACTCTGGCGCGCCGTTTCCTACAATGCGCTCAGCGAGCGTGAGGTACATCCATACAACCCTTGCCCCCACGGCGCGGGTTGGTCTGTCCTGAATTGTGCAAACACAAATAGACCCACTGGCCACATGCTTTTTGAAGCATCGCCCGATGGCCGGGAGTCGTTCTGCAATTATACCAACAGGGGCGGCCTCAGCCTATTTCCATCGCCACCTTACGCCCCAAATCGCGGTTCTGTTCGGCATACCCCTGCGTCACCGCCAGTGACTTTTGGCCAAGCACGACACCGGCGGTTTCAAGGTTGTAAAGCTTGCGCAGCTTCGTGGCCACGGTGTGCCGGACCTGGTGCGGGTGGAAGCGGTGCGATTTGATCCAACTCTCGAGCTGCGCCCACTTCTCGGGGCCAAGCCGGGCTTTCCATTCGGCTCGGGTTTCCCATCGCTTCATCGTCTTGCGGTTCCTGGCCGGCACCTTCACGCGCGCCAGCTCCAGCGGCAGCGGAAATGCCGTCTCGCATGCCCGCTGCACTGCGCGGCGATAACTGGACGATGTGTAATGATCGCCCGCGACACGCTGGGGCTGTTCAGTGATGTTCGATCCCGCTTCGTTGCCCTGGCCCGCTGGCGTCGTCCGCGCGGCCGCGCGCTTGGCGCGCAGGTCCTGCACCGCCAGACGTGGCGAAAACAGGTAGGCCTTGGCTTCCTCGTCAGTGCGATAGGGCAACGTCGGCAGAAATGGACGGATGATCTCCTGGCATTGCTTGCCCAACATGATTTCGCGTTCATGCCCATGCCATTGCGTCTTGTGCGTGGCTGGCCGATATACCCACACGGCCGCGCTCATGTCGATGTCGATCGCGCGCATGATGCAAAGCTCACCACCTCGGGCGCCAGTGAGAAGCTGAAGCTTTAGAATCGCTTCGATTGGGCGGGGCAACTGCCCATAGATGCTCTGGACGTGCGTTTCGGCGACAGGTTTGACGGGCTGAGTTTCCCGGGCATCGGTGCGGCCGGCGGCAAGGCCGCGCACGGTCGCAAGGGCCTGGTATATGGCGGCGGGAACCAATTCATCAGATACGCCCCATTTAAATATCATCTTCACGCGGTTCGTCTGCTTGTTGGCCATGGGTCTTGACCAGCCGCGGTGCTGCACTGTTTTCCCGGTCATGCAGTGCGTGTAGGTCAGCGGCTTTGTCAGAAGATCCCGCCACGCTCGTAGGGCCTTGGGTCCAAATTTCTCAATGGGTGTCTGGCCGTGGAAGTGAACGAGATGTCGAATCACCGCGCGAAACTCGTGGTATTCGCCGGTCGGTTGACCGTCGGACTTGCGGTAATAGGTGCGAGCGTGTTCCAGGAAGGCCGCGGCGAGGTCATTGATAGTTGGGCCTTGGTGCTCGAACAAGTCAGCCGTTCGCGAGGGACCTTGGCGGCCGCGCAACAGCCATTGGGCAATCAGGCGGTCATAGGCAGCCCGGCTCTCAGGCGTGCCGTGACGGCCCAGCGGGATCTGCTTGCCGTCGATCGTGACGTAAGCCTGACCTGATTTTTTGTGATGGCAATAAGACGGAGTGGATTTGGGGCGGGGCATGGAAGCGGCTCCAAGGCGTTTTTCTGGACAGTCCAGAAAAACTCAGCCTCATTCCGCCGCTCACCTCAACACGAGGTGGTATGCATTCCACGCATCCGGCAACGTTTATGTCACTTTTTTTGAGTGGGCGATACAGGGCTCGAACCTGTGACCTCAGGTGTGTGATACCTGCGCTCTAGCCAACTGAGCTAATCGCCCGTCGTGTTTCTCCTCGTACTCTACGAATGGGCCGTGGCGAAATCAATAGATCAAGACCGGTGCGCGCGATCGGTGAATGAATCTGACGCGCTTCGTTGGATGATCTCCTCGATCAGTTGGGCGTTGGCGGCGGGGAACTGATGTTGGCTGAGTTCTTCGGGCGCGACCCAGGCCAGTTGCTGGCAGGCCAGGGGCCTGGGCTGGCCGGACGTGAGCTGGCAAATGAACGGATGCAGGCAGACCTCAAAATCGGAATAGGCGTGGGTGATCGCTCCGAGCGGCTCAAGATGATCGACGCAGATGTCGAGCTCCTCGCGCAGCTCGCGATGCAGACAATCCACCGCGCTTTCACCAGGCTCCTGTTTGCCGCCGGGGAATTCCCAGTGGTCGGCGAAGGTGTCGCCTTTGCGCCGCTTGGCGATCAGGATTTTTGATTCACGAAAAATGATCGCGATGACCACATCGAGGCGCCTTCGCGGAGGGTTCTGGCTCATGGATTTGCCGAGTCTACTGTTGAACCCGATTTTGGAGAAATAGCGGCATCACAAGCCAATTCCGTGCCACATAGAAGATGAAAAGGATGCTGTCAACGAATTCACGTAATCGTCTATGTTTAAACGCTTTATATACAATTAAGTTTTTCCGTTTGGGCTTTGAAGGTTGATTGACATACAGCGGTGAAGGGAGTTATAGTCGCCTTCGTTGTGAGGGGCGTGCGGAGTCATTTGTACGCGATATGAAATATCATTTTCGTCTAACGGCTGTTTCAGCCGTGGCGCACTTCCGGAGGTGGATAGGAGCCACTCCTCCGGAAGTTTTTTTTGGTAATCAAATCTGGTTCAACTGATCCGGTTTGGGGCGAGACGAAGCCTAGTGGAGCAGCCACTTGGCGAGGGCAGCGATGAGGGCAGCGGCCGGCAGGGTGATAATCCACGACAGGACAATCTCGATCACCTTCTTCCACTGAACCGCGTCGGGATCATTTTTCAACCCGCCGCCGATGATGGCGCCGGTTGAGACATGGGTGGTGGAGACGGGCAGGCCTTCCCAGGATGCCAGGCAAACCAGAACTGCCGTCGAAAGGCTGGCGGTAAGGGATTCCAGCAACGGCAGGGGCGTTAATTTCTTTGATAGGGTATTCAACACCTTTCGGCCCGAGATGATCGCGCCGGCCGCCGTCGCTATTGCGACGATCAGAAATACGATTCTGGTTCTCCCGGGCGGCAATGCCAATAAGGAAAGCGCGGCAATCTTCGGCGTGTCATTCCAGCCGCGTGCAAAACTAATGAGTCCTGCGCTAAACCAGTGGACTGTATTCGTGGAGCGCGAAGTGATCGCACGCGTTTGCTCTGCCGCCATCACGGCAACGCTTGTGGAACTTTGTACCACCTCGACCAGCGCTTCAGTTTCTATCCTCGGTTTTCGCACCGCCGCCGCGATGGGCCAGGCCAGGAGGTAGACGATCGCCATCGCGAGCAGGGGGCTGAGAATCAATGGAAGCAGGAATCCGCTCTCAAGCTTTGCCCAAAGAATTTTGTCGTGGCTGAACGTGACGAGCCCGGCGCCCAGCAATGATCCAAGAATGGCATGCGTAGTGGAAACAGGAAGACCAGTCTGTGTCGCAAAGGCCACCCAAGCAATGGAGCCAATTAGAACCGCAACGAAAAATTGAGGCTCAAGCAAAGTGCCATCAGTAAACAGGCCGGTACTGAATTTTTTGAGCAGACCATGCGAAAAATAGAAGGAAACCATTGCGCCCACGAGCGTCGCGAGGGTCGCATAGATCAGCGCCACGCGCTCGCTCGCGGCTCCATAACCCACCAGCGTGGCAATGCCCTTGGAATTGTCATTGGAGCCGTTCGCATACGCGAGAAATGCGACCAGCAGAAGTAAGCCAACCGTCATGGACGGTATTCCCATTCCAGCCAGATCAGAGTAGTCTGACTGCTCGAAGTCCTGTTGGGGCGGAGTTGCTCCAACTTCAACAAAGATTCTCGACCGGCATGGAGCCGTTTCATGCAGGACAAGCTGAATTCCGCCGAGTGCTCGAAATATCTCAAGGCACTGGCCGATCCGGAGCGCCTGAAGATCGTCCAATCGCTTCAGGGCGGCCCCAGATCGGTTGGCCAAATCTGCCGCCAATTGAATGCCCCGGTGGGCAACGTCTCACATCACCTCAAGCAGCTTCGCATCTCGGGGCTAGTCCAGAGCCGAAAAAAAGGGCGGTTCGTCGAATATTCACTCGACCCGGCCCTTACCACGACGACCGGGAAAAATCCGCTGAATGTTCTTGAGTTTGGCTGCTGCCGCATTGAATTGGGCAAAAAGTAACCGATCGCCCGCCGTAGGGGAAGTAGATTCCAATATTCTAATGAATGTTAGGAAGATCTAAGATGTTGCATCCACAGCGCGCAGGCCGATTGCGCTGGCGGTGGCGTGGGTTTCGATGTGGCTGATGCTCAGGTGCCACCGGCTGATGCCCAGCTCCGTTGCGATGCGTAAACATTCGCCCGATAGGAAAACGACCGGCTGGCCGCTGGGCTGAGAGCGCACTTCGATGTCGGTCCAAGCGATTCCGCCGCGCCATCCAGTGCCGAGCACTTTTAAAACAGCTTCCTTGGCCGCGAAGCGCCCGGCAAGATGCTCGTAATATCGCTTGTGATTGCGCGCGCAATACTGCTGCTCGAGCGGCGTGAAAACGCGGTCGAGAAAATGCTGGCCGTGATCGTCCACCATTTTTCTGACCCGGCCTGTTTCGACGATATCGATCCCGTGACCGAGAATGGGCATGGAATGAAGGTACGCGCACGGCGCGCCGCCGACAACTGGCGCGCCGGCTTACGAACCGAGGTTGGCGTTTTTGACGCTTTCCTGCCAAAGCGATAGCATATTTGCATTAATCGACCCGCCGCCCGCGCCCTGAAGGAGAATTTCCAAAGATGACCCCGCGCGACGTTTTGAAGATGTGCGAGCAGAAGCAGGTGCAGTTCATCGACCTGCGATTCATGGACTTTCCAGGGCTCTGGCAGCACACGACCTGTCCACTGAGCGAGTTGACTCTCGATAGCTTTTCGCACGGGTTCGGATTTGATGGCTCATCCATCCGCGGCTGGCAGGCCATCAATGAATCGGACATGCTTTTGGTGCCCATTGCTGACAGCGCCAAGATCGATCCGTTCATGCAGCACACGACGCTGGCGATGATCTGCGATGTGCGCGATCCGATCACCAAGAAGGAATATTCGCGCGATCCGCGATCCATCGCGCGCAAAGCGAAGGCGTTTCTAGAAAAAACCAAAATTGCCGACATGGCTTTCTTTGGACCGGAGCTGGAGTTTTTCGTTTTCGATCAGGCCTTTTACGATCAAGGCATCAACTTCGCCAAGTATTACGTCGGCAGCCGGGAGGGAATCTGGGGGCGGGGCGATGAGGATCCATCGAACCTCGGCTACAAAATTCGTCTGAAAGAAGGATATTTCCCGACGCCGCCGATGGACACGATGCAGAATGTCCGAAGCGAAATGGTGGCGACGTTGATCGAACTGGGCATTCCTGTCGAGGCGCACCACCATGAAGTCGCGACCGGCGGACAGTGCGAAATCGACATGCGTTACCAGGACCTGGTGACCATGGCCGACAACGTGATGATGTACAAGTACGTGGCGAAGAATGTCGCCGCGCGACATGGCAAAGTGGTGACGTTCATGCCCAAGCCGCTCTACCAGGACAACGGCTCGGGAATGCATGTTCACTTTTCATTTTGGAAAAAAGATAAGCCGCTGTTTGCGGGCAACAAATATGCCGGTCTGAGTGACACCGGCTTGTATGCGATTGGCGGAATTCTGAAACACGCGCGGGCGTTGTGCGCGCTGTGTAATCCGACCACCAACAGCTACAAACGGCTGGTGCCCGGTTATGAAGCGCCGGTCAATCTCGTTTATTCCAGTCGAAATCGCTCGGCCGCCATTCGTATTCCGATGTACAGCGAGCGGCCGCAGACCAAACGCCTCGAATTCCGCTGCCCGGACAGCTCGTGCAATCCCTATCTCGCTTTCAGTGCGATCACGATGGCGGCGATCGATGGGATTCAAAATAAGATGCACCCGGGCGATCCCCTCGATAAGGACATGTACCACCTGAGCATGGAAGAATACGAAAAGATCGGCTCAGCGCCGGCTTCGCTGGAAGAGGCGCTGGAATGCCTGGAAACGGACCATGAGTTCCTGCTGAACGGAGACGTGTTCACGGCAGACGTGATTCACTACTGGATCAAATACAAGCGCGAAAACGAAGTGGATGCAATCCGGCAACGGCCGCACCCTTACGAATTCTGCATGTACTTCGACATTTAGGCGGCTATCGCTTAATTGATCACCGGCGTGCGGAAATCTTCCAGTGCCTCGTCCAGTGATGCCATGGCCGCTACGGCGTGTCGGTTAGTCGACCTCTTCTGCGAATGCCTGCTGGCGATGCCACTGGTGCTGAATCCTTCATCAACCCAGTTTGCCGAAAGTTCATAACCGAGTTCAATCAATAGATCGCCGGCCTCGGCATGGAAGAATCTCCGATCCGCCTCCTGTGCGAATGCTTGCCGCGACGTCGAGCATTCTGCCACCTCGTGGCGAGGCACGATGGCAGTGCTTGAGGGAGTCGGTACCAGACGCCGCCAGGCTCGGCTCAAAAAGTCAGCATCGCACCGACGTGGGATCTGCGGCTCTTCCGGTGCCGGGGGCAGATCAAGATCAACCGCCAATTTGCTGAGCGTCTCGAACGGTTGATTGACCAGCTCTTCCATCTTGACGTGAAACACGCCGGCGCGATTTCGCCACGAACGAACGTGTTGCGCCCATGCCGCAACTCGGCTCAGGCCATTTACCCTCTGGCGAATGAATTGTGAAAACGGAACCCTGGCCTCCGGGGCAATCGGCTGCATGTAGTGATAGAGCGAACGCAGCACATCCCGGCCATCGCGATAAATATAAATGAAGCTGCTGTTTTGATTGAGCCAGTCCGCAAACTGCGGATTGACTGTCCAGGCCGACCGCTCTACGCCGCCGTGATGCAGATCGGACAAGGCATGCGTCTTGACGATTGGGCGCTTCGCTCGGCTGAGAATGCGCGAGATGTGATCGACATTAAGCGGCTGATCCGCCAGCGCCGATACATCAAGGCTGAGGTAAAGTCCGTCAGCAGGTTCAAACCAACCCTTGCGCATCCAGCACGGCTGAAAATTGATTCGGAGCGTATCGATGCAAAGGTGTGTGCCACTGCGAGGGTGGCTGGCCACCACAATAGGTCGGCACCTATCTTTATCCACGGCGCGCAGCATCCCACCCATGTCCAGCGACATTTTCAATCTCCACCATCCGGGCGTGCGTGGTTCAAAAATACCTTTCCGGCAAACCACTTGCGGAAAGGTGCTTCAGTGCTGTCGGTAACGAGCCCAACACTGCATTTTCTGCACCCTAGTATACTAAACGCCGGGCAAAAGAACATATTTCCCGAAGATTATTTTACGGTGCCGATGAGCTTATCGGGGTAAAAATGGGCAGGAAATGCGGGCTAAGTGAAGAGGCCGCCATCGACCTATTGAACGGACCGATAGATCACGATCGGCGTCATCGATATGGCCGGGAACGCGGGACCGTTTGCCAGGCGAAACGCATTGTTCATGAGAAGAGAAAGCTGTTCGAACGAATCTTCCATCTGATTGCCAATCGGCATGGGCTGAATTGCCGCAGTCTGGCCAGGCATGTTCAGTTGGGCAATGGTGGTCCAGTTGGCGTCAATCTCGATGCCATATTTCTGGTTCAGTGCCGCGGGTGAATCATAAAACCGATCAACATAGGTTGAGCCAACGAGAACCGCTTGAGGATGCTCGCTACTGGGCCGGATCTTGACCCGAACGATATCGCCGTAAAGTCGGCGAATGACATCGCCGAGCTCTTCGATTTTAAACTCATCGATCTTGGCGATCGCTGCCTGATTTTCCTGGCTACGCTGCTGAATCTGTGTCTTGCTCATTCGCCGGCCCTCGTCGCTGTTTCGCAGGGCCGCCATTTCGATCTTGTTCATTTTCCGCAGGACTGCAGGGAGGCCGGACAGCGCGAGCGTCAAAAAGTTGTAGTCCATCAGGCGTGTGACGCCGCGAACGAAGGCGAACTGGCCGTCTACAAATGTTTCGGGCTTCCAACGAGAGAAATCAAAATCCGAATCGATTTTCACCGTGCCTGGCTTCGAAAGCAGCAATGGCTCGAGGTTTTCGACGAACCGTTCCAGGATGATCCGATCGGAAGATGTAATACTCGATTCTGCTAATTCGAACTGGGCAGCCAATGAGCGGACTCGGTCGGCATCCAAGTAGATCAACTCGCGGATGGCTTTGTTTTGATTCGACATGATGTTTCTGTCAGCTCATTTCAAGCTTGATGTTTGTCAACCATTTTGGCAGTCGCCGTTGCTGTAGATGTCCGGCGACGCATGCGCAGATATCCGGAACTCACTAAGCCGCTGAGCGCGTATGCGAGGGTGCCTAGCCCCAACGTGTACCGATGCGCGATCACCAGGAGCAGCAACAAGGTCAGAGTGAAAAGCAATCGGGCGATCGATCTTCGACCGCGCAAATACCGGTTCACCAGATGCGGATACCGAATTGCACTGACCATCAGCAAGCCGGTCAGCAGCAGCAGAAACGGTAGAACCCACAGGCACAGCCGGGAAATCCCAAAGAGCTGCTGCTCGAACAGGTCCTGCTGCATCAGCACAAATGCGGCAATCGTTCCAGCGGCCCCGGGACTGGGCAATCCGAGAAAGCTGAAGTGGTGTTGCTCGCCATGTTCGTTGCTGACATTGAAGCGCGCCAGACGAATGGCAGCACAACTGACATACAGCGCGCCGATGGCCCAGATCAGCCGGCTGAGGAGCGGTGCAATGAATTGATTGGCATCGCGCATCGTGTCATGAAAGACCTGCAGCGCGAGAAAGGCCGGGGCGCAGCCAAAACTGACGACATCCGCGAGGCTGTCGAGCTGGCCTCCAAAATCGGTGGTGTGACGGGCAAATCGCGCCAGGCGACCATCCAGCGCATCGAACACCATGGCAAAGAAGATCAGATAGGCGGCGACGATAAAGCGGTGCTGGCCGACAAATGATGTCCAGTGATCGACGTCGCCCGCGCCGACCGAAAAGTTCTCCATGGAAGCGACATACATCGCTCCGAATCCGCAGATTGCATTTCCAAGCGTCGCGAGGCTCGGAAGCGAATAGACACTGCGGATATAGGCGCGCCGCCCATGCCGGCGGATGCGCAGGCGCCGCCGTTCGCGAGTCTCTTCATCCAGTTCGCGCCTTCGGCGACGACGAAGTCGCAATCGCTTCTTATGGGGCTGCCGTAACTCCTCGGGCCGCCTTGCCGAGGACGGCTCTGCATAATGGCCTGGAACATTTTCGGGATGGATATCGGGCATAGTGCGAGCCTGACTTCCGCGGTATTCAGGCAGGGGAGTGGCGGGGAGCCACCGCTTCTGCTTCGCTGTCGTCCACTCGGTCGACTGAAGTATGCACCGGCTTTCCGAGGCGCGCGACAATATCCGATCCGCCTCGAACCATCTGCCCAACCTTCACGACAATCTCCGGTTCCAGCCATTTCGGGATCACAAGCTCAGTGCGGCTTCCAAACTTGATCATGCCGATGCGCTGCCCGCGCGTGATCGTTTGCCCCACTTGCGGCGTGAAAATAATTCTACGCGCGATCAGTCCGACAATTTGTTTAACGACCGCCACGGGCCGACCACTCACCGGATCGCCCAGGACCGCCGTATTGGATTCATTTTCATCCGAGGCCTGAGAATGCCGCATCGCGTTAATGAACTTGCCCTTCTTGTATTTTACGTCGAGGACCTTTCCGTCGCAGGGACTGCGGTTCACATGAACATTGAATACCGAAAGAAAAATGCCGACACGGACCGCCGGCTCACCGCCCAAAAGCGGCTCGCTGGGAATCTCATTGATGTCTGACACTTTGCCATCGGCGGGGCTGACCATCACGCTTTGCTCGCCGGGCACAACGCGGTGCGGATCGCGGAAAAACAGAAAGAGCCAGATCAGCACCGGCACCACCAGAAACGCCAGCCAGGGGATCACTACGCCCATGACCCAGGCCATCAGCGCCAAAACAGCGGCGCCGATCAGCATTTCTCGCCATCCATGTCGTGTAAGTGGGATCATGATTTAAAAAATAAATCTCTCTTTCGAAACTTCGTCAGCACCTTCGCGTGACGCGAGTTGACTGTAAGGCGTACGGAATATCAACACAAGCTAAAACAACAAAACCCGGCATGCTGCGGCGCATGCCGGGCTTGATTGTTCGCAAAATTCACCTGCATTCAGCTCAGCGAGCCAACGCCTGTTGTCTACGGTTTGGCATTAGGTCCTGCTCCTGCTGCACGGCCACTTCGGCCTTGAGCTTGTCATAATCGGGGTTAGCAGCATCGCCCTGCTTGTCCTGACGAGTCAGATTTCCGTTGGGGCCGACCAGCAGAACGTAAGACGTATCGCGCTTGCCCGAATCCTGTCGAATGTCGACAACGGTTTCATCCTTGATTGCATCGCCGGGCGCAGCGTTCACCGTCGAGCGGGTCATTTTTCCATCTTTCCACTCGAAGACGTCGAATCGAACACTCTGAGTCTGGCTGCTCACGTTGACTACGAAGATCTGCGTTGTCGAAGGAATAGTGACAGGCTGAGTCCAGTCACTCGGCGGGCTTTCCAAGGCAAATGTATCGGCCACATTCTGAACGGCCAGGTTTGCGCTGTCCCAGGTCGGATTTGATAAGGCGTATTTAACCTGATAGCGATAGGTATGACCTGGCTCGGCAGTGGTATCGTGTACCATCAGATCCAGGTCCTGAGTGAGAGTCATGACATTGAATTCGCCCTGTGCTGGTTGACCTCCACCCTGGCCATTGAATCCATTTGGATTCGGAGCCGCGGCTTGAGCCGGTTGCTGTACGGGAACGGGCGGCTTAGGACGCGCTGGAACATTCGGACGTCCATTGCGCTGCTTCTTTGTAGGATCAGGTGGCTCTGTGCCCGGTGCATACCACACACGGACGCCCGGAATGACTTCGGGGAACGCCGGCTGTGTAATCTCCTGCTGCGCCTCAGTGCTGGTGGTCCACGCCTTGTACTCGTACGCATCCTTTCGAAGCGCAGCTTTCGCGGGCGGCACCTGGTCCCCAGGAAAATTTACCGGATTAGCCAGACCAACCGGTTTGATATCAGTTTTATTTCCCCACTGGCCATTGGGAAGCATTTCCTGGCGCGTCAGCGTGACCTGAAGGAATTTAGTATTCGTCAGCCCGGGAACGTTCGCGTTGGCAAATGGGCTCCAACCCTTTTGAAGATCAACATAAGGGATTTTGAAAGTGCCAGACCACCAGCCGGAATCCTTGTGAGGCGGCAATGCCTGCCCGGCAGGTACGACCGCATTGTTATTCTGGCCCTGGGCATTGGGCAGGACAATCGAAGCAATGTTTGAAGAAAAGGCAACTGCGGTGGGCTTCGGCAGAACCGGCGCTTGTGCAATCAGCGCATTCTTGTTGCCTCCCTCTATGACCACGCCCGGCACTTCTCCGCGGACGCCTCCCCAAGCCGTCGCAAGATCAGGCGTCTTCAGATCCTTCTCATCGATCCGCGCCAGATACGGCCCCATCACGTCGGTGACCTTGATGTCGAGCGTGTCGGATCGGCTCATTGCGGTCTTGAGCGGCTCGGCATATTTCTTGGCAATCGCGTCATCGACCTCACCTGGCGTAAGCGCCGGCGCGCTCGGACCGGTGCCGAGTTTGACGGTAACCGGCGGCGTGATGACGTATGCGTAGACCATGTACAGCAGGTAAATGCCGCCCAGGGCCAGCGCGATCCACTGGACATTCTGTTCGAGAGTCTTTAAGTGTTTTTCCATAACACCCTCGGTGATGTTAAGTTAATTTCAGTTGCGTCTAACGGCCAACACATCTATTGCCCAGCGTTCGGAGTAGAGATGCCAAGCACCTGTTCGACCGCCACAGGCATCAGCGCGTCTTTGGCTGGATCTTTGCCAACCGTCCAGCCACGCATGAACAGCTCTTCGCACATCATCTTGAGGTTAACGACGGGCGCTTCGCCATAAACATATCCCTGCTCCACCGCCGCCCGGGCGTCGACAGAGTTGGTATCGCAGGTGAAGACGGTAATCAGCCTGCCACGCTGAAGCTGCGCGACGATCTCGGGTACCTTGCGGGCATCCACGTTCATTTCCACTCGGAAATGGATCACGTCGTAAACCGGATTCGAAACGCGGCCCGTCTCTGAAACGGTAAACGCCTTTCCTGCGATCATGTCATCGGTCAGCGTGGCCGCCTGGTCGCCGGAAGTGGGGGCGCCGGAGTTTTGGAGCGTGACATATTGTTTGTCCGTGTCGTCAACGCTGATCTTCAGCAACTGCTTGACCGGCGCATCCATAATGTTTTGCGCCTTGGCATTGATCTGGGCGATTGCGGCGCAAACATCCTGATCGATCCACAACATATTCTGCGCATACCAAATCTGCTCCGGCGTAGCTTGCTTGGTAATATCCGGCCCCAGATTGCCGGCAACGTCGATGGCATCTGGATCGAGGTAAATCTTGTATTTTTCAGCGCGCTCGCGGCGCATTTTCTCGGGAAGCTTTTCTTTGGCCTGAGTGAACTGGGCGTCGATTTGCGGCTTATTCGTCGCCTGACCGTTAATCAGAATCAGCTTGCCCTCGAAGTCGTCCTTCCACATTCGATCCTCTTCAGCCTTGATTTCCTTGGCGTTTGGCGGAGTGACCGAATCGAGCAAAGTCTTGATCGTCTGCTTCTTCGGATCATCAGCCGGCCAGACGCCAAGGTATTGCAGATACTCACGCTGAAACTGAAATGGATCCGGCGGATGCGTCACCGACATGGGCAGGATCGGATCGTGGCGATTTCGCTGAATCGTCGCCTGAAGCATTTCCTGGGCCTGTTTTTGGACCTGATCTTTTACCTCTTCACCAAGCTTGATCACCTGCTCGGTTGGAAACTGCTTGAGTGCCGGCTGGTCAGCATTTGAATCCAGTGCATTGGTGACCGGCAGCTTCCGCGGTGCCGACATCAGCGACTGCATCTTGTCGGCATACTTCGTTTTGCTGCTGTTGACGCTGGCCTGCAGCGTGCTGACCCATCCACTGATCGGCCAAAACAGAGCAACCACGGCGAGGATGACTATGACCCCGCAGATGATGCTCGCAATGTTCTTCTTTACCAGTTCCATGACTCTGCCTCGTTAGCCTTTATTCGGACACCGCGCCACTGGAGAACGGCGGCTCAAGATCACTGGTTCGATGCGACCTGACCGCCGTTATCCTTTGCCACGGGTTTGGGATCGAGAACCACCGCTGCGACCAATGTAATAATTGAATCCTTCTCCATGCTCTCGCCCGGCACCAATGGGTCTTCCCATGGATCGGCTTTGGGCTCATTGTCCTCGGTACGCTGGGGGCCTCCGTTAACTACTGTTGTAGGCGGAGCGAATGGAGAGGAACTACCGCGCATCCCAGGCTGAATGGCTCCTCCGTTGATTCCCCCGAGCTGCCCGAATCCGTTGGCCATTGGATTGCGATATCGATTCCGCACTGCCGACGCGGGCCTGTCCTGGGCATTGATCGTTCGAACTTCTGCGCGAACGATTTTAATAAAGGAGTAATTCTGCGGAGGGTTGGGCGAATTCTGGTTCCGTTCGGCAAGGGCCTTAACCACCGTCTCGTTCACCAGATCCGCCGGCACCGAGTTGGACGTTCGGCAACGGATGGTGACGATATATCCGCGCTGGGCCGGACCCGCTGGGTTGTCGCCATTTTGATTGTTGTTCACCTTCATCCGGTTCACATTAGTCCCGGTGTGCCTGATGATCTTCTTTTTACCTTGCGGCCCACCGGGCTGGTTCGTGTTGTCGGTTCCGAAACCGCTCTTCTTTTCCGAATCAACATCGAATTTCTCGGCCAGCCCGGTGAACTGCGTGTCCGGCATCGCAAGCTGAGGTGAAAGATCCGGGAAGTAACTCATCTTCCAGCCTTCCAACTCAATGATTTTGCGCTGGCCACGAGGAACCTTCTTAAGGGCATCAATTGCAGGCATGGGCGGGAATGCCGTGCCGATATCTTCAACGATGTGCGGCACGACATTTCGATCGTTCACCGCGCCGGTGAGAATCGCAATCTGTTTGCGGTCATCAGCACCAGAAGATTCGACAGCCTTCCATGCTGAATCCAGGCCTGTTGCCTGTCGGTTTACCGTTTCGAGTGATTGGCGAACCGGCGCCTTCGCATCATAACTGTACTGATCGTACCAAACTCGACCGGCATACATGCCGGTGCCGACCACGAACAACGCCGCAGCCGCCGCGAACCACTTGGTCTTTTCACCCCACATCCGCTCGCGGCGAATATGTTCGGGCAAGAGCGAACTCGAAATCTTCGCTTCACCCAGAGCCTGCAATGCAAGGCCGTATGCGCTGACAGCCGACAGCACGTTGTCATTGAACGTCGACAGGAATCGTGCATCGGCGGGCATCTCGGTGCCGAGCCGATCGACGCGCGCCACGTCAAGCTGAAGGTTCTGCTGAAGATATTTCTGCAAGCCCGGCAACTTGAACGTGCCGCCGAGGGCCAACACACGCGTGATGCGCGAATCGCGGTGGGTCGATGCGTAGAAGCCAATCGACCGCTGAATTTCCGCGACCAGATCAGCAAACACCGTTCGCATCGCCTGAAGAATCTGCCGACCATACTTGCTGGTGGCGGCGTTGCGCTTCAGTTCTTCAGCCTTGTTGAACTTCAGCTTGAACTGTTTGACCAGTGCTTCAGTGAAATTGTTGCCGCCGATCGAGATCGACCGCATCCAGATACTTTCACCCTCGGCGATGATCAGGTCGGTGTTCTCGGCACCGAGATCGATGATCATCGTTGCGCCCTTGATGCGCTGATCGTGATACAGGGCGTTATAGACCGCCAGCGGATTGGTCTGGACGGCACGGACGTTCATGCCGACGTCGGTGAAATAGCGGATGTTCTGATTTACCAGATCCTTGCGCATGGCAAAGATCCCAACTTCGACGTCCGGCGACTGATCGTTCTGGAAAAGCTGGTAAGCCCACTCGACCTCATCGAGCGGGAAGGGGATCTGCTGGATCGCTTCGAAGCGGACAATTTCCGGGATCTTCTTCGGTTCAACAGGCGGCAGCTTGATAAAGCGAGCGAAGCTCGATTGGCCACTTACGCCAATCGCTACCGCACCGCCTTTGATGTTTTGCCTTTGAGTAAAATTGGCCAGGGCGGTCTGAATCAGCGATTCACGATTGTCCCCGGCCTGCGACAGGATCTGCTCATGCTCGATGACTTCGAAATCATCGATCTTGAGCTGGTTATTGCCATCGCGGACCAATCGGATCGCCTTGAGAGCGCGGTTTCCGATATCGATGCCCCACGCGAATCGAGCGTTGGCCATGTTGGCTCCTGTTGAAACAAATGCGGGCGCCGGTCTCGAATGGACCTTAATTGGGAAACATTCAATTACCGGCGGCTTTCGGCCATCCGGCGGCGCGGTCGGGGTGGTTTGCCCATCGCGTCGCCAAGGTGCTCCGTCCTATGGTGTAACTTCAATTCAAAGTCGCTTCAACTTTTGCTGTGTGGCAGATCGTCCCAGAATCAAAGTTGGTGGACCAAATCCGTCTAACTTAACAATCCGCCACTTTCACTCTTCCCCGCGATGCATCTAATATGACGCTCGCGGCGGCGATAAGTTCTCCGATCAGCTTCACCGAACGACGTACATGAAAACCTTTTCCATCGAAACGCTGGGATGCCGGGTCAATCAGTACGAAAGCCAGCAGATTGCCCAGCTTCTTCGCACGCGAGGCCTGATTGAAACGGATGCCTCGTCGGCCGACCTGCGTGTCATTCATACTTGCAGTGTCACGATGCACGCCGCCCGCGAAAGCCGGCAGTCCGTTCGCCGGGCCATCCGCCTTCCGCTGCTCCAACGTCCCGAATTTTCATTTAGTCATCAGCCAGCCTGTGCATCCGCACTATCGCATTCCCACTCCGCCTCAGTCGAAAGCAATCAGCCAACTGGTTCGGCCTCTGTCGGCTCACCCAAACACACTATAACTGAGCCCACTTTCAGCCGATCCCGCGTTCTGGTTACTGGATGCTGGGCGACCAGCGATCAAGCCTCTGCCCAGTCAATCCCTGGAGTCAGCGCGGTTCTGAGTCACCATCAAAACATGGCGGTGGAACTGGATCGCCTCATCACCGCCTGGCAACTTGAAGACGCTCGACCCGCCAACGACCTCCGACTCGTGCCGCTCAATGATCCACCCTCGGCTTATGAGGCCAAGGACATTCTCACTGCGTCAGGGCCGGTGCCAATGGATGATGAAAAGGATAACAAATGGATGATACAGGCTGGGGCTCCGGCAGACCTACGCACGACCAGTATTAAACCGTCGGCCGCGTTACAAGTCAATCAGAATCTCGTTGAATCAGCACGCTTTTCTGCAGGATTAGCGGACCAGCCGGGTGCGAATTCTCTGCCGATTCTCATCGCTCATCAAACCGGACTTCAGCGCGCCGTCTTGAAGGTTCAGGATGGATGCGATGCCCATTGCACCTACTGCATCATTCCACAGCTTCGCCCGTGGCTCTGGAGCAAGCCGATTGATCAGGCTGTCGAGGAGGCCAAGGCACTGGTTGCGGCAGGGCACTGCGAGATCGTTCTCACCGGCATCTTTCTTGGGGCCTATGGCCAAGCCACAGCGCTTCGCCGTCGGCAAGCGTCGTCCGATATGTCGCTTGCCCACCTCATCGAAGCACTCTGCACTCGCGTCACTGGACTACGCCGATTGCGATTGTCGAGCATCGAGCCAGGTGATTTGACGGCCGATTTGCTCACGGTGCTCAGTTCGCAGCAGCAGGTGATGCCGCATTTTCATTTGCCACTTCAGAGTGGCTCCGACTTGATCCTCCGCCGGATGAACCGCCAATATTCGCGCGACGATTTTCTTCGGATGGTCGAGCGAGTTCGAAAAGCATTCGATCGGCCGGCATTGACGACTGACGTGGTTGTCGGATTTCCCGGTGAAGACGACGCCGAGTTTGAGCAGACGGTCGATGTGGTCAAGGCAGCCGGCTTCATCCATGTTCATGCATTCCCATATTCACCGCGGCCCGGCACTGCTGCCGCGCGATGGACCGATCAGTTCATCCACGGTCCAGTGGTCGGTGAGCGACTTCATTGGCTGCAAGAAATCTCTCTGGATCAAAGCCTTCTCTTTCGAAGGCAATTTCTGAATCAAGATGTCGAAATCATCATTGAACAAGGGCAACTCAGGCATGGCCGGTGCGAGCGGTATTTCGATGTATGGCTGGATGAGTCAGCGACCCTGACGACCGGCCAAGTGGCGCGCGTCCGAATTACCGACGTCACCGCGCAGCGAACTTTCGCAAAATGCGTCTGATCCGAGAGGGCTTCTCATGATTGCGGTGGTTCAGCGAGTGACGTCGGCGCAGGTTTCAGTCGATGGGAAGGTTATTGGAAAAATCGATGCGGGTGTGGTTGCGCTCGTAGCCGTCACGCGCAGCGATGGCGAAAGCGATGTGAATTGGATGGCCCGAAAGCTCTTGGGCCTGCGCATTTTCCGCACTGGCGACAAGCATTTTGATTCCAGCATCGAGCAAACCGGCGGAAGCCTGCTGGTAATCAGTAATTTCACGGTGGCGGCGGCGACGCGTCACGGGCGCAGGCCGGGTTTTGATGCAGCCGCTGATCCTCACACGGGCAAGAAATGGTTTGACGAGTTAATCGTTGCGCTGCGTGCCACTGGCGTGCGCGTGGAAACCGGCCAGTTCGGCGCAGATATGCAGGTTGAATTAACTAATGACGGACCAGTGACGGTTCTGCTGGATAGCGGGCAAATGTTCAACCCGTAATCTGCCGCTCAGTGGGCATTCATCGATGCATCGCCGGGTGTCGAGGGCGGAACTGAGTCAGCAATCGGAGCATCACCCTCGAGTGAACTCGGCAGCGATGAACTGCGCCGAAGTCGTCCCGCAAACTCCTCCTGCTGCTTAAGCAATTCGTCCGTGGCAGCGATTAACTCTTTGAAGAGCGCAAGACGTCGCGAGGAATCTGCCTGGTTTTTGTGAGCCGGCAATTCCTTGCGCCACTCGACCATAGCGCGGCGCGCTTCGGTCAGTAGATTCCGAATGTCTTCCAAACCCATAATGCCCCGATAGCCTCACTAAGGCTATCAAGGCAATGGCCGCAATCAAGAAAGATTTCGGATCGTGCCAGAATTCTTAGGCAGGCGGATCATTTGAATCCACGACGCCGCTGCTTGCTGTAGCGCGCCAAGGCGTCTTCAATGATGGGATATGCAATTTTAGCGGGCTGAATCTCATCGACCTCGACCGCTTTGCCTTCGAGCTGTTTGTAATCCTGGAAAAAGCGGCGAAGCATGTTGAGCCGATGGGGCGGCATCTCCGCAGCCTCGCGGTAGCTGTTGAATTCCGGATCCTCCGTCGCGACGGCAATGACTTTGTGGTCCTTCTTGCCGCCATCGATCATGGTCATCAAACCAATCGTGCGCGCTCGGATCAGCGTAAGGGGCACGACGGTTTCCTGGCAGAGCACCAGCACGTCAAGCGGATCATCGTCCTCGGCCAGCGTCTGAGGGATGAAGCCATAGTTGGCCGGATAGTAAACGGCTGAATAGAGCACTCGGTCGAGCTTGATCAGACCGCTGTTCTTATCCAGCTCATATTTGACGCTGGATCCAAAGGGAATCTCGATGATGGAATTGTACTCCTGAGGAATGTCTTCGCCGGGAGTAACGTCGTGCCAGGGATGGATCATGTATTTTCCGTGAGCTCGTTGATTAATTCTAACTCACGGCCGGACAAAGCCAAATGAGCCTCGGGGAAAGCTTTAGACCGATAACAATTTCTTCATCATTCCGCAGCCGCTTCCCGCGCCTTGCGCCGCTCGGCTATAGCCACTAGCCAAAGCCCAAATTCGTACAGCAGCACCAGTGGAATCAGCAGAGCCAGCATGGAAGTGACAATGTCGCCGGGAGCAAGCACAGCAGCGGCGATCGTCATCACGAAGTAAACGATCTTCCGCTGCTTTTTCAGGAACGGCACATCGACAAGACCAATTCCCACCACTGCCAGAATCACTAGCGGCAGTTGGAACGCCAAGCCAAATGTCAGCATGAAAGTCAAAACCAGATCGATGTAATCCGGCAACACGATCATTGGCGTGAGCAGCTTTTCGGGGCCAAATGGAAGCGTACTGATGGTTGCGTGCTTCGGATCGCCATCTGGGGACGGCATGAGAATCTTGACGCGGGCCTCGACCGTGTTGATCCACATGTCGCCGGGGTGTGGATCGGCGGGATCACCGGCGATTGATGCTAAGTGCGTTCCCGCGGCCCCTTGCACCACTTGACTGGTCGGCGTCCCGGGCGGGACTGAAAAAGAGCCCGCAAAATCCAGGAAGAATTCGATCGACAACGGCAACACGAGAACGTAAACGAAAATCAATCCGACAAGGAAAAGAGTGATGCTGAGCGGGATATACCGCGTGATGGTCTTTCGCTCGTGCGGGTAGAGTCCCGCAGCCACAAACAACCACATCTGATAAATGATCCAGGGGCCTGCGACAGCAATCGCGCCGATAATCGTGACTTTGAGATAAGTCATGAACGAATCGGTCAGCCCCGTATAGGTCAACTGCGGGTTGATGTGGTGCCGCCAAAGTTGGTGCGTCAGCGGCGCACAGATGAAAACCATGATCTTCTGGCTGATCGGCATCAGTCCGAAAACCGCGACCGCAAGCCCGATGATGGCAAAAATGAGCCGCCGGCGAAGATCTTCAAGGTGCTCGCCGATGGTCATCCGGAACGAATCCGGATCGTATTCGGTCTTTTTGGCCTTGGTCTTCTCTTGCGCAGCCGGTGACGCCGTGGCAGTTGTCATACTACGGTCATTTTAGGTCTGGCCGGCGGCTTTGCCATGCTCTGGCAGGGAAATGAATTGATTTGGCTTAATCAGCGAGATTCAAGCGGCCCGGAGCGCATCGAATTCCATCGCGATGCGATATCCCATTGCACTGGGCTCGCATCGAAGAACTCGAGCAACGGCACTCCAGCCAGCCGTCAATCCCTGACGTGGGAAAGACACGGCAACGCACTCGTTTCGTTGCAGCGGCGTTTCGCTCAGTGCGGACAATCCGCCCAATGAAAGATCGCGCAGATGTAGGGTCAACCTTGGCTGCTGCCGGGCAGTGAGGGTGTGGTCGATTCGCAACCCCTCAACCGACTGATTCGCCGGCTTGCGGACAAACACTCGCCGGTCGTTTGCTTCGTCCGGCGTGATCCGATTCGGCATTTTCAGCAAGGCAACCATCGCTCGCTCCTCACGTTCGACTGGTCGGAGGCAATGAATTCGCCCCGGCCTTTGCCAGAATCGGCGGTATGCGCCATCTGGATTACCCAAGTTCTCAAGGCAACGCCGTCCGATAAACACGCGGCGTGGTTTTCACGCCGCACGCGATCGGCACATTCACTTGCCTTTGAGATTGTCCGGGGCTACTGCTACTTCTTCCGCAATGAAAGGTCAGCGTGAGTGAATCAATCGGCCTGAAGGGAATCGTTTATCTGGTCGGCGCCGGCCCCGGCGATCCGGGGCTGATCACCGTCCGCGGGCAGGAGCTGCTCAAGCGCGCTCAGGTCATCGTTTACGATTACCTTTCCAACCCCAGGCTCCTCGATGTCAATCCGAGTGCCCAGGCGATCTATGTCGGTAAGAAAGCCGCGGCCCATTCGTTTACGCAGGATCAAATCAACGCGACATTGATTGAACATGGAAAAACGGGAAAGGTCGTCGTTCGACTGAAGGGCGGCGATCCCTACGTTTTTGGCCGAGGCGGCGAGGAAGCCGAAGCGCTTCGCGAAGCCGGAATCGCTTTTGAAGAGGTGCCCGGCGTAACCGCGGCGATTGCCGCGCCGGCTTATGCGGGAATCCCGGTCACCCATCGCGATTTCAACTCCAGCTTTACCTTCATCACCGGACACGAAAAAGAAGAAGAATATCGAGATGAGGAGGCGCGCACCCGACAGGCGGGCGGTGCGTCTGATTTAGATTGGTCGGCCATTGCGCGCCTACCCTGCATCGCTTTTTATATGGGCGTCAAAGCGCTCCCGCGCATCTGCACGAAGCTGATCGAGCATGGAATGTCGGCTCAAACGCCAGCCGCCACCATTCGCTGGGGAACGCTTGCGCGGCAGCAGACGGTGGTCGGAACCCTTGCGGATCTGCCGCAAAAAGTGGCCGAAGCTAACCTGGGTCCGCCAGCCATCACGATTGTCGGCAAAGTCGTTTCACTTCGGGAAACACTTAACTGGTTTGAGAATCGCCCGCTGTCGGGCCAGACCATCGCCGTCACGAGGACCCGACAACAAGCGAGTGATCTGTCGGCTCGACTGTTGGAACTGGGGGCTCATGTCATCGAAGCGCCGACCATCGAGCTCGTCGCCCCCGATGAATGGTCCGGTGTCGATGAAGCGCTCCATCACATCGATCAATACGACTGGGTGATCTTCACGAGCCAGAACGGGGTGCGATTTGTCCGAGATCGGCTCTTCGCCGGTTTGCTGGACGCGCGGGCCTTCGCAGGCGTGAAGATCGCCGCCATCGGCGACGCCACCGCCGACGCCATTCGCAACCAGCTTTGTCTGAATGTCGATCTCTGTCCAAAGCGCTTTGTGGCCGAAGCCCTGGCCGAGGCGCTGGAAGAAAAACGCGAAGTCGCCGATCGTAAATTCCTGATGCTCCGCGCAGACATTGCCCGGCCCATGCTGCGCGATCGATTGCTCAAAGGTGGGGCGGCGGAAGTGAAAGATGTCGCCGTTTATGAAACTCGACCCGCTCAATCTTTGCCGGCGGACTTGCTGGAAGCGCTCGATGCAAAGCAGATCAACTGGATGACCTTCACCAGCAGCAGCACCGCACGAAATATGGCCGCGCTGCTTGGCGACAATTACAAATCGCGACTAGAAGACGTGAAGATCGCCAGCATTGGTCCCATCACGACGCAAACAATCTTGGAACTGGGACTCTCACCGACCATCACCGCAGAAACCTATTCCATCGACGGCCTGGTCAAGTCGATCCTTGAAGCATCAGGGCCACAGCGGAGCGCCACCTAAGCCGGCGGTTTCATCGAGGCCAAGCATCAAGTTCGCGTTTTGAACTGCCTGGCCGGCCGCGCCCTTTCCGAGATTATCGATCGCGCCCAGCGCGATAACGATCTGCCGGGCGGGGTCGGCGAAATACGAGACGAATACCAGATTCGAGCCAGTCGCCCATTTACTGTGCGGAGCCTTTTCGATTACGCGCACGAAAGGCCGATCCTTGTAAAAGGATCTCGCGGCTTCGAGGCAGGCTTGCGTCGAAGCGGTCGCACGAGCGTAACAGGTCGAAAGTATCCCGCGCGTCATGGGGATCAAGTGCGGCGTAAAAACCAGCGACGCATCTTTGCCGGATAACTCCTGCAAAGTCTGGGTCATCTCCGGAACGTGTGCATGTTTGAGCAGGCCATACGCGGCAACATCTTCATTGACTTCCGCATAGCCAAACGTCCCGCCGCCGCCTCGGCCCGCGCCGCTCACGCCGCTCTTTGCATCGATGATCACGTTCGTCGGTTCAACCAACTTATTGGCAACGAGCGGGGCGAGTGCCGCTAGCGTGGCCGCCGGATAACAACCCGGATTGGCAACCCGCTTGGCTTGCCGAATACGCTCTGGCCACACGTCGGCCAATCCATAGGTCCAGCCTTCGACATACCGGTGATCACCGCCGATGTCGACGATGCGCGTTTGCTCCGGCACGCGCGCCAAAGCACTTTTCGACTCGCCTGAGGGCAGCGAAGCGAATAGAAGATCCAGCGAGGGAAGCTCCGTGGGGTTCCACTTTTCGATGGTCAGCTCGCCCGCCGCGCCGATGCCCGGGAACCGCTCGACCAGCTTCTGCCCGGCACTGCCTTCACCAGCGACATAGACCAGGTCGAAATTCGGATGGGTCGCGCAGAGGCGCAAGGCTTCCCCGCCGCCGTATCCGCTCACACCCACAATGCCCACGCGAAACCGACGCGACTTATCCACTATTCTTCCCAAAATGAAGACTCAATTGAACTCCGTACGACAAACCTCACTTACACAATCTAGTGCCCACTCGAGCGAATGTATTGGATGCTCGTGGGAATCTGCTGCTCCGAATGGCTCGATTCATCCTCGATGTAATAATGCTTGATTCCGATTTTAATTCCTTATTCTACAATCGCCTTGATCGGAATCTGTCCCGTTCCGAGTGCAACATCCGAATCCACATTTTCATGCCCCTCGTACTTGGGCACCTTCACGCTCTTGTCCATGTCTTTCAGGTGCATCTGCACGAATCGCGTGGGATACTTCTCCATCAACTTCACCGGATCAGCGCCACCATCGTAGGCCCAGAAAATGTCGATTTCGTAATTCACATCCTCCGGCTTGGTTTCCTTCACCATCAAGTCGAATAGCGTGCCGTTGCTCATCGGGCGAAATTCATAGCCGTGCGGATGATAGGTGAACCGCAGGCCCGCTTCGCGGCACTTGGCGCCCCATTCATTGAACTTCGCGATGGCCTTCTGCGCGTCCTTCAAGGTGAATTCGCCGTTGTGAGGAATCCAAGGCATGGTGATGAACTCGCAGCCGAGCGTTTTGGCGTCGCGGATGCAGCCATCGATGTCCTTGTCGAATTGGTCCCATTGGAAATGGGCGCCACTGGCATGGAGGCCGTGCTTGTCGAGCTCCTCTTTGAACTGCTGGGCGCTGAGGTTGTAAAAGCTCGCCGCCTCGACGTCAGTGATCCCCACTTTTTGAATCCATGCCATCGTGCCCGGCACATCTTTGGGAAACTGGGCCCGCAAGCTGTAAAGCTGCAAACCCACATTAATCTTTTGTGATTCCTGCCCCCGGCTCACATCGTTGAATAGAGCAGTGCAAAGCACAAAGGCCAGAATCGCCAGGGCGGGCACGGTTCGTTTGAGCACGGAGTCCTCCTTCTTGTATGTTCCCAAAGCAATCGAAGTGTAGTCGATCTTACACGGATTAAGGCCGGGCGCAAACGCCCGAGTCATTAGCACCCCAGCCAGACCCTCGAAACTCACCCCGCTGATTCCGTGCTTGGAAAAAATCTGACAAAAGAGAGGCGGATTTGCGTGAGCGGCGCAACCTTAAACCTATGAAGTTGCGCGAACGGCCGGTTAATCGATATAACCTCTACGTCAAAACCACCGAGGACTGGGAACTCCAGTTCCAGATCGATGCCGACAGCCACAACGAAGCATTCCGCCTGGCCATGTTCCTCCTGGAGCCACGCCACTACAAAGATCCGATTCGCCTCGAGCAGGAAGTGGCGCCTTTGGTTCACTAGGCATCGGTGGGATGCGCGGGCTGTGGGCTTGGGTTTGACAGCGGGTTATTGCGCCGTCTTCCCCGCCGGGCTATCGGCCCGGGGCGCGGGTTGGTTCTTCCCATCACCAAAAGCATACCCCTGGCCAGGAATTGCCCGCCGGTCGGCTGGTGGTTCGGGGATTTCTGCCTCCAGCTTTGCGATCTGCTTTTCCTTCGCTTCGATCTCTTTCTTCCCATGAGAAATCTCCACACGCAGCCGGCTGTAGAGATTCAGATAGATGTTCGAGACGAAGACGAGTGAGAAAAATGAGACGACGTAGCCGCGCCAATCATCAAACAGCAGGCGGTAGTGCGTGATCAGCAGACAGGCAAGCACCAGATAATGGCTGAAGCAGTATTCGCAGGTAAACAGATAGAAGAATTTGCGCGTCAGAAACCAGCGGCAAACGTTGCTTTTCTCCCGGCAGTATTCTCGCGGCTCGCGGAAGATTTCCTCGAACACAACGGTGCGTGCCACGCAGGCGATTGGAACGGCCAGGATGAAAAGGGCAACAATCTGCTGCCAGTCAATGCGCATCGCCCGACTTGCGAGCGAAGCGCGTGCCGACAACTTGGCTAAGGTATTGCGCGGCAACACCGAGCCATGGCCATCAAGCTAATTTATAACTTATTTAAGAATCGCTGCTTACGCCTTTGGCGATTTGCGAAGCGCGTTCTTCATGCTCTTGAGGTCCGCGGTCAGCTTTTGACGAACCGCCGACAGAACCACCGGAATCGCCTTGCGATAAGCGACAATCGCGGCCCGATCACTTTGAATCGTTTTGCTCAGCGCCTGGACCTGAGTTGTCGAATTGGCAGCGACAGGCCCGACGACGGCGAGCGTCGTCGATGGTGTCTCTTGCCGCTGATGCGACCGATTCCGCTGGGTCAGTGCGGTGTGGTAAGCAGCGATGTCCGTCTTGAGCGTGTTATTCATCGCCTGCAGTTGCTGCTGCTGACTAAGCTGCGTGTTTTTGATGCTGTCGCGGTCGGATTTAACTTGCGCCGCCCACGCAGCCGGCGTAGTGGGTGTTGGCGGGACGACAGGGGTCGGCTGCACTGGGCCGACGAGCGCCGGAGGCGCGTCTGAGCTGGTGGATTGCGTATTATCGCCTGACGAACTCGAGGAACCTGACGAACTCGACGAACCTGAAGAAGATCCCGATGAGGATCCACTCGAGTTCGATCCGCCCGATTTCGATCCACCCGTGTTCGAGTTACTTCCGCCACTGGACGTCAAGGGCGGCGGGGCGGTGCTGACGGCGACAATCGAGCTGCTTGCACCGGCTGAAAAACTACCCGCCCCAATTCCTGAGGAGGCCGACGACGCGTTACCAGAACTCGATGCGCCGCTACCGAGCTTATAAGTCCCCTGGAGAACGTTGTTAATCAGCTTCGTTCCATCCCAATTCCCCTTGGAGTCGTTGAACACCGAATACCAGGAGCCTTGGAGCGTGTTGTTGGCGATGTAGAGGTTCTGGCCGTAGCCATTGGCCTTGAGCGCGTTATCAACGTCGGTCACTTCATTGTTATGAACGTTGAAATTGCTGGAGCTGTTGTCCAGGAAAAGCCCAGTCTGTCCGTAGCCGCCGCTGTGGAATGAGTAGATCTTGTTGTAGGCGATCTCGGTTCCGCCGCCGTTCTGGTGAACGGTGTAAATCCCACCCGCCTCGGTGGTCTGAATACCGATCGCGGTAATCGTGTTGTAGAGGATCTTTAATCCCGATGCCTGATGGACGATTCCCGATCGGCCCGCATTGTAAATCGTGTTGTGATCGACTTCGCTGCCGCTTCCCATGACTCGGATGGCCGCGGCGTCGACACCGTCGTAATCCACGTCATGAACGACGTTGTTGGTTACCCGGCAATTGGATCCCAAAACCATTACGCCGTCGCCCGCGCTATATTGAACGACGCTGTTCTCGAGGATGTCGCCCGGGCCGTTCAAGTTGATGCCGGAATTGGTCGGGATGTGCCAGCCATCGACCGTCTTGAGAAACTGGCCGGTGTACTTGGCATTGATATGGTTGATCACCAAGCCACGCGAGGCGCTATTGGAATTAATGGTGGCCGAAAAGATATTCAAATTCTGAATTGTGATGTAGCTCTGGCCGCTCACATCAAACGCATAAGCGCGATGCTTGGCTTCAATGTCGTGACCGGCCGGGCTGTCGCCCTTGGGCGTTTGGAGATAAAGCTTCGCGCTCGGGTCGCGATACCACTCGCCGCCCGCATCCAGAGCCTTGAAAGACCCGGTGATGTAGTAATGGTTCCCGGCCGAGGGAAGCTCATACCGGTCCAGCTCTTCATATTGGAAAGTCACTTGACCGGGCGACGAGCTGATGATCGTTCCCGTCTGCGACGTCCAGGCCTGGCCCGGCGAAATATGAATCGTCGCGCCCACCCAGGTTCCCGAAGGCTGGCTCAGTGCATAATCATAGATCGTTGCAGTGGTGCTGCCATCGGAGGCTGATCTGACCGTCCCTTCGGTTGGATGCGACGGATCGAGGCTGGTGTTTGGAAAGCGGGCCTCGTTGATCATCGTCCCATCGACGAAGACCTGATTGTTGCCTTCGCCCAGATCCCATGACATCGACGCGCTATAGATTGCGCCCTTGTAATCGGTCCAGTTGGTGATCGGATCGGCGCCACTCACCGTCACCGGCTCATTGTTATATGCTTCAAACACGATCGGCGAGCCGAGCGTTCCCGAATGCTGCGGCGCCACGTCTTCGTGATACGTGCCGGCGCGAATTTCCACATGATCGCCGGCCTGAGCAATATTCGCCGCATGTTGGATCGTCTTGAAGGGTGCCGAAGCTGTGCCGGCGTTGCTGTCGGAGCCACCGGGGGAGACAAACCAGCTTGTCGAAAGCAGGGTCCGCGACTCGAGCGGTTCGACCGTTCCGAAAGTTGTTGATGCTTCGGAAGGAACCGCAACGTAAGCGCTTAGCGCCGCGCGCACGGCCTGGGAAACCGACGAGAAAATCAGATTGGTGCCGCGGCGAATGCGCTTCGGCATGCTTACCTCGCTGAAAACAAATGGCCCGTAACACGAATACGGGCAGGGTTTTTACGACCAGATACTGCAACTGCCGGCGAAGCATTTCTGCATGAGAGCTTCCCTCCCAAGCTCACTTACCAGGATTGGAAAAACCTTTTTCCCGGCCCGCTGACAGTTCCACCGCTCATGGATTGACCATGAGTGATGCCGCGTATATCGGACGTTCCGACCTCGATCAAGACGAAATCGTCAAGCAAATAAAACTTTTTTTTAACGGCAGCGCAGAATGTCAATCTGCGGAAGCCCGGCGCGCGGGCGCGCAGAGCCAAAAGAGGGGATGGAATGACAAATGGGTTGTCAGATTATTGCTGAGCTGGATACTCGCTCATCGGCGGACAGGTGCAGACCAGATTGCGATCGCCAAACGGATTATCGATTCGTCCGACGAAGGGCCAGAATTTATTTTCCCGCACCCATGGCGCAGGGAAAACAGCCTTTTCCCGGCCATATTTGTGATTCCAGGCGTCGCTCAAGGCACTCCCCGCCGAGTGCGGCGCATTCTTCAAAACATTATCCGCGCGGTCGGCTTTTCCTTCTTCGATTTCACGAATTTCGGCGCGAATGCCGATCATCGCATCACAGAAGCGATCAAGCTCGGCTTTTGATTCGCTTTCGGTCGGCTCGATCATGAGCGTTCCCGCCACCGGCCAGCTCATCGTTGGGGCATGAAAGCCATAATCCATCAAACGCTTGGCGATGTCCTCGACCTTGATGCCGGCCGATGCATCGAATTGTCGGCAATCCAGCACGAACTCGTGGGCGACGCGCCCGTTTTCCCCTTTGAAGAGAATCGGATAGTGCGTCGCCAATCGCGCGGCCATGTAGTTGGCGTTCAGAATCGCCACTTCGCTGGCGCGCTTCAGGCCAGGGCCGCCCATCAAAGCAATGTAAACCCACGGAATGACCAGGATCGACGGGCTTCCATACGGCGCTGCGCTGATCGGCCCGATCGCCTTGTCACCCGCGCTTTCGGGCCGAATGACCGGATGGCCGGGCAGGAAGGGGGCCAGATGTTTTGCGACGCCGATCGGTCCCATGCCCGGCCCACCGCCGCCGTGAGGAATGCAGAACGTTTTATGTAGATTCAGGTGACAAACATCCGCGCCAATATCGCCGGGGCGACATAATCCGACCTGCGCGTTCATGTTCGCGCCGTCCATGTAAACCTGTCCGCCATGCGAATGGACGATCTTGCAAATCTCCTTCACGCCTTGCTCGAACACGCCATGCGTGGAGGGATAGGTGATCATCAACGCTGCCAGGTCATTCTTGTGCTCCTCGGCTTTGGCTTTGAGATCGGAGATTTCGATGCTTCCATTCGCGTCACATTTAACCGGCACCACCGTCATGCCCGCGAAGACCGCGCTGGCGGGATTGGTGCCATGAGCGGATGTAGGAATCAGGCAGACATTGCGATGCGCTTCCCCGCGCGATTCGTGATAGGCGCGGATCACCAGCAGCCCGGCAAATTCGCCCTGTGAGCCGGCATTGGGTTGAAGCGATACTGCCGCGAATCCGGTGATCTGCGCCAGCCATTTCTCAAGATCTTTGAACAGCTTCCAATATCCCTTGGTCTGGTCGGGAGGAGCAAAGGGATGCAGCCGGCCAAACTCCGGCCAGGTCACCGGAAACATTTCGCTGGTCCCGTTGAGCTTCATCGTGCAGGAGCCCAGCGGAATCATTGAATGCGTAAGCGAAAGATCGCGCGCCTCGAGGCTCCGCATGTAGCGGAGGATTTCCGTTTCGCTGTGATATCGATTGAAGACCGGATGCGTCAGGTATTCGCTGGTGCGCGCGACGCCGACGGGGAATTCAGTCTCTTCGGGTGAGATTTCGTGACTTCCGGTCGCGCCAGTTCGACTGGCCGCGCCACGGAAGAATCCGAGGATCGCATCGATATCTTCGGCCATCACCGTTTCATCCACCGCGACGCCGATCGATCCATCGTCATACGCGCGAAGGTTGTAGCCCGCCTTGCGCGCGGCGGCGAGAATGCCGCCCGCGTTCAGCGGCGAACTGCGATTCAATCGCACGCGCAGCGTGTCAAAATAAGGCTCCGTGCCAATCTCGTGTCCGATCGCTGCAATTCCACGCGCCAGCAGCACCGTCGCGCCATGCACGCGCTGCGCAATCCGCTTCAGCCCGCGCGGCCCATGATAGACGCCATACATTCCCGCCATCACCGCAAGCAGCACCTGCGCCGTGCAGATGTTACTGGTGGCCTTCTCCCGCCGAATGTGCTGCTCGCGCGTCTGGATCGCCAGACGAAATGCGGGCTTGCCTTGAGAATCGCGCGAGACGCCGACGATGCGGCCCGGCATCTTTCGCGCGTGCTCACTCTTGGTGGACATGTAAGCGGCGTGCGGCCCGCCGAATCCCATCGGCACGCCAAATCGCTGTGCGGACCCAACCGCGATATCCGCGTCCATTTCGCCCGGCGGCTTGATCAGCGCCAGCGCAAGCAAATCCGCCGCGACCACCGCCAGCGCGCCATGCTGATGTGCCTCCGCAATGACATTCGTGTAATCGATGATCCGGCCATCGGTGGTCGGGTACTGCAGAAGGATGCCGCAGAATTGGTGAGCCGCCCAATCGATAGTGTCCATCGCGCCGACAACTATTTTGATCCCCAGCGCTGCGGCGCGCGTTTGCACCACCGCGATCGTCTGCGGATGACAATCCGCCGACAACCAGAACGCATTTCGGCTTCCGTCATCGCTGGCGATCGCATGACACATCGCCATGGCTTCGGCAGCGGCAGTCGCTTCATCGAGCAGCGACGCATTGGCCAGCGGCAGGCCAGTCAGATCGCTCACCATCGTCTGGAAATTGAGCAATGCTTCGAGACGGCCTTGGGCGATCTCCGCCTGGTAGGGGGTGTACTGCGTGTACCACCCGGGATTCTCCAGGATATTCCGATGAATCACCGGCGGCGTAATCGTGTCGCTGTAGCCCATGCCGATGAATGAGCGGAAAACCTTGTTGCGGGATGCGATCGCCCGCAGATCGGCCAGCACTTCAAATTCCCCACGCGGCTCGCCGAGCGGCAGGGGCTTTTTCATGCGAATCGCGGCGGGCACCGTCTGGTCGATCAATTCATCGAGCGAATCGCAGCCGAGCGTTTCCAGCATCGCGCGCTGATCGGTTCCACTTGGGCCGACATGTCGGCGCACAAACGTATCGGTCGGCGCGAGAATGCTCGCTTGCTGGTCGCTCGTCTGCTTCATCGCCATCAACTCTGCATGATCCATGGCCACAGCTTCAATTCTCCGTCAAGATCCTTCTAAACTCGACGGGCGACCTTTCGGTCGCCCGGTTCCCAAGTCAATCTAAATCATTTATCGGCATTACGCGGCCGATCAGTGTCCGGTTTTTTTCTCGTAGTCGGCGGCCGACAGAAGCTGCCGGAACTGGGCCGGATCATCCACTTTTATCTTGATCATCCAGCCGGCTTTGTAAGGATCGGTGTTGACGAGGCCCGGCGTTTTAGTCAGTTCATTGTTCACCGCCGTCACCGTGCCGGATACACCAGAGTATAGGTCGCTGGTCGCCTTCACCGATTCAATTTCGCCAAAGTGTTGATTGGCCTGCACTTTCGCGCCAACCTTCGGCAGCGATACATACGTCACGTCCGTCAGCTCATCAGCCGCGATGTGCGTGATGCCAATCGTGACGGTATCGCCCTGTAACTGATGCCACTCGTGCGATTGAAGAAAACGATAATCAGCGGGGATATCCATTATAATTTTCAGCAGGCCGCGCGATCGAGCAATTCGCGCAAGCCCGCCGCTCCTACTTCCTCTTATAAAACGGCAGTTTCACGACTTTCGCCGGGATCAACGTGCCTTTCAAATCGGCCTGTAGCATCGTTCCTTCATTTGTATAAGCCGAATCCACCAGCGCCATCGCGATGCTCTTTTGAACCGTCGGCCCAAAGGTGCCGCTGGTCGCGACGCCGATCGCTTCATTCTTGTCATTAAGTATTGGGGTATCCTGCCGGGCAATCCGCCGGCCTTCCAGCTCCAGTCCCACGAGCTTGCGCTTGGGTCCATTCTTGGCGATCGCCCTCAGCGCCTCCGCTCCGACGAAATCCTTGCTCACATCGACGGCCCAACCCAGACCAGCCGACAGCGGATCAATCGTCTCGCCCAACTCATGCCCATAAAGCGGCATGCCCGCCTCGAGCCGAAGCGTATCGCGCGCTCCAAGACCGGCCGGCTTGATCGACGCATCCGGCCGATCGGTCGCGCCGGCCATCATCTTCATCGCCATCGAAGCGACCTTCGCCGGCAAAATGATTTCAACTCCGTCCTCGCCCGTATATCCGCTGCGGAAAACCGTCAGCTTGATCAGCATCACGGATGTCGATTCAAAGTGATATCGCTTGAGCGCCTTGATATCGACGGGCAACACGCCGCCCACTTTGTCGATGACTTTCGGCCCCTGCAGCGCGACCATCGCCGTCGATTCGGTTTGGTCGGCCATCGTCACATCCAGGCCGCCGGATTGGATCGTTTGATTGAAATAGTCCACCAGCTTTTGCCGATTGCTGGCGTTGCAGACCATCAGCCAGTGCTTCTCATCCCGGCTCACGATCACATCGTCCATCGTGCCGCCCGATTCGTTGCAAACCAGGCTATACCTGCTCTGCCCGACCTTCTGATCGGCCAGGTTTCGCGTCACGACCCGATTCAAGAATGCGACAGCATCTTTGCCCGTGAAATGCAGCCGGCCCATGTGTGACACATCGAAGATCGAGCCACTGTTGCGCGTCTGCTCATGCTCTTCGACGATCCCACGGTAAAGCAGCGGCATTTCCCAGCCCGTGTAATCCACGAGCCGCGCCCCGGCGTTCACGTGAAAGTCATAAAAAGGAGTGCGCTTCAGCATGAATCGCCGGAAGGCTATCGGTGCCGATAGGCAAGGTCAAGGCAGGCTTTGTGAAGCAATCAGACAGCACTCGCCACGGGTCCCTTTACCTGGCGATTCATCAAGCGATCAACCGTGAGAAAGACAGCGACGCCGACAACTCCAAGGCCGGCCTCGGTCATCAACATGATGCGCGGACCATGATGATCGGCAGTCCACCCCAGAAGCAGCCCGAGCCACCAAATCGGAAAGTTGGAGAGCGATGCAAACACGTTGTATCCCGTTGCCGCTGCACTTCGACCGATGGCCACGAGAACCATTGCCGTAAAGGCCGCATAGGAAAGTCCGACGCATAATGAGTAAATGAGATTCCATGTCACATACATCGAAATGGTGCTTGGGCTTGCCGCCATTCCCACGGCGATGACTGCCAGTACGATTCCAAAAACTGCATACGCCATGCGGGCATTCATTCGATTGCAAAACCAGCCGCCCACGAAACAGCCGGCTGCAGTCACCACGCCGGATAGCAGGCCTTGCACCAACTCCACCTGTCCAGCGCCGGCGCCCCAGAAGCTGGCCACCGTGGACTGAGTCAACGGGCCTTGAGCTGCCCCGGTTGCCACCGGAAGAATGCAGAGGATCGCGGTGAGCATTCCCGCGCGGTTTTTGATCATGTTCCAGAACTCGCGCGCAACCGTTTGAACGGCTTTGACGGGCCCGACACGACCAACGTGTGCAGGGATTGCCGGAAGCGGAATCAGCGCGAGGCAGCAGGCTAAAAACAGCACGCCCATGATCGCGCCAGCCATCCACGGCTTGGAAAGATGTTGAATGAGGAACAGCCCAAGCGCTCCCCCAACCCCATTTCCCCCGAGGTTTCCCGCCTGAAACCAGGCACTGACACGACCCACCTGATTGTCGGGAGTAATCGAAGCGATCATGGCTTCGACAGCCATTCCCACTATTGAGTTGATGATGTTCGCCAGCGCAATCGTCAGCAGCAAAATGCCTAATGTTCCCTTTCCCAGCGGAATCACAGACATGACAAATACGCCGACGGCCGAAAGTGCCGTCGCGATCACATACCAGCGCTTGGGTGACAGAGACACGTCAACGATCGGTGCCCAGAGCCATTTCAGCCAGCTCACCAGCAACTGTGAGCCGATGATCCACGAGCCTTCGGTGATCGACAGCCCGTGTTCTGTTGCTAAGAACGTGAGTGCTACACCAGCAAAGCCCCCCAGCGCGCCGAAAGGGAGATAAAGAATCGTCCAAACGACAGGATGGGGTAACGCGGGCTGATCGCGATCACTCATGATGACCTTGCCGGCTCGGTTGATTGCGAAGCCTGCCCGCCAGCATGGCGAAAGCCAGGAGAAGGCGCGAGAGATTCATGGCTGCTCCAGAAATGGTGCCCGATGTGCCCGGACCGAATGGTATCAGAAGATTGCGGGGGGCCAAAGAATTGCCGGATTTAGGGCGTGGGGTGGATTGCTCCTTCATCGAGCAGCTGGGTCGGAGTAAGATTTCCAAAATAATCATGGCAAGGCGGGACCTCAATCTCAATTCACTTGGTCGATACGCAAAACAATCCAGCCGATTGATTCTCGAGCAGCATTCGCACTGCGAAGTGCCCGCCGGCTGCGGCGGGGTGGTGCTGCGCTGGCGATCGGAGATTTCCGAACTCCCTGTTCATGTCGACTTATTCAGCAGCGGGAAGGCGAAGTTATTGATCGATGGACAGCCTCCGGCTTCATCAAAGTCGATGGTTTCGTTCGGTGATCATGTGATTTCGCTGGTGCTGGAAGAAGTGCCGAAAGATGGAATTCTCGCGGTATCAGTCGTGCACGAAGCTTCACGTGTTCTGCTGAATAGCCAGCAACTCGGCGAGGTCGTTAATGTGCTTTCCGATGCAGACGGCACGTGGAAAAGCACCACAACTAAACCGGCCGACGACCAGTGGATGAAGAGCGGATTCGACGATTCATCGTGGGATGCGCTCGAAGCTGCTCCGGCGCCCGTACTTGAGAAAAGGCGAGCATATGGGCGTGAGAACTTCTGGGAGATCCGTTTGCGGATGGCGCTCGACGCAGGAGCAAAATGTCTGCGCGTAACGACGCCAACAGGTCAGATGTGGGTCCGTCGGGCATTCCGCCTCAGCCGACCGGGAGGGAATTCGTGACGCGCCCGCCTTTGGTGCTTGTGCCGCAATACTTTGGTTCGACGGTGTTCGATCGCCGAACCTCGCGGTATATGCCCTTCGATCAACCGGCGACCGACTTCCTGCTGTCACTGTGCGATGGCCGCGCTGCGAATGTCACTCACGCCAGCGATTCTGAATCATTCAGCGACGTATTCGCTTTCTACCAGGACTTTTATCGTCGCGGCTTCTTCACCGTCGATGGTCGGTTTGCCGGAGTGGCCCTGGATGCGACCCCGCCCAGCGACCATTTACTCGGTCCTCTGGCACTGCATCTCGAAGTCGTGGCGGCATGCAATCTCAAATGCGTTCATTGTTTCGCTGGAGAGCTGCCGCGCAAGGAGGAGCCGCTCTCGCTGAACGAGCTGGATGATTTGTTTGCGCAAATGGCCGCGATCGGGACATTTCGCCTGGGCCTCACCGGCGGTGAGCCACTGTTGCGAAAGGACCTCTTCGACATCATTGACCTGGCTCTCTCGCACGGCCTGTGTCCATGCGTCACGACGAATGGCTTGCTAATCACCGAAGACATCGCCCGCGAATTCGGCAAGCGCGAGCTGGTCTGGTTGAACGTCAGCCTCGAAGGAGCGACGGCGGCGACAAACGATCCAATCCGCGGTAGTGGAACATTCGATCGTGTGGTGGAGCAACTGAGGATCCTCCGCAAACATTGCCGCTTTACGCTGGCTTTCACGATCATGTCCACGAACCTGCACGAGGTGCAGGCCTGTGCGAGACTCGCCGAAGAATCGGGGGCGGGGACGGCGGTGTTCCGCCCACTATACCCGGTGGGAGTGGCCCGCCATCACCTGGACTTGATGCCGACGTTTCAGCAATACAGCGATGCACTGCTTGAATTGGAGTCGATGCGTGACGATCATCTGGACCTCAACCATATCGATCCGTTCAGTCCAGCGCGCCGGCAGGAAGCTTCGGCGAATGTGTGCAAGAATCACGGCTGCGGCGCCGGTAATACGGTCTGTTCGGTTTCGGTCTCCGGTGATGTCAGTCCCTGCAGCTTTCTTGGCCCCGATTCTTATACGGCAAACGTTCGCCAACAATCGCTGCGCGACATATGGGACAATAGCTGCGGACTCACCGCTATTCGCGAACTACCCGATGCCGAACCGGGCGATAGTGCAGTGTTCTCCGGTGGATGTCGGGCGAGATCGCTGGTGTTGAATGGTTCGATCAGCGCTGCCGATCCGTGGGTACAGAATTCCTCTGGAACGCGTCGCCATCCTTTGGAGATCGTGAATCTAACGGTGCGCGGCCATCGGCAGGAGGCGCACTGTCCATGAACGCCGAGGATCAAGAGCGACTGAAATCCGCGCGCTCCATGAAGGACATCGATCGCCTCGTGCAGCTCGCCGATCGTCTGGTTAGAGCTGGCGATTTGCATGGGGCGGCCACCGCGCTCGACATCGCATACGGCCTGGATCCATCGCACACGACCCGTGAGCAGCGTGGGCTGCTTGATCAACTCTCCGTCATTGAAAACGGAATCACGTTTCGATACATCCCTGGCGGTCCATTTCTAATGGGATCCGACAGCGGCGATCCGGATGAAGTGCCGGTTCACGAAGTGACGCTGAGCCATTATTGGATGTCAGAAACACCGGTCAGTTGGGAGACGTTTTGCCGCGTGCTCAATTGGGAACCTCCTCCGCTTGCGTGCCCGCCGAAATTGGTAGCGCCAGATTCTGACAAAGACTACAGTCGCGATCGATTTCACGTGGTCAACGCCAACAAGATTCGCTTTCAATATTGCGAGGATCAAACTTTTCGCGCGCGGGATTGGCATGCACATTTTCCTCCCAAAAAGGAGGCAAGCGTCGATGCGGAAAAGCTGGAGAAGCTTTTTGGAAAACCGGATCGCTCCGAGCCAGACACCGATTTCTCCTATGACACAAAACCGATGGTGAGCGTTCCATTTGCCGCGGCGGAAAAGTTCTGCGCGGACTTATCGCAAGGCAGCTTACCGATTGTGAAATACCGGCTTCCCACCGAAGCGGAATGGGAAAAAGCGGCTCGCGGCGGGTTGATCGGAAACAGCTACCCGTGGGGCAATGAAGCGCCGTCCGATCAAAACTGTGATTTCAATCGCTTCAAGGATTTTTCTATTCGCCCGATGAAGACGTTCCCGCCCAACGGCTATGGCTTGTACGCCATGAGCGGCGGCGTATGGGAATGGACCAGCGACTGGTACGACGCCCAGTATTATGCCGAGTCACCATCAAACAATCCGCCAGGTCCAGCGGAAGGTAAATTTCGCGTAGTTCGTGGCGGGTCATGGGCGGACTGCGCCCAAGCCGTGACCGTCAGCTTCCGCATGACGATGAATGAAGAGGGCGCCCCGTGGGCGAATAATCCCAACATCGGTTTTAGAGTTTGCCGGTGCACATCTAACGTCGATAGGTGATCTTGACGTCGATCGGACGCGATCAGCGTCCGGCGGTTCGAAGATCGAGGAAGGGATACATCGGCTTACTCTCGTTGTGGCAACTCTTTACGCTAAGTGCGCTCAACCCGCGGAAAAATCAGAAAGCTTGAAATAATCGGCCAACTTTTTCGTTTGGCTACTGTCTGGTATTTGATATATTGTGACCGCGAGCGTGGAGCGTTACGTAGACGGCTCTTCGACAAGCCCCGGACGGGCGAAAGAGGTAATTATGGCGACCGAACTAAATACAATGAAACGGGGGCAACCGGTCATTGTGTCGCAGAAGGCCGAAAAAAACAAAAAAGTGTTGCATTTTGGTGCATTTTGGTGCGTCGCTTGTGCACCGATTCGCGGTAGGCACAACATGTGGTGCTCGATTCACAGCCTGGAAGGCTGTGCTACGGGAGAGAATGCGAAGTTCGTTGCGTTTTGTTGCATCGATCGACACATCGCGGGAGGAGCGGAAAAAAAATTTCAAAAAGTGATGCAAAATGATGCATTTTGGTGCATGGCGAGCGCGCCACCCTTGAAATCAGGCGAAATTTCAGGGGTCAGCAATTCGAACGATGCATCATTCGCGGATCAAAAAATGGTGCGTTTGATGCATTGCGTTGCATGAAGTTTTTCGTTGAACTTTTGTGTGTCATTGGCATCAAAGACATATCAACAGGAGTTGGCACATGAGACATGCGACGCGGAAATGGGTCCTTGCGGCCGCGGTATTAGCTGGCCTCATTCCGATCCAAAAGCTTTGGGCGCAAGTTGGGCCCGCAACTCCGCCGGCCGAGCAGCATCCCGCGGCTCATGAGCAGCAGGCGGTGCCGATCCGGGAAGTGGTGTTGTTCACCAGCGGCGTGGGATATTTCGAACACTTCGGCGTCGTGCATGGCAATGCCAGTGCCGACCTTTCCTTCAAGACCGATCAGATCAACGACATTCTCAAAAGCCTGCTTCTGGAAGACACCGATGGCGGCAAGATTTCCACTGTCACCTATGGCAGCCAGGAGCCGTTGGCGCGCACGCTGAAAAGTTTTCAGATCGACCTGAGCGCCAGCCCCGCCTTGTCGCAGATTCTGGCGCAGCTTCGCGGCACCTCTGTCACAGCGATGCTGGCCGACGGAAAAATGAGCGGGACGATCCTGGGCGTCGAGAAAAAACAGAAGCCGGTGGGTGAAGGGAAGATGGTCGATATCTGGGTGCTCGATCTGCTGCAGGCCGACGGCAATATCCGGCCGGTCGACTTCGACCGGATCGATCAGATTCATCTGGATGATCCGCGACTCGAGCAGGAACTGGTGAAGGCGCTGGCCGCGGTCGCGGCGGCGCGCGACCAGGATAAGAAGCCGGTCACGATCCACTTCAATGGCGCCGGCGATCGCCACGTGCGCATCGGATATGTCGTCGAAGCGCCGGTCTGGAAGGCGAGTTATCGGCTGGTCCTTTCCCCTGATGCGAAAAACGAAGATCCAAATAGCAAGCAAGAGGCCAAAGAGGATGGCTTACAAAAGAACAATAATCCCCGGCAGAACAAAGCCGCCGACGGCGGCACCCTGCAAGGCTGGGCCATCGTCGAAAATCAGACCGACAGCGACTGGGACAACATCCAGCTTTCGCTGGTCAGCGGCCGGCCGATCAGCTTCATCGAGAATCTCTATCAGCCGCTCTATGTGCCCAGGCAGGTCGTTCAACCCGAGCTTTATGCGAGCCTGCAGCCGCAGACGTATGAAGAGGGGGTTGAGCAGGAGAAGCTTGGACGAGCGATGCAGCCAAGGCAGTTGGCCGCGCGAGCGCCGGCAGCCGGGTCAGCGGGGGGCTTGTTTGGAAACTCGTCGGCCGACGCTGGCGAGTTCAAGGCGCGAATGATGCCCGCTGAACCGATCAATCCTCTAGCATCCGTCCTTCCCGCCGCTTCCGGCGCAACGATCGGCCAGTTCTTCGAATACACGATTCCCGACGTCAATCTTCCTCGCCAGAAATCTGCATTGATTCCCATCCTTGCCGACGGCGTCAAAGCCCGCCGGCTCAGCATCTACAACCGCTCGGTCCTTGCGAGCAATCCACTGCTGGGCGCGCGCTTGACCAACACGACCGGCAAACTTCTTCCCCAGGGGCCGCTGACGGTGCTGGATGCCGGGAGTTACGCAGGCGATGCGAAGATCGATGATCTGCCTAACGGGCAGAATCGTTTGGTCTCTTACGGAATCGACCAGGCGGTGCTCGTCCATTCCGATGATCAAACCGAAAACTCCTCGGTCGTCACCGCGAAGATTATCAAAGGCGTGCTTGAAGTAACGCATAAGCAGGTCTTCAAGCAGAAATATGTGGCAGACAACAAGGGCAAGAATGCCAAAACGCTTTTGATCGAGCATCCGCGTCGCGTCGGCTGGACGCTGGTCGATCTCAAGCCGATTGAGACCACCGATCGCCTCTATCGATTCGAGGAAACGCTGCCGGCGGAGAAAGCGACGACCCTGCAAGTCGAAGAGCAGCTTGTCAGCGCGCAGGGCATGGCGATTCTGCCGATGGACGATCCCACCATCGAAAGCTATCGCACCACCGGCGAGATTCCGCCGGCGGTGAAAGATGCGCTAGCAAAGGCGGCCCAGATGAAATCGGCCGTCGCCGACACCGGGCGGCAGATCGCCGATCGGCAGCAGCGCCTCAATGAGTTCTCCAACGAACAGGCCCGTATTCGCGAGAACATGAAGGCGGTGGACCAGAACACCGACTATTACAAACGGCTTCTCAAGGAACTCGATCAGCAGGAAACCACCATCGAGCAACTGCATACGGACATCAAGAGCCTGCAGGAAAAAATGCGATCGCAGCAGAAGCAACTGGAAGATTATCTTTCGAATCTCGACGTGGGTTGATTCTTCGATGGGTTAGCCGCGACGCGCAGCGGAGCGCTTTCTCCTGGCGCTTGGAGAAGCGCTCCGCTAGCGCGTCGCGGCTAAACTTGGCTGCTGTTGCGCGTTTAATGCCCGCGCGCCTTGCGCGTTCGGGCAGCCTTTTTCCCGGCTCGCACGCGCGTCGCGTGCGACTGATGCGCCGATCCTTTTCGACCACCTTTGCGCGAGGAGGAATGATCTTCGGTCTTTCCGCGGCCTGATCCGCTGCGCTTGCCGCCGTGGGTTTCCTTGTTGACGGTCGCCCACGCTCTTCGCTCGGCTTCCTTCTTGGATGTGCCGCGCTTTTCGTAGCCTTCCTCGATATGCCGGGCCTGGCGTTTCTGCTTGTTGGTGTAGGACGATTTATCGCCTCGGGGCATGATGCACCTCGATTTAAAAGTGGAAAGAATGGTCAAACTGAATCTGCACAATCACGCGCAACTGCAAAGCACACGACATGCCGATCGGCCCCGATCGAAACATATTTCTCGGATTTGGATGCTGTAACTGGATAGAATCAGCCGGTTGCCCCGACAATCCCTCTAAGGATAAGGCGCAGTCAGAACGCCGACCGATCGATCGAAGGCAGGACCTTATGGAATGGTATTACGGGAAAAATGGTCAGCAGCACGGCCCGGTTTCGGTGGATGTCATTCGTCAGCTCATCGCCGGCGGGCAGTTGCTCGGGCAGGATCTGGCCTGGCGCGAAGGCATGAGCCAATGGCAGCCGCTGCATAGCATCCCCGAGCTGACTTCGCATATTCCAACGCAAGCGCCGCCCATCCAAGGCGCTGCGCCGGTTACTCCCGTGCCGCCGCCCACGACGGCCACGCCCGTTCCACCCGCTTACTCCGCGCAGCCGACGCCTTTCAATGTGCAGGGCACGCCGACCAATTCCACCGGCTCATGCCAGTCCGGCATGGCCTCGGCGTCGCTGGTCATGGCGATTATGGGATTGTTCTGCGGCCGAATGGTTTTCGGCATCCTCGCCATCGTCTTCGCATCCATCGCGCACGGCGGCATGCGTCGCTGCGGAAACTTCGAAGGCAAGGGCATGGCAACCGCCGGGTTGATCATCGGCATCGTCGATGTGGTCTTCGCCGTCTCCTTTATCCATCACGGTTTGTTCTTCCATCCGCATCACGTGTTCTTCCGCTTTTAGTCGTGGATAGCGCACGTCATGTTGGCGCGCTCCATAGGTAGACTCAATCCAAATTGTTGGTGGGAGATGTTGCGAGTTGAAGCTGCGCAACATTAAGTTGGAAGGGGGTGAAAGCGGAGAGAGAGGGATTCGAACCCTCGGTACGGGTTTGAACCCGTACAACGGTTTAGCAAACCGTCCCCTTCAGCCACTCGGGCATCTCTCCGGAACGATCCATTCATGCTATCGGCCGCTCCGAGCGAAATCAAACAGCAGTTCCGCGCCCGGTGACCGCACTTCAATCGTTCCACATTCGCCGATAAGCGGCCTCTATATTTCGCGCAAAGCGCTTGCCATCCATCAAGGATGAATGTCGCAGTCTCTCGCGAAGCGTATGGCGCAACTGCGAGAGGCGATCAAGATTCTGCCCCAAGTCTCGGGCGATCTTCACAAACTCCTCGTCGCTCTCAGCCGCCAGTTCGGTCAATCCAAGATTGAATAGCTGGCTCAATCCAGCGCGGCCCGCGCAGGTTTGACCGACCCACGTCACCACGGGCACGCCCATCCAATAAGAATCGAGGCTGGTCGTGTGGCCGTTGTAAGGCAGCGTGTCGAGGCCCAGGTCGATCTGGTGATAAGTTTGCAGGTAAGCGGGGCGGGGCTGAAATGGGACGAAGGAAACTCGAGCCGGTTCAATGCCATTCTTCTGGATTCGCTCGATCAACAAGTCGCGCGGCCTGCCTGGTGGCGCCAGTAAAAGCAGCCGCGATCGCGGCAGCGCCGCCAACACGTTGCCCCACAGCGACAGCGTCCGGTCGGTCAGCTTGCACGGATTGTTGAGGCAGCCAAACGTAAGATGGCCGTTCGTCAGTGCAGGCAGACCATTAACTTCCGGCCCATCGGTTAGCGGATCGTAACACCAGAACGAATCCGGCAGCCGGATTGATTGCTCGGCATAGAACCGATCGGCACTTGGCGGATCGAGCCGAGGATCGGTCAGGCGAAAATCGATCGCGTCCATTCCGGTCGTTCCAGGATAGGCGAGCCACGCCACCTGCACCGGCGCTGGCTTGCGCGCAAAGAGCAGCGGCCTGCCATCGGACATGTGCATCGTCAGATCCATTAGAATGTCGATGCGATCGCGCTGGATCAGCTCGCACAGCGCCGCGTCATTCAGATGCGCCACATCCCGCCAGACGTCGGCCATTTCTCTAATGCGAGCGGTGAGCGGATCTTTCTGCTCCACGCTCGAGTAGCAGAAAATCTCAAACGCCTCATGATCGTGATGGGACAACAGCGGCACCGTAAACAGCGACTGGCAATGGACACGGAAATCGGGCGAGACGTAGCCGATGCGCAACCGCCTGCGTAATGATTGGTCCTTCTCGCGCATCGCAGCGCGCGGCAGCAGTGGGGCAGCATGCCGATCATTCCATCGCCGGCATTCGTCAAGGATTGCCTGCGGATCATCCGACTGAAAACTCAGGGCATATGCAAGATTCGCGTGCGGCTCCGGATCGTCCGGATTAATTTGCGTCGCCCGGCGGAAACATTCGATTGCCGCGTCGATTTGCCCGCTGTCTTTGAGGACGTTGCCGAGATTGTTCAGCAAAGCCGAGTGGTTCGGATCGATCGCCAATCCGCGACGAAGAACTGCCTCTGCTTCTTCCAGTCGCCCCAACGTGCGATACAGGCAGCCCGCATTGTTGAAAAAAATGGTTGAATTGGGAATCGCGCGAATTGCCGATTCGTATGCTGACAGAGCTTCGCTGAATTGGCCCAGGGATTTGAGCGCGCTCCCCAGGTTATTATGAGCGTTCGCGTAATCAGGCCTGAGGGAAATCGCCCGACGAAATTCTTGAACCGCTTCTTGCAATTCGCCTCTGGCCTGCAAGGCATTGGCGAGGTTGTACAACGCCTCGCAACTGCTGGGGTCCAATTTAACTGCCGCGCGCAGCACGATGACAGCACGGTCATATTGTTGCAGGCCGCAGAGTGCGGCGCCCAGATTGACCCGATGGCCCGCCGATTGAGGCTCAAGTCGGATCGCACTATCCAACATCGTCACCGCTTCATCGAACCGACCTTTAGCCTGCATCAAAACTGCGAGGTTTGACAGGGTCTGAGCATCATCGGGGCGTACCGTAAGGGTCTGTCGATAGGCAGTCTCCGCCTGTGAGAGTTCATTACGCCGATGATGACACGTGCCCAGATTCAGCAGGGCGTTGGCAAAATTGGGTCGAAGCGCGATCGCCGCACGATAGGCGGCCATCGCGCCATCGGCGTCTCCATGCGCAGCCAATGCAACACCCAGAGCAAACTGCACGTCAGCCGAATTCGGATTTATCTTCAACGCGTTTCGATAGGCTTCTGCTGCATCTTTCCATTGTCGGACCGAGGTTAGCGCCTCGCCCAATCCGATGTGATGCCTCGCGTCGGTGGGACAGATATCAACTGTCTTGCGGAGCAGGGGGATCGCCGCGGCGGAATTGCCGAGCTGCAACTCCAGGATTCCCAGTGGAAAAAGCACCTTTGGATCCTGCGGAAGCTCCGTCAGGGCCTGCGCATAAAAATCCCTAGCCCGGGCGTACTCGCCGGCTCTCAGACTTTCCGCCGCATGTTGCAGGATCTGCTCGCAATTCATCTCATTACGGTCCAAATCGCAGATGTCTTAAGATAGCGGTAGCAATGGCCCGGGCAAATCTCGGATCGTCGCCTTAACCTCGGATCGAATCTGGAAATGAAGCTGGAGATCTATGAAATTGCAAATCGGAGTTATCCTGCTGCTTCTTACCGCTGCGTCCGATCTACAAGCGGCGCAGTCGCTGTCTCAGCTGAAAGTCAGCGACAACCATCGCTTTCTAATGAAAGAAGACGGCTCGCCATTCTTCTATCAAGGCGACACCGCCTGGGAACTGTTCCATCGCCTGAATCGCGAGGAGGCTGACATCTATCTTGCTGATCGGGCGGAAAAGAAATTCACCGTCATTCAGGCGGTGATCCTCGCGGAGCTGGACGGCCTGCATACGCCCAACGCTTACGGCCAACTTCCCCTGATTGAAGATGATCCGACCAAGCCCAATGAAGAGTATTTCCGACACGTGGATTACATCGTCGGCAAGGCCAATGCGCTGGGCCTATACGTGGGCATGCTCGCGACCTGGGGAAGCTGGTGGAACAAGCCGGCCGGCCAGGGTGGAATCTTCACGCCGGAAAATGCAGAAGTTTATGGCCGTTTTCTGGGTCAGCGTTACAAGCACGCCGGCATCATCTGGATCCTCGGCGGTGACCGACCGATTCAGAACTCGATGCATCTGCAAATTCTGCGAGCCATGGCCAAAGGACTCAAGGAAGGCGATGGCGGCGCGCATTTGATCACCTTTCATCCGCCTGGCGGCCATTCGTCAGCCGAGTGGCTGCACGACGAAAATTGGCTCGACTTCAATATGCTCCAGACCGGCCACGATATCAACCGCGACACGTGGGATCGAATCGCCAGGGACTACGATCGCACTCCCATCAAGCCCGTCACCGATGGCGAGCCGCTCTACGAGGACCACCCGATCGCTTTCAATCCGAAGAACGGATTCTCCAAAGCTTCCGACGTTCGCAAGTACATTTACTGGGACTTATTTGCCGGCTCATTCGGGTACACCTACGGCTGTCATGACATCTGGCAGTTCTGGCAGCCGGGCCGAAAGCCAATTAGCTGGGCAAAGACGCCTTGGCGAGAGGCGCTGAAACTTCCTGCTTCGGGACAAGTCCAATATGCTCGCGCGCTAGTCGAATCGCGCCCGTTCTTCACACGCGTACCCGATCAGTCGGTGATTGCCTCCGATCCCGGCACCGGCGCCGGCCATCTGCAGGCGACGCGTGACTCAAAAGGGGGCTACGCATTTATCTACACGCCGTTGGGAAAGCCCTTCAAAGTGCGCATGGACAGAATCAGTGGCGCCCAGGTCAAAGCGTCTTGGTTTGACCCGCGAACCGGGAAGTGGCAAGCGATTGGGCAATTCACCAATCAAGGCGAGCGAGAATTTACGCCGCCGAGCAATGGAGAAGGCAATGACTGGGTTCTTGTCCTTGACGAAGCACCCAGTGCACCTGAGAGAGAGCGGCGGTGATACATCCGACGCCCTTCAGCCTCCAGATGGTTCCCCATGCTTTGCCCTTTTTCATCGAGCGCCTTAATATTAACCCTTTGTGGGTCGATTCGGTTCGCACAGGAGATGCAATGAAATTCCTGGTTGCCGTGGCGTTGTTGTTGGTGACGGGTTTGGTCTGGGCTGATGATAAGTCGGCAAATCCGCCGGCGGATAATCCGGCTTCTTCGAAGCAGACGCCTCCGGAAAAGCCGATCTCCAACAACACCGACAAAGCCAAGAAGGACGACAAGCTTCCTTCGCCCGGCGAGTTGATTAAGAAACTCAAAGAAGCACAGCAGGAGGAGAACAGCAAGCCGAAGATCGCTTATTTTGATCTGTCGCGTCCCGTACTTGAAAAGCCGCTGGATTTTTCCCTTTTTGGTGGCGACAGCGAATCGCTCACGCTTCGCTCGCTGATCGATCGGCTCCATCAGGCACGCGATGACAAGGAAATCAAAGGCGTTCTCATCACCTTCGGGGCCGAGAGCAGCCTGAATTTTTCGCAGGCCCAGGAAATCCGCAAGGCGATGATCGAGCTGAAGAAGCAGGGCAAGCAGACCTTCGTCTATGCAGACAGCTATGACACCGATGCTTACACCGTCGCCAGCGCCGCGTCCAAAGTTTGCCTGCTCGAGGGCGGCGAGATCATGATCCCCGGCGTCGGGCTGGAGACGACCTTTTACAAAGGCCTCTTTGATAAGCTCGGCGTCCAAGCTGACTATGTGCAGATCGGAAAATACAAAGGCGCGGACGAGGAATATGTCCGCACGAATCCCAGCGACGAACTCAAAGGCGAACTGACCCGCCTGACGCAGGGACTGTATGACGAAATCGTCCAGGGCATCGCCGACAATCGGCATCTCGATCCCGCGAAGGTCAAGGAGATTATCGATCGGTCAATCGTCACCGCGGACGAAGCCAAGAAAGATGGACTCGTTGATGAGCTGACCGATGAAGACGGCCTGCGAAAGCTGCTGGGCAAGGCCGTCGGCGGGCAGGTCAATCTTCTGCCCGACTACGGCCGCCCGCCGCGTGAGGCGGTGGATTTGTCCAATCCGATGGGGCTTTTTTCGCTGCTGATGAAAAAGCCGCAGCCCGAATCCGACAAGCCGGAAATTGCCTTGATTTATGCACAGGGTGTGATCGTCGATGGAAGCGGCGGCGGTGGCCTGCTCAGCGATGAAGGCGTCGGCTCCGAGACAATCCGAAAAGTCTTCCGCGAAGCCACGCGCGATGACAACGTGAAGGCGATCGTCCTTCGCATCGATTCGCCCGGCGGAAGCGCGCTGGCCAGCGAAGTGATGTGGCAGGCGGTTCGTCACGCGGCCGACAAGAAGCCAGTCATCATCAGCGTCGGAAGCATGGCCGCCAGCGGCGGATATTACCTGGCCTCGGCCGGCGACCGGATTTTCGCCGACCAGTCGGCCATCGTCGGTTCGATCGGCGTGGTGGGGGGCAAGTTTGTCTTCAAAGGGCTCTACGACAAGCTGGGCATCAATACCCAGCCCTTCACCGCCGGTGAAAATGCGGGGCTTTTCAGCTCGAGCGAGCCGTTCACCGATCATCAGCGCGAAATGGTGACCAACTGGATGACCCAGACTTATCACCAGTTTACCCAGCGCGTGATGACCACCCGAACCGGCAAGATCAAGGACATCGACAAGGTCGCCCAAGGTCGCATCTTCGTCGCGCCGCAGGCCAAAGAACTTGGGCTCGTCGATGAAATTGGCGGGCTGGATGAAACGATCGCGTATGCCGCCAAGCGGGCGACGCTGGAGCCGGGCCAGTATGACATCCGGGTGCTGCCGGCTCCCAAGACGCTGGCCGATCTGCTAATGGGCAATGGCGCCGATGCGGCTTTCCCGTTTAAGCCGAAGGTGCAGCTCCAGGCGGATAATCTGATGTCGGCGGTTCTCCCGCAACTGAGCCCGACGGTCCGTCGGCAGATCGAAATGATTCAACTGTTCCAGCGCCGGCCGGTGGCGCTGGTGTCGCCCTACATCGTTACGGTAAAGTAGTCGCGGGAACCACAACCGAACCGCGAGGGTCTATCGAGCGACCTGAAAACCAGGCGATGGTCTAAATGCATTGGTGGCCATGCGCCAAGCGATGGATCATCGCATCAGGTGCCGACCGAATGGATTTTCATGTTCGGCATTGGGAAGAAAGACGAATCGGGCGGCCCCAAAGTCAATCCGCGATTCTGCACCGACAAATTCAACGGCAAATATCCGCACGTGGGCCTGTTTGATTGCCGCGACCGCAAGGTCTGGGTATGCAAGCCCCTTTCGGGGCAGGCGATTCGCACTTCACATGCGCGGCTGATCACCGGCGCCGAAAACGCCGTCTCCACCGTCTGGAAAGACCGCTTCCTCTGCTACTGGTTCTATACGCCTCGCACCGGCGAAGGCTATGTGCTCGGGTACCCTATTGATTGGGAAGAGGCCCATCTGATCGTGCGCATCGATCCGCAATGGGATTACGATCGCCAGCGCCTCATTCCGCCGGAGTTGGAAGACCAGGTCAATTCCAATCTCGAACGCCAGCATCGGCATGGCGAAGCGATTTTCAATTTCTTTCGCGACTGCAAACTCAAATACCCAGTCAGCCTTCATCTCGTCGGCCAGCGCGCGACCGATTCGCTTTTTTACTTTAAGCGGATCGAGGCGCAAGGACGCTGAGCCGTCCGCGGGCATCATACCCCGACGTCCGCGTCGGCACCTCTTCGGAAAGATGCCGACGTGGACGTCGGCGTTCCCAAGGCCACGTGTGTGCGCTCTTAACTCACTCTATAATCCTCCATCTATGAATCTGCCCATCCGACCGCGGCGATTGCGATTGCAACCGCAGCTACGAACGATGCTGCAGGGCGTAAGCCTGCGCCGAGCCGACATCATCGTGCCAATCTTTGTGCGCGAGGGCACGGGGCAGCGGAACGAAGTGCCTTCGATGCCCGGCATTTTCCAAATGTCGGTGGATGTGGCCCTCGATTGGCTCAAGCGGCGCGCGGATGAAGGATTCGGGGCCTACCTCGTCTTTGGCGTCATCGATTCAAAAAAGAAAGATGCCCAGGCATCCGCCGCTCTCGACCCGCAGAATGTCGTCTGCCAACTGCTCCAGGCAGCGCAGCGCGCCAAGCTCCCCATGGCAGGTATCACCGATTTGTGTTTCTGCGAATACACCAGTCATGGCCATTGCGGGCCACTTTCCGCCGACGGCTCGACCGTCGCCAATGACCAGACGGTCGAACTGCTCGTCCGCCAGGCGGTGAACCACGCGCGGGCCGGTGCGGCGGTGATAGCGCCCAGTGGCATGATGGACGGGGCGATCGGACAATTGCGAACGGGACTCGACGCGGCAGGTTTCGCAGAAGTCGCGCTGCTCGCCTATTCCGTCAAATATGCCAGCGCGTTCTATGGCCCCTTCCGCGATGCCGCCGATTCGGCCCCCGCTTTTGGCGATCGGCGAAGCTACCAGATGGATCCAGCACGCGGAGTCAGCGAAGCATTGCTTGAGGCGCAGCTCGACATCGAACAAGGCGCCGACATGGTGATGGTGAAGCCCGCGATGGCGTATCTGGACATCATTGCCGCGCTGCGTCCGAAGGTGAATGTGCCGCTGGTCGCTTATCAGGTCAGCGGCGAATACGCCATGATCGAAGCCGCCGCCCGGAACGGCTGGCTCGATCGCGATCGAACGGTCGTCGAGTCGCTGGTCGCAATTAAGCGCGCGGGAGCGGATTTGATTATCAGCTATTACGCGGAGCTCCTGGCGAAATTGATCGAGCGGTAATGTAGTCCCCTTGATTGTCCTAACACGTCGCCTCGCCCGCCGCTTGCGGGTTCGCGCAAGAACTATTTTGGGCTCTCATCGTCCTTTCATGTTCTTGCTATAGAATAGCGGATTGTTCTTCACTTCAGAGCGAGCCGTACGACGCGGGAGGTCCCATGATGTGGTATCCGGCGCGTTGTTCATCGCGGAGTCGTGCATTTACGCTGGTCGAGCTGCTCGTGGTCATCGGCATCATCGCGGTGCTATTGGCGATCTTGCTTCCGACGATCGCGCGGGCCCGTGACAGGGCGCGAGTGATCAAGTGCGCGAGCAACATGCGGCAGATTTACATGGCGTGTGTCATGTATTCTAACACGCTCGGTAAACTGCCGATTCCAGGCCAAAAGGGGTACCCAGGCGGCCTTGAGCCGGGTTCGTGCGTCGCTTACGGAGGCGGCGGCCTCGATTTTGAGCGCGGGAGCCTGTGGGATTTCCTGGGCTCAGGCACGAGTGACCGCGCCCAAACCTTCTTCTGCCCCGGCGACGACGGGGTCGCCACGGCGTTAGTTGGGGGTAAAGTCGGAACCACGCCACAAGTCGGTTACTACCCGACTCGAAATTTCAGCTATTGCTTCAATTGCGAAATGCGCGGTCCACTGACGCCATTTATCAATGAAGGCGTCTATAAGGATCCGCCCGGAATTCGCATGACCGATATCTCCCGACCCGACCGAAAGATCCTGATTGTCGAGATACAGAATGCCGATCGGCTTGATTTTGATTACATGGCTAATGAGGGGCCCGGGGTAAACGGCACTGGGATTGGCACTTATAATTTCTCGTTTACCCACCGCCATCTTGGGAAGGGAAACCAGTGCTTTGCGGACGGGCACGTAGAGCTGATGCCAGCGGTCGCGCCGAACTTGCCGTGGTGGGCTGGCAGCGATGCGTACGAATACCTTGACCTGTTTCATAATCCCGATCGCTAGTGAATGAGGCTGAGCTCCCTCGGAAGGAGGCGCGTCGTGGTAGCCAGAAGCAGGCGTGGAGCGTTCACCCTCGTCGAACTCCTCGTCGTCATCGGCATAATCGCGGTGCTGTTGGCAATTCTATTGCCGGTCATGAGCAGGGTGCGCGACAGGGGGCGAGCCATCAAATGCGCGAGCAACATGCGCCAGATCTACATGGCGTGTGTCATGTACTCCAATACCCTTGGCAAATTGCCAATTCCCCGGTGAAAAGGGGTATCCGGGCGGCCTTGAGCCAGGCTCGTGTGTCGCCTACGGAAATGGTGGCCTGCTGGATTTTGAGCGAGGCAGCCTCTGGGATTTCCTGGGATCAAGCAAGACGGATCGGAGGGCGACATTTATGTGCCCTTCGGACGATGGCTCGGGCACGGCGATTGAGGGTGGAAAGGTGGGAACTAAGCCATCAATCCAGTGGTTTTTCGACAGAAACTTCAGCTACTGCTTTAACTGCGAGATGCGCGGGCCCCTGCTGCCTTTCATTAACGAAGCAGTCGTTAAGGACCCGCCTGGTATCCGCTTTACTGACATCAGTCGCCCGGACAGAAAAATCCTAATTATCGAGGTCGACAACCCAGACCGGCTAGATTTTGATTACATGGCCGATGCCGGGCCAGTGACGTTCGGGACTGCCACTCCAAGCTATAATTTCAACCTCACCCATCGTCATCTCGGCAAGGGCAACCAGTGCTTCGCCGACGGGCATGTAGAGATGATGCCGCCGATCCCCTATTACCAGCAGTGGTGGGCGGGCACCGATGCGTATGAGTATCTAGAACTGTTTCATAATCCGAGCCGCTAGCGATTTGAACGCCAGGACGGGAAGGGCAGGTAAAGCCTCCCGCGTCGCAGCGCGTTATACGGCCCGATTCATGGCAGCCTGCACCGAGCGGCCGAGGGGAAAGATCGTCGTATCAGCGATTTGGTCGAAGAGTTTATTGCGCTCCATCATTTGAGCCATGTCATATTTGCCGCCGGTATCGGCGCGGCCTCGGCTCAGCTTGCGATGAAATTCCTCAATCGATTTTGAGAAATAGTGATTCACGCGAAGGCGGTCGATCCTGACCTCATCGCAGAACGGGCCGGACACGGGCGCGCCCGCCGCGTTGACGGCCGGTCGTTTGTCGCGGTAAAGAAAATGGTGAGGCGTGCCAACCGCCATCACCTCGCGCGGATTTACGACCGACTTAATGTGCCCGCAGACCGGGTGATAGCTCTCGGCTCGCGATGGATCCAAATCGGGCTGCTTCAGCAGCGCGCGCTCGAACGTGCATAGCTGCTCTTCGCAGCGCATCGAATAATTGAGTGAAACCAGACCCGCCGGCTTTTGCAGATGACCCGATGCGCCGAACATGACCCAGTTTGCGACAACGGCCGGCGAATCTTCAAAGTCTTTCAAGAACAGACGAAGATCGGTCTGCACCGGCGAAAACAGGAATTCGTCCACATCAACAAAGGCCATCCACCGGCTGTCGCCGCCGTAATTGCTGAGGCAATGTCCATAGGCCGGTCTCTGCGGCGCGGGGACGGAGATCTGGTGCAGTGTGACCTTTCCCGCTGCCACCCACGGAGCGAGAACCGCCTTGAAAGCGTCGGTGCTGCCGTTGTCGTACAGGTAGAAATGCTCGACGCCGATCAGGCTGTAAAAGCGGAGCCATTCCTCCAGGTACGGTGATTCATCTTTAAAAATAGAGCAGACGCTAAGGTAAGCCTTCATCCAACAACCCCCCGCGAGCCGGTGGCAAGTTCACCAGCCCAAACGCTCAGGGATACCGATTATTCCTGAATTCGGATTCTCCCATGTTCTGCAACCAGATTCATCGAGAGTGGGAATCCCATGAGCGCACGCCGAGAAGCGCGCCGCACGCGATGCGCGCGTTGCCCGCTCGCCGGGGCGGGGCCGCGGCGCGCAAAGGACGTGCTGAACCACTGCTCAAATTCCTGATCTCTCATCATCCTTTCATGTTCTTGCTGTAGAATTGCGGATTGTTCTTCACTTCAAAGCGCAGCCGTACGACGCGGAGGTCCCATGATGTGGTATCCAGCGCGTTGTTCATCTCGGAGCCGTGCATTTACGCTGGTTGAGCTGCTGGTCGTGGTCGGCATTATCGTTGTCCTGCTGAGCATTCTGTTGCCGACGATCGCCAAGGCGCGCGACAAAGCGAGAGCGGTCAAATGCGCGAGCAACATGCGCCAGATTTATATGGCGTGTGTCATGTACTCCAACACGCTGGGTAAGTTGCCAATTCCCGGGGATTGGGGCTTTCCGCACGGCTGGGAGCCGGGATCGTGCTGCGCTTACAAGGACTTTGGTCGTCTTGATTTTGAGCGGGGCAGCCTCTGGGATTTCCTGGGTTCGAGCACGGCTGATCGTAGCGAAGCCTTCCTGTGTCCCGCGGACGATGGCTCTTTTACGGCGTTGGGTGGCTTCAAGACGGGCGAGGCAATTACTTATTATCCAACCCGGAACTTCAGCTACGCGTTCAACTGCGAAATGCGCGGTCCGCTGGCACCGTTTATCAATGAAGCTATTTCCCACGATCCGCCCGGCATCCGCATGACCGACATCAGCCGGCCCGATCGAAAAATCCTGATCATCGAAGTGCAGCAGGAAGACCGGCTCTATTTTGATTACATGTCAACCAATGGGCCAACAACGATCGGCAGCATCACGCCGAGCTTTCAAATCACATTCTCTCACCGTCACTTCGGCAAGGGGAACCAGTGCTTCGCTGATGGGCATGTCGAAATGATCCCGCCGATCGGCTACGACCTGCCGTGGTGGGCGGGCAGCGACGCATATGAGTACCTGGATCTGTTTCACAATCCCGCTCGATAGCGTGCGAGAAAAGCCCGAGCGTGGTGCCGCGACCTTTCCTTTGTTGAACGATAACGCAAATCTCACGATCACTTTTGGAATGCTCCCATTAATTCTGCTTCGCGTTGTTGACAACAGTGGTCGGTGTGCTTGCAGGCCGGGAACCCCGACGTGGACATCGGCGTTCCGATGGGGCGCGGCGGGGCGCGCGTGTAAAGACGAAAAAGAGCGTGCGAAATGGGCGAGCGGCGTAAGTGGATGAGCGGCGGGGGATTAGGTGCCGACGAAAGCAAATTCACTTGACAAAAGTGCGGGGCGCATGTACCGGTTTTATCAATAAATTGCCAAATGCGTAGCTGCTTATTCGGCCAAGTCTTACTGCGAAAATAAGGGCCATTTGGGGGGTCAAAAACAGTCAAAAAGCGCCCCGTTTTGTCTCATTCTGTTTCATGTACGGAGACGTACTATCGTATCGGGTTGATCATGCGGGAGTTGCGATGAGGGGCCAATTGGGGCGCGGCGGGACATTTGCGCACCGCCTGTCCCGAGCGGCCCGTCCTGAGCTTCATCGGAAATGGCGTTGAGAGGCGTGCCCCATTTGTCTCACGAATCGCGCGATGAACGATGGACGGCTCACCCGTTGGAGCCCGTGGCGATTCGATACCAGTAGCGGTAGTTGTCTTTGAAGCCGAGCTTGTCGTAGAGCCGGCGGGCGGGGGAGTTGTTTTCTTCGACCTGTAGATAGGCATGGCTTGCGCCGTTCGTTTTGCCCCAGGCGAGAAGAGCGCTCACCAATTTCTGGGCAAGTCCGCGATTGCGGCAATCGATCCGCGTGTTGATATCAAAGAGGCCAATCCATGGGCGCTGCAGGACGGCAAATCCGCAGGAGCAGGCGACGCCATCTTCCTGAATGGCCATGTATTGCACGGGCAACTGAATGGCGGACACCAGCGCGCGGTGCCGGGAGAGGGCCGAGGGAGCGACGCTTTTGGCGCAGGCGGCGGCTTTGATCCATTCGTCGCCGGGATCATCCCAATGCAGAATCTTCTGATAGTCGGCTGAAGTTTTCTCCAGCGCGCAGGTCTGCACCCACGTCGCATGGCTCATGGCGTAGCCGGCTTTTTCGAGAGCCGAATCAAGCTCCGGCGGCTGAGCCGCGTGAGTGAGCTTGAAGATCGTCGGCAGTTTTTTCGCATGATAAATCGACTCGCAAAAGGCGATTTTTTCCTGCAACGGCAACGTGCCGGGATAGAGAACCTGCACGCTGTTGACGCGTCGCGTGGCGCCGCCAGTCAGGCGTAGAAGCCAGCCGTCGTGAACCAGTTCGCTCAAAGCTGGCGTCGCGTTGAGCGAGAGCTCTTCGATCTGGCGGATTTGATCGGCTTTGGTCATAGGCAGCCCGAGGCTGCGATTATACGCTATGCCTGAGCCCGGCAATGGCGCAATGCTTTTCGCAAAGGAGCTATGCCGCTTCAGGCTCTTTTGGCTTGGCCGGAGCAAGTGCGGCATGGAGCCGGTCCACTTTTTGATGAAGCTGCATCACTTCCTGATGGGCCTTGAGGTTCACCTGATAATCCAGATCGGCCCGAATGCGGTCGCGGACGCCCTGATGGGCCTGACTGATCAAGACGAACAGCGAAATGAACAGCGCTTCGACCGTGATGATGAAGCCCAACAGGCCGAAGGGCGCTTCATCAAAAGGCTTGCGCCCCATCCATTTTTCACAATATAAATTGTAAACGACCCAGATCGCGGAGAAGAGAATGTTGAACATGACGAACCACTGGGTTGCCGTCATGTTGGCGATGTATTCAGCGACGACCTGCCAGCGCGTTCGGCTTTCTTCCACCGCTTCATTGACGTTGCGGATGCCGCGCATCTTTTCCAGCGTGTCGCGCTGGCGCTGGCCGAGGATCGTGAGCATGTGAATGGCGGCCGAAGGATGGCTTTCGAGAAACTTTAAGAAGTCGGCGCGCTGAAGGGCGAGCAGGGTTGTGTCGTTGATGGCGCGAATGGTGGCGGTGCGCGGGCCGCCATCGAGCAGGGAGATTTCTCCGAAGAAGTGGCCGGACCCGAGGGTGGCGAGCATCACTTCTTTTCCGCTTTCATCGGGCGCGGAGACGGTGACTTTGCCGCTGTGAACGATGTAGAAATCATCTCCTTTTTCGCCCAGCCAGAAGACCGGCTGGTTGGCCGGGTAGGACCTTTCCTTCAGCAGCAGGGCCAGCTCGGCGCGCTGCGCGGGAGCAAGCTGCGCGAAGATTGGAATGTGTGCCAGGACATCGTGAGCCATGTCGGTGCGTCTCCAGTTTTCTCGGTTATAATGTTTATCGGTTGCGGCGGTGGTGATGGCCGCGCCTCGGGCGGCATTTTTTGCTGCATCGAGGTGAGGAAAGTCCGAACTGCGGGAAATGCCGGGTCACACCGGCGTCTTCCAGGGCACGGTGCTTGATAACATCAAGGCGGAGAAATCCGACGGAAAGTGCAACAGAAAAGATACCGCCGGGGCAATCCTGCCGACTCTCATTAATTGAAGGGCCGGGAAGATTGCCTCTGGTAAGGGTGAAATGGTGCGGTAAGAGCGCACCGCGTTTCGGGGTGACCCGGACGGCAAGGTAAACCCCACCGGCAGCAAGACCAAATAAGCGGAGAGCCTGGAGCCCAGGGCGCTATCATCCGCGGGTAGGTCGCTTGAGGCGCGCGGCAACGCGCGCCCCAGATAAATGGTCGTCCTCGTTGCGCTTGCGCGCAATGAGAACAGAATTCGGCTTACAAGCCGCCGCAACCGATTTTAAAAGAGGGATCGGCTCAGGCCTGCACATCGAGCTGATTGCCTAAGCCCATTTGTGCAAAAGGATTGGAACCTTGAGAATTGGGAGATGCTGCTTGAAGGAGTTGCAGCGCTGCAGCGCCCTGCTGACGCTCGGAATCCAGCACCTTGGCCATCACAAGCATTTGCGCTGATGACTGCATCTGCGATTGCTGCCAGTTTGAAATGCTGCTGACCAGATCCATGCTCTTCCTTCCCGGCGGGGAACTCATTAACTCTATCGGCCAAATCAAATTTCCACCTTTTTTGAAAATTTTTGTTGACTCGGTCCGTATGTTAGGGTAATGTTCCGAGAACAGCTTCCAAACGGCTCTGTTGATGAAAGCTGAGCGTTCAGGAAAGCCTTAGCAGAAGGATCGAACGATATGAATCTCACCCCCCGGCAGTTGGATGTGCTCGTTGCCGTCCGTAATTATCGCCATCTTCATGGTTACGCTCCGACCATGCAGGAGCTGGCCGATCAGCTCGGTACCAGCAAGGTGACCATCTTCGAGCATGTTGGGGCCTTGGAGCGCAAACGCGTCATCCGGCGGGATAAGCATAAGGCACGCTCGCTCGAGATCATTGCCGACGAGAAGCTCCCGGACGAGGAGCGAGCCACCAAGCTGCCGCTGCTGGGCAACATCGCGGCAGGCTCACCGATCGAAGCGGTCGAAAACCGTGAAGAGATCGATCTGGAAACCATGTTCCATGCCCGCAACGGAGTGTATGTGCTCCGCGTGCGCGGGGAATCGATGATCGACGATCATCTGTGTGACGGCGATTACGTCGTGATCGAACGGCGCGAAAATGCCCGCAATGGCGAGCAGGTCGTCGCGCTGCTCGACACCGGCGAAGCAACGCTCAAGCGCTACTATAAAGAATCCGGCGGCAAGGTTCGTCTCCAGCCGGCCAACAAGTCGATGGAGCCGCGCATCGTCGATGCGGGGCGAGTCAAGATTCAGGGCGTCGTGATCGGCGTTCTGCGCAGCTACAACTAACTTCGCTGTAAACGGTCAATCCGTTCAGCGCGTTGCGCCAGTTTTGGCGCAACGCGCGGGGATTTTCACGTCTTTGATTTTCGGGAATGGAGGTTCATATGTCTGCCGTGGCAAGTCCGTCGAAACCGGAAGGCAAACAAGATTCCGACATCCTGTTTCAGACCTATTTCAAATCGGTCGGCCCCCGCACCTATGCCGCCCAGGTGAAGCGCGCGGGAAATGGAAATCATTTCGTTGTGCTGACCGAAGGCAAGCGCGATGAGAACAGCGGCGAAGTGCGCAAGACCCGGCTGTATGTTTTCAGCGAAGATTTTTCGGCATTTTTCAAAATGCTTCAGGAAACCGCCGTCTTCATTCGCGCTAATCCGCTACCCGAGGAGATCAAGCAGAAGCGCGCCAACTACTGGAAGAAAAAGGCGCGAGAAGAGAAGGGGCAGAGTGGGCCAGCGCCAAAGAACGGCGCTGAGGGAGGACCGCAGATGGATTCACAAATCCGAGCCGATAGCAGGCCAGGCCCGAGCCCCAGACGATTTGAACCGCGTCGCCCGGCGCCTGCTCGAAAATAAAAACGCTGCCTTGATGGAACACAACCCGGGGCGGGAAGCAAAACAGCGTGTCGCTGTCGGACACGCTGTTTGCTTTTTATCTCGTGTTTTTCAGCGGTTTTACCACCGCACGATCGGCGGAAAATATTCGGCAATCAGCTCTTCATAAAAAGGCCGAAGTGCCTCGACGTTCGGCTTTTCCTCGCCTTTGGAATACAGGTCATACGGATTGAACTTCCTCACCCACTCAAACATCTCGCGATCGTGATCGTTCATCAGGTGATCGTAAGCGCCTTCGCGGTGAGCCGCGTAGAACGAGTGATATCGGATCATGTATTGCGCCGGCTCGGGCAAATATTCGCGCGTTACATGGTACATGTACTCATCGTGGCCCCAGGACAAATGCACTTTGTCCAATCCACAACTTTCCTGATAAACGCCACAGGAAGTCTGAAGGCCGGGGACTTGGTAATCGAGGTTGTAGACGAAGAATTCGGGGAAGACCACCTTGTCTGAATATCCGCAGCCCACCGGAAACGTATCGCCGACCACCGCCCACTGCGGCTCACCCCACAGGCAAAGAATCTTGCCCAAGTCATGAATCAGCCCGGTGAGAATCATCCAGCGCGGATGGCCATCGGCGCGAATCGCCTGGGCCGTCTGCAGCAGATGCTCGATCTGCGAAAGATCGGTATCCGGATCGCTGTCATCGACCAGCGTATTCAGAAACTCCATGGCCTCCCATATGCCCATTTTGCGCTTATTGCGCGGCAGAAACTGGCGCTTTTTCTCCAGCACAAAATCGAGCGTCTGGTTGGTGTGATTGAGCCGATAAAACTCTTTCACGCTTGGCCGGGCCTCGGCACGATAATCGCGGAATTTTTTCTTGTCGCGCTTCGGCTGAAACGCGCCCTCGGATTCACCGCCGACGGTCGCCATCGCAGGCTGCGGCTCTGGGTACCGGGTCTTGAGAAATTCTTCCCAATGCTCCAGATCTTCCAGAGGCTTTGCCTCGTTCTGCTTGAGCGCGTCGGCCATAAAAATGGTCTCCGAGAAATCCGCGGGACGACAAAATCGTTGGGACGAAAGTTTAGATTACCTTAAGCCACGGTGAAAGGCTAATTCTAATCGGACGTGCGACGATTTGTGCACAATTGCCCGATCCGACACCCTCATGTCATTTAATTGCAATGATTTACAACGAATTCCGATATGTCGATATGAGTGAGAACGGTAAGGATTTGCCTGGTCTACTGCCCCAACTGCAGGCTGGCCAAGGCCGTGCTCACATCATTGGAAAATGTAAAAATCTTGGTGAGTCCGGTCACATGGAAGGTGCCGTGAAGCTGGTGGGTCACCCCGCAAAGCAGCAGCCTGGATTCGACCGCATTCAGCTTTTTTCGCAGTCCAATCAGGCGGGATAAATCGGTTGAGCCGAGAAACGTCATCGACGAAAAATCGACGACCGCATCCAGTGGCCGCTGGGCCAGCATCTCCTCGACGGTGCCGATGTCCTCGGCCAACTGCGCATCGTTAGCCGGTCGCGCAACTGCAACTCGATCCGACCACAACTCCACCGCCATGAATCCTCCGTCTATCGCGATCGTATCAATTGCGCGTCGCAAATACCCAGTTCCCGGCGCCGGCGATCGATCTCTCCAAGAAACCGTGTGCCATCGCCATGGTAACCGGCAGTCGGCGTGATTCCAGGCATCTGCGTTGCCCACCAGGCATTGAATCGCCGCATCATCGCCTCGCGAAGATATTTGCTGATCATCGACGCAAACGCCACCGGCAGGCACTGCGCCTCGGCCTTTTCGCGGAAATGAATGATGACCGTCCGCCTTCCCTGGCAGAGCCGATACTGGCTGTGCTCCGACACTTCATGATCGATCTCTAAAGACCAATCCGGAAACATCAGCCGAAGCAGCGAACCATAATGTTCGCGTCCGCCATGCCGATCGCAGGTGATGATCAACCCTCGATCGGCAAAGTTGTTCAGCAGATGCTCGATGTGACTTGCCGCCTGCGTGAAGAGCACGCTGCCCTTGTTGCGAGTTGCGTCGAACATGCGGTTCAGTTCCGCTTCGCAAACGAGGCGCGCGCCCGCATGGACACATCGCGCATTTACCCGTTGCATTTCAATCTTCAGCGCATTGGCCATCATGCGAACTGAAACGGCATCCTGCTCGAATGGAAACGATTCAGCTTCTGACCGCACATACCACGGATATTTTTCCACCGTCTCCAGCACCGCGCCACAAAGCCGCGACAACAGGGCGGTCAGATCGCCTGGAAATTCTCCGCTAGTGGCAAGAATCGTCAGCACCGATCGCTCGAGTTCTTTGAGCCCAATGCCCGGCGAATAGACCTGCTTGCTGTCGTTGACGTGAATCTTCCGGCCGGTTTTCGACCGCGTTTTGCTGACATGCTTGCGCAGCAGCTTCCATACGCAAGGCGGCGCTTCATCCGGATTGCCGGGCACTTCAAATGCCGAGCATCCAACAACCAGCGGCCCAAGCACCGGCCCGTATCCTGCCTCATCTATCCCCGCCAAAATCATGGGGCGGATTATACAGACGATGTCCGCCATTCAAGCGGACAGCGAAAAGAAATGACAGGCATTTATTTGAAAGTTGCAGACTGGACCCATCGTCTTCATTTCAGGATTGACACGCTCCGCCCGCGCGGTACGTTTGCCGCAAATTCGATTGCCCTTCTTATTTGATTTCAATGAACCTGCTGCACTCGGCAGACGTGCCTCGGATCAGACGTCTGCCTCCAAATGTGCAGCGAACCTTCGCGGAGGAGACATGACCACTCATCTCGGCCGGGTCGTTTTGACTTTGTTCGCAGTAGCTCTTGTAGCGACTCTTTCACCGACAACTCGATGTGCCGAAGCCGATTCGGCTTCCAACACCGCGCATCCCGGCGGCAAGCTTCCGGGAAACCCGGCGATTCAACTGGTCGAAGTGGCCGGCGGATTTGTCGATCCGATTCACGTCGCGAGCCCCAAGGACGGCACCGGCCGGCTCTTTGTCTGCGAGCGGCCGGGCATCATCAAGATCATCGACAAGAACGGCAAAGTGCTCGATGAACCCTTCTTCAGCAATCTTGCCAACACTTCCTTCCAGTTTTTGGAAAATGGCCTCTACTGCATCGAGTTTGATCCGAAGTTCAAGGAAAACGGCCTGTTTTACGTCAGCTACGCCGACATGTGGTTCAACGGCGCGACCTTCATCGTGCAATACAAAGTGTCGGCGACTGATCCAAACAAAGCCGACATGAATTCCGCGAAGCCGATCCTCCGCATCGATTATCCCTATTGCAATCATCATGGCGGAAAGATGGCCTTCGGCCCCGATGGCTATCTCTACATCGGTGTCGGCGACGGCGGTTGGGAAGGCGACGTGCTCAGCACCGGCCAGGACATCAGCACCTGGATGGGCAAGATGCTTCGCATCGATGTTCACAACACCGGCAACCAGCGCTACACCGTTCCTGACAGCAATCCCTTCGCGCACGCCTCCGATCCGCAGCTCATGGTTCTCTTCGGAAAGAGTGAACTTGAATTCTCCAAGATCAAGCAGCGGTCCAAGCCGGAGATCTGGGCCTATGGCCTGCGCAATCCGTGGACCTTTTCCTTCGATCACAAGACCGGTGATCTCTACATCGCCGACGTCGGACAGAACACGTGGGAAGAAGTCGACTTCCAGCCCGCCAACAGCAAGGGCGGCGAAAACTACGGCTGGAGCTTCATGGATGGCACCCATCCTTTCCCAATCGAAAAGGAGCAAACCGGCGAAAAGACGCCGGTGGTTGGCGTGCTGCCCGTTGCTGAATACAGCCATGCCGATTCAGGGATCTGCATCGCCGGCATTGGCATCTATCGCGGTAAGGATTATCCCAGCCTCGATGGCGTCTATTTTTTTGGTGACTGGGGCAGTGGCCGAGTCTGGGGCCTCGAGCGCGACCAGGCGGGCAAGTGGCAGATGCAGGAACTGCTCCACACTTCGCTGAACATCACCAGCGGCAATGAAGACGAAGACGGCAATCTCTACGTCACCAATGCCGCCAGCCAGTATGGCACCTGGAATCCGTTTGACAGCACCCGCGGATCGGTCTGGAAAATCGTCGCCGCCGACAAGACCAAGTCGGGCGACAAGACCGCGCCGCTGGCCAAGAAGTAGTGGCATGAATCGCGGTCTAATGCTTACTCATTCTGTATTGCGTTAAGAGGAAATGCATGAAGACGTTTTCGTTTGTGTTGCTTTCAGTCCTGTTTCTCTTTTCATCCGGAGCTTTTGCCGAGCAAGGTCAATCTCCGTCGCCATACAACGTCGGTGGAATCGAGAATGCCGACGGCGGGACGATTTCGGGCATCGTCCTTTTTAAAGGCGAGAAGCCCGCATCGCAGCCAATTAAAGAAATCGCCGGTAATGCCTTTTGCAAGCACTGCTATTCCGGCGACGTTCCGAATAACGATTCGGTCGTGATTGGCCACAATGGCTCAAACGAGACAGTCGCCAACGTGCTGGTTTACGTGAGCAAGGGGCTGGAAGGAAAGCAGTTCAAGGCGCCGGCTCATTCGGTGCTGCTCGATCAAGTGGGCTGCATGTATCAGCCGCACGTAGTCGCGGTGATGGTCGGGCAGACGCTGGAAATCCGGAACAGCGATGCGACGCTGCACAACGTCATGTGTATGCCTTCGCACAACCCGTTCTTCAATTTTGGAATGCCGTCGAAGGATCAGGTAGTGGAAAAAGTTTTCCGCCAGCCGGAATTCAAGATGAATTTCCGCTGCTCCATGCACCCGTGGATGTCGGCTTACGTGCATGTGCTGCCCAATCCCTTTTTTGCCGTTACGCAATCGGACGGCACGTTCAAAATCACCGGCCTGCCGGCTGGCGAATATGTCATCACTGTTCTTCACGAAAGCTCGACCCTCGAAGCCCAAGACAAGGACATTTCCGTCAAACTGGAGTCGCGACAGACAAAGCAGATCTCCTTCACCTATAAGCCCAAAACAATTGCTAAATGAAACCCGCCCCAGCACGCAGCGCGCGACAAGGCGCAGCGGATGGAGTTGATGGACAGGGAAAGACGACACGTTTGAGAAGCCAAGTTTATCATAGCCGCGACGCGCTAGCGGAGCGCTTCCTGCGCGGTCACGGTTACGCGCACCACAAGCGGTAGCGGCTAAACTGGGGCGGACGCGCTCTTCTGCGTTTAGGTGGGTTCCAGAATAGGACGCCCCTATGCGAAATCCCTGGATCGTAGCGCTGGCCGGCACGATCACGATGATCTGCCTGGGGACGGTCTACTCTTGGAGCTTGTTCACGCAGCCGCTGATCGCCAGCTTTGGGTGGAGCAATTCGACGACGACCTTCGCCTTTTCGCTTTCGATTTTCTTTCTGGGCGTGGGCGCAATCATTGGCGGCTGGTGGCAGGATCGCTCCGGTCCGCGCGCGGTCACCATCACCGGCGCGGTGCTCTGGGGCCTTGGCAATATTTTGGCCGGCCTGGGAACTGCGCAACTTGGCGTCTGGTGGATCTATCTCACCTACGGCATCATCGGGGGCACCGGTCTTGGCCTCGCTTACGTCACGCCGGTCGCAACCGTCACCAAGTGGTTCCCGAAGCGCCGAGGACTGGGCAGCGGCATGGTCGTCATGGGCTTCGGGCTCGGAGCCTTCTTCTATAACAATCTCATTAAAAGCATTCCCTCCTTTCGCGAAGCAGCGAAGCAAGCGCAGGACGTGCTCGCGAGCCGAGCGCCGCACCATGTGCCAATCGTCATGGGCGCGCAGCACATCCACAGCATCATGATGATCTTCACGCTCTCTGGTGTGGTCTTCCTGATCGTCGGCGGCCTTGCCGCAGCCTGCCTTTCCAATCCGCCCGAAGTATCACCGAGTGGCGCACCGCGCGGCACCGAAAGCGATTTCACCCTTGCCCAGGCACTGGCGACGCCGCAGTTCTATTCGCTCTGGCTGATGCTCTTTTTGAACGTCACCGCGGGAATCCTCTTCATTTCCAACGCGGTCAACATCATGCGCGAGCTGACCGGCGCGGAGCTGACCCGAGCCGTGGCTGTTTATGGTTTCATCGCGTTATTCAATGGCCTTGGCCGGTTCTTCTGGGGCGCCATTTCCGATCGCCTCGGCCGCAATCTCGCCTACGTCCTGATTTACGCCACGCAGATCGCCATCTTCTTTTTCGTCCGCGAGCTGCATTCGATGACTGCCGTCGCGACGCTCTTTGCCATCGTGCTGCTCGATTACGGCGGCGGCTTTGGGACGATGCCTTCCTTCACCGCCGACTACTTCGGCACCCGGTACATGGGCGTCATCTACGGCTGGATTCTTTTCGCCTGGGGCGTCGGCGGCATCGCCGGGCCGCAGCTGGTCGCCAAAGTCAAAGACCACACCGGCGCCTTCAGCGGCGCGCTGCCCATCGTCGCGGTGATTCTACTGGTCGCGACGATCCTGCCGATCATCACCCGAAAGCCGAAAAGACCCGAGCCACCACCGGCCTTTTCGCCGGTTGTCTAGCAGCACATCAATGATTCTTCGCTAAGCCTTGAGCGCGTGACGGACGGCGCGCCACTCCTGTTTTGTTTTCGATGTCGGTATAGTCGCCCGCCATGCGAAATGATGGACGAACGGCGGGCGCATTGCGATCGGTGAAAGTCACGCGAGGATTTACCAAGACGCCGGCAGGTTCGGTCTTATGGGAGCAGGGGAACACGGTCGTGCTTTGCACGGCTTCGGTGACGCGGGAAGTGCCGCCGTGGTTTAAGGAGGATCGTGCCGGGGGCTGGATTACGGCGGAATATGTGATGCTGCCGGCTTCGACGCCGCAACGAAAGCCGTGGCCCAAGATCGGACATACCGATTCGCGCGGGACGGAGATTCAAAGGCTCATCGGGCGAACGTTGCGCTCCATCATCGACTTATCGAAGATCGGGCCGCACACGATTGCGGTGGATTGCCAGGTGCTACAGGCGGATGGCGGAACGCGGACGGCGGCCATCTGCGGCGGATACGTTGCGATGGTGGATGCGATGCGATCTATGCCCGCGGAAATGCCGGGCGCGCTGAAGCCGGGGATGAAGACGCCGGGTGGGCAGGTCATAGAGGCGGTTGTTCCCGCGCGATATGACGCGAGTCTTTATCAGCCCGGCAAGTCGCTGATCGATCAACTGGCGGCCGTCAGCGTCGGCATCGTAGATGACGAGGTTCGGCTGGATCTGGATTATTTCGACGATTCGCGGGCCAATGTGGATATGAACGTCGCCTACACCGCAGGCAGGAAGTTCGTGGAAATTCAGGGATCGGCCGAGAACGGGGAAGGTTTCGATCGCAAGCGAATGAACGAGATGCTGGATCTGGCGGTGGCCGGGTGCGAGCAACTGATGGAGATTCAGCGAAAGGCACTGGCTTCGGGTGCGACGTCTCGCTGACTCGTGCCAGAAGAATTAGCCGCGGATCCACTGGGAACGCTAACGTCCTCGTCGGCTCTTCATCCAAAAAAGGCAGACGTGGACGTCGGCGTTCCGAAAAACAAAGCCGCCAGTGGCGAACCGGACGTGTCGCCACCGGCGGCAAATTGTCAAGCAATCATCAAGAGCTGAATCGCTTACGATTCGAGCTTCTTCTTCGCATCTTCGGGCACCGCGATCTTGGTGCTGCCAACGTCGCTGATTTCGACGGTGACGGTGCGGTCGATCGGACGATCGTTGCCGTTGAAGCTGATCGTGCCGGTCACATGATATTCGAACTTGGTCAGGTTACCGTCCTTGACCCAGAACTTGGCGGTGCCTTTGGCGTCGCTGATATCGGGGCCGCCATTGCCACCGTTACCACCGCGACGGCCGCCGCCCATCAGGAAGCCCTTGGCGCCTTCTTCAGAGAGATCGCCCTGATAGGCTCCATCGGCTTCCTTCAGATCGCCGACATACTTGGCGAGGGTCGCAGCCTGACCACCGGGAGCGCGGGCGGCGCCGGCGCCGAATCCGCCACGGCCTCGACGGCCACCATTACCGTTGCCATTGGCATCTGCAGCCGCGCGAATTTCTTCGGGGGTCTGCCAGCCGTCTTGCGTCTTGATGACGGTCTTGTCGCCCTTGGTGATCGACTCACGGGCGTTGTCGCCGGTGCCGGTCGTCACCATGACCATGCCGTCCGCGACCTTGCCTTCGACGGGTCCGCCAAAGCCAAAGCCACCGCGGCCCCGTCCGCGACGACCGCCGGCGTTGGCATTGTCACCGCCCGGCGCAGCGGCCGGCGGGGGCGAAGTCTGTTTCCACGAATAGTTATTCGCGTCCGCCAGCTTTTGAGCGGCGGCCTGCACATCATCCTTGGGAGCGGCGATAGCCATCGCCGAGCCCGCAAGCAACACGATTGTTCCCGACAGCAATCCTCGAAGCATAGATCCTCCTCGTTAGTTTGAGGTTCCCTGGTGTGGCCCTGCGCGCGCCGTGATGCCGATCGCGGCACGACTGGACCAGTCTACTTCACGTTTCGTAAAATTAGATACGTCTATCCTGGTAAGAATCTTCCCAAACGCCTGACCAATTGGCCGCCGGACACGTTCCATCTTTCCGCGATGCGCGGAGTAGCAGCCAAAACGGGAAAGCTATTTCCCGTCAATTACATCAGACAGAGCGTAGATTAAAGTTGCGTTCCAATTGATGGCAATTTCATTGACACGGTAATTCTCCTGTTGATCGCGCCAATCCAACGGGTGCGGCCAGCCGCCGCCGACCAGGTAGCCGGGCCAGGCAAATCCATCGGCTCCCGAGCGACGATCATGAGGATGTAGGGGCGGCTCATATCCTAAGCCGGTGACGAACGACCGGCCAAAGCAGTTGCGGCCAAAGAGGTAATTGAGGGCCGACAGAGCGGTCTGCCGGTACTCCGGGCGTGGTGAGAGACGATTGGCGACTTCGAGCGTTTCGACCTGTTGGGTGACATCGCCATTACAGCCCCAGTAATAGGCGGTTCCCAGGGGCCGGCCATAGCCGTGGGCGGCGGATGTTTTGACGATCTGATCCGCTACGGCGAGCAAATCGGCCCGCGCTGACGAAATGAGAGCCGGATCGCGGCCCGGTCGGGCAGAAAGCAGGTAGGAGTACATGGCCAGATTGGTCACGTTGCCCCAGCCGGCGGTGCGATCAACTTTGTGGCCAAGCCGACCGGCGCGGGTTTGAAAGTCGGAAAGATATCGAGGCTCACCGGTTGTTTCCCATAGCTCGACGTCGGCCCAAAGTCGGCAGCTTGGATCGCGCGCGGCATAGGGGCCAGTGGAAAAGCCTTTCTGGTCGGATGGGTGATCTTCGGGATGAGCCAGTAGATAGGCTTCGCTCTTTTTTGCTGCTTCGAGACAGCGCTTCGCGAAAGTCTGATCGAACGGTTGGTAATCTCGCGCGGCCATGGCCAGCACTGCTGCGAAATCGGCGGTTGCCGCGCTGCTCCAGGGAACAAAGAAACGCGGAGCTTTCTCCTTCTCTGGCTTGATGAATCCGCCAAAACGCTGGGTGCTGAGCTTATGATAGGCCCGGCCATCCTCCATCTGCATGCTCAGAAGCCAATCCAGCTCCCAGCGGATTTCGTTGAGGAAATCGGGCGTTCCATTGCCGGATTCGGGAACCTTCAGCCGGACCGATTTGAGTCGCGCACCAAATTGCTCCCACGCCTGGAGCATCACGCCGGCTGAATAGCAGCCATTGACGACATACTTGTTGTAATCGCCGGCGTCGTGCCAGCCTTTCGTTCCGTCTTGGTGCATGTGGCCGCCACCAACGTAATCGAGCCAGCCGTCGTCAAGATGACAGGCATCGTGGGCAAAAGTTTTTCCGTCGTAGTTTGCGGAAACCGCCGTGCCGCAACGCCAGAGATACATGCCCATCATGGCGACGCGAAATGGCTGGTCATATACTTCCGGCCCAATCCTGAACAGCGGTGAAGTTCCAACGCCTTTGATTTCGAGAACATACTGGCCTGGCTCCCGAACCGAAGAGAAATCGGCGACAGAAAGCTGCTCGTTCGTGTCGGAGTTCAGCGTGTGCGGGCCGACGGTTCCGGAATAAACGACGGCATGATCCGTCGCGCGAATGACCGTAAACGGATCTGCAGGTGCGGCGATCGATGCCAGCTTCTGCGAGTCGGGCAGATAGCCAATCGTATTGAGCCGAATCGGATTGACCTGCGCGTAAGAAGGTCGCGCAACAAAAATGGCGCTGGTGGTAATCACCAGCGCCATTAATCGCATTGCGATTCGAGATCGCATAAATGTTTTTAAATCGACGTCATCGGACGCGATGAATCGCCGAAGTGTTGCACGTTTTTCACGCCCATTCGATCAGCCATCGACAGCAGCAGGTTGGTGAATGGCTGTCCGCCAGCCTTGAGGAACTTGCCAGGGTTCAACGTTCCACCGCCCTCGCCGGCCAGAACGATCGGAAGATTCACGTGCGTGTGACGATTGCCGTCGGAGTTCCCGGAGCCGTAGACGATCATCGAATTGTGCAGCAGCGATTTGCCGTCGAGATCCTTGGTTTGCTCCATCTTGGTCAGGAAGCGGGAGAACTGCTTCATGTACCACAGATCAATTTCCGCAACCTTGTCCATCATTTCTTTGCGATTGCGGTGGTGAGAAAGGTCGTGATGGCCTTCAGCGATGCCGATTTCCGGGAACGGGCGGTTGCTGCCTTCATTGGCCAGCAGGAAGGTGGCGACGCGCGTGGAATCGGTCTGGAAGGACAGGATCATCATGTCGTACATCAACTGCACGTACTGCTCGAAATCGGCTGGGATACCTTCAGGCGTTTCAACGTTCGGGTCGGGAATCTTCCCATACCGCTCTGAAGCTTCGATGCGCTTCTCGATGTCGCGAACACTCGTGAGGTATTCATCAAGCTTCCGCTTGTCGCGCGAGCCCAGATCACCCTCGAGACTGTTGGCGTCGCCCATGACAAAATCGAGGATCGATTTCTGGCGGGCCTGCCGCGCTTTGAGATTGGCGGCGCGCTGGCCATGGGAGCCGGCCCCGAAGAGACGCTCGAAGAGCAGCCGAGGATTCGGCTCGGGCGCTACGGGTACCGTCGGCGATTGCCAAGACAAGTTGTATTGATAAGCACAGGAATATCCCGAATCGCAATTGCCAGACTTGCGGACTGAGTCGCAGGTTAGTTCAAGTGAGGGGAATCGAGTCAGATGGCCAATCTGATTGGCCACGACCTGGTCGATCGAAACACCGGCATGGATATCAGCGCCGGCAGTCTTTCGCACGCGGACGCCGGTCAGGAAGGTTCCGCTGGCACGGGCATGGTCGCCGGCGCCGTCGGCTCCGGGCAGCGCGCTGATGTCGTCCAGCCCGGAGATGACCTGGAATTTATCCTTCAGCGGCTCCAAGGGCTTCATGGTGCGACTGAGCTTGAAGTCGCGACCTTCACCGGTCGGCCAGAATGCATCCTGAATCGCGCCGTTCGGGAAATAGACGACCGCCATGCGAAGCGGCGCACCAGCAGCGGTAGCGCCCAGTGCGCCTGCGCCACCCGCGGCCGTTTCCGCAGCCATCGCCATGCCCGGACGAACGAGAGATTCGAACGCCGGGAGAGCCATGCAGACACCCAGACCGCGAAGGAATCGGCGGCGGCTCAAGTTGGCCTGACGCTGCGCGGAACTCATTGCGTTAGCTGTCTGCGTGTGTTTCATGGCTTAAATCCGGAGTTTGAGCACGTTGAAGGGGAAGCCGCGCCGGTTCGCCGGGCGGATTGCCAAAATTTCGCCGCTCCTGGAACGGCGCTGATTCGACAATTCCCATGATCAGGGCCGAGAACTTGCCGTCCTGATGATTCAATTTATCAACGATCTGGTCCACCGTCTCGACATCATAATAGTCGAGCCCGCGACCCAGTGCGTAGGTCAAAAGCTTTTCGGTCAGGCAGCGATAGAAGTCGTCGCGGTGATTTTCGACCAGAATCTTCTTGAGCTCATGAGCATCGTGGAATTTTTCGCCGGTCAAAAGCTGACCGCTGGCATCGATGGGAAGGCCGCGCTCTTTCTCACGATACATGCCCAAGGCGTTGAAATTCTCCAGCGACAATCCAAGGGGATCCATGCGAGAGTGGCACGAACTGCACAGCGGCTTGCTGCGGTGGATTTCCAATACTTGCCGGAAGCTGGGCTCGTGGCCATCGACCGGCTTATCCGATGCCTCGAGTGGCGGCAGATTGGCCGGCGGCGGGGGAGCGGGCATTCCAAGAATGTTGTCGAGGATGAACTGGCCGCGCTTCACCGGTGAAGTGCGCGTTGGGTTCGATGTAGTGATGAGCATCGATCCCATCGTCAGCAGTCCGCCGCGCGGGCTGTCCTTCGGCAGCATCACCCGGCGCATGTCCTGGCCGGTTACATTTGGGATGCCATACAGCTTGGCAAGCTTGTCATTGACGAAGGTGTAGTCGCTGTCGAGGAACTCCAGCACGCTGCGATTGTCGTGCAGCACATAGTCGAAATACATCTCAACTTCGCGGCGCATCGCGAGGCGAAGTTGCGAGTCCAATTGCACTGCGGGGCGGAAAAAGTTTCGGTTGAATTGCCGCTGGCGATTGAACTGACGCTGTCCGTTGGCCGGCTGGGTGGCAGCTGCTTTGCCTGCCGTCCCTTGAGTCTGGCCTGTTCCAGCTGTGCCATTGTTGGATGCGCCAGCGCCGGCGGCATTCGCCTGCTGCTGTTGGGCAAATCGTTGGCGAAGTTGCGCGAGCTGCTGCTCAAGTTCCTTTTCCTTGCCCGCATCCTGCGCTAAAACCACACGTTCATCGATCGAGATCGCATCAACGTCGCGCACTTGCAGCCATTGGCCGACGAAATTGTCGACCAGAGCCTCAGAGCGATCGTCGGACAACATCCGCTTGATCTGCGCATCCAGATTCTTGCGCAGCTCATGCTTGGCCGCCAGGTCGATCAGCTCCTGATCCGGCATCGTTGACCAGAGGAAATAGGAGAGTCGCGAAGCCAGCGCATATTCATCGACATTGGACCAGGCCGCTTTGTCTGTTCCCTCTTCCGATTTCTCGATTCGAAAAAGGAACCTCGGAGAAGCCAGCACGGCTACCATGGCATGCGAAACGCCTTGCTCGAAAGACATTCCCGGCTGGTTGTAAGTTACCTCAGCCAGATTCACGAGACGGTCGAGCGTTTGCGGATCGACCGGTCGTCGAAAGGCTCGGGTGGCAAAGGCCTGCAAAACCTCTTTTGCATAGGCGCGACGTTCAGTGGGATCGGTGGGTGGCTCGGCCCGCGGGAAGAACTTGGAATATTTAGAAGAGACGACCCATTGCTTGGGATCCATCGGGCCGCGGACGCGAACCGCGACCACGCGGAAATCAACCGATGTCTGGCTGTCAACGTCTTGAGCGGGCGACAGGGGGGTCAGGTTAAAAGCAAGCCGATGCTCGCCTGCGGCAAGCGGTGTCTTCAGGTCATAAACATAAACTTTGTGGTTCTGCCACTGATAATTTTCAGAAAGCAGTTCCTTCTCATCGACCTTAAATGCAACCTTCGCCTTTGCGGGATCGAAATTGAACGAGCCGTTGACCGACACTTCAAGGTGAAGCTCGTAATCGCCGGCTTTGTTTGCATTGAACAGCGAATAGATTTCGGCCTTTTTGTAGAACGAAATGCGCTCGCCGCCGCGTATTCCTTCACCGTGGAATCGCTTGGCCAGCAGTGTCGTTTCCGGCGCGACCTTGGCCACCGTGGGGACAGCCTGATTCACGATCGTCTCGGCGGCGTGGATATATTTTTCCAGCAGCAGGGGAGAGATGCTCAGCACATCGCCGATCGTATCGAAGCCGTAGCCGGTATCGTCCGGCGGAAATTCTTCGGTGGTATTGAAATCGACGCCCATCAAATCGCGAATGGTGTTGCGATATTCAACGCGATTGAGCCGGCGAATGGTGACATGGCCGGGATCAGGCGACTGGGCATTAATGCCGAAAGAGCCGTATTTGATCCATTCGGCTAATTGCGCCTTGTCCTGGGCGGTTGGCTGGTCTTTTTTCTTCGGCGGCATGATGCCCGCGCGAACATTCTTCAGCACGCGCCACCACAACTCGCGATCTTCAACAGCGGCTTGATCGGTTTTGAAGCTGTCGAAGGAAACATTTCCCTTTTTCTCGCCGTCGCCGTGACAGTCAAAGCAATACTTGGAGAGAATCGGCTGGACGTTTTTGCGGAAGTCGGCGGCAGCGTTTTTCTCTGCGGCGTGACACCATCCGACCGTACCCATCAGCAGCATTCCAGTAGCCGCGCCGGCAGTAAAAAGCTTCCGCTTCAGGCTGGTTGTAAACCTGCCAGTGGCAATGTTTTGACGTTGCGGTGTCTTCATTTTCGAGTTGCTTCCCACTGGATGGCTAACGGCTCAAACTGCTTCTCTACTCATCCATTACGACAAAATCCGACCAATGTTGCTGGCTTTTCACACATGATCTAATGCATCTGAAATAGCCCTTGCGCGGGACGCGTTCCCGGCAGCGAAGAACCTGTCGGGTGCTGCCGAAAGCGCTTCATCGGAATGCCCCGGCGATGGCCATGCGCATTCTCAATTTCATCGAATTTCATCCTTTGCTGATCATCGAGAATCTCACGCGTCTTGGCATTGGCTTCCTGTACGATGCGATCCCGCTGCGCATTTAGGGCGGCAACGTCCGCATCATGATCGTGATTGATCTGATCGAGTTGTGACCGTTGCTCCGGCGTCAACATTGCGCGAATAGCCTGGTCGCGCTGGTGATCGAGCTCGCGGTATTGGCGGCTGTCACCCTGTGCAGCTGCGGCATCCGACCAGATCTGCCGCATTTGCTGTTCCTGCGATGGAGTGAGGTTGAGCTGCGCGCTGAGCCAGGAGCGATTTTGGTGCGGAGCAAAGGCAGGTTGATGGGAACGGCCAATCGTCAGTCCAGCAGCAAACATCAGGCTGAAACCGATGACGATGGCCAGCTTCAGGCTCGTCACGGCCGCCCTCCGCTCAGATCCTGCGCCACAAATTCAACAAACTGGCCCTCAGTGCTGGAACTGGATCCATTCAATTCTGGTGCAATCGCGCTCTGTTCCCAGGATGCAAGTGCGGCACGCGAACTGACGGGATTATGTCCGAAAAATGACAAGCAGATGCCGATGGCCAAAAGCGCTGCCGCCGCGAAGGCAGAAAGCCGAGCGACAAATCGAGTGAGCAGGATCCTGTCCAGATCATCCGCGCGCGAATGGAGGCGATCGACTAAACGCGGAGAAGCCCCCGGCAGCCGCGCGTCTTTGAGTTGTCTGGAAATCAATTCCAAATCGTCAAGTTCATTGGCGCATTCAGGGCAAATCAATAGGTGTGCTTCGACGTCCTGCTGTTCGGACAACGACAGCCGGCCATCGTGATAAAGCGCAATTTTTTTGAGCCCCTGACAGGCGCTCATGATTTGGACTCCATCACCTATTGTACCGCACAAACCAGCCTGGCGCGATCAGGAAGCATAAGTCGAATACTTCTGCTTCAGCATCTGCCTCGCCCGAAATAGACGGGATTCGACTGTTCCCAATGGAACTTGCAGCGTCTGTGCTATTTGTTCGTACGACATCTGCTGAAGTTCGCGCAATACCAGCACCTGGCGGTATTCATCCGGCAGAACGTCAAGCATTTCCATTACATCGAGCCGGCTCTGCGCCGCGGGAATGGCCGAATCATCCCAAAGCGCCACATCATGCGGCAGAGCTTCCGATTCGCTCAAGGAAACGCTTTTGCGGATCCGCTTGGAACGCCTGAGCTTGGACGACTGAAACACCAGGATGCTGCGAAGCCAGGTTCCAACGCTGGATCTGCCTTCGAACGACCGCATGCCATTCAAGGCTGCCAGCATTGTTTCCTGGACAACGTCTTCCGCATCCGAAGAACTGCCGAGCAAGGCATAGGCTAAGCCAAATAATCGATCCGCATGCCGGCTCGCCAACGCCTGAAAGGCCAGTTTGTCGCCGATCTTAATCCGATCGACGAGCTGGGTATCGGTGACCTGCACTGGGCTTCTCCATCCCACCAGTGTCAAACTGGAGTCTGCCGACACCAACCTGTAGGCATAGTGCCGGCGCACTACCCCCTTATTCCCATAAGTTGCGGAAAGCGGGGCAAGACCGCCGCTGGGTTGGAAAAAATTCCTTCGGCACCGGCTGAAACGGCGCGAGTTTCAGCGATTTTTTACTTCGGAAATAATGTTAAGGGGGCGGGGTACTTAGCTGCTGGACATTCGATTTTATCGGACTTGTTGAAACCTCCCGCGGGCGGTGTCGCCTTGCACGGGCGGTTTCTCTTTCAACCCAATCCCCTTTGGAGGCATCCGTGAAAACTGTTTCGATTGCGTGGCTCAAAAGCGCTACCTTGCTCCTTGCGTTGCTTTGCATGACCTCGTCCCTTCAGGCCGCGGATAAGCCGAACGTAGCCGGCAAGTGGACTTGGACGACAACGGGCCGAAATGGGAATGAAACCAAGAACACCCTCACGCTCAAGGTCGATGGCGACAAGATCACCGGCACTGTCAGCGGCGCCAACAACAGCGAGATCGAAATCAAAGATGCCAAGCTGAAAGGCGACGAATTGACCTTCGACGTCGTCCGCGAGCGCAATGGGACTGAAACTAAGACCAGCTATACCGGCAAAGTCGAAGGCGACACTATCACCGGCAAGATCAAGCGGCCTGGCCGCAACGGCGGCGAAGGCCGTTCGACCGACTGGAAAGCCACCCGCGAAAAGGCCGCCGCCTGATGAACAGCGAATCGGTCCAAGTGGACGGCTCATCGCTGTTTGAACAAGCTGCCTTGGCGCATTCGCCCCGGCTGCTGACGATTGCCAAATCAATCGTCGGCAGCCGGGCGGCGCCCGAGGATGTTGTTCAGCAGGCGCTGACGAATCTCTTCGAGCATCGCGCCCGCTACGACTGGAATGAGTCGGGGCCGTTGCTGCGGCGCGCCGTCGTAAATGAAGCGCTTCGCATGCTTCGCCATCAGCCCACCGGCGCGATTTCGGAAGATCATCCGGGCAATCTTGCGACGCCCATTCGAGGCCTCCTCGATCGCGAAACCATCCAGCAGGTGCGCGCCGCAATCGAGCGGCTTCCCAATCACTACCGCGATGCTTTGGTGCTTTGTGAATATGAGGGCATGGCTTATTCGCAAATTGCTGAAGTGCTGGATGCCACCGTCCCACAGGTGAAGACCTGGCTGCATCGCGCCCGTCAACAATTGGCGCGGATGTTGCAGCAATTTATCGAGCCATCGACGTTTTGCCGGCAGGACAACGAAGCTTCCGGGCGGTTTTGTGCTTTGCAGGTAAACGCCTATTGAACGACCTAAGGCGCTTTTAGATGGAGCAACCATGTCGGCCCAGTTGTTTTCGGGTGCGTCGAGTTGGCTTGAGGAACCTGCATCCATCTCGCTTCAAGGCGCGGGACCTTCGGATATGCGGCCCGGGTCCGACCTCGATGAAATCGTAAAGCGGAAGCTCATGCGGGATGCGCCAGTAGATGGCGATTTTCATCCATCCGCACAAATTGGCGACGCCTGGAAAGTCCATCAGCGCATGGATCGGCTTCCCAATCATGTCCTGGCCAGTTATCTGTCAGAACTTCACCGAATTCTCTTTGCCCGCTGGCGCGAGCGTACGGGCGCGCGGGTGGTGGGGCCGGACACACCCGGATATTTGATGGAGCTTGACGCCGAAAGCATCTGCCGAGCGGCGCTCAAAGCCGCTAACGAGTTTCCGGATCAATTCTGACACGCCGTAATTGTGTTGGCATTTTTCGAAGTCACATCATTTTCCCCGCAGCGGTGTATTATGCGCGGGCCGCCTTCTTCCACAGGAGCATCCGCACCATGATCAATCGTCAAAATCAACGAGGTGTGAGTCGTCGAGATTTCGTGAAGAGCGCAGCGGCTATCGCTGCGACCGCACCACTCGCTTCCTCAAAACTTCTTGCGCAGGACGCGGATCCTACGACCAAGCCACTGACGCTTGGCTTCATCGGCATCGGCAAGCAGGGCAGCGGCGCACACCTCGGCCCATTTGCGCGAATGACAAATGTTCAGATCCTTGCCGTCTGCGACATACACACCGGCCGGCGCGAACGCGCAGCCAAAACGGTGCAGGATATTTATTCAAAAGCATCGCGCGGCGGGACGGTCGATCAGTACGACAAGTACATGGACGTGCTGAATCGCAAAGACATTGATGCCGTCGTCATCGCGGTTCCCGATCACTGGCACACTGCCATCGTGATTGAAGCCTGCAAGGCGGGCAAAGATATTTATTGCGAGAAGCCACTGACGCTGACGATTCACGAAGCGCACGTGATCATCGATGCCGTGCGAAAGCACAAGCGCGTCTTTCAGACCGGCAGCCAGCAGCGCTCGACCGGCCCATTCCGGCAAGCATGCGAATATGTGCGCAATGGCCGACTCGGAAAGATCAAGGAAATCTGGGTCGCCGTCGGCGGCGTTTCCAGCAAGCCTTGCGATCTGCCTGATGAACAAACGCCCGAAGGCATCGAGTGGGATGTCTGGCTCGGCCCCGCACCGCAGCGCGGCTACAACGACATCCTCTGCCGACAGCAATCGGACCCCGGCAAATATCCATTCAACCCCGGCTGGCGCGACTACCGCGAATACTCCGGCGGCATGATTACCGACTGGGGAGCGCATCATTTTGACATCATCCAGTGGGCCCTCGACATGGATCACTCCGGCCCCGTCGAAATCCTGCCGCCCGAAAAAGAAGGCGAAGGCTACGGCGCGAAGTGGATCTATCGCGGCTCGCCGGTCGGCGACGAAATCGTCGTCACCCACAAGGACAAAGTCTGGGAAGGCGATTACACCGACATGCGCTCCGGCGAAAAACGCCACGCCAACATGCAGAACAACGGCATCCTCTTCATCGGCGACAAGGGCAAGCTATTCGTCAACCGCCAGTTCATCGCCAGCGAACCGGAAGAGATTCTCAAGGAGCCGATCAAGGAGAATGAAATTAATCTTCGCAAGTCGCCGCGGAATAACCATCACCAGGATTGGATGGATTGCATCAAGTCGCGCGAGAAACCGATCGCCGATGTCGAAATCGGCGCCCGCAGCGTCACCGTCTGCCATCTGGTGAACCTGGCCTACTGGAACCACCGCAAGCTCAAATGGGATCCTCAAAAATGGGAATTCCCCGGCGATGCCGAGGCTAACTCCTGGCGCAGCCGGCCACGGCGCGGGAAGTATCAGTTGCCGGAGGCGTAACGGGTTGCCTTGCGGGCGCTGCGTTGCATCCTCTTCGGAGGGCGCCGCTCCTGCGACGCCGCGATCGGTAGAAAGCGCCCGACAAGCAGGTTCGACAAGCTCACTGCAGACCGGGCGGCTAACGGGAGCCCCTCGACGCCCTTCGACTAAGCTCAGGACAGGTTGCTCGGGACAGTCGGGGCGCGCGGTGCGCAAAAGCGCCCCGCCGCGCCCCAATTTGCCCCTCGTCGCAAATCTTGCGTAACCAAGCAGATACGATAGTACGCTCCCGTACATGGAACAAAAACGAGACAAAACGGGGCGCTTTTTGCTGTTTTTGACCCCTAAAATGACCCTGTTTTCTGCGGTAAGTGACGGCCGCATAAGCATCTGCATCCTATAGCAAGTTTTTGATGAATAGAAATGCGCGCCCCATTTCTTGCCTAACTTGCCGCAGGTATGCCCTTCTCCCTGCGGAGCCAGCATCGAGGATTGCCACGCAGTCGCCTGCGGCAGCGTGGCGCGCGGCAAGGGACTTGTGTCCCCCCCGCCCCGGCAGGGCTGCGTCTAGTTTCTGGTCTCTAGTATCCAGTCTCTAGATGCGGCCGATCATTGCTCCGCCGATCGCATCTTTAAAGACCCGTTTCTCCAGCCGGCGACCGCCGCGACTTTATAGCTGTATCTAATACAGTTACATTATAAAGAAAATCGCACCTGTCCCGCTTACGCGCTCTAACCCCGGAAGAGTTCATCCTTTGACCCGTGCCGCGCCTTAGTGACAATCATGCCGCTGAAGTTCTTCAGCACGAACCAACCTGGCATACTCGTTCGTGCCGACGGGGCACAAATGGCGATGGGCGATTCGAAAACGTGTCAAACAAAGCGGCGGATCGTCTTCACGACGTTTGGCTCCCTGGGTGACCTGTACCCTTATATTGCTCTTGCGCGGGAGATGCAGGAGCGCGGGCATGAGGCGATTATTGCGACCAGCCGTCACTACAGGCAGAAGATCGAATCGCGAGGCATCGGTTTTCATGCAATACGTCCAGATGGCCCGGATATCGATGCCGACAGCGACATGATGCGGCGCATCATGGATCGGCGTAAAGGTGGCGAATACATCATCCGCGAACTGCTGATGCCAGTCCTCGCAGAATCGTACGAAGACCTCCTGACCGCGGCAGAGGGCGCGGATCTGCTGGTTTCTCATGTCCTCACTTTCACCGCCCGGCTGGTGGCTGAAAGCAAAGGCCTCCCCTGGGCCTCAACTTTTCTGCAGCCCCTGGGCTTTTTCTCGGCTTGCGATCCACCGGTTTTGCCGCAGCTCCTGTTCTTATCGAAGCTGCGATTTCTGGGTGCGCCTTTTCATCGGGCCTTGTTCGGGGTTGCAGAACGGAGTTGCCGTTCCTGGAGTGAGCCGTGGCATGATTTGCGTGCTCGAGTCGGCCTGCCGCCCACTTCGGAGAATCCACTATTCGAGGGGCAGCATTCTCCAAGGCTGGTCCTCGCGCTGTTCTCCGACCAGTTCGCTCGCAAACAGCCAGACTGGCCCGCGCAAACTATCGTCAGCGGCTTTCCGTTCCCAGTCGAACGCGAAGCAGCCAAAATTTCAGCGGACTTGGATCGCTTCCTGGAGGCTGGCACTGCGCCCGTGGTATTCACGCTCGGCTCATCCGGAGTCGTGGACGCCGGCTGGTTCTTCGAGCAAAGTGCTGCAGCCGTAAAAATGCTCGGTCGGCGCGCGGTCCTCATTGGCAAAGGTGCGTGTCAAGGGTCGGCGTCGCTCCCTGACGGGGTGGTGGCATTCGATTACGCGCCATTTTCGGAACTTTTCACGCGGGCAGCCGCAATTGTCCACGCAGGTGGCGTCGGGACCACTGCGCTGGCGATGCGGGCCGGTCGTCGGATGCTTGTTATGCCGTGCGCCCACGACCATTTCGACAGCGCCGCCCGAGTGACCCGGCTCGGCATTGCGCGCACGATTTCTCGACGTCGGTACAATCCGACCCATGTCGCCGCCGAGTTGCGGCATCTGCTTAATACATCGCGTTACTCTGAGCGAGCGTCGCGAATCGGACAACAGGTTCAGCAAGAAAACGGAGTACACGCTGCCTGTAACGCACTGGAAGAACTGCTCCCACCCCAGCCGAGTCCAGGTGCCCCAGCCTTGCCAACTATGTGTCCTCCTGCCTAGCGGCGGGCTTTTCTCCGGGCATGAATCGGTGCTGATCTGCGGCTAAAAACTCTAATTTCTGGTCTCTAGCCCGCAGAACAGCCTCTAACCTCTGGAACAACTGGTGCATAAAACTGCTTGGCTACACCCAAGTCTGTTACAAAAATTATTGCTCGTAATCGCATAGCGCCCGCGACCCTGAGGCGACGGTACCTCATCGTGTCGAAAATGATGCGGTTTTCTAGTCTCGAGCTTCTCGACTCCAGCTTGCAGAACGGCATCGTGGGAAGGCGGAGTCACTCCCTCGCAATTGTTATCTTGGTGCGCTAGCAAAGCACGCGAATCGTGCATCGTTTTGGTCATGATCCCCAAAGGGATCCCATTTTTCCCGTGTGGATACTGCGATCCTCCGCGCAATTGGGTCCCATCAAAAGCGGTCTTTTCCTTTTGACAATCCAAGTCGCACAGCGGTAAGCTGCCCATTGAAGATCTTCGTTTCGTTTTTCGAAGGTCGTCGATAAGACTCAAATCCCGTAGATAGGCCGGCCGCGCCGGCGGAGGGGGATCCTGATGCCAATTCGAAAAGTTCCATTGTTTGCGGCCCACGCCGCGTTTGTTCTGCCTTTTGCCTTAGCCTCCTGGGCGGCGGCACAGTCCTACACGGTGACAGATCTAGGCACGTTTGGCGGAAGCACCAGCTACGCGGCGAGCATCAATAACGCGGGGCAAGTGGTAGGTAGGTCGTCCCTCAGCGGTGACCATTACAACAACGCGTTTCTTTACTCCAACGGCAGCGTGCAGGACCTCGGAACATTAGGCGGGGCCAGCAGCGCCGCCTACGGCATCAACGCCGCCGGGCAAGTGACAGGCAGTGCCGCGATCCTCAGTGCGGACGTTGGTCATGCGTTCATTTATTCCAATGGGACGATGCAGGATTTGGGAACACTCGACGGTTCGGAAACTTCCGGCAATGCCATTAACGCCTCCGGGGAGGTGGCAGGAATCGCTTATTTGAAGGGAGTCACCTCTCGTGCGTTTCTTTATTCCAACGGAACGATGACCGACCTGGGCACTTTTGGCGGGCCGGAAAGCTGGGGATATGGCATCAGCGACGCTGGACAAGTCGTCGGGTGGGCTTCACTCAGCAATTTTGAGCGTCACGCCTTCCTATACTCAAACGGTGTGATGCAGGACCTGGGCACGCTTGGTGGAACCAGGAGTTCGGCCAATGCCATTAACAACCTGGGGCAGATAGCTGGCGGAGCGAATGACTGGAACGGCTATTATTACGCATTTCTGTATTCCAACGGCACGATGACGAACTTGGGCGCGCTCGGTGGGAACTTCAGCAGCGCCGATGGCATTAACAGCGCGGGGCAGGTTGTGGGCTTGGCCGAGATTAGTGGCGATGCCGCCGACCATGCATTTCTCTATGCCAACGGCACGATGCAGGATCTCAATTCGCTGATCGCCCCTGATTCGGGCTGGGTGCTTCAAGATGCAGATGCCATCAATGACGTCGGGCAGATCACGGGGTTTGGATTGATCAACGGACAGACGCATGGCTTCCTGCTGACACCCACGCCGGAGCCTGGAGCGTGCGCCATCGCACTCCTTGCAGCCGCGGGGCTGCTTCGCCGACGGCGCGCGGGGGACGCGGGTGAATCCCACAGTCGCTGAACCGTTTGCCGACGGCAACATGGTTTTGGGCATTTAGAGTTTTCCCGGCCCGCAGGAGGAGCCTGTCCACGCCGGGGGCATCTCGTGCCGCCCCGGATTCCGCACAAACTTATTTAGAAGTCTTACTCTTCTTCGCACGTTCGGACGGCGCATCAGAGACCCCCGCGCGCTGGTGGTTGAGCCTCAGCAGATTCGCCAGCACGCGCTGGTCGGTTTCCTGCCGTCGCGCGTGAAGTGGATGCTCCGCGGGAAGCGGCTGGCCCGCGCCGCTGTCGAGCCATACGTCGGCCCAGTCTTCCGACCACTCACCCGCTGGATCGACGGCGGCGTAGGCCGCGAGGACGGCGCGGTCGAGCTGCTGGTGGGCGAGCTTCAGCCAGGTGGGACGTTCATTATAAAGATTGGTCAGCGTGCGCTTTTTCAGCCGGGCGTCTTTGGCGGCGGCGGCCATGATCGCCGACTGGCGCACCAGCGCCCGCGCCTCGGGCGGAACGTCTTCGAACTTGTCGGCCGCGTCGATCTTCGCCGCCAGCGGCTCGATCCACTCCGGCGGATTAAGCCACCGCTCCCGCTGCTCGTTGAGCCGGCTGGCCGCCTCCGCGATCCGCAGATACGCCGGATGCTTTACCTCCTCCTTGCCAGGCGGCCAGGGAAGGGGGAACGGTTCGAAGCAGGTGGTTGGAGTGTAACGCGGACGATCTTCAAGCCGCGTGCCCTGTTTAAGCAGCCAAAGATTATGAAGCGCGCTATGCATCGTCCCGAAGAAGAAATCATCGTCGCGTGCAAATGCTGTTGTCGATGAATCCGTAAGCGTGGTAACAGGCACAAATACGATCGACCAGTGCTTGAATGTATTGGCGCATGCACAATAGCGTTTTTGATTTGCCACGGCGTCTCGGAGCTCCTGCACAGGCCGCCTGAGCATCCAAAAGCCTTCGGCTAAGTGCTTGTACGCGTTTTTTTGCCGCTCGCCGCGCACGTGTGTCTCGACGTGGCGGAACGGACCTTCGTACGACGCAGCCGCGTCTTTCGCGGTCGCCCCCGTGAAATCAATTAGCCAGGTGCAACGACTTCTGCGCACTATGTCGACGCCGTTGAGGTATGGCCGGATTACCTCCGCGTTCGAGCGCCCATGTGGGTTCGGGCTTGCGAGCAGCTGCCGCGCAATCGTCCAGTCAACATCGAAGCTTCCGCCTTTTTCGACTCCTCGAAACCCCAGATTTTTGTTCTCGGGAAGCCGTCGCGCATCGACCAGGGCCAATGCCGTTGTCAGATCGGAGTGAATTTTATCTGCAGGACGCCCGTCGAGTTTCCGAGCGCCTTCGTTGCCGGCGTCAAAACAAACGATCGAGACGTTTACTGCGGCACCTTCGAGCGTCCACTCATGATCGCTCCATGCTTCAAAGACTTGGCCATCTTTCGTGATCCGCGACAGCACCTCGCGGTTGCCTTCGCCCCGGATTGCTTGCGTGGCAAGCAGTCCCGTTCGCACGTGACGGCTGTTTTGGAGTGCATGGCGACTCTGTTCAAACCAGTAACAGCACAAATCCGACGTGCTTGGCAGTTGGTAAGCTTTGCGGAGCCCTTGCACATACTCAGGGCCAAGGCTTCCCCTGATCAGCTTCGACCCTAAAAACGGCGGATTCCCAATAATGAAATCCGCCTCCGGCCATTGCGCCGGCACGGGCAGTTTCGGTTTCGACAGATCGAGAATCGCATCGCGATTTTCAATCATGACGAGCTTATCGAGGATCGGCCGCTTGGGGTTGTCGATCTGGTGCTCGGCCATCCATTGGAGGTAGCCGATCCATATGACGACTTGCGCCAGCTCGGCCGCGTAGGGATTGATCTCGATGCCGTGCAGTTGCGTGGGGCGGATGTAGGGCAGCGGGTTGAGCGTGATGTCATATCGCGCGGCAAAGCGCACGATCTCATCATCGAGATCCAGAAGCTGCTGGAGCGCGACGTAGAGGAAGTTCCCGGAGCCGCAGGCGGGGTCGAGGATGCGCTGCTCGCCCAGATGCCGCCGAAGATCGTCGAGCTTCACGCGGATCGGCGCGGCAATGACATCGCGTTTCTTGCGATCCTTTTCCACAGCGATTTGCTGAAGGTGCGGCGCGATATCCTCCTGAACTGCTGACCATTTTCGGCGCAGCGGCATCATGACGACCGGCTCGACGACCAGCAGGATATCGCCCTTGCTCGTGTAATGAGCGCCAATCTGGGCGCGCTTGCGCGGATCGAGAATGCGCTCGAAGAGCGTGCCGAAGATGCTGGGCTCGACGCCGGCCCATTGCTCCCTTGCCGCGCGGGCGAGGATGTTGAGCTCCGCGTGGTTCAGCGCCAGCGGCACCGCTTCGTCGAACAAGCCACCGTTAAAATGTTCGATGGTGTCGTTACCGTAATAGCCGCCGCGCTTCATCTTTTCAAACAGTTCCGCGCAGAAGGGCTGGAAATTCTCCGGCTTAAAGAGGCAGCGATCGACCAGTTTCGTGAAGAGGCTTTCCGGCAGCAGTCCGATGTCTTCGGCGAAGAGACAGAACATCACCTTCATCAGGAAATGGGCGACCGGATCACCCTGGCCATGCCAGAGCGTGTCGGGGACCACATGAAGGCGAGTAAGGAGCTTGTCCGCGAGATCGCCAAACAGTTCGGCAAGATCGCCGGTCATCTGCTCGCGCGTCTTGCCCGGCTTGAAGGATTCGGGGCTGGTGAAGACGCGGCGAAGAACATCAAGCCGGCCGGGGATTTCCTCCAGCTTGATGACCGTTTTTTCGGTCGGATAGCCGGGGAAGTGGGCGCGGATTTCGGTCGTGCGGATATCGCACACGACGCTCAGCGGCGGATTATCCAGATCGTCGCGATACTGATAAAGCTGCCGATAGGCTTCATCGAGCGAATTGTGTTTGTCTTTGCGTTTGTATTCCCAGGCGAAGCAGCCGCGCTTCCAGACATCGACGAAGCCGGCGTCGCCCTTCGAGCCTTTCGATGCGGCTCCCACCACGCGGACATGCTTTTCGAAGCAGTAGTCGGTTCCCGTCGCGTCGGCTTCCGCGGGCGTCGGCTGATCGAGAATTCGGCACAGGTCAATGAAATGCTCATGGCTTGCGGCGCGCTCAGAAAGCTGCGCCTTCGACCATTTCGCGACAAACTGCTCCGGCGAGAATTGGTTGTGGTTGGCCACCTTTTGATTCGCCTTGCCCAATCCGCAAAAGCCGGATGATAAGCCCGGCGGAGATGGCTGTCACTTTTCTGAAAACGCCGGGCGGCGGATCGGGTCGGAAACGCAGCGGAGCGCGGGACGGGAGAAATGTTTCTTTGTCCGCGCCGCGGGCGGAGCGAAGCGACGCCCCGGATCTCCTGGCGCTCATCGACTCGCGCTCCCAAATCCGGGATGGCGCGGCGACAGGAGATTGGGCGAAGCTACGTTCGCTGGCGCCGACTTTGATACCCCGGCGTGGACAGGAAGCGCCCAGGCGTTGCGGTACATGAACGCGCAACACCTTTTGCGAAACGGGGATCGCTCTTCGGTGAGCAGGGCGCATAAGAAAACGCGCCCGTGATGCACGTCATTCCCGCGAAGGAAGAGAGGTGCGGCGCGTATGTTAGATGCATCTTTGGCGCATTGGACGCGGAAAACAAGAGAAAGAGCATTTCCGCGCAATTCGATAAGTCATGAAATGATCCTGCGAGCAGCGCCGCTCGACGCGCACCGCAAGCGGTAGCGGCTAAACGGCAGCGGGGTTCACTGTGAGACGATCGAGAGATTGTGCGTCCTGCGCCTGCTTTTTCGACCTTGACAAATCCCCCAACCCATGCAACACTTCATCCGGATTAAGCGATGGATCGATTGGTCGAAACGATTCCCCAGCCGCAGGCGATGCTTTCCTGGATGGAGGGCTTGGCTGACCCGACGCGCTTGCGCTTGTTGCGGTTATTGGACCGTCACGAGCTGGGGGTGGCGGAGTTGTGCGATGTGTTGCAGCTCCCGCAATCGACGGTCAGCCGGCATCTGAAAGTCCTCAGCGATCTGGGATGGACGCGCAGCCGAAAGCAGGCGACGGCTCACCTGTATCGATTTTTATTGGACGAAATCGATCCGCCGGCGCGGAAGCTTTGGATTTTGGCGCGCGAGCAGTCGGCCTCGTGGGCGACCGCCCGGCAGGATGAGCTGCGGCTGGAGGAACTGCTTCGCCAGAAGCAGGATCAGAGCCAGGCGTTCTTCGCCTCCGCGGCGGAGAAATGGGATCGGCTCCGCGAGCAGTTGTATGGCTCGAGCTTTTCGCGCCTCGCGATGCACGCGCTTTTGCCGAGCGATTGGATCGTCGCGGATCTGGGCTGCGGCACCGGGCAGCTCACTGCCGACCTGGCTCCGTGGGTGAAGCAAGTGATCGCGGTCGATAACTCGGCCGCGATGCTGAAGGCCGCCAAAAAGCGCACGGCTGACTTGCCCAATGTCGAGCTTCGTCGAGGGGACTTGGCTGCTTTGCCGATAAAAGATGCTTCGTGCGATGCCGCGATGCTACTGCTGGCGTTGACGTATGTGCCTGAGCCGGCGCCGGTGATTGGCGAAATGGCGCGGGTGCTGAAGCCGGGCGGACGCGCGGTGATCGTCGATCTGCTGCCGCACGATCGCAGCGAGTTTCAGATCGAGATGGGCCAGCAGCGGCTGGGGATGCAGATCGAGATGCTCGAGCAAATGTTCGACGCCTCGGGCTGCAAGAGTTTTATTCATCGGCCTCTTCCGCCGGAGCGGAATGTGAAAGGGCCGGCTTTGTTTCTGGCATCAGCCATTAAGACGGATTAATTCACGGAGATAATTAACCGCAGATAAACGCAGATGAACGCAGATAAAAAATGCTTTTGAGCGGCGCAAACCCGGGCCGAGAATTGTCGGGCGAAAACGGATACGAAGTTTTTTTCTCAATCTGCGTTTATCTGCGTGCATCTGCGGTTAAATTGAATGATTTGCGTTTAAGATTCGGTTTAACCTGTGAATTACCTCGATCGACTGTTTCATACGACTCATTGCATTTGAAAATCATTAGGAAAGGACACCCTTCATGACGCAGACGCTCAACCCACCTTCGAAGACTTCCAAAACTTCGGAACTGGAATTCAAAGTTGCCGACCTTTCGCTGGCCGAGTGGGGGCGGAAGGAAATCATGCTGGCCGAGCAGGAGATGCCGGGCCTCATGGCGGTGCGCGAAGAATATGCCCGTCAGCAGCCTCTGAAAGGGCTGCGGGTCATGGGCTCGCTGCACATGACCATTCAGACTGCGGTGCTGATCGAAACGCTGGCGGCGCTGGGCGCGACGGTGCGATGGTGTTCGTGCAACATTTTCAGCACGCAGGACCATGCTGCCGCCGCGGTGGCGGTTGGGCCGAAGGGTTCGACGGCGCACCCGGCGGGCATTCCGGTTTTTGCCTGGAAGGGCGAGACGCTGGAAGAATACTGGTGGTGCACCGAGCGCGCATTGGACTTCGGCAATGGCAAAGGGCCGAACCAGATCGTCGATGACGGCGGCGACGCGACGCTGCTGATTCACAAGGGCGTCGAGTTCGAGAAGGCCGGTAAAGTTCCCGGCCCCGAAACCACCGACAATGAAGAATTCAAGGTAATCCTTTCGCTGCTAGCTCAGACGATCAAGCAGGATCCGCAGCGCTGGACGAAAGTGGCCAAGGATGTGCAGGGCGTCAGCGAAGAAACGACGACCGGCGTTCACCGCCTTTATGAAATGCAGAAGGCCGGCACGCTTTTGTTCCCGGCCATCAACGTCAATGACAGCGTCACCAAGAGCAAATTCGACAATCTGTATGGCTGCCGACATTCGCTCGTGGATGGCCTCTTCCGCGCCACCGACGTGATGATCTCGGGCAAAGTCACGGTCGTCTGCGGCTACGGTGACGTGGGCAAAGGCTGCTGCCAATCGCTTCGCGGGCAGGGAGCTCGCGTTATCGTCACCGAAATCGATCCGATCTGTGCCCTACAGGCGGCAATGGAAGGCTATCAAGTCCTCACCGTCGAAGATACGCTGCCTTACGCCGACATCTTCATCACCACGACCGGCAACAAGAACATCATCACCGCCGAGCACATGGCCAAGATGAAGGACAAGGCCATCGTCGGGAACATCGGCCACTTCGATAATGAAATCGACATGGCCGGCCTGAAGAAAACGCCGGGCGTAAAGAAGACGAACATCAAGCCGCAGTATGATATGTGGACGTTTGCGGATGGGCACAGCGTCATGATTCTTGCCGAGGGACGATTGCTGAACCTTGGCTGCGAGACCGGGCACCCGAGCTTCGTGATGAGCAACAGCTTCACGAACCAGACGATCGCCCAGATCGAGCTGGCCATCAATAACAAGAAGTATGAGAAGAAGGTCTACGTGCTGCCCAAGCACCTGGACGAAAAAGTGGCCCGGCTTCACCTGGCCAAGATCGGAGCCAAGCTCACGAAGCTGACCAAGGACCAAGCGGACTACATCGGCGTGGCGGTCGATGGGCCGTATAAGAGCGATCATTATCGATATTGATTGAACATCGAGGATCAGCTCGAAGAAACTTAGAGCGGGCCGCGATTTATCCATCGCGGCCCGCCTGTTTCTGCTGTAAAAATCTCGAAAAGATGTCCACCCTTCAAACCGCCAGTAATCTTGAGCCAACCGCAGCGCGACCGGTCCGGCACTGGACTAGCGGCCATATCCCCGCCCTGGATGGGCTGCGCGGATGTGCCGTGCTGGCGGTGATGTTTTATCACTTCCTTTTTAGAGACCAGACTCGGACGCTTACCGGCTGGGCGGCGCATCTCCAGACGATTTCGAGCTGGGGATGGTGCGGCGTCGATCTGTTTTTTGTACTCAGCGGTTTTCTGATCACCGGAATTCTGCTCGATGCTAAGGCGGATGATTCAGGCAACTATTTCAAGAGCTTCTATGCCCGCCGGGCAGTGCGCATTTTTCCACTGTATTACGGGGCGGTGACATTCGTCGCGATCGTGATGCTCTTTCCGCGGGCGAGCCAATTCTTTGGATTTGATGAGATCCGCGGATCGCTGAAATGGATGTTCGCTTACTTAAGTAACTTCTATATCTCCTTTCACAATAAAAATGACTTCGGACCGATTGGCCATTTCTGGTCATTGGCGGTGGAGGAGCATTTTTACCTTGTGTGGCCGGCGCTGGTCTGGTTTTGCACGCGGAAGCAGTTCGCATGGGTCTGCAGCTTGTTTGTCATCGGCGCGGTGGCATTGCGAGCCGCGATCGTGTTCAAGACGGGTGAGACTTCCGCGACCTATCTGCTGACTCCGTGCCGGGTGGATGGACTAGCGATGGGGGGATTGCTGGCGCTGCTGGTGCGGACGGACCTGCCGGTCGAGCGTGTTCGGCGATGGATCATTCGCGTTGGCTTATTCTGCCTTGTGGCCCTGGTTGGCGTAAGCTTCCTTCGCGGCGGATTCAATCATTATGGACGAACGATGAACCTTGTCGGCTTCACCCTGCTCGCGGTGGTTTTTGCCGCGCTGCTGGCCGTTGCGATTTCCGATTATCCGGCAGCGCCGCTCCGAAAGATCATGGAATGGCGCACATTGAGAATTGTTGGAAAATATAGCTTTGCCATGTATGTGCTGCATCACATGCTGCTGCGGCCATTTTTGATTTGCTTCGCACCGGCGAGCCTTGGCCGCGTTTTGCATTCGAACAACGCGGGAATTCTGGCGTTTGCGGTTTTATCCGCGATCGCGACCTATCTTTTGGCCTTCGCAAGCTGGCATTTGTATGAGAAGCATTTCCTGAAGCTCAAACGGTTTTTCCCGTATTGATCGGTAATCAGCTCAATACAAACGCCTTGACGATGTTCGGCCCATGAACGCCGGTCACGGTGTTCATTTCGATGTCGGCGGTTTTGGAGGGGCCGCTGATGAGGGTGACGCCGCTGCCGGTGCCGTCGCGGGCGAGCCGCTCGAAGAGGTCTAGCAGGTCCGGCACGATGATCCTGGGCTCGATGATCGCGACATGCACGAACGGCACGAGCGACAGCAACCGGCCATGCTCGGGCCGATGGCGAATGACTAATGTTCCTGTTTCGGCAACTGCGTAATCGGCTTCGGTCACGCCCGCCCCGATATCGTAAGCTTCGTCAGCGGTCATCTGCGACCAACTGCGCGCGTCAATTCCCGCGCTTCGGAATGCTTCCAACGCCCCCAGATTTCGCAGCAGGGGCGTGTCGGAAAGCATCGCTGATTTGCACTTCTGGCTGATCAGGAATTGGGCGACGCGCTCAATCACCTCATCCACGCGCACCATTTCCACCAGCATCTTCATGTCGGTCGCCTGTTTCTGGAAAAGCTCAGGCAGGCCGATGTCGCTGTGAACGAGGCGGATGATGGGTTCATCGAGCGCTGGAGGAATTGGCGCTGTGGTCATGGGCGCAGTCCGCCCCAGCGCGCGGCGGACGCGCTGCATTACCGGGTGCGAGGTCAGATTCGAATCAGCCATGTCGTGTCATTTCCTCGAGGCGCTCTTAAACGTCATGATCCGCGTCGTTTCGCCCACATTTTCCGAAATGAAGTTTCAGCAGGTGCCGGCATGTCGCGCACGCGCGTCCAGCCGGAGGCGAAAGAGGGCAAATCCTCAACCCATCCGCTCTCACCCGCACGGGCGCGCAGGTCCATGCGCTGGGCGGCACTGAAAAGCTTGTAAGTCAGCGGACGCTGGTAAGCCCAGGCCCACATGCGATATACCAGCCTCTCGAGAAAGCCGTTCAAGTGCGCGCCGACGATGTCGCGGCGCATGTGCACCAGATGTTTTGGAATATCGATTTTAACGGGGCAAGCTTCATAGCAGGCGCCGCACAAGCTCGAGGCCTGCGGGAGATCTTTATAAGTCTTGAGCCCGGAAAAGAGCGGCGTAATCAGCGCACCGATCGGCCCGGGATAAACGCTGCCATAGGCATGGCCGCCGATCTTGCGATAGATGGGGCAAGCATTCAGGCAGGCGCCGCAGCGAATGCATCGCAGCGTTTCGCGATATTCGGGATCGGCAAGAATTTCACTGCGCCCATTGTCGATCAGCACCAGATGAAATTCCTCCGGCCCATCTTTTTCGCCCGGCGAACGCGGGCCGCCATAGATGTTGGTGTAGATGGTGATCGGCGCGCCGGTGGCGCTGCGCGTCAGCAGCTTGAGCATGACCGCCAGGTCGGTCATCCGCGGCACGATCTTTTCGATGCCCACCAGGCTGACCAGCACGCGCGGCGTCGAGACGCTCTGCCGCTGGTTGCCTTCATTTTCCACGCAGCAGACCAGGCCTTTTTCCGCCACCAGAAAATTGCCGCCGGTCATTCCAAAATCGGCCTTGCGGAATTTGTCGCGCAAATACTGGCGGGCCTGCATCGTCAGCGCCTGCGGATCGTCGTTGTAAGGTGTGCCGAAATAATCGCTGAAAAGCTGCGCGATTGAGGCGCGGTCCTTGTGAACAATCGGCGCGACCAGATGCGAAGGCTTATCGTGGCTGATCTGCACGATGAATTCGCCCAGGTCCGTCTCGACCACATCCAGGCCAGCCTGCTCGAGTACGTGAGCGAGATTGATTTCCTCGCTCACCATCGACTTGCTCTTGATGACGCGGGTGGCGTGCTGCTGCCGGGCGATATCGAGGATGATCTTGCGAGCTTCGGTGCCGTCTGCGGCCAAGTGAACATGGCCGCCATTGCGATGAACATTTTCGATGAGCTGCTCGAGATAGAAATCGAGATTCTCAATCGCGTGCTGCTTGATCTGGCCCGCCAGCGTTCGCAGCCGATCCGAATCGGGCAATTCCAACAGGCGAAGCTGCCGGGCGGTGTATTGCCGCAGGACGGCGTTGTTGATCGACTTCTTGAGCTTCTCGTCGCCAGCGGCTTTGTCGCTTAAGGTGTGAAAATCGAAGGGTGAGGCAGCCGCTTCCGCAATGAAGCTGGCGGTGTTCTGATCCAATGGCTGATTTTCGAGCATCGCGCTGTGGTCGTCTGCGGCTGCCGATCGGGACATGGCTGCGGATTGTAGCGATCGGCGATTTGTGCGAAATAGCGGCACGTCAAAGCATCGTGTGCCTACCATGCATGCGAAAGGATTGAGTTACATGAAATATCGAACGCTCGGCAGCACGGGATTGAAGACTTCAGTGATTGGCATTGGCACCTGGCAGTTTGGCGGGGAATGGGGAAAGGAGTTTTCAGCCAATGAAGCGAGCGCGATTTTGGACAAGTGCCGGGCGGTGGGGATTAACCTGATCGACACTGCCGAGTGCTATGGCGACCACACTTCTGAAAGACTTGTTGGGCAAGCGATTAAGCGCGACCGGGAGAAGTGGATCGTGGCTACCAAGTTTGGCCATCATTTTCATCGCTTCATGGATCGCACGGTTCATTATGAGCCTGATGATGTGATTCGGCAGCTCGAAGCATCCCTGTCGGCGCTACAAACGGACTACGTCGATCTGTATCAATTCCACTCCGGCGACAACACCAAGTTCCAGACGCCTGGCTTATGGGAAACGCTGTGGAAACAAGTGGACGCGGGGAAGATCCGCCATCTTGGGATTTCGGTCAGCCCCAATGACAATCTCTTTCAGATCGATCGAGCGACAGAGGTGCATTGCCAGGCGGTGCAGGTGGTTTACAACCGACTCGACTGCAAACCCGAAGACGGCCTTCTGCAATCTTGCCAGCGGCAGAATCTGGGCGTGCTGGCAAGAGTTCCGCTGGCCAGCGGGTTTCTCAGTGGAAAATACAAGCCGGGCGCGAAATTCGGCGCCGATGATGTTCGGTCCACACATGATGCCGCCAAGACTGAAGCGAGGCTGCGCGAAGTGGAGCAGATTCAGAAAGCTGAAGTGCCCGCAGGCGTTCCGATGGCGCAATGGGCGCTCGCCTGGTGCCTGCAGCATCAGGCGGTTACCGCAGTCATTCCTGGCTGCAAGGACGTGAAGCAAGTCGAATCCAACGCCGCGGCGGCAGACCTGACGATGGTGCGAGAGGATCATCCTCAAGCCGCGCGGGCAAAATGAATGGGCTTCCATGAGCTAAGGGCTTTGCGGTTCGATGAATCTCGACCTGTCCAACGCGATCAATCAGATACCGTCCGGCTCCTGGGCCGTGGGTGTGAGCGGCGGGGCGGATAGTGTCGCGTTGCTGGCGCTTCTTCGAGAACGCCGCGACCTGAAACTTCATGTCATCCATCTCAATCATCAGACGCGCGGCTCAGAGAGCGATGGCGATGGGGAGTTTGTCGCGAAGCTGGCAGCCGCCTCGGATCTCCCTGTGACGATCGCGCGTTTCGATGAAGTGAAATCGCAAATTTCAGAGAAGCCAGGCAATCGCTCTGCCCTTTATCGCGCTGCAAGATTTGCTCTCTTTGGAAATGTAATCCGTGATCATCGTCTTTCTGGCGTCATTCTCGCGCATCATGCGGATGACCAAGCTGAAACGATCATGCATCGCATGCTGCGCGGGGCATCTGCCGCCAATCTTCGAGGCATGCGGTTTCAATCGAAGATGGAGGGGATGACGATCCTTCGTCCCTTGCTGCAAATCCGCCGGGCGGCATTGCGGGAATACTTGCTCTCGATTGGCCAATCCTGGCGCGAGGACGCCAGCAATGAAAGCAATCGATATGCTCGTAATCGAATCAGGAAAGCCCTTAAAGGCAATGACGAACTGACGGCCGACCTGCTCGCTTTCGGCCATGCAAGCCATCGGCTGCGGACCTGGACCAGAAGTCATGCACCGAAGCTGGACGCCAGATTTGGCGTCGATGAAATCCTATCGCTTCCGCACGCACTGGCTTTCGAGTCGGCCCGACAATGGCTGGCGAGCCGAAACGTTCCGCGGGACGAGTTGACGGCCCCAATCATCGAACGGCTCTTGACCATGGCTTCCGATGCCGCCAGTGCGCCGCGCGTTCATTTCCCCGGCGGGATCCTCGTTCATCGCCGGCAGGGGCGTATTTGGGCCTAAAACCAAATGACTAGCATCGACCGGCCTTTCTATTTTACAATTGGCATAACGATCGCGGCATTTCAGGACCGATATGGCCAGCGGAAAGACCAGAATTGATCTCGATCCCGAGACGCTGCTGTCGGCGTACGCCCAGGGAATTTTTCCCATGGCCGACCGCGATGGGAAGATCCGCTTCTATACCGCCGACCCGCGCGGCATCGTTCCGCTGGATGATCGGTTTCACATTCCCGGCACACTTCGCCAGCTCCTCAAGAAAGACCCGCCGGTCTTCGAAGTGCGCATCAATTTCGATTTTGTCGCCACCATGCGCGCCTGCATGGAAGCGCGCCCCGAAGGCACTTGGATCAGCAACGAACTCATTGCCGCCTATTCGCGACTTCATCAGCTTGGGTTTGCCCATAGCGTCGAGGCATGGCGGGGCGAGCGACTGGTCGGTGGACTCTACGGCGTAAGTCTTGGAGCTGCATTCTTCGGTGAAAGCATGTTTCACCGTGAGCGAGACGCCAGCAAAGTCGCATTAGTGCATCTGGTTCATCGCATGCGCGAGCGCGGATTTGAGTTGCTGGATAGCCAGGCGACAACCAGTCACCTGCGCAGATTTGGCGCGATCGATGTACCGGCGGCTGACTATCTCGTGCAATTGCGAAAGGCGATGAAGAAGCGCTGCGAGTTTGCGTGATGAAAAGGGAAATCGAAACTTACTGCTCTGCCGGCTCGATCGTGACGACCAACCCCTTCGACGTGAACTGCTCCTGATACAGCTCGGCTCGCTCCTTGTGCGTCACCAGAAGCAGCGCAAGTCCCGTTTTATCTGCTTCCTTCGTCCGCAGCTCCGCTTCTTTTTCATTCAGCGGCGTCAGCTCCATAATCGTGCGAACGACAAAATCGACGCTATTCTTATCGTCGTTGTGAAGCAGCACTTTGTAGGGCGGCAGGGTCTGAGGCGGCTTCTTCTGCGGCGCTTTCTTGGCGCCTTTCTTTGGCTGCGCAGTGGCAGTCCCGCTTTCACCCTGCCCGCCTGCTGATTCGTTGGGTTTGTCCTGAGATTTATCCGGCATCGTGTCCCTCTTTAACTCATTTACGGCCTAAGTCGCTGCGCGTTTTGTGGTCAGGCCATTATAGCGTCCATTTTGAACAATGCTCAAGCTTCTGGCAATGTAAGTGCCGATCGCTACAGTTTTTGTCATGAGCGAGCGACTGATCGTCGGCGCGATGAGCGGCACCAGTGCCGACGGCGTCGATGTCGCCATCACCGCGATTACCGGCCGTGGTCGGCAGATGAAGGCGCGACTCGTCAGTCACCATCATCTCGATTATCCAGCCGTCGTTCGCGATGCGATTTTTCAGATAAGAGTTCATGGCCATACCAGCCTGCGCTCTCTCACGGATCTCGCACGACAGATCTCATTGATGTATGCCGCAGCGGTCGGCCAAACGCTAGCCAAAGCAAACCTGACGTCGCAGTCGATTTTGGCCATTGCCGCTCATGGGCAAACGTTGTTCCACGACGCGCCGCTGACGTTGCAATGGCTCGACCCGGCATTGCTCGCCTGGGAAACCGGTTGCCAGGTCCTCTCCGACTTTCGCCGAGCGGACTGTGCCGCGGGCGGGCAGGGTGCGCCGCTGGTCCCTTTTGCGGATTACATTTTGTTTCGCGATCCGCAGATCGACCGAATCCTGCTGAACATCGGGGGGATCGCCAATCTCACGTGGCTGCCCGCCGGCGCGGAACCCAATCAGGTCATTGCCTACGACTGTGGGCCGGGCAATTGTTTAAGCGATTGGATCTGCAGAACGTTTCGTCCCGATGGGCCGCGATACGACCGGGGCGGGAGCGCCGCTCTAAAAGGCACCGTTCGCGACGACTTGGCTCGAGAGTTTTTGAGCGAAGGCTATTTCAAATTGCCGCCACCTAAATCGACTGATGGTCCGGCGATGGTGGCCGCATTCGAGAGCGCGGCAAAAAATTCATCCGCCTCGGTTGAGGATTTGTTGGGGACGGCTGCACACGTTGCCGCGACGACGATTGCCGATGCGGTGCGCCGCGTCGTCGGCTCGACCAATCGATCGGTCGAGTTGCTCTCCAGCGGCGGCGGTGTTCACAACCAGGCACTGATGACAAAGCTCAAAGCAATGCTGGGTCCCTCAATCCAGTTTCGATCGATCGACGATTTTGGAATCAGTCCTGAAGCGAAGGAGGCGGTGGCCTTCGCAATTCTCGGTGCGGCCACCTTGGACAATGAGCCGGGCGATCTTCCTTCGGTGACCGGTGCAAGCCGGCCGGTGGTGCTTGGATGCATCACGCCTCGCCCCTGATCTATGGCAAAATTGCGGTAACCATCGCCGTTTGAAACGTCTCGTGGTAATGTGTCAAGCAATACTAAAGGAAGGAGTGGCTATGAGGAGATCGATTTTACTGGCACTGCTGGCGACGCTTGCTGCCGTCACAGTGGGGTGCGCAAGCGAAGGAGACCCTGTGATTGCGCCCGGCGCTACACTGCAAAAGCTGGCAGGTGGATTCATCTTCACTGAAGGACCCGCCAGCGATAAAGACGGCAACATTTTCTTCACCGATCAGCCCAACGATCGGATCATGGAATGGAGCGTCGACGGCAAGCTCACCGAATGGATGAAGCCCTGCGGCCGATCGAATGGCCTTTGCTTCGATAGCGATGGCAACATGATCGCCTGTGCCGACCATCACAATGAGCTTTGGTCGATTACGCCGGATAAAAAGGTGACCGTCCTGGTCAAGGACTACAACGGCAAGCTTCTGGATGGCCCGAATGACGTCTGGGTGCGCCCGGATGGCGGGATCTATTTCACCGATCCGTTTTACAAGCGGGATTACTGGCAGCGCGGACCGAAAGAACAGGATCACGAGGGCGTTTACTATCTCGCGCCAGATCACAAGAAGCTCGGGCGCGTCGTCAGCGACTTGGTTCGTCCCAACGGAATCATCGGCACGCCCGATGGCAAGACGCTTTACGTCGCCGACATCGATGGCCACAAAACCTACGTCTATAAAATTCAAGAAGATGGCTCGCTGACCGACAAGCAGCTCTTCTGCGAGCTCGGCTCCGATGGCATGACCATCGACAACGAGGGCAACATCTACATTACCGGCCACGGCGTCACCGTTTTCGACAAGACCGGCAAGCAGGTCGCCCATGTCGACGTTCCGGAAAAATGGACCGGCAACATCTGCTTCGGCGGACGTGGACGTCAGATGCTCTTCATTACCGCCTCAACCGGCATTTACACGATTAAGACCCTCACCCATGGCGTCGGCAGCCAGTAATGGGTGCCGCGCTCTAAACACATTTCCCTTATTCGATCGCTTTGCCTCGGTTACGATGGCAGGCCGTTCCATTCTTGCGGAGAGCCATGGCGGTCAGGAATTTTCTCGCGTTTGATCTCGGCGCCGAAAGCGGCAGGGCGGTTCTTGGGACTTTATCCAGCGGACATCTGGCCCTGGAGGAGAAGCACCGATTTGCCAATCCCGTTGGACGGATGAACGGGCACCTGCACTGGAACCTGCTCGCTCAGTGGGAAGAGCTGAAGACCGGTCTGCGCCACGCAGCGGCGGATAATCCGCATCTGCATGGCGTCGGCGTCGATACATGGGGCGTCGATTTCGGATTCATCTCCAGCGATGGGCAGATCCTAGGTTATCCGTTTCACTACCGCGACACGCGCACCGAAGGGATGATGGACCGTGCTCTAGCGCGGGTGCCGCGCGAGCGCATCTTCGATGCGACCGGCGTGCAGTTCATGGAAATCAATTCGCTGTATCAGTTCTTTTCCATGCGGGAGAATCGGTCGCCGATGCTCGATTGTGCTTCGACGCTGCTGTTCATTCCGGACCTGTTCAACTTCCTCTTCTGCGGCTCAACGAAGAGCGAATTCTCTATCGCGACGACGAGCCAGATGTATGATCCGCGGGCCCGGACCTGGGCAACGTCGATGCTGGAAGGGCTCGGGCTTCCGACGAAACTGCTGCCGGAGGTCGTGCCTTGCGGGACCGTGTTGGGGAGCTTGCGCGACGAGGTGGCTGAAGAATGTGGCACTGGCTCGATCCCACTCATCGCGCCGGCCTGCCACGACACGGGTAGCGCGGTGGCTGCAGTGCCAGCCGAGGGGCAGAACTGGTGCTACATCAGTTCCGGCACCTGGTCGCTGATGGGCGTCGAGCTCCCTGAACCGCTCATCAACAGCAAAGCGCTCAAATACAACTATACCAACGAAGGCGGCGTCGGCGGATCGATCCGGTTCCTGAAAAACATTGCCGGCCTCTGGCTCGTGCAGGAGCTTCGGCGGCATTGGAAGAAGGAGGGGCACGATCACAGCTACGGCGAACTGACCGAGATGGCCGGCCGGGCGCGGCCGCTGGCGAGCATTCTGGATACGAATCACAAGCCGTTCCTTTCGCCCGGCGAGATGCCGCACAAGATCGAGCAGTTCTGCCGGCAGACGCGCCAGCCTGCCCCTTCATCGCGCGGCGAATTTGTTCGCGCCTGTCTCGAAGGCCTCGCCCTGACCTATCGCAAGACGCTTGAAGGGCTCGAAGACGTGCTGGGGCGAAAGATCGAGGTCATTCATATTGTCGGCGGAGGCAGCCAGAACGAGCTGCTCAATCAGATGACCGCTGATGCTTGTGGCCGACCGGTGGTCGCAGGGCCCATCGAAGCGACAGCGATCGGCAACGTGCTGGTGCAGGCGATGGCTACGGGTGATGTGAAATCGCTTGCCGATGCTCGCGCGATCGTCCGCGGCAGCTTCAATGGCAAGCGATACTCGCCACGCGACGCCAAGCAATGGGACGATGCCTACGACCGCTATCGCGAGCTTGCGGATTCAAGTAGCCTCTCGCACTCATGATCCTCGACGCCCATGTCCACGTCTGCGCGATGAGTTCCGAGCACGGCAAGACTTCCAGCCGGGTGCTGGACAGCCTCGCTTTCCGATACATCCGCTGGCGAATGCACATTGCCGGCAGTGATGCAAAGGCTGAGGCGGAGCTGGCGCAATTCCTTGCAGGGCAGATTTCACAATCGGGTTTGGATGCCGCCGTCGTCCTGGCATTTGACGCGGTCTATACGCCTGACGGCGAATTAGACGATCGCGATACACACTTCTACGTCAAGAACGACTATGTCATCGAATTAGCCGCAAAGTTTCCGAATACGCGCTTTGGCGCATCGGTGCACCCGTATCGCAGGGATGCGGTTGCAGAACTTGAGCGATGCGTGAAGGCCGGGGCAGTGCTTTTGAAATGGCTGCCGATCACGCAGAACATGGATCCATCCGATGCGCGATGCTTCCCGTTTTACGAAGCGTTGGCACATCATCGACTGCCTTTGCTCTGTCATACGGGCGGCGAAAAGTCACTGCCGACACTGAATGCAGGCTATGCCGATCCAATGCTGCTCAAGCCGGCGCTGGAGCGGGGCGTGACGGTGATTGCCGCCCACTGCGGTACGCGATCATTCAGTGGCGAAAGCGATTTTGTGCCGCAGTTCATGCGGATGGCGCAGGATTATGAGCATCTGTATGGCGACACCGCCGCCCTCAATCTTCCGACGCGCTCATATGCCTGGCCGACGGTCCTAAACAACTCCGTGGTTCGATCCAAACTGATCCACGGCAGCGATTGGCCGATCCCCGTCTTTGCCCCGCTCGCGATGACCGGAATCACCGGCCTGCGGTTCTATCGCGAATCCAACTGGCTCGCCCGCGACATCAAGATCAAGCGAAGCCTGGGACTGGAAGAAGATTACTGGCAGCGCGCTGCAAAAATTCTTCGCCAGAACGGCAAACCTTCATAACTAAGAGCCGATCGGAGAGATGCCGTGGCTACTGTACGAAGCTATCGCGCGATTCCATATTATTACGATCCGGAGAATGTGCACCTGGCAATGCTGCAGCAGGATGTTCCATTTTTTATGCGGCAGCTTCCGCGAAAGAAGCAGCAGATTTTAGAGATTGCGGTCGGTACCGGGCGAGCTGCCATTCCTTTGGTGCAAGCCGGGCATCGCGTTGTTGGAATTGATTATGACCCGGGCGTGCTGGAGATCGCACGGCATAAGCGCGATTCGGTTGGGTTATCCGAGCGCGATCTGCAATTGCTCCATGTCAATGCGCTGACACTGAACCTGCCGAACAAGTTCGACTGGGTTTGCATCTTCTTCAATACATTTCTTGGCTTCACGGAGCTTGAAGAGCAGGATCAGCTTCTGAAAGTCGTTCGGCGGCACCTTAAGCCGCGCGGCAAATTCTGGTTGGACATTTTTTACCCATATTTCGACATCCTGGCTCACAAGCATCAGACCGGGATCGACCCCATTACCTTCTACGTGCCTGAATTTGATCGCGCTGTGATGAGAACGGTGGAGATTCGTCGCGATGAGAAGCCGCAGGTGCAGCACATCACCTCGCATTACCGCTGGTTTGATTCCCGCGGCAGATTGCATCGGGAACGCAACGATTTCGATCTGACTTACCTGCTGCCTCGGGAATTGAAACTCCTTCTGGAGCGAAATGGCCTGCGAATCGAAAAGTTCTGGGGGAATTACGATCAAAGCCCCGTCACCGGCAATTCCCCAAGAATGATCGCACGATGTTGCCGGGCGGGATGAAACTCCATAGGCTTTACTGGATATAATTCAGGCAGAGGGTCTTCTTGCAATTCGTAAAAAACCCCTGCCTGATCGCAGGAGCGATTCCATGACGCAATCCAGTTCAACATCCTCGCCCGCCCCGGCTTCTTCCGGCAGGCCCGCGACATCGGGCCAGCCGCAAGGTTCAGGCGCGCCGGCCGTTCAACGGCAATTTGTCAGCTTCGCCTATTTCAAGCTCGACCCGGCTTTTCGCCGGCTCGGTGACCATGACAAATTCCAGGCGCGCAGCGAGTTCCTCGCATTCTTCCAGGCGCCTCGGCAGGGAATGATCTGCCTCACCTACAGCACTGTCGGTCTCAAGGCCGACGTCGATTTCATGCTTTGGCGAATCAGCCTATCGGCCGATGATTTCATGGCCCAGAATCAGCTCATCAATAAATCGCGGCTGGGCGCTTACCTGACAATGCCGTTCTCCTATCTGGCGATGACTAAGCGGAGCATGTATATCGACAAGGTCGATCCATTCCACACTGCTGAGAGTCGCACCCACATCATTCCGGGTAAGCGAAAATATCTGTTCGTGTATCCATTCGTCAAAACGCGCGAATGGTATCTGCTGCCGCTGGAGCAGCGCCAGGAAATCATGGATGTGCACATCCGCATCGGAAACAAATATCCATCGGTGAAGCTGAACACGACCTACAGCTTCGGCTTGGACGATCAGGATTTCGTCGTCGCGTTTGAAACAGATGAGCCGAAGGATTTTCTCGATCTTGTAATGGAAATGCGCGAAACGCAAAGCAGCAAATACACGCAGCGCGATACGCCGATTTACACCTGTGTGCAGATGCCGATGGCTAATATTTTAGACCAACTGTTTTAGCGCCAAGGACGCCAGGAAGCCAAGACCGCCAAGGAAGGAATTAAGACAACTGCATTTTCTTGGCGCTCTTGGCTTCCTGGCGTCCTTAGCGCAGCAGCGATAGCAAAGACGGGAAGAGGAGCTCGAGACTAAACGCAAGAGAGGAAGGACCAATGCGCGCCACGACGCTTGCCTGCGGACTGCTGATTTTGGGGCTTTCGGCATTATCTAGCTTTGCCGAGCCCAATTGGCCGCAGTGGCGGGGGCCGGCGCTCAATGGTTCGAGCCCGGCGACCAATCTTCCTGACACACTCGATGCCAGCAAGAATATGAAATGGCAGACGCATCTGCCCGGCGTCGGCAGCGCTACGCCAATCATTTTTGGCGATCGCATCTTCGTGAGCTGCTGGGATGAGCAATCGAAGAAAATGGTGGGAATGTGCGTCTCGCTCAAGGACGGCCATTCCATCTGGGAAAAGCAGATTGGCCTGGGCTACACTGAAAACGATCGGAACAATCCCGCCTCTCCGTCTCCAGTGACGGATGGAAAAATCGTCGTCTTCTACTATGCTACCGGCGACCTCGCTGCATTTGATGTGGATGGCAAGCCTCTCTGGGCGCGCAACATTCAAAAAGATCACGGCAACTTCAACATCAACTGGATCTACGCCTCCAGCCCGCTGCTTTACAACGGGAAGCTTTATATCCAGGTGCTGCAGCGCGATGTGCCGCCGCATGGTCCGCGCCGACAAGGCACCGGCCATGCCGACTCTTATCTGCTGGCGATTGACCCCGCGACCGGAAAAGACCTTTGGATGCATGTGCGCCCCAACGACGCCGTCGAGGAATCGAAGGAATCCTACGCGACGCCGATTCCGATGGAGTATCAGGGCCGATCGGAAATCATTCTCGTCGGCGGCGATTGCGTCACCGCGCACGATGCCAACACCGGCGAAGAACTCTGGCGCGCCGGCGGATGGAACCCGCAGAAAATCGGCCATTGGCGGCTCGTTCCGTCCGTCGTCGTCGATAATGCTCTTGGTCTCGTTTACGCCTGCGCCCCCAAGAACGGCCCCGTGATGGCCATTAAGGATGGCGGCCACGGCGATGTCACCGCGACCGGCTTCGCCTGGAAATCCACCGACTTCACCAGCGATGTCTGCGTGCCGCTGATTTACAAAAACCAGCTTTACGTCCTCGATGGTGATAAGAAGAAGCTCACCTGCGTCGATCCCGCCACCGGCCATATTAAGTGGTCCGGCTCCCTCGGTGGCCGCGCCGTCTTCCGCGCCTCGCCCACGGGAGCTGACAACAAAATCTATTGCATGAATGAGAATGGCGACGTGTGGGTCCTGTCATCCGACGAATTCAAAATCCTTAACAAGACTTCATTCCCCGGCGCCCGCCAGGATCGCGCCACCATCATCGTCACCGACGGCACCGCGCTCCTTCGCGTCGGCGACCGCCTGATGGCATTTGGAAGGTAGTGCTGGCGTGGCTCGTACCGACACGGCTCAAATCCGCGGCTCGGAAATCTCAATCCACGTACATCCGCCAGCCGGCAGATCGATGGGAACCAGAAGGTTAAAAACCCGATCGATTGGGATCGTGGTCCGTTCTCCGTCGTGAATGCGAACGACGGCTCGGTCAGTCAGCCCCGTGTAATAAACCGGCAGTTTCAATTCGCGATGCACCGTCGTATCGAGCGGGTTGTAGACCATCGCCAGGCCCTTGGTCGCAAGCGCGGGATTTACGTGGAGAATGCAATCGATATCGCGGCCATCGGCGCGCCTGACGTGAATGATGTCCGAGTCGAGAATCGCCCGCCGGCTCTTATAGAAATCAACCCATTTCTTCACGACCTGCCTGGTTTCCTCCGTGTCGTATAGGCGAGGTCCGCGATAGCAGGCCTGCACGCCCGCGCCGAAGAGATTGGCCAGGTGCGCTTCGTAAGCCTGTAGATGCTCGTGCAACGGTTCGATTGTGGCCGCTGCACCGCCGCCGTGGTATTGCGTCAGCGGCACAAACATCCATCCCATGCTCGGCGTCTTTTCCCACGTCCCATCGTAAATATTCTGCCTGGCATGAATGATCTGCTGATCGCGGGGCAGCGACCAGTTGGTTTCGCGATAGCCCATGCCCACTTTGCTCGATCCATTGAGAAAATAGAAATCGGGAACGTTCAGGTAGACATCCCGCCCACGAGACCATTCATAAAAATCGGTAATCGTCCGCCATTGCGTCCACTGCGAGTCGTCCAATCCGCGATGGCCGGGATGATTGGTCGCGGCGCATACGTCGCCCGGATAGGAACCATCATGCTCAATGGCATTGAGACCGGTTTCTTCCGTGAAGGCACGAAGCTTTTTAAAGTAATTTTGTCCCCATACGCTTCCAAGACATGGCGATTGGCCATAAATGGCGCCGTCGGGCTTGTGAGTCTCGGGATTAATCACCTCATTGTCCGGCCCACTGTCGCCCCGACTGGCCAGCAATGAATATCCGCCGAGGCGAATGCCCTTTGAATTCGCGTACCGCACCAGTGATTTGATCTGAGAAATATATTGCGGGCTCTGGTTTTCAATATTAAAGCCGCTGCCAAAACTCATGATGACCATCTCGAATCCGACATCGGCACATTGATCGATCGCCGCCTTCACAGCGGCCGGCCTCGAAGAGGTGACATGCATCAGAATCGGGTTTTCCATTGCCCACGGCGCAAGCAGACGAAACATCCGACGAACCGCTAGGCCATTGCGTTCGCGATCGGTGCCGTCGAATGCAAGTTCGAACGTGCGAAATGAATCGAAACCCGCTCGAGGCGCGACGATCACGTCAGGCCCGATCGGCGGCTTAGATTCCAGCAGGCAGGGGGTCTTTCGCAAATAATTCACTTGCGTTCGATACTGTGGATCAGGGAGCCATTGCGTCGTCTGATTCGCGGTTTCCGGATCCATGCCATGAAATGCGTAATCGCTTTCGACATGCAGCAGCCCAGGCGATTGGAAACGCGCCTGCTCATCCACTCTTGAATCATGTTCCACAACCGCCAGCACCTCGCTCACAAACGAATTGATCTCAATGGGTTTCACTGAGTTGTTGGTGATGCTGATCCACTTGGCCAGCATTGGAATGCCATCATAAATCTCGTAGTGAACATCGATCATCACGCCCTTAAGCTCTGGATGGTTTTCGGGCGCCGCGAATTTCAGCACCACTGACACACCCGGCGGAGGCCAGGCAACGCCAGCCATCCGCGCCGGCGGCTTCCATGGAAACCGCTCGGCAGTTTTGCCGATTTCCAATGACTGAAATGAAAATGCCGCCGGATCGCGCGTCATGTGCTCGAGCCATTGCGGTTTCAGATACGCGTAATCCGGTTGCCCGAGCAGTCCGCCGACGTCGAACGTCTGTCCATGGATCTCAACAATCGCTTCCGGCTTCACGCCACGCAAAATCGATTCACCAGTTATCAAATTATCGAAGCCGCAGGTCGCGGCATTTGGCTCAAGCTTGATGACTCGTCGAATAAGCCCGTTCTCTAAAATGATCTCGCCAGCCTCTTTGCTTCCGCTGACTTTCGCGCGCTGCGCGATTGGGTGAAGCAGCCAATCAACACTCTGCGGGCCTGTCCCACCATTGGCTTCCGCGGTCCATACAAAAATCCCAATCAGAACGGCGAGTGTCGAAAGTATGCGAGCAGGAATCATGAAATTCATCCTACTGCCGGCCAGACGAGCGGCAAATGAATCATTGCGGACGACTTTGAACCGAATAGGGTTTAGGCCCGGAGGTGATAGAGGCGCCAAATCTCAAAGAGCACAAGACCCCCAATAATCCAGTTGGCGCGCGCGAGCACGACGTTTGCAACCTTCGCCGATGAGCGTTTGGCGAAAATCCCGTCAACCAGATTCAGTACCACAAAACACGCAATGGCTGCCAATGCGAGGGGCCAAAGCGGGTTTAAATCGATGGCCGCGCGCCACCGGCCATGCATCGCCTCTGCCAATGCTCGCGTCAGCCCACAAAAAGGGCAAGGCTCACCGGTAATACATCGAAACGGACAGAGTGGAAGCCGATCTTCCAAAAGGACCGGCTCCATCAGAAATGCGACCGGGAGGATGATCAGCAGGACTCCAGCACTCAGGAAGTGCATCACCTTTCCTCGCCCAACGGCGAAGTCATGGCTGATAAGATGGTCCAAAGAGTGGCTCATTCGTTCACGCGCTAGGCGTCAAATCGGTGCGGTCGAGCGGGAGTTCGGTTTCATGCTGCTCCGCCCACATTGCCGCCTTGGCGTTGAGAGGACTTTTCACATTGTAACTCTGATAAGCGATCATCTCGGCGATGCGAACGATCAAATCGAGCAGGCTCTGCCCAGCATTCCAATGGTCTCCAATGCATATCTTCTGGGGATCGATATTCGGATGGAAAACCGGCGTAATCATCCGACAAAAGGGCGGTCGTCGCGGGTAATCGAGATTAAGAAATACCTCCGCCCGATGGACATGGGCAATCTGGTCTGCCGCGACAGGCTCCGCCGCCAGACCAGCGACATTGAATTCGATCGTATATTTCTCGGGTGGACTGCCTTCCGCGGCAAGCATTTTGATTCGAGGATGTGTCGCAAGCGACGACGCCACTTGCTGATGATCCGCCATCAATCGACGCAATCGTGGAGACATAATTCAAAATCCCCTCATGATCGACCGAACAATCCGTAAAGTGCTGTGACTGCAAACAGGATCAACGTTTGTCCCCATCCCACGGCCACTGCGATTTTTCCGATGGCCCGCTGTTGAGCTGACAGCTCCAGCAATCGCTGGTGCTTCGATAGATACCAGATCGAGGCGGCTATCGCTCCGATCGGCGCTGTAAATGGAATGATGCTCAATACAAGTAGAACGATCGATTGCCGTCGCAGCTTCGGCGCATCGTCAACAAGCTCGTTACTGTGTCGAAATTCGGCGGCGTTCTGAGGTTTTGCAGTGGAAAAAACGGTCCCGCAGGCGCGGCATCGCAGTGCAGCCGCCTGAATGCTTGCACCACATGCCGGGCATGTCTTCTCGCTTTGGCCCCAGAACGCAGGTGGAATTTCTATTTCGCTGAGCTTTTCGGTAGCCGGCGCTGACTCACATCCGTAGCTTCCGCACCCGCCGTTATAGTCCCAACATTCCTTGTGGTGGGGCATTTTGCAATGAGGACATTGAACCATCTCGCCTTCAGAGGGCGCGCGACAAACCGGGCACCGGCAGGATTCGCTGCCGCTGAGGCCAATGGGTTCGATTCCTTCAGGAGGCGCCGGCTGAGTCATCGACTTCTACTCCGCATTTTGCCGCTGGAAGGTAAAGCTGGTACGTCCCAGCGAAATCCGGTCCCCGTGCCGAAGTCGCGAGCGCTGCACCGGCCTACCATTCACGCAGACCGGCGCTTCACGGCAGCTATTCTCAATGTCGATTATATCGCCCGTCGTCCGTATCACGGCATGCTGCGGCGCAACGGCTGGGTCGTTGAAAAGGTAAATTTCCGAGCGAGGTGAACTTCCCATCCGCATGATGTCCTTGAAGATCAGGAACTCCTTGCCGACCAATGGCCCCGCGGTCATGCGTAGCCAGGCATCGCGAGCCAGCAATTCCACCAATCCGATCATCAATCCCACGACCAGTCCAATCGTTCCAAATCCAATCCACCTGGAAAGGCTCGAACTTGGCTTGTCGGTTCCCATGATCAGGATGTCGATTGGGTCGAACAGAAGTCCTCCAAGCAGCCCGCCGATCAGACCTCCAAGGAAGCCGTAAAGAAGCAAGCGTTTTGACCGCAGCGCGATGCCCTGGCCGAGTCCCATGCAGGCGCCGGCAAACGTCCAGGCAATTCCTCGTCCCGCAGTCTGAATCCCAAATCCAAGAGCGCCTGGATGCGCACGCGCGAGATGCGTGAGCTGTCCATAGACCACTTCGGCCAAAACCCAGGAAAAGAATCCTCCCACCAGACCGAAGACCAGGCCGATGGCCCCGCCGAGCAGAAATCTACGGGGAAGCCTGCACATAAAGCCGTCGGCTGCCCCAATAAACAGACCAATGAATGCCGCGATGAGCGGAAACATCAAAACCTGGGAGACCAAGTGATTGCGAAGCTGGTCGCTCAGCGGAGCATCTGCAACCAAGCGTCTGGGACCGGGGATTACGAAGCGGGCAATCGAGTGTTCGCCGGAGCTGTCGCCAAGATAATCAACATAGACGCCAAGAGTTTGGTCAACTGCCAAATCGCCCACATTAAATGCTCCGTACTTTCCATCGCTCTGGCGCCATCGCGTGCCGGGGGCAAACGCGATGAGATGGCTGCCAATGCGCGCGTCAATATAGTGATCCGGAGGCAGGTCCACTTCTGTGCCATCTTCCATGAGCTTGATCGTCGAGGTTGGACTGACGTTAATCGCCGTCACCTTTCCTGATACGTAAAGATGCTCATCGAAAAATGGGTTGAGCAGGGCGTAGGCTGCAAGTGCGCCCAGCGCACCTGCGATCATGAAGACGAACCAATTCTGCAGGTACCATCGACGCGAGCGATCGCGCGTAATACCTTGCTCGCCGCGAAGGCTCGCATGACGGCGCAGCAGATCATCGACGTGGCTGCTGTTCGCATCTTCAGGCGTAATGCGAATGACCTGCGATTCATCGAATTCGCCGGCCACTTTCGGAAGCTGACTCATTTAAACCTGCCCCTTTCGGCCTTGAATCTCATTTGGCCGGCTTGGTGGATGGAGCCGTCGCCGGCTGGGTCGTCGCCGGCGCGCCTGCAGATTGCGCCTCCGCCTGCTTTTCACGCTCAATTTGCACCAGTGCCGCGTTGAGCGATGGGGGAACGTCCCACTTGACAATGCCTACGCCCAGCAGAACCGACTTATCACCGATCTTGACCGGCACCGGCACAAAACCTTGAACCTCTGGCGGCCGATACTGCGATGAATAGGTGTTGTAAATCAAATAGCCAATAAACAGACAAATCGCCAACGCGATGACAAAACCCATCGAAAGTAAAAGTCGATAGTTGGAGACCGATTGCGCCTCGACCATTCCCATCAGTTGGGTGATCCGCTCCTCCATCGACTTGATCGCCTGATTGACGGAATTGGAATTCGCATCAGCTTCTGCATTTTTACCGCCTGTATCGGCGGTGCAACGTCGTTCGCGTCCATCAACCCAGAAGCGCTTAATGGGCACTGCCTGGCCATCAGAATTTACCAGGATCGCCTCTTCGCCGCCCAATGGATCGATAACAAACGCAATTTGTCCCGGCCCTCCGAAGAAATTGCGTTGGATAAACAAATCCATTTCAGAAAACTGAACGCCGAACCCAGGATGGCTGTGATACCAACCGACGATCTGAAGCGCTGCGTGGCTACGCTTCATTTCATCGTGGATCTGGCTCCAGGTTTCCTGGGTGAACGTCACGTGGGTCGAACCCTTTCGAGCGGCTGCACCTTTGACGATGGCTTCCACCAGGAGAAAAGCGCCCTGATTATCCTCATAAAGGTCACCTGCAAGGACGCCGCAGATTTCAGCATTAAGTGATTCTTTGGCGTGCGCGATCAGGTCGGCATACGCCTGCCGTGACATCGCTACCCGAAGCAGTTCTCGCGCGTCGGTCGGCCCCGGGAATGATTTTCGACGCAGCTTTGTCCGGCTTTCGGCCCAACGACCGATTTTAACCGGTTCGGCCGGCGATTGAGGCGTCCCAGATGAATCAACGGGTCTCCAGTGGGTTGAGTCATGGGCTCTCCGCTCCCCTTTAAACAATCTGGCTTAGACACGCGCTGCTGTCGCCGCCGAACTCCAGGCCCAACACGTTCGATCCGTTCCGTGCCCAGACAACGTCCCACGCCGGTATACCCAGCTCCTTAGCCGTCCTGTCCCATAGAGGAGAATTCTCGGGAATGCTGTGAAGGAATTTGGGGACACGTTGCGCGCCACACTGTGCACAGACCGCGTCCTCTTCTGACACTGCTTCAACCGGCTTGAAGAGGTCAGTTGATCCTCCACAGTCCGGGCATTGCAAAGATTGCAGGATTTCCCGGCTCAAATCGACCGCGTCTAAACCTCCCAGACGGCTCTTCGCGAATTCACGCACTTCCCTCATTGGCGTAAAGTCGAAGAATTCAGTGCGTTCGATCGTCGGAGGCGGCTCGTGCCAAGGGCAGTCCGGTGAAATCGGATAGCCGACAGTGAATGAATGATGCGTAAGTCCCTCAAAGACGAATCCGCTCCCGCGCAATGTTTCCAGGCCGTGCAATTGTTTGACGACTTCCTGCGCCTGGATCGCGCCAATGACTGACGCGGTGGTCGGAGTTGTGGGCACACCGCCTCGCTCGACTGCCCGCCGGGCCAACATACCGCAGGATCGCCGCTTGGAAAGCACATCCCAATCGGCCTGGCTCATCGTGCATTCGTAGCAGGCCGAATCGGGTGGCGCAAATCCGCGCACAATTCCATTGAGTACCTCGATCCCTCCATCGATCCAGGGGCGGCCGACCTGCGCGCACGCCTGATTCACAAAGACGCGTGCCTCACGATTATCCAATGCGCCGACGACGACATCAGCCCAGCGAAAATAGCCCAGCCCGATATCAGATAACACGTTCGCGACACGGACCGAGATGTGCATTTTCGGATAAATTGCTTTGGCGCTGCGCGCGGCAACCACCGCTTTGGGCTGTCCCTGGTCGGTCGCTCTGAAGAGTACCGACCGACTGAGATTGCTTTCTTCGATTTGATCGCGATCCACGATCACCAAATTCCCGATTCCCAAAAGGGCGAGGTTTTTGATCACCTCATTTCCAAGCGCGCCAGCTCCAACAACCAATATCTTGGCATTATTCAATAACTCCTGGTTCCACCAGTTAATCCCCGAAAAACGCGCGAATCTTCCCTCCGCAGAATCCTCAATCAAGATCGGATCGGACGCGGAGGTCATGATAAGTCCACATCGGCAGTCCCGGGACAGAAGCCAGCGGTGATTTCTGGCTGAAGGCGAAGATCGTCTCCGGTGCGGATTCCTGCTTCAGTCAATGTATTGCGATCGAGCAATTGTTGACCCGTGCGCTTGTTATGAAGCTTGTAGGACATGATCTCGCCGTCAGGGCTGTTGATGGGGAGATTCATGCGCTCGACGAGCAATACGATCAGCCGGGCAATTTGAACGTCGTCCGGTGCCTCGACAGCCTGGCTGCGGGTGCCAGTCACGTCCCAAACTCGCATGTTTAACATGGCCATATGCAACTAATCTGCTATGGAGTGTTGCTGGAAATAACGGGGAATCCCGTCGTGCGCTGCACCGAGCCGGAAAGCATGTCCTGCATCTGTTTGACTACCTGTTGGTGCGTAGACTTTTGGGGCTTCGTCGGAATGGTGAAGACTTCGTTACCTACCTGAAACGACAGCTCGTCCGACGGCGACATCAAAACGTAATCAATCTGGCCCCAGAAGAATTTACGTCCGCCCCCAAAGACAGCGCTCTCGACGAATTTCACGCCCCAATCGTAGACCTTCAGATATCGCTGCATCACGAAAGTGTTCGCACGGATTTTGAGCGCCACGGCTTTCCTCGACTGTAAAAAACTAATGTCTTGGATTCATGATTCCAACGATCATCAGCGCAAACCAGACCACGAGCACCAGCCCATTTCCAACAATTCCAATCCAAACGACCCCAGACGTGGCCAGACGCTTTTCGCGCGATGCAACACCGAGGGCCAGTCCAATCAACGCAGGCAATAAGGAGAACCATCCACCTAATGCGCCAATGACTTCGGCGTCCACTTGATTTCTGTTTGTCGCGCTGACCACGATCATTACAACAAAACCGATCATCGAAAAAACCGCCAGACCGATTGACCAGGGGATCAGTTTCTTGCGTCGCGGCGACATCTGCCGACGCGGGTTCGATGCACAGGAAGGGCAAAGGTGGATATCGCCCGGATACGCAAAATCGCAAGTCGCGCAGGATGGTGCGTGGCAACTATGACAGCGAATGACGGCTGGAACATCGGGGTGCTGAGTGCAAAAGACGCCCGGAATGGCCTGCGCGGTGGCCGTGGCAATCGGCGCAAGACCTACACCGCCATCTGCCTGGATTACCGGAGGAGGCGGCGGAGCTAAAAGCGGATATCGTGAAAAAAGAATGTGATAAGTGCCGCCGTGTATTCGGCAAGTCGCAGTTTGACCATCGCTGGAAACCAGCGGGCCTCTGCACTCCGGACACAACATCTCCATTGCCGCCCCTCCATCTGGCTCAGGCTCAGTGCTGCATACTGCTTATCTGGGAAACCCGAGCAATGATTCCAATCACCCAAAGGACCAGGCCAACGATGGCAATGATGTATGCCGCCGTCACCTTTCCAGATCCGGTCAACCGTGGATTCATCGCCATCATCTTTTTGGCCTTTGACGCTTTGACCAATGCGAGCGGTTCCAAAATGATTCCGAAGCAGAAGATGCCGACGATTGCATAGGTTAGCGCCTCATTCGCTTCCTTGCACGGTATGGTTGCGGCTTCATCCATCGGCGCGCCGGCCACCGCCATCGATTTACAAGCCGCGCAATACCATTTCCCACCGACTCCGACGAGGCAGTTATTGCAAAAAGGTTCCGCACATCCCGCGCATCGATTAACCGCCACAACACCTGGATGGTTCTTGCAATCCATATTCACCTTTCAACCGGAAAAGCCCGATGCCCCAAAAAGATGACAGACAATTGTTCTGGTTCGAGGGAATTTTATCGAATCGGCCATTGGCAGCAACTGAAATCTCCCGAAGTGTCAGGGAAAAGTGACTGAGACGGGAGTCAGAGGGCGCGTGACGTAGTTCCTCGGATATATCCACCGTGGGATGCGCCAATTGAAAATGATCACAGCCATGGTGATGATTCCCCGCCAATGGAAATCGCTGCCAGGAATTTATCAGCCACGGACACGCCACGCCGCTGGGCAATTCCCGCACTCGCTCTGCTTCTTCTAATCAACCTTGTCAACTACATCGACCGGTACATGATGGCTGCGCTCGAGCCGCCGATTCAGGCGCAGTTTTTCCCGGGCAATCCGCCGAATGCCGAATTGTGGATGGGCATGCTGGGGACGGCATTCACCGTCTGCTACATGGTGCTGTCGCCGTTCTTTGGATACCTGGCCGACCGCAAGAGTCGATGGATGATCGTCGGAGCAGCAGTGGTGATCTGGAGTCTTGCGACCGGTGGCTCGGGACTTGCCGCGACGTTCGGCGGGTTCGCTCTGCTCTTTGCCACGCGCATTTTGGTTGGTGTCGGAGAATCGGGATACGGGCCGACGGCGCCAACGCTTATCAGCGACTATTTCTCCATCAAACGGCGCGGCATCGTGATGGCCATCTTTTACATGGCCATTCCGCTGGGTAGCGCCCTGGGTTTCATCATCGGCGGGGCGATGGCGCGACGCCATGGCTGGCCCTCGGCATTCTTTGTCGTATTTTCGCCGGGATTGGTGCTAGGGGTCCTCTGTTTCTTCATGAAGGATCCGCCACGCGGACAGGCAGACGCCGGCGCGCATGCGGCTCCTCGATCGGCCAAGCTTGCTGATTATCTCTCACTTTTGCGGACGCCTTCATACTTCTTGGTAACCGGTGGCATGGCCGCAATGACTTTTGCCGTCAGCGGCATTTCCTATTGGCTGCCGCGCTACATCGTGGAAATTCGCAAAGTCGGCAATATCGAATCGGTCAATTTCAAGATTGGCGCGATCACCGCAGCCTGCGGAATTGTTGCGACGCTGACCGGTGGGGCGGTAGGGGACATTCTGGGCCGATGGGTCAAAAGCTCCTACTTTCTGATCTCCGGAATCGGCATGCTGATCGCCGTGCCGTTTGTCGTTTTGCTCGTTAAGTCTCCATTCCCGACCGCATGGGTTTTTGTCGCCATCGCCGAGTTTTTCCTCTTCTTCAACACCGGCCCGACCAACACGATTCTTGCCAACGTCGCGCATCCGGAAGTTCGCGCCACCGCATTTGCCCTCAATATTTTCGTGATCCATGTATTTGGTGATGCCATCGCACAACCGCTGCTCGGCAAGATTGGCCACTCGAGTTGGGATGCAGCCTTTTATCTCGTCGCTGCTGTCGTCGGTTTGGCAGGCATTCTCTGGATCGCCGGCTGCTTTTATCTTCAACGCGATACAGAGCGCGCGATGCAGCCTATTGCTCATTCGCCAAGCGCGCCGTAATCAATCAGCATTGAAATGGAGTGACAGACCATGGTTGAACAGCAAATCGTCTACGAAGGCAAATTGCATTGCAAAGCTACGCACGGCCCCTCCAGCGCCGTTTTGACGACCGATGCCCCGAAAGACAACATGGGCCAGGGCGCTTCGTTTTCGCCTACCGATCTGGTGGCCACGGCCCTCGCCACCTGCATGCTCACCACAATGGGCATCGTCGCCGAGCGAAACAATATCGACATGACCGGCTCCACCGCGCGCGTGGTCAAAGACATGGTGACGGCTCCCGTCCGCCGAATCGGCACGCTCACCTGCGAAATCACCGTACCGACCGTGCTGACGGATGAGCAGCAAACACGCCTGCGCGAAGCGGCCTTGCATTGCCCGGTGCATCGCAGCCTGCATCCGGATGTGCAGATCCCGGTCACGTTTAAATGGGCGAAATAGAGATCCGCGGGTCGAATTGAACGATCCGTCCGATTCGGCCGATAATCTAATTGGACGATGGATTCTTCAATTCCAATCTGGGTTCCGATTGCGATCGCGTCGGGCATTGCGATCTGGGCGCTTCTCTCGGTGCTCGGAAGCGAGCGCCAACGCCGGCAATTGTCGCAGCCGATGCAGATCGCGCCGCCGGCGCCACCTGTGAATTCAACCACTGTCGCAAAGCCCCCAGTGACCAAAGTTGAAGCGAAGAAACCGGATCGCGCGGCTGCCTGATTTCAAGCACACGCGTGACATCCGGCGCGCATTCCCGACAATGAAGCAATGCACGAGTCGGCCCACGCCTCTGATTCTCAACTGATTGCTCGTCTGCGCCAGGTCGTCCCACCTGAATCGCTGCTTACCGACCCCGCTGAACTCTTCGTCTACGAATTCGACGCCCTCACCATCGCCCGCGCGACGCCGGCAGCCATCGTCTTCCCTTTGACGACGGAGCAAGTTTCCGCCGTCCTCAAAATCCTGGCTGAACTGAATGTCCTGATCGTCCCGCGTGGCTCCGGCACCGGACTGGCCGGCGGATGCGTCGCCTACGAGAACGGCGTCGTCGTCTCTACCGCGCGCATGAACCGAATCTGCAAAATTGATCTCGAAAATCGCGTAGCGCATGTTGAAGCAGGTGTTCGCAACGTCCAGCTGTCCGAAGCCGTCGCGATGCTGCCCGGCGGAGCGGATTACCACTTCGCCCCCGATCCCTCCAGCCAGCGCGCCAGTTCCATCGGAGGAAATGCCGCGACCAATGCGGGTGGAATTCACACGCTCAAAGATTTCGTTTCATCAAACCATGTCTTAGGCCTCGAAATGGTGATGGCCGACGGATCCATCCTTGAAGTCGGCGCGATAAATGGCTGCTACGAATCCAGCAACTTCGATCTGCCGGGCCTGATCTGCGGATCAGAAGGCACGCTTGGCCTTATCACCCGCCTCTGGGTGCGCCTAACGCCCAAGCGTCAATCCTTCCGCACCATCACCGCGATCTTCGGCTCCTCATCCGATGCCTGCGAAGCCGTCAGCGAAATTATCGCGGCCGGCGTTCTCCCCGCTGCCATGGAAATGATGGATGGGCGGATGGTCCAGGTCATCGAGGACGCCTATCATCTGGGTTTCCCACCCGAGGCCCAGGCCTCGCTCCTGATCGAACTGGATGGCATCGAAGACCTGCTCGATGGCGAGATTCGTAACGTCATCAACATTTGCAATACACATCGCGCTATTCGCATCGATGCTTCGTCTGATCCCGCGACGCGAGCGAAAATGTGGAAGGCGCGCAAGAGCGCCTTTGGCGCGATCGGGCGAATCAGCCGAAGCTGCTGCACGCAGGATGCCTGCGTTCCGCGCAGCATGCTTGCCGAGGTGCTGGCGCGGATCGGCGAAATCGGCCGGGCCCATGGACTCGATATCAACAACGTCTTCCACGCCGGCGACGGCAACATTCACCCGATCTTTCTCTACGACGATCGCGACGAAGCGCAGGTGCAGAACATGCTGCAGGCGGCCGAGCAGGTGCTCGAATACTGCATCAGCATCGGCGGCACCATCACCGGCGAGCACGGTGTCGGCGTCGAAAAAATTCACCTTATGCCCAAACTCTTCGATGAGCCCACGATGACCCAGTTCCAGCGCGTCAAGCAAGCATTCGACCCCGCCCAGCGCCTCAACCCCGGCAAGCTCATTCCCAGCGATCAACTGAGAATCACGCTGCTGAAGCCTGCGAGTGCCGCGATGACAGGACAAGCGCGCGATCTTTAAACAAACGCGAACCGAATTTTCTGGTCAAAAATATTGTTGCCGATATCTTTATTCGCATGAAACAGCGCGACTGGTTTGCCGTGGGCGTGCAGCTTCTGGGTGTCTGGATGCTCCTGGAGTGTCTTCAGCAGTTGGCGATGGTGGCGGAGATTTATCTTCACATCTTTGAGACGCGCGTGGGGGTGAATGTCTATTGGTTCCATGCTGGATTTGATCTGGTGATTGCAATGTATCTGCTCGCCGGCGCGCCGTTCATCAGCGCGCTGGCTTACAAACGAACCGACGCCGAAATCGTATGCGAAAAATGCGGGTACGATCTCCGCGGTTCGCCCGGACGATGCCCCGAATGCGGGACCGCTCATGATCAATCTGAGCCAGCTTCAACTTAAGCGCATGCCTCACCTGCCTATCGAACTACAGCTCCCATGAATAGAATCCATCCGTAGCGCCGGTTTTTCGTCCGATTGCGCGGTTGTCTTTTGCGGATCAGCACGTGGCGGAAAAAGACGAATTAGTGATCGAATATTGTCTGCTGGGCAAAGCACAGGCGCCCAGGCCGATGCGCCTGCAGGTTCCCGGGTGGGCGGGTCTGCCGGACCAGAAAATGGAAAATGGCCATGAGCCTCAGCCATGGCATTGCCGGCCATTCGTCGACGCGGCCACATCCGGTTTTGAGCTGATCTATCAGTACGACACCGAATGCCAGGTCCTCAATGAAGGCGGCACGCTTCGAATCAACTGGGACCCGCGCGCCGAGCTTGGAGGCGGGCCGATAGCGAGCGATTTTGGAATCTTCGACACGCGGCCGCACCGCTATTACGTTTTCCGCACATCGGTCGATATGAAGTGCCCGCCGGGGTATGTGATGCAGACGCAGCCGCACCCGCGCTTTTACACCGACATGACAGGCACCGTTCCCCTCGCGCTGATCGGGCAGCTTGAATCGGAATGGTGGCCCAAGCCGCTGGTGATTTTCAAAGCGCCGCCGCCGGGACAGCGCCACATTTTCCGCAAGGGTGAGCCTTATGTGCAGATTCTGTTCATTCGGCAGAATCAGGAATATCAGCCGCAATTGATGACTGAAGAGCAGGCCAAAGAGCGGGCAAATCGTCGACAGGCAATTGGGATCGCAGCGTCTTACGTCGCCAACAATGTCTGGCATCATCCCGAAGGCTCGCAATTCAACAATCATTACAAGGTGCTTTCGCGCGCGTTCCGAAAAGGCGGATTCGCGGAACTGGATCGCGTGCTGGCCGAGGGCATCAAACAAAGGCAGACGGAAATTCCCCTCGGGAGGGACCTGAAGTTTTATCTCGATCTGGCGATGCAGTACCAGTCGCAGGGCAAGCACATGCAGGCCTGCGATATCTACGCCAGCGTCCTTCGGCAGGATCCCAACAATGCGGAAGTGGTGGGGCGGTTTGGTGTGCTCGCGGTGGCAATGGGATTGCCGGAGTTTGCCGCCAATCTCTTTTCGCAGGCGGCGCGATTGCAGCCACAGTCTCCGGCGCACCTGGCCAATCTTGGTGAAGTGCTCCGGCGAATGGGACGACTGCCCGACGCCGAGCGAGCGCTTCGCGCCTCATTGCAGATCAATCCCAATGATGCGCAGGTCCTCAGCAATCTTGGCCAGGTGATGGCCCGGCAGGGGCACGTTGCGCAGGGATTGGAGCTTTGCCGAAGGGCTTTAGGATTCAATCAGCATCAGGTGCTGGTGCATCATCGGATGGGCGCGATTTTTTCCGAAACCGGTCAAGTCGATCAGGCCCGAGCGAGCTACAAGGCGGCACTCGCGCTCGATCCGAACGACGCCGTCGCGCAACGCAGGCTGGCGGAATTGCCCGAATCGTCGTCTGTTTCGGGCACGTGAAAAAACGCTTACCAGCGAGTAGCAAAAGAATATGAGTAACGTTTTCGACCAGATCGGCAGACTCAAACTCATTCCTGTTGTGTCGATTGACAACGCCGAAGATGCCGGGCCACTGGGCGATGCATTGAGCGCGGGCCGCCTCCCCATTGTCGAAGTCACTTTCCGAACATCGGCTGCCGAAAGTGCAATTCGAACGCTCTGTTCGCGAGGTGATTTATTGGTCGGCGCCGGCACAGTTTTGAGCGTGGAGATGGCTCAGCGCGCCCGCGATGCCGGGGCGACCTTTGCGGTTTCACCGGGACTGAATCCTAAGGTTGTCGAATGGTGTCTGAAGAATTCGTTGCCCATCATTCCCGGCGCGGTAACGGCAACTGAAATCGAAGCGGCGCTCGAACTGGGTATCAAAGTCGTGAAGTTCTTTCCCTCCGAGCCGATGGGCGGCATCAAAGCGATGCAATTGCTCGGCGGCCCGTACCCGATGATTCGTTTTGTCCCGACCGGCGGCGTTGGACCAGACAATCTTCAATCCTATCTACGCACCTCCAATGTTCTCGCCTGCGGCGGAAGCTGGATGGCGCCGCGCGACATGATCAAGTCACAAGAATTCGGCAAGATCACCGAACTGGTCCGCAGCGCGGTCGATCAGGTCTCAAAGACAAACAGGTAGAGCGGCATTCAGGTCGATTCCGTGGAGCCGACACCTACGACTTCAGAAGTTTTGAAAACTCTGTCCGACAGACTCTCGCTATACTTTGAAGACAGTGCACAACGCTTTCACCGATTCGAAAGTCTCAACTTCAGGGGTGATGCGTGCGAGACGTCGCAAACATTTCACCACTTCGTCTGCCGACTTTGGAACAACTCGGAACTGATTTACTGCGCGTTCGCCCGGTCCGACGCGCCTTCAGTCTTTTGATTCCATTTGCATGCATTGCCGCTTACATATGGCTCGCCTGGCTGCGCATCTGGCCCCTCGCGGTGCTAGTGCTGATGTATTTGAGCTTCGCCACGTATGGATCGATCTCGCATGATCTGGTGCACCGAAACCTCGGATTGTCGCGGCGATGGAATGAGATTCTGCTGACAACGATCGAGCTGTTGGCGTTTCGTTCCGGTCACGCCTATCGACTCGCGCATCTACATCATCACGCGCGCTTTCCGCACGAGGATGATATTGAAGGCGCGGCCGCGAAAATGTCGCTTCCGCGCACGCTAGTTGAAGGAATGATTTTTCAGCCCCGAATCATCCTTTGGGCCCTCAAGCACCATGGCAGAAGACATCCGATCGTGATCGTTGAATGCGCTGCGGCACTGCTGCTGTTTGGGCTCTGCATTGCGTCGATCAAGGTCACACCGATATTCGCGACATACGCGGGGCTGATGATTGCCGGGAGTTGGGTCATCCCACTGGTGACCGCGCATGTGCCGCATGATGCGGAGGGAAGTTCACGTCTTCTTCAGACGCGGCTCTTCAGAGGGAAAGTTGCATCCATCATCGCGATGCAACATCTGTATCATCTGGAGCACCACCTATATCCGGGTGTGCCGCACCATCATTGGCCAAAGCTGGCGCGACGCCTTGATCCCTATTTTCGGTCGGCAGGAATCAAGGCAGTCGTGCTTGGGTTTTAGCATTTCCAAATGCTGACTCGAGAATCATGAGGGAAGGCGACGAAGAGGTTCGCGGATTTTTCCAGGCCTTGATCGGCGACGGCCGGCCGCTGTTGAAACTTACCGGTTTGGCGCTGATTCTGTCCGGCCTCTTTGCGTTGCTTCAATCGGCCAGCGGACAGTTCCTGCCGCAGGATGTCCAATTCCTTGGAATGACAGCGAATGACCTTTGCCGGCTCGATCAATGCCGGGTGGTCCACTTCATGTTTCATGATCGCGTGAGTTTTGGCGGAGCGATCATTGCCGTCGGGTTTTTGTATCTTTGGCTCACAGAATTTCCGCTGAAGCAGGGCGAGGCATGGGCCTGGTGGCTGTTTCTGCTGAGCGGCATCGTCGGATTCGGAAGCTTCCTGGCCTATCTGGGTTATCACTATCTCGACACATGGCACGGCGTGGCCACTTTGCTGCTGTTGCCTTGCTTTATCTTCGGGCTCTTCAGGTCGAAGCAAATCGTTCGCCAACCCTCCGGACCAGGCAGCCTGCTTCAGCCAGGAGTTCGCGTGAAGTGGACATCCTTGTTCGGCATCGGTCGGGCCATCCTATTGGCGACGGCATTGACTCTTGTCGCGGGTGGCGCGGCAATCATGTTCATCGGCAGCACGACGGTCTTTGTGCCGCAGGACCTTCAATACATGCACACAACTCCGGCAGACTTGAGCGCCATCAATCCGCGGTTGATTCCACTGATTGCCCACGACCGCGCCGGATTTGGCGGCGGGCTGTGCTGCACAGGAATAACCGTTCTGTTTTGCGTCTGGTGCGGAAAGCCAAGCCGAAGCCTCTGGCAGGTGCTGGCGGTTGCCGGGCTGACTGGGTTTTCAACCGCGATCGGCATTCACCCGGTCATCGGATATCTCAGTGCGAGTCATCTGATGCCTGCAATCGTGGCTGCCGGGATGTTTCTGATCGGATTGGCTCTCACCTTTAAACCGATGATGTCGCGGAGTAGTCCCGCCACCGAAAGGTCATACCAATCACACTTGGCCGTAGAAAAATGACGGACTTGCAATGAGGGCCGAGTTTCATTGATCGAAACCCCTCGGCGTCGAGTCTAACAATCATTCGGCATTCACAAATGCTGGATATTTCAGGACATAAAAATCTAAACTATTTCGGGAAACAAAAAGTTGAGTTCGGCGTAATTAGCATTATGATAGGTACTACATTGAAGCAGTTTATGGGGTTAGTTGCGATGGGCGTCGGTTATTGCTGGCTGTTGTGTGCGCCTCTGCGGGGCATCCGTTTTGTCGCACCGCGCAATATTGACATGATTCGCACGGAAAAATTGAAAAAATGGTGCATTTTGGTGCATTTTGGTGCACAGCTCGGGTGAAACCCTCAAAAGGAGCTTGATTTTGAGGGTTCGGCGGGTCGAAGAATGCATCATCGACGCATCAAAAAACGGAGGTTTGATGCAGAGATAAATGCCCCTACGATGTATGACCTTTTTGGCGGCCTGAAGCTATTGGCCGCTTAGAGATTTGGAGACACAGTAATCGTGCGAACGCCGTTTTTAGAGCTAGTCCAACAGCGGGTGGTGATTCTCGATGGCGCCATGGGCGCCAACCTTCAGACTCGCACCTTCGATCTCAAGCGCGACTGGCTTGGTCATGAGAACATTTCCGAGGTGCTGAACTTCACGCGCCCTGAAGTCATCCAGGAAATTCATGAGGCGTTTCTGGCCGTCGGCTGCGACGCGGTCGAAACCAATACCTTCGGCGCTAACAAGATCGTCATGGTCGAAGCCGACATGGTCGATCGGGTTTATGAAAACAATCTGGCCGCCGCGACGATTGCCCGCAAGGCTTGCGATAAGTTTGAAACCAGCGACCGGCCGCGATACGTCGTCGGATCGATCGGCCCGGGAACCAAGCTCATTACGCTTGGCCAGACGACTTGGGACGTGATGCTCGACAGCTATGCCGAGCAGGTTCGCGGACTGCTCGCTGGTGGCGTGGATGTTTTGCTGATCGAAACGCAACAGGATTTGCTGGCGATCAAGTGCGCGATCAACGCGGCGAATGTCGCCATGCATGAGGCAGGCCGGCGCGTGCCCATCATGGTGCAGGCGTCGTTCGATACCAATGCCGGCCAGCAGATGCTGACCGGGTCGGATGTCTCTGCCTTCGTCGCGGCATTCGAGGCTTACCAGGAAGTGGACATCCTGGGCGTCAATTGCGCCTTTGGGCCCAACGAGCTGACTCAAACGGTTCGCTACATTTGCGAGCGGTGGCCTCGGCTCGTCAGCGCGCTGCCGAATGCGGGCCTGCCGATCATGATCGACGGCAAGAGCCATTTCCCGATGAACCCCGCCGACTTCACCAAAGGCATGATGCGGTTCGTCGAGGATTTTGGCGTCAACATCGTCGGCGGATGCTGCGGCACGATGCCGGAGCATCTGAAGATGCTGGCCGAGGCGGTGGGACATCACCGAGCGCCAAAAACGCGAACTGTCATCTCCAAGCCGCAGGTTTCGAGCCTGATCAATGCTGAGGACATCAAGCAGGATTTGAGCTATCTCATCGTGGCCGAGCGGACCAACACCAACGGCTCGCGGCAGTTCAAGCGATTGCTGCAGGCCGAGGATTGGGATGGCCTCGTTTCGATGGCGCGCGACGAAATGCGCGAGGGCTCGCACATGCTGGACGTCTGCGTCGATTTCGTCGGACGCGATGGCGTGCGGGACATGCACGAAGTCGTCCGGCGATATGTCAACGCGATTCCCGCGCCGCTCATGCTCGACAGCACCAATGCCGCCGTCATGGAGGCGGGATTGAAGCTGGCCGGCGGACGGTGCGTGCTCAATTCAATGAATCTTGAGGACGGCGAAGAACGCGTCGCACTGATCTGCGGATTGGCAAAAAAATATGGCGCGGCGGTCGTCGCGGGCACCATCGACGAAGACAAGCAGAACGCGATGGCCCGAACCGCAGAGCGAAAAATCTCCATCGCCAGGCGCATTCGCGATCTGGCGGTGGATAAGTATGGCCTGCGGGATGAGGATCTGCTTTTCGATCCGCTCGTGCTGCCGATTTCGACCGGCATCGAAGAAGACCGGCCGAACGCGAAGGAAACTATCGAAGGCACTCGGCTGATTTCCCAGCAGCTTCCTAAATGCCACACGGTGGTCGGATTATCCAACGTCAGCTTCGGATTGAAGCCGGCGGCGCGGGTTGTTCTGAACAGCGCATTTCTTCATGAGCTGCGCGATGCGGGTTTGACTGGCGCGATCGTGCATGGCTCGAAGATTTTGCCGAAAAATCGCATTCCCGATGAGCAGTGGAATGCGGCGATGGATCTGATTTACGATCGACGGCGGGAGGGATTCGATCCGCTCACGCATTTTGTCTCGCTGTTTCCCGATGAAGGCGCGGCTGCCGCTTCATCGGCCAACGCGAAGGATAAATACGCGAATCTTTCGATCGAGGAAAAGCTCAAGCAGCACATCATCGATGGCGAAAAGCGGGATTTGATTCCGCATCTGGAAGAAGCGCGCCAGAAAATGTCGCCTCTCGACATCATCAACAATGTCCTGCTGGAAGGGATGAAAGTCGTCGGCGATCTGTTTGGCAAAGGGGAAATGCAGCTTCCCTTCGTGTTGCAGAGTGCCGAGACCATGAAGGCGGCCGTCGCGCATCTCGAGCAGTTCATGGACAAGATCGAAGGACAAAGCAAAGGCAGAATCGTTCTCGCGACGGTGAAAGGCGACGTTCACGACATCGGCAAGAACCTCGTGGACATTATTCTCACCAACAACGGCTACACTGTTTTCAATCTCGGCATCAAGCAGCCGGTGCAGGACATCCTCAAGGCCGCCACGGAAAAGAAGGCCGATGCGATCGGCATGTCGGGGCTTTTGGTCAAGAGCGTGGCGGTGATGAAGGAGAATCTGGAAGAGCTCAACGCGCGAGGAGTGAACGTGCCGGTGTTGCTGGGCGGGGCGGCGCTAACGCGCGATTATGCCGAGGAGGATCTGGCCAATCTGTATCAGGGGCCGCTGCTTTATTGCAAAGATGCCTTCGATGGCCTGCATATGATGGACGCCATTGCGGGAGGCGTGGTCCAAGGCATTGTCACTGAGCAAAAGCAGCGTTCGGAGAAACGCAAACGGCTGCGAAGCGAGAGCGATCAGAAATACGGGAACGTCATTCGCGGCGCTTCGAGCGATACGCCGCTCATTCAGAAGGATAATCCGGTTCCGCTGCCACCATTCTGGGGCAGGCGGATGGTGGCCGACTTGCAGCCGCGGCATGTCTTTCCGTTCATCAATCTCGATGCGCTCTTTGGCATGCAATGGGGCTACAAGCGCCGCGGCATGAGCGAAGCCGAATATGAAAAATTGCTTGACGAAAAGGCGCGGCCGGTGTTTGAGAATCTTCAGCGGCGCGCAAGCGAGGAAGGCTGGATTACGCCGAAGATCGTTTATGGCTATTTTCCCGTGCAGTCCCGCGGAAATGAGCTGGTGATCTATCACGTCGAGGAATTTCTCGGCTGCACCTGCCATCCTGGTTCACCCGGGCGATGCCAGCCGACTGGTACGCCGCGCGAATGGATGCGGCTGAAATTCCCGCGCCAGCAGGGGCGACGGCAACTGTGCCTGACCGATTTCTTCCGAGATGCCGAGAGTGGCCAATATGATGTATTGGGCGCGCAGCTTGTCACGGTCGGCGACAAGGTCACCGAGGTGGCCGAGAAACTTCGTGCCGACAACCAGTATCAGGATTACCTCTACATCCACGGCTTTGGCGTCGAGTCGGCCGAAGGCCTGGCCGAGATGTGGCACAAGCGCATGCGGCAGGAGCTGGGCTTTGGCAGCGAAGACAAGCCGACCATGCAGGAAATGTTCCACCAGGGATACAGGGGCAGCCGGTATAGCTTTGGCTATCCCGCGTGTCCCGATCTGGAGCAGCGCGTCCAATTGATCGAGCTTCTCAAGCCTCAGGATATTGGCGTTAGCCTGAGCGAAAATTTCATGCTGGTGCCGGAACAATCGACGGATGCCATCATCGCGCATCATCCACAGGCCAAATATTTTGATGTGTAAGTTGGGCGGCAGGTAAGCAAAAGCATCATCTGCGATCAGATAGCTCGCCATCTCGTGCGCAATGGGTATTCATCATTTGCATGAACAACTCCAGCGGGCCGTCGGAAGCTGAGGATTTTCGCCGCACCAGGTAAAGGGGCCGACGAATTCGTAAGTCCGAAACCTGCACCGTCGCCAGTGTCCTGGCTTTCAATTCCAATGAGATCGATAAATGCGACACGATTGCCACACCGATGCCCGCGGCGACAGCTCGCTTAATTGCTTCGGTGGTATCGAATGCCATCACGGCGTTGATCTCCAAGCCGCGTTGCGACAACGCGCGTTCAACGAAAGACTTGGTGTCGGACCCTGTCGCCCGCACTACGAAGGGCTCTGTGCAAAGTGTTCGTGCACTGACTTTCTTGTGTTGGAAACTGGGATGTTCGGGCTTCGCAATGGCCACAAGATGGTCCGAGGCAAACGCATGCGGAACCAGATTCGGATCGCTCGGCGGCGTTTCGGTAAACGCCACATCCAGCGCGCCCTCCGACAGCCGCCGGTACATGGCCTGGCTGCTGCCGATTTCGAAGCTGGTCTCAATTCCCGGATGCTTCTTTCGGAATTGGACGAACACCGCGGGCAGCAGATAGGTGCCGATCGTGGTCGAAGCGCCGATCGCGAGTCTGCCGCGCGACAGCCCGCGGATTTCGCGAATCGCGCGTTCGGCCTCCGCGTCGAGGTCGAAGATTCTTCGACCATAACCGGCGAGGATTTCCCCGGCGTGCGTCAATCGGATTTTCCTCGCTTCACGCTCCAGGAGCCGCGCGCCAAGATTCCGCTCCAGGATCCGAATCTGTTTTGAAACCGCCGGCTGGCTGATCATCAGACGATCTGCGGCTTTTGTGATCGTTTTCTCCTCGGCAATCGCGAGCAAAATGGCCAAATGATTGAGATTCATGGATAACTATTGGTTATGGTAATCATAATAAGTATGTCTTTGAGTTATCAAGGGACTTGAACGTAAGCTTCGTGCAGAAATTGGAAAGGAAGGCACGAATGGCTTATGTAATTGCTCAGCCGTGCATCGGCGTCAAAGACGGCGCGTGCGTCAAGGTATGCCCGATGGATGCCATTCACCCGACGCCGGATGAGCCGGATTTCGGATTGGTGCATCAGTTGTATATTTCAGCCGAGTGCATCGACTGTCATCTCTGCGTAGATGAATGCCCGGTTGGAGCCATCTTTCCTGAGCAAGATCTACCCGAGCAATGGCGGGATTTCATCGAGAAAAACGCTAGATACTATCGCGACCGAGTCGCGAAATAGTTCACTGCTGCCGCGCTCAGTCCCGCGTTGACATGCAGACCAGTTCCAGGACGCGCCGGAGCCCATCATCGCCACCCAGGCTGCCTTCTTCGAAAGGCGTGCGCGGCAGGGGCTTCCAATTGTCGCGGGAATGGTCGGTGACGGGAGGCTGCGGCACGTTGGTCAGTGTCGGGTCATACTGGTTATCCCGGCCGCCGAGCTTGTAGATCACCAGATCGAGCGAAGGAACGATGAAGATGCCGAATCCGCCCGCGCCGGATTTGTAGAAGGCATCGCGCGCCGCGCCGACGACATGCCCATCGGAGTTCTGCTCGAACATCAGCGTAAAAGGCGTGTGCGCGTTGTACTTGGAAGGCTTGTTGCACAGCGCGACGTAGTCGGCCGGCACAAGCTGCTTGTCGCCCCAGCGACCCTGGTGCAGCAGGCAATAGCCGAAGCGAAGGGCATCAGTCGCGTGCAGCGCGATGCTGCCGGCGCCGTTGGCGTGGGGCATGACATAGTCGCCACGATGCAGGCAGTAATCCCACGCGCCCCAGCCCATCGGCTCAGCCAGGCGCTTCTGGATGTACTGCTGCAATTCCATCCCGGTGATGTGGCGCAGCACGATTGATGCGATATGCGGCTCCGGCGAGCTGTAGGAATATCCGCCGCCCGGCTCGATCCACAGCGGAACGCGGATCGACGACATATCCAGATCGCGGATGTTCTGCCCCGCGGATCGCTTGAGCTGGCGCGCCTGGCCGTGAATGACGCCGACCGGTGCGCCGCCTTCACCATTGTATCCGCCGGTCATGCACAGGAGCTGGCCGAGCGTGATGTCGGCCTTGCGCGGGTCATCGAGCGGGAAGGCTTCGGGCAGGTACTGCTTCGTGAAAACTTTGGTATCCAGCCCGTCGGGAATCTTGTCGTGAAACTCGTGCAGCATGATGCCGCAGGCGATGCTCGTGACGGCCTTGCCGGTGGAGGCCATGTCGGGATTGGAATTGCGTTGCGCCCGGCCAAAATACTTTTCGAAGACCAGATACCCATGCCGGACGACCAGCAAGCCGCCATTCTGCGTGCCGCGCTCGCAGATGGTGTAGGCGGCTTCGATGCCATGCAGATCAACGCCACCGAGTTTACGCGCCGACTCCGAATTGGTTGCCGTCCGCCAGCCGCCGGCGCTGTCGGGCGGCGGAAAGTATTCATCGGCCGCAATGCTGCGACGAGCAGCGGCGACGATCAAAGCCAAACCGAGAATCAGCGAGATCTGCCTGGCGTGAATGTTCATGCTTAAAAGTAGTCCCGGCGCGCAGCCGCGTTGGAACGCCAATGGTTTGCGCGCAAACCCTCTCGATGCAGCGACCCTGCGGGGATTTGCTACTTCAGCACCTTGATCTTCAGATCCTTGAACTGGATTTCCATCGTGAAGCCCTGGTGAATCTGCAGCGCGATCAGGCCGGTGTGAAGCGCCTTGGGGCTTTCGTCGGTGAGATCGGTCATGAGATGGCCATTGATCGTGTAGGTGACGTGATTACCTTCGACATGCAGGACGACGTCGTTCCAATCGCCGACGTGGACGAATTTCCCAAGCTCTTTGCCATCGGGCAGCGGCTCGCTGTGTCGCTTGTTGTCGGCATCCCAGACGGTCTTTTCGCCGCGATTGCTCATGGTATTTCGTCCGCCCGCGACACCCGCCTCGTCATAGATGGAGCCATCGTAATGGCCTTTGCCGTCACAGTCGGCCTGGTAGCCGCCCGCGCGGAGGTTCTGCGGAATGAGCATCTTTGACCGGAACTGCACGCCGGAGTTACCATCGGATGAGGCAAACTTGTACTTGTAATGCATCTCGAAGTCGGCCACCGAGGGCATCGCGGTGTAGACCAAGAAGGTTTGCTTCGAGGTCTGCTTGGTTTCCGAGCCGACGATCATGCCGTCTTTGGCCGACCAGAAACCTTCCAGGCCATGCCAGCCGGTCAGGTCCTTGCCGTTGAACATCTCGACAAAGCCGTCCGAGTCCGGCGCGGGAGCGGCAGGGGCCTGTGCGATCGAACGATCGACGACAAACCCGGCTACGCCCAGCGCGAGCAGGGCGACCAATGAAGCGCGCTTGAACATGTTCCTTCTCCTGTTTATTTGAGTATTCGCTTGAGATTTGCCAATCCATCCGACGCCAGCCGATCCTGTGATGGCTCGAAGTTGCGCCAGACGGCTGCCGCCGCGGCAATGGCCTTGCAGGCGGGCGTGAACGATTCAATGACTGCTGGGCCGTCGTAATTTACCGCCTTGAGTGCGGCTCCAATTCCTTCCCAGTCAATGTTGACGCCGGCGCCCGGCGCACCGCGATCGTTCTCGCAGGCGTGGAAATGGAAGAGCCGATTCCCTGCCCGACGGATCGCCGCGCCACTGTTTTTCTCCTCGATGTTCATATGGAATGAATCGAGATGGAAGCCGACGTTCTTTGCGCCGATGTCGTCGATGAGGCGCTCCGCCTGCTCGGCGGTGTTAATGAGATCCGTCTCAAATCGATTGAGCGGCTCAATCGCAAGCTTCACGCCATGATCGTCGGCAATCTTGGCTGCCTTGCGCAACCCCTGCACCGCCAAGTCCCATTCCTGCTTCTTCTGCTCCGGCGGCACATGCCGGCGCTTGCCGACTGCTGAGTACATTGGCCCAGCAAGAACCTTCGATCCAGCCTTCTCGCAGATCTCGCAGGCGGCACGAATGTAATCGAGACTTTCCTGGCGAAACTTTGGATCTTCATGAGTCAGATCGCGCGAGGGACCAAAAGCGCCGCAGACCACAAGCTGAAGATTGTTCGCTTCGAGCCGCTTCTTGAAAGCAGTCGGATCGACATGAGATGGATCTTCCAGGCCGATCTCGAAGACCTCGAACCCCATCTTGGCGGCTCGATCCACCAGCTCCAGATGTTCGGCCGTCGTGAACGGCGACTGCCAGACCCACGCATTCACTCCGATGCGGATGGCCATTGATCATTCTCCTTCGATTCCCCGCCCCAGCCACGCTCTGTCTGAACACTCCCCACGGGCGACGCTTGCGTCTGAGTGCGAGCCTGCTTCGTTGCTCCTCCTCAACGTATTCCTTTACCAATACGCTTCGTCGTCGCGTCTCGCATGCCCGCCCTCATCCGCGGCGCCTCGCCGCGCGGGGAGTTTCCAGACAGACCCTAACTTTTTCGCGAAGACAAATACTCGACCAGATCCACCAAGTCCTGGCGGGTCATGGAAAGACTCAACCCTTCAGGCATCAGGGATATCGCCTGCTTGGCTTTTTTGTCAATGTCATCCGTGGCGATATCGTGGTACTTGCCGTCCGAATCTTTGAGCGTGATGTGGTCGGGCGTCTCTTCGGTTTTCAGGCCGGTGAAGACGGGGCCGGACTTGCTTTTGACGATCCAGGTTTCATATCCCATCTCGATCGCGGCGCTGGGATAGAGAATCGCCTCGTAAAGTTGCGCCTTGGAAAGTTTGCTGCCGATGACCGTGAGCGGCGGGCCGATCATCTGCCCTTCATCGCCGACCTGATGGCACTTGATGCAATTTGCGCCCAGCGTATTGCGAAAAACTTTCGCTCCATTTGCCGCATTCCCAGGGAGCTTCGCAAGCTCCGCGGTCGGCGGGAGCGTTTGTCCGTCTTTGGTCTTGAACTGCTGCTCAACGATCGGAAGGCCGGTGCCAGAGCCGGTCGAACTTGCGACGCGGGCAGTTGCAGTCGAGCCATTGTTTGAAGGGGCTTGAGCCGCGCCATTCTCACCTTTGGAGAATTCGGTGGAAAGCTGCTTCGGCTCCATCTTTAACCGCCAGACGATGCCAATCGATTTGGCATCATCGGGATGATGGGCATTCTCGTAAGCTTCGAGAACTTCTCTCTCGTGGCCGATGCATCCGATCCCAAAGGCTTCCAAGTACCAGCGATCCTGGCCGTCATATTTTTCCGCCAGCTTGAGCAGCACCGGAACCGCGCGTTCGGTTGGCTCAAACTGCATCGCCAGGCAAAGCTCGCGCAGCACGCCCGCCGATGGATCATTCATCATCTCGTCGGCCAGCTTAACCATATCCATCTTTGCCCGGCGCGCGGCGCGAACGGCGGTGATGCGGATGTTGGTGTCGGCATCGTGCAGTGCCTTGCCGATAAATTTCGGAGCATCGCTCGATCGTGCCAAGAGCCATAACGCGCGGGCGCGAAGGCGCGGATTCTTGTCGCTTTCGAACTGCTGCTGAAGCTTCTGAATGGCTTCGCCGCCTGTGTTCAATTCTTCGACCAGCTTGCTATAGCCCAGATATCGCGTCGCAAGATTTGCCGAATTCAGTGCGGCAATCTGCCCATCGACCGAATCCAGTTGCAAGGCAGGCGCTGCGGCCGATTTGTAGCCGGAGGGCGCCACGCGATAGACCCGTCCCTGCAACATGTGCCAATCGTGCTGCTTCACACCATGATCGCCCGTGGCATGCCCGCCGACTCCCGGGTCATACCAGTCGGCAACATACACCGCCCCATCCGGCGCGACGCAGATGTCGTCGGGCCGGAACCACCGATCGCCATGGCCATCGATGATGTTGAACATCCTCGCGTCGTAGCCGGCTCCGGGCTTGTCGTCGGTGCTTTCCAGCCATTGCTTGGCGGCATCTTCTGAAATTGTTTTGGCGATGGTGGCGGGGCGGATCATACCGGGCTTGGTCACGTAAGCCCGCACGACATTCGGCCCCGCATCGCAATGCAACAGCGCGCCGCGGAAGATTTCCGGAAGCAGATCGCCCTCGTATACGCAAATACCGCATGGCGCGCCTTGGCCCGTGTTCAGTAGGTTCGGCACCACGCCCGGCCACCGTTGATGCCAATGCGATTCCTGGCGCGTCTGGCCCGGAAAGGCGGCTTTGTATTGCTGCATGTCGCGCCCCCAGCTTGAGCCGGTCGGACCGGTGAATCCGAAGTTGCCGCCCTCCATGACATAGTTGATCGCGACGCCCTGATTGCCATCGTCGTCATTGTCGGAGAGCCAGACGGTGCCAAAGGAATCGACGCAGGCTTCGTATTCGTTGCGGAAATTCCAGCCGATGACTTCCAGATCGCTGCCATCGGGATTGCAGCTCATGACCAGCCCGTCGCGATAGCCGGTCTGGCCGCGCTCGCGCTGCTTTCCGCGGAACATCTTGGCGCGCTGCCCCAGTTCAGAGCCGGTGATATCCACCACCGGCTGATTTTCCTTGCCTTTTACATAATCGCCATACTTGATGATGTTGGTGTGCTCGCCCTCGTTGCCGCAGTTGAAATAAAGCCGGCCATCCGGGCCAAAGACAAAGGCGTGTACGCCGTGATCGTGATTGACCCCGCCAAAGCCGGTGAAGAAGACCTGAGGCGGGCCGACCGGCTTGTCGCCGCTCGAATCGATCGTGTAGACCAAAACACTGGGCGATTGCGAAACGATGACTTTGTTCCCCAGCACGCAAATACCCAGCGGCGATTCGAGCCGCTTATCTTCGACAAATACTTTGTAGCTGTCGCACACGCCGGTGTGATGCGTGTCTTCGAGGATCATAATCCGGTCGCCTTCGGGGCGGGTGTTCTTGCCGCGATAGTTGGCGCCTTCGGCAACCCAGATTCGGCCGCGGGCGTCGATATCCATGTTGGTCGGGTTCACCGTCCCCGGCTCGCTCGCCCATTCGCTCACTTCCAAGCCCGGCACCACCTTCAGCGCTTTGACCGTGTTCTGTGGGCTCATCTGCCCCAATGCAGGAATCGAAATCAGACAAAAAGAGACGGCAGCGGCAGCCCATTTCAAGGCAGTGCTTCGATTAACGGTCATGTATTTTCTCCAGCGGTGACTGCGGCCGCCCGCAAGACAAATCCTTAGTCTTGTGCGCCCGCGTGGCCTGCATCGTTTTTACGGCCGGTTTTGCAGGTCGTTGAATGGACGCCGACGCGCGTACCATACCCGCTGGCCCAAGGTGATGCATCAAGAATAAGAGGCGGAATTCGCCGCCAGGAATGAGCGACCCTCGCCTGAGTGGGGGATCACTGAGGACGATAGGTCAACGCCGCGCAATGAATGCCCAGCTTTGGATCGCTTCGGCTGGTTGCCGAATAGAAAAAGGTCATCACGCGGCCATCCGCAAGCACCACACTGCTGGGATATCCACAATCGGAGTTGGCGGCATCTTCTGAAATGGTAAATGCATTCTTCCATTCGAATTTGCCATCGCGATCGCCGACGACCGCCTCGACTCCGAACGGGCCATTGCGCCGATTCATCGTCAAGAGGACCCGCTGATCGGGCAGCAAAAGAAAATCGGCGGTGTAGAAGCCGGGCGGTGAAAGAACTTCCGGCTTAGACCAGGTCTTTCCGTCATCGTCGCTGTGTGAGATCGAAAGATTGGCGCTTTTGCCGCTGCTGCGCAGACCGGCGAGCCATCGACCCGATGGGAGAACGATTAAACCGGTTTCATCGAAACCATGCGGCGAGATGGTCGAATATCGCTTCCAAGTTCGTCCCTGATCCGTCGAGCGATAGAGATAGCTGAAGGACGATTTGGCGGCAGCTCGATCAACCGTTTTAATCGCACCGCCATAGAAGTTCGCGAACATCATCCCACCAGGGCGCGTGATGATCCGGCCAAACGGGCTTGCCCAGCCGATGTCACTCACGTCGATTTGCGCTGGCTTTGACCAGGTCTTTCCGCCATCCCCGCTACGCGTCACCCAAGTATTAACCGGCTTGTTGAGTGAAGTGTTGTATTTGCCATTTTCGTCATAGTTGGTCGTGCGGTAGTATGCGACGACCAGCGATCCATCCGATGCCTGGCCAAAAGCCGGATTGCGAACATCCGCCACCGGGTCGGAAGCAACGATAGTGGGCTTCGTCCAAGTCTCGCCCTCATCGGACGAAAAGACGATGTCCAGCCGACCATGAATCGACAGATGTGGCCCACCGCCGCGAAGGACGACAGCAATCCGATTGTCCTTCAACCGAACGGCAACGGGAAAGTGCCCCTCGCCGCGCGTCACAATGGTTTGATCGATTGGCCCGGCCGGCTTAGCCGAGATTGTGTCGCACGCGACCAACAAGAGCACGAATACAGCAAGCCCGCGCTTCATCGATGATCTCCACCTTCCCGCCCAAACCGAATCGGCCAATTCTCTTCGGCGCTTTTCCATTCGCCAGTGACGTCGCGCCTCGCCTTGCCGAGCTTGTCGTTGCAACGGTAGAAAACGGTCCTGCCGGTGCGAGAAACCGATTCGATCTTCACCCGATACATGACATGCCCGACCAGCATGATGCCAAACGTGCAGAGGCGCGGGTCGGCATCTTCCAATGCGTAAAAGCGATCGATTGCTGGGTCAGCAATATCTTCAGGCGTCATCGGGTCGTCCGGACGGGGCCGGGGGTAATGGTTTCCGGGGCGGCGGGGCGCGATGTCGGCTGCGTGGTCAGCGGCACGGCCGAATCAGGCAGCGGCATCCGTCCCTGCTCGCGCAGCAGATCGAGATAGAATACCTTGAAGTTAAACTCTTCGCCGACCAGAGAAAGCTGCGCGGTCAGAAGCTGATCCTGAGCTGTCAGACGGTCGAGGTTGGTTCCAAGACCGGCGGCATAGGCGTTTTCCGCCTGACGTAATGCTTCTTGCGCCGCCTCTACTTCAACATGGAGTTCCACAATTCTTCGTCGACTGTCTTCTAGATTTTCATAAGCTACCTGAACCTGCTCAGCCGCCTGGCGTCGCGTGGCACGCTCGGTGAGCCAGGCCTGGCGAAGCTGCGACCAAGCGGTGCGCACATTCGCGTTGATTGCGCCGCCGGTGAAGATCGGAAGATTCACATCGAGAATGGCATTCCAGTGATAGAGACTGGGGATGAAGCCGGTGGTGCTGATTGTTCGACTCAGAAGGTAATTCACATCGAGCGTCACCGAAGGATAATACTGCCCGATGGCCTGCTGAACATTCTGCCTTGCCGCTTCGATTTGCCCCTCGGACGCGCGCACGTCTTGCCGGGTGATTTGTGCATCTTCAACCAGCATAGCTACGGGTGGGAGCTTCGCCGGCACATCGATGCGATCAGCAACCGGCGAATCCTGAACCGGCGCGCTGACCAGAAAAGCGAGCAGCGCGCGTCCCGTGCGAACATTGTTTTCTGACTGGATCAATTCAACGCGCGTCGCAGCGGCCTGCGCAGCGGTCTGCGCCACATCCAGCGGCCGTGCGACTCCAGCAAATTGTCGGCCTTGCATATCGCGCAATCGTTCGTTTTGCACAGAGACCGAATTCTTCAAGACCTCAACCGATCGCTCGGCGCTGAGAATCTGATAATAAGTCTGCGCGACATTGAGCAGCACGTTCTGCTGTAGATCCAGCAAAGCCGCGCGGCGCTGGTCGGCTGTGTAACCAGCGCGCTTGAAGTTCGAGAGATCTTGAAATCCATTGAAGAGGTTATAGGCGCCGGTGATCGGAGTGGAGCCGGTGACGCGTCGTCCGCTGCCAGGCGATTTGTCTACCCACGTGTAAGTGGGGGCAAGGCTGATCGTCGGCAGAAACAGCGAAACTGCGCGCTCCTTATCGATCAAGGCCTGCAGATAGTCTTCGCCGGAGCTGGCCAGTTGCTCGCTGCTGCGATTGGCCAGCAGAAGCGCCATCTCCAGCGACAGCGGCTCGCCCGGTTGAATTTCAATTTCAGGCGCGGGGTGCTGGCCATCGAGCACGTGGCGATAAGTCGCGACTTCCTTTTTCTGATCGACCGCGCAACCGGCAATCAGCAACACCGCCGCGCCCAACGCCATCGCGCGGGCAGCCGATGCCGCGCGAAATAACTTGTTCCAAAAAATAGACCGTAGCTCCTGACCGAGATTCATCCTGCTTCCCTTATTTCCTCTAGCCATGCGGCGATGCTCCACAATTCCCATAGCCTTGCGGCAGGCTCAAATCGAGACAACCCTGGACCCGCGAGGTTCGCGAATCATACGCGGCAGATGGAAAAAGTCTGAATTCTGGCCGCGCAATTTTCAGACAAGACACAAGCCGGCCGATCCTGCGCCAACGGGGCGGATGCCGATGGGTAATTGATTAAGCAATTCACCGCTTGGGCTCCGGATGGGCGCTGCTTGCCGGTCTGGCGGCTGAAATTGGACACTGCGGGCGTGCTCTGGTTAGCTTGCCGGCAGTCACCGACAGGGATACCACGCTTTATGGATATGCCGCCCTTGCTCGGGCGCAGGGTTGCTGCCCGTGCCGTATTTATGTCTCGTAAAACTTTCCAGCGCGCCAGCGCTGCGCTGATTTGCGGAGCACTTTTCTTAACCGGCTGCGAAGTCGGTCCTAATTACGTTCGACCGGCGACGACCATGCCGTCGCGATGGGAATCTCCGCCTACCACGCAGGCCAGCGTCACCGTCGCCCAGCCACTTGAAGTTGAACAGTGGTGGACGACATTCAAGGATCCGGAACTGGATTCACTGGTTCGTCGCGCGGTCGAATCGAATCTCACGCTTCAGGCCGCGACGGAGCGGATCCGCCAGGCGCGGGCCAGTCTTGGCATCGCCACGGCAGGATTTTTCCCAACAGCCGGCGCGCAGGGTTCGTACAGGCGCAACTTTTCGGCGGGCAGTGGATCGACTGTGGTGATCACCGGTGGAGGCGGAACCGGCACCATTTCAGGCGGAAGCACCGGCAGCAAAAAGGTTGGGCCGGTCGCACATGACCTGTGGCAAGGCGGACTGGATGCCGCGTGGGAGCTGGATATCTTCGGAGGCGTCCGACGATCGATCGAAGCGGCCAATGCAAATCTCCAAGCCACTGTCGAAGATCGGCGTGATGTGCTAGTGACGATGCTGGGAGAAGTCGCCACCGATTATGTGACGCTCCGCGGCTTGCAGCAGGAAGTCGTTATTGCGCAGGAAAACCTCGAAGCTCAGGTGCGAAACGCCGGCGTGGTTCGGGAGAAAAAACGGCTTGGAACGGGCACCAATCTCGACATCGCGCAGGCCGATGCCGTCGTGGCTTCGACTCGTGCAGACATCGCATCGCTTCAAAGCAGCGAGCAACAGGAAATCTACGCTTTGAGCGTCCTCCTGGGGCTCCAGCCAACGGCTCTCGATGCGGAATTGGCTATCCGCGAGCAGATTCCGACAGCGCCTTCAGTGGTTCCGGTTGGAATGCCTTCCGATCTTTTGCGGCGCCGGCCCGACATTCGCCGCGCAGAACGGCAATTGGCTGCGGCAACAGCGGAAATCGGCGTTGCTACCGCTAACCTTTTTCCAAAGTTTTCGCTGTCCGGCACATTGACGGTGCAGGGAAGCCGATATGAGGCGTTGAGCAATCTGGGAACGCGATTCTGGTCCTTCGGACCCAACGTAACCTGGCCAATCTTTGATGCCGGGCAAATTTGGTCGAATATTCACGTCCAAAACTCACTGCAGGCGCAGGCGCTGATTGCTTACAAAAGCACGGTGCTGGTGGCGCTGCAGGACGTTCAAAACTCACTGGTTGCCTTTGCCCGCGAGCAGGAACGCCGATCGGCGCTGGCCGACGCGGTCGTAGCAAACCAGCAAGCGGTCGAGTTGGCAACGCAGCGATATAAGCAGGGGCTGACCGACTTTCTGAACGTTCTGGATGCCGAGCGATCGCTGTACGGCGCGCAGGATGCGCTGGTGCAAAGCAATCGGCAGGTTGCGGTTAATCTGATCGCACTTTACAAGGCGCTGGGCGGGGGATGGGAAACACTCGAAGAGCAGCCGACCACGCGCCCCAGCACCAGGCCTTCATCCATCGCGAGCGGCGCGCGACCCTCATCCAATCGAGGATGAGAAATGAACATTTTGTCGTTTCAACTGTATTACTTAAAAAGCTAAGCAACCGATGTCCACGCTTCCAACCATGTCGCGCGCGATCAAGGGCCGTGCCGTTTCCGGCGACGGGCCCCAGGAGCGACCATTTCGCGCTTTAATCCGCGCGATGGGATTACTCGATCGCGTGATGCAGCCTTATTTCACGAAATTTGGGTTGAGCGGCGCTAAATGGGGCACGTTGCGGGCCTTGCATCGAGCGGAGCAGGAAGGGCATCAAGGTTTGCGGATGACCGAATTGAGCGAGCGATTGCTCGTTCGGCCCCCAAGTGTAACGGGTGTGATCGATCGGCTGGAGCGCAGTGGCTGGGTAACCCGCGATGCGGCTCCAGACGATCTTCGCGCCAAACAGGTTCGCCTGACGCCCGAAGGGCGCAAGCTTGTCGATCGCGTTGTAGCAGTTCATAGCGATCAGATCGCGAAAGTGATGGCCGGCCTAAATCAGGATGAGCAATTCGAGCTGTATCAGCTTCTGGATCGCCTGTCGGAACATCTTGAGGGAATCATCTAACGGCCGGAGTAGTTTGGAATATAGAGGAAAGATGCGGGAGCCCGTTGCGTTCCTGCTCGCCTGGAGCATTTCATGCGAACGATCGTCGTCATTCTGGTGCTGTTTGTGGTCATTGCGGCTGGAGGGGCCTGGTATTGGCGGTCCAATTCCGGGCCGGATGTTGAATTTAAGATGGCCAAAGTCACGCGCGGCGATCTGCTCTCCACCATTAGCGCCACAGGCACCATCGAACCCGAGGAAGTTGTGGACGTCGGTTCGCAGGTCAATGGCCTGATTCTATCGTTTGGTGACGACGCCAACGGCCATTCCATCGACTACCGCTCGCCGGTGAAAGCCAACATGGTGTTGGCCCATATCGACGATGCCACCTACAAGGCCGATTTCGATACAGCTTCGGCCCTCGTCGCCCAGGCCAAGGCCAATAAGCTCAAGGCGCAAGCTGACGTGGATCAAGCCAAGGCGAAGCTCGCCCAGGCCGAATCGACCTGGAAGCGCGCCGAGAAGATCGGCCCATCCGATGCCTTGTCGCAAAACGACTACGACATGTACAAGTCGGACTATGCTACTGCCGCAGCCAACGTGGAAGTAGCCAAGGCGGAATTTGCGCAGGCCGATCCGTCCATCGCCCAGGCCCAGGCAGGCTTGGACAAAGCCAAGCGAAACCTCGAGTTTTGCACCATTCGCTCGCCCGTTGATGGCGTCATCATCGACCGGCGCGTCAACATCGGCCAGGCCGTTGCCTCGAACCTGAGCGTGGCGAGCATGTTCCTGATCGCCAAGGATTTGACCAAGATGCAGATCTGGGTCGCGGTCAATGAGGCCGATATTGGGCAGATTCACCCCGGCCAAGACGTGACGTTTACCTGCGATGCGTTCCCCGGTCAGACGTTCACGGGCAAGGTCGGAAAAATTCGTCTCAATGCCCAGATGACGCAGAACGTCGTGACCTACACCGTCGAAGTGAATACCGACAATTCCAGCGGGAAACTGCTTCCGTATCAGACAGCCAATATTCAGTTCATTGTGAAAACGGACTCGGGCGTGTTGATGGTTCCAAACGCCGCGCTGCGTTGGTATCCCAGCTCGGCTTCGGAAGTGGCACAGGACGTACGCGATACATGGAAACCGATTGACGAGCAGCGCCAGGGACCCTCAGCCGACGGCGAACCGCACAAGCCCGTTGTGGGCAAGGCCAAACGTTCTGCCAAGCGCAAGGGAACGATTTGGGTGGCCGAGGGCGACTTCGTTCGTCCGAAGGAAGTCACCGTTGGCGAAACTGATGGCATCAATACCGAAATCGCCGGCGACGATCTGAAAGAAGGCACGGACATCGTCGATGGCGAAATCGAGCATTCGAGCGACAGTAACAGCGGCATGCACAACCCGTTCCTGCCTCAGATGGGTCGGCGCCGCGGTGGTCGGTAAGCACGCTGCTGGAGTGTGGTGTCAGCATGATGACCAGTGTGGAAGATCGTCGGAAAGGCGGGCTGTCGAGGATGGAACTCATCCGGCTCGATAATGTGTACAAGACCTACCACGTCGGCGAGCTCGATGTGCCGGTGCTCAAAGGCGTTTCGCTGGAAATCAAGCGCGGCGAACTCATCGCGCTGGTGGGTGCGAGCGGCTCGGGCAAAAGTACACTCATGAACATCCTGGGCTGTCTCGATCATCCCTCGTCGGGCCGGTATTGGCTCGATGGGGAAGAAATTTCGAACCTGTCGTCCGATCAGCGGGCGGGGGTGCGAAATAAAAAGATCGGCTTTGTCTTCCAGAGCTTCAATTTGCTTCCGCGCACCAGTGCTCTGGACAATGTGACCATGCCGCTGACTTACAACCACTCGAATTTGACCGAAAAAGAAGGCCGCCGCCGGGCCGAGCAGATGCTCAAGCTCGTCGGGCTTGAAGATCGCATGGATCACGAGCCGTCGCAGTTGTCAGGCGGCCAGCAGCAGCGCGTAGCCATCGCGCGGTCGCTCATCAACCAGCCGCCGTTGCTGTTTGCGGACGAGCCCACTGGAAACCTCGATTCGCGGACGACCGAAGATGTCTTGAAGATGTTCCAGAAGCTCAACGAAGAAGAAGGGCTCACGATCATCATCGTGACGCATGATCCGAACGTCGCCAATCACACCAAGCGCGTGATCCGAATGAAAGACGGCGTCATCGTTGATGAAGGCTCCCCGCATCGCGTCTTGACTCACGAAGCTGAAGAAGTCATCGCCGCGACAGCATAAGCAGGCTTAAACGTCATGAAAATCGTCATTCGAACTTTTAAGACTGCGCTGAATGCTCTGAAGCGAAACATCATGCGCTCGGTGCTGACTTGCCTGGGCATTATCATCGGCGTCGCCGCGGTCATCGCGATGATGGAAATCGGCGAGGGCTCGTCGGGTCTCATCAAGGATACGATTTCCAAGATGGGCGCCGACAACATCATCGTCTTTCCCGGCTCAGCTTCGACGGCGGGGGTCAGTCAGGGGTTGGGCACTACGGTCACACTCCATCCACAGGATTGCGATGCGATCCTGCGCGAATGCACAGCTGTTCGCAGCGCTGCGCCGATCGTCCACGCACGCGTGCAGTTGATTTACGGCAACAAGAATTGGACGCCGCAGAACATGAACGGCACCACGCCGGCCTATCTCGAGGTCCATAACTGGCCCATCGAAGAAGGCGACATGTTCACCGATCGCGACGTTCGAAACGGCAGCAAAGTCTGCGTCATCGGAAAGACGCTCGTGCGCGAGCTGTTCGAGGATCAGGATCCGATCGGCAAGGAGCTTCGCCTCAACAGTGTCTCGTTCCGCGTGGTTGGGGTGCTGGTCTCCAAAGGCGCCAGCATGAGCGGCTGGGATCAGGATGATGTGCTGCTGGCCCCCTGGACCACCATCAAATACCGCGTTTCCAACGTCGGCTCATCGAGCGGCTCGTCGGGTTCCTCGGGCATTTCCGATGCCGTCAATACGCTCAGCCAGCTTTATCCAACCAGCTCAGTCGAATTGTTCCCCCAACTCGACTCGATTCAGCAGGCGGATACGCCTCGGCCCATCCGCTTTTCCAACATCGATCAGATCGTGATTGCCGCCGACGGGACGGAACAGGTTCCGCTAGCAATGCATCAGATCACCCAGCTCCTGCGCGAGCGGCATCGGCTTCTGCCCGGGCAGGCGGATGATTTCAATATTCGTGACCTGGCCGAGTTCACCAACGCGATGTCTTCCATGACCAGCACGATGACCAAGCTGCTGCTGAGCGTCGCGCTGATCTCGCTGATGGTGGGCGGCGTGGGCATCATGAACATCATGCTGGTCAGCGTCACGGAGCGCACGCGGGAAATTGGCCTGCGCATGGCTGTTGGCGCGCGGGGCAAGGACATCCTGAGCCAGTTCCTGGTCGAGGCCGTCGTGCTTTGCCTGGCGGGTGGGGCAACTGGGATACTACTGGGTCGAGGCGCTTCTCTAGCAGTGCGCACGTTTCTTCAATGGCCGACCGCTATTTCAGTTCCCGCGATCGTCGCTGCCGTCATGGTGTCGGCGACGGTCGGCGTCATCTTCGGCTACTACCCCGCCTGGAAAGCATCGCGCCTCGATCCGATCGAAGCGCTGCGCTACGAATAAGGCGACTTCATCAAATACAGCTTATTCTGAAAGCTCTGCCCACACCGCCTTCATCAGCGGTTCCAGCGTTTTGCTGGAAAAATCGAACTTGATTCCCGCCGCCGCGAACAGCTCCGGAAGCGGCCGTGTTCCGCCCAGCGCCAGCGCTGCGCGATAGTTCGCGATTGCCTGCCGCGGATCATGCCGCGATTTCATCCAGAGCTGCAAGGCTCCCAGTTGCGCGATTCCATATTCGACGTAATAGAAAGGCGATTCAAACAGGTGGCCTTTCTGATGCCACAGCGATTGCTTTGAAGCTTCGTAGCCGCTCCAGTCGATTCCGGGCCTGAAGCGATCCATCAGGCTGAGCCACTGCTCATCGCGCTGCGCCCGCGAATGGTTCTCGTGCGTGTAGATCCAGTGCTGGAATGAATCGATGATCGCCATCCAAGGCAGAAATCGGATGATTCCTTCCAGCAGTTTTCTGCGGGCTCGATCGGCATCAGCCTGGTTATAGAAAACATCCAGATGGTCGCTCCCCAGCAACTCCATCGACATGCTGGCCACTTCGTTAAACTCCATCGGCGCGCTGCGGAGAAATACCAGCGGCTGAGTTCTTGCTGCGGCCAGGTAATGAAACGCGTGGCCGCCTTCGTGCAGGAGTATCTCCACATCCTGCTCCAGCCCCGCGGCATTCATGAAGATGAAGGGCTGGCGGGTTTCTTCAAGCCCGCACTGGTAGCCGCCCGGCTGCTTTCCTTTTCGGGTCTGCAGATCGAGGTTGTCATGCGCGATAAGCTGATCGAAATCGGCCGCAAGAGCGGGTGAAACCCTTTTGAAAATCTCTTTCGTGCGATCGATGAGGATCTGCGGCTGCTCCTGCGGGAATGGCTGAAGCGGCGGCCGATTTTTCGGATCGACTTCTAAATCCCACGGCCGAAGTTTGGAGATGCCAAGATCCGACGCTCGTCGCTCGTTCAGCTTATTAACCAGCGGCACGCAATGCTGATCGATCGCCTCCGCAAACTTCAGGCAGTCGTCCGGCGTGTAGTCGAATCGCTTATTGGCCTTCCACGCATAGTCGCGATAGCTCCGCAGTCCAGCATTGTTCGCGATCTTCTGCCGCAACGGCAGCAGCTTCTCATAGATCGAATTGATCTTCTCGCGATCCTCCAGCCGGCGCTTGGCCACAGCTTCCCAGGCTTCCTGCCGGGTTGATCGATCCGGATCCTGCTGGAATCGGTCCATCTGCTGAGGCGTATAATCGCTCCCACGGAAATGGATCATCATCTGGCCGACGGTGTTGTTGTATTCATTTTCCAGCCGGGAAACCTGCGTCTCGATCGGCATGTTCTCATCGCGGAAAATCTCCACTTCCGCGCGCCAGTTGCGCAGAAGCGTGCCGTATCTCGCGGGATCAAGCTCCGCACTGAGGGGGAAGTCCAGCAGCTTCTTTTGAAGGCGAAAATCCAGTGGATAAATCTTTTCCAGGTCTTCGATGTGCTGGAGATAACGCTTTTCAATCTCGGGATCGTCGGTATGGCAGCTCTTGTCGACGTACCGCCGCGCGCCGTATTCATCGACGGCCGAGTAGAGATCGGAATAATCCTTCAGCCATTTTTCCAGATCGGCTTTCGTGCTGATCGGCCGATCCAGCAGCGCCTGATAGAGCGGCAGAACTTGTGAAACATCCGACAGGTCAACATTGGCGGGCACAAATGAGCCGGGCGGACGTGCGGTTTGAGTTGCGACCATTGAATGAGCCTCGTAATGTTGCCGTTTTAGTTGCCACCGCTTGCGGTGCGCGTTTTTTCCCCGCTAAAGCGGGATATTGAAGCGATTTAACATGCCCGAGCCTCATCCCGCAATCGAGTTAACCGGCGTCGGCCTGCGACGTTCGCAGCGATGGATCCTCAAAGACATCAACTGGACCGTGCCCGCCGGCGCCTGCGCCGCAATCCTTGGCCCCAACGGCAGCGGAAAAACCACCCTCACGCGAATTCTTGCCGGGCATCTTTGGCCGACGGTGGGCGACGTTCGCGTTTTGGGTCAGCATTTTGGAGAAGTCGATCTACATTCACTCCGTCGCGGCCTCCGACTTGTCAGCTCAACCGCCCCAGTCGAACTCGATCCAGACTTAACAGCCCATCAAGTCGCCCTAACTGGCTTCTTTGGAACTCTAGGACTTTATGACGAAGTCTCAGAAGCGCAAGATGCCCAGGCCGCGCAAATGCTCGACCGCGTTGGGCTACATCACGTGGCCGATCATCGCTACACGACTCTTTCCAATGGCGAGCGGATGCGAACCCTCATCGCGCGGGCTCTGGTCGTTAGCCCAAGATTACTGGTGCTCGATGAACCTACCGCCGGCCTCGATCTGCTTGCCCGCGAGCAGGTTCTGGCCGCGATTCAGGGATTGAGCACACAGCCCGCGGAAGATCGGCCGACCGTGCTGATGATCACCCATCATCTCGAAGAGCTTCCCCCCGCAACCTCGCAAGTCCTGCTGCTCGATGATGGAAAAGCCGGGGCGACCGGAACGCCCAATGAAGTTCTGCGCGGCGAGATTCTCTCGCCCGTCTACCACTGTCCCCTCGATGTCACGCGCGTCGGCGGACGCTTCTACGCGCAAGTTCACCCTGGCGCATGGGAAACTCTTCTGCGCCGCAAATGACCGCGCCTGAGCGCCGTCTTATTTTTGCTCCTGCATCGTCTCGCGCAGCCGCTTTTCCGCGTCGGGGCCCCAGTAAGCGCAATCCAACTGCAGGAACACCGTCGTGTATGGAATCGTGAGATTCGTCTTGAGAATCAAAATCTTAAACGTCTTTCCCGCTTCATCGAGTTTGGAAATGATCTGCTCGTGCGGCAGCGACTGGACCGGGCGATTGCCCAGAACCTTCGCCAGATCCTTTCGATACTTATCGATTCCCGGCGCATCTTTCTCCGGCACATATTTCAACTCCGCGTCGGTATAAACAATCGGCGTCACATGCGGCATCTTTTTGACGTCGTTCAGCACCGCCTGCAACACTCTCAACTGATCATCCCCCGTCACTATCGTTTCGATTCCGGGTCGCGATTGTGCGGGATACGCCGAATCCGCAATGACGATCCAGTTGCGATGACCATATTCGGACAGTGTCTTCATCAGGCTCTGTCGGTAGGGCTGATTGGGGTTATCTGAAGCCGACCATGTTGGAGCCGATGTCATCGGACCGAGGCCGCCTCCGCATCCGCCGATCAACGCGCACAACAGCACAGCCACCGCTGAAAATGTGATTCGCATTCGATCGCTCCAATTGAATTGTCAATTCGAGTTTCTGACCGGCAGACAATGTGATTTTCTGCGGGAAGGTTATGGTCAATAGATTGCCATCCGTTCCAAATTGCACCTTGCCCGGCGCGCCATCGATTTGAGTCACTTTGAAATCCCTGGGCAGCTCCAGCGAAAGCGTTTGCAACACAAGCTGGCCCCAGCGCAGCGCAATTTGTACATCGATTTTCTTTTCCACAATTCGCTGGCTGAAACTTCCCCAGCCCTGCGCGGTCGTGAAGGCCGCCTTGAAATCCTCCGGCTTCAATTTCGGCGCAAAACCCAGATGGCCCTTCGGACCATGATGCGAATATCCGGTGATTGCGGTGAACACGCCATAGCTAGCCATCGAGCGGGCATAATGGTCGCCGCACTCGACTTCGTTCCATGGATTTCGTCGGCCGCCGCTGTATCGGTCATGCAGCGCCCGCTCGATCACCAGCCCTTCTTCCAGCATTCCTTCCCAGATCATATGGCTCGCCGCCTCGTGCTCAAATCCGTTCATGCATTCGTTGAAGTAATAGTCGAAGGCCTTGTGAATGCGCGAACTTTCGCCATGCGGCCATGAGCACATGAGCAGCCCCGCCTCGCCCGGCATGGCATACCATCGGCCGGGCTTGTGAACATTGCGGTAGGGGCCGACATCCGGCGTGAAGTTATACCGATAGATGGCCTCCAATGCTTTTCGGTTTTGTTCCTGCGGAAATACCCGCCCCAGCCCGACTTGATGGGCCCAGCTTTGGCCCATGACCTGATCGATTTCGCAGCCATCGTAGGAGCCCACCGAATCCTTATGTTTCGGATCGGGGATCTGGACAAAATAATCGCCGTTGAAGGTGCGCTTCACGAGATTGTCCATGCCTACTTTCAGAATCGCATCGCAGCGGTCGGCAAATTCGCCGTCGTCCATCTCTCGCGCCATCGCCCGGCCGGCAGTCACCGCCGCCAGGTACAAGCCGCTGAGCCACGGCACCGGCCCAAACCACTCGGCATCCAGCGTGTTGTGCTGCGGCCCTTCGAGTATGCCGTCGTTGTTGCCATCCTGCTCGATCATCCAGCCGATGGCTTTTTTGATCGCCGACCAGTTCCGCTTAAGGAAAGCATCCTCTGCCGACATCTGATGATCGCGATAGGCGCGCAGGATGGTGCCGGCCTGTCCATCGACAGCCGGCCCCAGAAATTCGCCGCGATGACCGATCCATCCTTGAGGATGAAAACCCACTTCTGGATTAAAATCGACGCGCTCGCGCAGCAGGATGTCAAACTCGGGAAAAAGTCGGCCCATCGCCTGCTCATATTGCCAGACGTGCGTGCAGGTTCCTTCGCAGCAGCCGACGCCTTCCCAGCCGTAGAATCGCCCGTCGGAAAAACGCATAGCCGTCGAATTGGCGAGAATTGATATGTTCAAAAGCGTGCGATCAAGCAGCCAGTAGGGGAGTGACGAATCGTACCAGGTTTCGTGCCAGAGCTTTGTTTGCTGATGGAACCGATCGAAATTCTGCGCTACGTAACGGGCGACGGCCGATGCCGATTCAAATCGGGTTGCGTAATAGCGCCCGGTTCCTCCCTTTACGCCTCTCATCGAAAGGTTCGGGAAATGCCACGCCAGGACAAACGTCGCGGTATGCGACTCGCCCGGTTTCAATTCAATCGAGCGCGTCAGGCGGCCCACGATCTTCTGCGAAAGTGAAACCGTGTCGTTCCCATGCTCGCTTGATGCAGTAGCCGCATCGGATGCAGTCGGCTCCAGCAGCGCCAACACTAGCGTGCCAATGTCCGGTAACTTTTCAAAAGCCACCGCCGACTTGCGCGGAGCATCCGCAAATTCGATCTGATCGATATCGATATGCCCCCAGCCACCTGAGGCGCGATCGACAATCTCAATGTGCGCCGTCGCGTTCTCAAATTGAGAAACGTTCCAGGAGGCCCATTCCATGCGGTCGGAATTTCGCGCTGTCGCGGAGCGGACGACCTTCCCGTTGATCAGCAGATTAATACAGGTCTGATTCGGATGATTGCCGCCGCCGATCAGGAAATTAATGAATCGCCGCGCGATTCTAGACTCCGGCGACGTGAGCGTTCCTTGCGCTTGGTCCGACCCTTTGAAGAAGGAATTGGCGAGCTTCTTGCCCTGAAAATTAGCGAGTTTTTGACTCGGCGCAGTTGCACCAGCCGCCGGTCCTGCGCCAAAGGCCTCGCCCGATGTTGTCCATCTTCCGTAATCGTCGCCTTCAAAATCTTCAAACATGATCGGCGGGCGCAGCGTTTGGGATGCGACTTGCTCCGCCTCGCTGGCACTGCATTCGAGCATCAGCAGCTTTTGATCACGTACAATGCGATTGTTTCGTTTGCCATCGGTTACATCTGCACTGTTGAGACCGACAGCATTTTCCAGCCATCCTGAAAGCGCCGGCTTCACCGGCTTGTCGCCCACATTCTTAAGCGTAAATCGCAGCACCGTCGCCGGAAGGCTCGAATCATCCGCATTGAGCGGAATGAACGGAGAAAAGGCCTCGAGTGAGACCGTCACTGGGCAAGTCGGGTCGCTATATTCCACAAATCCAATCGGATACTGGCCGGTGAATCGCACATCCGGAAATCCCCGGCGATCCAGCGTCCGCCGATGCACCTGCCCATTCTGTTCCAGCTCCAGCGCGAACCCCTGATCGACCGGAAACTCCGGTAAAACCGGGTGGGCATAATGGCCGTCGCCGGTGTGAATCTCCTGATTGAAAATATCCCAGTGCCAGAGGCGCCCATCGCCACCGAGATACAGCTGCCCGGCACACAGGCCGCCGATCGGCATTCCAATGTATTTTAAATCTTCGCCCTGATAGACGGTCGGCGAGCCGCGCTCGTAAAGCGATTGCACCCATTTCGGGTTGAGCTTCTTGTCGGCGGGAACCAGCTTTTCAAAATCGGCGCTCTCGAACGGCCCAGCCATCGCGAACTTAGGCGCAAGCGCTGCCGCGACCCCAAGCGCAATGCTTTTTAGCGCATCGCGCCGCGTTGGCCCGCAACCACAATCGTCACCGCACGTACCGCGAACTTCGGAATTTCCTCTCGCTCGATCCATGAATTAGCCTCCCGCAGAACCGCTCTTGAAGTTGAATACCCCCGCGGTCGGACGGGTGTTGGCCTGGTCCGTGAATGACGTAAAAGAGCCGCGCACGAAGTAAGCGGTCCGGACGCGCTCCACGCGCCGAGTCCGCTTACTTCGTGCGCGGCTCTTTCAATCACGCAGTGCTCGCGGCGTCGCAAGAGCAACGCCCTTTGACCCTGCTGTACATGCGATAGCACTCCCGGACATGTTTTAGCTCCACGGTTTTTCTCCGCACCCGGCTCCGCTTCGGATATACTTTTTGCCAACCATGGCACGCAAGAATCAGATACCTCCAAAAAGCTTTGAAGAGGCGCTCGCCGAGCTGGAAAAAATCCTTTCGGAAATCGAAGGCGGCGAAGTGGGGCTGGAAGAAAGCCTGCTGCGATACGAGCGGGGAAATTTTCTGATCCAGCATTGCCGGGGCGTGCTGAATGCCGCCGAGCGGCAGATCGAAATGCTCAGCAGAGCCCCTGATGGCGGCATCATTTCAACGCCGATGGCGACCGAACCCGAACGAGGCGGGCCGGGACAGGCCGATGCGGATGGTATCGCCGAATCGTGAAGTCGGTTCTGAATGAGGCCGGTGTGAAACCATTGAATCGATTCCCAATGATTTGCCGGATAGTCGCATTAGTGATGTTGCTTGTTGCCACAAGCAGCAAAGCGTTCGCCCAGGTTGCATCGGTGTCGGCGACTTCTCCCAACGGCAGCCTCGTCATCACGATTCAAACCGTCGGCCGCAATGGAACCCGCCCTTCGGGCGGTGCGCTCGTTTACTCCGTCTCCTTCGACAATAAGCCGCTGATTCAACGTTCGCGGCTCGGGCTGGATTTTTCAGGGCAGGAACCACTCGGGCCAGCCGTTCGCATCGAACATGTCGAGCAAGGCAAGATCGATCAGACCTATCACCTGCTCGCGGGTAAGGCGAGCGTCGTGCGGGACGTTTGCAACACCGTTCATCTCGATTTGGTCGAAACGTTCGGCGGCCATCGAAAGCTGTCGATCGAAGCGCGCGCTTACGACGATGCAGTGGCTTTTCGATATCTCATTCCTGAGCAGCCGGGCATGAAAGATTTTCGCCTGGCGCGCGAGAACACGGAATTCCGCCTGATCAAAGACGCGACGGCGTATGCCTTGGAACTGCCGAACTATCACTCGATGTATGAGAGCGAATACATCAAGCTACCGATCAGCGCGCTCTACAACCAGGGCGGCGTGCCGAGCACGGCTCTGATCGGGCTTCCACTGCTGACGGATGTGCCGGGCGTGGCATGGGTCGGGATTACTGAGGCGGCCGTGCGCGATTACGCGGCAATGTATCTGGTTCCCTCGCATCGCGGCGGCTGGGCCCTCGAATCCAGCATCGCGCCTGATTTGAATGATCCGAATGTCTGCGTGACCGGGACGCTCCCGCATGCTTCGCCGTGGCGTGTGATCATGGTATCCAAGGAGCCGGGCAAACTGATTGAATCGAATGTCATCACGAGCCTGAATCCGCAATCGGAAATCAGCGACACGTCCTGGATTCATGCCGGCAAGGCTTCATGGGATTGGTGGTCAGGCAGCGCCAACGCGCAGGGCGAACATGAATTCTCCCTCGACAACATGAAACGCTATGTCGATTTTTCTGCCGACTCGGGATTCGAGTACATGCTTGTCGATGCCGGCTGGTCTGCCCGCGGCGACATCACCCGCAGCGGGCGAATCGATATTCCGGCACTGGTTGAATATGCCAAGACCAAAAATGTTCGCGTTTGGATCTGGATTTCGTATGCATCTGCCGAGCGCCAGATGAACCGCGCGTTCCCGCTCTATGAGCAATGGGGCGTGGCGGGGGTGAAGATCGACTTCCTTTCGCGCGACGATCAGGAAATGATCGGCTTCTATTACCGCACCGCCAAGCTCGCCGCCGAGCATCATCTCATGGTCGATTTCCACGGCGCGACCAAGCCGACCGGCATCGAGCGAACCTATCCCAACGTGCTGGGTTACGAAGCGGTGCTCGGCATGGAGCAATCCAAATTCGGCACGCGCGACAATCCCGACAATCGTCTGACGATTCCCTTCACGCGCATGCTCGCCGGCTTCATGGACTACACGCCGGGCGGATTCGACAACGTCACGCGCGACGATTTTGCCCCGCGCTCGCTGCGCCCGATGGTCATGGGCACCCGCGCCCAGCAGCTTGCGATGTACGTCGTGTATGAAGCGCCGTTTCAAATGGTCTCCGATGCGCCGGTCGCCTACAAAGACCAGCCGGCGTTTGCATTCATTAAAGATGTGCCCGCATCATGGGATGAAACGCGCGTGCTGACCGGGAAGCCGGGGAAGTACATCGCGATTGCCCGTCGGCATGGGGACAATTGGTATATCGGAGCGATGACGAACTGGACGCCGCGTGACTTGGAATTGCCACTCGATTTTCTGAGCACGGGAAAATATCAGGCGAAGCTCTATCAGGACGGAGATGACGCGGACCGGTTCCCCAAGCATGTGAAGATTGAAGCACGCGACGTCGAGCGCGGTGGGTCATTGAAAATCCATCTCGCTCCGGGCGGCGGTTGCGCGGTGAGCATCGAACCGATGAAATGAATTTTCGCTCGATGAGGGGAACCGCGATATTGTTCACGATCATCGTACGCAGCAAGTTTAGCGATCCTCGCTTGCGAGCCGTTGCGCGCTCTTTCTTAAGTAGAATGAAAGGCGCGGTCAACGTCGCGCAAGCGCGACCGCTAAACAATATCCTCAATGATCCTCGCAAGACCTGGCGCAAACTTTTCTCCCGCTATTCCCCGATCTGTAACCGCCGCTCACCCCAACCCATTTCATGGACAACTTTCATCGGATAGCTCCATTCCGTTGGATCCGACTTGTGAAGTCTTACCTCGCTTCGCTCGGCGGCTATCGCCACTGTCTGCGGCGTATCGAGCGTCTGCAAGACATTGAACAAATCCGGCGCAACGCGATGCGACGCCGGAAGGGCAGTCAGGTCGAGCCGACTGATGTTCGGTTCAAACAGAGACGCATAAAGAGCGATTCCTGATTCACGACCTTCGGCCGATAACGAAATCGGAATATTTTGGAACCCATCGATCGACCGAAGCGCCTGCATAGCGCGACGAACATCCCACACGCGCATGCCATCCAGCGTCTGGCCCAGCAGCGCAAATCGGCGACGGATTTGAGTCTGCTTTGCAAGATTCCCGCCCCATGCCGTCGGACCAATCCCGCGCGGAGCAAACCAGACGACGGCGGTGTGTGGCTCTTTTGCGAGTTCCTTTTCGAGCCCCGCAACGTCTTCCGCGATGGCGAATGCCTCGCCTGGGCCCGCAAGGAAACCAGGCCACTCATTTCCGCCGAGAATGATCAACCGAATCGCCCGCGGCGGATCCCGATCCGCTTGCGCCACAAACAAGTCTAAATCAGTATCGTGCTGGCTCGTGAAGCGATAAACGGTCGCGTTGATTCCGTCTTTCGCCACCGACGAAACACGCGTCAAATCCAACGGCACCGGCGTCTGCGGCCATCCCGCAAAAGTCTTCGCCTTCAGGTCCGCCATCCAATGATCGCGCTGCCGCTCCCAATCCTCTTTCGATGCGGGAACCGTCGGCGCTGGCGCACTCGGCCCAAACGTGTCCTGAATCTTGGTGTTGATCTGATCTGTCGGAAGCTGGTCAAACACGCGAAGCTGTTGCGGCTTGAAGTAAGGCGTCGCCACCTTGTCGATCGTCCCGCGATCGTTTTTCAAAAATCGATTGAACCATCGAAACACCGGCACCTGCAAATCCTGAGTGTCCTGGTGCGGCCCTTCAGTGATCAACAGCCCCAGATTTTTCTGCGCGCCCTGCAGCGCGTAAATCCGGCGGAGCTGCTGGTGTAGGCGAAGCACGCCATCGAGTGGAAAGATTTCGTCCTTGTCGCTGTTGCAGATCAGCAACGGCCGCGGCGAGATCAACGCCGCCACCTGCGGATAATCCCAGCGGTAGGTGTTGTCCATGAACATGCAGTCGCAATGGCCTTCGATCGTGCCATCGACGACGTAGTTTTGCAGGTCGGTCATGCCCGCGACCGGGCAGGCGACTTTCACGCGCTCGTCGAGAGCCGATACATACCAGGTGTAAGCGCCACCGCCCGAACGGCCAGTCATGCCGATGCGATTGGGATCGACTTCCTTTCGGCTGCACAGGTAATCCAGCGCGCGAATGCCGTTCCACGCTTCGACGCCCGCAGGCGTGTAGCCGCGCGATTGCCACCACCACATGCCCAGGTTGTAGGTGCCGTGATGGATGCCTTCGATCTCGCCCAGCTCGAGCGAATCGATCACCAGGCAGACGTACCCGTTGCGGGCGAACCATTCGCCGTGATGTTGGTAGAAGGTCTTGTTGCCCAGCGAGACGCCGTTCTCTTTCACCTTCGCGTGGCCGCAGACGTAAAGGATGGCGGGAGCGGGGCGATCCAGATTCCTCGGTAAGTAAAGGTCGCCCGTCACATAAAGGTGCGGCATCGACTGGAAGTAAAGTCGCTCGACGGTGAACTCATCCGCCTCGATCTTACCGGTGACGACCGGATGAAGATCGGTCTTCGCAGGCATGGGCCAGAGGCCAAGCATCTCCTCAAGCTGCCGGCGATATTCGCCCTTCTTCGCGTCCCAATCCTCGCGCGTCTTGATTTCGGATAAACAGTTGCGCGAAAGCAGGGCCGTCTCGTTGCGGAAATAATCCGCAATCATCCGGTCGCCGCGCGCGGTGACTGGTTGCGTCGCAGGCGCTGCCCAACAGGTCCCCAAAAGCGTTAGTAAAAGTGCCGCGATCGTCGCGTATGTCCGCTTGCCCATTTGAGATAGCTCCTTTTCCAATCTACCCGTTGCGGCACCGAACGTGGAATGAATCGGCCAGAAGATGCATGGCGGAATCGGATTGGTTATGATCGATTCTCGCAGCATCCGGCGGGAACAAGGGATTACCTTGCCGGGATCGCTGGCGGAGGTTTTTTTGTGCCTGAATTATCCGCGAATCGTGAGGCAAAGGGAGCCGTGGCCCTGGCCCTTCTGAAGCGGCATGGCGATGCGGTGACCGAGCATCTGCGGTCGCTTTCGCAGCGCTATGCCGAAGCTCCGCCACGCCTGCTGGAATCGATACAATATAGTTTGATGGCGGGGGGCAAGCGGCTGCGGCCGGCTCTGGTGCTGGAATGCTTCGCGGCCTGCGCGACCGATCCGCAGGATGCTCCCGCCCGGCGAAGTGCGATGGCAGCCGCGTCGGCGATGGAGTTGATTCACACCTTCAGCCTGGTACATGATGATCTGCCGGCGATGGATGATGATGATCTTCGCCGCGGGCAGCCCACCAATCACAAAAAATTCGGCGAAGCGATGGCCATTTTGGCTGGCGATGCCATGGTGACGATGGCCTTCGAGCTGCTGGCAACCGATGCTGAGCCGACGGTCGCACCGGCCATGGTGCGCGAGCTGGCCAGCAACAGCGGCCCAGCCGGGATGATCGGCGGGCAGGTACTGGACATTGACGGTGAAAACCAGCAACTCTCGCTGGACGGCCTGCAGAGCATACACCGAATGAAAACGGGGGCTTTGCTGACGGCTTCCTGTCGATTAGGCGTGATCGCAGCCCGGCAAGCCGATCATCTGCCCGCAATTACCGCCTTCGGCCGACATCTGGGCCTGGCATTTCAGATTGTCGATGACATTCTCGATGTAACCAGCACGCCCCAGCAGCTCGGCAAGGCCACCAATAAAGATGCGGACCGCGGGAAGAACACCTATCCCAGCCTGATGGGCCTGGAAGCAAGCCGGCAAGAAGCCGCGAAACAACTATCGGCTGCCCTCGATTCCTTAGCTCCTTTTGGCGGTCGGGCGGATGGTCTGCGGGCTTTAGCGAAGTTTGTGGTGGAGCGCGAACATTGATCTAAGTTGGGAGAAAGGCGCTGACCTTATTGGTCATATCCAAACGCCGGAAACTGCCCGAAACTCGCTTGCGGCTTCGCGCCAGTTCAGCTCCGCAGGCGCGAAGCCGCAAGCGGCGTTTGATCGCGAAGTGACTATCGCTTTTGAAAGACCAATTGCCCACTATGGACGTAAAACCTTATCTGGGGTACATATAATGTAATCCTCGGCTCTGCCGATGGATGCGAGCTGGCGGGGTTCAGATTGTTCCGCCAGTCGGCTCGATCTTTTTCGAGGCTTGGCATGGATGTCCAGCCAGGGTCGAGTGCACCGGGCAAAGGATTGATGCTCGGGAAAAAGTGGATTGTGCGATCCCGATGTTCCGTGGGAGACTACCGTCTCTCCGCTTTCCATCGCACATCCATGAGGTTGTGGAAGGAGAAATGATCGATGGCCGTGTTGGACAGCATCAAATCGCCCGCTGACTTGCGCAAGCTTTCGCATACGGAGTTGACGGAGCTTGCCGGCGAGATGCGCTGCGCGATTTTCGAAGCAGTATCGGCCAATGGCGGGCATCTGGCCTCCAACCTCGGCGTCGTCGAGCTGACCATCGCCCTTCATTATGTCTTCAATTTCGGCGCTTATCCGGCAGGCCCTGATCGCCTACTGTGGGATGTCGGGCATCAAAGCTATCCGCACAAAATGCTGACAGGCCGCGCCCCGGCCTTCCCCAAGCTCCGCAAGAAGGGCTCCGTTTCCGGCTTTCCGTCGCCCAACGAATCGCCTTACGACCTGTTCGCGGTGGGGCATGCCGGGACGGCCATCAGCACGGCCGTCGGCATGGCTCGGGCCGATCAGATCCTCAAGAAAAACAGCCACGTGGTTGCCGTCGTCGGCGATTCGTCCATCGTCAACGGCATGGCCTTCGAAGGCCTCAATGGCGCCGGCATGCTCAAGCGACAGATGCTCATCGTGCTCAACGATAATGGCATGAGCATCTCCAAGCCGCAGGGCGCATTTGCCCAATATCTCGAGCGCGTGCGCGTCAGCGAAACCTATGACGAAGCCAAGCGCGTCGCCAAGCGCATCGTCGATGAGCTGCCCAGCCCGGTCGGCCACACCATCGAAGGCGCCTGGCACATGTTCCGCGACGGCATCAAGCAGATGATCTGGCCGGGCCAGATCTTCGAGAGCTTTGGCATCAAGTATCTTGGCCCGATTGACGGCCACGATCTGCCGGGGCTGATCAATACGCTGGCCGAGATCAAGCATTTCCACGGCCCGGTTTTGCTGCATGTGAAAACCGTCAAGGGTAAAGGCTACGACGTCTGCTGCGATGAGCCGACCATGTTCCACAGCCCCGCTGCGTTCCGCGTGGAAGGCTGCCGGGTGGAATTGAACAAGGGCACCGGCAAATCCTGGACGACCGCCTTTGCCGACGCCATGATCGACCTGGCCAAGTCCGACAGCCGGGTGATCGCGCTGACGGCCGCGATGCCCGATGGCACGGGCCTGAGCAAATTCGAAAAAGTCTTCCCGGAGCGCTATCACGACACCGGCATCTGCGAGAGCCATCTGGTCGGCATGGCTGCGGGCATGAGCAAATCGGGCCTGCGCCCGTTTGCGGCGATCTATTCGACTTTCACGCAGCGCGCCTTCGATCAGACCTGGCAGGAAGTGGTGCTCAATGGCCAGCAGGTCGTGCTCTGCATGGACCGTGCCGGTTTCGTCGGCGACGACGGCGCCGTTCACCACGGCTTCATGGATCAGGCCTTCCTTCGGCCGCTGCCGGGCATCGTGCTGATGGCCCCCAGCGACGAAGCCGAGCTGAATCGCGCGCTTCGCTTCGCGCTGTCACTGGAAACCGCGTCGGCCGTCCGCTATCCGCGCGATAACGTTCCCGCCCAGAATTTCGAACACGTGATCGATCCATCGCTTCGCGCCCAAGCCAGCGAGGAATGGGAAATCGGCAAGAGCCGGGTGCTTCGCGAAGGCGATGATGCGACGATCATTTCCTACGGCGCGCTGACCGGAAGCGCGCTGGCGGCTGCCGAGGAATTGGCGGGCGAAGGCGTGAACGTCGCCGTGATTGACGCCCGCTTCTGCAAGCCTGTCGATGGCGACATGCTCGCCCGCGTGCTCAAGCGAGGCCATGCCGTGCTGACGCTCGAAGATCATTCGCTCCAAAACGGCTTCGGCACCGCCTGCCTCGAATATGCCGTCGCTCATAACCTGCCGGTCGATTCCCTGACCCGGCTCGGCATCCCCGATCGCCTGATCGAGCACGCCACCCGCCGCGAGCAGCTCGCCGAAGTCGGCCTCGATGCTGCCGGCATTACCCGCAGCCTCCGCGACGCCATCCGCCAAGCGGCGAAGGTTGCCACGGAATCGTCGTTCACCTGATCCCTGCAACTTAGACGGCAGGGCGCGCCCCTCGACGCCCTTCGACGAAGCTCAGGACAGGTCACTTGGGACAGGCGGGGCGCGCGATTCGCAAAATGTCCCGCCGCGCCCTGAGTGGGCCACCGTCGCAAGTTCCGCATTCTCAAGCGAATACGATAGTTCGTTCCCGTACATGGAACAAAACGAGACAAAACGGGGCGCCGTTTGCGCACTTTTGACCCTATAAACGCCTAAATCTTTGCGATAAATAATGGCCGAATCAGTACCTGCGCACTTTAGCAACTTTTTGATAATCAGAAATGCGCGCCCCATTTCTTGCCTAACTTGCCGGAGGCCTGCGCCCTTTTCCCTTCGCGGCCGGTAATGCTGTGGTCTGCCGAATCCCACCGCTGATCATGATTGGCGCAGAGATGGTCTGCCACTGGTTTCGTGGCCCAGGCCCGGCGACGGCCTTTCTTCGAGCGCGCTCAAGGCAACGGCGGTGGCTCCGCACTCTCATTTTCAAGAACGACTGGAAAGCCGTGCCCCCGGTTTGCCAAGGTAGAAGTCGGCGGTGGCATTATACAAGCAATGAAAGCAGCAGTATGTGCGAGCGCGAAAACGTAATATCCCCATAGCAGGGAGCCAGCATCTAGATTGCTGCCCCTAAAACCGCTGTTATTGAAAAACGAACTCCACACAAGTGGTAAAATCCAGACCACCAAAAGCAAGCAACGCGCGATTTGCCAAAGCGGCAGCAAGAACCGCTTCGGGGGCCGAAGCGCAAGCACCGGTGAAAATAAGAATGCCCCCATCGACAGCCCGATCATTAGAGCGGGCGGAATTCCTGAAGCTCTGAAGTTCGATAAAAAGACGTCGACCATTATGAAATCAAATACCGGCGAATAAAAGAATCCAAGCGACATTGCCAATAGTGATGGCGTCGGCAGTGCCGGGAGCGCGAGGGAGACGAGAAATGCAACCCACGCAAATACCAGAAGCGGCCATCGATAAGACCGATATTGCGACACCCTAACCTCGAATCATAATCAACTACAGCACGAGAACCCTAGAATATTTCGAAGTCGCTCATCCCGTTGCTTCCGTTTAAATATTGCCAAACGAAAATTGACACTTGATCTAATTGAAAGGGACTGGGAACGAATTCCCTCGCAGCCAGAACAAAAATGAAAGCTCACGAACCAGCCCAAGTTGGTGAAGTGGTCGCCAGACTAAGGCAACAAAAAGAAGCCACACTCGTGCATGTGCCGACGCAGCAGGAGGTGAACGTTTATTTCGATCAGTACGACCCGAAGGCACCGTGGAGAATTCTTTATAATCTCAACGACGTTCCAGAGAAGGATTTGCTTCGGCAAGCGCTCATTCTCGGCTTCGAACTTCGGGCGGCGGAAATATCCACAAATCCATCGAAGTACCTTTTTTCTCTGTCGCGCAATTGTGTTGGAGACCACTGCCGCGGCGATCAAAGGGCTGCAACTTATCCGGCTTTTGACCGGTGTCGGTTCAACGGACTGGATATGGAGCACCTGCTATAAATATGACGATCGGGAAGATCCGCCACCAGACCCGCCGGCCGGTTGGCCAGCAGACAAATAGGCGCGCAATTTTGAAATCTTCCAACTCCAAAATGCCCGCCGGACCCTCCGACGCCAATCGCTTGATGACCGCCCACTGGATCACGGACCTGGGCGTTCCGATGGAGATTCACCCGCGCAAGCTCCATGGCTTTGACGGCGCCTTTGCCATCCTTGAATTTGCGCCACGCGGGTTGCGCACCTCATGGCGCTATGCCACCAACGGCATGAGCAGCCGAATTCAGGCCTGCCCACAGCCCGGCGTTCATGTTCGCACGGAGCTCTATGGCGCAACGCGCGATCGCGCGCCGTGGGTGTGCGATCTTCTGACCGCGCTGGCGGCCTATCCATGGGACCAGCAGACCTGGCTTTCCGAAGGCGACACGATTGAGCTTCAGGAAAGCCCGACATCGCGGAATTGTCCGTTCGCCGGAATCATGTTGGTGGCTCCCGGCGCGATCGATCCTCCAGAGATTGGCCTGGCTGGAGATTCAGAGCCGATTCTCATTCATCAATTGGCCGGGCTGCTTCCCGCGGAGCTTCAACAAGCTAAGGGTGGGAGCGGAGCGCGGTTGGAGGCGCGTCACTTCTTTCTGGACACCAACGGGGAACCCACGGCGCTCACGTAGCCATCTGTCAAGCAACGTTTAGTGGTCGAGTCTAGAGAGGCCTGGAACGCCTCAACGTGACTTGGAAAGAATGCCTTCCATCTCCGTGCGATCGAACGCGCGGAGGGCGTGGGTGCGCACGTTCCCTTCGCTTCCGAGCTTCAACAGCAGTGCGGAGACCACCTGCTCATCAGGCCCTTCGAGCACGAGCACGCCGTCGTGGCTGCCGGACGTCCAATACTGCGATTTGATGCTCACGCCGGCCTTTTGCGCCGCTTTGGAAAAGGCGTCGGCACGGGAGATCGTGTCGGAAATTTTCGCGATCCCTTGCTGGGTTTGATCGAGCAGGACGATATAGCGAACCATGGCGGCCTCCACTGATGGGGTTAACGGTCCAGAAGCACCTTCGAACGGGCCGAAGATATCCGGGCAATATCGCCGGAAATCGGATGAGCCGTCATAAGACGCTTTCACCGTTCCGCCGTCAGGTTTTTACCTACATCAACCTTTAATCGAATCCGGAAAGGCTTCAGCAACCTTGTTTGGTCCGATCACGTACCAATCGCTCGTTTGTTGCACGCAACCGCGCGCTGCTGCGCGCATGAAATAGGTGACTGAAAGCTCTGAATGCTGGACGCGAATCGTTGGCCACGTTCGAAGGCCCTTGATTGGGAATGAATCCTTTAAGTTGGCGACTGCGTTGTCTCGCCTTTGCAGTTTTCATTGCGTGCGGGACGGCATCGGGCCACTCGCCCTATCTCGGTCCGTATCCTGCGGCAATTGCAGGGAACCATGTGCTCGCCCCAGACGGCACAGGATCGGTGATGATGTACGATCTGATGGGGCGAGTGACGGGGCGGTTTCAACTCGACAAACAACCATCGCAGCTCGTCGTCTCTCCCGACGGCTCGCATGTAGCGACAGCCGGCCAGAACGGGCCGGTGTCATTATTCGATCTCCAGACCCAGAGGTGTATCTGGTCGCAGTACCCAGCAACCAGTGGGATAATGTCGGTTTCGGATCTTGCTTTTGCCCGTGACGGGAAGTCGCTGATTGTCGCATCTTTTGGACCACGAGCCGTCGTATTCGATGCTGCGACAGGCAAACGCCTGCACACACTTTCAGCGGTTAATGACGATTCCCTCGTGTCTGCATCGCTCTCACCGGATGGCTCGCGCGCGGCGATGGTGGGGCTGCTGGGGCGTGTTGAAGTTCTCGATGTAAATTCGGGGCGACGCATCGGCCAGTTCCCGGGGACATCGAAGATCCGCTATTCGTCGGATGGACGTTTTCTCGCCACTCTAACCGATCGCGACGGATCTCAGCGCCACCTTCGAATCATTCCTGCCGATCCACTGGGCAATGGAAAGGACCTGGGCGCACGAGGATCAATAGGGCGCATCGAATCGGCAGCGGACGGAACATTTCTCCTTACTACGGAGTGGACGCAGGGCCTGACGAAGGGGTTCGTCTGCGACCCCAAATCCAGGCAAATGACTGCCTCGTGGGAAATCTCCAGCCTTTACATCCAACGACTGGCGGATTTTGACCCTCAGCGAAAGATCGCCGTCTCGACCGACAACGATTACGCGACACACATCGTCGATTTTCGTGAAAACAGCGTAATCGAGATACCCCCACTGGATGCGCGAGCCACCAGAAAGGCACGCGCGGCGGGCAGCGGACGAATTATAATATCGAGCCTCGAAGTTTTCGAAGGCATTACTGTTGTAATCGCAATATTTACAATTTTCGTTGCGACGCTAACGAGATCCAATGCAAGAAAAATAGCACCGGCGGATAATGAATACTGAATGAAAGTCGGCTCGCTTTTCGCCCAATTCCTGCACAGGTTGCCCGGATCGAACGTCTTGATCTGCGTTCATCTGCGTTCATCTGCGGTTAATTATTCTTCTCCGTGAATACTCCGCAATAATGGCAGCGCGCAACGGCGTGCAAGCACGCCCGCTAAACGCGGTGATGACGCGACTTCTTTATTTCGCCTTCACGTCATAACAGAACAGCACATCCTGATCGCGCAGATACAGCTTGCCATTGGCGATGACGGGATGTGCCCAGTCGGGCGATTCGCTGCGGTCGGGTTGGGGGAATCGGCCGCGCTCGAGGTATTCCTTGGAGCTGGGCTCGAACAGGAGCATGGTGCCGTCTTCGCAGCGGTAGTAGAAGCGATGATCGGCAAAGGCGATCGAGCCTTTGGGGGCCCGGCCTTCGGTGCGCTGGTTCCAGAGGACGTTGCCGGTTTTGAAATCGAGGCAGATCAGTGCGCCGCCTTCGTTGCCGCCATTGGCGCCGTACAAGCAGCCTTCGTAGAGAATGACGCCGCCGTGATGGTTTTGCAGTTTTTTGGAGAACCAGACTTCGGTGGCTTTGATGGAGCCGTCGGCTTCTTTGCTGAGCTTCACGACCCCCGCGCCGGCGCCGTAGGCGGATGAGCCGAAGACCATGCCGTTGTGATAGATCGGCGTGGTGCAGTTGATGCCATTCGGATTGGCGGCTTTGGCATATTGCCAAAGGAGTTTCCCATTGGAGGCATCGACGCCGAACATCGTGTTGGAGTTCATCTGCGCGTACTGGCGCGTGCCTTCAAAGTCGAAAGCGATGGCGGATGCATAGCCAGCGCCGCCGCGCCCGCCGCGCCGCCGGCCGGATGGCGCCGCTGATTGCTGCTGCTGCGCCATCTGCGTTTTCCAAATGACGTTGCCGGTGAGCTTATCGAGCGCGACCATCATGGCGTTGGCCGCGCCCGGCGTGCAGATGACTTTCTGGCCATCGATCAAAGGAGATTCGCGATAGCTCCAGGTCGGCGCGCTTCCGCCAAAATCCTGGGTCATGCTGTGATGCCAGAGGATCTTGCCATCGGAAGTGGAGAGACAGGCAATCTCACCTGCCATGCCGATGACGTAGAGGCGATCGCCATCGACGGTCGGCGTACAGCCGGGCCCTTCCTGTCCCTGCGGCATCGACTGCGACGGAGGTGTTTCCACCGGCGTCGCCCAAAGCTCCTTGCCATTCGCTTCGGAGAGGGCGAAGACCACTTCCTTTTCGCCGCGCGTGCCCATGCCATAAAGCTTGCCCGCGGCAACGGAGAGTTCACCATATCCGCCGCCCAAACCTTTGATCTTCCACGCCAACGGCGGGCCGTCTTTGGGCCATTCCTGGAGCAGCCCGGTTTCTTTTGAGGTGGCATCGCGATTGGGACCCTGCCATTGCGCCCAGTCGAATGAACCCGACGAAGCCGCAACGCTCATTGAGCCGGCTAAGAACAAGGCAAGGCACCAGGCAAAGCATTTCATCGTTCAATCCCTCGCGGTTGAAGAGAACCTTCCATATCTACTTCCGGAGTCACCATCCATTGCGCGGCTCAAGGTTGCGACGTGCCGTCAAAATCATTTTTCACCACGGAGGCACGGAAGCAGGGAGTCCAAGTCCTGCTGAAATAAGGGCTGAGGCGCTGGACGTCAATTGGATTTATTTTTTCTGTTTACCGGGAGGCGGCGGGCAGGGCAGATCGGAAAAAGCGAAGCCAATTCAGGCCCAGGATGTTGCGTACGTCCAGATCGTTAAAACCGAAGGACGAGAGGGCATCGGCGACGCGCGGGAGATCGGCGGAGGTCTGGATTTCTACAGGGATTTGCTCGCGACCGAGGCCGCCGTCCATGTCGGTGCCGATCCCGACGTGGCGGGCATTGCCGATCAGATCGCACATGTGGCGGACGTGATTCATCAAATCAACCAGGGTGGCTCGGCGGTGACCATATTCACCGGGCGGGATCAGGAACTTGTCGAAGAAATTGATTCCGATCACGCCGCCCCGGCTGGCCACGGCTTTGATCATCTCATCGGAGAGCTGCCGATCGGTGGGAACAAAGGCGCGGCAATTGGAATGCGACGCCATCAGCGGACCTGTGCTGATCTCCAGCAGGCCCCAGAAAGATTCCTCGGCCAGATGGGAAAGGTCGTGAATCAGTCCGACCTTGTCCATCGCGCGGACGAGCGTCTTTCCATCGGCGGTAAGCGGGCCGGGCGCGCCGGTGCCGCCGGCGTAGCGCGTTCGCTTCCAAGCCAGGCCGACGATCCGCAGCCCGGCCTCGAACCAATCGGGGAGTTCATCGGGCGACGTGATCGCGTCAGCGCCTTCGAGCAAGAGCAGGGCGTTGATTGGAGATGAGGCGGCATCGCCATTGTTACCGGAGGGTAGTTCGTCTTTGGTGCGGACGAGATGAATGCGGCCTTCGCGTTCCTGCCGCTGATACCACTGAAGCTGCCGGCGCGCAATGGCGGCCGCCTCCATGGGCGAACGATAGCCGGGCTGAGTGGGCGGATTGGCCGGCTGGCAGAATATCGTTGCGCAGATCAGCCCCACTCCGCCGGCACGAAGATCGGGAAAACTGACGCTCGGAATGACTTCCTCATCGGCCCGCTGCATGCGTGCCGGAATGGAAATGTCCCGACCTCGAACCGCGTTATAAGCCAGGTCGAGGTGGGCATCGGTCGTAAACAACGGCAGCCTCCGCTCTGGGGCCTTTAATGACCCGCGATGATGCACTATCGGCAAGGCAGGCGCGATTGTGCCACCATCAATGGATTGGCTTGGCGCGCCGTAGATCGGCCCCCTTGTGTCCGCTGTAAAGCTTCTTACCACAGAACTCATCAATTGCTCCACGCATGATTTGTCGAGCCGGACGGAATTGGCTTAGTCGTGGGTGAAGGCAGGCGGGAAATGTGGGTCTGAACGAAGAGGTGCTCCGAGATTGCTGAAGTGAGCGTGGCGGTGCGTCCGATAACAAGAGGAGATGCTCGAGCGCCTGCTCCATGCCCTGATCGGATCGAAGAATGAGTCAGCCGACGATGTGCTGGTCGAGGCGTTGCGCCTGGGCTCTGCGGAAGAGAAAGTGCCGGTGTTTCGCGCGATGTTGCTGCGGAAGACCGTGCGATCGCTTTGCGGCATCATTGAGCAATTCGACCATCTTCCCGAGCCATTGCAGCAGCAGGTCTTGAAAGAAATTAAGATTTTCCATCCGGCACTCCGGGAAGCAGGGCGGAGCGACAACCATCCATTGCGACTGGCTGCCTTGAAGCTGATTGCGATGGGCCATCAGGGCAAGCTGGCCTACATCCTTTCTGAAAACCTACACAATTCGAACGAGGTTCTGTCCAAATCGGCGACGGAAGCCATGGTCGCCTTGGCCCGCTGGGTTGCCACCGAGACGCGCCGGCTTCAGCGCGGCGCGCATTTACAACCTCCGGCTCAGGTCGAGCCTGGGGCAAATCAGCCGTCGCAAGCGACTGAACCAGTCAATCCCTCGTCTGAATCGACTGCCGTTACGAGCAACAGTGCGACGACTGTGAATGCGGAATCGGAACCTCAGCCGGCCGAAATTCTCGCGGATTATTCTGAATTGGTGGCGCAGCGCCCGGAGATTGAGGCAGCGGTGGCACGGGCGATGGATGTCTACCGCGGCCGATATGGGCAGGATCTGCTCCGCGCAGCACTGCTGCTGGCCGACACTCCAGCAAGCAAAACGCTCCATATCCTTCAAACCGCCAAGCATGGCGGCCAGAGCGCGATGGTGCGCCGTCTGCAACAGCCGCCTTCCAGCGAGCATATCGAAGCATTCCTGATGGGCGCCAGCCATGGGCAACTGCGATCGCACTTTGGCGTGGTCTTTTCGCATATCGACGAAGCGCCGGTGCTGGATGCGATCTTACGAAAGACGCATTGGCTGAAGGACAACCAGCTTCAACTCTGCATGCATCAGGTGAGCCGGGGGACTTGGCTCGAGCCGGCGTCGCTGCTGCGAGATGCGGATCGGCGATTACCGATCGACGCGGCTCGCATTGGCGAATGGCTCAGCACCTCGGGAATTCACGATGTCGTGCAGGATGAGCGGATGGAGAAGCTGCTCAAGAATGCGCGGGAATCCTTCGATGGCCGGCTGCGACTGCTCCGCATTGCCGCGCGGAGAAAACGTGGCGCTTCGGTGAATTTGCTCAAAGCATTTCTGACCGACAGCGACGAGCGCCTGGTGCGAATGGCCGCGCGAGAGATCATTCGGCGTCGGCCGCCCGAATTCGAAAATATTCTGCTGCAGCTCATGACCAATGCGCCTGAATCGGTGCGACGCGTCATCAGCCGAACGATTGGGCAGCAGGGATTCGAGCAATTCTGGAATCGATTCGATCAACTGGACAAGCCCACGCGCAAGCAGGCCGGCAAGGCCATGCTCAAGCTGCTGCCGGATGCGATTTCGCAGCTCAAGCGGCGCCTGACTGCTGGAGCGCCCGAGCAAAAGATCAAGGCCATGCAGATCGCGCAGGAGCTGGAAATTGCCGAGAATCTGCGCGAACAGCTTGTGGCGCTTTGTTCCGATGGAAATCCGCGCATCCGCAGCAAGGCCGTCGCCCTGGCGGGGGAAATCTCGGCGGTTCCTGCTGAGACGATTGTGGAGCGGATCGTGAGCGATCCCGATGCCCGTGTGCGTGCCAATGCCATCGAAGTGATCGAGCAGAGGCCGGAGGCGAAGGTGGTGCCGGTTCTGGCGCAGCGGGCGCGATCGAACAACAATCGCGAGCGGGCCAATGCGATCAAAGTGCTGTTACGCATGCGAGTGGGGGCGGCAAGTGTGCAGCTTCTTCACATGCTTCGCGATCCGCGGCCGGATCATCGCGTGTCGGCATTATGGGCACTGCGGCAAAGCGGATGGTGGCATTTGCTTAATGAAGTAGGGCGGCTGGCCAAGCAGGATGAAAATTTGCGCGTCCGGCGATTTGCGCTTGGGATTCTGAAGAACGTTGCCGAGACCGCGAGGGCAAAGACTCAAAAGGAGGCGGGATGACGGAGATTAGTTCGACCTGGCGACCCGCTCTCCAACCCTCCCCCGGAGTACCGGGAGAGGGAGACAAGACACAGAATCGCGCCTGCGCGATGCTCCTGCTGATTTATGCGATCATTGTCGGGCTTTATTTGTGCGCGGCAGCCGACGCCAATCCAAGCCAGAATGATGTTTTTCGCAGCATTCATGACAATGTCAGTGAATCGGACGGATCGGCTGGCAAGGTACTCGCGTTGATGGGCGGGGGAGCAGTATTGCTCATCACCCTCGCCTACTTCAGCCAGCGGCAGAAAAAGCAGACGACACCGAAGTCTCTTCGAAGCCCATCGAAGCTGCTTCGAGAGATGCGCAAAGCGGTTGTTCTGCGAAATGCCGAGGTGAAGAACCTACGTGTTGTCGCGGATCAAACCGATCGCGGCGACGGCGAGCCGATTACCAGCCCGCTCGTGCTTCTGCTTTGTCCATCGGTGCTGGCCAAGGCCAGCCGGGACCGACAAAGCAAAGCCGATCCGAAGATCATCAATCAGGTGATTCGCAAAGCGCTGAAACGATAGGGATGGGCCTCTTCACTCGATAACGAAGAAGGTTTTTCCATCGTTTCCACGCTCGGTGCCTGCTTTCACATCAAAGAAAATTGAGCGGCGCTTCACGCATCCCTGCGATGGCCACTGGTCGAGCACCCAGATCAGTTGCTCATCATGCCCAAGGTAAATCGCGGCATGACATCCCAGCGCATCGCAAATATAAAAGCCATTTTCGTTGAACGTTGCAATGGCCATCAATGGTGGGATCTCGCCAGGCCGGGCTGATTGAATTTTTGTGCCCGCGCGCCAGATTCCTGGATGCGGCGCGATTGTGACCTGGCGCACAAACGCGACGGCATCGGTGCGGCCATGCCGATCTACAAATTTGCCAGGGTCATAGACCTGCGATTGCGGAATGCGCATTCGAAAGGGCATGTGCTCCCTTATCTTTGTTCATCAAGGATGACAAACCGCGATTTGATCTGCTGCTTCACGTAAGTCCGGCGAATATCGACCAGGTTTTCGTGCTGGACCTGGCCATGCGTTGCGAGCCATCGTTGTCCGCGGGCAAAGAACTGATCGAATTCTGACGGCGACATCGGATTGGCAAAGTAAGTATCCCGCCGAACAGGAATGACCCTGCATAAGGGCTCACCCTTTTCGATCGTGATGCGCTTTTGATCCGGCGACAGCTCGAGCACGCAATGCCATGGATAGCTGGCGGGGTACCAATCGGTATCGATCAGTGCGGTGACTGCCCGCCAGGGGCGGACGAGATTCGGCACATCGGTTATGTAAAGCAGCTCATTTGGATCGGTTTTCAGGAACAGATACGTGCTGACTTTGACCTGATTGCGAATCACTTTGTAGACATTGTCGGAGATGACGTGCGGAAGCTTCTGGCCTTTTTCCCAGAACCAGGCGTATTGCTGCGTCAGAGGCGCGCCGGGATGTTCTTCGGTTGTTGCATAATCGAAGTCACTCCGAATGACCGTGTCCGGCTCGACTCGCCAGGCATCGCGCGACCGCGTAAAGGTCACTTTGAAGTTGGCGAGCAAGTCGAAGCCAAAAGAATTGGCGGCGCGAATAGGCGGGCATTCTTCCGGCCAACCTTTGCCGGGACCTGGCTTGTGATAGATCTCGCGAGCGGGTTGGGGGCTGAAGAGTTCCTGTCTGAATTTGAAAAAGTGAACCATCGCAAGGGATGGTAAAAAAAACAGCCGGCATCTGGAAGATGCCGGCTGCGGGCTATGGGGTTCCGACCCGGTTTAGGGTGTGGGTGGGTCGGAATATGCGGGCTATGTAAGTGACGGCATAGTTCGTTCCCATGCCGCCAGCCCAAGGTTAACAAATCCAGTGCCACAGTTTGCTGTCTGGATAGAGAGCTCTCTATTTCCCCGCCGCAACGTCACTTGCACCTTATATCGCTTTCATGGGATGTGAATGCGATGGTCAAAAAGGCGTAGCTGTGTCCGTTCGCGTCGCCAAAATGGCCGGCTCCGAAAGATCGCAGAATCGCATCTTGAGAAGTCCGGTTCCATGATTTATTCTGTCTGCAATAATTCGGGAGGGGTGCACCGGCACGCGATATGCCCCTAGGCGCTCTGGACAGTCCATTCTCAGGAATGGAAACTGGAGGAACATCCAAATGTCCGGCAACGACGTGCAGCATGATCAACTGGCTCTCATCCGCATCGAGGGCATGCATTGTCACAAGTGCGAACAATCAATCCAGCGCGCTTTGACCTCTCTTCCGGGCGTTCGAGAAGTCGAAGTCGATTTCAACAGCCGTCAGGCATCGGTGCTTTACGATGAATCGATGGTGACGGTCAACGATTTGATCCACGCCGTGAATGCTGCGGGATACCACACCGCCGGCTTCAGTCAAAGACGTCACGATTCAGCCGCTCAGCATTGATGTACACACATCAATGAAACGAAGGCGATTCCCTGATTCAAAAAAGCACCGCGAGTGAATCACTCGCGGTGCTCCTGTTTTCTATGTTGGCCTTCGTCCGCAGGTTAGTAGCGATTCACTGAATCAGACCGATTCCGCGCCGCTTTTGCGGCGACTACTCGATTTCCAAAACCAACCTGCCGACTGCTGCTTAGAAACCGTTCGTTAGCCAGCAATCACTGGTAAGGCGACGGGGGGTTGCCGTTGTAACCGGTGCGATCGCCGCCGAAGGGCAGATCAGGAGCGCACCAGAGCGGATTCGGCGCGAAATGACCAGGATGTGACGCCGTTGAAAACTTCTGGTAATCGTCGGGACTCCACCATTCCACGTGGCCATCAATGTATGCGACGTTCGCGCCTTTCTGGTGGCGAGTGGAGAGCAGTTCTTCGTCGGGGTAGCTGGAGCCATCGTTCCACACCGCGCCGGTCGATTGTTTGGTCTCATCCGCTTCAAACCAGATTACGGACCAAACCTTGAAGCGCGTCACGGGCAAAGTCCAATTCTTCGGATTGGCCTGCTTATTGCCAAAATCGAGCATGGCGCCGTTCATCAGGTAACTGGTGATCGCGGAGGTCCCGCCGAAAACGTAAGGCGGTTCATCCAGCGGGCAGTGGAAGACCTTGTCATTCTTCTGGAGATACTGGTAGACCAAGCCACCATGCGTCATGGACTGTGGGTAAGGATCGATCGATGGAAGCGGATCGACATACAGCCAGCCCGGCACTCCATACCGGCCGGTAATGCCTCGATCATCGCCCCAATTGGCCCACATGACGCTGCCTTTCCAATCAGCCTCGTACATCTTTTCGGCTTGCAGCATCTGGCGCAGATTGTTCGCGCACTGAACACGATAGGCCTGCATGCGCGCTTTATTGAGCGACGGCAGAAGTATACTCATTAGCAGCGCAATGATGCCGATGACCACCAACAATTCGACGAGCGTGAACGCCCTTGAACGACGCATATGAACTCCTCTTGACATGACCTCCGGCCCGGGACGCAGCCCGGCCGCAGAAAGGAACCAAAGTGGCCCAGCAAGACGAAAGAAGTGCTATATCGCCCTGGCCAGGAAACTGAAGCAAGAATTTACCGGTTATGACGGCTAACGGTCAAGAAATAAATATGGATTTCATTCGGTCAGAATGCAGGCGGCTTCATCCCGTGTTTTGCCCGCTGCCCGGACACGTCCCCCCCGTAATAATCGGCGGCCACGTGGAGGCTGTGCATGCGCGTCATTCTGCTGCTGAACAATGAGGCGGGGACGCGATCTTGTCCCAGCGCAGCCAGCCTCGCGCAGGCCCTTGCCAATGCCGGGGTTACTGCCGACATCCGGCAGATTGATGGCGCGGGCCTCGGCGTGGCGGTTTGCAAGGCGGCTAACGAATCGTCTGATGGAATCGTCGCGGCGGGGGGTGACGGGACGATCAGCGCGGTCGCTTCCGCTCTTTCGGGGTCGGACGTTCCCTTAGGCATCCTGCCGACGGGAACCCTCAATCACTTCGCGCGGGATCTGCACATTCCTGTTGATCTGATTGGCGCTGCGCGCGTTATAGGTGCTGGCAACATCCGCCAAGTCGACACGGGCGAGGTCAATGGCACGACGTTCATTAATAATGCATCGATCGGGCTTTACCCACATATGGTTTCCCATCGAGACGATCAGCGACAGAAGCTGGGGAGAGGTAAATGGATCGCCATGTTTCTGGCGGCATTGACCGTTCTCCGTCGCTATCCACTGGTCCACGTCGTGCTGGATACGCCTGTGGGCGTCTTTCCGCGTATTACGCCATTCGTTTTTGTGGGAAATAATTCTTATTTGATTCACCTGCTGGCTTTGGGCGCACGAGCGAAGCTGGACGAAGGGCAGCTTTGCGTCTACTTCGCCAACCGAACGGGACGATTTGGCCTTTTTCGTCTGATGCTCCGCGCGCTGATCGGCCGGCTTAATCAAGCCAAGGATTTCGATTCGCTCTCGACTACTCACCTGCGAATTGATTCGCTTCGGCGAGAACTCCCGGTGGCTATCGATGGTGAGGTGCATTTATTGCATCCGCCTTTGAATTTCACGATCCGGCCCCGCTCGTTGCGCGTCTTTGCACCTTGATAATTCAGATGCGAACCATTGCGCACATTTCTGATCTGCACTTTGGCACCGTCGATCCGGCCATTGCCGAGGCGCTGGTGGAGGATGTGGCGGCGCGCAAGCCGTCGCTGGTGGTCATCAGCGGCGACTTCACGCAACGGGCACGGTCGGAACAATACCGTCAGGCAGCTAAATTTTTGAAACGGCTGCCGCAGCCACAGCTTGTCGTGCCGGGCAATCATGATGTGCCGTTGTGGGATGTGCTCCGGCGTGTGTTTCGGCCAATGGAGCGATACCGCCGATTCATCAGCGATGATTTGATGCCTATCTTTCGCGACGATCAGATACTGGTCGTCGGCGTCAACACCGCGCGGTCCTTCACCCAGAAGAGCGGCTGGATTTCCGATCGACAGCTCCAGGAGATTCACGATCTCACATGCGGCGCGGCGGCCGCGTTGATGAAAGTGGTGGTGACGCACCATCCTTTCATTCCATCGCCACGCGATCCGGAGGGAGATATTGTGTTAGACGCGGCCGAGGCTCTGGATCGTCTGGAGCAGTGCGGCATCGACTTGTTGCTGGCCGGGCACCTGCATTTGGCTTACCACGACGACATCCGCTCGCATCACAAGTCGCTCAAGCGATCGGTGCTGTCGGTGCAGGCCGGCACCGCCACCAGCACCCGTCTGCGGGGAGAGCCGAATGCCTATAACTGGATTACATTGATTCCCAATCGGGTGAGCGTGGAAGTGCGGATTTGGAATAAGAAAACGTTCGAACAATCCCTGATTACTGAATACGAGCGCGTCGAACACGTCTGGCAGAGAAAAGCTCAGATCCCGCTCGATCAGCCGGCGATCGATGCTCTGAAACCGGATTAGACTTTGCAAATCCCGGCAAATCGATCCGGATTGGCGGCGTACTTTGGAAAAATGCCCGATAGATCGCTCACTTCTAACCCCATATGCCGCACGCATGTCTCGGCAAAGACATCACGAAAATCGGTGGTGACGGCCAGATCGCGATTTTCAAATAGATTCTCCGGCGCCAGGCCCGGCCAATGTCCATGAACCTTGCCGCCTTGGACGGCGCCGCCGATTGCAAAGAAGCAGTTGCCGTGGCCATGATCGGTGCCGCGGTTTCCATTCTGGCGCGCGGCCCGGCCAAATTCGCTCATAGTCAAGACCAGAACATCCTGCATCCGATCGCCCAGATCGCGATGAAACGATGCGAGGGTGTTCGAGTAATCGAACAGCCGGCCGGCAAGCTGACCTGCTGCGCCACCCTGGTTGGCGTGCGTGTCCCAGCCGTCCACATCCACAAATGCGACTTCCAGGCTGACATCTGCCTTAATGAGCTGCGCGACTTGAAGCATCGCATGGCCGAACGCGTTTTTGGGATAGTCCGCAGAATGAGCCGGCGTATATTTGGTTGGATCTGCTTTTTTCAGCATGGAAATCGCTTCGAACGATTCCGCGCCCGCTCCTCCCAAAACGTCGCCGACCGCGCTGTCGTACATTCCTTCGAAACCCGCGGCGACATTCGCCGGCGCAGCGCCTCCCCTGATTCCAAATGTCGAAAGATCGCAAATCGCCAATGCTTCGACACTCCCTTGAAAACTGCGCGGCAGAACCGATCCCATCGCCACCGCCCGGAAGGGCGTCGGCTTGCCCGACTCATGCCGCTGCTTGATCATCCGATTGAGCCAGCCGGTATGCACGCTTTTATCGTCGGCGGTGCCGGATTCCATGAAATCCTGCATGTCAAAGTGCGAGCGCGATTCGCTAGGCGATCCACAGGCCTGGACAATCGCCAGCTCTTTTTGCTGATAGAGCGGCAACAGTGCTTTCATCGCCGGATGCAGACCGAAAAATCCGTCCAGATCGATCGCATTTGAATCGGCTCCGTGCGCCGGTCGATCGATGGCAATCTCCTGCCGATGCTTGTAGTAGAACGGGTCGCCGTGCGGCACGACCATCGACATGCCATCAACTGCGCCGCGCTGGAACACGCAGACCAGAACCTTTTTCCGTGTCGCAGCGCCCGAGACGTCCGCTGCCAGCGCGGTCGATCGAACAAACTCCGGCCCCCAGAGCGATGTCGCTCCCAGGCTCGCCAAAGCAAATCCGCCGCGCTTAAGAAACAATCTTCGGGCAATGTTCATGGTTTGCACTCCATTCCACTGGCTGCGAAAAGTTCGTTATCGGCGTTGGAATTCCGGCGAACCAAGCAGCAGGGCGGTGAGCCGGGCAACATCAACCGTCTGCCCACTGCTCATATGCGGCAGAGCATTTTTCTCCAATGTCTTTCGCGTTCGGTCGGAAAGATCGCCGTTAAGGATGGCCTGCGAAAGTTGATTGAACACGACAGTCGGCTGGTCCACGTCGATCTTGCCCAGCAGGCGCGAGAGATCGACATGCACATCGGTCACGTTTTCCTGAGTCAGAGCAAGAGCAAAATTGAGCCGATCGATCAGCGCACCGGAATTGACCCACTCGGCAGAATTCTCCGGATAGCCCGTTGGAGCCGAATAGGCAAAAAGAGGTTCGCCCATGTCATAAATGTGTCGCGCCAGGCTCTGTCGCTTTTCCGTGTGAGCGGCCGCATCGCCATACCCCATGGCGGCCGATGCCTCCACCGTTTCGCGAAGGCGCTGCGCTGGGCCGCCTGGTAGATCGGCGAGCGTCGCGCCGGTCGCGCGGACTGCGGAGATCGCGTATTCCAGCGGCGATTTGATTTTCGCCCGGTAATACTTGGGCGAGAAAAATTCCGGGCTGGTTACGATCGCCTTCACTACTTCGCGCAGGTCGCCATCCGTATCGAGAAAGACATCGGCCACGCCATTCACGAGATCGGCCGGCGGATCATCGCAGACCAGCCGCTGACACAGTTCATAAGAAATGTGATGTGCCGTCGCCGGGTGCTCGGCAAGAATATCGAGCACCGCTTCGCCGTCGATAATGCCGCCGCCCGCGGGAATCACATGCCCCAGCACAACCTTCTGGCCATTGTCATGGCGGTTCGCCTGAAATTCGAATGCCCCGGTCCCCGCATTGAACGACCAGCCGGTGAAGCATCGCGCCACTTCCTGCACATCTTTCTGCGTGTAACCGCCATCGACGCCCAGCGTATGCAGCTCCATGATCTCCCGGCCGTAGTTTTCGTTGGGACCTTCCTTGTCGCTAACGACGCCCTGGGCGCGCATGCCGAACTTGTAGCTGATGTACATGGAGATGATGGTCTTCTCCGCATTCGAGCGATCGCGCACGACTGAATTATCGTTGTTATTCAGATAAACCAGCATCGCCGCGCTATGGGCGCTGGCGCCCAGCAGATCGCGGAATCGGCCCCAGATGTGCGGCCGAATCACATCGCGATCGTCCGCCGGCTTCAGCGCGCGGCACGAATCCTTCCGCATGTCGATATTGAAATGATTGGTCCAGAAATCAACCATCACCTCATTGAGCTGGCGCTGCGACATGATCGCGCGAATCAGCTTTTCTTCCTGCATCTGACCAATGGCGCGCATGCCATCGCGCTTGGCCAGTTCCTGGGGCAAAAATGGGTTCACCGGCTTGGTCGTCGGCGCAGCATTCTTGGCGATATCGACCCCATACCGCATCTTCATCTCGGCGGCGTTGCCTGACATCGACTGCATCATCAGGAATCGCTTGATGTCGCCGTAGTAGTCATCCAGCAGATGGGCGGAGCTCATCTTGAGCGTATCGAGATGCACAAGCGTTTCGTCGCACGCGCTGTCATCGATCCGCTCCGGATGCAATTGCTGATCGATGTAGGCATCGAGCCCCATCTTTTGGATGCGCGCAATGTCGCCAGGCCGAGCGCCAAAGCCCATACGGTTGAGGACATGAACGATCCGCTGCTGCTCAGAGAGAGTGGTGGGGGCATCAGCTGCCCGCGCCGGCAGCCCCTCGAAGGCCATCCAAGCCATCAGCACCACGATCATCTGCGGGTGCGACCTGCTGAACCAGGACGACAACGGCGATCCCCACATCATGGCTTGCTCCTTCTGTCGGCACGCCCAGGATTTGTCCAGGAAATATCTCTGGCCTCCAACCTATATCAGTCGGCCGCCAGAGCAAAGTATTGCATCGACAATGATTTTACGCCATTGAGGCGGAAAGGGTTGCACGGATGCGGGATGTGGTTTTCAGGCGTGCACGGTTGGCTAGCCCAGCATCGCATCTGCGACGCGGATCAATTCGGCGTCACCATTTTTGAACAGCGACCGCAGGCGTTGCGTCGTGCGCATCGCGGCGGAGTTGCAGAAGGAGGTGCCGACGAGGAGATCGCGCTCAAGGGCGGGTGAATTGGGCTGGCCTTGCGTTTGGGTGTCCAGCATCATCTGCAATCGGCTCAGCACCGCGGCACTGGCGTAAAGATCGATCGCGGACCAGGCAATCCGCGATTGGAGCATTTCCATGTCGAGGATGTTCTCGCGGTATTTCATGAGCAATCGACTCACCGAGCGGCCAAAGTGGGTCGAGAGATTAGCGAGGGTCTTGGCCTGGGGATGCAGACGCGGATGAAGATGGACAGGCTTTGCGCCCCAGATGACGTCGCGCCATTCGTCTCGCGCGAAGCGGGCGAGCCGACCGAAATTGCCGATGGGGTGACGACTCGCTCGAAGCACCGATTCAAATTCCTCACCGACGCCCTTCATACCCGCCAGGGCGACAAAAGCGCTCATCACTTCGGTTGCGCCTTCGACAATTCGATTGATCCGCGCATCGCGCATCATCCGCTCGATGCCATTCTCGCGCATGTACCCTTCGCCGCCCCAGATCTGCAGGCAATCATCGACGATCCGCCAGAGGCCTTCGGAGCAGAAGAGCTTGGAGATGGCGGTCTCCAGCATGATGTCACCGGCGTGACGATCGACGAGACCAGCGCAGAGATAGGTTAACGATTCCATCGCAAACAGTGTCTGCGCCATGTTGGCGATCTTTTCCTTGACCAGATGGAAATCGGCCAGGTGACGCCCAAACTGCTGACGGTTTTTCGCCCGATCGATCGTTAGCTCGAGCGCCTTGCGCGCGCCACCGACGCAGCCGGCACTGAGCGTGCATCGGCCATAATCCAGCACGGAGAGGGCGACTTTGAGCCCCTTGCCCGGCAAGCCCAGGATGCGTTCAGCCGGCACCTTCATGTCGTTGAAGCGCAGGGTTCCCTGCCAGGAGCCGCGAATGCCCATCTTGCTGCGGTTTGGCGAGACCACCTCAAAGCCGGGCAGATCAGGAGTGACGAGGAATGCCGTCACTTTCTCTCGTGTGTTTCCATTTTCCCCAATCGGCATCTTCGCCATGACCGTCATCATGCCGGCCAGGGCGGAATTGGTCGCAAACTTTTTGTGTCCATTGAGAATGAAGTAACGTCCATCTTCGCTTGGCGTCGCGCGGGTCTGCACGTTAGCCGCATCGGAGCCGGCCTCGGGTTCGGTCAGACAGAAGGCCGCCAGCTTCTTTCCGCTCGCCAGGTCCGGCAGAAATTGCTGCTTCTGCTCCGGAGTTCCCATCAGCACCAGCGCTTTGAGACCGATCGACTGATGCGCACCAACAAGAACCGCCGTCGAAGCGCAATGCTGGCTGATGCGCTCCAGCACCCGGCAATAGGCCGTATGCGAAAACCCGCCGCCGCCAAATTCCTTCGGCACCGTCAGCCCGAGCACACCGAGCATGCCGAGCCCCTCGATCACGTCCGTCGGGATCTGCTCCTCGGCATCGATGCGATCAGGATCGACTTTGTCCTTCAGGAATGGTTCGAGCTTGCCCATCAATTCGGAAACTCGATCCGCCTCGAGGCGATCCTGACGCGGATACGGAAACACGTCATGTAACGCCAGTCGGCCAAAGAACAGCGACTTGACGAATCCCATCTCGCCCACCGCGCCATTCTCGAGCAGGTCTTTTGCTTTCTCGATCTGCTCCTGATCCTGTCGCTTGAATGTCGGCATTTACGTCTCCCGTGTAGCGATCAAATGAGCCGCGCACGCAGTAAGCGGATTCCCGTTGATCAATGAAGTCCGCTCGAAACCGTCTCCTCATGATGAAGCTTCTGGAAATCTGCCAGCGGCAGATGCGCCGCCGCCAATTCATCGATCAATGGCGCAGGCGCAAAGCGTGGCCCGAATTTGCGGGTCGCTTCTTCAAGTCTTGATTTCAGCTCCGCGATTCCCACCGCACCAATGAAATGCGCCAGCCCGCCGCGGAAGGGAGCCAGACCCGTGCCCATCACCGTCGCCAGATCGACATCATCGACCGAATCGACGACATGCTCTTCCAATACGCGGGACGCCTCGTTAGCCATTGGCAGAATAACCCGCCAGGCAATGGCATCCAACTCCTCATTGCTCGGCTTCTGCTCCGCCACCTGATTTGCCGGCACCGCTCGCCCCGCGCAGAGGATCGAGCCCAGCTCTTCGTTCACTTCCATCGTTTCCCGTTTTTTTCGCGAGCGATCGTGAAGGTAAAAACCTTTGCCGCTTTTTTTCCCAAGCCAACCGCGCTTGAGTGCCTCATCGAGAATGGTGGACTGCGGGACCCGGCCGCTCATCTGCCCGCCGAGCGATTTAAGAACGTGATCCGACACATCCAGCCCGATTTCGTCCAGCAGTTCGATCGGTCCCATCGGCATGCCCCAGCGCTTCAGCGCTAGATCGATAGTCGTGATCGGCGTGCCCTCCGAGGCGACCGCGATCGCCTCGGCCAGATAGGGAATCAGCACCCGATTGACCATGAACCCCGGCGAATCGCTCGTCAGCACGGGCGTCTTGCCCATGCGGATCGCCAGCGCGGCGGCCGTCGCCAGAGATTGGTCGTCGCTCTCCTTGCCGCGCACCACTTCAACCAGCGGCATCTTGGGCACCGGATTGAAAAAGTGCAGGCCGACGACGCGATTCGGATGGGCCGTCGCCTGGGCCATTTCGGATACCGACAGCGAGCTGGTATTGGTTGCCAATACGCAATCTTCGCGCACCGCTTTGTCGAGCTTCGCAAAGACGTCGCGCTTCACCTCCATCTTTTCGACGACCGCTTCGATCACCAGGTCCATCAGTTCCAGGCCAGTCCAAACGGTGGTGGGGACGACGCGGTTGAAAGCGTGTCGCGCATCCAGTGCGGACAGCTTTCCGCTGGCGACATCGTCATCGAGCAATTTGCGGATGCGTCCCAGCGCGCCGGAGACAGCGGCAGGATTCACTTCGATGAGGCGTACGGAAATTCCGGCACGAACGAGGCCATGAATGATGCCCGCGCCCATCGTGCCACCGCCGAGCACCGCGGCATGTTTCACTTCCCTCGGCTTCGCGGAAATGCGCTGTGTGAGGCTCTTCTTCGCGCCTTGCCGCAGGAAAAACAGCCGGATCAGATTCTGCGCGGCGGGCGTATCGCGCAATTCGCCCAAAGCGTTTCGCTCAGCTTCGAAACCCGCAGCCTCGCCTCGCTCGTAGCCGGCGCGAACGACTTCGATCAGTCGAAGTGGGGCGGGATAGTTGCCAAATGATTGTGCTTCGGTCTGAGATTTGGCCGCGGCGAAGATGCGATTGCGCAGGTAAGGCAACTGCGCCGCAGATCGCTGTGCAAAAGAAGGCTTGTGAGTCGGCTGATCCCCGCGCGCCCAGCGCTTGGCCGCCGACTGCAGCGCTTCGGGCCGGACGACATCATCAACAATTCCCCCCTTGCGCGCTTTCTTGGGCGGCATCGTCTTGCCTGCAAGAAGCATCGGCAGCGCGCTGGCCAGCCCCATCAATCGTGGCAGTCGAACCGTACCACCCCAACCGGGAAGAATGCCAAGTTTCACTTCCGGCAGCCCGATGTTGATCGAGCCTTCATCCGATGCGACGCGATATTGGCAGGCCAGCGCCAATTCCAGTCCGCCGCCCAGACAATCACCATTGATGGCTGCAACCGTGGGGAACGGCAGGCGCGCAATGCGATCAAAAAGCTTTTGTCCCGTCGCAAGAAATGCTTCGACCTGCTCGCGATTCATCTTGCGAATTTCAAACAGATCGGCGCCTGCCACGAAAGATCGCGCCTTGGGCGACGCGAAAATGAGGCCGGAAGGGCGGCTTGCTTCAAGGCCAGTAATCGCCGCGAGCAATTCTTCCAGCATCAACGGCGTCAGGGTATTCACCGCTTTGCCCGGCTGATCGAGCCAGATCGTCGCGATGCCATCGCTGTCGGTGGCGATGCGAATCGTCTGGATCGCAACGTCGTTTGAAGATGAATTGGCCATCGGCATGGTTTAACTCCGTTCAAGCAGAATAGCCGCCCCCTGGCCGCCCCCGACGCACAGCGCCGCCACGCCGCGCTCGAAATTGCGCCGCTGCATTTCCAAAAGTAAGGTCAGGACGAGCCGCGCGCCGGTCGCGCCGACTGGATGGCCGAGAGCGATTGCGCCGCCATTGACGTTGAGCGTTTGCGGATCGATCTCGCCGATCGCTTTGCTGCGCCCCAGATGCTTCTGACAATAGTCGTCCGATGCCATCGCCTTCAGGCAGGCCAGCACTTGCCCGGCAAAGGCTTCGTTGATTTCGAAAAGAGGAATGTCGCCGATTTCAAGGCCGGTCTGTTTGAGAAGCTGATCGATCGCGAAGACGGGCCCGAGGCCCATTCGACTTGGATCGAGGCCTGCGTACGCGTACGCGCGAACATAGCCCAGCGGCGTCGCGCCATGGGCATTGGCCCAGTCCGCATCAGCGACGAGCAAAGCCGCGGCGCCGTCGGTCACCTGGCAGGAGTTGCCGACGGTCACGCTGCCATCTTTGCGATCGAAAATCGGCTTGAGCTTCGCGAGGGCTTCCATCGTTTGATTCTCGCGCGGGCCGTTGTCCTGGGTGACCGGATCAAACTTTCGCCCGGCATAGACCGGCACGATTTCCTCATCGAACCGGCCGCTCTTCATCGCGGCCACCGCCTTCTGATGGCTTTGCAATGCGAATTCATCCTGCTCGCGCCGCGAGATGCCAAATTCCTGCACCAGCACCTCGGCGGTCTTGCCCATGATCATGCCGCAGGTGGGATCGCTCAATCCAAGCTCCAGTGCCGCGATGGGTTTGAAATGGCGCGGGCGAAGGGTCGCGACGGCGCCGGCTTTCTGAAAGGCTCCTTTGGCTCGCGCCATTCTGGTCATCGGCACCATTGTTTCCTGCGGAAACAGCAGCGGCACATTGCTCATCGATTCCGCGCCGCCAGCCAGCATGAGATGCCCCAGCCCGCCGCGGATGCGCATGGCGGCTTCCGAAACCGCTTCCATGCCCGAAGCACAGTTTCGTTGAAGCGTGATGCCCGGCACCTCGCGCGGAACGCCGGCCCAGATCGCCGAGACGCGCGCAAGATTCGCCGCATCCGCGGGCATTACGACATTGCCCAGGATCACCTCGTCGAGCGCCTCCGCCGGGCAATTCGCACGATAGAGCGCCTCCTGAATCGCCACCCGCGCCAGTTCCGACGCATGCACCTCGCGGAGCGACGTGCCGGCCTTGGCCATCGGCGTGCGCGCTCCAGCAAGGATCGCGATCCTCGAGGCCGAATTGGTGTTCCATGCTACCATCGCAATACTCCTGTCACTCGATCCGTCCGCCGGCGCGTTTGTGGCCATTCGATTTGCCATTGGTCGGCCGCGTGTCGTGGCCATTCCCCGATCGCCATTCCGAATCATGCCCGACAGCTCCATCATGCCCCGGAATCTTCGTCACACTTGTTCGTGAAGGCCGATCTGGAATTGTTTCCTCCGCCTCCTCGACCGACAGCACTTCAATCGACTCACCGGGTGAAGACGACTCCCGCAATTCGCGCCGCAGAAGCTTCCCAATCGCCGATCGCGGTAGCTGATCCATGAACTCAAACCTCACCGGCACCTCATAGGGAGCCAGGTGCTCACGACACAACGCTCGCAACTCCTCGGCAATCTTCTTCTGCTCTTCTTTGGCCGGCTTTGGCGCGATCACCGCCACCGGCAGTTCCGTATGCACCGCATCCGGTCGCCCGATCACCGCCACGTCTTTGACATCCGCGTGCTGGCTCAGCACATGCTCCACCCGCCCGGGATAAACCTTCATTCCCGACCGAATGATCATGTCCTTCTTTCGATCCAGCACATAGAAAAACCCGTCGCTGTCCATCCGCACAATGTCGCCCGTGCGGAGCCAGGTTTTTCCGGCTGCATCTTTAACCAACACCTTGCTGGTCTGCTCCGGATTCGCGTAATAACCCGCCATCACCTGCGGCCCATTAATCAGCAATTCACCCGGCTCGCCGATCGGCATCTCACGCATCGGGTCATCGAAATCGACAACGCGCACATGCGTATCCGGCAGCGGCAATCCAATCGATCCTGCGCGAATCAGATCAGGCAGACATGCATGCGTCACCGGCGAGGCTTCGGTCAAACCATATCCCTCGATGACCTTCGCGCCGGTCAATCGCTCGAACCGCTCTGCAGTGGCGCGAGGCAGCGGAGCCGCGCCGCTGATGCACAGCCGAAGCCCTTCGATGATTGATTGCTTATCGCCGTTGATCGGCTGCTCTTTTTCCAGCAGATCGCTGATGGCATTGCAGATCGCCGGCACGATCGGGCAGGCGGTGGGGTGGTGCCGGCGCAGCAGATCGAGCATGTCGCGCGCGTTGAAGCGCGTCATCAGCACGATAGACCCGGCATTAAAGACCGGCGTGGTCAGACAAAGCGTCAAGCCATAAACATGGAACATCGGAAGGACGGCCAGCGTGCGTTCCTGTCCGACCCGCGCGCCCATCCACGCACTGACCTGCGTCGCATTCGCCAGCAAGCTTCGATGCGTGAGCATTGCGAGCTTGAGGGAGCCGGTCGTCCCACCGGTCGGTTGGAGCACCGCCAATGAATCGGCACTTCCCATCACCGTCGGCGGGCGCGCCGGTGCTTCTGCCAGGAGCTCTGCTAAATGAAGGTTCTCAGCGACGTCTTCATGCCCATCGCGGTTGTGCCAGAGTTTCCAGTGATATCCCAGCCGCTTGAGCATCGGCTGATAGCACTGCAGCGAAACCCAGATGAAATGGCGCACCGTCGAATGCGTCGCCGCTTCGTGAAGCGCGGCAGCCAGCAAATCGAGCCCAATGGCCACTTTCGGCGTGGTCATCGACAACACTTGCCGAAGATCATCGCGCCCCATTAGCGGTCCGACATTCACCACCACCGCGCCCAGTTTCTGAATCGCGAAAAAGCTGATGGCATACTCAGGACAGTTCGGCAGCGCCAGCACGACTCGATCGCCATGCCGCACGCCCATCGCGGCCAATCCACCGGCCATGCGATTGGCCGACGCGAGGAATTCCTGATAAGTCCATTGACGATCGTTATAGATGAGGGCAGGAGAATCGCCGAAGCGGTCGGCGGTTTGATCGAGAATTCGGCCGAGCGTGCAGGAAGGATAAACCAGGAAGCGCGGGATGCGGGCTTGGCGGAAATGCTTGATCCAAGGCGGCTCCGCGGGGTGGCGGGCGGCTTCAACGCCAATTTGCTGCGAAACGGAACCGGCTCCGGGAGGCGGTGATTTCTCGCCGCCGCTCCACCATTGCCGGACCGTCACGATGGGGTGAATCATAAGGGCCTCGCCTGTCAGCTCAGCACACCTCCCCAGGCGGACGCCTCCACTCCCGGCGCTAGCTCCTTCGAGTTCTCCTTCACTTTGCCATTCCTGCTCAATCCATTGCGATGCACGAAGCGCTCGATGATCGGCACGATGCGCTCCGGCTCGTCCACCAGCGGGTTGTGGCCCGCGCCTTCGATCAACCTGAAGGTGCTGCCAGCGATCATGTCCGCCATTTTTCGGGCGTAGCAGCCCGGGATAATCGGATCATATTCGCCGGCCAGCACCAGTGTCGGTGCAGTGATGCGGTATTCCTCCGGAACAAACTCGCTGCGCGCCAAACAGCGAAGTTGCGCGCCGATCGCGCGACGATCTATTTTACGCGCGCATTTGTCGGCAATCCGCCTTTCAAACAGCTCTGGATGAGCGTCGTGAAATTCCGGAGAAGTCGCAAGCAATTCCATCATTCGCGAGAACGTTTCCGTGTTGAAGTGTCGCAATCCGTGGGCCAACAGCAGAGACATTTGCCGCAGATAAGGCGTGAAGAAATGCGAGCAGGAAATCAGGATTAGATTGTCCACACGCTCTGGAAAATCCATCGCAAAACGCTGTGCAATGATACCGCCCAGCGACACGCCCAGCACGTGTGCACGATCGAGCTGCAATGCGTCCAGAAGCTCGACGATGTCAGTCGAATAGTCGCGGAGCGTGTGCGGATGTCGACGGCCAACCGATCGGCCGATGCCGCGATTATCGAATCCGATGCAGCAAAAGTGTTCAGAGAGAAGGGGTGTTGCGGGATCCCAGAGGCGGCAGGTCGTTGCGAGGCCGGGTATCAACAGCAGCGGCTCGCCGTCGCCAAGAAGCTCGTAATAGCAGCGGACATCACTCAACTCCGTCCACGCCATTCATTCTCTCCACCTCAATTGTACGATCTGCTTGCTTCAAAAGTTTAGTGGCATTTGGATGGGATTGTGAGCCATCTCCAAAAACAGGGCGGCAGGGGGTCAAACTGGAATAACGGTGCTGGATGCACGGGAACTTCAATCCCCATCGGGGCCTAAGAGAAACGGTGTTTTTCGGAATTTAGCCCCGCAGCACTGGACAACTTGCGCGAATTGGGTCCAATAAAACCTGTGGTAAGAGAACTTGTCTGGACGATATAGCGTTTCAGACGTGGCTCGCGGGGGCAGGCTATGGATATGCCGTCGCTGCGGGTCAATCATCGCGTTCCAGGTTTCTTGAATTGAGTAAAGGAGTACTGCCATGGCAGTTCGTAAATCACAGAAAGCCGTTGAAGTTCCTCAGGGTGCAGTGAGCACCGCCGTCCGCAACACCGCGGTTCCTCCGCGCGCCAGCGCGTCTTCGATGTCTTCCTCAGGGAAGCGTCCCGCGCCTTCGCAAGACCAGATCGCCCGCAAGGCCTATGAAATCTGGCAGTCGGGCAAGGGCGGCAGCCAGGATGACAATTGGTATCGTGCCGAGCGCGAGCTGCGCGGCTACTAAGCTGTCGCGGTTTGAAAATCGCATTTAATTTGGATCAAAGCCGGACGACGGTTGCAAACGTCGTCCGGCCTATTTTTGCGCGAATTTTCCCGAACAATTGCCATTCGGCCGGCTTACAATGTCCTATATGGCCGATGTGGCGCACTCGATAGAAGATCTATCAGCGGTCCCGCTATTTCCGCTGCCCAATGTGGTCCTGTTTCCGCGCGCCGTCCTGCCGCTGCATATCTTCGAGGAACGCTACAAGCAGATGATGGCCGATGCGCTGCGCGGCCCGCGACTGATTGCGATGGCGCTGCTCAAGCCCGGCTGGGAAAAGGATTATTACCAGCGGCCCGCCATCGATCCGATCGTCTGCGTCGGCTCAATTCTCACCCACGAAAGACTTCCCGACGGAAAATATAATCTGCTGCTTCAAGGCGTCTGCCGGGCTCGCGTCTCGCGCGAACTCCAGCATGAAACGCCTTATCGGCTCGCGGAACTCACGCGTCTCGAAGAGCGCCCCGCGCCGACTTCTGAATTGGCCGAAGAGCGCCGCCGGCTGATTTCGATTTTTGAGCATGGCACGCTGCTGGCCACCGTCATCGGCCGCCAATTCCGCGAGCTTCTCAGCACGCCACTTCCCACCTCCGACATCGCTGATTTAATCGCCTTCAAATTCCTGGAAGATGTCCGGCTCCAGCAGTCGCTTCTGTCCGAATGCGATGTGCTCTCGCGCGTGCGAAGAATCATCGAGGCCTTCGAAACCAATCGCCCCGCCCTCGAACCCGTCGCCGCCGTTGCAGCTAAGCCCAGCATGAATTGAATCGGTGCCTCTCCGTCGCAAACCTCCCGCCCCTTTGCGTTTCGTTGCGATTTGACCACAATATTCGGCTGTTGCGCGCATGTGGTATTTCGCATACGGATCGAATCTCAACGCCCGGGCGGTTTCCGAATGGTGTCGTCACTTCGGGCATCGGCCACCGGCCCTGAAGGGCGGCAAGCCTGCCGTCCTCGATAATTATCGCCTGGGTTTTCCCATCTATAATGAATACTGGGGCGGCGGCACCGCCGACATCGTCTACGATCCCGGCAAATATGTGATGGGCGTGCTGTTCGATTTCACGGAAGCCGAAATCGCGATCCTCGACCAGAAGGTCGCCCGCAAGGTCGATTCCGCGGGCCGGGAGCATGGCGTCTATAAGCGCATCGAAGTGCGCATTTCCCCGCTGGGCAAAGGTGAGCCGGTCAAGGCCATCACCTATCAAGGCGTCAACGCCGACCGCTATCACGTTCCGCCGACGCAGCATTACATGGAGCTTCTGATCCAGGGCGCCTACGCCCACGGCCTATCGATGATGTGGATCTCTTATCTGCAAAGCTTCAGCACCCACACCGGCCGCAAACCCCGCCCGCCGGGCACGGGGGACGCGGCGCCGAAGTTGTAAGAGGGTGAGAAGAGCCTGTTGCTGTAAACCGAACTCCGATGTTTCCTCAAGAAGTTACGTAAAGAGTAAGCGGTTTGGTTAGCAGTCCGTTTACTGCCGGCATTTCGCTCGTGGCTGCTTCGCCTTCATGCTTTGTGGCGCACCTCGGATAATCAAGGCCGTTGGCCGAGTGAACGGAGCGCTCACAGCGCTCCAAACTGCCTATAACCCTGTAATCCCGCGGCAAAGAGGCCAAAGTCGGTGGCATCGGTTGTAGTGGCGTTGTAGTCATAGTTGCCAAAGGCCCATCCAGTCCCCGCGTTGGATTTGCCGGCGGCGTACAAGCCGAAGTCGGTGGCATCGACAACGCCATTGAGGTCACTGTCGCCGTAATAGGTGAACTTCACCATCACTTCGTTCAGGTCGGATGTGTTAACACCATCGAAGCTGGTTGCACCGATGTCGTTGTTGTCCATCCAGCCCAGGGCACGGGTGCCGGAGCCGAAGTAGGCGTCGTAGCTGGCGGCAGAGGAGTTGATGCCAGCCGTATCAAAGCCACCGCCATCAAAGCCGCTGGCCAGGAGGCCAGAGACCAGGTTCCTTGCGGCTGTCTCGTTGGCCGAGGCATAGTGGAGGATCAGGTCATTGTCGCCCAGGTCAAGGATCCCGCCAGTGGCAATATTCAAGCCGCCTGCGTCTATTACAGCGACTGTGCGGTTGGCGTGGTTGGAGTAGTCACCGAGCGTCGCGGAGCTTTGGGCGATGGCCATCTTTGCGCCGGATGCGATGTTCAGGCGGGAGAAGTTAACTTGCCGAATGCCAGCCCCGGAATTAACTGCCAAATTGACGATCCCGCTACTGGCATTGACCGTCAGAATTGGGTTGGCGCCGGAACCGATGGTAAGAGTTTGGATTCCGCCTCCGCTTCCGGTGGTATCAATCGAAACAGCCGCCGATCCATCCAAACCGATCGCGTCATTCGACGTGCCGGTGTTGACGGTAACCGGGACGGTTCCAGCAATGGTGATAGCATCATTTCCACCCCCGTCCCCATAAATGATTGCGTTGACATTTGCGGCAGAAATTGACGTATTGTCACACACAACTTGTCCTGACGTAGCATTGATAGATACGGTGTTTGCCGCCGGCGTGCCAATCACACTCAAGGTCGTACCCGCGCCTCCGCCGGTGAAAGAGAAACTCATCCCCGGCGAAGTAACAAGTCCGAGGCTATTGTCAACCGTCAGAAGGTCAACGCCACCGGAACCGCCATCAACCGCGATTGACCAGATTGCCGCCAGGGGGACTTTTCTATAGGTTGCTGGTGCGCCCGACAAGGTTTGCCATATATCCAGATCGGTTCCATCAGGATTCAATTTCAGATTGAAGGTGTCGTCGCCTGAGGATCCACTGAGGATCAGGGCGCTTCGTTGCGCATCACCAAAGTCGATCCCGGGAACAACTTGACCGGCCGTCAATGTTATACTTCTTGCGGCTGCTCCAGCCGGAGCTGTCTGCACATATCCCGGCGGCGGAAGTTGCCGAATCGACCACGTTCCCGCCGGCACATTACTAAGCGTGTAGGTTCCATCCGGCGCCGTAACGGCGGAAATCTCTCCACTGTTAAGCGTACCATCGCCGTTGGTGTCCACGAATACTGTTGACAAATAAACGCCGCTTTCGCCAACCTCACGATTGCCGTCAAGATTTGCATCGTTGTAGACGGTACCCGAAATCTGCCCAAATGCGACGTTTGGTTTACTCACTGTCGCACTCTTGGATCCTGAGGCGGAGGCGCCTCCGTTGTCGGTCACTGTGACAGAAATGAGCCACGAGCCACTTGAGGCATAAGTGTGGGTTCCGTAGATCTGCCAACCGCCGCCGGATCGCGCTGCGATTGTTGCGCTTGAAGTCGACCCGTCTGCCCAGTTCACAACGGCCGAATAGTTAGCGGATATCGCCGTTGGATCGGCATCGGTGAAATTGGCAATCGCTGCAGTGAACTGCACCCCGGCTACAGGGTTGACGGTGTTCATCGTGATCGCGAGAGGCGCATCGGTCACAGTTACATTTTCAGTGAGTACAGCTTTCGTTCCGCCGGGCCCCAGTACAGTGATCTTTAGGGAATGAACCCCCACACCGTGGAAAGGATGCACACCGGAAATGTCGAAGCCTCCACTTGAATTGGCCGCAACCGTGCCCGCGCCCGACGTGCCATCGCCCCAGTCAATGGTCGCGGTGAAACTGCCGGCAGTAACGGGCGTCCCGATGTCATCGACGTCCGCCAAGGTCGCGAGTGTCACACGGGATGACTGACCTTCGGCGACTGAAACGTTAGCCGGCTTGAGATTAAGCGGCGTATTGATCAGGACACCGACTGAACCATTTCCCAGATATTGGGTGCCGGCGATATCGATTCTTCCATCACCGTTCAGATCAGCCAGGGTAACTTGCGCTGCGTTGAGATCGGAGAATTGTAGATCCGGAAGAAACGTTCCATCCCCCACGCCAGGCCGGACATCTACAACACTATTCGACCAATCGGCGAACACCAGGTCCAGGGTTCCATCGCCGTTGACGTCGGCAGTCCGCAAATTAGGTTCCGGCCTTTGTACGCCGACGGGAATTGACGGATTCAGTTGATCAGTTATCACGGGCCTGAAAACACCTGAGCCATTGTTTAGAAAAACGCCCAGTGTATTGTTGTAGCCATCAGCGACTGCGACGTCCGGCTTCTGGTCTCCATTGAAGTCACCGGTGACGAGGTCGAACCTTTTCAGGCCTGTTCCAAACGAATAATCCACGGGCGCAGCGAAAGTGCCATCGCCATTTCCGAAAAGAACACTGATTTGCGACGTATCGAGATCGGTAACAACCAAATCACGGTTCCCATCGCCATTGAAATCCTCCGCTCCGAGTCCCGCGTGGCCGGAGGTTCCTACGGGCATGCTCATAGCGGAGAAGGTGCCATCCCCATGCCCCAGCAGCACCGTAAGCACGGACAACTGGGTATCGGAAACTACCAAATCAGGAATATTGTCCTTATTCAAGTCAGTAACCAGGATCTGGCCAATCGCGCTGGCGATATAGTGGGCGAATGGTTGAAAACCACCTTTGGCGTCACTCAACAGGATGTCCAGGCGATAATCACCGGTATTCGGATCCTGGTAGGAAAGTGCTAAATCGCTCTTCCCGTCGTGGTTGAAGTCCGCTGTGGCCAACCCATATATGTTAATCGGACCTTTGAGAGTTGTAGTGACCGGCTGGCCAAATACTCCAAATCCATTATTTGGATAAGCCACGACTGTGTTCTGATAGACCGAAAGAAGATCGATTGCGCCATCGCCATTAAAGTCTCCGCTCACAATACCGCCGAGCGTAATGGGGGACGTATATTGGACGGCAGGCAGGAATTGGGTTGTGTCTACCACAAACGCCGTGGATGTTGCGACCAGATCTGCCCCATAATCCTGAATCGTTGTATTGATGGTATACTTTCCATGCTCGGCATAGGTATGGCTGCCGTTCACGTTGAAAGTGCCTGCCGCCGAACCGGCAACTGCCTTAACAGTGCTTGTCGTTCCATCACCCCAGTCGATAACAACATAATATTGCGACGCAGTGGCCGAGAAGTCTGGATCGGTAAAGGTAGCCAGGGTTGTCGTTCCGCCTGAAGCTCCTTCAGTTGTTCGGATATTATTGGTGGCCGAAAGCGTCAGCGGATAGTCAATCATCGCCGTCGTCACCGTGTCCACTGCGGTATCACCTGGACGCTGCACCGTCACGACAACGGGATAGCGGTTCTCACCGCTGTAAGCGTGGGAACCCGTGACGGCAAAACCATTGCCCGACGCGACCACTGCGCCGGGACTTGAAGTGTTATCGCCCCAGTTAATTGTGGCTGTATAATTGCCGGCAGTATAACCGCCCTGAGGATCAACGAATGTGGCGAAGGTTCCACTTGCTGTTTTAGTGGAAGGCGTAATGCTCGGAGTGCCGGGCGCGATCATCACCAGTCGTGACAGGTTGACCCGACCTATGATGTCTGCCCCCATTTCGGTAAACCAGATGTTTCCATCAGCACCGGCGGCAATGCCGTAGGGCAAGCTTGTGCCACTGCTGCTGTTACCCGGCATTGCCGAGACGTGCGTTGGAGCTTTGACTTCCTGAACCGCGCCAGCTGTCGTAATCCGCCCAACGCCGTTCCCATATCGGTCTGTGAACCAGACCGCGCCGTCGGTCCCGGCAATAATCGATAACGGACTGCCATTGGTGGGAACCGCAAATGTTGTTGCAACCCCTGACGGTGTAACTCGGCCAATGCGATTCCCGGTCGGTTCGGTAAACCAAACGTTTCCGTCAGGACCCGCGGTAATGGCAAATGGATCCACCGACGGGTTGTAGTCCGAGTCGAGCGGAAACTGGGTGACGTGACCCGTGGGCGTGATGCGCGCGATGGAGGAAATCGGACTCGCGCCACCGGGACTTGGCAGAGTCACCCAGAAATTGCCATCGGGACCCAGCGTCATCGCTCCGGCGCCGCCAATCGTTGAATCGAGCGGAGCCACCGAAAATGTGCCGCCCGATGTCACTGATGCGAGGTCCAGCGATTTGGTTCCGTCGGTCGAGGAGACCAGGAACCACACGTTTCCGTCCGGCCCCCGCGCTAAAGTAAAGGCAGGACCCGGAAGTGAGAAACTGCTGGTGTTTCCGCTTGCGTCCATTCTTCCAAGTTGGAGTCCAGGTTCGACAAACCATGCATTTCCCGCCGAATCTGAGGCCAGAGGTATTGACTCAGCGGCAGTAGTCGCGATCGGGTATAAAGCCACCGAGCCGTCGGTGCCGAGCAGACCAAGGCTGTCGGTATCATTGTCTTGAGTGGATCGCAGATGGGAAAACCAGATTTTCCCCGACGGGCCGGGAACCATGACGCCAGGCCATCCGCCCAGTCCTGCCGAAAACTCGTCGACCATCACGGGCGGCGGAGGCGCATCTTGCACGAACGCCTGGTTGGCCTGGGTTATCGAGTTGTTCCGATCGTCATTGATCGTGACGGTGATGTTATACGTCCCGTTGTTGGGATAATTATGCGTGCCGGTGACCATCAACTGCCCCGGGACATTCGAAGGATCCGGCACGATCGTTCCCGAAGTGGTGAAGCCGTCGCCCCATACAATCGTCGCGGTAAAGCTGCTGGCGGGGCGATCAAGGCTGTCCAGAAATTTCGCAACCGTCGCCCCGACCGATTTGTATGATGTTACATTGGGGGTCCGATCAGGTTGTGGAACCAGGGGTTCATCGATGACGATCTCGAGCGAGCCGCTGTCGTGCGGTTCGATCGTATCTGAAAGCCCGTCGCCATTGAGATCGGCAATCGCAACATCGCGCCCGAAGCCACCCGGACTCGTGAACGGATAATAGCCGATGACCAATTCCCCCGACGCCTGTCCAAACGTTCCATCGCCTTTGCCAGGAAGAATGCCGACATTTTCGACATTTATATCCGTGTTGCCGTCGGCGTCGAAATTACCTGGTTCCACGGACACCGGATCGCTGTAAACCATGTCGGTCTCGGGACCAAACGTGCCATTGCCATTGCCGAGTCGAACGTTGACTTTGTCCGATGAAGTAACCAGATCGATTTTATTGTCGTGGTTTAAATCGGTGAGTGCGCAGTTGAAATGACCGCCGCTGCCTGCACTGACACTGGACAGGTTGAATCCACCGCTGCCGTTAGACAGCAGCAGGTCTATGATCGGACTGCTAACGCTCGTCACTACGATGTCCTGCACACCATCAGTGTTGAGATCCGCGGTGTTCAGCGAGTACGGGGAATAGGCAAGTGGGATTGTTGCAGACAGCGCAAAGGTTCCATCTCCAAGTCCGCGCAGGACCGTAACGGAATTGCCGGTGCTGTTGGCGGTGATCAGATCAAGTTTGCCATCGCCTGTGACGTCCGCAGTGCTGATCCAGACGGGATTGGCGCCCACAGCGTACGAAGTAGCCGGTTGAAAAGTGCCATCACCATTTCCAAATGCAACCTCAGCGACGTTTGCGCCCCCAACCGCAATCGCCAGATCCGGTTTTCCATCACCATTGAAATCGGCGACCGTTATTCCGTTTGCGCTCCCCGGCGTCGGATAATTTGATTTAAGAGCGAAGTTCGCACCACCACTGCCCAGATGAACGCTCACATTGTCGTTGGCGCCGGTTGCCACGATCAAATCTGGATGACCGTCGTTGTTCAAATCCTGCACGACTGGAGCATGAACATCGGTGGGCGTCGAATACTTATAAAACTGCCCTGCGTATTCCGCCGAGAGCAGGATGCGGCTCTCGAGCGCTTCGGTCACCGCCGCAGCAGCGCGATTGAGCAATTTGCGTCGAGGAGTCGGATGCGAGGCGCGTTGCCGGAGTGAAAAAAAATCTTCGTTGCCATGGATACGTTTCATGTTGAGTTCCTCCACAACCGTTTCGGTCCCTGCTTAAGGAAATGGCCGTCCGCAATGTATATGTTGCGATCACAACTAATGCGATGCAGAACATGATCGCTCGTGCTTCTTCGTTCGTGCAAGGGAAAGGAATGCCCCCCCTCAAGGCGAACAACGGTTGCTGATTTCTAAACCAGCGGGTGCAGAATTGCAACGAAATTCATTGGCTCGAATATGGATAGCGATCGATCTCTTTTCGCAGCCTCCGGTCCTCATCAAGAGACATGTTCAGCTCTCGGCCAAAAAGCCAAAAAGTGCCGCGTTTTATTAAATTTGATGGCACCCTCTCGACGAGCTCAAAGACGATTCTCAATCGTTCGAGATTTTGTTTCGGAGCGCGAAATTCGGCTGGCGCCGAACACCAATTTCCTCGGCAGGGCAGTAGCCGAATTGAGGAAGGATGACCGGTGCGGATGCCGCCATGCAGGCTTAATTGTATGTAATCCTACATATTCTTCGCGGCACCTCACAACGCCCCAAACTGCCGATACCCCTGCAATCCCGCAGCGAAGAGGCCAAAGTCGGTGGCATCGGCAGTGGTGGAGTTGTAGTCATAGTTGCCGAACGCCCAGCCGGTGCCGGCGTTGGATTTGCCGGCGGCAAACAAGCCAAAGTCGGTGGCATCGACGGTGCCGCTCAGGTCACTGTCACCGTAATAGGTGAACTTAATCATCACTTCGTTAAGGTCGGATGTGTTAACACCATCGAAGGTAGTGGCACCGATGTCATTATTGTCCATCCAGCCCAAAGCGCGGGTACCGGAGCCGAAGTTGGCATCGTAGGAGGCTTCGGAGCTGTTGATGCCGGCGGTATCGAAGGCGCCGCCATCAAAGCCGCTGGCAAGCGAGCCGGAGACCAGGTTCCTTGCGGACGTTTCATTGGCCGAGAGGTAGTGGAGGATCAGGTCATTGTCGCCCATGTCCAGTGTGCCGCCGGAGGAGATATTCAATCCACCAGCGTCAATCACAGCGACATTGCGATTGGCGTGATGAGAATAATCGCCGAGGGTGGCGCTGGAGTTGGCGAAGACCACCTTGGCACCAGAAGAGATGTTGATCGCGGCAAAGGCCAGTTGCTGGACTCCGGTGCCGGAGTTGGCGGGGATGATGGTGGTGCCGGCGGTGGCATTGATGGTGGTCTTACCCGTGCTGGCGGTGGTGATGTTTAGCTTCGAAGTGGTGTTGTTGGTAATGGTGTCGTTCCCGCCATTTTCGGCATAGGAAGCTTTTGTCACCAGGGAGCTGTTGTACATCCGGCTCGCACCATTGAAATTGACGGCGAAGATGCCAGCATTAACGCTGAAATTGGCGATGTCATTTCCACTGGTGCCGGTCAGGGATAAGGTGCCGCCGCTGAGGACCGGAGCATTGTATACCATGATATTTAAGGGCGCAGCGGATACTGCCCCATCAGCACTATTGGCCAGTGCACTGATGGCAAAAGGAGCCGCGCCTGAGGCGAGGCTGAAAGCATGGAGAACGGAGGACGGACTGCCCGTAACCGTTTGAGGTGCTGTTCCATCGCCCCAATTAATGATCCAGGACGTTGCAGGGTGCAGACCGCTGAAGGCGAGGTTTAACGCGTAGCTGTCACCCGTGAAAAGCGGCGTCGGAAGCGCGGTCGCCGAGGCAATGTCTTGCTCCTCGCCGAATCTGATTCCCGTCACGGTCTGTCCAGCCGTCGCTGAAACGATCCGGCCACTGTTGCTTGAAGGAAGTGTCTGTCCCCAGCCAGACACGGGAATAGCACGGACGGTGTAACTTCCCGACGGAAGCCCGGTGAAGCTGTAGTTGCCGCTGGCATTGGTATTCGCGAGCACATCGCCTACGTCGAGGATGCCGTCATTATTTATGTCAAGATAGACCTGCCAACTTGAAACGCCGGATTCTCCGCTGTCCATGACACCGTTTCCATTTAAGTCACTGAAGACGGTGCCGGAAATGGTGGCCGAAACGGCGATTTGTGCGGTGTCGTTGATCGGCGCGCTCAATGGTGTGGCGTAAAGAACGGTGACATAGACATTACTGACCAGGCTCGAATAGACGGTTTGGGAATCGGTGACCGTGACGACCGGGAAGTAGGTTCCATGGACGGCATACACGTGGGAGCCAGTGACGGCGAAGCTTCCGGCGCTGCCGCTCACTGTTCCAGGACTAGTCGTGCCATCGCCCCAGTTGATGGAAGCGTTGAAGTCGCCGGCAACAGCGCCTACTGCTCCACCCGTGAAGGTCCCGACGGAGATGTTGTTCAGCGCTGCACCTTCCTGGCCGTTGATAACTACCGGAGTGACGTTGATGGAATCCAGAGCGTTGATGACTTTGGCATATTCGGTGGTGTAGTTAACGGGCGGCTGACCCGCGACCGCCAGCGAACTAGACGAGACATTGGAGTTGGTAACGGGCGTGAAAAATGCATTGGCGATGAGCGTATCGAGGCCCGGACCGCTATTGACGCTGATGGCAGTCAAGCTAGTGGGCGTGTTGGGATTGTCGAGCGTAATGGTGTCATCGCCTGATGCGCTATTAATCGTGAGTGTGGTTTTGTTGATAAATTCGATCGGCTCATAGCTGTCCACGCCAACCTGGCCCCAAGCCGTGTCCACAATGTTGGAGAGGAAGTTGGCCAGGCTGTTGTAACCGTTGGAGTAATTCACCGTGTTGTTGGCAGATGTGCCGCTGACGCTCAACGGGCCGGCCACACTGTCAAAGATCGGAGCGAGGTTCACAAAATTGATCGATTCGGTGCCGCCGGCAAAGACAAGCGTGTCGGCACCGGCACCAATCTGGACGCCGGGGATGCAAGTGTCTGTGGTTTCGGTACCGCCGATCAGGCTGAGCGCATTAAAGCCACCGCCGCCGTCGTAGGTGATCGGAATCATCACCGCTCCATTGGTGCTGTTCACGGTGAGATTGTCGTTTCCGTTCGAACCGTCGATCGACAGAGCTGTGACGTCGGCCGTAACCAGACTGATGGTTTGCAGCAGGTTGACTTGAACGCTAGTGGTGGAACCTCCAGTGGAAGCCGCCACGATGTTATTCGCGCCGACAGCGCCATTGACGGTGACGGTATTGGCACCGCCCAATGGGTCGAGGCTAAGGCTGCCAGCAGTAGTGGCGATGTTGGAGAAGTTGAAGATTGTATTGGCGCCTGAATTGGTAAGGGTGGCTGCGCTCGCGGCAGTGGGCGTGACCGCAATAGAATCGTTCCCGCTGGTTGCGGTGACTGCGACGCTGGCCGCACCCGCGGCAACGTTGGCGTTTGCAATGCCGCTGAATTCGACTGAACTCGAACCCGATTGGCCGATCGTCTGTGCACCCAGATTGACGGAAATGGCCGCCCCGCTGCCGTTGAAGTTGAGCACGCCGCTGGAAGAGGGATCGCCTTCCACGATGACGCCAATGCCGCCGTTGCCGGATAGATTCTGATTGCCGGCAATGTTGAATGTATCGACGCCCCCGAGGCCCGCCAACGTGAGGCTTATGATGGACGCGGTGCTGACTGGGATCTGATCGTTGAGATTCACCTGCCCACTTGCATTGACCGTGAAGGTGTCGTTCAAATCGCTCCCGTTATAGATTAGATTGTCAAACTGACCCACGTCTGTGAATAACAGGTTTCCGGTAATGCCAAGCTTGCTGAAATCAACGGGTACGCCAGTGGGATTGACCCCGCCGGGTCGATTATGGAAGTCCACATGGCCGGAATCGAATTGAGTGCCGGGCGTCAGGACTTCCCTTTGGCCTGTGGAGAGATTTGACGTGCTAATGGTCAGGGAATCGCCCGCGCCGCCCGACCCGCCGTTTTGACCATTAATGTTTAAAGCGCCCATGCCGGTGAAATTCACGGTGGGTAGGCCGGTATCGACCACTGAACCGGTGTCACTGGTGGTTGTTGCCGGCGAATAGGTGAATGCGTCGGTTGCGTTAACCCTGCCGCTGACGATAAGCGTATCGCCCGCCGTGGCATCGCCGCCGTTCACGGTAATCGTTCCGGTCATTCCCGCAGGCACGGCGGGATTATTAAGGTCAATGGTGTCGGTCCCGGCAAGCGTGTTAATGACAAGATTCGTCTTGTTGTTGAACTCATAGGTTTCCAGATTGTCGATGCTGACAAGGCCCGTGGTGCCGACGAAGCTGCCGCCGCCGGGACCCTGTTTGTAGTTGATCGCGTTGCTAGCGTTGGTACCGTTGACGGTCGCCGTCGCTGAGGTGACGTTGTCCAGAACAGGCTCGATGTTGGTCGCGGCGATGGTTCCGGTGACGCCGGCTGTGGTGAGGGTGAATGTGCCGCCTCCGGGGCCGGGCGTGTAAGCCGTGCTGCCTGGAGCACTGCCGTCCACGGCCAGTGTGTCAAATCCATCACCGCCGTCGTATGCAATTCCCTGGGCCGGTATCGGATTGCCGTTGCTGTCATCGACCGTGAAAACGTCGTTCCCAACCAACCCGCTAACCTGGATCTGGTTCACGCTGACGGCGGCGGGGGTTGCCTGAAGTGCGCCATTGACCGACACATCGAGCAGGGTGTTATCGTTGCCGTCAACGGCCAGAGCGATCTGATCATTGCCGCTGGTGCCATTGACCGTAAGTACTCCACTCTGCAGCGAGACCGAAAGCATCGTTCGCGTCTCAAGCTGCTCCATCACCGTGTGCGCCGCCTCTCGAAGGGCGAAGCGGCGCCTGTCGGTATTTTCGCGTTTAAGCGCACGAGTAGATTGCTTGCGTGATGACGCAAAGTCGAACAACCGCATTTTGGTCTCCTCGCTCAGTGGGCAAATGGAGCAGATGGGAGAAGAAGCGACGGCCTTCTTCCGCAAGAATTTGATTTTGTCACTTCGGCAACCGCAAGTCAATCCATTTTGTTAGAAGGTTTCAGATCGCCAGCGGATCGATCGGTGCCTGTAACGCACTCGATTCGATCAGCTCAGGCTACACACGCGCTTACTGTCGCGCGGGGTCCTTCCGGCGATGCAACATCCCGATTGCACCATAAAAAAGGTGCAATATCGTGCATTAAGTTGCTTGGGATGAGTAGCTCACATTTCGCGGTCCGGTCGAGTGGCGGTTATAGTTCTATCCACGTAGCAATTGGGCGATGCTCGCTCGATCGAGCTTTTGTTCCGGAGCGCGGCGATGGATGGAGTGGCGATGATGTTGGCGGTGGCGTGGTGGCCGGGGCATGCGATGCCGTTGATGATTGGCGTGTTGTGCGTGATGGCGATCTCGTATCGCTATTACAGCGCGTTCCTGGCGGCAAAGGTCGCGGCGCTGGATGACATGCGGCAGACGCCGGCTTATCGCCTGGAGGATGGGAAGAATTATGAGCCGACCAACAAATGGGTGCTGTTTGGCCATCACTTCGCGGCGATCAGCGGCGCGGGACCGCTGATTGGGCCGGTGCTGGCGGCGCAATTTGGATATCTTCCAGGCCTGCTGTGGATTGTGATCGGCGTCTGCCTGGGCGGGGCGGTGCAGGATTTTCTGGTGCTGGGGGCGAGCGTCAGGAGAAATGGAAAATCGCTTGCGGAAATCGCTCGCGATGATATTGGCAAATTTGCGGGAGGGGCGGCAGCCGTCGCGATTCTTTTCATTCTGGTGATCGCACTGGCGGGATTAGGGAAAGTAGTCGTCAATGCGCTGGGTGGGGATCGCGTGAAATACCCGGCAAGCAGCACGCTGGCGCTGCCGACGGGGATGACAACTCTATCGCGCAATATCCATGGCAATTATGACATTCCCGCAGGATCGACCTTGCGGTGGGGACACGATAGCTCGATGCAGTTCAGCGAGCCGTTTGAAGTGAGGTCGCCGAGCGATTTGCATTTTCAAGATGGCGCAGCGATCTGGCCGGCGGGGGCATATCGGCTGGTGCCAGGCAGCGCGTGGGGGACCTTTACCATCGCGTGCACGATTCCGATCGCGCTGTTCATCGGGCTGTATATGTATCGCCTGCGGCCGGGGCGCGTCATCGAGGCTTCAGTCATTGGCGGGCTTCTCACCATCGGTGCAACGTTTCTGGGCGGATGGGTGGCGGAGCAGAGTTTCGGGCAGATCTTCAATCTCAGCGCTTCGACCGTCACCTGGACGATGGCGGTTTACGGATTCGTGGCGGCGGTGCTGCCGATCTGGGTGCTGCTCTGTCCGCGCGATTATCTGAGCAGCTTTTTAAAGATCGGCACGATCGCGATTCTCGTGGGCGGCACGATCCTGGCCAATCCGAAGCTGGAAGCGCCGGTGATCAATCATGTCTTTCTTACCGGCGGCCCCGCGGTGGCAGGGAATATTTTTCCGTTCTTATTCATCACGATTATGTGCGGCGCGATCAGCGGATTTCATGCGCTGGTCAGCAGCGGCACGACGCCGAAGATGATCCGCCGCGAGAGTGATGCGCGTATGATCGGCTATGGCGCGATGCTGATGGAAGGGCTGGTTGGAGTCGTCGCTTTGATGTCGGCCGCGACGCTGCCATCGGCTGACTATTACGCGATGAATACCGACCTGGAAAAGGTACCGGCCTTTCATCAACGCATTCTGGAAGTGGGCGGCGCAGGAGGAGTCGATCACATCGCCCAATGGGAACAAAACACGCGCGAATCGCTCCGCGGCCGCACCGGTGGGGCGGTGACATTGGCAGTCGGCATGGCCCATATTTTCGACCAGGCAGCAGATCGACTTGGGACAGCCGGGCAATCCTCGCTGCGGGCGATGTGGAAGTACTGGTATCACTTCGCGATCATGTTCGAGGCGCTGTTTATCCTCACTACGATCGACGCCGGCACGCGCATCGGGCGGTTCATGCTGCAGGAAGTGGCGGGGCGGATGATCCATCCGAAACTCGGCCAGGCCGTCTGGTGGCCCTCCGCCTGGATCAGCACCGCGCTGATCGTTCTTGGTTGGGTTTACTTCATTCGCTCTTCAAGCATGGCCACCATCTGGCCGATGTTCGGGATCGCCAATCAGATGTTGGCCGTCATCGCACTGGCAATCGTCAGCGCCTATCTGGCTAATGAAGGGCGCGTGAAATATGTCTGGGTGACGGCGTTGCCCATGGCGGTGGTGATACTCACGACCACGACGGCCGGGATTGAGATGCTCGTGACGCAGTTCAACACGATCGCCGCGCAGCTTCATGGCGCTTCGCATGCGTTACTGATTGACGCGATCGTGCGGGCGGCGCTGATCGTCGCGATGCTGGCGTGTGCATTCATTATTGTCGCCACCGCCGCGCGAAAGGTGCTCGCAGCGATGAAAGCGGAGCAATCCGAGGATGGATCCCTGGCGCTACCGGCTGCCCGGTAAGCGCCAGGGTCCACCACACGACCCCCGGCGGAGAAAAACCCTCAGCCGCGTTACAGCAACAATTGGAACTGCGCCCGCACGACCACTTCGTTGTGATGATTGTCGGCCAGCACACCGGTGCCGTCGTCGTTGGCGGGGAAGCCGTTGGGAAGATACGTGACGTCGCCGGTAAGCTTGGCATTGTGGCCAAAGAGGAAGTAGTTCACGCCGGCGCGGATCGCATGAACATGCGTGACACTTCCAGCGGCAAGCTCATTGTGATCGAAATTGAGATATTCGTATTGGACGAAGGGTTCCCAATGCTTGTCGAATACGTAGCTGGCCTGGAGACGGCCGGTCCAGTCGTAGGTGTCAAAAGTCGATTTGCCGACAGTCAATTGCCGGTTGTAGCGCCCGAGATAGGCGGCATAGATCTCGAAGCCTGATTTACTCAGGAAGGTTCCATCGACGACGTGAACCAGCGCTGAGGTATGTCCCGATTCGGTGTAGTCGGCGCCGGCGCCAAAGACCAGGGTGTTGCTCTTGGTGCCCAGCGCACTCAGATGGCTATAGTCGTCCCAATCGCCAAAGGCTTTGTATTCGATTCGGCCTGCCGTGCCCCAGTCGGCGACGTTCGTGGGATAATCCTGGAAATTCTGATTGAAGCCTTTGAGACCGTCCGTGAAAGCCAGTTCACCATGCAACGCTTTGCCTTCATAAACAAGGCTCGCGCCTTTCACGAAGCCTTCACTGTTGACGAAGTAGTCATTGGTCAGCGTTCGGTCTGCGGCGACGAAAAACTTGCTGGTCAGAAGCTGCTCATGATCGACCGGATCCTTGAACTGTCCGCCGCGAATTGAAAAGGCGGTGCCAGGAAGATGGTACTTGGCCCAGGCCATTTCCAATTGCGTGGTGCCGCTCTTTCGATCGACCGCGAACTGCAGCATGTAAGTGAGGTCAGTCGTAATGACGTTGCCATCGAATCCGAACTTGAGCCGGCGGACTTCGAAACCGTTCTGCAGATCGTCGCGATTCCCTTTCTTCGCGTCCTCGCGGTAATCGGTGACGTTGCGAAACTGAAGCTGAAACCATGGGTGCAGCAGATACCGACCATCTTCGCTTTGCAGAAGGAACCTGCCGCGCGACCAGCCGGCATTGAGACTCTCGAGCTGCAGCAACTGGCTGCGCTGATCCGCATCGCGCAATACAGCATCCGACGAATTTTCCGGCTGCGGTGCAGACTGGATCGCCGCCGGCTGCGTCTGCGGCGGCTTCTGAAGCTGGGCGCGCAGCTCATTGACCTGCGCCTGCAGCGCATTGATCTGATCCAGAAGCTGCTTGGAGCTTGGCTCATCGGCGCGGGCGGCCGACGCGAGGCTCAATCCCACAGCCGCTGACAGAATGGCCAACCGATGACCCAACGATTTGAAAAGAGACACGAAAATCCTCCCGCGCGCCAAGGATGGCGCGCAAACTTATATTTGATGCCGGCCTCTCAGGACCGGTCGGTTAGCGACTTTTGGAAAAAGGGATTCGACGCGCGGCTCAGGAGTTTGCCGCGGGCGTGCTAGGAAGGTCCATCATCAACAGCGATGCGCTTCGAGCGGCTGAGCGGGAGCGGGCGGTAGAATGGGTTGACGCGCTGAGCGATGCATGCGAGGCAATTTAATATTCCTGTAACAATTGTCAACGAAAAACTACTATAATTCCTATATTTTTAATAGATATTATCCTGTGAATTCGTCTAAAGGTTTGAATTTGCTTTGCTTGTGATTGATCAATTAGTCTATTTGGGAATCATTTTTGGAGGCAAAGGTGTACATCCCATCCGCGTTTGCCGAAACCCGGTCCGATGTCTTGGCCAGGTTCATCGCTCAATACAGCTTTGGCACGCTCGTCACGTCGGATGCGCCTGGAGGATTGTGCGCCAGCCACCTGCCGCTGCTCTTTCATGCCGGCGAAGGGTCCGGGTCGGCCACCATCTTTTCGCATATGGCCAAGGCCAATCCTCAGTGGAAATTCCTTCGTCCTGAGTCCGACGTGCTTGTTATCTTCACCGGGCCGCACACTTACATTTCGCCTCGCTGGTATGAAGAAAAGGTCGCGGTGCCGACTTGGAATTACACAGCCGTCCATGCTTATGGCCGGCCGCGCCTCATCGATGATCCAACGCATGTTCGCCAGATCCTGAGCCAAACGGTGGAAAAGTATGAAGGCACGGGGTCGGGCGCATGGCGCGACAGCGACCTCCCTGAAGATTTCGTCGCGAAGATGGCGTCGGCAGTCGTTGCTTTTGCGATTGATGTGACGCGCATCGAAGGCAAGTTCAAGTTGAACCAGAATCGATCGGCAGCGGATCGGAAAGGCGTGATCGCCGCGCTCGAAGCGGCTGGCTCGGAAGATTCGCGCGCGATCGCCAGTCTCATGCGCGCCGGATTATCCGAAGCAAAACCACCGCAGCCGTGAATCCATTGCGCGGGCCATTTCCCACCGCCGCCGCCGATGTTCTAATTGTCCAAAGGAGAAACCGATCGGACATGCGGCGATGAAGTCATCTTCCATGTATCTGATACTTTTGCGCTACGGCATCGCGCTGATATCGGTCGGCGCATCGGCTGTGTTGACGCACTGGCTTTCCGGGCTTGGCGATTCAGGAATCTCCCCGCAGTTTTTCGCGGCAGTCGTGCTCAGCGCCTGGGTAGGGGGTCTGGGCCCCGGTTTATTTGCGACATTTCTATCGGGAATCGCGACGGGCTACTTGTTGCTCCATCCGCACGGCAAGTCGCTGGCCTTTTTGCGAGAAGATATTTTGCGCGTGCTGGTCTTCAGCGTCGTGGCGGTACTCACCAGTTCCCTGCATGCCGCCACACAGCGCGCCGCGCGCGAAGCGCATCGAGCGCGCCTCGCCGCCGAAAGCGCCAGCGCCGCTAAGAGCCGGTTTCTGGCGATGGTCAGCCACGAGCTGCGCACGCCGCTCGGCCCAATCGTCATGATTTCGGAAATGCTTGGTGACGACGCATCGCTTCCCGATCGGGTGCGAAAAGATATGAAGACCATCCGCCAGCATGTAAGCCTCGAGATTCGCCTGATCGAAGATCTGCTGGACCTGGCGCGCCTCGGCAGCGGCAAAATGAATCTGCATCTGGAGCCAGTGGACATCCACGAGCCATTGCAAACAGCAGTGCAGGTTTGCGAGCCCGAAGCACGTGAGAAAGGATTGGAAATTACTTTGGACCTTTGGCGCAATCCACTGATCATGAATGGCGATATCGTGCGATTGCAGCAGGTCTTCTGGAACCTCCTGCGAAACGCCATCAAGTTTTCAAATCGAGGCGGGAAGATTACCGTTCGCACCAGTTTCTCAGAAGCAGGGTCGCGAGGTCGTGAAAGGATTGTCGTGCAGGTGAATGATTCAGGCATCGGCATTGATCCCAACCGCCTGCCGGCGATTTTCGAAGCGTTTGAACAGGCCGATCGCGATATTGCCGTGCGCTTTGGCGGATTGGGCCTGGGGCTGGCGATCTGTCTCGCGCTGGTCGAAGCCCATGGAGGGCACATCAGCGCCGCCAGTGCGGGAGCCGGACAGGGGGCCACCTTTACACTGACATTTCCGCGGCTTTCCGAGTCAAACGATGCCACCGCCGAGCAGCATTCAGTTCCGACCGATGCCGGTGAAGCGTCCGCAGCCGTCCGCGCTGAGGCCCAATCATGAGCAGACAGACCGTATTAGTAATCGACGATCACAAAGAGCTCGCAGAATTGGTTCAACGCAGTCTCGAACAGGAAGGGTTCGATGTGATCGTCGCCGGCGACGGCCCCGGTGGTCTGGAAATCGCGCGCCAGCATCGGCCCGACTTGATCGTCCTCGATCTGACATTGCCGGGTATGGACGGCCTGGAAGTATGCCGGCACCTTCGACAGGACCCGCGCGCGGGGAGAACGCCGGTCATTATGCTTTCAGCTCGCGCCAGTGAGGACGATCGGGTGATCGGCCTGGAGCAGGGGGCGGATGATTATCTGATCAAACCTTTCAGTCCGCGCGAGCTGCTGGCGCGCGTCCGCGCGACACTTCGACGCGTGGCGATGCTCAAAGCGGGGCGGTCGATGATTCGCGCCGGAGATCTGGCCATCGATCTCCAGGGGCACCAGGCAACCCTCCACGGAAATAAGCTTGCACTGCTCCCCAGCGAATTTCGCGTTTTGGAAATGCTCGCATCGGAGCCAGGGCGCACCTTCAGCCGCGATGAAATCATCGAAGGCGCCCTCCGCCACGATGAAGCCGTCACCGAGCGCACGGTGGACGTGCACATTACCCGCCTTCGCAAAAAGCTGGGTGATGCAGCCGACCTGATCGAAACAGTTCGGACCGTCGGCTACAAATTCCGTGGGAACGAATCGGACCAGTCATCGTCCGAGATATGAAACTCGCCAGATGATTCTGGCGAAGGCATGATTTCATTGTGCCGATCGACTTCATATCGAGCTGTGCCCTGCCTGCCGGCTTGCGGCCCAGCGAGTAGCGCATCGAGATAGAATTCAACTGACATCAAGTCATCCGTCGAGTACCAGCCACTGCTTGCCACGTCAACCTCCATATCGCGGCGCTCAAAAGTCAAGTCCACTTCCGGTGTCGGTCACCCCGTTTTTCACGCAGCGAAGCGCCAATTCCGCGCGTGATCCGGCCGTCATGGGCTTGTAACGCTCCAATCGGCGAATTGTTTGCTTAAGGATTATTACTGATTCGTGAAAAGCGGCCCGAAGGGCCGTAATCGTTCAACAACGAGCCGTTCGAAACCTTATAGTCTGGTAGATCGGCGTCGAAGTAATGGGCTCGCGCCAATTTCCATCGGTGGAGTAGATTGCATGTCGTTAGTTCGTTTCGCTCTGAAGCAGCCTTACACGGTTGCCGCATTAGTGCTGCTCACCTGCCTGCTGGGGGTGTTTGCCACCACCAAGATGCCGACCGACATCTTCCCGGAAATCAATATTCCGGTCGTCAGCGTGGTCTGGACCTACAACGGCATGAGCGCCCAGGAGATTCAGGACCGAATCCTGGTCAAGCACGAGCGGCAAATGGCCTCGCTGGTCGATGACATCGCTCACATGGAGGCCAACAGTTACACCGGCGTCGGAGTGATCAAAGTCTACCTCCACGAAGGCGCCGATGTGAGCCGCGCGGTATCGCAGTTGACCAGCAGCGCCCAGACGGTGCTGAAGAGCATGCCGCGCAACGTCACGCCGCCGTTGATCCTTCGCTATGGTGCTACGGACGTACCCATCATTCAGCTCAGCCTATCGAGCGACCAACTGCCCGATGAGCGCATGACCGATTTCGGCCAGCAGGTGCTGCGCCCTAACCTGGCGGTCGTGCATGGCGCTTCCGTGCCATATCCGTATGGCGGGAAACCTCGCGTGATGATGGTGGATCTGGACGCGGCGTCGCTGCAGGCGCGCGCCATGACGCCGATGGACGTTGTCAACGCTCTTCAAAAGCAGAATATCGTCTCTCCGTCCGGCGACGTGAAGATCGGTGACCAGGATTACCCCGTCGCTATGAACAACAGCCCGGACGTTATCGCGGCGATGAATGATTATCCCGTCAAGGAGGTCAACGGCAAAACCATTTTCCTGCGCGACGTGGCCTACATTCATGATGGGCACGTCGTGCAGACCAATTCAGTTGCCGAAAATGGCCGCCCCGCGACGCTGATGACGATCCGAAAGACCGGCGGCGTTTCGACGCTGGCGGTCATCGACGGCGTGAAAAACCTGCTTCCCGAAATCCGCACGCTGCTGCCGGCCGGGATGCATGTAAAGCCAATCTTCGACCAATCGATGTTCGTCAAGGCCGCCATGAACAGCGTCTTGATGGGCGGATTGATGGCCGCCGGGCTGACGGCAATCATGATCCTGCTGTTCCTGGGCAACTGGCGTCTGACGCTGATCATTCTCGTATCGATTCCGCTTTCGATTGTCGCGGCACTGCTGGTCATGAAGCTGATGAACCAGACGCTCAATACCATGACTCTCGGCGGCTTTGCGCTGGCGGTGGGCATTCTGGTTGACAACGCGACAGTCGTCATTGAAAACGTCGAGCGCCATCTCGGTCTGGGCAAACATCTGGTGCCGGCCATCGAAGAAGGATCGGCGGAGATTCTCGGACCAACCTTGGTTTCCACCATCGCCATCTGCATCGTTTTTGTGCCGATTTTCCTGCTTGAAGGCGTGTCCAAATATCTTTTCTCACCGATGTCGATGTCGGTCATTCTGGCGCTGCTGGCCAGCTTTGTCCTTTCATTCACGCTAGTTCCGATCCTCTTCAAGTACCTGATGCGCTCCTATCTTCAGAAGCATGGCCACCGGCCCGGAGCGCATGATGTCCAGCGACGAACCGTTTACAACCCCGTCATGGCCGCCCATCAGGGATTCAATTTCGTCTTCAACGCCTTTCGCAATGCCTATCGCAATTACCTGTCGTGGGCGGTGGCTCATCCAAAATCAACCAGCGCTTTTTTTGTAGGATTAATCGCCTTTTCCTGCCTGCTGTTTCCACGCCTTGGCATGGACTTTTTCCCGGCAGTCGATGCGGGACAGATGCGACTGCACGTTCGCGCGCCGGCTGGAACCAAGCTCGAAGCGACCCAAGCAGAGTTTGGGAAAGTTGAACACGAGATTCGACAGGTAGTCGGCAACAAAGAAGTTGACGTAATGCTGGACAATATCGGGCTGCCTTACAGCGGTATCAACATCGCGCTGTCAGACTCGGCAACCGTCGGGCCGATGGACGGCGAAATCCTGATCTCCCTCAAGGAACATCATCGCCCGACGGCCGATCACATTGCCGCCCTGCGTCGCGACCTGCCCAGGAAGTTCCCGGGCATGACCTTCTTCTTTCAGCCGGCCGACATCGTCAATCAGGTGTTGAATTTCGGACAGCCCTCGCCGATCGACATCCGCGTTTCGGGACCAAGGTATCTCAAGAACTACACCGTTGCCCGCAAAGTGCTGGCCGATCTGAAAAAGGTGCCGGGAATCGTGGATGCCCATATTTTCCAGGTTCCTGACGCGCCGGACATTAAAATAGACGTGGACCGTACCCTTGCCGGCACCATGGGCATGACCCAGCGCGACATCGCCGACAATGTCCTGGTCACGCTCAGTTCCAGCGCGATGGTGTCGCCAAACTACTGGGTCAATCCCACCAGTAACATCACCTATCCACTTTTGGTGCAGACGCCCGCCTATCACATGGACAGCATGCAGGAGCTGGACAACCTGCCCGTCACAGCCCCCGATGGCAAAAACCGGCAGTTGCTCATGAACCTTGCCACCGTCAGCCGGGAAACGGCCCCGATGATCCTGTCGCAGTACAACATCCGCCCGACATTTGATGTTCAGGCAGATGTGCAGGGGCGCGATCTTGGTTCCGTTGCGACTGCGATCGACAGGGTCCTCAAGGCAGATCAACCGGACGCGAGCACCGCGATTCATCTGACGGTCGGCGGAAAGATCGAGACGATGCGGACCAGCTTCTTCGGCCTGTTCATGGGAATCGGGTTGGCCTGCATTCTCGTATTTCTCTTGATGGTCATGAGTTTCCAAAGCTGGCTTGATCCGCTGATCGTGCTGATGGCTGTGCCGTGTGCTCTGGGTGGCGTCCTGTGGATGTTGTTTCTGACCCACACGCACATCAGCGTGCCGGCGCTGATGGGTTCACTGATGTGCATTGGGTTGACGACGGCCAATAGCATTCTGGTCGTGGCGTTTGCCAACCAGCGGATGGATGCCGGCGATGACGCGTTGACTGCTGCCATTTCAGCGGGCTACACCCGCCTCCGTCCCGTGCTGATGACGGCCGGCGCCATGGTCCTGGGCATGATTCCCATGGCCCTGGGAATCGGGGAAGGCGGCGAGCAAAACGCGCCGCTGGGCCGAGCCGTCATTGGCGGACTGGTTTTCGCGACGTTTGCTACGCTGATTTTTGTGCCGGCGATGTATCGGCTGATGCGCGGCCGCGGCGCCTCGACGGCGGTACGGGCTTGAGCTTGGCCAGTATGGTTTTGAGCATTTGAGGAACCGATTTCATGTACAATGATCCGCCTCCCATGGAATATGTCCGGAAAACGCTGGACCACGGAAATGGAAAGAACACTGTGATGAAGAATCTCGAACCCGTCAATCGCCCAGCACATGGCGATGAAGGCACTTCGCACGTTCCGATCCATTATTCGAGCACGACCGCGCGCAACGTTATCCTCTTTGTCATTCTTGTCGCCGTGGCGTTGGGGGTCATCTTCGTGCTAGGCCACCACTCCCGTGCCCGCGCGCAAATGGAGCTGTCCAACATCACCTTGCACGAAGTTGAGCAGCCCGTGCCGGTGGACGTCGTGCATGTTGGACGCGCACCGGCCGCGGCGTTCCTCGGGTTGCCTGGCCGCACTTCGGCCTGGTTCGAGACAACACTTTATGCCCGAGTCAGCGGTTATGTGCATGACTTCAACAAGGACATTGGAGATCACGTCAAGGCCAATGAGGTGCTGGCAACGATCGAAACGCCAGAGTTGGATGACCAATACACGGCGACGCTGGCCAGGATTCAGGAATTGCAGGCCGAGCGAAACGTTGCCGATAGCGCGGTCCACTTTACGGAATTGAGCTACAAGCGATGGCAGGCGGCGGTGCCAGCGGGCGTTGTCGCCATTCAGGAGCGAGATCAGAAGAAAAGTGAATGGGACGAGGCAATTGCGAAGCTCAAAGCGGCCGATGCTCAGATTACCTCTGGCGAGGCTGACCTGGCGCGGCTGAAACATCTTCAGGAATTCAAGAGCGTCGAGGCGCCTTTTGATGGCGTCATCACGGCCCGACAGGTGGATAAGGGATCGCTGGTCACTGCCGGCAGCACCACCAACACTACGCCGCTGTTCACGATTGCCAAATATGACACAGTGCGTGTATTCGTCGATGTCCCCGAGGCGGCCGCACCGGATATTCATAATGGAATGGAAGTCTCAGTGAAGGCCCGCGAATATCCCGGCCGTGACTTTTCCGGCAAAGTGGCGCGCACCTCCGAAGCGATCGACCCGGCGACCAAGACCCTGAAAGTGGAAGTGGATGTACCCAATCCAAAGCTCGAGCTTCTGCCGGGAATGTTCGTAATGTCCACCTTCCGCACCAGCCGCGCTCACCCACCGCTTCGGGTTCCCGCGGCCGGCCTGACCTTCGGCCCCAGCGGCGCTGAAGTGGCGGTGATCGGGCCGGACAACCGCGTCCAATTGAAGCCGGTCACCATTGGCCGCGACCTGGGCAATGAAGTGGAGATTTCCTCGGGATTAACTGGGAATGAGACCATCGCATTAAACGTAGGCAGCCAGATCGCCAGCGGCGATAAAGTTGACCCGCACGACATTGACGAAACCGCCGCGCCACAACCGACCGGCGCGCACGCGCAGCCCTCGACCGCGTCGGCCGTCATTCCGGGAAATACAAAATAGCGCCGTGCGGTGGCGCGGTCAGCCGAGTTTAGCCGCCCGGATTGTCGGGCGCTTCCTGCATTTGCGATCGGAGCAGCGTCCGACAAGCCGGGGCGGCTAACGAAAATCCGTTAAAGCGATCCCTGCTAAATACTGCGTCAGCTTTTGACAACGTTTCGCCCGCTGTAAGGCCCAGCTTTAAGATCCTTCAGATGAATCGCATACTAATTCCCGACTGTTTGAAACGTGCGGGGTTCGTGGTATCCGCGCTCGGCGCTCTTTGCATAGGCGGCTGCGTGGTCGGGCCCACCTATCGTCCGCCGCGCATGGAAATGCCCGCCGGTTTTGACGGAAGCTGGCAGGCCGGTTCGACGACTGCCGCCACGCGTCCAGGCGCAGACACCCGCCCATCCAGCGCCACGCAACCATCAACCGCATCTAACCAGCCGCCTGATCTCACGCACTGGTGGCATTCTCTCGATGACCCGGAACTCGATTCGCTGGTCGATCGCGCGGTCGCGGGAAATCTCGATCTTCGCATGGCCGCAACGCGTCTCCAGCAGGCGCGCGAATTGGAATACGCCACCGGCGGGGGCATCGTGCCGGGCATCGGCGGCGTGCCTTCGATCAACATGAGTGTCGGCGCAGGCCGAGGCTCCGGAACCAATTCCGCGCGCGGCCGAGTCGATGCACCGCTGCATGCCGGCACCAACACCGCCGGCCTTTCGGAAATCACCCACGTCGCCGGCTTCGATTCTGCGTGGGAACTGGATCTGTTTGGCAGGTTTTCCCGCGAACTGGAAGCTTCTCGCGCCGATACCCAGGCGGCCATGGAAGCGCGCAACGAGATGGTCGTCATTCTCGTCGGCGAAGTGGTGCGCACCTACAGCGACCTGCGCGCTCTGCAACTGCGATTGGAAATCGCGCGGGAAAATGCCGCGTCTCAGGGGCGAATTACCGATCTCGTGCGATTGAAGTTTCAGCAGCAGCTTGGCCGGGAACTGGACGTGGCGCTGGCCGAGCGGCAACTCGCCACTTCGCAAGCGAAGATCGCGCCGATCGAGGCGGCCGTCTCAGAAGCGGAGCGTGCCTTGGCGGTGCTTCTTGGAAAATATCCCGAGCAGTTGCGCGCTGAGCTGGAAGAAGTCTCGCCGCTGCCGGCTACTCCGCCTCAAGTTGGCTTAGGCATGCCGATCCAGCTTCTGCGCCGCCGCCCGGACATCCGCCGCGCCGAGCGCCAACTCGCTGCTTCCACGGCGCGCATAGGCGTCGCCACCGCCAACCTCTTTCCGCGAGTCGCTCTGACCGGCGGGGCGGGCTTTCAAGGCCAAGGTCTTGGCCGCACGCCCGTCGTCAACAGCATGGTCTGGTCGATCGGCCCGAGCTTCTACTGGCCTTTCCTCGATTTTGGAACGCTCGACGCCCTCGTTCGCGTGCAGGATTTCCGCACGCAGGAGCTCTACTTCGGCTACCGCGCCACCGTCATCAATGCCGTGCGCGAAGTCGATGACGCCATCAGCAACTACTCGGCCCAGCAATCCCAGCTTTCACAACTGGCGACGGCGGTGAACGCCAGCCGGCGCGCCGCAAAACTGGCCGAGCAGGGATGGACACTGGGCCTCGTCGATTTCCTATATGTGCTTGACGCCCAGAACCAGCTCTACGCGCTGGAAGATCAATATGCCGTCGCCCAGGAAGCGGTGATCCAGGATTTCATCCTCCTCTACAAAGCCCTCGGCGGCGGCTGGGAAGGCTACGAAGCCCCGCCTCCACCCCACGCGCCGCTCCCCGCGATCTTCGCCGCCGGAGCGCGCACGATTGGGCATAAGGGTGCCATAGGAAGACCCGATTCGCCGGAATGATTTTGGTGGGTGTAGCGCTCGATTGTGGCGAGTCGGTGCATTCTATGTGGCACAGCCGCCCTCGGCTGTGTTCCCAACCGAAAACTGAAGGGGACACGACCCTTTAGTTGCTGCATTCGCTTGGATTGCCCCTTCAATTTTTGGGCTTGGCCACTCCTGCTGGCGGCTATAAAGGAATAAAGGGTCGTGTCCCCTTCAAGTTCTCGCGAGCCATTCGCGTGACGTGATTCTCTGTCATCGATGTCAGTCGGTGACGCTCCGTGGCAACAATTGCGCCGATTCGCCTGTGACACAGCCTCGGCACTTTGCATAGTTTTTTGCCACCGATGGGGCACCGATTAGCACCGATTCAATTCGATTTTCAAATAATCAGCGTCCGTTGCTCGCTCGCGCCAGCGTTGTACTCGCGCCCACGATGGCGTCGGTGGTCAAATCACATTCTCTGTCATCGGTGTTCTTTCATCGGTGTTTATCGGTGCCCCATCGGTGGCAAATAATTTTGATTGGTCCCGGCGATTCGCTCCATCACACGGCCTTGGCTTCTTTCCGATAGTTTTTTGCCAGCGATCGGGATCAAATCAGTGGCCCTGATGTAGATCAGTAGGTGCTTCCCCGAAGATAAACAAAATCCTCGCGAAAACCCGCTGATTTGCCCGCCAAAAAAAAATGAGTGATACACCCTTGAATTGAAGCGCGCATATTTCGTACATAATTCACGATGGATAACTTTTTGCGAACGGGAGCGGACCCGCAGTCCGTTCAGGGTGCGGAGGCCCAAGGGTCTCCGGTTGCGAATGGCTCTTGTTCCACCGAAGGGAGTGATGCGCCAAAGGTGGATGGCGCGATGATCCAGAGCGGCCCGGCCCAAGCGCCGCCGGGGGAGCCGGCGGTGGTGGCGCGGGTGCTCGATGAGCCGATGGCGGATCA
>Ga0134128_10000024_pt1 | contig 215457 bp, 208 predicted proteins | sample KB31754_FD_96462 | JGI IMG/M metagenome (GOLD analysis project Ga0134128, IMG submission 96462) | Terrestrial soil microbial communities with excess Nitrogen fertilizer from Kellogg Biological Station, Michigan, USA - KB3-175-4 | ecosystem: Environmental > Terrestrial > Soil > Unclassified ...
ATCCGGATTGTAAGTAATCGGATCAGGGTTAATTTTTACTTTAGGGTTTTTAATTGTTGTGTTCATTTTTTTTGTTTTTTAGTGATTGAATATTTAATTGCTTCCGGGTTTATAATTTGTGGGGATTAAATAATAGGCAGCTTTTGCTTAATCAATAGTTTTCAATTTCTTTTCTATTAACCCTAATTGTTTTTCTCGGACTTCTGTTGCTGGCTAACGTAATTTCTATAAAGGCTTCATCGGTGTTATCCCTGGAAATAAAGCCAAGCCATTTTTCTTTTTTCAGGCTGTGATATTCGGTGCAGATATTAAATACTCCTCCGAGTATAATACCTTCTACCTGTTCCCCTATATAATAGCTCCGATTACCAAGGGATTTTATATTTACTGGGATTTTCTTGTTATCGATTTCCACAATTACATCATCCCATTTAAGCCCTATTTTTCCTTTTATTAGCTGCATTTTTCTGCTCTTTTATGTTGCATTATCTGTGATTTTGGTTTTACTAATTTATGGAGGTAATTTTCGATGTGAACCATAGATACTATATAGTGAACATATATTACACATAATAACGTATATTTGTGTACCATTTATTCAATTTTAAGAATATGACAATTCACATAGGTAAAACAATCAAAGAGCTTGTTAAAAAACAGGAAATCGACGTAGGCCTTTTTGCGAAAAAGATTAATTGTACCAGGAGGAACGCTTATAAGATATTTAATAAGCCAAGCATCGATACAAGCCTATTGGCTAAGATCAGCGAAGTTTTAGGTCAAAATCTATTCCTGAACTATATAACAAATGCAGAGATTGCTGCCTATGGAAATACAAAAATAAAAGAAGCTCAATTATTAAACGCTCTTAAAGAGCTCGATGCAGCGTTTACTGTTCATGAAGAAGAACGAAAAAGAAAAGCTTTACTTAAAATAAAACGGGCAGAACTGATTAAAAGAAAAAAAAGTTCAAAGGACTGATCAAGTTAATAACTTAGATGTACAGGTGCACAAATACCGGAGACCAACATTGATTCGGTTTCTTATGATGAGTACTTTTAGAACAAATAAATTGTAAGAAGGAAAAACACCTTGAAGTGAACTATAATCAAGAATTAAAGAAGAGATTTTGTAATCTTGTATGTTTTAAGTGGCTGTCATAATTTCTTTAAACAAAACAGAATGACGAATAAAAAAATGATTTTTGCTGACCTGATCAGTCTTCTGAAAGATGTTCATTCAATGGACGAACTGCCCGATAATTTATTTGATGAGTTATTGAATACTTCCCTAGCGGTTGGCTTCCATAAGCTTTTGCAAAATAACGATTATTCAGAGCAGGAGGCTTTGGAATTCTTAAAAAAGCTCGTGTCAGCTCATATGGATCGTCTTATAGAAGATCAAGGTTAATTACTTAAATTATGCCAAAGTCAATTTATGCTGAAGAAAATACCTTCTTCTGGGTAAGAAATACCAGCTATTATTTTAGGTACATGGTTAACTTTTGATGCTTTAGATAAGCAGCAATATCCAGTATTAAAAAATGCATGTCGATGTAGGTTATATTTCGGATAGAACGGCAAGGGGGATCAAGATTCATCTAAATAAATTTTGTTGGCTCCTCTACTTTCAAGCCTAAATAAAAAGAGGGCTCAAAGCCCTCTTAAAGAATGATAAGTAAGAAATAAATTACGTTTCTTTCTGGACATCTTTCTTTTTAAAATTAAATGACTCAGCAGCTTTCTTTTTAACGTCTTCCACCAGAGAATAAGCTCCATATATGGCAAGGCCGGCAACAGCTATGCCCACTATGACATGCACAGGTCTTACTTTGAAAGGTTGATGCGGATGCGTTAAATAGCTTAAAGGAGTTCCGTAGCGCTCCATGATTTCCGGATAGGTTATCTGTGTTTTCATTTTTAGTTGGTTTTATATTTGATAAGTATTTCTGTTGGAGATGTTAAAAAAGTTTCATACGGCCCGTACATTATGCAATAACTATTGTCTGTATTGCACAATGGAAACTTATAAGTGTTGAATCGGTAATCGAATCCAAGGCCTTCTAGAGATTCTATAGCATATATGGATCCATCGGTTGAATCGATTGAAAGTTTTGATAAAATTTCTATGTTTTTTTTCAAAACATTAACTTCTTCTTGGATCGGTGCCGCTATCACGTCGGAGCTACTATTATTCGAGATATCGTCTTTTTTATTTCTGCGATATCTATTATAGTCTGCGTCGTAATGTTCTTTACAGCAGTATTCGGAGTTTCGATCGGTTATCATAAATGGCTTAAGGCAAAATTGATACAAGCACACTCGGTAATGCGGTGACTTTGGATCCGGTTGAGTTTCTTCAATTGTTTTTTTCATGTTTTTAATTTTTTGGGTTAATTTTCTCATCAAAATTAAGTTTCAATTTTCATTTTAAATTTAATTTATCCTGACATTAGGGTATGTACTTTTTGTTAAATATCAGTAAAATCAACCACTTTAGAAGATTTTTTTGTTAAGTATATTTTTTTCGTAATCTATATTAGCATACATAAATGTGATTAATTACATTTATGTATGTTTATATATACATATTTGTACAATATAAAATATGTGTTAAATTTGAAGAATGAATAAAGTAGAAGAAGTTCCAAGTTTAAAAAACACAACTATAGAAGAATTAGCAGAATGGTTTTTACGCTTAAAAGATCAGAAGCTTTCCTTGTCCGAAATTGGCCTTACAAATAAAACTTTTTATGATTGGAGGCAACAGGAAGTTGTCCCGCCCAGTCAATTAAAAAAAGAAGAAGAGAAATATAAAGAACTTAAGTTTTCCTTTTTTGAAAACATCTGGCTTCAAATCGTAAAAGACTTAAGGCAAATGGGTTTATCCTATCAAAGCATAAAAAATATTCGCAAAAATATTTGGGAGATACTTCCCTATGATATGTTTGTAGGCTCATTGGATGAATTTATTGAAGCTGACAATAAGGTGAATCCCGAGTATGCAGCTATCAGCAGACAAAGTTTAGATTTATTAAAAGAGCATGGGGGTAAATTACCAGAAGAAGACTTATTTATCTCTGTATTTGAATCTATCGTTTTAAATAGCCTCCTTGTTCGCACTGAAACAAAACTACTATTTAGATATGATGGGGAATTTGGAATGCTACATAACATCGCACCTTTTGTGATCCCCGGTGAATCCAAGCTTTTTGATTTGCAAGAGCATTATAACAAAGAATTTGCAGAATATCCCCATCTTATCATTCCTATTGCTAAGTATCTGAAAGACTTTTTTTATTTGGGAGATAGCCCTAAAAAATTACTTTCCTTTAATTTTATTACAGAGGATGAATACGAAGTATTAAAAGTTATACGTGCGGGAGACCTGAAAGAGATAACCGTTAAGATGAATCAAACTGATAATTCAATCAAAGGATATGAATATAAACAAGATCAGGATATGCCTGAGGATGAATTCAGAAAGTTAACTAAGAGTTTTTTTCTAAAAGATTATGAAAGTGTTTCGTTTAAAAGAAGAGATAATAAAAGTATATACTTTGAGAAAACCGTTAAGAAGAATATGAATAAATAAAAATATATAACTACCCACGGCCTGGGAGTTAAGGAAAGACAAAGTAAGATTAACTGACAGCTTCAGTAATCAAGCGCACCCAACCTTAACCATGCAACAAAAAAGAAAAAAACATGAAGTAACAGTAAGCGATCTAAGGAAAATAAAAAAGTTTACAAACTTAAGTGAGGAAAAAGCTTTAAATATGTTGGAAGACATAAAAGCTCTTTGCCATTTAATTGCCGGAATAGTCCTAAAAGAAAAACAACAAATAAATCTTAATTATGAAAAATTTTAAAAGCAATCCTGACCTGTTTAAGGGCTTTATATCTAACCCCTTAATAATTAAGGAAAATGACACAACTAATTATGGCGTGAGTTATACGCGCGTATCTTCAAAGGAGCAATTTGAAAAGAATGGATCGTTAGAATCACAGGCAACTATGTGTATGAACCTGGCCAAAAACTATTCTATTGAAGTGTTGCATAGTTTTGGAGGTACTTTTGAATCTGCAAAAACAGAAGAAAGAAAGGAATTCAAACGTATGATGACCTTTATTAAAAACTCTTCTAAAACCATAAGATTCATTATAGTCTCAGATAATGACAGGTTTTCGAGAACAGGTGGTAATGCTATTTATATCGCAAACGAGCTCAGAAAAAAAGGAATACAAATTATAGCGGCCTCGTCGCCGATTGATACCTCCACTCCAATTGGCGAATTTCAGCAGAATATGCAATTTCTTTTCTCCCATTTGGATAATCAGATGCGCAGGGAAAAAACAATGCGAGGTATGAAGCAAAAGTATTCTAAGGGGATTTTTTTTGGAAGACCGCCTATTGGTTACGACTCCAGAAAAGTTAATGGTCAAACAGAAATTATAATCAATGAGCAGGGAAAATTGATCGCTAAAGCTTTTAAGTGGAAGGCAGAACAAAATATACCGACAATCAAAATAGCTGATCGTTTAAATAATTTAGGATTAAAAATATCGGATAAGAAGTTGAGTTGGATTTTCAGAAACGTTTTTTACTGTGGTCTTCTGAGTAATAAAATGCTGGGCAATGAAATTATAGAGGGAAAGAATTGGTTACCTTTAATCAGTCAGGAATTATTTCTGAAAGCTAATGAAGTCTTAAATGCGAACCATGTAAAATACGCTAATAGGAAGGAAGACCAAAATATTCCGTTAAAGCACCATATAAATTGTGATAAATGTAATAAGCCGCTGACAGGCTACATAGTCAGGAAGAAAAATATTTATTACTACAAATGCAATACAAGGGGTTGTGGCAGTAATAAAAGCGCTAAACAAGCTCATAAGGGCTTTATAGACTTATTAAAACAGTTTCAGATAGACCCTGAACTTAGCCCTTTAATTAAGCAACAGCTGGTTTATTCACTAAAAGCCCTGGATGCTAATATCGAAGAAGATAAAAAGGATTCTAAAGCAAAGGCGAATGAGATTAAGCAGCGTATTGAAAATTTAGAAGAAAAGTTCATTAGGGGTGACATTGATAAGAGATTGTTTGAGAAATATCAACAGAAATTTACAGCTGAATTGACACAAATATTGTCTGAAACCACCTCAGACCCGATTAATTTATCGAACCCAGAAAAATTGGTCGCAAAATGCATGAAATTATCTGAAAACCTATCTGAAATATGGATCAATGGAGATAATTCTGAAAAGCAGTCTCTCCAAAAATTGGTCTTTACTGGTCCTATCCATTATAATACGGAAAATGCTACTTATCGAACCACTCAAATAAATTCTTTTTTTTATCAGATAGCTCAATTATCAGGGAGTTTGAAAGGTACTTCAATAAAAAATCCCCTGATTAATTCAGGGGATTCACACCAAGTAGTCTCGCTAGGAATCGAACCTAGATCAAAAGTTTAGGAAACTTCCATTCTATCCATTGAACTACGAAACCAAAAACAGTTACAAGCGCAATTTACAGTAACTTTTTTTATATAATCAACATCGCATCTCCATAAGAGTAGAAACGATATTTTTCTTTAATAGCTTCTTTGTAAGCTTTCATAATTAAATCATAGCCGCCAAAAGCACAAGTCATCATCAATAAAGTTGATTCAGGCATATGGAAGTTTGTAATCATACTGTCTGCTACGCTAAAATCGTATGGAGGAAAAATGAATTTATTAGTCCAGCCTTTATATGGGTTCAAATGCCCTGAAACGCTCACCGAAGTTTCTATACCGCGCATTACCGTTGTGCCAACAGCACAAACACGTTTTTTGGCGTCTTTTGCTTTGTTTACAATTTTAGTTGTTTCTTCAGATATATTAACTTCTTCACTATCCATTTTATGCTTGGTCAAATCTTCTACCTCAACCATTCTAAAAGTCCCTAATCCAACGTGTAGGGTTACATAACCAAAATTTACGCCTTTAATTTCCAGGCGTTTCATTAATTCGCGGCTAAAGTGCAAACCTGCAGTAGGAGCAGCGACAGCACCTTCGTTCTTTGCAAAAATTGTCTGGTAACGCTCTTTATCGCTTTCTTCTACTTTACGTTTAATGTATTTTGGAAGCGGAGTTTCACCTAAATTGTATAGCATCTGGCGAAATTCATCATAAGGTCCGTCAAACAAAAAGCGTAAAGTACGCCCGCGCGATGTTGTGTTATCAATAACCTCAGCAACCAATGAATCATTGTCGCCAAAGTAAAGTTTATTGCCTATACGTATTTTACGCGCAGGATCCACCAAAACATCCCATAAACGGCTTTCTGTATTTAACTCGCGCAATAAAAACACTTCTATTTTTGCGCCGGTTTTTTCTTTATTGCCATACATACGGGCAGGGAAAACCTTCGTATCATTCATGATCATCACATCACCATCATCAAAATAGTTAATGATGTCTTTGAATTTTTTATGATGAATTTTCCCGGTTTTTTTGTCAACCACCATCAGGCGGCTTTCATCACGATTTTTCGACGGATATTCCGCTAATAACTCTTTTGGCAGGTTAAATTTAAATGCTGATAATTTCATTTTATGTCTTATTTTTTAGCAAGACACGAATTGCCGGTAGGGCGACAATTTCATAATCTTACGGGATTAATTTTAAAAGTGTGCAAAGGTACAATTTTTCAAGGTAAAAGTCAAGTAAAAAGGATTACATAAACCCAAGCTCCAGTTGGGCCACTTCACTCATCATATTTTTATCCCATGTAGGCTCAAAAGTAAGGTCAAGTTTTACAGATTTAATTCCCGGCAATTCTTTTAATTTACCTTCCACCTCAGCCGGCAAGCTCTCTGCTGCAGGGCAGTTAGGTGATGTAAGTGTCATAACAATCTTCAGGTCGCTCTCTTCTGATAGTTCTATTTCGTAAATAAGCCCCAATTCCCATACATCAACCGGTATTTCGGGATCAAAGCATGTTTTAATTTCGTCAATGACCCTTTGGGTGAGCTCTGTATTGTTTGATTTTATAATAGCGGCCATGTTTTAATCTTTTAATTTCCGATACTTTACTTAGGATTTTTGACTCATAGCTAAAGCATCTAACTTCATTTGTTTTATCATACTGATCAGGCCATTGGCTCTTGTCGGAGATAAATGCTCTTTCAACCCGATGGCGTCAATAAAGCTGACATCTGCATTTAATATAGCAGCTGGCGTTTGGTTTGAAAATACTCGCACCAACAACGCTATCATTCCTTTTGTAATAATGGCATCACTATCACCGGTATAAATGATCTTTCCGTCCTTCAATTCAGAATGAAGCCATACTTTACTTTGGCATCCTTTGATAATATATTCTTCTGTTTTGAAAACCGGATCTATTAACGGAAGCGATTTCCCTAATTCGATCAAATGCTCGTATTTCAGCTCCCAATCGTCGGCAAACAACTCAAATTCCTCAATTATTTCTTGTTCAATTTCGGCAATGCTCATGATAACATTTTAATTGCTTTTTCTAAAGCTGAAATAAAAATATCGATCTCCGCTTTTGTGTTGTAGAATGAAAAAGAAGCACGGATCGTTCCGGGAATATTAAAACATTGCATCAGCGGCTGTGTACAATGATGCCCTGTACGTACCGCTACGCCTTGTTTATCAAGGATTGTCCCCACATCAAACGGATGAATATCATTTACATTAAAAGATATTACAGCTGCTTTACGCTTTACATCCCCGTAAATTTTTACACCCGATAATTGCTTCAATTTTTCAGTAGCATATTGCATCAATTCATCTTCGTAAGATGAGATAGCTGACAAACCGATCTCATTGATATAATTCAATGCAGCGGCCAAGCCTATTGCACCCTCTATATTGGGCGTGCCTGCTTCAAACTTTAACGGCCCATCAACATATACTGTTTTCCCGAACGTAACTGTTTTAATAGTCCCGCCGCCAACCTGGTATGGCTCAAACCTGTCTATCCATTTTGCTTTGGCATACAAAACGCCAATGCCGGTAGGCGCATAAATTTTATGTCCGCTAAAACAGTAAAAATCACAATCCAAATCCTGCACATCAATAGCCATGTGTGGTATGGCCTGAGCGCCGTCTAACAGTACAGGAATATTTTTTTGTTTTGCAATAGAAATAATTTCTTTCACCTCATTAATTACGCCTAATGTGTTTGAAACATGTGTAACCGCAACTAATTTTGTTTTATCTGAAAGCAATTTTTTATACTCTTCTAAAACTAATTCCCCTTTTTCGTTTACCGGAATTACTTTTAAAACAGCGCCTTTTTCCTCGCACAAAATTTGCCAGGGTAATATGTTAGAATGATGTTCCATTTCTGAAACAATAATTTCATCGCCTTTTGTAATGAATAATTTCCCAAAGCAATGAGCAACTAAATTGATGCTTTCTGTGGTGCCGCGTGTAAAAATAATTTCATTTACAGAAGCAGCATTCATGTGTTTCTGGACCGTTTGCCTGGCAAGTTCATAATGCGTAGTTGCCTTTTGACTGAGCGTATGCACGCCGCGATGGATATTGCTGTTTTCTTCGTAATAATATTTTGCAATAGCATCAATAACTTGTTTAGGCTTTTGGGCCGTGGCACCGTTATCAAAGTAAACAAGTGGTTTGTTGTTTACCTGCATTTTTAAAATCGGGAAATCTTCTCTTGCTTTTTCAACGTTGAAAGCAATATGTTGAAGTGTATCTGGCATGAAAGAAAATTAATCTTGTAAAGATTGTTCAAATAGCTCGCTTATTTTTTCTTTAATCGCTTCATTTTTTATTTGATCTATTACTTCATGTGCAAAGGCCCGCAGCAATAATTTTCTTGCACTTTCTTCTCCAATACCGCGTGCTTTCAAATAGAATAAAGCATTTTCATCTACTTTACCGGTAGATGTGCCATGGCTGCATTTTACATCATTGGCATAAATTTCCAATTCGGGTTTTGCATTAACCGTTGCATCATCGCTCAATAAAATATTTTTACTGCTTTGATAGGCGTTGGTTTTTTGTGCGTCGCGTTCAACAAAAATTTGCCCGTTAAATACCGCTGTAGATTTCCCTCCTACGATTCCTTTATACAGTTCGTTGCTTTGACAATTTGGTTTTAAATGGTCTACCAGCGTATGGTTATCAACGAGCTGGTTTCCTTTGGTAACAAACAACCCGAATAAATTTGATTCAGCATTTTCGGCATCAATAGCTGCGCTTAAATTATTGCGAACCAAAGCCCCGCTAAATGTAAAGCAAGCATTGGTATACGTACTTTGTTTATGCTGGTATGTTTTTGTTGTATTAACCGTATGGCTTGCTGCACCTGCATTTTGGACGATCGTATGCGTGAAATGTGCATTTTCTGCAACAAAAATTTCTGTCAGGTTATTGCTAAAATATTTTTGGTTTGATGTATGAAAAAATTCAGTTACCTGGGCTTCTGCATTTTTTCCAATCACCATTAAATTTCTCACATTAAAAAATAAATTCCCTTCTAATGAATTTATATGATGTATAACAATCGGTTTTTCAACAGGCGAATTAACCTGTAAAAAAATCCCCCTGTCGGCATACGCTACATTTAATGCAATAAGCGCATCGTTATTGACATGTGCATATTGCACCAAATGTTTTTTTAAAATTTCGGAGGGAGCATTTTCAATAGATGAAAGTGCCAAACCATCAGGAAACCCGGGAGCATCTGAAATTAATTTCCCGTTTACAACATATATATTGTAAGCTTCTTGTACAAAATAATTGCTTTTTAAATCGTTTAAGGTTAACGCAATTTCTTTTCCAGAAATAGTTTTAAATTCCTTACGAAGTACGGCTTCGATATTGCAGTATTTATAATCTTCGTGTTTATTGTTGGGAATGCCGTTTTCTTCCAAATATTGCAAAGCCAGCCCGATTTCTGAGGCAGGCATAAAGCTTGCCTTCCCGGCTTGTTTAGCTAATTCTTCTAAAAAATGATGAGTTGCAGTAAGTTTGTCCGTAATCATTTTATCGCTTATACGGCAGCAATGTCGTATTGTTTTTTAATCTCGTCGTAGCCTTTTTCTTCCATTTCAAGCGCCAGCTCTTTGCCGCCGCTTTTTACAATTTTTCCGTTGTAAAGTATATGTACAAAATCAGGCACTATATAATCCAACAAACGTTGGTAATGTGTAATTACAATAGTTGCGTTGTCTTTGTTTTTTAATTTGTTAACGCCTGTTGCTACAATGCGCAGGGCGTCGATATCCAACCCGCTATCCGTTTCATCTAAAATGGCAAGCTTGGGTTCAAGCACTGCCATCTGAAATATTTCATTTCGTTTTTTTTCTCCTCCGCTAAAGCCTTCATTCACGCTACGTCCAGCCAATTTAGCATCCAGCTCTACTAATTTTTGTTTTTCTTTTATAAGAGCCAAAAAATCTTTGGCTTCCATATCCGGCAAGCCTTTGTATTTGCGTACTTCGTTGATAGCTGTGCGTAAAAAATTGATATTGCTTACACCCGGAATTTCTACCGGATACTGAAAAGCAAGAAAAATACCCTCGCGGGCGCGATCTTCGGCTGCAAGCTCAAGCAAATCCTTTCCGTTAAAGGTAACGCTTCCGCCTGTAACGTCATAATCTTCACGTCCGGCAAGTACAGCCGATAAAGTGCTTTTACCCGAACCGTTAGGCCCCATGATAGCATGCACTTCACCGGCTTTTACTTCAAGATTTATTCCTTTCAGAATTTCTTTACCGTTAATTTCTGCTTTTAAATTTTTTATGCTCAGCATCAATTAGAAATTAGATACAGGTGAACTTGCGTAATCAATTGTGTTACCAAAGTTATCAGATGAGTTACCATCATTACCGCTACGGTAATTGCCGCCAATTTTAGGACGAACTTTACCTTTGCGAGCGTCTTCTTTGTATTGAATTAATCCAGAAACCAGTTTATCTGTATGATCTACCAATGGTTGAACTTCTCCGCTTTGTTCGTGAGAAATAACGCCAAGATCAACTGCAATAGCTAAAGCAGTTTTAAATTCAAAGATACATTCGCGTGCTTCATACAAATTTTCTAAAGATTGTACGCGTTGTTTAACGCCATAACTACGTGCCACACTGTAAGAAACTTCTAAAGCAGAGTGAATTAATTTGTCTTTAATAATGGCATCTAAATTAATGCTACCTACTAATCTGTAAGCTGTAACGGCCAATTCTTTAGCCTTTTGCCATGCAACTAAGTCTTCTATGTTGCCTTTTTTTTCTGTTGGTGTGTTTGTGTTTTCCATGATTTGTGGGGTTTATGTGGGTATTTTGATTTATAATATGCAAATTTATGTCTAATTTTTTATTTAAAACTATTGTTTAACCCTTTTTTTGATATTTAACCTACGCTTCCTTCTAAACTTACCGCTAACAATTTCTGGGCTTCCACGGCAAATTCCATGGGTAATTTATTTAAAACATCCTTGCAGTATCCGTTGACAATCAGCCCGATTGCCTTTTCAGTTTCAATACCGCGCTGCTTGCAGTAAAACAACTGGTCTTCCCCAATTTTAGATGTGGTGGCCTCATGTTCCACAACGCCTGTTTTATCTTTGATCTCGATATAGGGAAATGTGTGAGCCCCGCATTTGTCGCCCATTAGCAGGCTATCGCATTGCGAAAAATTGCGTGCCCCGGTAGCTCCTTTTTGGATGCGCACCAGGCCGCGATAGCTGTTATTGCTAAAACCGGCAGAAATTCCTTTCGAAATAATGGTCGATTTAGTGTTTTTACCAATATGGATCATTTTTGTACCTGTATCGGCTTGCTGGTAATTGTTTGTAACAGCCACCGAATAAAACTCTCCTACTGAATTATTTCCTTTCAAAATAACAGAAGGATACTTCCAGGTAACGGCAGAGCCGGTTTCTACCTGTGTCCACGATATTTTAGAATCGTCTTCCAGGCAAATACCACGTTTAGTAACAAAATTGAAAATACCGCCCAAGCCGTTCTTATCACCGGGATACCAGTTTTGCACGGTACTGTATTTTACTTCTGCATTTTTATGCGCCACGATCTCCACGATAGCAGCATGTAGTTGATTTTCATCACGTTGTGGGGCTGTACATCCTTCCAAATAAGAAACATACGAATCTTCATCGGCAACAATTAAAGTACGCTCAAACTGGCCGGTGCCGCTGGCGTTGATACGAAAATACGTAGAAAGCTCCATAGGGCAACGTACTCCTTTTGGGATATAGCAAAACGAGCCATCTGTAAAGACAGCGCTGTTTAATGCTCCGTAAAAATTATCGGTATAGGGCACCACCATGCCCATGTATTTTTTTACCAGGTCGGGGTGTTCCTGAACGGCTTCACTGAATGAGCAAAAAATAATTCCCTTTTCGGCAAGTGTTTCTTTAAAAGTTGTTTTAACCGATACGCTGTCTATCACAGCATCTACGGCAATCCTGCTCTCCACGCCGCTTAAGCGTTTTTGCTCTTCTAAAGAGATGCCCAGTTTTTCGAAAGTTTTTAAAAGCTCAGGATCAACTTCATCCAGGCTGTTAAGTGTCTTTTTTTGTTTGGGTGCCGAATAATAAATGATGTTATTGAAATCAGGCTTTTGGTATTTAACATGTGCCCATTTGGGTTCTTCCAGTGTCAGCCAGTATTTATAGGCTTTTAAACGGAATTCCAACAGCCACTCGGGTTCATTTTTTTTGTGAGAAATAAAGCGGATAATATCTTCATTCAGGCCTACAGGGGCTGAGTCTGACTCAATATCAGTTACAAAGCCGTACTTATAGTCGTTGCTTATATGTTCTTCTAAGATTTCGTTAGCCATATCTTATACGCTAAAACTTTCGCCGCAGCCACAGGTACGGGAAGCATTTGGATTTTTAAAGACAAATCCTTTTCCGTTCAGCCCTCCCGAATAATCTAACTCGGTTCCTGCCAAATACAAAAAACTCTTGCGGTCAACTACCACTTTCACTCCGTTATCTTCAAAAACCTGGTCGCCCTGCTTTAACTCGTTATCAAAAACCAAGTTATACATAAGCCCTGAACACCCTCCTCCGTCAACGCCAACGCGTATAAAAGTTCCTTCGGGTTTTTGCTCTTCTTTTATTAGATGTGCAGCATGTTCTTTAGCTGCGTTTGATACTGTAATCATTTTTATTTAGACTAATTCTAAAATCCACTACAAAAGTACCACTTTTATGGTATAAAGTAAAGAAATAACGAAAATTAATTTTTTAGAGAAGCGGGATAGAATTAAATAAGTAAGAGAAAAAGAAGAGTTTATTTTTTTACAAACTCACCCATTTTGTTGTCGTAGTTAAGAAAATAACCACCTTTTGGCAGATTGCTGCAATCAATTTTGTTGCCATAACCGCGTTTTACAATGTTTCCATATTGATCGTAAATCTCAAACATGGTTTCTGCCGGTTTGTCGGTGCAGCTAAAATTAATGTCTTTAGATACTTTTTGAGGAGCAAACGTTACATCGCAAGAAGTGCTTGTAAAATCAACCGATTTAGATAAACGAGGCTGGCCGCTGTAATCGGTTTGTTTTAAACGGAATTGATTTTTACCTGAGTGTGGCGTTGTTTTATATTCGTAATTGTTGGTTGCCGCAGTTCCTACACCGTCTATTTCGCCAATTTTCACCCATTTGTTCCAACGGAATTGCTCAATAACATACGGCAATTTTCCGCTTTCGCCTTTGGTGCTCCATTTAAGTGTTCCGTCAGGAGATACAGACATTGAAATAACCTCGTATGTACTTTTTGGTTTTAAAACTTCCGGATTAAGCACTTTTGGTTTGCAATCGTCTTTATGTTTTATTTTAATTTCAACTTTATCTCCAATGGTTAATTTATGCGGTTTAAAATCAATTTCAAAAGCACTTGACTGAGTTTCATCTGTTGTTAAATTTCCGTTAACATATACTTCTGTTACACAAAAACCAACTCCGCCACTGGCAAAAGGGTTCTGCACATATAAATTTTTTCCCTGATAATTTCCTTCAATAATAATAACACCGCCCTGAGAAAAGCTTACCAAAGCACATATAACAAATATAAAACCTAAAAAATATCTTTTCATTTTTAACTTAGTCTGAAAAATTTGATGGCAATAATAAACCGAATAATCGTAAAATCAAAATATTTATCCGAGTATTTTTTACAGTTACGCCTCTAATTTCTTTTAGAAGAAAATGTATTTGCTATCTTTAGCCGTTTTGAAGCGTGTAATATTTATACTTTTATTTTTTACCGTGAGTGCTGCTCATGCACAACAATATCCGTTCTGGAGCCAATACCGCAGCAATCTTTTTATGATGAATCCCGCAGCAGCCGGTGCAAAAAAAGATGTGGATTTTGGCTTGGTTTATCGCGATCAATGGGTTGGCATGGCAGGAGCTCCGAAAACACTAAGCGCCAGCTTAAATGGCAGAGTTGCCAAAGGCAAGGTAGGCCTTGGCGGCTTTATTTTCCAGGACAAAATTGGTCCTTATTCTTACTTAAGTGTGGCTCTGGCCGCGGCTTATAAGATCAAATTCCCTGATGTTGCACTTTCTTTTGGTTTAAACGGAAGTTATAATTCGCAGGGGATCAACGGGGCGTCACTTACTTATCAAAATTCGCAAGATCTTGCCATGCTGAATGTTACTGCAACACCCAGGGCAACAGCATTCAATGCGGCAGGCGGTGTAATGCTTTACAACGACCGGTTCCACATTGCCATTTCTGTAAATAATTTAGCGGGTACGACGTTTAATTATGATATAAGCCAGGATAACCCAAAAAGAGGCTTATATAAAACAGTGCCTCATTTTTGTGCTTCGGTTGGCTACAACTGGAGCGGAAATCCTGATTATATCTGGGAGAACAACTTAATGTCGGTGATTGTAGCCGGTGCGCCCATTTTAATCGATTATTACCTGCGCCTTCACATTAAAAACGCGTTCTTTTTTGGTGCAGGTATTCGCGTAAGCTCTGCTGTGGTTGCGCAACTGGGGTATACCTTTCCAAAATGGGGCCAGATCAGCTATTCTTACGATTATACTACTAACAAACTAAATTCATATAACAGCGGGTCGCATGAAATAAGGCTGAGTTTTTATTTCGAAAAAGAAAAAAGAAGGCGCGGAAGAGGCACCGGTGAATTTATTCATCAAAAATATCAGTACATGTTGTAAAATGGCGGGCAACTCATTTGGAAATATTTTCAGGCTCACAACTTTTGGAGAATCGCACGGAGAAGCTATTGGCGGTGTAATTGATGGCTGCCCCAGTGGCTTAAAAATAGACCTTGATTTCATTCAAAATGAATTAGAACGGCGAAAACCGGGACAATCACACATTGTGACACAACGCAAAGAAAATGACGCGGTGCACTTTTTATCCGGCATTTTTGAAGGCACTACAACCGGTGCACCTGTTGCTTTTGCTATCAATAATGAAAATCCCATAGGCAAAGATTACAGCCATTTAAAAGATGCTTATCGTCCCTCTCATGCAGATTATACGTATCAGCAAAAGTACGGGCACAGGGATTACCGGGGCGGAGGGCGTTCATCTGCAAGGGAAACCGCTTCCCGTGTGGTTGCCGGGGCTATTGCCAGGCTTTTCTTAAAGCATTACGGTGTCGAGCTTTTTGCCTATGTATCGCAGGTACATCATATAAAATTAAATAAACTGCATACTGAAATTGATCCTGCTGCTATCGAAAAAAATATCATTCGTTGTCCGGACGAAAAAACGGCGCAGCAAATGATTGAGCATATTGAAAACATCCGAAAACAAGGCGACACTGTTGGGGGAACAATTACCTGCGTTGTGAAAAATACTCCCATAGGTTTAGGCGAGCCAGTATTCAACAAGCTGCACGCCGAACTTGGAAAAGCCATGTTAAGTATAAATGCAGTGAAGGGGTTTGAATATGGAGCAGGTTTTAATTCTATTAATTTCAAGGGTTCTGAACTGAATGACGTTTTTGAAAACAACAATGGCATTCATACTAAAACCAACAACAGCGGCGGTATACAAGGCGGGATAAGCAACGGAGAAGATATTTATTTTAACGTAGCCTTTAAACCCGTTGCCACATTAATGCAACAGCAAAAAAGTGTAAATGCTCATGGTGAAGAGATCATTTTAGAAGGTCGCGGAAGACATGATCCCTGTGTGTTACCAAGGGCTGTACCCATTGTAGAAGCCATGGCAGCGTTGGTATTAGCCGATTATGTATTACTGAATAAAACAACCAGGCTTTAACATATGCCAGTTGTTATAAGAGAAGCCCGGAAGGAAGAGGCTGAAACAATCGCTAAAGTTGCGGCGCAAACTTTTACAGAAACATTTGCATGGTATAACACCGCAGAGAACATGCGCGAATACAACGAAACGCATTTCAACAAAGAGCATATACTCCTAGAAATTACAGACGAAAAATCCACCCTGTTTGTAGCTTTATCTGATAATGAGATCATCGGTTATGCAAAACTTAAAAGCTCTGAAACACCTGAAGAAATTGGCACTTCAAGTGGCATCGAAATTGAGCGGCTATATGTAAAAAAGGAATTTCACGACAAAAAAGTTGGGCTGGCATTAATGAATACCTGCATTGAAAAAGCCAAAGAAAAAAATGCAGATGTGATCTGGCTTGGCGTTTGGGAACAAAATCCAAGAGCAATTAATTTTTATACTAAAATGGGCTTTATAAAATGCGGGCAACATATTTTTCAATTAGGTGACGATGCACAAACAGATTATTTAATGAAGCTGGAATTGAAATAAATTTCCATCATTGTAAACGAAACAATTTCACGGATAATCCGTAAATTAGTTGCAACTAAAGTCAAAATGAAGTCGATACAGCAGTGGTTGGATGAATACGGCGTAAGCCATCAAAATCAGGCAAATAAAACCATACATTTTGTTTGTGTTCCGATGATCTTTTTCACCATAGTTGGTTTGCTATACTGTATAAAATTACCCGAGTTTTTAGGCATTCGGATTACCGTAGCACATATAGTTTTAATAGGCGTTGCGGTTTATTATTTCACATTATCTGTACCTCTTGCTTTTGGCATAATACTGTATGCTTTTATTTGTATTATGTTATGTCATTTGATTGAACAAAGCACAGGACATCTGCTGCTCATATCTATCATATTATTTGCTTTAGCCTGGGTAGCTCAATTCTGGGGCCATCATATTGAAGGCAAAAAGCCCTCGTTCTTAAAAGACATACAATTTCTTTTGATAGGCCCCGCTTGGATCATGAGCTTTCTGTTTAAAAAATTGGGCCTGTCCATTTAAAATAAATCTGTTGTTATCTTGTAAAAATTCTGATATTTACGCAAAACAAAAATATGGAAACTTTTTTAGAGATCTTGAAAATTTTGATCCCCGCAGCGGCGGTATTTGCTGCGACTTATTTTATTGTAAAAACTTTTTTAACCAACGATCAAAAGCGCAGAGATTACGAATTGCGTAAATCGCAAATGAATATTACAACGCCCATCAGGCTGCAGGCTTATGAGCGCATCATCCTTTTTTTAGAGCGTATAGAGCCTAACAACCTGGTATTGCGCATTAATAAAGCCGGCATGACGGTTCCTATGCTGCACGCCGAGCTGATTAAAACCATTAAGACAGAATACGAGCATAATATCTCTCAACAAATTTATGTTAGTGTAAACGCATGGCATTTGGTAAAAACGGCCAAAGAAGAAACCGTTAAGCTGATCAATATTTCTGTTACCAAAGTCCCTGAAAATGCTAAAGGACAAGAGTTTGCACAAGTTATCCTGCATATTGCATCCAGCGTTGAAAAAACCCCGACGCAAATTGCCAACGAGTTTATAAAAAACGAAGTAGCTAAGCATTTCTAACGTAACTTTTAATGGAAAAATTATTTTCTGAATTTAAATCTGCTACGGCCCAGGATTGGAAGAACCAGATTATAAAAGATTTAAAAGGAACTGATTTTGAAAAACTGATCTGGAAAAATCCAAACGGGTTTGATGTAAATCCCTTTTATACATCCGAAGACCTGCAGCACCAGGCACCCGATTTGTTTACACACAGCAACTGGGAAATTTGCTCTGAGTTTTTAGTTGAAGATGAAAAGAAAACCAATGCTGAAGCCTTAAAAGCCCTGATGGGCGGAGCCAGCAGTTTGGTTTTTATTGTGGATAAGAAAATAAATATAGGCTTATTACTGCAGGATATTTTAATAGAACATATTGAAGTAAATTTTGTTTTAAAACATGTTGATGAATCTTTCATCGCTGATTTTAAATTATACGCCAAGCAAAAAAATATTCATGCTGATAAAATAAATGGAAGTGTTTGTTTTGATGCCATTAGTCATTTTGCAGAAACGGGAAATGAGATCAAAGCTGAATTTAAACAGGAAGATTCCTCATTAAAAGCTATTGGCGTTAATGCTTCTTTATATCAAAATGCCGGTGCCACACAAGCCTTTGAATTAGCCTGTACCATGGCGCACGCGCACGAGTATGTGGTTTCTCTTGCCAATAAAAACAGTTCATATAAAAATCCATTTTATTTTACCGTTGCCATTGGCTCTGATTTTTTTGGAGAAATTGCCAAGCTTCGTGCACTCAGAAAACTATGGAGTTTGCTCGCACAGGAATATAATATCAATCAAGAAATTCATATTCACTGCGAAACATCTTTGCTAAATAAATCTTCCTTAGATGCAAACAATAACATGTTACGCACCACCACCGAAGGCATGAGCGCTGTGATTGGTGGCTGCAATTCGCTTACCATACATCCACACAATACCGGCTTTGAAAATCAAACCGATTTCAGCGAGCGCATGGCACGTAACCAGCAACTGATCTTAAAAGAAGAAAGCTATCTGCATCACACAGCCGATATGGGCGCAGGCTCTTATTATATTGAAAAACTAACCGACGAGCTTGCCGGAAAAGCCTGGGATGAATTTAAAGAAATTGAAAACAAAGGCGGGTTCATTGCCTGCTTGAAATCAAATTTCATTCAAGAAAAAATTAAGCAACAAGCTGATAATTTGATACAACAATTTCAAACTGGCGAACTCGTTTTAGTTGGGGTAAATAAATTCCAAGCAAAAGACGTGAGCGAAAAGAATCAAGATGTAAGAAGTTCAACGCAAGGAAAAAAAATAAATCTCAATTCTAAAATCTCATTACTCAAATCCATAACTCTAAGTGATTATTTAGTAAAACAACATGCGTAAAGATTTTTCTAATATATCATATAACCCGATCATTTCGAACGAAAATGAGAGATCCACGACTTCAAATTTTACAACGGCTGAACAAATCGATCTAAAAAATTCTTATTCAGCAAAAGATTTAAAAGATGCCGAGCATTTACATTTCGCGGCAGGTATTCCTCCGTTTTTACGCGGGCCTTATTCCTCCATGTATGTACAAAATCCCTGGACTATCAGGCAATACGCAGGTTTTAGCACAGCAGAAGAAAGCAACGCTTTTTACAGGCGAAATTTAGCCGCAGGACAAAAAGGTTTATCTGTTGCATTCGATCTGGCTACACATCGCGGCTACGATAGCGATCATGAGCGTGTAGAAGGCGATGTAGGTAAAGCAGGTGTGGCCATCGACTCCATCCTGGATATGAAAATTTTGTTTGATCAGATTCCGCTCGATCAAATGTCTGTATCCATGACCATGAACGGCGCTGTGCTTCCCGTGCTCGCATTTTATATAGTTGCAGCCGAAGAACAAGGTGTAACTATGGACAAACTTAGCGGCACTATTCAAAACGATATTCTGAAAGAATTTATGGTGCGTAATACGTACATCTACCCTCCTACTCCATCTATGAAAATCATTGCGGATATTTTTGAGTATACCTCTAAAAATATGCCTAAATTCAACTCCATTTCTATCAGTGGTTACCACATGCAGGAAGCAGGTGCTACTGCCGATATTGAGCTTGCATACACTTTAGCAGACGGGTTGGAATATATTCGTACCGGTATTAAAGCCGGTTTATCTATCGATAATTTTGCACCACGCCTTTCATTTTTCTGGGCAATAGGCATGAACCATTTTATGGAAATTGCCAAAATGCGTGCCGGGCGTATGTTGTGGGCCAAAATGGTAAAACAGTTTAATCCCGCAAGCGCAAAAAGTATGGCGCTTCGTACACATTGTCAAACTAGCGGATGGAGTTTAACTGAACAAGATCCGTTTAATAATGTTACACGCACCTGTGTGGAGGCTTTGGCTGCAGCCATGGGGCACACACAAAGTCTGCATACCAATGCCTTGGATGAAGCCATTGCTTTACCGACTGATTTTTCGGCGCGTATTGCGCGTAACACGCAAATTTATTTACAGCAGGAAACCAATATTTGTAAAGTGGTCGATCCTTGGGGAGGCTCTTATTATGTTGAATATCTAACCGAACAATTAACGCAAAAAGCCTGGGCGTTAATCGAAGAGGTTGAGTTACTTGGAGGAATGACCAAAGCTATAGAATCCGGCATCCCAAAAATGCGCATTGAGGAAGCTGCTGCACGCAAACAGGCGCGCATCGACAGCGGAAAAGATATCATTGTTGGTGTAAATGCGTATCAAACAACCGAAAAAACAATAATCGATATTTTGGATGTTGATAATGCAAAAGTGCGTTTACAGCAATTAGACAGATTAAAAAAATTAAAAGCAGAACGAGATCCAAAAAAAGTAGAAGAAGCGTTGAATGCCTTGACCGAAGCTGCTAAGAGCGGTAAAGGAAACTTACTGGAGCTAAGTATAAACGCGGCAAGGGTACGTGCTTCACTTGGCGAGATTTCTTCTGCTATGGAAAAAGTTTTCGGGCGTTTTAAAGCAACCAATCGTTCTATTGCCGGTGTTTACTCAAAAGAAATTTCGATGGATAAAGATTTTGCCAAAGCACGTGAGCTTGCCGATAAATTTGCCGAAATGGATGGCCGCCGCCCGCGCATTATGATTGCTAAAATGGGGCAAGACGGGCACGACCGCGGAGCGAAAGTCATCGCCACCAGCTTTGCCGACTTAGGTTTTGATGTGGATATCGGCCCTTTGTTTCAAACACCTGCGGAAGCAGCCAAACAAGCCGTTGAAAACGATGTGCACATTGTCGGTGTAAGCAGCCTTGCTGCTGGACACAAAACATTAGTTCCACAATTAGTTGCCGAGTTAAAAAAATATAAACGTGAAGATATTTTAGTGGTTGTAGGTGGAGTTATTCCTCAGCAGGATTATGATTTTCTTTATAAAGTAGGCGCCACAGCCATTTTTGGCCCGGGCACTGTTATTGCAAAAGCAGCGCAGGACATCTTAAATGTGTTGAGTTCTAAATCGTAGGTTGTTTGCGTTAAGGGTTAAAAGGCTTTTATTAACTACTATTTTTTTGTTTTTAAGACAAAGAAAAATAGTAGTTAATATGTCAGTTATGTAGTTATTACAAACGCTGGCCGATTTTAATGACCATTTGATTTTTCCATGTGGCAAAGGTTCCTGCTTTGATATGCTTGCGTGCTTCGCCCACCAGCCATAGATAGAAGGTGAGGTTGTGTATGCTTGCTATCTGCATGCCCAGCATTTCATCGCATGAAAAAAGATGGCGAACATATGCTTTGCTGTATTGTGTATCGGCAAAGCAATCACTCTCAGGATCGATGGGAGTGAAATCGGTTTTCCATTTTTCGTTCTTAATGTTGATGATGCCGTTGCGGGTAAATAACAGTCCGTGGCGGGCATTGCGGGTAGGCATTACGCAATCCATCATATCTACGCCTAATGCTATGCTTTCTAAAATGTTTACGGGTGTGCCTACGCCCATCAGGTAGCGGGGTTTATCTTTTGGCAGGATGTTGCATACCATATCGGTCATTTCATACATCATTTCGGCAGGCTCTCCTACTGATAAACCGCCAATGGCATTTCCGTTGAGGTTCTTTGAGGCAATGTATTCGGCTGATTGCTTACGCAGGTCGGGGTATACACTGCCCTGAACGATGGGGAATAAGTTTTGTTCGTAACCGTATTTATCGGGTGTGCTGTTGAAGCGGGCAATACACCTGTCGAGCCAGCGGTGTGTCATGTGCATGGATTTGCGAGCGTAATCTTCTTCGCAGGGATAGGGTGTGCATTCATCAAAGGCCATCATGATGTCGGCACCGATGATGCGTTCGATATCCATAACACGCTCGGGCGAGAACATGTGCTTTGAGCCATCGATATGAGATTTGAAGGTGGCTCCTTCTTCGGTAATTTTTCGTTGTGCAGAAAGTGAGAATACCTGGTAGCCACCACTATCAGTAAGGATAGGTTTATCCCAGCCATTGAATTTGTGCAGGCCGCCTGCTTTTTCAAGCACGTCGATACCGGGGCGGAGATATAAGTGGTAGGTGTTGCCTAAAATTATTTGTGCTTTGATATCGTCTTTCAGCTCGCGCTGGTGAACGGTTTTAACTGTGCCTGCTGTACCCACGGGCATAAAAATGGGCGTTTCAATGGTTCCGTGGGCTGTTTCGATCAAGCCGGCACGTGCTTTAGATGAGGGGTCGTTGTTTTGTATGGTGAATTTCATATTTAGCGGCTAAAACTTTTTTAGTGTTTCTACATTCATTTCGAGCAGGGAGTGGAGGATGAGGTCTGCGATGATAAATTTCTGATTGTTTATATTATATTCTTCGGGCACGGCTATTACATGCATTTGTGCTGCCTTTGCGGCTATGATGCCGTTTAGGGAGTCTTCGATAACGAGGCAATTGCCGGGCTCTGTATGAATGGCTTCGGCACATTTTAAAAATACTTCGGGGTGTGGCTTGCCGTATTTAAGGTCCTGGGCAGATTGTATGTGTTTGAAGTAGCTTTCTATTTTTAAAACACTGAGCACAGAGTTAATGAGTTTTCTGGAAGAAGAGGTTGCCAGCGCAATAATAAGCCCCTGACTTGCAACAACATCTAATGCTTGTTGGAGGCCTTTCATGGGTTTGCCTTCGGCCATTATGAGCGCGCACAAATTATCTTCTATGTTATCTTTTACTTGTGTTTCGTTGGTGGTGAAGGGTGTTTTGGTATTCCAGAAAGATATGACCTGATCTATGCGCATGCCTGTGGTAACGCGGCTGTCTGCTTCTGTAAAGGGCAAGCCGTTTTCTGTAAAACCTCGCACCATGGCTCTTCTCCAAAGGGGCTCGGAATCTATGATCACCCCATCCATATCAAATATTACCGCTTTGGCCATTGTTAATTACTTTGTTTAATTTTTGCAAAGGTAAAACAATTAGTGTAGGCCATGCTGCGTAACTTTGCGTAATTATGCCTGTCATAGATTTACACAGTATTGGTTTTTGGGTGGTAGCTTGTTTTGCTTTTGTTGCTTTGCATCAAATGGCGGTATATTTATTTTTATACGGCAAGCTGGCTTTTTATAAGGAGCCTGCTTCGGGCAAAAGCAGCGAAAGGCCTCCTGTTTCGATCATTATGTGCGCAAAGAATGAGGCTGATAATTTAACGGAATTTTTGCCTAAATTTTTAACGCAGGATTATCCCAAATTTGAAGTGATTGTGGTGAATGATTGCAGCAACGATAATACGGATGATGTGTTGCGTGAATATGCCAAGATCTTTCCGAACCTACATATCATTACGATCAAAGAGGATGAGTATTACAAGCATGGCAAAAAGTTTGCGTTAATGGTGGGCATAAAGGGTGCTAAGTATGAGCATTTGTTGTTTACAGATGGTGACTGCTACCCGCAAAGTGAGCACTGGATCAGTGAAATGGTGCAAGGCTATACGCCTGAAAAGGAAATTGTGATAGGTTACGGACCTTACCGCGCTGAGAAGAGTTTTTTGAACAAGCTTATTCGTTTCGACACTTTTGCTATTGCTATTCAATATCTTTCGCTGGCTATTAACAACAAGGCGTATATGGGCGTGGGCAGAAATTTATCGTACAAAAAGGATCTGTTCTTTAAGAATAAAGGATTTTCTACGCATTACCACATCAACTCGGGCGATGATGATCTGTTTATTAACCAGAATGCTACGCATGTAAATGTGGGTGTGATCATTTCGAAAGACAGCCTTACGTATTCTATTCCTGCTAAGGATTTTAATGAGTGGAATCGCCAGAAGTCTCGCCACCTAAGCACTTCTGCCATGTATACGGGCGCTTCTAAAAACAGGCTGGGTATTTTGCACGCCAGCAATTATCTTTTTTATGCGCTGTTTATTGCCTCTTTGTTTTTTATTGATCTGATTGCTGTTACGGCAGCTTTGTTTGTGGTTAAAAGTATTGTTCAGCTAATTGTTTATAATAAAGCCGCCAAAAAACTGGAGGAGAAGGATCTTCTGGGCGGGCTTTTGTTATTTGAGTTTTTATTGTTATTCTTATATCCCATCTGGCACACGCAAAAACGTTATGCAAACACGACTAAATGGAAGGGATAAACGAAGAGAATAATTTTTCGGCCAAGGCGCTGTATGATATTAAGCTGGTGGAGCGCGCCCTTGAGCATGAAGACCAAAAGGCTTATGCAGAGCTGATGAAGCGTTACTGGGAGCCCGTTTATTTTATGTTGCTGCGCATGATCAATAATAAGGATGATGCAGAGGATTTGACGATCGAGGCTTTTGCCAAAGCGTTCCGGTACTTGAACCAGTATTCTACCAATTATGCTTTTAGTACCTGGCTGTTTAAAATTGCCTCTAACAATGCCATTGATTTTTTGCGCAGGAATAAAGAGCACCGTGGGCTTGCTTCTTTAAATAGTACGTATGGCGAGGAAGGCAGCGAGGAGCTTTCGGCTTTTATAAAGGGCAGCGGGCTGAACCCGGAAGAAAGTATTATACGTAAACAAAATATTGAACGCATACGTTATATCATTGAAAAGCTTAAGCCTAATTACCGCACAATTGTAGATATGTTTTACATACAGGAATTAAGCATTGAAGAAATTGCACAAAAGGTTGATTTGCCTATAAGTACTGTAAAGACAAGACTTTTCAGGGCGCGTGATTTTCTTTTTACGATTGTGAAACGACATAAAGGTTTTTAACGATGCAAAGCGCAGAACTTATTTTTTCTTACTTCCCGGGTTTGACGGAGCTTCAAAAAAAACAGTTTATACAACTGGAAGCGGTGTATAAGGAGTGGAATGAAAAAATAAATGTCATTTCGCGTAAGGATATTGACCAGCTTTACCTGCATCATGTTTTGCATTCGCTGGGCATTGCAAAGATCATTTCGTTTGCCGATGGCACGCAGGTGCTGGATGTAGGTACGGGAGGCGGATTTCCGGGCATTCCGTTAGCGATCTTGTTTCCGAACGCACATTTTCATTTGGTGGATTCTATCGGTAAAAAAATTACAGTGGTGAAAGAAGTGGCTGCTGCCATTGGCCTGAAGAATGTAACCGCACAGCAAATTCGCGCAGAAGAGCTGACCAATACTTTTGATTTTGTTGTTAGCCGCGCTGTAACCGAGTTGACACCTTTTGTGGGCTGGGTGAGAAAATTGTTTTCGCCTAAGAGCTTTAACACCATACAGAACGGTATTTTTTATTTAAAGGGCGGCGACCTTGAAAAAGAGCTGAAACCTTTTGGTAACAAGGTTAGAATAAATGAACTGAAAGATCATTTTAAAGAAGATTTTTTTGAGACCAAAAAGGTGATTTATCTTTCTGCGAAGAGGATTAAATAACAATATATCCTTATCCATTTATTTTAATAGTAGAGCTTTTGAAATGATACGCTGTCGAATCAATAACACTAAAATTATTATTAAAGGTAATCATCAGGGAGATTATTTAAAGTTCTTTGCTTTAATTTTTTTTATTTCTGTTGTGATATTATTAGCCTTGCAAATTCTTTATAGATCTAATAATTCCGTATTAATGGCTATGGCAATTCTGTTCTGTTTGGTAGTTGCGTTAAAATATTTAATGTGGTTTTCTATCAAGATCACACAAGATAAAATAACAATCGTAAAAAGGTTTATCGGATTTCCATATGTAATAATTGTAAGTCGATTTCAAAAGGTGCTTTACAATAAGGAAGTGCCAATTCTTTCGTTTGAAAATGATAATGGTAAAATTGGGGTTGAAATTTTTGATGGCTTTGAATATGATGGATTGCTTATAGAAAAAAACAAGAAAGAATATATAATTGGCAGATTAGAAGATGCTAAAGTAATTTTTAAATATATTCTCACTGGCCTCGAAAAATTGAATGTAGATAAAATAAACTCTGATATTGGTTATCCAATGAGGGGATAATTTATGGATTAAATAGAATTTATTTCTTACTTCTTTTCTCTTCCCACATGTTGAGAAGCTCTACTACCAAAGAAAAACCCAAAGCGGCATACACGTAGCTTTTTTCTATTTCAAAGCCTGTAAATGTTTTGATGGAATCTATAATAAGCAACAAAGCAATTACCAATAAAAAGGTGAGTGCCAGCATTTTTACACGCGGGTTTCTGTTTATAAAATTAGCCACTGCATTAGAGAACAGCACCATTACAGCCATAGCCAGGATAACGGCTCCTCCCATAATGATAAGGTTTTTAGAAACCACGATGGCGGTTAAAATAGAATCGAAAGAGAAAACAATATCTATTAAAACAATCTGAAAAATAATATTTGTTACGCTTATTTTTTTTGACTTTGTTTTATGCTCAGGTTCTTCTCCGTTGATCTTTTCCCATATCTCGCCGCCGGTTTTGTATAATAAGAACAATCCTCCGGCCATAAAGATCAGGTCGCGAAGCGTTACGCCATGCCCTGCAAGCAAAAACAAAGGCTCGTTTTGCGAAGAAAGATAACTTAAGGTAAATAATAGTGCAATGCGTATAAAAACGGCTAAAATCAAGCCTGTAGTGCGCGCTCTGCCTCTTTGTGCCGAGGGAAGCTTATCAGCAATGATGGCAATAAAAATGATGTTGTCTACACCTAAAACAATTTCTAAAAGCGATAGCGTTAATAATTGGACCAAGCCCTGAGCGGTTACAAGATCAGCAAACATTTGGGGGAAATTCATAATGCAAATTTGTGAAAAATATTTACAGTAAAAACGCGCATGCAGTTTTATTTATCCATGTTTTTAACTCCAGCCAAAAATTTCTTTTGCATTGGCTGTTGTTATGGAAGCAACTTCAAGCAAATCGCATTTTTTTACTTCGGCAATCTTTGCCGCTATTAAAGGAATGTATGAGGATTCGTTTCTTTTGCCCCTGTAAGGCACAGGTGCCAGGTAAGGCGAATCGGTTTCTAAAACCAGGTGTTCTAACCCTATATGTTCGATGGCTTTATCCAACCCGCTGTTTTTAAAAGTAATTACACCCCCAATGCCTAATTTAAAATTGGTGGCATCAATAACTTTTTGTGCTTGCTCGGCATTCCCGCTAAAGCAATGGAAAATACCTTTTGGCAGTTTTTTGAATTTGGTTAATACTTCGAAAATTTCATCAAAAGAATTTCTGCAATGTATTACAATGGGCAAATCAAATTCAAGCCCCCAGTTTATTTGCGTTTCAAAAGCTTCTACCTGCTGCACATAAAAAGTTTTATCCCAGTACAGGTCGATGCCGATCTCGCCCACAGCAACGTATTTTTTTTCTTTCAAATACCGGTAGGCAATGGCTAGTTCGTCCCGGTAATTTTCTTTAACCGAGCATGGGTGCAAGCCCATCATCGGAAAACAATGTTGGGGATATTTTTCGCACAGATTGTGCATGCCCTCAACAGAAGATGAATCGATATTGGGAAGAAAGAACTTTTCAACGCCGGCATCTATGGCCTTTTTCAAGGCTTCGTCAATGTCGGTTTTAAATTCTTCTGAATAAAGATGGGTATGTGTGTCGACAAACATTAAACAAACTTTTCGCCTTTTTGTACTTTAACATCGTTCACAAAATTGCGTATCTGTTGTTCGTCTTGTTTCTTACAGATCAGCAACAAGCCATCCGATTCAACCACAATATAATCTTCCAGTCCTTGTATAAGAACCAGCTTGTCTTTAGGCACATTTATAATGCAGTTTTTAGTATCGTATAGCATGGTGTTTTTACCTACCACCGCATTACGATCTTTATCGTGTTTAATATGCTCATATAAACTGCCCCAGGTGCCAAGGTCGCTCCAGCCAATTATAGATGCACGCACATATACGTTTGTTGCGCGTTCCATTACCGCATAGTCGATGGAAATATTTTTACACGACACATACGCATTCCTGATAAAATCAATTTCTTTTTTGGTGCCGTAAGTATTATTTTCGTCCCTGAACAAAGTGGCAAGCTCGGGTTCGTGTTGTTCTATGGCATTAATAATGCTTTTGGTACTCCAGATAAAAATGCCTGCATTCCATAAAAAATCTCCGCTTTTCATAAAAAACTTAGCCATTTCGGCATCCGGTTTTTCAGTAAAGGTTTTTACTTTTTTTATACGCGAATCTTTTTCCTTATCAGGCGATTCTACAAACTGGATGTACCCGTAGCCTGTATCGGGGCGTGTTGGCTTGATTCCAATAGTAAGCAGGCAATCTTCTGATTTAGCTTTGCTGTAGCAGGCTTTTACCGCTTTTAAAAACACATCTTCTTTGGTAATTAAGTGGTCGCTTGGTGCAACAACTGTTACCGCATCGGGGTTCTTTTTATGGATCTTATATGAGGCATAAGCTACGCATGGTGCTGTGTTCTTACGTGCAGGCTCTAATAAAATATTTTCTTTAGGAATTTTCGGAAGCTGCTCAGCTACCAGGTCTTTATATTGTTCGGAGGTAACCACATAAATGTTTTCGGGGGCGCACAACTTAGAGAACCGGTGAGCGGTATTTTGCAATAAAGTTTCGCCAGTGCCTAATACATCTAAAAATTGTTTGGGCTTTGAGGTCTTACTCATGGGCCAGAAACGGCTACCCACGCCGCCTGCCATTATAATGCAATATAAATTTTTCATTTTTTAATTCTTTTCTCTCTTTAAAGAGAAGATTTAGACTAATTTTTTTAACGCGTTTCTTAAATTGGAAATAACGTCTTCTACGTCTTCAACTTTGCAAGTGCCTACACTCAGCCTGTACCAGCTGGAATTTACATCGGCACCAAACGCATAGAACGGAACAATAGCCACACCAGCTTCATCTAAAATATATTTAGTAACATCTTTTGTGGTAGCTAATACTTCTCCACTTTGTGTTTTCATACCATGCAAAGCCATCTGCACCGTTAGGTATATGGCGGCTTGCGGAACAATCACATCTACCTTAAAGCCTTCTGCTTTTAATTGCGAAAAGCCTTTATAAAATCCATCCAGGCGCTGGTGTAATTGTTTTTTTTGCCCGTCTAAAAACAGGTCGTAACGTTTTAAATCTGATAAATATTTTGCCGTAGCAAGCTGTTCTGCTTTAGGAGCCCAGGCACCTACGTGGTTCAATAGTGATTTCATTTTATCGATCACTAATTTTGGTCCCATGCTCCAGCCTACACGAACACCGGTGGCAGCCAGCGATTTAGAAATGCCATCTACAAACACGGTATATTTTTTCATTTCCGGGCGTAATGAAACCGGGTTGTAATGCTGTGTATCTCCGTAAGTAAGTGCCCAGTAAATCTGGTCGTACATTAAGTACAATGGTTTTTCATTTTCGCCACGGCGGTTATTTTCTTCAATAACCATATCACAAATTTCTGTTAACCCTTCTTTGGTAAAAACGGTTCCTGTAGGATTTTGCGGAGAGCACAAGGCCAATACGCTTGCGCCTTTTATATGGGGCTTAATGTGCTTAGCCGTTGGCATAAAATTGCTTTCGGGGCCGGCATCAATCATAACCTGTTTGGCATGATTTAAATAGCTGTAGTGGTTGTTGTTCCATGAAGGTACAGGAAAAATAACCGTATCGCCTTCGTCTACAAGCGTGCGAAAAATTGAATATATGATCGGGCGTGCTCCTCCTGCAATTAAAATTTCATCTGAAGCATAATCAAGATTAGCGCGTTCTTTTAAAAGCGTGGAAACAGCCTGACGCAATTGCAGCATGCCATCTGCAGCCGGGTAATTTGTCTCATCCGCTAAATATTCGTCAATAATAGCTTGCTTCAATTCTGCAGGGATCGGGAATATTTTAGGATTAAAATCTCCGATGGTAAAATTATATACATGCTGCCCGTTCTTTATTTTTTCGTTTACCTCGGCGGCAAGTTTTATAATTTCAGATCCTATGATATTTTGAGCCAGTTTAGAAACTTTCCTGGTGGTGTTGGCTGTTTTTGCTTCCATGGTTTTCCTTTCTATGCAAACATACTAAAATTGCGTTGCTTACTTTATTTTTAAAGCAAAAATTATGCAAAGGATACTTAAAATCTGAGTAAACGAATGAAAAATAAAGGGTTGTAGTAAATTCAGGATTTTGTAAGTTTGTGTAAAACCGACGCCATGAAACGCATATCGCATTATACCCTTTTTATACTTTTCATAATAAGTATCAAAGGAAAAGCACAAATTATAACCACCTTTGCCGGCAACGGAACACCCGGGTACAGCAATGCTTCTCCAGCCAATGCCGCTGAGTTGAATAATCCATACCAGGTAGCTGTAGCCCCTAACGGAAATATATACATCAGTGATATTTCAAATAATGTGATCCGCATGGTTGACCCTGCGGGCAGCCTTATCTCTGTAGCAGCTGGTACGCCAAATACGCCGGGCTATTCGGGAGATAATGGCCCTGCTTCTTCAGCTTTACTAAGTGGCCCTACAGCTTTAACTTTTGATGCAAGCGGTAATTTATATGTGGCAGATGGCGACTGTATTCGCATGATTAACACCAGTGGTATAATCACAACAATAGCCGGCCAGGGGCTTGCCAGTGATGCTTACAGTGGAGATAACGGGCTTGCCACAGCAGCGATGCTTGCCCAACCGGTTGATCTGGCTTTTGATGCAAGCGGTAATTTATTTATTGCAGATATGGCCAATCATATTATCCGTAAAATAGACCATACTACAGGCATTATTACTACCGTAGCCGGAACACCTCAAACATCCGGATATAGCGGAGACAATGGACAGGCTACTTCGGCTACGCTTAATTTTCCTACCGCTATTGCATTTGATGCAAGCGGCAATTTATATATTGCCGACCGTGCCAACTTTATAATACGAAAAGTAAACACTGCAGGGATTATTACAACTTATGTCGGGGTAAATAGCTTAGGCTGTGGTTTTGCGGGAGATAATGGCCCGGCAGTTTCCGCACAATTTTGTAACCCCGCGGGTTTAACTTTTGATGCAGCAGGCAATTTATATGTAACTGACGAAGGGGACGCTGTCATCCGGATGATTACCCCTGCCGGTACTATTACCACGGTGTGCGGCGCTAACATAGGCGGAACCTTTTCCGGCTATAATGGCGATAACGGATTACCTCAAAACGCCCAGCTAAATAACCCATACCGAATTACATTTGACTCAAAAGGCAATTATTTTATACCGGATGCGGGAAACAGTGTAATCAGGAAAGTATGTGTAGAGACTGATTCAGTAACCGGTTATATAAGAGATACGCTGGGCAATGCCGTAACAGCTGGGAAAGTGTATGCATTTAAACAACAGGTTAATCATCCTGGTTTATTTGATACATTAGGATTTACCAGTATTGCTGGCAATGGATATTATGCCTTCTCCGGAGTTATTGGTAACAACTATTACATTCTGGCAAAGGCCGATACCTCTTTATTGCAATATCGTACAGCAGTGCCTACGTATGTTTGCAGCAATAATTATAATTATTTCTGGGATTCGGCTACAGTTATTAATAACAACCCCTGCGCACTTAGTAATAATTCAGGAAATAATATAAACATCATTCAGCTTAGGCATTTAACAGGGCCAGGTATTATCAGCGGATCTATACTTCCCGGGGCAGGTTATGGAACCCGCCTGGCAGGCGGTGGTTACGGGCAGGTTTTTGGCTCACCTCTTAAGGGAATAGATGTAAAACTTGGTAAAAGCCCGGGCGGAGGCTGTTCTGCCAGAACCACTGCTGATGCTAATGGCAATTATTCGTTTACCAATGTACCTTTGGGTAGCTACAATATTTATGTAGATATACCCAACTATGGTATGGCAGGTATACTAACAGTTACAATCACATCGGCAAACGCTACATCTGCCAATAATGATTATTACGTAGATTCTTTAATGGTTCGTATTGATTCTTCACAGATTTCTGGAATTAAAAAAACAACAGAGTTAAATAATGTACAGATAAGCTTGTATCCAAATCCGGCCAACGATGCTTTTTATATTAAGACAAACGTAGTATATGATAATGCCGTTATAGAAATTTACAATATGCTTGGGCAAAAAGTGCTGGCCGAAAAACTGCAAACTAATTTGACCTGTATAAATGTATCTAATTTAAACGACGCCGTTTACCAGGTAAGAGTGATAAACAATACTGCAACTATCTATCAGGGAAAAATTGTGAAGCAGCAGTAAATAAAAGTTTTGGCAGATTTTCCTGAAAGAACTTCACCTCAATTCGTTTGTATTGTAAGAGAAGAGGGCCGTTGGTTATAGCGGCAAATTCTCTTATTGACATATAAATCAAAGAAACAGTAAAAAAACTTTTGCGTTTACTAATATATTTAGTATTTTAGCGCTAAAATTATTAGCAATGGATAATGTATACACCAATTTGCGGATTTTAAGGAAGATAAAAAAAGTATCTCAGGAGATTGTTGCCGACGAGCTTAAAATTCCGCGCTCGCGTTTTGCATCGTATGAAGAAGGCCGGGCAGAACCGCCATACAACATGCTGGTTAAAATAGCGGATTATTATCATGTGTCGATTGATGCGCTTTTGCGCGGTGATTTTTCCAAAACAGACCCGGATAATTTATTGAAGATCGGTAAGAACCGTTTTTTGTTCCCGATTTTAGTTGACAAAAAAGGAAACGATTATATTGAAGTGATACCTATGAAAGCTTCGGCGGGTTATCTTAACGGGTATGCCGACCCTGAGTTCATTGAAAATTTACCCATTATGAGCTTGCCGTTTTCGGTGTCGGGCAAGCACCGTTCTTTTCCTATAAAAGGAGATTCTATGCCGCCGGCTAATTCGGGCGATTTTGTAGTGGGTAAATATGTTGAATCTTTGACAGATATTAAAGACGGAAAAACGTATATACTGCTTACCAAAGACGAAGGTATTGTTTATAAGCGCGTTTTTTCTAAGGTGTTTAGAAATGCAGGGCATTTAGAGCTGCACTCAGATAACCCACAGTACCAGCCTTATAATGTAAAGCCTAAAGACATTCTTGAAATCTGGGAATATGTTTGCTTACTAAGAACAAAAGATGTTCGCCCGGATGAAATAAATGTAGACAGTATGATCAGTTTTTTAAGGCAGATGAAAGTGGAAGTAAAACAAAGTTAATTTGTTGCATTAAGCTGCTTTCCTAAAAAAGCGCCCATACTGAAACAAGCCTGTAATAAATAACCGCCGGTTGGCGCATCCCAGTCTAACATTTCGCCAAGGGCATAATGTGCCGGTATTTTTTTTAACCGGAAAGATTCGTCTATTTCGTTTAATGAAATGCCACCAACGGTAGAAATGGCTTCATCTACAGGCGCTATTTCTTTGATAAACAAAGGAAGTTTTTTTATTTTTTCTGCCAGTATGTTTACATCTAAAAACGCTTCTTTGCTCAAATTGCTTTTTAATAAACTTACTTGCACCGGGCTTAAATTCAGTCCGTCTTTTAAAATAGTAGTCAGAGTTTTATTTTCTTTGACAGTTAATTTGTTTTTAATTGCCTCTGCAGAAAGCCCCGGTTTCAGGTCCATAAAAATTGTTGCCGGATTATTATTTTTTAATTCGCCTCGTATTTGCGGGCTTAAAGCGTAAATTGCTCCACCTTCTATTCCAAATTTTGTAATAACTACTTCGCCTTTCTTTTCTATACCCTTACAGCTAACAGAAATATTTTTTAGAGACTTTCCTTCGGCTTGTTTTAAAAATTTTTCATCCCAGCCAGTTCCGTACGCACAATTAGAGGCCTCAAAAGGAACAACTTCTACTCTTCTATTTTTAAACAAATGCAGCCAGCTTCCGTCAGATCCTGTTTTAGCCCAGCTGGCACCGCCCAGAGCAAAAACAACAAAATCAGCTTTTATAAAAATATTTTTGTTATCGTGATTTATGATCAATTCGTTCTTATCATTCCAGCCTTTCCATTCATGCTTTGTTTTTACCTGTACATTTTTCCTTTTCAATTCTTGTAAAATAGCATTTAGCACATCAATAGGTTTAATGCCTTTTACAGGAAATACGCGTTTGCTAGAACCAACAAAAGTTTCGATGCCTAGTTGCTTCAACCAGTTGCATAAATCGGTGTTTGTAAATGAGCGAATGCTTTTTTCTAAAAAAAGTGCGGGAGTATAACGCGCTACAAACTGTTCAATGCTTTCAGAATGCGTTAAATTAAAGCCTCCATCTCCTGCTACCAAGAATTTACGTGCAGGCGCAAAATTCTTTTCGTAAATGCTTACATCAAAAAAGTTTTCGTTTAAGGTGGCTGCCAACATTAACGCTGCAGGGCCACTGCCTATTATGGCTATAATTTTTTTCACAAATAAAAACTAAAAGAAGTCTCTCAGGCCTTTAAAATAAACCGTGTTCCAGCCATCTACAATATCGCGGTAAGCTTCGTCGGGTATGTTAGTATGGGTCAGTTCTACAGATGTGCCTTCTTTATGATCGTGCAATTTTAACGTAACAATAGAAGGTGTTTCCTCATCTTCGCCAAAATACCATTGCTGCACAATTTTTTTGTTTTCAATAAACTCCAAATTCTTCCCTGCAATGCTGTCGCCCATAATAGAAAATTCACTGCCCGGCTCTGTGCTCATAATCGCGTTATCTTCGCCTGTCCACAGGCCAATAGTAAAAGGGTTTGTAAGCGCCATATAAACCTCGTCAGCAGGGCCCTGTATGGTATAATAATTTTTATAATCTTTCATCGTAGTGTTTCTTCGTAATCAAATGTAATTTATTTTTTCTTCAAAGGTTTAAGCAGGTCATCCAGCCCGTTCATTTTAATTTCAAGCATTGTTTGCAAAAGCATGCCCAGCTTGCCCTCCGGAAATCCTTTGCGGTTAAACCATTCCAAGTAAGAAACTGGCAAATCGCATAATAACATGCCTTTAAACCTACCAAAAGGCATTTGCATTTCTACCAGTTTTAAGAGTAACTGCGGGTCGGGTAACATTGATTGAGATTAAGCTTTCAAAAATCACAGCAAGATACAAAGAGCCGGCAAAACAATTTTTTATTTTTTATGGAAATTGTAAAAGCTCCGCATCTCAATTTAAAATTCAACCAGTTATTTGTTAAAACCGACCAGTTATAAAATTTCTGCCGCCACTTATTTAAAACACAAATAACAGCTTGAATTGTGCTCTATCTTAGATAAAAAATAAATAAATGAAACAAATAAACAATCTAAAAACAAAAGCTTATGAAAACACAATCTCTCATGCAAAGCCACTATCAAGGCATAGGGCAGGCAGCAAAATCAGCTCAGAGCAAAATAAACGCAATCATTTTATTTTTGATGATTAGCTTGGTAACTGTTTCACAAAACAATGCCGGGACTCTCAAAGTAACTTTAATGGATTCCGTTACAAAAGAAAGTATCCCCTTTGCTAATGTAATCGTCTTTAAAGATTCTTTACAGGTTGCTGTAGGTACTACAGACATAGATGGAAATGTATTAATCAGGCCTTTAGTGCCCGGCAAGTACAATGTAAAATCTACTTATATAGGTTACAGCCCAAGGCAAATAAATAATGTAAAAATAGTGGATGGTGAAACAGTTTATCTAAAAGTGTTGTTATCAAACAGTGCCGCGGTATTATATGATGTAGTGGTTACAGAATACCTTGGCCCGCCATTGATTGACCCAAACACTATGTCCGGAGGTACCATCAGCAAAGAAAGCTTTCAGTACATGGCGCCTAAAGATTTAAATAGCGTTATATCTACACAGGCAGGAGTTATTTTGTCTAATAATGGATCTAAATCTGCTATCCGGGTGCGAGGTTGCCGTGCCGGAGCTACAAAAGTTTATGTAGATGGCGAACGTGCTATTGGCACCAGTAATATCCCTCAGGCTGCCATACAACAAGTGCCTCTTACAGTAGGAGGCTTACCTGCGCAATATCAATATGCACCGCTTCCCGACAGAAACCAGGTTAGTTCATTTCTTCCGGAATCTTCTGCTTTTATTGCACCATCCAAAGTAGTTGTCCGCAATGAAGAGCCCGAAGAATATAGCCTCTTTAAAGAAAATGTTTTCACCGGCGTGCGCAACCAACCCCTGTCTACCTTTGCCATTGATGTAGATGCTGCTTCTTACAGCAACACACGCCGTATGCTTAGCGCAGGTATGCTTCCGCCAAAAGATGCTATTCGCATAGAAGAGTTTATCAATTATTTTAAATATAATTATCCGCAGCCAAAAGAAAATAAGCCCTTTAGTATTTCTACCGAATATGCTGCCTGTCCATGGAATAAAGAACACAAGCTTTTACAGATCGGTTTAAAAGGAAAAGATTTAGACGCCAATATCTCCGTGCCTAACAACCTTGTTTTCCTGATTGATGTAAGCGGCTCTATGTCTGATGAAAACAAACTTCCATTACTGATAAGAGGCTTTAAGCTATTGGTAAAACAATTGCGCAGCGAAGATAAATTATCTATTGTGGTGTATGCAGGTTCATCGGGTGTAGTGCTGGATGCCGTTAACGGGGATGAAAAAGAAAAAATAAACACAGCCCTCGAAAGCCTGCATGCTGGTGGATCTACCGCAGGCGGAGAAGGTATAAACTTAGCTTATAAGATTGCTGAAAAGTATTTCATCAAAAACGGAAACAACCGGGTTATTCTTGCTACTGACGGAGACTTTAACGTAGGCGTATCAAGTGAAGAAGAATTAAAAACGCTTATTGAAGAAAAAAGAACGCATGGCATTTATCTATCCGTACTTGGCTTTGGCGAAGGAAACCTTAAAGACAACAAAATGGAAACCCTTGCTGATAAAGGAAACGGGAACTACTACTACATTGATAATTTTATGGAAGCACGAAAAGTATTGGTATCGCAGTTTGGTGGCACTATGTACACCATTGCAAAAGATGTAAAAATACAGGTAGAATTTAATCCCGCAAAAGTGAAAGAATATCGTTTGATCGGCTATGATAACCGCCTGCTGAACGCCGAAGACTTTAATAACGATAAAAAAGACGCTGGCGAATTAGGCGCAGGACATTGCGTAACAGCCCTCTATGAAATCATACCTGCAGGCAGCGCCGATAGCCAGGTTAAAATAGATGACTTGAAGTACGCCGCTCTTAACCCAATTGATAACAGCAATGAAATTGCTACAGTAAAATTCCGCTATAAAGGCGTTAAGAAACAAGACACTACTTCTAAACTGATTGAAGAAGTTGTGATGAACAACGCGCTCGAGCTTCCGCAGACTTCAACAAATTTTAAACTTGCTGCAGGCGTTGCCGAGTTTGGCCTGTTGCTTAGAGGTAGCGAATATAAAAGCCTGTGCAATTTTAAAGAAGCTATCGAATTGGTTACCCCCGCAAAAGATAACGACCCTGATGGTTACATTGCAGGCCTGATCGAAATGATGAAAACAGCCAAAGAATTAATGAGCGTTGAGCTGAGTAAAAAATAATATTGATGGTTGATTGCAAGAACAATAAAAAAGGCGCCTGCAGTTCCGGGCGCCTTTTTAACCAGATAATTAGTTTACTGTTTAACCAAAACTATCTTACGAATCTCCGATTGTTTGCCTTGAGTAAGGTGTATAAAATAAGTGCCTGCGCCAAAGTCTTTTAAAGAAAGTGTTTTGTTTACATGTTCCGCTATATTTTTATCGGTTTCAGTATAAACCGTTTTGCCGTTTGTATCATAAACTTTAACCTGCAAAGGCTCACTGCTTTTCGACTGATATGAAACGGTGCAAGCGTCATCGGTAGGATTAGGCGCTATGTTCAGATTATCGAAAGGGTCTGCTTTTGCAATGCTTTGCGTTACCGCAGGGGCCAGTTGCTTTTTATCAGCCTCCGAAAGAGTTTCCACGTCTGTTTTAAGGATATATACTTTTACACTTTTATTTTTCTTATTACTTTTATCTTTAATAATAACTTGTTTGCCTTCACCGTCATTCTTTATTTCTATGTTGTTTTCTTTCAGGATTTTTTCTGTTTCAGGATCGAGCTTGTCTCCTTTTTTAAATTCTTTGATCACCACTGCCCCATCGCTTCCGGATGAAATGATTTTTCCATTTTCATCCATTATAATTACCTGTTCACCTTTGCCATCCGATGAAGAAGTTACGGTTACTCTTTTGTGCCTGCCGCTTTTATTATCATCGCCTCCATCATCTATAATAATGGTTTTGCTGATAGTAACTTTTCCAGGCCTCTCGCCCGGAGCAGGAGGTGCCGGTGGCATAGGAGGAACGGGCGGCACCGGAGGCACTCCATCTATTTCGGGCAAAGGAGGAAGCTCAGGCATATCAACTATGCCTAGCGCATTTAATTTTTGTTGAAGCTCGACATCTGTAGCAGCTGTTACGCAAGTATCTATCTTAGTAACCTTGCCATTATCATCTTTCTCCATTTTAATACAAGCCTTTTTTAATTTGGCTGTTTGCGCATTTACGCCCCAAGCAAGCATAGTAAGCGCCAGCGCCAGTTTTATTTTATTTGCTATTGTTTTCATGTTTGAATATTTTTATAGATACAAAACTACGTTGGGTAAATGCGGGTTTGGGTTAAAGTCCGGTTAAAACGCGTTAATGAAAAGTTAAAGTTAACAGACAGTATATACGATACGCATACCTTTGTGGAGATGAAAAACAAAGCCATTAGCCTTATTACCTGCTTATTTGCTTTTATGCTGTTGGGTATTATATCGATACAGGCTTGGTGGATACGACGCTCTTTACAATTAAACGAACAGGCTTTTAACGCGGCCGTTTATCGTTCATTAGAAGGAGTGGTGAAACAAAGCGAAGAGAAAGAAAATTATTCTTTTATTACGCAGGAAATAAAATATGATACTCCCCGAAAACATAAAAAACGGGTGCATGTTATCAAGAACCGACAAAACATCCCACGCATTATTAAACATGAAGAAGAAAATAAAATTGAAATACAGGTAGATACCGGCCCGGATAAGCACAGCCAAACTATTGTACGGGTCGAAAAAAGCAAATACGGAAAGACAACTACCAGTAAAAGTGTAATCATTTCTTCTAGTGCCGGACTTCCGGAAGCACCCCCCGTTCCGCCTGTGCCATCCATTCATAACATAATCATTCCACCTGAACCTCCTGAACAACCTACGTTTTCAGATAGTGAGCTTATTGTGCTAGATGATAAAAAAGAAGATCTCGGATTGATGATCGAAAAAATGATTCAGATAAAAAATCCGGATTCTGTGTCGGTAAAACCTAAGGAACTTGAAAAGATCATCTCAACACAATTAGCACAAAACAATCTGGATATAATTTTTTATTTTGCACTGTATAAAAAAGACGGTACGTTTTTTTATAAAAGTAATTCCTTTATCGATAGCACAGGTGCCTACACCATAAACCTATATCCGAATGATCTGTATAAGCGTAACCTGCGTTTGGCACTTATCGTTCCCGGTAAATCAGATTATATAAACAGCAATGTGTGGTGGGTATTTGCTTTATCATTGGTATTTACTTCAGCTATTTTATTTCTTTTTATTTACAGCATCCGTATGCTGATCAGGCATAAAAATTTACTGGAAGTAAAGAATGATTTTATCAATCACATGTCACACGAACTGAAAACACCTTTGGCTACTATTTCTTTAGGTGCCGATATGCTGATAGGAAAAATAAACCAAATGGATGAAGCCCAAATACAAAAAGTGGCTTCTTCCATTAAAAAACAAAGTAACCGTTTACATGAAGATATGAGGCAGATTTTGCTGAACGCTTTATTGGATAATTACCATGCAAAGGAAGAATTTTTTGATATAGTTGAAGTCTGTAAACATACCCTTAACGAAATGCATTTTTTGTTGGAAGATAAAAAAGCGGTTATAGAAACACATTTTGACCCCGAACATATTTCTATAAAAGGAGATGCAGATTTGTGGCACAAGGTATTTTCTAATCTGCTTGATAATGCGTTAAAGTTCTCAAAAGAAATACCGGAAATAGTTATTTCAATTACGCAACACAGTAGCTCTATACAAATAAAATTAGCAGATAAGGGCATTGGCATTACTGAAAAAGATCTTACGTACATCTTTGAGAAATTTTATCGTTCGGATTACTACAAAAAATCAAATATACAGGGTTTCGGCCTGGGTTTGAGCTTTGTAAAGAAAATTGTACAATTACATAAAGGAAATATTAAAGCTGAATCAGAATTAAATAAAGGCACTACCTTTATTATTGAATTGCCTAATGAGCAAAGTAAAACATAAAATACTTTTAGCGGAGGATGACGAAAGCTTTGGCGAGCTGTTGAAGAATTATTTAGAGATGAATGATTTTGAAGTGAGCTGGTGCAAAAACGGCATAGAGGCTTTTAAACTTTTTTATAAAAAGCCTTTTGATATTTGTTTGCTTGATGTGATGATGCCTGATATGAATGGCTTCGAACTCGCCAAAGAAATAAAGCAAAAAAAAACCCATATGCCTTTGCTTTTCCTGAGTGCAAAATCCTTAAAGGAAGACTTGCTGGCAGGTTATCAGTGCGGAGCAGATGATTACATTACCAAACCTTTTGATTCGGAGTTGCTGATCTATAAAATAAATGCCGTTTTAAAAAGAGCACAGCTTACACAAGCAAGTACCGGCAACCAATCAATCTTTGTAATTGGGAAATATACATTGAATGCCGACCTGCGATTGTTATACGGGCCGGCAGGTGAACAAAAGCTTTCTCCTAAAGAAACCGAACTGTTACATTTGCTTTGCGGATATATGGATAATGTGCTTCCGCGAGAATTAGCCTTAAAACATATCTGGGGCAACGACGATTATTTTAACGGGCGCAGCATGGATGTATACATCACCAAAATACGCAAATACCTAAAGGATGATCCTTCGCTGGAAATTATAAATATACATAGCAAAGGCTATCGCTTTAATACCAATGCTATCAGGGCAATTTAAGCCAGTTTCTTTAGTAAGCTTTTCAGGCTTACTTTTTCAGCAACCAGATTCGGAATAGCGTCAATAGCCACACGCTCTTGTTTCATCGTATCTCTGTCGCGGATGGTAACGGTATTATCTTCCAGGCTTTGCTGATCCACCGTTATGCAATAAGGTGTCCCGATAGCATCTTGCCTGCGGTAACGTTTACCGATATTATCTTTTTCTTCGTAGGTAACGTTGTAATCGAACTTCAGCAAGTTCATAATCTCCATGGCTTTTTCAGGCATGCCGTCTTTGCCCATTAAAGGAAAAACAGCTACTTTAATAGGAGCCAAGGCTGCAGGAATTGATAATACAACGCGTTCTGAGCCATCTTCCAGTTTTTCTTCTTTTAAGGAAGAAGCCATAATAGCCAGGAACATTCTATCTAAACCGATAGAGGTTTCAATAACATAAGGCGTATAACTTTGATTTAATTCGGGGTCAAAATACTGTTGTTTTTTACCGGAGAATTGTTCGTGGTTACGAAGGTCAAAATCGGTACGGCTATGAATGCCTTCCAGTTCTTTAAAACCAAACGGGAATTCGAATTCAATATCACAAGCTGCATCAGCATAATGCGCTAATTTAATGTGGTCGTGAAAACGTTTTTTCTTTGCATCAATACCCAAAGCATTGTGCCATTTTAAGCGAGTTTCTTTCCAATGTTCGTACCATTCTTTTTGTGTTCCGGGGCGAATAAAGAATTGCATTTCCATTTGTTCAAACTCGCGCATGCGGAAAATAAACTGGCGGGCAACAATTTCATTACGAAAAGCTTTACCTGTTTGCGCAATACCAAAAGGAATTTTCATACGGCCGGTTTTTTGCACATTTAAAAAGTTCACAAAAATACCTTGTGCAGTCTCTGGACGAAGATAAATGGTATCGCTATCTCCCGCAACAGAACCCAATTGCGTAGAGAACATTAAATTAAACTGGCGGACATCTGTCCAGTTTTTGCTGCCGCTAACCGCACAAACAATCTCGCTGTCAATAATGATTTGCCGTACTTCAGCCAAGTCATTATCATTTAAGGCTTTTTTAAAACGTGCATTTATTTCATCTATGCTTTTTTGGTATTCCAAAACACGTGCATTTGTGGTACGGAACATAGCCGCGTCAAAATTCTCGAAACGCTTGGCGGCTTTTTCAACCTCTTTTTCAATTTTAGCTTCAATTTTAGCTACGTGTTCTTCAATTAATACATCGGCACGATAACGCTTTTTACTGTCTTTATTATCAATCAAAGGATCGCTGAAAGCATCCACGTGTCCGCTTGCCTTCCAGGTAGTTGGGTGCATAAAAATAGCCGCATCAATTCCAACGATGTTCTCGTTCAATTGTATCATGCTCTGCCACCAATATTGGCGGATGTTGTTTTTCAAAAGGGTTCCGTTTTGCCCGTAATCGTATACAGCGCTTAATCCGTCATAGATTTCACTGCTTTGAAAAATAAATCCGTACTCTTTACAATGCGAGATAAGGTTTTTAAAAAGATCTTCCTGGTTGCTCATGGGCGCAAAAATAACAATTTAATGGGAGTTATAAATAGGTGAATTTAGTTGCGTTAGGGACTGGCATTTTACTTTTTAAAGAAAATACTGGTAATTTAAGCTATTGTGTTTTTGTTTTTAAGAATAAGCCATAGAACAAAAGGGGCACCAAATAGAGAAGTTACCACGTTTACAGGTAATGTAACTTCAAACAACGGAAGGTTGCTTAGTACATCACACAAAAGCAAAAAACAGGCCCCGGTTAAAATATTACCAAATAATTGATGCAAATGATGTGTGGTTTTAAAAACGATGCGTACCAGGTGGGGGAGTGCCAGGCCCACAAAACCAACAGGTCCGCAATAGGCTGTGGTTACCCCACTAAGTAAAGCGGTTAAAACAAGCAATACATTTTTCAGGACGGAAATATTGATGCCTAGGAGGTAGGCCTTTTCATCGCCTAATAACAGGGCGTTTAAAGGCTTTATTAAAAACAGGCAAGCTGCAAAACACGTAAAAACCGTACTGCAGAAAATGACCAGGTCGCTACCTGTTACATTGCTTAAAGAAGCCATATTCCAGATGACAAAATTTTTAAGGTGTTGTGCATTTGACAAATATTCTAAAACTGATTGCCAGGCTCCGGCTATAAAGCCGATCATCATACCGATCAGTAAAATATGTGTTTGATTTTGAATTTTTTTAGCAATAAGCATAATCAGTAACAAGCCCGCTAAAGCACCTAATGATGAAGCCAGCGGAATACCCAAGACATGAATAAAGGAGCCCGCCATACTGCCGCTGCTAAGCATAAACAAGGCAACTGCTAATGATGAAACCGAATTTACACCTAAAACATAAGGCCCTGCCAAAGGATTTTTAAAAAAGGTTTGCATAAGCATACCCGCTACAGCTAAGGCAGAACCGGCAAAAATAGCTGCCAGGGCCTTGGGCAAGCGAAGTCCCAATACGATAATATTTTCTGTTATGTTTGCAGAATCCGTAAAACAGCTTATTACCTTATTTATAGGAATAAAGACAGAGCCTGATGCAACATCCAGTATAAAAAGAACAAACATCAATAGAACAAGAAAAATATATTTTGCAGTGAAACTCATCGGAGTCGTTTGTAATATTTTAAAGCATGATTTGGCAATAGTTCCGGGTGAAAAATTTCAATAAGGTCTGCCAACAATTCATCTGGACGATTTAAACCCGATTCCCAGTAAGCATTTCCGCCGTTCTCGTTCATCAGGGCATTATTATTATATAAGTTCCTCTTTTTATAGGCGTTAAAAACAGCGTATCGTTTATCTTGCTTTAGAATATCGGTTGCGTTGTTTGCATAATGTAAATTAAGCCAGTAGCCGGAATTGACGGCTTTATTCATAACCTGCTCCATATTCAATGAAAGAGCACCGGTTTTGTCATTATCATTAAAAACATACGTCGCACCAGCATCTTTCAGCAATTGTGCTAAATTGCTTTTTCCGCCCGCAACAAACCATACATCGCCGGTTTTAAGCTCGGTAAATACAGTCGGTTTGTTTTTACAGGTGTCCGCCATGCTTTTTAAATTCAGGTAATTTTTTTCTATAGAAGAAAATAATAAATCTGCTTTTTGTTCTTCGTTAAAAAACAAAGCAAGCGCTTTAACCCATTCGGCGCGGGCAAGTGCATTATTTTCAAAATAATCGGCACAAATAACCGGGATGATATTTGCTTGCAGCAGACGCAGATCAAAATCCTTTTTAGGGTCCCCGCTTGGGTTTGTAAAAATTACTTGTGGTTTACAAGCAAGTGTTTGTTCGATGTCTAAAACACCGTTTTTACTTATTTGCTTGATACTGTTTTCAGCGCATTTTTTTTTGATGGTTGCATTGCAGATGTAATCTGCATTATCAATAGCTGCTATTCGATCCAATAGTTGCAAATTGTTTAATGCACCTACAAAAACCGAGGCCAGGCAAGCGACAGAGGTGACAGGTGTTTTTATGTAATAAGCGTTAAAAGCCAGGCTTGGTTCTTCGTTTTTGTAAAGAATGTATACAGCTGAATCTGTTTTGCCAATATTTGTATAGGTAACTAAAGCTGAAAAATTTTCTTCCTTATATATTTTGAAATAGGTTGCATAATTATTTTTTTGAGAATGAATTAAAGAAAATTTTTGTTCTTGTTTTTTTTCATGTGTGCCGCAAGAAACGAGCAATAAAAAGCAAGAGATCAAAAATAAATAAGCTGTCTTCATACTAAGGAGTTGCAATTATTTTACGGTATATTTCATCGCTGCCTGCACGGAGCTTTATCCAAATGTTCAGTTTGCTGTATACTTTGTCTTCCATTACACAAAAGAAAGCTGTATGCTTAAGAGAAGGCAGGACCATGCTGATAGCATTGTTTTCTTTTCCTGCAACGGGAAATAATGATTTGGAAGAATTGATTTGAGAAAACTTATTGCTGAATGCGGTTAAAAACGTAGGTTTTGACAAAATAGTTTGCGCACACAATGAAACAGAAAATCCCGTTAAAAAAAATAGAATTGCCATGTTATGTGGAGTAAGTGTTTTGATGAAGTAAAGATATTGATTATTGTCATTTCAACGAAGCATAAATGATAAACCAACTTATTACGTTAGAGATTGGAGTGAAAAGTCTGACGACGTAATCACCGGACGCCCAAAATTTATTTAACTGAAGCCCTTTGCAACCGATCGTTTATGGCTCTTCCTAAAAAATTGTCCGGGAATTTTTCGGCAACAATTACATCAACATCACTTGCATCCAGTTCCCGTATAGCAGCGAATAAATTGTGTGCAGCTTCTTTTAAGTTTGATGCTGGTGACAAAATTTTCGACCGATTTTCTTCAATATGATAATCATTATAAAAAGAAATAACGCCGATTTTTTTAAAAGAATTGGCTTTTATAAAATCTTCTACATCGCCTATGAATAAAGGCTTTTTAGGTGCATAATGGCTCTTTAACATGCCGGGTGCTGTTGGGTTTGATGATTGGTTTATTTGTACCTGCACCTTGCCAACAAGCCCTTCAATATCTTCAATTGCCAGCCCCCCTAAGCGATAAACAGTAACAATACCATTTTCAAAGCCCATAATGGTAGATTCTATGCCCACATCACAGATGCCGCCATCTAAAATATAATCTACTTTGTTTTGGAGCTGCGTAGCAACGTGTGCCGCGGTAGTTGGACTAACATAGCCAAACGGATTGGCGCTGGGCGCTGCTAAAGGAAAATCAAGGCTTTCAAGCAATTGCAGCGTAAGCTTATGATTCGGAATTCTGACTGCCACTTGTGGTAATCCTGAAGTAACCAGATCAGGAATTATATTTTTTTTTGGAAGTAAAAGCGTGAGCGGCCCGGGCCAGAAAGTAGTTGCTAATTCTTGTGCCCAGGCAGGAAAATCATCTACCCAGGCTTTTATTTTGTCAATGGAATTTGTGTGGATAATCAATGGGTCGAAATGCGGGCGGTTTTTTGCCTCAAAAATTTTCAGCACTGCGTTTTTGTTTAGTGCATTAGCTGCCAGTCCATATACCGTTTCGGTAGGAATAGCTACTAAGCCATCTTCTAGCAAGATTTGTTTGGCTTTCTCAATATCTATACCGATTTTCGACATGTAAATTTTAACGATGATTTGTTTTCCGAATGCAAAGATAAACCTTGGTTTGAATATTGTTGAAAAACGTTCAGATGGGTTTCATAATATTGAAACGGTTTTTTATCCTATAAACTGGCATGATGCACTGGAAACTATTGAAAATAAAAGCTTTCGAAAGGGAGAAGATAAAATGCATTTGTCTATTTCCGGGCTTTTGGTAGAAGGAAATCCACAGGATAATCTGATCGCTAAAGCGTATAAATTAATGGATGCTAAGTATAATCTGCCCCCACTAAAAACACATTTACAAAAAGCAATACCTATGGGAGCCGGATTAGGCGGAGGTTCCAGCGACGCAGCTTTTTTTATTAAATTACTGAATGAAAAATTTGCTTTAAATATCTCTATTAACGAACAACTAAATTTTGCCAAACAACTAGGCAGCGATTGCGCCTTTTTTATTGAGAACAAGCCCGTTTATGCAAGTGAAAAAGGAGATGTTTTTACAGAAATCGAAATTGATCTAAGCAGTTATTACATTATTGTTGTATACCCTGCGGTGCACAGTAACACCGCTTCGGCTTATAAAGGTATTATTGCAGCAAAACCCAAAAAAAATATCCGGGAAATTATTCCCGCTGACATCACAAGCTGGAAAACGGATCTGGTGAATGATTTTGAAAAGAACATTTTTGCACAATACCCTGCGTTATATAAAATAAAAAATGATTTTTATGCACAAGGCTCTTTATATGCTTCTATGAGTGGCAGTGGCAGTGCGGTTTTCGGTGTTTTTAAAAATGAAGTTGATGTGAACGAATTTAATTTTCCTGCTGATTATTTAACCTGGAAAAGCAAATGAAAATCCCTTCACAAATTATAGACCAGCTGAGGAAAAATTTCGAAACAGATATTTCTTCTTTTGAGGAAGCTCATGGGAAAACCACTCCTGTATCTATTCGGTTAAACCCTTTGAAACCTGCCTGCGGCTTTGAGTTTGAAAGTAAAGTGCCATGGACAAGCAATGCCTTTTATTTGCCGGAACGCCCGATCTTCACAAACGATCCTTTATTTCATGCAGGTTGTTATTATGTACAGGAAGCTTCTTCCATGTTTGTAGAACAGGCTTTTATACAAACGGTTGACACTTCGAAAAAACTGATCGTGCTGGATGCCTGTGCTGCACCTGGGGGCAAAAGCACCTTACTTGCTTCTTTGTTAAGCGAGGAAAGCCTATTAGTCAGTAATGAAGTGATTAGTACGCGTGTGCCGGTTTTAACGCATAATATGGCTAAATGGGGTTCATTGAACAGCATGGTAACCAACAGTGATCCGAAAGATTTCTCAAGGCTTCCGGAGTTTTTTGATGTAATGGTGGTTGATGCGCCCTGCAGTGGCTCCGGCTTATTCAGGAAACAGGAAGATGCTATAGAACATTGGAGCGAAGAAAACGTAAATCACTGCAGCCTGCGTCAACAAAGAATTTTATCCGATCTGCTCCCTTCTTTAAAAGAAGATGGGGTTTTAATTTACAGCACCTGTTCTTATTCCATGGAAGAGAATGAAAACATATGCGATTATTTATGCGAGAATTTTTCGTTAGAGCCTGTTAAATTAAAAACTCAGTCCGAATGGGGTATCACAGAAACCATTTCTATAAAACATAAAGCATTCTGCTATCGTTTTTTTCCTCATCTTACGCAAGGAGAAGGTTTTTTCCTAGCTTGTTTTAAGAAAACAAATTCTGAAAAGCTAAACCCCAATCGTAATCAGCATAAATTATTTAAAAAGATCTCTGCAGCCGAAAACGACAGTCTCAAAAATTTGATCCAAATTCAAAACCTCGATTTTATTACGTTCTACGATGAGATCTGCGGTTTTAATAAAAGCATTACATCCGAAGTGAATAAAGTTACTTCGGCTCTAAAAATAAAAAAACTCCCCTTACATATCGGGCAATTAAAAGGCAGGGATTTTGTCCCCCACCCTTATTTAGCCTATCAAAACATATTAAATGGTTCTATCGTCAAAATCGACACAGATGTTTCTATTGCCTTGCAATACCTGCGCAAGCAGCCCTTTACCCTACCCTACCCTTCCAAAGGTTTTTCCTTGCTTACTTATAAAAACTTCGGCTTGGGCTGGATGAAAAATTTAGGTAATCGAATCAACAACTATTATCCTGCCGACTGGCGAATTTTAAAAGAGATTTTTTAACCCGCTTAGCGTTAGGGATCAGCTCATTATTTTAGTTGTTATTGTGATTTCGTCGGAACGTCCAAAATGTCACAAAAAACCCCTTCAACATACATTGCTGAAGGGGTTTTTCTTTACTTTATTTTACTTCGCTAAGCAAGCTTTTACATACTGGTATTTTTCGTATGTAGCAGCGTTTTGCAGGTAATCTCCTTTGTAAGCAGGACCGGTAACAGAGCCTTTATGCGTTGCTATTGTAATATCTGCATCAGCAACACCTGCTTGTTTTAAGCTGTTTTTAATTTTCTCAACGGTTTGGTCAGCCCTTGTTTGAGCCAACTCAACGTTGTTTTTAAATTTGTGGGTTGGAACAGTAGATGCACTTGCATTAACATGCAAAATTATTTTGCCGCCGGCTGTTTTCATAGCAACAAGTTTATCAATAAACTGTTTGTATTCAGGCGCTGTTTCATCAACCGAATTCATGTTATATTTAAAGTGGAAGGTAAAGCAATCTCCGCTTATTTTGCTATTATCAGCTACCTCAGATGTGCCGCCTTCTACATAAACCACTTTTTGTATGGTTTTTGTTTTACGCATGCCTTGTGTTGATACCACAGCTTTTTTAACAGCACCGTCTTTTGTAACGGTTACTTCATAATTAGTATTTGGGTTTAGTGTGATGCCATTAACAACACCTTTATCATCTGTAGTTCCGTTATAGCTGCTGCCGTCGGTGCCTGTAATAGCAACAGCTGCCCCTGCAACAGGCTGTCGTTGCTTAGAGCTGTTTAGAACAGTAAGCGCCAAGTTTAAGTTAACCTCATCTTCGGCATTTTTTTCCAGGTAAATTGTTTTATCGTAGGTTTTGCCGCCCTTTATACCTATAGTATTAAACACAATTGGTTTTCCGCTTTTTCCATTTGTTGAAGCTGTAATTTCATAACTTTTTTCTGCCTGAAGCGGAATACCATTTTTGTGCCCGTCTTCGTCAGATTTTGCTGTATAATCTGCTGCACCTTTGCTGGTAACTTTAATATCCGCACCGGTAACCGGTTTTTTCTCGCGTTTGTTATTAAGCACCAAAACATTTAAGGCAACCCGGTTTGTGGTATTGTTTGTATCGCGGCTAATGATGCCGGGACAGATTTTAAGCGGTTTCAGGTTAATTGCTTTTTGAATTTCTTCGTAGGAAATATCTGCCGGAACGAATACTTCTTCGCTAGACAATTCCTGACCACCTTGTTGGTAAGAGAAGTTGTATTTGCTTCCCGGAGGAATAATTACGCTAAATGTACCTGTACGGCGCTGTGGGCGGTATGTACCAATAATTTCTCCGGTTGTAACCGAGGTAACAATTACAGAAAGATCATCAGGCAAGCTGTCGCAAGGACCCGGGGTAAATCTTCCTCTGAATAATGCCAGTGGATTTTCCTTTATCAGGTCAACGCTGCCCATGTAAATATCCTGGTCTCCAAAACTTTTTCCGTGCTGATCTCCTTTGGTAGTGTACTCATGTGCCGAAGAGAAATAGAAACGCTTATTATCAGGTGTAGCTACATAAAACACGTCATCATCGGTAGTATTTATAGGAGATCCCATCGTGGTTGGTTCAGAAAATTTGCCCATTTCATCAATGGTAGAGAACATAATATCAAAACCACCCATTGATTTATCACCTTTGGATTCAAAGTAAAAAGTAACTCCGTCAGCTCCTAAAAAAGGGCCGTCTTCATCATAAGGCGTATTAATTGGTGCACCAACGTTGGTAGCCAAACTCCATTGTCCGTTAGGTAATTTTACACAACGGTAAATATCGCGTCCCCCCATTCCGCCCGGTCTGTCGCTTACAAAATAAAGTGTTTGCCCGTCGCGTGATAAACAAGCGTGTGTTTCCCAATATTCCGTATTGATATTCGAGCCGTATTTAGAAGGGATTGTCCAGTCTTTTCCGTCAAAAGAAGAGTAAAACAAATCTCCGTTTCCAACATCACCTTTATAAATGATAAGTGTTTGCCCATCCGGAGTTAAACTGATTGTTGCCTCATTAGACCCCGTATTTATAAACGGACTGATAGGTGAAGGTTTGCTCCATTTACCATTTATATCTTTGTATGCAACAACAATATCTTCGAAATATTTACCGTCATCTTCCGATTTTTCTCCACCTGTTGTATTAGGGCGACGAGTGGTATAATACAATACTTGTTCATCCGCTGTAACTACAGGAGAGTATTCCGGAAATTCTGAGTTTATACTGTCACCTAAATTGGTAATTGTTACGTTTAATGGCGCACCCAAAATACGTTTAGCGTTTAATATTTGTAGTTTGTAATGCTCCAGTAAACTGCGCTCAAGTTTTTCTTTTGGTTTTAGGTATGATTCATACGTATCATACATTTTGGCAGCCTCGTCTAATTTACCGTCATAATGATATGCCTGTCCTAAGTAAAAATAAGATTCTTTAGGTGCTTTTTTAAATCCTGCATCATCATCGATGTAATGTTTTGTAACATTTTGTACCGCTTTTTCAAGGTATCTTTCGGCCAAATGTTTCTGGATATCCATTTTTAAATAACAAAAACCAATTTTAAAATTGATGTTTGCACTGGTAGAGTCGTATTTGTAGGCATATAAAAAATACTTCAAAGCCTCTTTATATTCATTGTCTCCAAGGTTCAGGTTCCCCTCTGTATAATTTTTCTTGTAAGAACCTTTATCTTTTGAAATTGCTGTTGTTTGTGCAATTAAAGAAAGATTCAAAAGGGCAAATAATATAAAAGGAATGATAATTTTCTTCATCTGATTTTTCAATTTTTTATGTGCAAATGTAATAAATTCGGGTTTTAGTCGATAAATACTTTAAAAAGGGCGATTAATGTCAAAGTTCTCCATGTAATCAGCCACTCTTCTAAGGAAACTTCCACCCAAAGATCCGTCTACCACGCGGTGGTCATAAGACAAAGACAGGAACATCATGTGCCTGATCGCAATTACATCGCCTTGCGGAGTTTCAAGAACAGCAGGTTTCTTTTTAATGGTGCCTGTAGCCATAATAGCCACCTGCGGCTGGTTGATAATAGGTGTGCCCATTACATTCCCAAAACCACCTACGTTTGTCAACGTAAACGTGCCTCCCTGGATATCATCCGGTGCCAGTTTATTAGCACGGGCACGGTTTGCCAGGTCGTTAACGTTTTTAGTTAAGCCTACTAAATTTTTCTCATCAGCATTTTTAATAACAGGAACAATCAGGTTACCGCTTGGCAATGCTGCCGCCATGCCTATGTTTATTGATTTACGCTTAATGATGTTTGTTCCGTCAACCGAAACATTTATCATCGGGTAATCTTTAATGGCTTTGGCAACTGCTTCTACAAACAGGGGTGTAAAGGTCATTTTTTCGCCTTCGCGTTTTTCAAATTGAGATTTGATTTTGTCTCTCCATAAAACCATGTTGGTTACATCGGCTTCTACGAACGAAGTTACATGCGGAGATACGTGTTTGCTCATTACCATGTGATCGGCAATAAGTTTACGCATCCTGTCCATTTCAATGATCTCATCTCCGGCCATTAACGATACCGCTGGTTTATTGATAGCCGGTGCGCTTGGTGCATGTCCGTTGCTGCTTGATTTTGCAGCCGGTTTTTCAATGCGTTCTTCTACAACGGCAGCCTGTTGCTGTGCGCCGCGATTAGGAATGTAGGATAAAATATCTGTTTTTGTAACACGACCGTCTTTGCCGCTTCCGTTAATTTTTTCAAGTTCCTGGATAGAGATGCCTTCTTCTTTAGCAATACTTTTTACCAAAGGAGAATAAAAACGGTCTGATTGAGAAAAATCATGGTTAGTAGCGTGAGCTGCTTCTTTTACAGGGGCTGCTGTTGAAGCGCTACCATTGCTGGCTGCCGGCTGGCTAACCGGGGCCTGCGGAGTGCTTGCCGTTGCATTTACATCAGATGATATAAGGGCTATAACCGTGCCAACCTGCACTACATCGCCTTCTTTAAAAAGCTTTTTTATCAAAACACCTTCAAACGAAGATGGAATCTCACTATCTACTTTATCGGTGGCAATTTCTAAAACTGTTTCATCAATCTTAATTTTATCACCTTCATTTTTAACCCATTTAATAATAGTTGCCTCTGCAACACTTTCACCCATTTTAGGCATTACTAATTCATGCTGTGCCATGTTATTTGCTTTTTTGTAAGACGGACAAATATACAGCATTTAGCCATATTTGCAAGAGCTATTACTGTAAGGAATTCGTTATTTTTTGTGAGGATTTCGGGGTGCGAGAGGCTATTTTTTCCTCGCAATAACTTTCAAAGCAGCTTCAACAATATTTACGGTATCCAAGCCGTATTTTGTCATCAGTTCATCAGGTGTTCCGCTTTCGCCAAAGCTGTCGTTAACGGCTACAAACTCTTGCGGAGCAGGCGTATTGCGTGAAAGCAGTTGCGCTATACTGTCGCCCAGTCCACCATGCATTTGGTGCTCTTCGGCGCTAACCACACATTTTGTTTTGGCAACCGATTTTAAAATAGCCGCGTTGTCCAAAGGTTTTATGGTATGGATGTTTATCAATTCGGCACTAATGCCTTTTTGTTCAAGTATTTCAATGGCTTCAATGGCTTTCCACACCAGGTGGCCGGTCGCAAAAATGGAGACATCTTTCCCTTCCTGTAAAACAACCGCTTTACCAATCTCAAATTTTTGATCGGCAGCCGTAAAATTAGGTACTGCAGGGCGTCCGAAACGAAGGTAAACCGGGCCATCGTAATCAGCAATAGCCATGGTTGCGGCTTTTGTCTGGTTAAAATCGCAAGGGTTAATTACTACCATACCCGGCAGCATTTTCATCAAGCCAATATCTTCCAAAATCTGGTGGGTTGCGCCATCTTCTCCCAGCGTTAATCCCGCGTGCGATGCACAAATTTTTACATTTTTCCCACTATAAGCAATCGATTGACGGATCTGGTCATACACCCTTCCGGTAGAAAAATTAGCAAAGGTTCCCGTAAACGGAATTTTGCCGCCAATAGTTAGGCCTGCAGCAATGCCCATCATGTTAGCTTCTGCAATACCTACCTGGAAAAAGCGCTCAGGGAAGTCTTTTAAGAAAGCGTCCATTTTTAAGGAGCCTGTAAGATCGGCACAAAGGGCAACCACATTTGGATTTTTCTTTCCAAGCTCATGTAAGCCAACGCCAAAGCCCGATCGGGTATCTTTCTTTTCTGTGTATGTAAATTTTTTGCTCATATTAAAATAAACTTATTGCGGTTGTTTGATTAGATTCTATTTTGAATTTTTTCTCCACGGTATTTTCAGATTCCAATTGTGTTTTTAAGCGAAATTCTACGCGGTAATTTCCGGGTTGAAGATAAAAAACTTCTGCTTGCTGTTCGTTTAAATTACACACCCATTCCAGTTTTTTTCCGTTTTCCACATAAATACTGCCATAGCCGATGCCTCCTTTGTTTACAGAAAAAATTCCTGCTGCTTTGATTTTTATGGTGTTGGTAGAACTTTGCTTAATTTCTATGTCTTGTAATTTAATGCGCGGAAGCGTCAGTATTTCTAGGTCATATTTTCCGGTGATGTACTTTTCAGTTGAGCCCACTTCCTGTACATTCAGCGTATTCATCTCACCGCTTTTACGCACCATATACGAAAGCGATTTATACATGTTAATGGTTTCTGTCTGCACATTTAAAAATCCCTGCGGGGCATCCAGGGAAACGGTATTGTGCTTCCCTTTTTGCAATACAATATTCTCTTTTACCTGTGGCGGTATGGTATGCACCACCATTTTGTAGATTACATCCGGGTCTAAAACCAGCGTATCCGGGTTGCCCCTGTGGTTAAGCGTGTGCAGGTAGTTATACATAACAGCTCCTGTCTTTTGATTATAGAATGTCATGGTAACATCCGTTTCACTTGGCTTTTTATAGGTGTCCAATAAATTTACCTGCACCGTTGTTTGCGACAGAGCCTCTATAAAAACCAGCTTCATTACTTGTTTAAAATTAGCCTCATTGCTTACATCATAAAACTTGCCCATGCAGCCAAAAACATCGGCAAACTTAACATCCAGTCCAACCCCAATGATAAATGGCCTAAGGAAAACACCTTTTTTTTGCAAGGCTAAAGATACTGCGCAAGGGTCGCCATCGCATTCTTCAATGCCATCAGTAATTAAAATAACCAGGTTGCGACAATTATCGCAGGGCGGAAAATCGTTTGCGCTTTCTCCCAACGAATACGCAATGGGTGTAGTTCCCATGGGCTGCAGCTTATTGATCCTGTCTTTTATTTTTTTGCAGTTGGTTAAAGCTGCATCAAATGGCACTTCCAGTTTGCTATCCTGGCAGTTACGATTGGGCCTGAATGGGGTTTGATGCCCGTAACAACGCAAGGCAACCTGCAGTTTTGGGGTGTTCTTTAGCGAATCCAAAAATTCGCCCATTAATTTTTTTGAGATGTCTATTTTAGTGCCGCTACCCCAGCCACCGTACATACTAAAAGAATCATCAAAAATAAAAAGTATACGAGTGATCGTATTTGCATCATACTTTTGCGAAGCTGAAAAATCTTTGGCTTCTTTTTCATACACCTGCGAAAACAGGCTGTTACACACAAAAAGCGTGAAACAGCACAACAATATATACCTGATAAAAAACAAAGTGTGGCAAAAATAAGTTGCTCAAATCGTTTTATGGAAAAGAATTATTAAAACATTTCAAACGCTCACAATCACAAGTAACTTCATTAGCCTAATGCTAGCTGTTTTTAATTTTATATTTTTACTCAAAATTTATAACAATGGTAAAGAAAGTATTATACGTAATTGCAGGCTTATTTTTAATATACCTGCTTCTTTGTTTAGCTGGCCCTAAAACAGTGCAGGTAAGCCGGTCCATCAGCGTACACGCATCAAGTGAGGTTGTAAAAACGCAATTAGCAGACTTTAAATTCTTCCAGGAACAATGGTCGCCTTGGGGCGAAAAAGATCCGAATATGAAAACTACTTTTGAAGGAGAAACAGGAAAACCTGGCAGTAAGTATGCCTGGGAAGGAAACAAAGAAGTGGGTACCGGCTCTATGGAATTAGTGGCTATTAACGGTGATACCATTTTACAAAAGATAATTTTTACCGCGCCGCAAAAAGGCGGTGGAGATGTTTATTTAATTGCTCAACCTGCAGGCGATAGCACGCACGTTACCTGGGGAATGAAGTTTGATGTAGGCTTTATGAGCAGGGCAGTTATGTTGTTTCTAAATATGGATAAAATGATTGGCGCAGATTATGATAAAGGCCTGGCTAAATTTAAACAGGTAATAGAAGCCATGCCTACTGCACCGACAGCTAATTTATTTCATGGCTTTGAAATAAATGAAGTGGTTTGGAAAGAAAGAACATATTTCGGTAAAAAAGCAACTGTATCATTTGAAAAGCTAAACGCTTTTTTAGAAGATAATTTTTCTAAGATCTTTAACGATGCCATCAACAACAAGCTGGAGCATACAGGCCCGCCAAGCGGCATTTTCTATACCTATGATGAGCAGAAAAAACAAACCGAGTGCGCAGCAGTTATTTCGGTGCCAAGCGGTCAGGAACTTAAAGGCTGGGAAAAATTTAGTGTCCCTGCCTCTGAATTGGCTTTATTTGTTTCGTGCAAAGGAGATGAAACCCAAATTAAAGATGCTCATAAAGCCATTGGGGATTATATGGCTGAAAAAGGATTAAGTCAAAACACGGTGATTGAAGAATATATTGTTGGCCCTATGTCAGAAAACGACGCCAGTAAATGGGTAACTAACATCTATTACATTATAAACACAAACAACAGTAGCAACGGCATCCAGGTAAAAATTTAATGCGTGAATAATTTGCTGCATATATTATCCGGAACCTGGTTTATTATCAGCACAAATTTTCCGATGTGGTTAAAGCCGGGGATGCAAAGTCCAAGCTTTACCTATACGATCACAGAAAAAAAAGGGCAAGAGGTTTTATTGGATGAAGTTAAATATCTGAAAAATACAAAAGCAAAAACTATTAAGGGTTACGACTACCCCGATACTAAAAACAACAACGCATTCACCTGGCGTGGCAAAGGATTGCTCATCATTGCCAAAAGCAAATGGGAAGTAAAACTAATGGATGAGCAAAAACAATGGGCTGTTATTTATTTCTCCAAAACCTTGTTTACACCTGAAGGCGTTGATATTATTAGCCGCACAGCGGCTTTAGATAAAAGTACATTGGAAGTCATTAAAACAAAAATGGCGGCAGACAGCTTATTGAAAAAACACATTCCGAGCCTCCAAACTTTATCGGAAAAGATTGATTAACTCTTCCCCATCTCCTGGTCCAAATACTGTTTCAGCTTTTCAGCAGTTAAGTTGGCCCGTATAGTACCGTTAACTGACAAAGACACACCGCCCGTTTGTTCAGACACACTAACGGCAACTGCGTCTGTACTTTCCGTAATACCAACCGCTGCACGATGCCTCATGCCATAATGCGCCGGGAATTGTTCTTTTTCTGTAACCGGCAAAATACAACGAGCAGCAACAATACGGTTGCCCTTAATAATAACTGCCCCGTCGTGCAAAGGAGAATTCTTAAAGAAAATATTTTCCAGCATACGTTCGGTTAAGCCACTGTCAATTGCTTCACCCGAATTGATGTAAACAGCAAGGTCCGAATTTCTAGCCAATACAATAAGCGCCCCTGTTTTTGTTTCACTCATTTTAAAACAAGCGTTTACTAATGGTGTAAAATCTACCCTGGCATATTGTTCGGCAAAGGTGCTTTTAGCCGAATAAAAAATAGCGCTTAAAAATTTACTTCTGCCCAAAAATTCATTGCTGCCAATAAACAGCAAAAACCTGCGCAACTCCTGTTGAAACACCACAATAATGGCAATTACGCCCACATCAATAAATTTGCTGAGTATGGTACCAAACAACTTCATGTCCAGCGCGCGCACTAAAATCCAGACAACATAAATAGTTATGATGCCAAAAAATACACTTACCGCAGGTGTTCCTTTTACTAGGTTATAAAGCTGGTACAGCAAGATAGCCACCAGTAAAATATCAAAGGCGTCTATCCACCTAAAGGTTATAAATAATATAGAAAAGTGTTGCAGCACGCTTAGTAATTAGTTTCATTAATAATGTACAAAGGGCGTTTGCGTATATCCGTTTGCAGCTTGCTGATATATTCGCCAATAATACCCAGGCAAATCAGCTGCACGCCGCCAATAAATGAGATCGCAATCATAAGCGATGCCCAGCCTTTTGGCATCCCTTCTTTAAAAAAGATGTATCCAAACAAAGCATATAATATCAAGATCAAGGATATGCCCGATACCACAAAACCCATAATAGTAGCTATGCGTAGCGGCACGTTAGAAAAACCCGTAATACCGTCAAAAGCCAACTGAAATAATTTTTTATAAGTATAGCCCGGTTCGCCCGCTGCACGCACATCACGATCATATTCTACAAAAGTTTGTTTAAACCCAAGCCATGCAATTTGTCCGCGTAAAAACTTATGCTGTTCGGGCATGTTCTTTAAGACTTCGGCCACCTTGCGTGTCATCACCCTGAAATCGCCCGTATCCAAAGGAACCTCCACATTAGAGATGCGTGCCAACAAACGGTAAAACGTTTTATACGCCGCTTTTTTAACTACGCTCTTATCTTTCCTGCTGCGGCGTTTTGCATATACAACCTCGTGCCCTTGCTTAATCAGGCCAATCATTTCTTCTATCAGCTCGGGCGGATCCTGCAGGTCGGCATCTATAATCGCAATTACATTTCCCCGACAAAGATCTATACCGGCCGTAACTGCGATCTGGTGACCAAAGTTGCGGCTAAAATCAATATAGCGTACCTTATCATCTGCTTGTGCCAAAGCTTTTATTAATTGTATAGAGCTGTCGCGACTGCCATCGTTTACAAAAACCAGTTCATACGACATGCCAATTTTTTCAAGTACCTGGCGCAGGCGCGTAAGCAAAGTGGGAATATTCAATTCCTCGTTATAAATGGGTATAATAACCGATAATTCTACCATGACTTTTATTTTTTTGGCGTTCGCCCGGTTACAGGCACCGGGCTTTACGTTTCAAGCTTTTTACGATTACGTAAAAAGGCTTTCCACTGCAATCCCTAACGCAATTAATTACACACCAATTTTATCGTTTACAATTTTTAAAATGGCTGTTTCCAAAGCAATTGTTTTGTCCTCTATATCTTTTCCCTTAGCAATAATATCAGTTACAAAAACTTTGTCATCATAACCCGCGGCATTAATACGCACATTCATAAACGCACCCATAACCGCGCTGCGCACGCAAAGCGCGCCAACGCCCGCATCCGACACCGAATTAGGATTTCCGACCTCTGCCATAGCCTTTATAACTTCCATGCTGGCATAGCTGGTTTGCATTACCTTAAACGGAATTTCAATGGCAAACTTAGTTGCATCCTGTATGGCTTTTGTACGAATGGCTTTTTCTTCTTCTGTTGCCTTAGGCAAACCAAAAGCAGTCATAATTTTATTAAAGGCTGTTGTATCCTGATCTACCAGCTTTACCAATTCATTTTTATATTGTTCGCCTTTTTCAGCCCATTGGCTAAACTCCTCCCATCGGTCATCCCAGCCTTTTTTATGCGACGAAAGGTTTGCTACCATCGTTGCTAAGGCAGCGCCCAAAGAACCCACATAAGCCGCAATAGAGCCTCCACCCGGCGCCGGGCTTTCACTGGCTGTTTCATCCGCAAAATCAACCAGCGTCATATTTACCAATTTGCTGTCGGCTTTGTCGCGCAGCATATATTCTATAATTCGTTCTTCCGGTTTAAAAGGAGCAAGCTCATCCAGACCCATTGATTTTACCGCTATTTTAATAAGCTCTTTTTCTGATACACCAATAGAGCGCTGTTGTTTCAACAAAAAATATTTTCCTGCATCAAGCAAGGCTTTTAACGGAATTAAGCCAACCAGCTCAGATCCCGTAACACGTATGCCTCGCTCGGTGGCTTTTTTGCAAACCTCATCAAAAGCAATATGTACAGGTATTATATTAATGTTGGTCAGGTTCATGGATATCTGCGCCACGCCATACTCTTCAATATACCAGCCAATAGCTTTTACTGATTTCAACGTGCCGGGAATCATTACCGGCTTGCCATTTGCATCGTTCACTATTTTCCCAGTAATAGGATTTCCTTCGCGTTTAACGCGGCCTGCCTCTCTCACATCAAACGCAATCGAATTGGCACGGCGGGTAGAAGTTGTATTTAAATTTACGTTATAAGCTACTAAAAAATCTCTTGCACCTATAACGGTCGCACCGCGCTTTGCATCAAATTCAGCAGGGCCAAAATCGGGTTTCCATTCAGGCAGTTTTATTTTTTTAAAGAAGCCCTCATATTCGCCCGCGCGTATTACAGAAAGGTTGCTTCGCTTTTTATCTGCCTGCGCGGCTTCATATAAATAAATTGGCAACTGCAGCTCTTTGCCAACACGCTCGGCTAACTTCTGCGCCCACTTGGCGGTTTCTTCCATGCTGATATTGGCAATAGGTATCAGCGGACAAACATCGGTAGCGCCCATACGCGGATGCTCGCCTTTGTGCTTGCTCATGTCAATCAATTCACCTGCTTTTTTTATAGCCTGAAAAGCGGCTTCCACCACAGCTTCCGGTGTACCTACAAACGTTACTACAGTGCGATTAGTTGCTTTGCCCGGATCTACGTTCAGTAAACGAACCCCTTCAACCGCTTCTACTTCGTTGGTAATTTGTTTGATCAGGTTTAAATCAGATCCCTCGCTAAAGTTGGGAACACATTCGATGATTTGTTGCATGCTTTATGTTTTAATGTTGTTTTTCTTTTTTAAAGGCACTCTATATCCTACGCCAAATTCAAAATAGTTTGCCACAGCCCAATGTGTTTTTAAAGATAAGATAGCTACAAAATTATTTTTAAAATAATAACGCATGCCTATACGATGAAAAAACACGCCATCGCTTTTATCTTTAGAGTACAGGTAATAACCCATTTCTATCGGCAGGCTTAAGCGACCAATATTATATGCATAGGCTACTTTTATGCCCATCTGTATATTTTCCAGGTTAGACGAAAGATGAACAGTGCTGTCTGCTTTTAACTGATGTAAGGTTGCGGCATTGTAATACACATCCAGCCCTACCCCGATCCTGCTTTTATTATTGATGTTACGATAAAAAGTAGCCGAATAACTTTGCGCTACATATCTTTTTCCAAGAGGTTGGTCTATTTCATTAAAGCCGATAGCGCCCCATATAAACAATTCGTTTTTACTTTTTACTCGTATGGTTGAATCTACCGTAGTAAGAATAGTGGGCTTTTTAGTAAGAATTTTATACACAAAGCCTGTATTAAAAGTAACGAGGTTGAGCCCCAGGTTAGGCACTTCAAACCTGCCGTTTGAGGCATGTGAAAAATTGATGCCTGCCTCCCAACGCAAACGTTTGCAAATATCCCAACGGTAATAAAACTTCAGGTTCACATAGGCATTTACTGGGCTGCTTATTACGTTGTTTTTGTGGTTGGTAATGGGGTCGAAATGCACCGGTGCAAAAGCCAGCCCTTCACAAGTGCGCAGGTATAAACGAAAAGGGGTTGCCTTTTTGCGCAAAGGAATATCATAAAAAAAATACACGGCATATAAATTGCCTAATTGCTTTGGGTTGTCTAAATTAAAAAAAGAAAAACCGGCTCCTCGTTCGGGATAGTTATTCTCTGCATGCCACATTTTATCGCCGCTGGTGGGGCGTACATAATTAAGCTCAAAACCGCTAATGTTACCATTAACCAGCTGCCCTATATTATTGTGCTGCTGTAAAATAAAGCCGTAATTATATGCCGCTCGGATATAAAAATCATTTTTATCAGCTTGCTGGGCAAACAAGAGGCTGCTTAAAAGCAGGAAGCATACAGAAAGGCATTTTTTTATTTGCACGCGTAAATTTAGAAAAATTTAATTCGTGGAAGTCTGTAAGATGCAAAACATGTAACTGACTTTCAAATTAAACGACTATTCCCACTCTATAGTAGCAGGAGGCTTTGAGCTGATATCATAAACAACGCGATTTACGCCCTTTACCTTATTGATAATTTCGTTGGAAATTTTTGCCAGGAATTCATAAGGTAAATGGCACCAGTCGGCTGTCATGCCATCGGTTGAAGAGACTGCACGCAGGGCAACTACATTTTCATAAGTACGTTCGTCGCCCATAACCCCAACCGATTGTATGGGTAAGAAGATGGCGCCTGCCTGCCACACTTGGTTGTATAAACCGCTTGATTTTAAACCATTAATAAAAATGGCATCCACTTCCTGAATAATTTTTATTTTTTGTTCGGTAATATCGCCTAAAATACGGATAGCCAGGCCAGGCCCCGGGAACGGATGGCGATTAAGAATATTATCATCAATATCTAAAGCACGGCCAACACGGCGCACTTCGTCTTTAAACAAGCTGCGCAGGGGTTCTACTACCTGCAACTTCATATAATCCGGTAGGCCTCCCACATTGTGATGCGATTTAATAGTTGCCGAAGGCCCTTTTACAGAAACACTTTCAATAACATCCGGATAGATCGTGCCTTGTGCCAGCCATTTAGCATCAGTAATCAGTTTAGATTCGTCATCAAATACATCCACAAAAACTTTACCGATGGTTTTACGCTTTTTCTCAGGATCAGACACTCCGCTAAGTGCGTCATAAAAACGCTTAGAGGCATCCACGCCTTTTACATTCAGGCCCATGTGCTTATAGGACTCTAAAACAGTTTCAAATTCGTCTTTGCGCAGCAAGCCATTATCTACAAAAATGCAGTGCAAGTTTTTGCCTATGGCTTTATGCAGCAAAATCGCAGCTACGCTGCTGTCTACACCACCGGATAAACCTAAGATAACTTTATCGGTACCGATCTTGTTTTTTAATTCGGCAATGCTGGTTTCGATAAAAGAAGAGGAAGTCCAGCTGCCTTTACAACCACAAATATCTATGACAAAATTTTTGATCAGCTTAGTTCCTTCGGCGCTGTGATATACCTCGGGATGGAACTGTATACCGTATGTTTTTTCGTTTTGAACAGCGAAGCCTGCAACTTTTACATCATGGGTGCTGGCAATAATCTGGTAGGTATCCGGTATTTTAGCAATGCTGTCGCCATGAGACATCCATACCACCGAATCGTCGCTGATGTCTTTAAACAATTCGTTTTGATGGTCTACAAATTCCAGATGCGCCCGGCCATATTCGCGGGTATTGCTTTGAGCAACTTCTCCGCCAAAAAAATGGGCCAGGTATTGTGCGCCATAACAAACACCCAATAAAGGAAGCTTGCCTTTTATGTTTGAAAGATCAGGCTTAGGAGCGTCTGTTTCCCGCACGCTGTGAGGGCTTCCAGAAAGAATGACGCCTTTAAAATCTGAAAGGTTTTTTGGGATTTTATTGTAGGGATGAATTTCGCAATATACATTAAGCTCTCGTACACGGCGTGCGATAAGCTGTGTAAATTGGGAGCCGAAATCTAAAATTAATATACTTTCCTGCATTTGCGATTTTCTTTAAAAATTCCCCGCAAATATACGTAAAAGCTGATACGTAAAAGGCGGTTAGTAATCGATCAGTTTTAATTTACGAAGCATTTTCTTCTCGTCTTTTAAGACCGAGAAACGGTAGCCTACATAGGCCATAAATTTTCCGGAAGTATAGTTAAATGTTGAGCTTAAATTTCCGTTAAATAAAAAGTAATCGAAAATGCCCATGGTGCCGATAAAATATCTTCCGTTATCATATCCCAAACCGCCACGAATATTTAACTTCCCGCCACCGGCTACTAATTTAAAATAGTTGGAATTGTCATCTCTTTTGTAGGCAACATACTCGCCGCCAATGCCCTGCACAAGCGATGCGGTTGCATAAAACTTTTTATATACAAATGTGTAGATGTAGCCAAGATTGAGGCCGAAGTTTTGCGTGGCGCCATTGCTGATGTAGGAAGCAGGATCGATACTGCTTCTAAAGGGAGGAGTTACCAGAGATGGGTTTGCATTGGCATTGAAGTAAGAGTAATAAACACCTAACAAAATAGAGCCGGCGCTTTTCTTCTGCCTTTCTGTGAAACCGAAAGAATTTCGATAAGAGAATTTTTTGTGATTGACAATGTAATAGGAGCTTACTTCAACATTTAAGGCATTTACATCATTACGGATGGCATATTTATTTGGGCCTGTGTAAGCTGCATACGACTTGGAGTTGCCGATATAAAAGCCTGAATAATATTGCACAAAAATATCTGTGGTGATTTTTCTTCCATAAAAATTAAGCTGGTAGTCTTTATATTTTGTTTTGCCTTTAGTGTTTATATCGCTGTTAGATAATTTAAAAGTATTCACTGTAAAGCTCGCCCAGCGAGAGCTTACACTAACTCCTAAATTATATTGCATGTTAGGGTTAAAAGCTAACCTACTCCCGGTTTTTAAGTCGTTCAGGCTGAATTGCAAAAAGCGCGTAGAAACAGGCAAGGTAACTACCAAACGTTTTGAATAAGATTGGATATAGGTTGTATCGTATTTTGCAGGACGGTTGCGTGTAATTTCATAAACAACAATGCGGTGCGGCCACATAAATAACTCTTTGCCGGTTTTATGAGGAATATCCCACCAGGTTTTAATTTCTGATTTTAGTTTACCAGACGACGTATCCTGTGCATAAACAGACGCAGATAAAAATAAGGTAATAGCTAAAATTATAAGAAAACGTGTCGATTTCATACCCAACACGACAAGATAACGATAATAAAACTACAAACCAGGAAATGCAGGTGTGTTTTAACAAAAGTAAACAAACTGCGAGGTACAGACTTGCAGAATCGCCTAAAATACTTATTGATTTAAGCGTAACGTTACGCTGTGAAAATCTCCTTCGTATGCGTACACGATTTTAAAGCCATATATCTCACATATTTTTTTTACGATAGCCAGGCCCAAGCCTAAAGATTCTTTGTTGCTGTCTTTGTAAAAGCGCTCAAAAAATTTATCTGTATTTACTTTGGGTTTTGCCCCTGTATTTTCTATTTTGATAAATTCCCTGGTCACTTCAATATTTATTTTTCCGGCTTCGTCGTAATTATGTTTAACGGCGTTTTTTACCAAGTTATCAAATAAAATTACAGCTAAAGACGGGTTGATTTTTATAGTTACTGTCTTGTCTATTTTCAAGCTAACATCGATATCTTTTTCCTGGATAAAGTCTTCGTATACATTCAACCTGTCTAACAATTTATCATATACGTTTACATCGCTTGGCACATCAATCTGATTGTTATCTAATTTGGCAAGCGTAACTAATCCCTTGTTGAGGTTAACCAGCGTGTTTACGGCATGACTTGCTTCCATTAGTAAATTGGCCTGCTCGGGGGTAAGATGTTCGTCTTGCAGGCAGATCTCTATTTTGGAATTGATGATGGCCAGAGGCGTTTGTATTTCGTGCGAGGCATTTTCGGTAAATTCTTTTAGAGAAAAATAATCGCGCGAAATCTTTTCGGCCATTAATGTGATCGATCGGTTTAAGCGATTAAACTCTTCTGTGTTTGTTGGTGGAAGCTTGATGGCATCATGCTTGGAAATATTAAAACTTTGAAGCGATTTTAATATTCTGTAAAACGGCGACCATAATCTTTTATATATGAAGATGTTTACCAGCACAATGGCAATCAGCATAAGCGCAGCCGAGATAATTACGGCAAACAAGATATTTTCACCCAGCTCCTCATCATTATCAAACATTTTAATGATGGTTATACGGTATAATTTTTCGCCGGCCTTATATTCAAATTCAATGGCAGAAAAACTTTCTTCTGCGCCCGAGCCATCTTCGGCTGCATAAACAGTTTTCAATTCGGCCGGTTTTCCTGATAATGCAGCAATTTCTTCGATCCGTATCTGATCGCCAATATTATTTGTAAGAATAGGTACAGGTGTGTCGTTTTTTAATTTTTGTTCTACTGAAATTTTTTCACTGAGTAAGTGCTCGTATGACTCCTGTTTGATTTTATTTACGATAAAAAGATAGGTGATAAAGCCGCCCAAAAACATAATGATAAGCGATACGCCGGCATTAACTAATATGTTTTTGTGGAGTAGTTTCATGGGTATTTTGTTTGGAAAGATAACTTAATTATTCGCCAAACTTGTAGCCAATGCCATATACAGCATTTACGTAGTCTTTAGCACCACCTTCAACCAGTTTTTTGCGCAGGTTTTTTATGTGAGTATAAATGATGTCGCTTGAGATGGCAAGGTCGGCATTGTTTTTCCAAAGGCTATAAGCAATTGCATCTTTGGTAATAATTTTATTGGTATTGGAAATAAAGTACACCAAAAGTTCGAACTCTTTTTTGGTAAGGTTAACTTTTTTATCTTTTATAAAAATTGCACGCGACTCCAGCTTAACAGATATTTCGTTGTATTCCAGCGTTTCTTTTCCGTCGAATTTTTTGCGTCTTACAATAGCATTGATGCGCGCGTTTAATTCTGACAAATGAAACGGCTTTACTAAAAAATCATCGGCACCAGTTGTAAATCCTTCTAATTTATCTTCTAAAGAATTCCTGGCCGAAATAATAATTAAACCTGCTTCTAATTTTTTCTTTTTAATATACGTAATCAGATCTATACCAGATCCGTCGGGTAAACCAATATCAATTACAATACAATCAAAATCAAACTCGCTCATTTTATTTACGGCCGAGTTATAAGTAAAAGCCTGCGTGCAATTAATGCCGCTATTGCTAAGGTATTGCACTACTGACTCGCTTAACAGCTTTTCGTCTTCAACAAGTAAAATAGTTGTATTCATAATGGCTGCCAAAGTAAAAAGATTTCGTTTTAGTTTAATTTTTTTTATTTTTTTAATCTTCAGTATTGCTTCAGAACTGAAACATACTTTTGCGGCCTTAAATTAATTTATACCCCGATAAGGGTATTCGCTTATTTAGAATAATTCTAAATATTTGCAGCTTAATTTAACATAAGCCTAAAACAACAACAACATGAAAAGAAAATTTATTTTACCTGTTATTACTTTTGTAGTAATTGCCTCAGCCTTTACCGTGGTTGACCAAAACGGGAAATCGGGATACACGGGCTCTCCACGCGACGGGCAAAACTGTTCCAGCTGCCATTTGGGCAGTCCAAACGGTGTGCCTACTATCTCCATCACGGCTACGCCGGCTTTTGGTGCCGGTAACACGTATGTAACAGGTACTACTTATACCATAAATGTCTTGGTAGCAGGTAATTACCCGACTTTTGGCTTTGACCTGGAAATGTTAAATTCAACAACAAGTACAGCCGGTTTTGCTGGCACCTGTACCGCTATTACAGCCTGTAAAATAAAATCGTCTAACGTAACGCATACAGCGCCCTTGGCAGGCGGAATATCAAATCCGGCAACTTTCACCTATAAATGGGTAGCGCCGGCAAGTGGCAATGTATATGTTTATATTGCGGGCTTAGGCACTAATAATAATGGCAATGATGGTAGCGGAGATCAGGTGGCAACCACAAGTTATACGTTAACACCCGCATCAGCAGCAGGCATTGCAACGCACCAAAGTACGGAGACTAACCTAAGCATATTTCCTAACCCCGCAACAGACCAGGTACGCATAAGCTACACACTGAGAGAACGTGGGAACGTATCTGTCAGACTTTATAACCTGAACGGCGAGCTGGTGGCTGATCTATTGAACCAAACACAGGATATTGGCATACAAAACACCGACGCACACCTACCGGAAGGACTGGCAAAAGGCTTATATATGGTTAGAATGACCATAAACGGGCAGGCAAGCACGCAAAAACTAATGGTATACTAAATCCGGTAAATCTATCCGGATGAAAAGAATCGTATGTATTATTCACATACTTTAAAGTTTATATATTAGCGCGATTTTTTAAAATGAAAAAACAGACGATAATTTCAGCACTTATTACGCTTGTTGGATTAATACTTACCTCTTGCTATTGGCACAATTGGGAAAAAATAAATCCAACACCCGTTGTAAAAACGTGCACATTGCCTGATACGGTTTCTTATAGTAAAGATATTGTACCTATTTTAACGGCAAACTGTAGTTTGAATAATTCTGCTTGCCATAGTTCAAGCGCAAGTTCAAGCGGAGGAGATATGACCACGTATCAACGTGTGGTAAATAATTTTTGTTCGGGAGACAGTTTAAGCGATATGTATAAAGCCATCACTTGGTCAGATCCCTCAAATACAACACCAATGCCCGAAAATAGTGGTAAACTATCGCAGTGCGATATAAATAAAATTGTTCGCTGGCTTGACCAGGGCACACCAAATAATTAATTTTAAAAGAGAAAGAAGTAGTAATCCATGAAAAAATTTCTATTCGCAGCCATTTGTGTTTGTTTCGTACTTAAAGGCTTTTCGCAGGAAAAAGACCTGTTGAGCATGGTTGAAGACAGCGTCCCTAAAAAACAGAAAGTGTTTGCAACCTCTACTTTTAAATCTACCAGGAATGTCAATTTTCATACTACTGAAATATTAGGAAGGCGCTGTCTGGATTTTCGTATTTCACACAGGTTCGGGCCGCTAAACTCGGGTGCCAACAATGCCTGGGGTATTGACGGGCCTGCAAACCTGATGCTTAGTTTAGAGTATAGCCACAACGGGCGCTGGATGGTTGGTATAGCCAGGTGTATTGAGAACAAGACTGCCGAAGGATTTTTTAAATGGAAAATTATCCGGCAGGCAAAAAACGGGTGGCCGGTTAATCTTACTTATTTTGGAGGAATGTACCATACATTTGAAAAAGATCCCTTATTAGGTGAGCCTGTAAAATTCTATAACAATGTAGCCGACAGATTATCTTTTGTGCATGAGATCATTATTTCGAGAAAGGTTACCCCATGGTTGTCTTTGCAAGTAGCGCCGGCGTATGTACACTACAATTTAGTAGGCGATGCTAATGGATTAACTAAGAATGACCTTTTTGCTTTAACAGGAGTTATCAGGGCAAAATACAACAAACGCCAGGCAATTATTTTTGAATACGCGCATCGTTTCACCAAAAATTATAGTGCGCCCGGAAATACGTATTACGATTCAATGAGTATTGGCTGGGAAGTTGAAACAGGCGGGCATGTGTTCCAGATATTTTTCACGAATTCGTTCGGTATTTTTGAGAACAGTTATTTATTTACTACCAACACCAGCTGGAAAGCCTCTGGCGTGCGACTTGGCTTTAATATTACCCGTGTGTTTGCACTGTCTAAGAACAGTGGAAGTATGTAATAACTACCTTTTTACGTATTGGCCTTCGTAGTAATTGGCGTAAGCGCCCGAAGTTACATTTGTCAACCACTCTTCATTAGCCAAGTACCAGTCAACGGTTTTTTCCAAACCTTCTTCAAATTGGAGGCTTGGTTTCCAGCCTAATTCATGTTGTAGTTTCGAGCTATCGATGGCATAACGCAAATCGTGTCCGGCTCGGTCTTTTACAAAAGTGATTAGTTTTTCATTTGTTCCCTCTGCACGATTAAGCTTCTTATCCATTATTCTGCAAAGCAAACGAATCACGTCAATGTTGGTCCACTCATTATGCCCGCCAATGTTATAAGTAGTGCCTTCTTTGGCTGTATGAAAAATAACATCAATGGCACGTGCATGGTCTTCAACAAAAAGCCAGTCGCGTACGTTTTCGCCTTTTCCATAGATAGGAAGCGGCTTGTTATTTTTAATATTGTTAATGCAAAGTGGAATTAGTTTTTCAGGGAAATGATAAGGACCGTAATTATTTGAACAGTTGGAAATAACAGCCGGTAATTTATACGTATCATGATAAGCTCGCACAAAATGGTCAGAACTGGCTTTGGAGGCCGAATACGGGCTATGCGGATCGTAAGCGGTTGTTTCAGTAAACAAGCCGGTATCGCCAAGCGTTCCGTAAACCTCGTCGGTGCTTACATGATAAAAGCGTTTAAACGAAGCATTTTCTTTTTTGAAAAGATCCTTAGCAGCATTCAGTAAATTAACTGTTCCGATAACGTTGGTATATACAAATTCTAAGGGATTTGTAATGCTTCTGTCTACGTGACTTTCAGCTGCTAAATGTATTACAGCATTAAAGTGATGCTCAACAAAAAGCTTGTTGATGAAATCTGCATCAACAATATCTCCTTTTACAAATGTGTAATTGGGCTTATTTTCAATATCCGTTAAGTTAGCCATGTTACCGGCGTATGTAAGCTTATCTAAATTATAAATTTGATAGTTTGGGTATTTGTTTACGAATAACCTCACTACGTGAGAACCGATGAAGCCTGCGCCTCCTGTGATTAATACTTTCATTTATAATTTTAATTTGTATTTTAAATTACTATAAGCTCCAATAAATTACATTTTTCATTTTACCGCGATACATTCCTTTTACATCAACCAATACGCCTTTGTTTCCTAAGATTGATTTAAAATATTTTTCGTCAAGTGTTTTGTATTCTTTATGATTAACAGCAACAATAACACCGTCGTAGCCTTTGGCTATTTTGTTTAATCCAAATCCATACTCGTGTTGCAATTCAGCTGAATCAGCGTGTGGATCAACGACATCCACTTTAACGCTGAATGATTTTAATTCTTTTACAATGTCTGCTACCTTGCTATTGCGAATATCACTCACATCTTCTTTAAATGTGGCTCCCATTACAAGCACTTTGCTTTTCGAAATGTTTTTACCCTGTGCACTGATCTTTTTAACCAGGTTTTTCGCGATATAAAAGCCCATGCTATCGTTTACATAACGTCCACTGTTTATAACACGTGCATGATAACCCAACGATTCCGCTTTGTATGTCAGGTAATAAGGATCAACACCAATGCAATGTCCTCCTACCAGGCCCGGAAAGAATTTCAAGAAATTCCATTTGGTGCCGGCTGCTTCCAAAACATCATATGTATTAATTCCGATACGTGAAAAGATGATGGAAAGCTCATTCATCAACGCAATGTTTACATCGCGCTGTGTGTTCTCAATGATCTTAGCAGCTTCGGCTACTTTAATGGACGAAGCTTTGTGTGTGCCCGGCTCAACAATAATTTCATACACTTTGGCAATATTATCCAGGCTTTCTTTATCGCAACCCGACACTACTTTTAAGATTTTAGTGATCGTGTGTTCTTTGTCGCCGGGGTTAATACGCTCAGGAGAATAACCCACTTTAAAATCTTTTACAAATTTTAAGCTGGATAATTTTTCTAAAACAGGGATACAATCTTCTTCGGTACAACCGGGATATACCGTTGATTCATATACAACATAATCACCCTTTTTTAATACTTTACCAACTGTAGTTGACGCGCCGATTAACGGTTTCAGATCGGGCAAATTGTGCTCATCAATAGGAGTTGGTACAGCAACAATAAAAAAGTTGGCTGTCTTTAGGTCTTCAAGCTTATGTGTAAATTGGATATCCGAATTTTTAAAATCTTCTTTAGAAAGCTCATTGCTCGGATCGATGCCTTTTTTCATCATATTCACACGCCCTTCATGAATATCAAACCCAATTACTTTTACTTTTTTAGCAAATGCCAGTGCAATGGGAAGCCCTACATATCCTAACCCGATGACAGCAATTTTGGCTTCTTTTTTAATGATTTTATCGTAAATACTCATAATTCAATTTCAGATTTAATTGTTTTTAATAACTGATTCAGGACGAAGCGCATAAATTCGCTCGATAATGTCAACTACTTTCAAACCTTCTAACGCATTCGTAGTGATTTTATTTTTGCCGGTAAGGGTATGAACTACATTTTCAATTACATTATGGTGGTTGTTTGCCGAGCCTTTATACGCGCCATAATCGTTTGCCGGATTTGTTTCTTCCAAAACAGGCATGGTATAATCTTTTATATTGCATGTTTCCACAACATCCATATATTGCCCACCAACTTTAATGCTGCCTTTGCTGCCTACAATTGTTAAAGAAGATTCCAGGTTTTTATCCCACACAGCTGTGGAATAATTAATACTGCCCATGCCGCCGTTCACAAAATCGAAGCTCACAAAACCGCTATCTTCAAAGGCCGTAGAGGTTTGATGATTAAAGTCGGCAAACTTGGCCTGTATGTTTTTTATATCGCCAAAAAGCCAGTACATAATATCTATCCAATGTGAGAATTGTGTAAACAGTGTCCCTCCATCTAAATTTTGCGTGCCTTTCCAGCCACCTTTTTTATAATAACGTTCATCACGGTTCCAGTAGCAATTAAGCTGCACCATGTAAATATCCCCTAAGGTCTTGTTATCTAAAATATCTTTAAGCCAAACAGAAGGGGGCGAGTAACGATTTTGCATGACACAAAAAACCGTTTTATGATTGTGTAAAGCTGCATAAATCACCTTCTCGCAATCTGCTTTCGACAAAGCCATAGGTTTTTCTACTACGACGTGTTTGCCAGCATCTAATGCTTTTAAAGCATGTTCGGCATGAAGGCCGTTCGGTGTGCATACGTTTACTACAGCAATATCCGGATGATTTGTAAAAAGATCATCTATATGACTGTAAAACTTTTCCTGCAAATTCTCTAAGCCAAGTTTTTCTTTTGGCATGGTATCACATACCGCTACAAGCTCGCAGTGTGGGTTTCGGCGAACCATTTCAGCATGGCGCTTGCCAATGTGCCCTTGTCCGATTACTGCAAATTTTATTTTATTCATAGTTTTTTAACTTCTCCATTCTCTAATTTATACTTAGCCTGACTTTCCTTGCACGTGGCTATTCCATCTTTATCAAATTCCAAACGATGGCCGTATTCGCTCATCCATCCAAGCTGGCGTGCCGGGTTGCCTACCATTAAAGCAAAAGGAGGGATTGTTTTAGTTACCACGGCACCCGCACCAATAAAAGCATAAGCGCCTATATCATGTCCGCATACAATGGTTGCATTGGCACCAATGCTGGCCCCCTTGCCCACATGCGTTTTGGCATATTCGCTTTTGCGATTGATAGCACTACGTGGGTTAATTACATTGGTAAAAACCATAGCAGGGCCTAAAAAAACGTCATCGTCGCAAATAACGCCTGTATAAAGTGACACATTATTCTGCACTTTTACATTGTTTCCCAGCACTACGTCCGGCGATACCACTACGTTTTGGCCTATATTGCAATTTTCTCCCAATTTACTGTTTGGCATAATATGGCTAAAATGCCATATTTTGGTGCCTTTTCCAATGATACAGCCCTCGTCTATAAATGCTGTGGGGTGGGCATAAAACTCTTTTTCCATAGATACTAAAATGAGTAGCAAATTTAATAAAACCTTTGTATTTATGGGTGAAAACAAAGTATTATATTTAGTGCAAAAACCAAAACAATGCCATCTTTTGATATAGCTAGTAAAGCCGATGTTCAACTGCTTGATAATGCCATAAATGTTGCCCGTAAGGAAATTGTCACGCGCTTTGATTTTAAAGATTCTAAAACGGAAATTGACTTAGATAAGAAGAATTTTGCCATTAACATTACAACCGAAAATGACATGCGTTTAAACTCTATTATTGATGTGCTTCGCAGCCGCATGATGAAGCAAAAGCTCGATCCGAGATGCCTTGATGAGAGCAAGGAGTATTACCCTTCTGGCATATTCATTAAGAAAGAATTAAAGGTGAAAAATGGGCTGGAAAAAGAAACCTGCCGAAAAATAAATGCCGATATAAAAGCCTCTAAGCTTAAAGTTACCTCGCAAATAATGGATGATATTATACGTGTTACAGCTAAAAAAATTGATGACTTGCAGGCTGTAATTGCCCTTTTGAGAAGCAAAGATTACGAGCAGCCTTTGCAGTTTACAAACATGAAATAACAGATGAAACTTACCAGGAAAAATATTTGTTGGATACTGCTGCTTTTTTTCGGAATGTTGGCCAAGCCTGTATTTTCACAGACTTTTACCGAAAGCTCGGAACACAAAAAAATGTGGAAAAAGTTTGGCAGAAAAAAACACAGGGATGCTTTTAACCCGAATGTAGATTCTAAAACCAATAAAGCTACGCATGCAAATAGTAGAAAACAGGCCAAGCAGGACAAAAAAGATTTGAAAAAATCTCAGAAAGAAGCCATGAAGCAATATCGTAAAAACAAGCGTAAAGTAAAATCGGGAAAATAATTTATGCTTAAAAAAAATATTCTTATTGTCTTTATTCTTATTGCTATGTTGTTGGGAGTGCTTGTTGGAGCTCTTATCAACAAAAGTTATACGACAGGTTTTGCCGAAATAAAACAAAATGTTGCTATTCAACACCCTTCTTTCCCGAAAAAAGAGCAGCAATTTTTAAGTAAGCAACTTGATAAAGACGAAAAACAAGCTAAAAAAGAGGCATCTTCTCCTTTTTCTCTATTAAGCGATATTTTTTTACGCCTTATTAAAATGATCATTGCACCGCTTGTATTTTCGGTACTGGTGGTAGGGGTAGCTAAAATCGGGGATTTTAAAACTGTAGGGCGAATGGGTATTAAAACACTACTTTACTTTACCTGCGCGACACTGATTTCCCTCGCCATAGGACTTGTGATTGCCAATATATTTGAGCCCGGCAAAAAGATTCGGATCGATATGCCTGAAACTGGCGCGGATAATGGCGTTAAGCCACAGGCACAAACCGCCAAAAATTTTATCGCACACATTATTCCCGAAAGTGTTGTGGATAGCATGGCACATAATGAAATACTACCCATTGTAGTATTTGCTTTATTTTTTGGGGTAGCGGCTGCGTCTTTGGGCGAAAAAGGAAAAATTATTATTGAGTTTATAGATGCGGTTTCTCATGCCATGTTTAAAGTAACCAACTATGTTATGAAAGCAGCTCCCATAGGGGTTTTTGGTGCAGTTACGGCAGTCGTTGTGCAACAAGGGCCCGGAGTGCTAAAGAGTTACGCCTATTTAATTGCTTGCTTTTATGGAGGGCTACTGTTTTTTGTCTTTGTAGTTTTAATGGGAATTTGCACCCTGTTTAAGATTAATTTCTTCAAGCTTTTTTCTTTTATAAAAGAACCTGTATTACTTGCCTTTAGCACAGCCAGCTCTGAAGCAGCTATGCCAAAAACAATAGAGCGACTGGAAGATTTTGGATTGCGTAACCGCACAGTAAGTTTTGTATTACCATTGGGTTATTCTTTCAATTTAGACGGTTCTATCATGTATATGACATTTGCTACTTTATTTATCGCACAGATGTATGGTATTGACATTTCATTTGCCGACCAGGTAAAAATGATGCTGATATTATTAATAACCAGCAAAGGTATGGCCGGAGTGCCGCGTGCATCTTTGGTAGTAATTGCAGGAATGGTCAGCATGTTTCATATTCCAACAGAAGGATTACTTTTATTGCTGGCTGTTGATCAATTGCTGGATATGGGACGCTCTGCCACCAACGTGGTTGGTAACGCAGTTGCCTCGGCTATCGTAGATAAGTGGGAGAGGTAAGAATTTACTTTCTGATTTTCTTATAGAGGTTTATGAAAAAACCTAAAACAGGATGCACCTGTATATAGCTATAACAGTCTATTACGTTTCCTCCAAAAGAAAGTTTAAAGGTGCTTATGCCCGGATGTTGCTTCATGTTGATTCCACCAAAATCATAAAGCTTTAAACTAAAAATTTTGAAATCAGTTATATCCTTCCAATGCAGAAATTTATTGGCATAACCTTGCAATTTCTTATCCGGAATATTTGGTTGTGAATAGGAGTGTAATAAAACAATTCTATTGTTATCATGCAGGTAAACATGTGTCACAATTTTTTCTTCGTTTAAGAATGCTTCAGAGATCACTAACTTATTTATTTTTTGCAAAGCAAGTATTCGTTTGGGATTCCATTCAATGTGTTTTTTATCGGCAAAAACAGCAAATTCACTCATTACCTGATGGCATTTTTCTACTGTTGGTAAATAATCAATATTAGTCGTAACACCAACATTTTCGGCTTTATGAATATGGTATTTGAATGTCCGGCTTACCTGATTAAATAACTCTTCCGGTGTTTTTGTAAGATCAATAAGGCTTGTCTGTTCTATCAATATATTTTTTTTAGACGCAACATCTTTCTCGTTACTATAGCAAAATACATTGTACGTTCCTTTTTTAATTTTTTCAGAATCGTAAAACCAAAATTCTTTTCGCTTAAATCCTAAAAATTGATGCGTACAAATCTCAAGCATTTTTAAGCATTGCGGTTTAAAGATTTGTCCCGCTGAAAAATATTTTTTAAAGCCTGCAACTGGCCGTTTATTCTGAAGCGGCTTTTATAAAATGGTTCGCTGTATAATTCTATTCTTGGAATTTCAAATTGGTCTTTATCCATGTTGTATTCTTTTGGGTACACAGCTAATCCCATTTTATAACCAACTTCTTTCGCAATTTTTTTTGCTTCGTTATTATACATTCCAAAGGGATAAGAAATGGCAAGCGGAAATTTACCGATTTCTTTTTCTATTTCTTCTCCCGATCTTTTTAATTCGTGCTTTACATCTTCCAAACGCAAATCACTCGATAATGCTGGATGATTGGCCGAATGAGAGCCTATTTCAATGCCGTCATTTTTAATGCTTCTGATCTCGTTCCAGTTCATCATCAATCCTTTTGGGCTATCAACGTCTTGTATTTGAAACTGAATTTGTTTCATTACATTTTTTCTTCCTTCATCCGAAATTCTTTTTAATACCGGAGAAAACCGATTAATGCTGTCTACTTTTTCGCCAATGTTTTTCCATCCCACTTTTTTTAAGTTTTCCGGAATTTCATTCGAATCAATTTCTATCGACGAAAGTTTTGTATTTAATAAAAGATGATTGAAGACAAAGGTCCAGGGAGGTAAATTTGCATCTACACAGTCTGTTATAACATACATGGATGCAGGCACTTGTTGTTTCTTAATAACAGGCATGGCATATTCAGCAAAATCTTTATAGCCGTCATCAAAGGTGATGGCGCAAAGTTTTTTTGATTTACCCGGTTTATAGTTACCTAATACGGTTTCTTCTAAAGGGACGACTTCAAAATTCTTTTTAAGGTACGCTACAATTTTATTAAAATGTATAGGCGATATCGGTGGCCAAACAGGATCTAAATGAGGACTGATACGATGAAACAAAAATACTCTTATATCCAACTCTTCAGGTTTACTCCAAAATTACAATTATTTTTTGAGAGCCAAAAAGCTTTGCATCTCTTCTAAATTTAACGCATTAAAGCAAAAATCTTTTGTCAATAAACCTTTCCGGGCAACACAAACTCCAAAGTGCATATCGTGAAAGCCTTGCTTTTCGTGGGCATCCGGGTTAATTGAAATTTTTACGCCACGTTCCATGCAATAAGGAATCCATTTCCAATCAATGTCTAACCGATAAGGGTGTGCGTTTAATTCTATAACAACTTGATTGGTAGCACAAGCATCAATTACTTTTTTATGATTGATCGGATAACCGGGACGCCCAAGTAATAACCTACCTGTGGGATGTCCTAAAATAGTTGTATGTTTATTCTCAATGGCTTTTATTAATCGTGTAGTTGCTTTTTCTTCATCCATCTTAAAATGCTGGTGTATGGAAACTACCACATAATCAAATGTCGCTAAAACTTCATCCGTGTAATCAAGCGAGCCGTCATATAAAATGTCACACTCAGTTCCTTTTAAAATCCTGAATTTTGAGTTTTGAGTTTTGAATTTCTCATTCAGTTCATCAATTTCCTTATGCTGTAAAATTATCCTATCTTCTTTTAATCCATTGGCATACGTAGCGCTCTTAGAGTGATCTGCAATACCAAAATATTCATAGCCTAACTCCTTACAATAGTTAGCCATTTCTACTAAGGTATTGGCTCCATCGCTGTATGTACTGTGATTGTGTAAAATACCTTTCAGGTCTTTTTCTTCAATTAAATGCTCGGGATATTTTGTGTTAATTTCTTTTTCAAATAAGCCGTCCCGCCATTCAGCAATAAAATAAGGTTGTTCGAGACTTTTATAAACATCTTCTTCTGACACAAAATTTCTATCGGAAAGAGAATTGAAATTTATTTTCTCTAAATGTTCCGGAGCGGAAGATGTTTTAACTAGCTCATAATAAAACTCTTCTTCTGTTGTAAAAATAAGATTTACAGGCAAAGGGCTTTTAAACTCCTGCTCAAAAACTTCATCTGCCGCAACTAGAATATCAATGCTTTTAAGCGTTTCGTTCTTTCTGTATATGTCACCGGTTAAACTGATATTAGAAACATATTGCAACTCTTTTAATTCTTCAACAAAACTATCGGCTAATTCTTCCACGGCAGCGTAATGCGCTTTGCCGCTGGCAGCTTGCATAAATTCAACACTTTCTTTTATGCTTTGCTGGGTTTTTTGCCCGAAACCTTTTAAATCAACCAAACGGTTTTCGTAACAGGCATAGAGCAGATCACCCGGGCTTTCAATATCCAGTTCTTTCCATAGCTGTTTTACTTTTTTAGGGCCGATGCCTTTAACACCAAGCATTTCAACCACACCTGGAGGTGTATTGTCAAGTAAGTTGGCTAATTCTGCCGATGTTCCTTTATGAGCAATTTCTACAATGGTTTTAGAGATACTTTTACCGATGCCTTCTTGCAGGGCTATTTTTTCTTCGGTAAAATCTTCGGGAGCTATGTGCATTTTAGATAGCCGGAAAGCGCCGTTAGCCAAGGCTTTTATTTTAAATGGATTGCCGTCGTGCAACTCCATTAATTTAGATGTAAGCTGCAATTTCTCAGCTATATCATAACAGTCTAACATGATTGTAAAAGTGTTTGTGCTGTAACCAGGTCTTGTGGGTAGGTAATTTTTATGTTTTCTTTATTTCCCTCCGTTAAAAATATTTTATGCCCTGTTTTTTCAACCATGCTTGCGTCATCTGTAAACAAAGGGTCATAAGGCATGTTGTAGGCATTCAATAAAATTTCTTTTTTAAAACATTGCGGCGTTTGCACTACTTTAAACTTCGTTCTGTCAACTGCTTTAGAGTCTGTATCGATTATTTCGCGCAATGATTCATTCATGTCAATAACCGGAATAGCAGCGTTATATTGTTCTGCAGCATTAAAGGTTTTTTGTATGGTTTGAATACTTACCAATGGTCTTGCCGCGTCGTGTACTCCTACGATAGTTATTGATTCATTTAAAACAGATAAGGCATTTTTAACCGACTGGTAGCGGGTTTCACCGCCCTGTACCACGTAAATATTTTTTAAATCGTATCGGAGTTTTATTTTTTCAAACAGATCAAAATAATCTGCATGTAAAGAAATAATTACCTGAATATCTTGACGGAAAGAAAGAAATTTTTCAATGCTATAAACAATAACCGGCTTGCTGTTTATTTCTATTAATTGTTTCGGAAGCTCATTGTTCATGCGGCTACCGGTGCCCCCTGCAACTATAATAACGGCATACATGTTATGCGTAATATTTTTTATTTACGTAAGCTGATACAAAAATGCTTGCTTCATACAGCATATAAAGTGGTACAAAAACAGCCATCATGGTAGGTATATCGGATGTTGGAGTAATAAAAGCTGCCAATATTAAAATGACAACAATGGCATGGCGTCTGTATTTGCGCATAAATGCAGGTGTTAATAAGCCTAAGCGGCTGATAAAATAAACAACTACCGGCATTTCAAAAACCAACCCAAAAGCGAGGGTTAACGTAGTTAAATTAGATACATAAGAATCAAAAGAAATCAAATTTTTTACATCTCCGCTTACGGCATAAGGTGCCAAAAAATTCCATGTTAACGGGAAAACTAAAAAATAACTGAAAGCAACGCCCATTAAAAACAGGATGGTAGATACAATTACAAAACCTTTTACAGGTTTAGTCTCGGTTTTTCTAAGGGCCGGGCTAATGAACCTCCAAAGTTCCCATAAAACATAAGGCATTCCTAAAATTACGCCTCCTATAAAAGACACCCACATATGCATGGTAAATTGCCCTGCAAGGTCGGTATTGATAAGCTCTTGCGTGGCTGCCTGGATACAAGCCGAGTTATCGTGAAACAACCGATAGCCCAAAGAGCAAATAACCCTATAGGTAATAAAATCCTGGTGGCGCGGGCCAAACAGGATCTTTCCGAAAAGAATATCATTGTAAAAAAACAGCACAATTCCCAGAACAGCAACAACCACAATACTACGCACCAGGTGCCAGCGAAGCGCTTCGATATGCTCGAAGAAAGGCATGTCTGTTTTTTGAGCGTTATTTTCTGCCATAGCGCCGCAAAAGTACAAATAGATACGCAGATTTATTAATTTTATAGCCCATGGAAAAGGAAAAAAAGTACCATACTCCCCAAGAGGCTCTTTTTAAAATACGGGATTGGTGTGCCTACCAGGAACGCTGCCAGCAGGAGGTTAGAGATAAATTATATGAATATGGGCTGAATACTGAAAATGTAGAAAATATTATAGCCCAATTGATCAATGAAAATTTTGTGAATGAAGAGCGTTTTGCTATTGCTTTTGCAGGTGGTAAATTCAGGATAAAAAAATGGGGGAAAATCAAGATCAGGCAGGAATTAAAAGCCAAACGTGTTTCGGATTACTGTATAAAAAAAGGTTTGGCACAAATTGAAGACCGAGAATATGTTAATACGCTAAAGAGAGTTTTAGCCTTAAAAGCAAAATTAATTACAGAAAAAAATAAGTTCAAAAAACAACAAAAGTTGTTGCGATATGCTTTAGGCAAAGGTTACGAGCAAGACCTCATTTTTGATCTGCTGAAAGATAGCGATGAAAATTAAGAGCTTAATCTATTGTTGCAATTACCTTTAATTCGATGGCAATGGGAGTTGGCAGGCAGTTAATTTCTAAGGTTGTTCTGCAAGGAGGATTTTCCTTGAAATATTCTGCCCAAAGTTTATTGTATTTGGCAAAGTCATCTTTCATGTTGGTAAGGTATACCGTTACATCAACAATCTTGTTCCAGTTGCTGCCAGAATCTTCTAAAATGTATTTTATATTGCGAAATACACTGTGACATTGCGCTTCGATATCATAAGAAACAATCTTGTTATTTTCATCCAGTTCAACGCCGGGTATTTTTTTTGTGCCACGTTCACGCGGGCCAACACCGCTTAAAAACAAAAGATTGCCGACGCGTTTAGCGTGTGGATATAACCCAACCGGCTCGGGTGCTTTAGATGATTCGATACTTTTATCTGTACTCATATGCATTTTAATTTACATTATTCTTTTTATATTTTTATTCCTACAACCGTTACGTCGTCTATCTGCTCAAGGTTTCCTCTCCAGTCTTCAAATTTTTTATCCAGTTGATTTTTTTGCTCTTTCAAAGGTAAGTCAGAAAGTGACAAGAGAGTTTCCTGCAGTTGTTTATATTTAAATTTCTTTCCTTTTGTGCCGCCAAATTGATCTACATAACCATCGGTAATTAAATAGATCAAATCATCTTTTTGCAAAGAAACTGTTTGTAAAGAAAACAGTTGTGTGTCTTTTGGAGATTTACCTACCGGCATCCTGTCGGCCGGTAAAAAAACAAGTTCTTTATTTCGGATGATCAATATCGAATTATTAGCTGCGGCGTATTGCATGATATTTCTTTCAAAATCAAAATTGCATAAAATGCAATCCATGCCGTCTTTGGTTTCTTCCGTGCCATTAGGATTAAGTGCGTGAATGATCTCTGAGCGAACTGCGTTTAGAGCCAGATCGGGCTGGTAGATTTTTTTCTGATTCACCACTTCATTTAATTTGGAAATATTCAGTAAGCTCATAAAAGCGCCTGGAACGCCATGCCCCGTGCAATCTCCCAGGCAAAAAATGAAAGCAGAATTTGTTTTATCTGCCCAATAAAAATCACCACTGACAATATCTTTAGGTTTATACAAAATAAAATAGTCGGGCAGGTTTTGTTTTAATAAATTTTCCGAAGCAAGCAATGCGGCTTGAATCCGCCTGGCATAATGTATCGAATCTAACATTTCGTTTCGTTGCAGTTCTATTATATCTTTTTGCTTTCTGTTTTCCTGCAGCCTTCTGTAAATGATAAAAGAAAAAATTACCAAGATTAGAAAAAACAAAACAACAGCTGTAATAATTATTTTTTGATTTTGATCGCTAAGCCGTAGCTTTTCAATTTCTTCTTGTTTTTTTTCGCGTTCATATTGATTTTGAAAATCAGATGCCTGGGCAAAATTTTCAGCATTTAAAATGGAATCTTTAATCGCCTTATATTTTACAAAATATTCGTAAGCCATTTTGTAATCTTTTAATTCAACTCCAATATCTGATTTTGAAATATAAATGCCTGCAACTTTATCTACACTACCAATTTGTTGTGCCAAGCTTAAACTTGAATCTAAATAAATAATAGCCTCTTTATTATTTCCTTCATAACTAAACACACGGCCCATGGTGCTGTAATAATATGTTTTGGCGTCAAGGTCTTTTTCTTTATCAATTAATTTTTTTGATTCTAAAAGATGATGACGAGATAAAGAAAACTCATTCTTATCGGCATAAGCAATAGACATGTTATTAAGCATCGTTATCATTGCACTGGTATCTTTGTTCAAGATATTTTGTTGATACGCCTTTTGAAACAGAAGGATAGCTGAATCTAAATAAAGTGTATCAGTTCCTGATTTTTGATACATTAAGTTGCCCATATTACCCAATATATTGGCCGTTTTTTTGGTAAGGTTTAAGCGCATGCATAGGGCTAACGCTTTTTGATAATAGGAAAGAGCCGCTTTGCTTTGATTTTGAAGCCCGTAAGAATTTCCTAAAGAAACATAACAGGCTGAAAGATTTTCTAAATCATTTATTTCTTCGCAATTTTTTTCAACCTTGGTAAGGTGTTGGATCGCATTTACAAAATCGCTTTTATCTATGTAGATCGTAGCTAATCTGTATTCAGCAACTATTTGTATTTTTTTAAACGGAAGTTGTTTGCTTTTTTCAAAGGATGCAGTCGCACACAAAAAAGCAGCCTCTAAATTACCTGAACTGTATTTACCGGCTAATTTATATAGTTTGACAACAGTCCCTGAATCATTGCTTGAATTTTCAACAACTGTTTTTAAAGAATCTATATTAACGTGTTGTGCCTGGATCGAGTTAAATCCAAAGCAAAAAATAAAAAATGAAAAATAAAAAGTTTGTTTCCTCATTCTAATTAACAGAAGAGTAAATGTAAGAAATTTCGATTGAAAGAAATGGCTATTTTACTTCTTCCAATAAAGAAGAATTGAACATATCTTCAGGAGAGATCATAAGTTCGTCATACGGAATTTTCGTGCCATATCTTTTCTTCATAATAGCTTGGACTTCTTTAGATGAAAGATCAAAATCTTTCAAAGGCCTTAGTGCGCCTATTTCAATTTTATAATTGCGATTATACAATTTCCAGACAAATTCACTGCAATACCACTCGTTATCTTTCCAGTCAAAATAAATATCATAATGTTTGTCCAGTAAGCTGATTGCCATAGCCCGCATTTGTTCGTTATTTTTAGGTGTAAGCAGAACCCGATTTTTTAATCGTTTAACAACGTATTTATTGTCTGCGCTGTATTTTAAAAAATCTTTAAAGGTGCTTTTAGTAACAGGTTCAACAGCGTGGTAAACATACACCACTCCATTTTCAACAAAAATAATGCCTACATGTGTGTATTTAGATTTAGTAGCTAATTGAATAGCTTTTCCTTGTCCGCCGCTATTGGAAATAAAGACAATATCGCCTGTTTCCAGCTGAGCTTCTGTTTGTGCAAATGATAAGATGGAAATAAAAAATGTTAGTACACAGAAATAAACAAAACTTTTCATAATAATGCTTACTCAAACATTCTCACAATCATATCAGGCATAATACCTAATGCAATTGTAATAACCGTTAAAATGCCAAGTAATAAAACATGCGACATTTCAAAAGCAACAGGCTCGTGTTTATCTGATTTTTTAAAGTACATAGCTATGATTACTTTAAAATAATAGTAAGCACCAACACATGATGTAAGAACAGCAATGATCAGTAGCCATTTATACGGACTTGAAATAAGCGTTGTAAAGACAAAATATTTGGCAAAGAAGCCTGCTGTTACCGGAATACCCGCCAATGACAGCATAGAGATCAACATACCAATTGCAACCATTGGATTACGTTTTGCCAACCCGTTAAATGAATCAAAGGTTTCGTCGCCGTCTTTGCTTACATTGTATAAAACCGTAAAGCTTGCGATTGATCCGATAGAGTAAGCCAAAGTGTAATACAAAATAGCGCGCATAGAGAATTGCGGATTCACAGCTAAAATACCCATCAGCATAAATGCCGCATGACTGATACTTGAATATGCCAGCATGCGTTTCACGCTTGTTTGAGCTGCCGCAGTTACATTTGAAATGATTAAAGACAAAGCAATAATACCGGCAAGCACCATGCCCCACGTATCTGAAATGCTGCCAAAACCAATTAAGAATAAACGCATGAACGCTGCAAATGCTGCTGTTTTTACGATAGTGCTCATCAATGCCGTAATTACGGTTGGAGAACCCTCATAAACATCAGGCGCCCAAAAATGGAAAGGTGCCGCACTTACTTTAAAACACATAGCTACTAACATCATAATAACCCCGGCATACATAAACAAAGGCATAGTTCCTGTATTTATTTTTGAACGGATCATCATAATATCAAAAGTACCAGTTGCACCGTAGATCAATGCAATGCCGAACAATAAAAAAGCAGAAGCAAAAGAGCCCATAATTAAATACTTAAAGCCCGCTTCATTTGATCTTACATCGTTCTTTTTGCTGGCTGCAAGTACGTATAAAGGAATGGATAAAATTTCTATGCCTAAAAACAAGGTGGTCATGTTACTGTAAGCTGTTAACATCAAGGCACCTGTAATTGCAAATAATACTAGCGAAAAATGATCGGCTAAAGATGTTTCTGTATTAAAATATTCATTCGATAAAATAAACCAGAAGAAAGCTGTAATTAAAATTACTCCGCTAAAAGCCAAGGACACATTATCAAAACGGATCATGTTATTGAATTGCTCAATAGACATGTTGTTGTTAAACTCCATAAAGTTAGCAACAAATGCAGCCAAAATACCAATCAATACTATCGGGTAAAGCGCACGCTTGAATTTAAAAATCTCAGCCAGCATGGCTAAAACTCCTAATCCGCTTATAATAAAAAGTCCTTTCATAATTTTATTTTCTACTTTTTGTTGTCATGCTGAATTTATTTCAGCATCTGTAACAGATTCCGAAACAAGTTCGGAATGACTATATGTTATTTTATTTCAAATTCATTAATAATGCTTTTACCGCAGGTTCCGCTAAATCATTTAAAGGCTTTGGATAAACCCCAAAGGCAACAACAGCAATACATACGATAATTAAAACAGCTTTATCGGTATCGGCCAAAGAACCGAAAGTTACTTCGTTCGATTTTTTCTCTCCCAGCATAATGGCCTGGTAACTGCGCAGCATATATACCGCGCCCAGTATAATAGTTAAAGCAGCTAAGGCACCCATCCATGCGTTGAATTGAAATACACCGTTTATTAATAAGAACTCGCCCACAAAACCGTTTGTTAACGGAAGTGCTACTGCGCCAAGCATAATGATTAAAAACAAAACGCCGAATTGCCCGTTCATGCTGCGAATACCGCCAAGTTTGGTAATATCTCTTGTGCCTGTGTGGCGCATTAAAATATCTGCAATTAAAAATAAGCCGACCACATTTATACCGTGGCTCATCATTTGAATAACACCACCTTGTACACCTTGCTGATTAGCTGATAAGATACCTGCCGAAATTAAACCGACGTGTGCAATAGATGAATAGGCAATTAAACGCTTGTAATCTTTTTGAACGATAGCAATGCACGATGCATAAATAATCCCGACAACAGCTAAGCCGATGGCAACACCACCCCATTTTTCTAAAGCTAAAGGAACAACAGGCAATAACCATTTAATTAAACCGAACGTTCCCATTTTTAGCATGATCCCGGAAAGCATCATGGTTCCTTGTGTTGGCGCTGTTACGTAAGTATCAGGTTGCCACGTGTGTAAAGGAAATATAGGCATTTTAATGGCGAAGGCAATGAAGATAGTCCAGAATACAAATGTTTGCTGCGCCTCTGTTAAGCTTCTTCCTGCAGCGTATAAATCGTTTATAGCCCACGATTTGATGCCTGTATCAAGTCCTGTGTGGTTGTATAGAAAAATCAAACCGATCAGCATGAACAGCGAACCGAATAAAGTATATACAAAAAACTTGAACGTAATTTTTGCACGATTTTCTCCGCCCCATAAAAGACAAATGAAATAAATAGGGATAAGCGCCAGCTCCCAGAACACGTAAAATAAAAATCCGTCGTTTGCAACAAACACGCCTACCAAAGCGCTTTGCATTAAAAGAATTAATCCGTAAAAAGCATTTGGTTTGTCGTATGTAGTTTTAAAAGATGAAAGAATGATCAACGGAACTAAAAAGGTGGTGAGTAAAACCATCAATAAACTAATGCCGTCTAATCCAACGGCAAATTTAATTCCAAGCGATTGCACCCAGTTACAGTTAAGGCTTAGAGCCTCCATAGCCGGATTTGCCCTAAACCAAGCATAAGCCAGCAAACTAATGCCGAATTCTGCCAATGCAAGAATCAGCGCGGCTCTTTTCGCACCTTCGCCTTTTATAAAAAATAAAATCAGCGAAGCAATTAAAGGAAATATTATTAAAAAACCTGTCAGCATATTTTTCTATTTCATTAAACTAAAAAACATTATTGCAATTACCCCAACTACCATGGCCATAATGTAAAACCCGATATGGCCTGTTTGTAATCTCCGCAAAATACCTGCTTTCCAAAGCGTGATGTCGCCCATGCCATTTACAATACCGTCGAATAGTTGTTTGTCGAAGAATTTATAAAACACTTCAGATAACGCATCTAATGGTTTGCGAATGATAGCATCATAAAATTCATCCACATAAAATTTATTGTAAATAACACGCTGAAACGGTTTCATGTCAGCTTCTTTATCTGCCGGCAACACTTTGTATTTAATGAACATTTGGTAAGCAAAGTAAATGGTTGAAAGTGCTACCAAAACGGCAATAGCCATCAAGGTCCATTCTGTATCATGAGATAAGATACTCGGGTTTTTGCGGATAATAACCGAATCTAAGTTTTCACTCATCCAGTTTTTAGCGCCCCAGAATTCAGGTAAGCCAAGTGCTCCGCCTAATACTGAAAGTATAGCTAAGATGATCAAAGGAATGGTCATAGCTTTTGGAGATTCGTGCAAATGGTGTTCCTGCTCATGCGTACCACGGAACGAACCCCAGAAGGTAAGGAACATTAAACGGAACATATAAAATGCTGTGCATAAAGAAGCAATGCTGCCTATTACCCAAAGCAACTGGCTGTGCTCGTATGTATGCGCTAAAATCTCATCTTTGGAAAAGAAACCGGAGAACGGCGGAACTCCGCTGATGGCAATAGTTCCCAACAACATGGTAATAAAAGTAATTGGCAAAGCCTTTTTTAATCCGCCCATTTTGCGAATATCCTGTTCGCCGCCCATAGCATGAATGACAGAGCCTGCACCTAAGAATAACAAGGCTTTAAAGAAGGCGTGTGTAGTTACGTGAAACACCGCGCTGCTGTATGCTCCTACACCAAGTGCTAAAAACATTAAACCTAATTGAGATACAGTTGAGTAAGCCAATACTTTTTTAATATCTGTTTGTAGCAAGCCAATCAGTGCCGCAAACAAAGCAGTAACGGCTCCGACAACAGCAACAAATTCGCTGGCTGTATCTGAAATCGAATAGAAAATATTTGAACGAACTACCATGTAAATACCTGCTGTAACCATGGTTGCTGCGTGGATTAACGCAGATACAGGCGTGGGGCCGGCCATAGCATCGGGTAACCAGGTGTATAAAGGCAGCTGAGCGCTTTTTCCCATGGCACCGACAAATAATAAAAGTGCAATGGCTGTAATAGTTGATGTTGGAACTGATGATGCCTTATTAAACACTTCGCTGAAAGAAATGCTGCCAAAGTTCATAAAGATCATGATCATGCCTAACAGAAAGCCTAAATCACCGATACGATTCATGACAAAAGCTTTATTAGCTGCTCTGTTGTATGCATCGTTTTTAAACCAGAATCCGATCAGCAGATAAGAACATAGTCCAACACCTTCCCAGCCCACAAACATAATCAGGTAGTTGCTGCCAAGGACTAACAACAACATAAAGAACACAAATAAATTTAAGTATGTGAAGAAGCGCGAGAACCCTTCATCATCATGCATGTAGCTTGTTGAATAAACATGAATTAAAAAACCGATGCCCGTAATGTTTAATAAGAACAGGCAAGAAAGCGGATCCACCAAAAAAGAGAAAGGAATTTTTAAAGTATCTGAATTGATCCAGGAAAAAATTTCAACCACATTTGATTTTTGCTCGGAAGCGTTTACTTCCATAAAAATCAATACCGAAACAATGAACGATGCCAATACACTTAAACAGGCAATGGTACCCGACATACCTTTGCTCATTTTTTTTCCGAAGAACCCGTTGATCAGGAAGCCAATCAAAGGAAACAGGGGAACTAAACCGATTAATTTTATCATAATTCTTTACGAAATTTATTTTTTCTTGTCGTGATTAAACATCCAGTTAATACCAAATTTATCTGTCAGCATACCAAACTTTGCGCCCCAAAACGTGTCTTGCAAAGGCATGGTTATTTTTCCGCCAACAGCCAATTTATCAAAAGCAACATCCATTTTTTGTTCAGTAGCAAAATCGAGTGAAAGCGAAACGTTTGTTCCTGCATGCGTTGTGTACTCTCCATTGGTATCCGAAAACATAATTTCGTTCTCTCCAAATTTTAAAGCCGCGTGCATTATTTTATTTTTGTATGCGTCAGCAATATCAGGTTGTGTTTCACCAAAGCGGCCTAAATGCAAAATCTCACCGTTAAAAATTTCTTTATAAAAATTAATGGCTTCTTCGGCCGTTCCATTTAAAGAAAGATATGGTATAAGTTTATTCATCTTAGTTCCTTAGTTTGCTTAATAGATCAATATCAATGCTTTTTATGTTGCGATATACCATGCTTAAAATAGCAAGCCCTACAGCTACTTCGGCTGCGGCAACCGCCATGATAAAGAATACAAATACTTGTCCGCTTGGGTCGTTGTGCAATGTAGAAAAGGACACTAGTAAAAGATTTACGGCATTAAGCATAAGCTCAATACACATAAAAATAATGATGGCATTTCTGCGGGCCATTACACCAACCGCGCCAATGATGAAAAGGATGGCGCTTAAAAATATGTAATAGTTAATTGGAATTGTATTTATCATTTTGAATTAACTTTTTATGACTTAATTTCTTTTTTACCTAACATAATAGCTCCTACCATAGCGCCTAATAATAAAACAGAGGCTATTTCAAATGGGAACAAAAAATCTTTGAACAGTACAACACCTAAGGTTTTCACCATGCCTATTTGCGAAGCGCCGCCTTGTGCCAGCTGCATTTGTTCTGCTCCTTTTAAGGTGCCTACCATAACGGCTAGTAAAACACCGCCGATCAAGCCCGCAATCATTTTTGTTACCAGCGTTTTTTGCTGCTCGGTTTCTTCGTTTAAGTTCATCAACATGATTACGAATAAGAACAGCACCATAATGGCACCAGCATAAACTACGATATGTACTACTGCTAAGAATTGTGCGTTCAATAATAAGTAATGGCCTGCTATGCAGAAGAAGGTCATTACTAAATACAGCACGCTATTTACCGGGTTGCGCGTAAACACAACCATCAGTGCAAACATAATGGCAAGGAACGATAGTATCCCGAAAAGCCATTGAGTGATTGAATATCCTAACATATTTTCTATTTCTTTCTTTGTTGTCATGCTGAATTTATTTCAGCATCTCATTGGAATTCCGAAACACGTTCGGAATGACGATTACTTATTTTAATGTTTATCTTTTAATTTTTTGCCGTCAAAAAGCTCGTTATGCTTCAATCCCGGAATTTTTTTAAATGCTAAAACTTCGGGCGTCTGGCGTTTTGATACATCCACGCGTTCGTTAACTTTTTCTACCAATTTATCTTTTCCGTAAACAAAATCTCCGCGCTCAAAATCTGAATCCACTTTTCGGTCGGTTAAGAAAATAGCTTCTTTCGGACATGCATCTTCGCACAAGCCACAGAAAATACAACGCAGCATGTTTATCTCATACTTGGTTGCATATTTTTCTTCACGATATAAATGCTCTTCTCCTTTTTTGCGCTCGCCGCTTTCCATGGTAATAGCTTCTGCCGGACAAGCCACAGCACACATACCACAAGAGGTGCAACGTTCCGCTCCATTTTCATCACGTTTTAAAACATGTTGACCACGATACACAGGTGCCATCGGGCGGGTTTCATCGGGATACCTGATAGTAGGCGCTTTTTTAAAAAGGTGGCTGAATGTAATAGCCATTCCTTTTAAGATAGCAGGCAGGTATAATCGCTCACCCAAACTTTGCTCTTTGTTTGATACTACCTTGCTTCTATTTGTAAGTTGTAAAGCCATTTTTATTTTTTAAATATACTTACCAATGCTACTATTATGACAACGTATAATTCGCCATAACTTAGAGCCAACAATATGTTTTTAAATACTTTTTTCATTTTTTAAAATACAATATTTCCTCTAAAATACTCTACTACTACTGTCAGCACTAAATTCAATATTGATAGAGGAATTAAAATTCTCCAGCCTAAATTCATTAACTGATCGTAACGAAAACGCGGCAATGTCCAGCGGATCCACATAAATACTGAAATGAAGATGCAGATTTTAGCAAAGTAAACACCAAAGCCTATAAAAGAGATCAACCAGGATCCTTCCTGCAGGCCGAGTGCGTTGTAGATTTCGTGCGCAAACGGAAAATTGTACCCGCCAAAATATAAGCCCGCCATAATAGCAGAAGAAATAAACATGTTAATGTATTCGGCAAACATAAAGGCACCTAATTTAAAGGCAGAATACTCGGTATTGTACCCGCCGATCAATTCGGTTTCACATTCTGATAAATCAAAAGGTGCGCGGTTTGTTTCGGCAAAAGCACAAATTAAAAATATTAAAAAGCCGAGCGGCTGATAAACTAAATTGCACCAGCCGGCATCTTGTTTTTCAATGATCTCGCGCAAGCTAAGCGTACCGCCTGCGGTAATTACCAAAGCAATGATGGAGATGCCCATAGCAATTTCGTAGCTGATCATTTGCGATGATGCACGAATAGCGCCTAATAATGAGTATTTATTGTTGGAAGCCCAACCGCCGATCATGATGCCGTATACGCCGATAGATGTTACGCCTAATACATAAAGTATTCCAATATTAATATCAGTTACCTGTAATGAAAATGTTTCGGCACCGATAGTTACATCTTTTCCCCATGGAATAACCACTCCGGTCATTAATGCCGTTAATAAAAACAAGCTCGGGCCTAAAATGAACAGAAATTTATTTGAAACATTTGGAATGATCTCTTCTTTAAAGAACATTTTTCCGCCATCGGCTAAGGGTTGCAATAAACCAAACGGACCTGCACGGCTGGGACCTTTTCTATCCTGTAAAAAAGCAGCAAACTTACGCTCCCACCAGGTTGAATATGCCGCAACCCCTAATGAAATAGCGAAAATCACGACACATAAAACCGATTTATAAACTACAAATGTCAACATATTCTTATGGGCGTTTATCAATATTCATAAAACCTAATGCCTTTTGGTGCTTCATTACCTGCACTTCTTTTTCATTTAAATGCTCGTAATGATTTTGTGAAATAACCGATTGGTGGCTTACTGGCGAAGGACCTTCAATCACCCAGTCCGCTTTTTTCTTATGATCGAAACGGCACGAGTTGCAAATAAACTCTTCTGCTTCGCCCCACTGATCTTTACGGGCAGTTACACGCAATACATCTTCGCCTTTAAACCACAAGCGTACTTTTCCGCTGCAGGTAGGGCAATCGCGATGTGCTTCAACCGGTTTGGTGAACCAAACACGCTGTTTAAAGCGGAATGTCTTATCAGTTAATGCGCCAACCGGGCAAACATCAATTACGTTGCCTGAAAAATCATTATCAATAGCTTGTTCGATGTACGTAGAAATCTCGGCTGCGTCGCCGCGATGAATGACACCATGCACACGGCCATCAGTAATTTGTTCGGCAACTTTTACACAACGGAAGCACATGATGCAACGTGTCATATGTAATTTAATATGCTGACCGATATCAATCATATCAAACTCGCGGCGCTTAAATTCGTAACGGGTTTTTTGTGAGCCGTTGTTGTAACCTAAATCCTGTAAGTGGCATTCTCCGGCCTGGTCGCAAACAGGACAATCAAGCGGATGATTTAATAATAAAAATTCAACCACACCTTTGCGTGCTTCAATAATTTCAGGAGAGGTAAAGTTTTGTACTTCCATGCCATCCATCACTTCTGTTCTACATGACGCAACAGGTTTTGGCATTGGCGTTGGATTGGCGGCACTGCCTTTTGTAACTTTAACAATGCAGGTACGGCAATAACCTCCGCTTGTTTTCAGTTTGGTATAATAGCACATGGCCGGCGGAGCCACATTAGCGCCAATCATGCGGGCAGCCTGCAAGATGGTGGTGCCTTTTGGCACATCAATTTCTATTCCGTCTATCGTTACTTTTGGCATTATACTGTTTCTACTAAGTTATTTAAACGAAAATAATGTTTCACGTCTTTAAATTCTTTCTTTTTGGCAACGTCAATAAACTCCTGTTTAAAGTGTCGAATGGCAGCAGCCACAGGCCACGCAGCAGCTTCGCCAAGCGGACAAATCGTTTTTCCTTCTATTTTACTTTGAATGTCCCATAACAAATCAACATCACTTTCGTTAGCTGTTCCGTTAATGAATTTTTGTAATATTTTTTCCATCCAGCCTGTTCCTTCACGACACGGCGAACATTGTCCGCAAGATTCATGATGATAAAAACGAGTGAATGTATATAAGTTTTTTACAATGCTGGTATCTTCATCCATTACAATAAAACCACCCGACCCTAACATGGTTCCTGTTTGAAAGCCGCCATCACCAAGACTTTCATAAGTCATTAAGCGAGGCTCGCCTTTAGCTGTTTTTAAAATTAAATCTGTTGGAAGAATAGGAACCGAAGAACCTCCTGCTACAACCGCTTTCATTTTTTTACCGTTGCGAATGCCTCCGCAATATTCTTCGCTGTAAATAAAATCTTCAACCGTAATGCCCAATTCAATTTCATAAACGCCCGGTTTATTAATGTGACCTGATGCAGAAATTAATTTTGTTCCGGTAGATTTTCCAATACCGATTTTTGCATATTCTTCGCCGCCCATATTTACAATAGGCACAACGGCAGCGATGGTTTCTACGTTATTTACAACAGTTGGACAACCCCATGCACCCGCTACAGCCGGGAATGGAGGCTTAATGCGGGGATTACCACGCTTACCTTCCAATGATTCTAATAAAGCAGTCTCTTCTCCGCAGATGTAAGCCCCGCCACCCACTTGGACATACATGTCTAATGAGTAGTCAGTTCCTAAAATATTTTTGCCCAGCATACCTGCTGCGTAGGCTTCTTTAATAGCGGTTTCTAAAATGCGCGACACATAAAAATATTCTCCGCGAATGTAGATATAACAGGTCTTTGCACCCAATGCATAAGAAGAAGTGATCATTCCTTCCACCAATGCATGGGGATGACGCTCCATCAAATAACGATCTTTGAATGTACCGGGCTCAGATTCATCGGCATTGCAAACCAAATAGCGTTGAACACCTTCAGGCTTTGCCAAAAAACTCCATTTTAATCCTGTAGGAAAACCTGCGCCACCGCGCCCGCGAAGACCTGATTTTTTTACCTCGTCGGTAACCTGGTCAGGAGTCATGGTTTTTATGGCTTTCTCAACCGAAGCATAACCGCCATGTGCACGATACACTTCGTAGGTGTGAATATTCGGAACGTGATCGTTATGTATTAAAAGTTTCTTTCCCATTACAATTATAGTGTGTTTTTGTAATCTAAATCCGTATAACTTCTTAAACGGTTTTCGCTTTTATATTTTTCAATGATGTTGTCCACCTTTTCAAAGGTCAGGTTTTCGTGGAATGAAGCCCCGCATTGCAGCATGGGTGCCGTTCCGCAAGAACCTAAACATTCGGCTGTTTTCAACGTAAACATGCCATCTTTAGTGGTTTCGCCTACTTTAATGTTTAATTTTTTCTCGATGTAACGTACAATATCTTCTGCACCATTTAACCAGCAAGAGCTCGTCTGGCAAACTTCAAGCGTGCATTTGCCAACAGGTTTTAAATTGTACATAGTATAAAAGGAAGCAACTTCAAATACTTCGATAGGTTTAATATTTAAAACAGAAGCCACATAATCCATCACTTCGGGGCTAAGCCAGCCGCCAAATTCAGCTTGTGCAATGTGCAGTACAGGTAATAATGCCGATTTTTGTTTGCCCGCAGGATAGCGTGTGATCATTTCCTGCACGGTAGCCATAGATGCATCGCTGAATTTTATTTCAGCGCGCTTGGCTTTGTCAAAATGTTGTGTTCCGTGGACTTGTGCGCTCATTCTTATAATTCTTTATTCAATTATTATGCGTCTAATTCGCCTGCAATTACATTCATACTACTCATTGTTAATATGGCGTCGCTTAACATGCCGCCTTTAATCATTTCAGGATATGCCTGATAATAAATAAAGCATGGCCTGCGGAAATGCAAACGGAACGGGGTTCTTCCACCGTCGCTTATTAAATAAAAGCCTAATTCTCCATTACCGCCTTCAACACAATGATAAACTTCTCCTTTAGGTACATCCGTTTCGCCCATCACAATTTTAAAGTGATAGATCAATGCTTCCATGTTGTTATATACTTCTTCTTTCGGAGGAAGGAAAAAGTCAGGGATGTTAGCGTGTGTAGCGCCATCAGGCATATTTTTCAATGCCTGTTCGATGATGCGAAGTGATTGCCACATTTCTTCCTGACGAACCATAAAACGATCATACGTATCACCTTGTGTACCAACCGGAACAATAAAATCAAAATCCTGGTAGGATGAGTACGGGTTCATAACACGCACATCATAATCAACGCCGGCTGCACGTAAGTTAGGGCCTGTGAAGCTATACGCTAAAGCTCTTTCGCCGGAAATTGGTCCGCACATAATCGTACGATCCATAAATATTTTATTACGTTCTAATAAATTAGAAAACTCAGTAAATGCCTTCGGATATTCTTTTACAAAGGCACGAATTTTATCCCAGGTTTTTGCCGGAAAATCTTTATCAAAACCTCCGATACGCCCAATGTTAGTGGTTAAACGCGCTCCGCAAATATCTTCAAATATGTCGTAAATTTTTTCTCTCCATTGAAACAAGTACAAGAAACCCGTTGTTGCACCTGTATCTTGACCAATGATGGTATTGCAAATAATATGATCCGCAATACGTGAAAGTTCCATAATGATAACGCGCATATACTCTGCACGCTTAGGTAATTCTGCTTTAATTAATTTCTCTACCGTCATGTGCCAGCCCATGTTGTTGATGGGCGACGAGCAGTAGTTCATTCGATCAGTAAGAGTGGTAATTTGTGCATAGGGGCGTCGTTCAGCCAGTTTTTCAAATGCACGGTGAATATATCCGATAGTAGAAACGGCATCGTGAATAATTTCGCCGTCCATTTTTAATACGTTCTGAAAAATACCGTGCGTAGCAGGGTGTGTAGGCCCGAGGTTAAGCGTAGAATACTCTTTTTCAATCGTATCTGCTACCGGCTTAGTATCTGCAGATGAAGCGATATTTTTCTTTTCTTTTTTGCTCATGTCAAATACGATTAACGTCCAAACATTTTATCACTCTTATCTTGTCTTGTTTGATCTTCCAAAGGATACTCTTTTCTCAAAGGAAAAATATCCATTTCATCTACATTTAAAATACGTTTTAAGTTAGGGTGCCCAACAAATTTAATTCCGAAAAAATCGTAGGTTTCGCGTTCCATCCAATTGGCAGCAGGCCACAAATCAGTAGCAGTAGGTATTTCAGGGTTGCTCATCGGGAAGAAAGCTTTTACACGAATGCGAGAATTTTTCTGCATGTTGTGTAAATGATAAATGGCGCCTAAATGCTTTTCGTCGGCAGTTTGTATGCCGGTTAGATCGGTCAGGAAATGGAAATTAAGGTCTGCGTCTTCTTTCAGGAATTTTAAAACATCATGGATTTTTTCTTTGTTAACGGTAAACACGGGATAATCGTACAGTAACTCGGCTTGTTCAATGCTTCCGTGGAAATGTTCGTACAATTTTTGGTTTACTTTATCTAATAATTCCTGGCTCATTTTTTACTTTTGAATTCTCAATTTTAAATTGCCTTTATTCCATTCCGTAACTGTTCATCAGCTGCTTGTATTCCGGAGAATTTCTGCGGCGCAATGATTCGTTTTTAGCTAATTCCTGGATTTTTAAAATGCCATCGATAACCTGTTCAGGGCGAGGAGGGCAGCCTGGCACATACACGTCTACCGGAATAATGCGGTCGATGCCCTGTAAAACGCTATAAGTATCAAAAATACCGCCGCTGCTGGCACAAGCACCCATGGATAAAACCCAACGCGGTTCGGCCATTTGCTCGTAAACCTGGCGTAAGGTTGGGCCCATTTTTTTAGCGATGGTGCCCATAACCATTAACAGATCTGCCTGCCGAGGAGAGAAACTTAAACGTTCCATACCAAAGCGGGCTAAATCGTAATGAGAGGCCATGGTAGCCATAAATTCAATACCGCAACAAGAAGTAGCAAAAGGCAGCGGCCAGAGTGAGTTGGAACGTGCAAGCCCTATTACATCTTCTAATTTGGTGGCAAAAAAACCAGGACCTTCAAGTCCTTCCGGACTTTTGGCGATTTCTAATTTTGTTCTTTTTATAATTTCTTTACTCATCCGAATTCTTTTTTAATCTTCCCAAGTAAGCGCCTTTTTGGCAATCATGTAATAAAAACCAACCAGTAATAAAGCTACAAAAGAAAACATTTCTATAATGCCCAAAGGTCCTAATTCTTTAAAGTTTACAGCCCAGGGATACATAAAGATAACCTCTACGTCGAACAAAACGAATAAAATAGCCACTAAAAAGTATTTGATAGAAAAGGGAATACGGGCATTTTCTTTAGATTCGATACCGCACTCAAAGGTATCGAGCTTAATTTTTGTTTTGCGCTTGGGGCCTATGGTGTGGGTTAAAACCATTGTAAAAGCCACAAAGCCTGCGGCTACAATAAACATTAAAACAATGGGTAGATAATCAAGAGGTGTACTATTCATTATTTACGTTTTAAATTACGCACACAAATTTAGCATCTCATTTGATTAAAGCTAATATTTATTGGAATAATTATTAGTTTTTTAGCGTTAGTATCTTGTAGGGGAACGCAGATAATGCCGATTTGTATGATAAATTATGATTTTTTATCTGTGCGGATCATATTTATTTGAGCTATCCGCGTTCTATCTATATTCTTACCCCAATAACCAACACGTCATCAATTTGCTCGTAACTGCCACGCCAGTTTGCAAATACGTTATACAAATGTTCGTACTGTTCCTTCATTGGCCTGTCGGTTATTTCGGCAAAAGTGCGTTGCAGGTTAGCAACCATAAATTTCTTGCCTTTTTCACCGCCAAACTGGTCGGCATAACCATCACTAAAAATATAAACACAATCGCCTTTTTGCAATTGTACGGTATGGTTTGTAAACTGACGTTTTACTTCAAAATCATGCTCTATACCTCCAATAGGATTCTTATCGGGCTTAATGATTTCGGCCTTATCACTTGCGTCTTTTCTATAGATCCAAAGTGCGCGGTTGGCGCCGGCATAATCCAGTGTAAGGGTTTGCTTATTAAAAGAACACAAGGCAATATCCATCCCGTCGCGACGCTCAAACTCACCTTTGTTTTGATTTAGCGCCGTTTTAACACCTACGTGCAAATGGTTTAAAATTTCGGCAGGCTGGTAAATATGCTGCTCGCCAATGATCTCGTTTAAAAGAGAGTTTCCGATAATACTCATAAATGCGCCCGGAACACCGTGTCCGGTACAATCGGCAGCGGCAAAAAGGTTTTTTCCATCACGGTTGGCAAACCAGTAAAAATCTCCGCTCACAATATCTTTTGGCATATAAAGTACAAACGATTCAGGGAAATCTATTTGTAAATTAGTGATGTCGGGTAGTAGCGCTTCCTGTATATTTTTAGCATACTTGATACTATCTGTCATTTCTAAATTTTTATGCTCGATAGTAGCTTTTTGCTCGATTACCTCTTTGTTGATCAGCTCTACTTTTTGTTTTTCTTCGCGAAGCTCGCGTGTACGTGAGGCAACTTCTTTTTCAAGCTTAACTTTATCGGCATATAATTTTTTTGTTTTGTAAGAATTGTACCCATAAACCGACGCTACTACTATAATACCACACAGTGTGTAAAACCACCAGGTGCGGTACCAGGGCGGCAATACGGTAAACTTGTACTCCAACGGGGTTTTATTCCAAAAACCATCGTTATTCATGGCTTTTAAATGAAACGTGTATTCGCCCGGCTGAAGCGAGGAATATGTAGCCTCTGTTTTAGATGTTACGGGCACCCAGTCTCCATCAACACCATCCAGCTTAAATTGGTATTTTACCTTGTCGGGGTTTGTTTGCGAAATCCCTATAAAATCAAAGGTTACGTGGTTTTTGCTGTAAGGCAACTCTAAATTTAAAGGTAAGCCCGATGTTGAATCTATTCCTGACGCGTATTTGGAAATGTCAGCTTTTTCGAAAAATATTTTTATGTCGGTAATTAAAAGAGATGGTTCCTGGTAATTTGTTTTTTCTAAACGCGGGTTGAAAATGGTAACCCCTTTAACCGTGCCAAACCATAGCTTTCCTTCTTTGTCTTTAATGGCAGCATTCATATTGCATTCAACGCCATTTACGCCTTCGTCTTTGCCATAATGTTTTATGCTTATTTTTTTACTGGATATATACTCATCAACCTGTAAAGCATCTATACCTTTATTTGTACCAATCCATAAATGATTTTGATCATCGAACACCAGGAAATAACACTGGTTGGAAATTAATCCGTCTTTCTCGCTGATTTGCTGGAATTCTTTAAAATCATAATAAAATACGCCAGCTTCTGTGCCAAACCAAAGGTTTCCGTTTTTATCTTTTTTAATATTGTAAACTGTTTTGCTTGTAAACTTGTTTTTTTCGTTAAATATTTCAGCTGATTTTCCATCAAATTTAATGGCTCCGTAACTGGTTGTAGCTATCCATAAATTATGTGCATTATCTTCGGCTAAATCAAAAATTGCCAGATCCGGCGCTGCTTTTAGTTTATTTACCATATCAATAGATTCGGCTTTCCCATTCGCACCAAAAGCTACCAATCCGTTTGCTGTGCCCACATAGTGTGTGCCATTAGAATGATGGAAAATGGCGTAGATAGTTTCGTATTCACTTTCATACCAGTAATTATGGAATTTGTTTTCGCTAAAAATACTTAAACCACCCTGTGTGCCCATCCATAATTTGCCTTCTTTATCCTGCTTCATGCAGTTAACATCATTATCAACTGGATGATCGGATATGCCGTTGCCTGATTTTGCGGCTACCTGGTATTGTGTTTTTTCTTTTCCGTTGATGCACAGCAAACCTTTGTTACGCATCGCTACCCAATATTTCGAGTCGTGTGTTTGACAAAGGCTGTTTATGTAATCTCCCGGCAACCCGTCTTTTTCAGCATAATTTACTACGGCTTCTGTGCTTAATTTACTTACACCAAAACCATTTGAACAAAACCACAAATTCCCCTCACTGTCTATACAGGATGCTATAATAAGGTTACTTACCAGGCCATTATCTGCATAAAACCGCTGGTGTGTATGTCCGTTATACTTAATAACTCCATCGTTGGTAGATAACCAAAAAGTATTGTTTTTGTCTTTTTCAATGCTTGTAACAGCCAGAAATTCCAGCAGCACTCCGGGTATGTTGACCTGGCTTAATTTCTTTGCCTCATTAACCATATAGAGCCCTGCAACGGTTCCTATATACACATTCCCTTTGCTGTCTTCATTAAAAGAACGGATAAAATTTTCTTTTAAGCCATCTGCCTGATTAAACCATTTATATTTTTTGGTGGTTGAATTGTAATAGCATATGCCATTTTGAATGGTACCGAACCAATAATTTCCGCTGTTATCCTGATAAATCCTAAATACCGCCGACTCTTCTAAAAGTTTATCGCCTGTTAATTTTACGGGCTTGTTGTTTGCCGCTAAATAATAAGCCCCTTTTTGCGATCCGATCCAAATTTTCTGGGTGTTATCCACTAAAACGTTGTATACTGTATTAGCGCTTAAACCGTTTGTGGTGTCAATAAATATATCTTTAAACCTGCTTTTTATTTGCAATCCGCCGTATGTAGAAAAATAAATATTTTGATTTTTATCTTCAGTAATGGAATATACGGTATTGCTTAAAAGGCCATTTACAGTAGAAAAATTCTTGAACGTTTTTCCATCAAATTTAGATACTCCGCCATCGTTGGTGCCAAACCACATGTATCCTTTGCTATCCTGAAAAATACAATTTACCTGAGATTGAGCCAGTCCGTTTTCTACACTGTAGTTTTTAAAATCATAGGTTTGGGAAGCTCCTGTTGCAACAAGAAAAAATAAAAATATGTATATTCCAAGCTTACGCATGTATTTTACCCGCCGTTGTTTTAGTGTATTGGTGTTGCTTAATACAATCTACGTAAAACTTTACTTTTTCTTTTTCGGTATCTGGGTATAATCCATGTCCCAGGTTGGCAATGTACCTGTCTTTTCCAAAAGCGTTAAGCATTTGTTTGGTTTGTTTGGCAATTTCATCATAATCTGCATAAAGCAGGCATGGATCGGCATTTCCTTGAAGTGTTTTAGTATTTCCTATAATTTTCCTGGCTTCTTCGGGGTTCATGCTCCAATCTAGCCCGACAACATTACAAGATGAATTTTTAATTTCCGACAGGGCAAAATGCGCGTCTTTGGCAAAAATGGTAACGGGCACTTTTTTGCTGAGCTCGTCGCAAATCATATTCATGTATCTCAGCGAGAATTCTTTGTGCATCTCAGGAGACAAAACCCCTGCCCACGAATCGAATATTTGGATCAAATTTGCGCCCGCTTCAACCTGCGCCAGCAAGTAATGTATGCTGCTTTTGGCTATTTTTTCCAAAGCTTTATGCGCTAATTCGGGTTGGGTATATAAAAACTTTTTTGCCTTACTGAACGTTTTGCTGCCGCTGCCTTCTACCATATAAGCCAGTAAAGTCCAGGGTGCACCGCAAAAGCCAATTAAAGGAACACGGTTATCTAATTGTTTTTTGGCCAAGCTAATGGCATTATATACATATTGTAAATTGCTTCCGTCGGTAACAATTAATTTATCTACATCTTCTTTGTTAGCCAGCGTTTTTTCAAACCAGGGGCCCTTGGCTTCAATCATTTGATATGGCAGGCCCATTGCCTCGGGTATTACTAATATATCCGAAAAAATAATGGCGGCATCTACCCCTAAAATATCAACCGGCTGAACGGTAACTTCAGCGGCCAGTTCAGGATTTTTGACAAATTCAATAAAATTTTTGGCTTGTGCCCTCACAGCTCTGTATTCCGGCAACACGCGGCCAGCCTGTCTCATAAGCCAAACGGGAACACGCTCAACGTCTTCTCCTTTTGCGGCACGCAACAACAAATCGTTTTTTATCATCCGTTCAAAAATAAGATAAAAAAAGTATTATTTGGCGGGAAATCCAATTTTTAGTACCTTGCATGTTTAAATTTTAAATAATATGTTTTCTAAGACGAATAATAGTAAGTCGGCCGACAGTACCTCGGTTAACTTAATTGCCGCAGGCACTACCATTACCGGAGATGTTAAAACAGAAGGAGATTTTAGAATTGACGGCACTTTGCATGGCACTTTAATAGTAAAAGGCAAGCTGGTTGTAGGTTCTAACGGAAATATACAAGGCGAGATCGAATGCCAGAATGCAGACGTTTCGGGCGAGGTAAAAGGCAAAATAAATGTTACGGATTTATTGGCTTTACGCGCAACTGCCCGCATTACCGGCGATATTTTTACAGGAAAAATTTCTATTGAACCGGATGCGCAGTTTACAGGCAATTGTAGCATGGGCGGCGTAGTGAAAAATATAAAAAATATGGCCACGGCAGATGAGCAAGCAGCAAGAAAAAAAGCCGTTGTTGCCGCCAACTAATAAGCCTCAAAAAAGCGGGCTGCAATATACAGGAATAGCCATGCAAATGCTGGTGCCTATTGTAATTGGTTTTTTTGCCGGAATGAAATTAGACACTTATTTTCAAAACAAACTTCCCATATGCACGTTAATACTTGGCTTAACGGGCATTGCAGCCGGTATTTACCTGGCTATTAAAGATTTTATTAAAAAGTAAAGTTATGCTTCGTTTTATATCCTTGTTGATTCTTGCTTTTTCACTATTTACAGATGATCTGACTGCACAGGAAAAACCAAAGAAAATTAATTTTAAAAAAGAAGGCTATGTAAAAGCCCGTGTTATAAATTATAAAGTAGATGGTTGTGGTTTTTTAATTGAGCTTGCAGATAAAACAAAAACAAAACTGGCTCCCGAAAAACTAACTGATGAGTTTAAAAAAGACAAACAAAAGGTTTGGATAAAATATATGCCTGTTAAAAAGCAACCCATGTCTACCTGCATGGCAGGTAAATTGGTTGAGTTATTAGATATACAAAAAAGGTAAAGTATTTATACTTGCCTGAAATAATCAAACACCAATTTCGCTTTAGCCTTTCCAATGCTGCTTTCAAGGGTTTCGAGAGACGCCTCTTTTATTTGCTTCACCGATTTCAATTCAGATAAAAGTTTTTGGGCTGTTTTATCGCTTATGCCTTTAATGTTGCTTAGTTCGGTTGTGATACTTCCTTTGCTGCGCTTATTGCGGTGATGGGTAATGCCAAACCTGTGTGCTTCATCGCGTATGTATTGTATAATGCGTAACGTTTCTGATTTTTTATCCAGGTACATTGGTATCGGATCGCCCGGGTAATAAATTTCTTCCAGGCGCTTGGCAATGCCGATAACCGCCACTTTCCCCATTAGATCTAATTTTTCAAGGCTATTAATAGCGGCGCTTAATTGTCCTTTACCGCCATCAATTACAATCAACTGAGGCATTTCGAGTTGTTCATCCAAAACCCGTTTGTAACGACGGTAAATAACTTCCTCCATGGTTGCAAAATCGTCGGGACCTTCAACTGTTTTAACATTAAAATGGCGATATTCTTTTTTCGCAGGCTTCCCGTCAATAAAAACAGGCATGGCGCTAACGGCAAAATGTCCTTGGATGTTCGAGTTATCAAAGCATTCTATACGGCGCGGCTCAACTTTCATGCGTAAATCTTTCTTCATTTGCTGCATAATGCGGTCGGTATGCTCTTCCGGATTTATCAAAGCAAGCTGTTTGTTCTTATCAACCCGGTATTGCTCGGCATTCCGTTGACACAGATCTAACAGTATTTTTTTATCGGCTGCTTTTGGCACAAAAAACTTAGCGTCAGGCAACTCACTTTCAGGATAAAAAGGCACCACAATTTCTTTGGCTGTGCTTTGCAGCGAATTACGTATTTCATAAATAGCATAAAGTAAAATTTCGCTATCGGTTTCGTCTAATTTCCGTTTAATTTCCAGCATTTTAGATGCAATGATGGCGCCGTTTACTACGTGAAAATAATTTACATAATAAACATCATTTTCTTTCACAAAGGCTGCCACGTCTAGGTTTTCAATGGTATTGCTCACTACCATCGATTTTGCCTGGAACTTTTCAAACGCTTCTATTTTTTCTTTTATGATCTGTGCTTTTTCAAACTCAAATTTTTCTGCATGCGTATGCATTTGCAGTTTAAAATCGCGGATCACGGCAGAAATATTACCTTTTAAAATATTTTTTATTTGCCTGATGTTGGCATCATATTCAGTCTCAGTTTGTTCGTTAATACAGGGCCCCTTGCAGGTGCCAATATGATAATCCAGGCAAGCCCTGAATTTTTTTTGCGTAATATTTTTTTCAGTCAGTTCCAGGCTGCAGGTCCGTAGCGGAAAGGTTTCCCTTAAAAAAGCCAGCATGGTTTTCATGGCATAAACTGATCCGTATGGGCCAAAATATTCCGACCCGTCATTGATCTTTGTCCGTGTAGAAAAAAAACGAGGAAAAGGCTCTTTTTTTATGCAAAGCCAGGGGTAGGTTTTATCGTCTTTTAAAGCAATATTGTAACGCGGCTGGTATTGCTTGATCAAATTATTTTCCAGCAAAAGTGCATCGTATTCGGTATTAACCACAATGGTTTTTATGTTGCAGATTTTTTTTACAAGTAACCTCAGCCTGGTGTTATCGTGCTCTTTGTGAAAATAAGAAGAAACCCGTTTTTTAAGGCTTTTTGCCTTTCCAACATACAAAATCGTGTCTTCCGCATCAAAATACTGATAAACTCCCGGCTTTTCGGGCAGGGTTTTTAAAATAGCATCTATTTGAGGAGATATTTCCAAAATAATTATCCTTCAAAATTAAGCTAAAATCCGCGCCTTTTTAAGTAAATTTGTAGTCCGAAAATTTAAAGTAAGATTATTATGAGCGCCACTATAGAAAAAGTTAATTGTTTAATTATTGGCTCGGGCCCTGCCGGTTATACAGCTGCCATTTATGCAGCCCGCGCAGCACTTAAGCCTGTTATGTATACCGGTATGCAACCCGGCGGACAACTTACCATTACAACAGAAGTAGAAAACTACCCGGGCTATCCCAAAGGAATTGATGGCCCGCAAATGATGGAAGATTTTAAAGCCCAGGCCGAACGTTTTGGCACCGATGTGCGTTTTGGATATGCCAGCAAAGTTGATTTCTCTGGTCCCGTGCACAAAGTATGGATTGATGAAACTACCGAAGTACACGCCGATACGGTGATTATTGCAACAGGCGCCTCTGCCAAATGGCTGGGCCTGCCAAGCGAAGATAAGCTGAATGGTTTTGGCGTTTCTGCCTGTGCGGTATGCGACGGCTTCTTTTTTAAAGGACAAGATGTGGCCATTGTAGGCGCCGGCGATACTGCTGCCGAAGAAGCGACTTACCTGGCAAAGCTTTGCAAAAAAGTATACATGATTGTGCGCAAAGAAGAAATGCGTGCCAGCAAAGCCATGCAGCAACGTGTACTTAACACACCCAATATTGAGGTTTTATGGGATACCGAAACCAAAGAAATTTTAGGCGATAATGCCGTTACCGGTGCCTTGGTTTACAACAATAAAACCAAGCAGGAGCGTACCTTAGATGTTACAGGATTTTTTGTGGCAATAGGGCATAAACCAAATACGGATATTTTTAAAGATTGGTTAGACCTAGACGAAAGCGGCTATATTAAAACCACACCGGGCACCAGTAAAACAAAAATTAAAGGGGTGTTTGCCGTGGGCGATGCACAGGATAAAATTTACCGCCAGGCTGTTACTGCTGCGGGTAGTGGCTGCATGGGGGCCTTAGATGCCGAGCGGTATTTGTCGGAAATGGGAATTCATTAAAATATTCTACATTTATACAATGATTAAACGTATACTTTTTATTGCTTCATTTTTTTTGTTTGGAGCAACTTTATTGGCTCAAACCTATGCCGACCAGGTTCCGCAATTAAGAAAATACAAATCATCGGAAGTGGTAGATTCTGCCTACGGAATAACGCTGTTTGATAAAATGGCGCCATCTCTGGGCGGAGATTCTATTCGTTACGATAAAAAAGGCTATAGCGCGCAAGGCTGGCAGGAAGATTATTATACCAGTGGCAAATTATTGCATAAAGGTTTTTATGTAGATGGAGAGTTACGCGCATTCAAAAATTTTTACGAAAATGACCAGATCGAGCGGGCTTTCAGGATGATTGATTATAAGCACAGCGAGGTAATTGTTTACTTTCCTGATGGGAAATTAAAATCGCAGATACATTATTACAGCAAAGTCCCTCAAAAAGAGATTGATTACTACCATAACGGAAATGTTGATATGGTGGAAGAAAATTTTGGCGATAATGATTACCTGATCAAAAGGAATTCTTTTTTTGAGAACGGATATGCCGAAACTATTTTTGAGCTGACCGATAAAAAGAAAAGAACCTATCTACACAAAGAATTTTTTGATAATGGCAAATTAAAAGAAGAGGGCACGCTCAGGTTTTATAAAGAAAAGAATGATTACCTGAAGGAGGGCGAGTGGAAAACCTATAATAATGAAGGAACGCTTTTAAAAACAGATAATTACGTTTACGGAGAGTTAAAAAACTAATTCCTGTTTTTTTACAGCATTAAAATTACCAGCACTTTCCCTATCTTTGGCATTATCGGCTATGGATTTTTTTAACCAGTTTATATTTGAATTTAAAAAGATCTGCGGCAGTTATATACCGTTTACAAATCCTGTTCTTATTCTCTCACTGGTACTACTAATTATTTTATTTGCGCCTTTAATTTTTCGCCGTTTTCGCATCCCTGGCATTATAGGATTGATACTGGCTGGCGTTATTATTGGCCCCAATACATTGCATCTTATTGATAAGTCAACCAGCTTCGATCTGTTCAGTAATACAGGCCTGCTCTACATCATGTTTCTGGCCGGACTGGAAATGGACATGGAAGAATTTAAGCATAACCGAAGCAAGAGTATTGTTTTTGGCGCGCTTACGTTTTTCATTCCCATAACCATTGGTTTTTTTGTCTGTGTATTTGTTCTGCAATATTCTTTCTGGGCAGCGTTATTATTGGCAAGTATGTTCTCAACTCATACACTTTTATCTTATCCCATTGTAAGCAATATGGGCATTGTAAAAAACAGAGCCGTGCAAATTACCTTTGGCGGTACGATCATTACCGACTCGGCTGTACTGATTTTATTGGGCGTTATAACCAATCTTTCACAAGGCAATTTTTCGGGATACTATTGGCTTACGCTTATTTTAATGATTGCCGTGCTGGTGGTGGGCACACTTTATCTATTGCCAAAACTAAGCAAGTGGTTTTTCCGTCACCTGGAAGGACAAGGCAGTTCGCAATACCTGTTTGTTTTATCCATGATGTTCCTGGCAGCTTTCGTAGCAGATCTTGCCGGTGTGAAAGCCATTGTTGGTGCATTTTTAGCAGGACTGGCCTTTAACAGGATCATCCCGCAAAGTTCGGTTTTAATGAACCGCTTAATCTTTATTGGCAACACCTTGTTTATCCCATTCTTCCTGTTAAGCGCAGGTATGCTGGTTGATTTGCGCCTGTTTTTTGCCGGAAGCAAAGAATTGATCTTTGCCGGAGTTTTAAGCGGAGTGGCGCTTCTAACCAAATTCTTTGCTGCAGAAATCACGGGCTTTATCTATAAATATACCAAATACGAACGCAGGATTATTTATGGCTTAAGCGCTTCGCATGCCGCGGCCACACTGGCTGTTATAAAAGTGGGTTATGATATTGGCTTATTGGATCAGCATGCTGTTAACGGAACTATTATCTTAATTTTAATTACCTGTTTGGTTAGTTCTTTTGTAACCGAGCGTGCCGCACGTCAAATCGCTATCACTGAAAAAGATTCTGATATAAAACTAAAAAAGAAAGTTGAACGTATTTTAATTCCGATTGCAAACCCTGAAAACCTGCAACGTTTAATGGAGTTTTCTTTACTGATAAAAGACGAAAAATCGCTCGAGCCTATTTACCCGTTAACGGTTGTAGAAGATGCCGACGACTCGATTGAAAAAATAAATTCGATTAAAAAAGCAATCGATGCAATTGCCGAGCAAATCATTTCTTCCGATACCAGGATCGAGATTTTGAAAAAGGTTGACCTCAATATCGTAGACGGAATTGTGCGCACAGCCAAGGCCTATGGAGCAAGTCACATTGTGATCAGCAACCGCGCTACAAATACTTCAGCCAATTTTTTATTTGGTACGGTTTACAATAACCTGCTTTCTAAAACACAACAAGCCGTTTTTCTAACTAAAATAATACAGCCTTTAAATTCTTTTAAAAGAGTTTTTGTTGTGTTCACTCCTAATGCAACCTTAGAGCCAAGCTTTAAGCGCAGCACTCAAAAAATAGTAGGCATCTTAAAACAGATAGGCAAAACGGCCACCATTTTTGGCGATGACAAAACCATAGATCAGTTTAAAAAAACTGCTGGTGACAAAACAGGCTCTTTTTATATTTATAATGTTTTGTCAAGCTTCGAAAACATAAGCAATACCATTGAAAAAGAAATTGTACAAGACGATCTTATTTTGATCGTAAGTGCGCGCAAACAAACTGTATCTCATAGCTTTTCGGTAGACAACCTGCAAAAAGACCTGATTAAAGATTTTGAATCGCAAAGCTTTGTGGTGTTATATCCCGAAGTGCTGGAAGCCACGATCAGCAACGAATTTAGCGATATAGCCAGCACGCCTGCCAGCGAAAACATTGAAAAAATAAAAGGCCGGATTACGGGCATCTTTAAAAAATAAGCCTTTTTCTTCCTTTGCTGAGGTTAAGCAATCTGTTTGTTTTTCTGTAATTTAGCGCAACTAATTTTAGTTTATGGATACGTTTGATTTGGTTGTTATTGGCGGTGGCCCGGCAGGATACGCAGGTGCTATGCGGGCCCTGGACTTTAAGAAAAAAGTGTTGCTCGTTGAAAAAAAGCGACTGGGCGGTGCAGGCATATTTAACGGCGTGTTAACCTCAAAAACATTGTGGGAACACTCTATGCGTGTATCTGCTATCCGTCAAACCATACCCAGCTATGATGTACCTTTTGATGATATCATAAAAAATTTACGCGAAGCAGTGTTTGAACGCAAAACACAAATGTCGGTTCATCTTCGCCTCCTTGAAAACCAGCTCGGTTCCGACCTGTTTCACTACGAAAAAGGCTTTGCAAAAATTTTAGATAAAAACCTGGTCGAGATCTTAAAAGAAGACGGAAGTGTGCATGTTGTAAAAGCAGAAAATATTTTAATAGCAACCGGAAGCCATCCGCGTTATCTATCCAACATTCCTATCGACGAAAAAATTATTGTTACCAGCGATGGCGTAAAAAACATCCTTGAATTTCCGAAAAGCCTTGTAATATTGGGTGCCGGGGTTATTGGTTGCGAATTTGCAACCATCTTTTCCAACTATGGGAAAACAAAGGTATACATTATTGATAAAGCAAATCGCATACTTCCTTTTGAAGATGAAGATATTTCTGAAACCGTTACCGAAAATTTAGAGCTGAACGGTGTAGTGGTGCACCACAACTCTCAACTGGAAAGAATGGAGATTAAGAACGGAAAAGTTGAGTATGAGCTTTTATACAAAGACGGAAAACGTGAAGTGATCACCGTTGACAAAGCGCTGGTAGCAGTAGGGCGCGTGCCGAATATTGATAATATTGGCCTTGACCACGCCGGCATAAAATTAACTGACAGAGGATTTATTTATCACGATGATACACAAACCAACATATCGAACATTTTTGTGGCAGGAGATGTTACCGGTGGCATTGCCCTGGTAAGTGTGGGCGAGCGTGAAGCACGGCATGCTGTAGTACGCATGTTTGGGCCCGCTATAAAACCTATTTCTTATAAGAACATTTCTACCATTATGTTCCTGAATCCTGAAGTAGGAGCGGTTGGTATGAGCGAGCAGGAAGTGCGCGAAAAAAATATCCCGGTTAAAGTTGTTAAGCTTGATTACAGCACAAATGCCCGCGCCATCGCTATGCGAAAAACAAAAGGCTTCTTTAAGATTTTAGTAACGAACGATAACGGTATGCGCATTTTAGGAATGCGTGCCGTTGGAGAACATGCCAGCAGCGCTATCCAGGCTGTTGCGTATTTGGTTCATACAAACCAGGGGATCCGGGAATTGGCAGATATGATACATCCGCATCCAAGCATTATTGAGGGCATACAAGAGTGTTTGCGCATGTTGCTGGGCAAGTCTATATACAAGCCCGCTATCTTTAAAGATAAGCTGCAATGTTATACCTGCGAAAATGGAATTTGTACGCCAATTAGTTCGTTGCTTTCGGCAGAATAAAAAATGAATTTACAATACATACTTGAATTGTTGGGTACCGGCTTCTTTGCTATATCAGGAGCCTTAGCAGCCAGCGATAAATCAAAGCCTGATTGGTTTGGTGTAACCTTTATCGGGTTTATTACTTCTATTGGTGGCGGAAGCCTGCGTGATATTTTATTAGGAAGCTACCCACTTGCCTGGGTACATGATGTGAATTTGATCTATGTTATCATTGCAGGAATTGTTTTGGCAAGCTTGTTTTTCAAAACGCTGATACGATTACGCCGCACTTTTTTTCTTTTCGATACGCTGGGTATTGCTATGTTTACCATCATCGGTACAGAAAAAGCCATGCGTTTTCATGTAGACCCGGTTATTGCAGCCATTATGGGTATGTTTTCGGCTATTATGGGCGGCGTAATTCGTGATGTGCTAACGAATGAAATTCCCATTATTTTTAAGAAAGAAATATATGCCACTGCATGCCTGGCAGGAGCCATTGTTTACTTAATGCTGGAACAATTTGGCTGCAATAGAAATATAAGTTTTTTGTTATCTATTTTGCTGATTTCCGCAATACGCATTGTCGCGGTAAAATACAACTTAAGCTTACCGAAATTTAGAAAAGAAGAGGATGTTTAGTATCCTATAGATATATTAGCCGTGCTTGTACCATTGCGATTAGCATGCGTTAAGCTAAATGGCGCGCCCCCGGAAATTGTAATAGAAGAACCCCCGTTTACCACAGTTCCTTCTGCGTAAAAATAATACGTGCCTTGTTTTAAACCCGTAAACGTTACAGAATTAGAGCCGGCAGCAGCCGTTTTGTGGTCGTTGTAACCTGTATTGTTAGCGCTTGGCGGAGTGCTTGAATCATAATCTACATAAACAGTTGCACCGTTTACCGGGGCTCCGTTATTATCCGAATTATAAACTTTACAAATTACCGTTGCGTTGCCGCCCGTGCCTGCTTTGGTACAAGAATTAGAAATTAGTATTACTGCCGAAGTAATAATCACGCTTAAAATAAATTTTGTTTTCATGTCAATTCAAAAGTAAATCAAATAAAAATAAAAAAATTGTAATTAACTTATTTTATAAATTAGAGAATTGTGACTGCATTTGAGTAATTTTGCTTTTGCAAATTTTCATCATGGATTTTCTATACATCAAAGCTTTACACATCATTTTTGTAGTCTGCTGGTTTGCGGGCTTATTTTATATTGTACGTTTATTTATTTATCAAACCGAAGCCAATCAAAAAACGGAGGCAGAAAAAGACATCCTGGTCCCTCAGTTTCAGCTAATGCAAAAACGCTTGTGGTATGGCATTACGTGGCCTTCTGCTATACTAACTATGGTGTTTGGCTTTTGGATGTATTTTTTAAATTTTGATTACTACCTGCACCAACCCTGGATGATGCTGAAACTTTTTTTTGTAGGCGTTCTGTTTATTTATCAGTTGCGCTGCCAGTCTATCTTTAACAAAATGAAAACAAATAGTTACACCGGTAAATCTTTTGGCCTGCGGTTGTTTAACGAAGTAGCTACCATTTTGCTATTTGCCATTGTTTTCCTGGTAACCGTAAAAAGCACCGGAAGCCTTGTTTGGGGCGGCTTAGGCCTGGTTGTATTAACCACCATTATTATGTTTGCCGCATTTATTTATAAAAGAAGGCGGGAAAAAAATCAACCGTAAAAATATTGTTACTGTTTTTATGTTTCTGTGTTTTTTTGTATATTTGTGTCAGTGAAAAAATTATTCAACATATTGCTTCTTTCCTTTGTTCTGCATTTTTTCTTTTCAGAAACCATAAGCTTTTGTGTTAAATCATGCAAGAGTAATTATACGCAAATGGTTGATCTTGTTGATAATGATGCCGATGACAATACGGATAATGAAGAGCAAAAAGAGGATAGCGGGAAAGAACGTGTTTTGTTCTCCGATTTTTCTTTTCACGATATGTTAATGCTTCGTTCTTATACGGAAAACAAATACCGTGTTTTAGACACGCAAAAAATTAACGAGCCTTTTGCCGAAGTAGCCGGACAACCCCCACAAGCCTGATTTTTTATTTTTTGTATCTGCCTGTTGTAAGTTACAACGGGTGCATTCTATTTATTCATCTTTAAAAAATAAAAAAATGTATTCAAAATCAGTAAATACCCGGTCAAACTCGCCATTGGAAGTAGCTAAAGTATTAGCTATATATGGTTTAGTTGTTGTTGGCGTTTTTTTTCATCATCATGTAAAAGAAATGTTAACCTATTATACGCTTTTATTTCTGGCAGTAGCTTTTCTAACCAGGAAATCATGGAGTAAAAAAGCCTGAACAAGCCAGCCGTATCGCGTAAAAAACAAAACATCTTATTAACTCAAATTATATACCTGTCTGTTAGACAAACAGACAGGTATTATCAATTATTTAAAAAAACAAAATATGTTCTCATCTATAAAAAATGACCTTAAAGCCGGACTAGTAGTATTTTTAGTTGCCCTGCCTTTGTGCCTTGGGATTGCCCTGTCGCAAGGCGCGCCTTTGCTTTCGGGCATTATATCAGGCGTAATCGGAGGTCTTGTAGTATCTTCTATCAGTAAATCAAAACTATCTGTTAGCGGTCCTTCAGCAGGCCATACAACTGTTGTGCTGGCATCTGTTTTGTCCTTAGGAAGCTTTGAAGCTTTTTTACTTGCTTTGTGTTTTGCCGGTATCTTTCAAATTATTTTCGGGTTAATTAAAGCCGGAATTATAGGGTATTATATTCCTTCGGCAGTTATCAAAGGCATGCTGGCTGCCATCGGAATTATTTTAATCATAAAACAAATTCCGCATTTTACCGGTTTTGATAAAGATCCCGAAGGAGATGAAGGCTTTTTGCAAACCGACGGACAAAACTCTTTTTCGGAACTGATCAACATGGCCAGCTTCATAAGCTACCCTTCATTATTTATAGGCATAATATCGGTTCTTATATTAATAGTTTACCAATTTAAAGCAGTAAAAAACCATAAAATCTTAAATAAAATGCCGGCTGCATTGGTGGTAGTGTTTGTTGCCATTTTATTGAATGATTTTTTCAATTCATGCTTCATAACGTTTGTAATAAAGCCCGAACATGTTGTAAACCTTCCGTCTATAAGTAGCTTTTCAGATATTAAAAACAACTTTATTCACCCCGATTTCTCTGCCATTACAAACCCCAAAGTGTATGAAGTTGCCTTTGTGATAGCTTTAGTAGCAAGTTTAGAAACACTATTGAGCATTGAAGCCATCGACAAAATAGATCCTGCAAATAATAAAACGCCAGCCAATCGCGAGTTGATTGCACAAGGTGTCGGCAATTTAACGTCGGGTTTATTAGGGGGCATTCCGCTTGCATCTGTTATTATAAGAAGCGCCGCAAATGTAGAGGCCGGTGGAAAATCAAAAAAATCATCTATTATACACGGCGTGCTGTTTATTGTTACGATATTTTTAATTCCGGGCATCATTCAATTAATTCCTTTGTCAGCCTTAGCTGCTATTTTAATTTTCACCGGGTATAAACTGACAAGTCCAAAAATCATAAAAAATGTTTTTAGAATGGGATACGATCAGGCTATTCCTTTTGTAGCAACTATTTTGGTGATGCTTCTAACCGACCTGCTTAAAGGAGTTGCCTTTGGGATACTTGTGTCGGCATTTTTTATACTACGAAATAATTATCGTTTCCCTTTTAAAATGATGCAGGAAAAAATAGAAGGCCGCATACATTATTTTATAAAACTTTCACAAAATGTAACTTTTTTAAATAAAGGCAAAATGATGGCCGCTTTACAAACCATACCTAACGGAGCAAAAGTATACGTAGACGGAAATAACGCCACTTTTATTGATAAAGATATTTTAGAAGTGTTAAGTGAATTCAAAAAATCTGCCAAGCGTAAAAACATTGATGTATTAATGGAAAACATAACCGAAGTGAAATTACTTTCAGAATAAACAAAATTATAAATATGGAAACAAATAACAGTTATAACAGATTGGTTGACGGAAACCGTAAATACGCTCTGTCAAAAAAGTATGATGATCCCGATTACTTTAAAAAAATGGCTATTGCACAAACTCCTGAATATCTTTGGATTGGCTGTAGCGACAGCCGGGTGCCTGCTAATGAAGTTACGCAAACTCAAGCCGGAGAAATGTTCGTGCATCGCAATATTGCAAACCTGGTGGTGCATACCGACCTGAATTTATTAAGTGTAGTGGCGTATGCCGTTGATGTTTTGCAGGTAAAACAAATTATTGTTTGCGGGCATTATGGCTGTGGCGGCGTTCGTGCTGCCATGAGCAACAAAACACACGGCTTTGTAGACAACTGGCTGCGCAATATAAAAGACGTGTATAATAAATATACATTGGAACTGGAAGCAATATCAGACCCGGATAAACGTGTTGATAGGTTAACCGAGCTCAATGTAATGGAACAAGTACGTAATTTGTCGAAAACAAACATCGTTCAAAATGCCTGGAAACGCAACCAAACCCTGCAGGTGCATGGCTGGGTGTATGATATGAGCAACGGGCTTATCAAAGAACTCAATCAGGTGCATGATGAGGCCACAGATATAGAGCCTATTTACCGCTATGAGTAAGGATTTTTAAAATACGCGTAAAGTGTTTTGTTAATTTTAATAAAGCACTTTACGCTACAAGTCGTAAATAAAAAAGATGCGTGTAAGCCTTAACGTCAATACATGCTTTTTTAGTAATTTCGACAAAAACAAATCATGCTTTTTAAAACCTCCGATAACTTAGATTTATATTACGAAGTAACAGGCAATCCGCAAAGCCCTAAAACCATTGTGTTTTTAAATGGTTTGTCGCAATCTACTGTTGCATGGTTTTTAATGCTGCCTTATTTTAAGGAAGATTTTAAAATTATTTTAGTCGATTTTATCTTCCAGGGCCAATCATCTAAAAATACCGAATGGCGCAGCTTTGACAGGCATGCACAAGACGTAAAAGAATTATTGGATGAACTGAAAATTGATAAAGTAAATCTTGCCGGGCTTTCTTATGGAAGTTTGGTTTCGCAGCATTTCGCTTTGTTATACCCTCAAAAAATAAATAAGTTGATCCTGATGAGCACCTTTGCTCATAAAACGCCTTATTACGAAGCCATTGAAACCGCCTGGTGGAACGCCCTTCAGGTAGGCGGCTATTCGCTTATGCTGGATGTAATGCTGCCTAGCGTGCTGGGCGAAAATTATTTTAAAAATCCCATCATTCCCATAGACCTGATGAAACAGGCCCGCACAGAAGCAAACAGTAACAGTGATGCTCTATTCAAATTGATGCGCGCCACCCGAGAACGCCCTGATTATCGTCCTATGCTAAAAGATATCAAAGCGCCAACGCTTATCATACATGGCGAAAAAGATCTTTTAATGTCGGTGCACCTGGCGCAGGAAGTGCATAAAGCCATTCCAAACTCTGTACTGGAAATTATACCAAATGTGGGCCATACATTAAATTTAGAAGCTATCGTGCAAACATCTCAATTGATCTTAAATTTTTTGAAAGACTAATTCAATGAAAAAAATATTGCTGGCCGAAGATGAAGAGCATTTGCAGGACACTATAAAACTTAATTTAGAGTTAGAGGGTTATACTGTAACTGCCTGCAACAATGGTGCTGAGGCTATACAAGCTGCCAAGCAGCATAGTTTTCATTTAGCGGTATTGGATGTTATGATGCCGCAGGTAGATGGCTTTGAGGCCTGTGTACAATTAAAACAGCAACAGCCCGATCTGCCGGTTTTGTTTTTAACCGCAAGAACAGACGGCAATAGCCGTATCACAGGATTAAAACTGGCAGATGATTACCTGGCAAAACCATTTAACCTGGAAGAGCTTATATTAAGGGTAAAGAATCTTTTAAAGCGATATGAAATAAAAACCAATGACGTTTTTTCCTTCGATGGATTTGAAATAAACTTTTCATCTCTCTATATAAAAACAAAAACTGAAACTATCACATCGCTTTCGCAGCGTGAATGGCAGCTGCTTAATTTACTTATAAGTAAAAAAAACCTGGTCGTTTCACGCGATGAGATACTGGAAAAACTTTGGTCGCCCAACGAAAACCCTTCATCACGCACCATAGATAACTACATCTTAAATTTTCGCAAAATATTCGAAAGCAATCAACGCGATCCAAAATACATACAATCCATCAGGGGCATAGGATATAAATTCTCGGTATAAAAAAAATACCTACTTTAGGTACCGAAACTTTGCATTATGTTTAAACTGCTATTTAGATTTGGTCGCTGGAAAATTACACACTACCTGCCCAATAGTATTAAAAAATGTGTCATCGTGGCCGCACCGCATACCAGCAACTGGGATTTTATGTATGGCATTGGCGCGCTAAAGGTGATGAAGCTAAAAATGCGGTTTACCATTAAAAAAGAGTGGATGCGCTTTCCGTTTAAAGGCATCATGAATTCGCTGGGAGCTTTACCCATAGACCGCACAGCTATCAAAACAGGCGAAAAACGGGGCACCGTAGACGCTGTTGCCGATTTGTTTGCTGCACACAACGAACTTCTTCTTATGGTTACGCCCGAAGGTACGCGCGCTCGGATGGAAAAATGGAAAACGGGTTTTTATTACATAGCGCTGAAAGCAAAAGTGCCTATTGCGCTTGGTTTTCTAGATTATAAAACGCGCACCTGCGGCATCGATAAAATCATTTACCCAAGCGGTGATTTTAATTTTGACATGAAGCAAATTATGGACTTCTATAAAACCATGACCGGCAAATACCCGCAAAACTTTAGCGTTGATGTTGAATTGGCAAAATAAAAGCCGGTCGTAGCCCGAAAATGCAGGCTATTATGCATAAAATCCACAAAAAATTTTGCATTTTTAATTAAAATTGTATCTTTGCCATCCTTTTTTAGGATTAAAGATGGCAGATAAGCAGTTTATTATCCGCTTAAACGGATTAGAAGTCGGAACCCATCTTTATGAATTTAAAATAACTGATTCGTTCTTTGAGACACGCGATTACTCTGACATACAGGGCGCTAACGTAAAAGCTGTGATTGAATTGCTGAAGCAAAACTCCATCATAAATTTAACGTTTAAACTTAGCGGAACATTACAGGTTTTGTGCGACAGATGCACCAAATCATACGATGTTGAAATAGATTCGGAAGAAAAAATGCACCTGCGTTTTGGAAACCCCGATGAGCCGCACGCCGAAGATGTTTTTGTTTTGCCTCACGGCGAAAACGAATTAGATATATCGCAACCGCTTTTTGAATTTATCAGCCTTGCATTGCCCACACGTTTGGTGCCCTGCGAAGAAGATAAAAATTTTAAATGCGATTTTGAAACATTAAATAAATTAAACGACATTTCAGTGGATGAACCCGAGCAAAAGCCCGAGTCTCCCTGGGATAAATTAAAAAACATAAACTTTAATAATAACTAGCAAAAAAATAAGTCATGCCAAATCCTAAACGAAAACACTCGAAAGCCCGCACACGTAGCCGCAGATCTACATATAAAGGCGCAGCTCCAACGCTTGGCGTTGATCAAACAACCGGTGAAGCTCACTTGTGGCACCGTGCCCATTGGCATGAAGGAAAACTTTACTACAAAGGAAAAGTAGTAATGGAAAAAGCTGTAAAATAATAAAATCTTAAATCAACAAAAAACAGGCTAAAAACCTGTTTTTTTGCTTTAAAAAGGTTTTTTTTAACAAAAAAAGTCGCTTTTTCTGTTAAAAACTTAATGTTTTTTGATAGGATTTTTATAAAAAAATTAGTTCCTTAGCCCCCGTTTTAAACAGATATAGAATTATTTAAACGTGAACCGAAGCCATGAGGCGGGCAACATGTTTCAATAGTTAAACAATAAGAAAGTAAACGTGAAAATAGGATTAGATATAATGGGAGGCGATTTTGCCCCTAACAACGAGCTTGAAGGAGCCATTTTAGCGTCGACCGAACTGCCAACCCATATAAAAATTGTACTTTTTGGAGATAGCGATGTAGCTAAAGCATATTTCACCAAAAAAAATGTAGACCCCAACAACTTTGAATACGTTCATACAACCGACGTTATTCAAATGGGCGAGCACCCAACCAAGGCATTAAGCCAAAAACCAAATTCAAGTATCGCTTTAGGCTTTAAATACCTGAAAGAAAACCAGATACAAGGCTTTATCAGTGCCGGCAATACCGGCGCTATGATGGTGGGCGCCATGTTTTCGGTTAAAGTGGTGCCGGGCATTATTCGCCCAAGCATTGGCACTATTCTTCCAAAAACAAACGGTTCGCTGGGTTTTATGCTTGATGTGGGTACCAATGCCGATTGCAAGCCGGATGTACTTTACCAATTCGGTATTTTAGGCTCCTTGTTTGCCGAACACGTTTATAAAATAAAAAATCCGAAGGTGGCTCTTTTAAATATTGGAGAAGAAGCCGAAAAAGGGAATTTAGTATCGCGTGCGGCTTACGATTTAATGAAAGAAACCAAAGACTTTAATTTTGTAGGTAACGTTGAAGGGCGCGACCTGTTTAATGATAAAGCCGATGTGGTAGTTTGCGAAGGCTTTACCGGCAACGTGGTTTTAAAAAATGCGGAAGCTTTTTATACCATGATCAAAAAGAAAGGCAAATCGGATGAATTCTTTGACCGTTTTAATTACGAGATCTATGGCGGAACGCCGATTTTAGGAATCAATTCTACAGTGATCATTTGTCATGGAATATCCTCTCCTTTAGCAATTAAAAACAGTTTGATTCTGGCCAAAGAAACCTCAGACGCAAACCTGCCTGACAAAATAAAACAAGCATTTAATTAATCATGAGAAGAGCTGCCATAACCGCTATTGCAGGATACGTGCCCGATTATGTTTTAAGCAACCAGGAGCTTGAAAAAATGGTTGATACTACCGATGAGTGGATCATTAGCAGGACAGGTATTAAAGAGCGCCGCGTTTTAAAAGAACCCGGTAAAGCTACGTCAGATATGGCGGCAGCGGCCGTTTTAGAGCTTTGCAAAAAAAGAGGGATTTCTCCCAAAGAAATAGACCTGCTTATTTGTGCTACGGTTACTCCCGACATGGTTTTTCCGGCAACAGCCAATATTATTTGCGATAAAGTAGGCGCTACCGAAGCCTGGAGCTATGATGTGGGCGCTGCCTGCAGTGGTTTTTTATATAGCCTGGTTACCGGAGCTCAGTTCATACAAAATGGCACCTACAAAAAAGTAGTTATTGTTGGTGCAGACAAAATGAGCTCTATTTTAGATTACGAAGATCGCACTACCTGTGTGATTTTTGGCGACGGAGCCGGAACTGTTTTATTGGAAGCAACCGAAGAAGAGGTGGGTATACAGGATTTTGTATTGAAAACCAATGGCGCAGGTCGCCAGCATTTGCATATGAAAGCAGGTGGTTCGTTAATGCCCGCTTCGCACGAAACAGTAGATAAAAAATTACATTACGTTTACCAGGAAGGGCAAGCTGTGTTTAAGCATGCCGTTTACAATATGGCTGAAGTCTCAGTAGAGATTATGCAGCGCAATAATTTAAATTCAGATAAAATAGATTACCTGGTTTCTCACCAGGCAAACAAACGTATTATTGAAGCCACGGCAGAGCGCATGGGGCTTGAGCCTGAAAAGGTGCTTATGAATATTGAGCGTTACGGAAATACAACAGCAGGAACTATCCCGCTTTTATTATGGGATTACGAAAAACTATTTAAAAAAGGAGACAGCCTAATTCTTTCTGCCTTTGGCGGAGGATTTACATGGGGGGCTGTTTGGTTAAAATGGGCTTATTAAAAAAAGACACACAACAAAACACAAATACATCAACTAATAACGTAAAAACTAATAAAATGAAACTAACCGAAATTCAAGATTTAATAAAGTTTGTAGCTAAATCGGGTGTAAGCGAAGTAGAGCTTGAAACCAAAGAAGTTAAGATTGTCATAAAAACTCCTGCGGGCAAAAAAAATGACGCGCAGGTAATCTACCAGCAAGCGCCACAGCAATACATGCAGGCCCCGCAGCAAAACTACCAACAGGCAGTTCCGCAGCAACAAGCGGCTCCGGCTGAATCGAGTACCCCGGCTGCAACTGCGCCCGCTGCAAGCAATGAAGATGCAAAATACGTTACTATTAAATCACCGATGATTGGTACATTCTACCGTTCTGCAGGCCCTGATAAACCGGTGTTTGTTAACGTAGGCGATGAAATTGGCGCAGGCAAAGTTGTTTGCATCATTGAAGCGATGAAATTATTTAACGAGATCGAAAGCGATATCAAAGGTAAAATCGTAAAAGTGTTGGTAAACGACGCTACTCCGGTAGAATACGATCAGCCACTATTCTTGGTAGATCCAACAGCGTAATTAATTTGAAAATTTGAAGATGTGCTGCTTTGCATATGCATGCACATTTTTAGAAACATTTTCAAATCTTCAAATTGTCTAATTATCAAATGGAAATAGATGTTTAAAAAAATATTAATAGCTAATCGCGGAGAAATTGCATTACGTGTTTTACGTACCTGTAAAGAAATGGGTATACAAACCGTTGCTGTTTATTCTACTGCCGACAAAGAATCTTTACACGTTAAATTTGCTGACGAAGCCGTTTGCATAGGCCCTCCGCCAAGCAAAGAAAGTTATTTAAATATGGCAAGCATTATTGCCGCTGCCGAAATTACCAATGCGGATGCTATACATCCGGGTTATGGTTTCTTATCAGAGAATGCAAAGTTTTCTGAAATATGCCGTCAGAATAAAATAAAATTTATCGGCGCGTCTCCGGAAATGATCAATGCGATGGGCGATAAAAGTAACGCCAAAGCAACCATGATAAAAAATGGAGTGCCTTGTGTACCGGGATCTGACGGGCTTTTAGAGAGTGCTGAACAGGGTATTAAACTTGCCAAAGAAATGAAATACCCTGTTATCATAAAAGCTACTGCCGGTGGTGGTGGAAAAGGTATGCGCATTATATGGAAAGAAGAAGAATTTCAGGCTGCTTGGGATAGCGCTACACATGAGGCTTCTGCTGCATTTGGAAATGGCGCCATGTATATGGAAAAATATATTGAGGAGCCACGTCACATAGAAATTCAGATTGTTGGAGACCAATATGGCAAAGCCTGTCATTTAAGTGAGCGTGATTGTTCAGTTCAGCGCCGTCACCAAAAACTGGTAGAAGAAACACCTTCTCCGTTTATGACACCTGAATTGCGCGATGCCATGGGGGAAGCTGCGGTTAAAGCTGCTTTGTCTATTGGTTATGAAGGTGTTGGTACCATTGAGTTTTTGGTTGACAAACACCGTAATTTCTATTTCATGGAAATGAACACGCGTATACAAGTTGAGCATCCGATTACCGAAGAAGTTATTGATTATGACTTGATTCGCGAGCAAATTTTAGTAGCGGCAGGCGTTCCTATTTCAGGAAAAAATTATTACCCGCAATTACACGCTATCGAGTGCCGTATCAACGCGGAAGATCCTTTCAAAAATTTTGCACCGTCTCCGGGAAAAATCACAACCCTGCATACACCTGGTGGACATGGAGTTCGCGTAGATAGTCACGTTTACAGCGGGTATACAATACCTCCAAACTACGACAGCATGGTTGGTAAATTAATTACCGTTGCACAAACACGCGAGGAGGCTATTGCAAAAATGTATCGCGCATTAAGTGAGTATGTTATTGAAGGCGTAAAAACCACGATACCGTTTCACTTAAAATTAATGCAGAACGAAGATTTTAAAAAAGGAAATTATACAACTAAGTTTTTAGAAACCTGGGATTTCAAAGAATAAATTAATTCGCATGAAAAAAATAGTTTGTTTCGCCATTGTATTTGCCGTCGTTATCATTTCAGCATGCAGCCCTAAAACGGCGCCCGCTGTTGCTTCTACGGCGCCCGCTCCAAAAGTAGATGTAAGTACGGCACAGGTGGATGCCGCTAAAACAAAATATCCGGATGCAACGTTGGATGCTTTACAAAAAGGGCACGACATTTATTTTGGTACACCTTGCACAGGCTGCCATGGCGCAAAAACAATTACTAATTTTAGTGCAGATGAACTTCCGGGCATTATTGATCATATGGCCAGGAAGGCAAAAATTTCCGATGAAGAAAAAAGCGCTGTTTTAAAATATGTAATGGGTGTCAGGTTAGCAGCGAAGTAAACTTCCATGCTTTTCAATTCTTTACATTTCCTGTTTTTTCTCCCAATAGTAATAGCACTTTATTATCTGCTTTCTTTTAAATACCGGCCGGTTCTGCTTTTTGTAGCAAGCTGCTATTTTTATATGGCTCTTGTTCCAATTTATATCCTTATTTTATTTGGCATCATTTTAATCGATTACTCTGCAGCTATTTTTATTGAAAAGGCCAAAGGAAAATCGAAGAAATGGATTCTATCGGTAAGCATTATTGTCAATGTTGGCATATTGGCGTTTTTTAAATATTTTAATTTTGCGAATGAAAATCTTACCTGGGTATTACAGCATTTGCGAATGGGAAACCCAATCAGTAATTTGAATATTTTATTACCGATCGGTTTATCTTTTCACACATTTCAATCGATGGCATATACTATTGAAGTATATAGAGGGAACCAAAAGGCAGAAAAAAACTTAGGTTATTTTGCCAACTATGTATTGTTTTTTCCGCAAATGGTTGCCGGTCCTATTGAACGTTACGCTCGTTTAGGCGAACAGTTAAAAGTTAATCACACCTTTAACTATGAAAATTTTTCGAAAGGATTTGCTTTGATATTATTTGGTTTTTTCACTAAAGTTTCTATCGCCGATAACCTGGCTCCAGTTGTAGACATGGTATATAAAAATCCGGATCAATACAACTCAATTAGTGTTTTTATTGGTATCATCTTTTTTTCCTTTCAGATCTATGCTGATTTCTTCGGCTATTCTTTAATAGCTATGGGGGCAGCTAAATTAATGGGAATTACCCTGATGGAAAATTTCAAGACGCCTTATCTGGCAAAAAACATACACGATTTCTGGAAACGATGGCACATCTCATTAACAACTTGGTTCACGGATTACCTGTATATTCCCTTAGGTGGAAATCGTGTGAAAAAAGCGAGGTGGGCCTTAAACATTATGATCGTCTTTGTAATAAGTGGGCTATGGCATGGTGCCGGCTGGCCTTTTATCATTTGGGGTACGTTGCATGGAATTTGTTATTTAGCAGAACGAATTATCAATAAAACATTCCACATCAATATAATCAGCAGCAACTTTTTTTTTAATGGTTTTAGAACTATAAAAACATTTTTGCTGGTAAGCATTATTTGGATTTTTTTCAGAGCAGAAAACATACAAAAAGTAAAACTCATTTTCAATTCCTTGCAGCACAACCAGGGAACTACTTTTCAAACTTTAAAAATAGATTATAAAACCTGGGCGTTGCTTCTGTTTTTTATTCTATTTGATGTTATTTTATTTAACACGCGCATTGATATATGGGCAGGCAAGAAGCCTGTTTATGTAAGGTGGAGTATATATGCAGTATTGATTTTTGGCTTAATGGCAATGGGAGGTGTGGACAATGTTCCATTTATATATTTTCAGTTTTGATGAACATACTAAAGAAGATAGGTGTACGCTTCCTGTTTTTAGCAGGCATATTTTTACTCGCTAATTTTATTTACAAAAAAACATTGTGGGAGCAAGATTTAAAATCAAGTGACGGGAAAATTCTTACAGATTTCCTAAACGCCCAAGATTCGGCTGACGTGATATACTTGGGCGAGTCATCAAATTTTGCAGTAGGTGTCAATGATACATGCTCTAAAAATATCAGTGCGTTTGCTGCTGATTATTTTCCAAGCCTTGTATTTAAGCCAGTGCACAAAGGTGCTATACATGCAGGCACTTATTTAGCTCTTTTAAAACAATTAAAAAATAATGTTCGTGTAAAAACAGTTGTTGTTACACTTAATCTTCGTTCGTTTGATGCAGATTGGATAAATACGAAATTAGAAACATCTTTAATGCGGACAGATGTCTTGCTTCAAAAGTACCCTCCCCTAATCAACCGGTTTTTACTTTCGCTAAATGCATACAATAAAAAATCTGAAAAGCAATTAGAACAAGATATGCTCGCGCAGCTGCGAAATGATGCACTATGCTTTCCATATAATTTTAAATATAAAAATGCCTACGACTGGAATGTTGGTATGGCTAACAACGTATACTTAAAAGGCAATAAAAACAAAGACAGTATTGATAAAATTAATTTAGCCTGCCATTATATTAAAACCTATGCTTTTCAGATAAATACGCAAACTAATCCTCGCATAAAGGATTTTGATAAAATTGTAACGTTATGTAAACAAAAAAACTTGCATCTTATTTTTAATTTATTAGCGGAAAATGTTGAGTACGCAGATTCTTTGGCCGGCAAAGATTTGGTCTTTTTAATTAAGCAAAATAGGGATTTGTTAATGAAGAGATACAATAAAGATGGAATTTTTGTAGTAGATAATTTGGAGGCAGTCAGAGGTAAAGATTATATAGATCAAAACTGGACAACGGAACACTATAATCAACGCGGCAGGATTTTAGTAGCACAAAATTTAGCTAATGCTTTAAAAATTATTTATCCGAAAGAATTTGAAGAGATTGCTTCTAATAAAGAAAAAGAAATTAATGCCATAAAAAACAGGATTAAAGCTTCTGATTCCTGGATGAATGATATAAAAAGAAAGGCAAAAGAGAATAATTTAAGTATTGAAGAAATGATCGAAAGGGATGCGAAGTACGTCTATGAAACGGAAATAAAATTTAAAATTAAATAAGTTGTCTGTTTTTTATCGAAGTCAATTTAAATTTCCTTTGAATTAACAAGTTTTTGGCAGATGAAAATCTCCGATTTTAAAAATAGAACTGTTTTTTGGTATAGAGAATAATTGCATCTTTCTTATTAAGAATAAGAAGCATTGCGTATAACATTAGTATCCAAATTGCCCTACTCTCTAATCTAGAGTATGCAATATTTAACCCTGCAGTGATAAATGAATTAATTAGTATTAATAAAATAATTATTATTCCCACCCTATAATACAAATCATTTTTTGTTCCTGCGAAAGAAAAATAATAAAGTATCACAACTACAGAAAGTATAAGAATTAACGCATTTATGTCACTTATTTTTTCAAAAAAGGGTAAAAGACTATTCCATTTTTGTTGTTTTGATGAATTATAAGTGTATTCTTCCCATTTGAATTTTTCATGTATCTCTATTGAAACAGGAGAATCAGTTTTGTAGGACGACAACCCTTCACCAATATTATTTAAAAACAATTGAGATAACCCGAGACGAAAAGAACAAAATACATTTTTTATAAAAAACTGAGGATTAGACATCATCTGTTGGATCAAATAATTAAATTCTGTTTCTGTACGTTCCCATCCGCCTAGTTTATATAAAGGACTATTGTAACTCCACAAAAAATCGATTGAACCTTTTTGTAGAGAATCCTTATATATACACATTCTGCAATCTTCCAAACTGGGTTTATCACAATTTTCTTGTAAGTATTCTTGTATAGTGCCAGTTTCAATAAAATGTGCCATTAAAAAAGTTTGCCCACCCCTACTTAATCTAAAACCACCTTTATGTGTATAATTAAGTATAAGTATAAGAAAAACTGCGACTACAGACAGAAACGATATTAAACTTAACCTTTCAAAAGATAATATAGCATTTCTTTTTCTAATTTTTGCAATTAGAAATAAAAAGAATAAAATTATACATGCCACAATCGCAATCAATAAATGTGAATAGTGCATAGAACAACTAAAAACAAATATAGAAGACAATAAAATAATTTTTATTGTACTTAATTTTTGATTACTCACTAAAATAATTAAAGAAAGTATTAATATAGATGTAAAAATATCAGGCATAATTTGAGAGGCATACCATCCTATACTACTAAACGATGTTAAAAAAATAATAACTAATAGGTAATAGAATCTAAATTTTTTATTTTCTTTAATAATTTCTTTAATAAAAAAATAAAGAGTCATTGCTAATAAAACAGCTTGTGCATATATAGTAAACCAAAGGGAAAAGCCCATACTTGAGTGACGAATAAAAAGTCCATACATTATTGGCCTATCCAAAGGTGTTTCTCCTAAAAATCCACTCTTAATATATGTGCCTGTGTCCATATATACTAAAGGGTAACCGTTATATAATCCAGGTGCGCACAATATTATTCCACCCAATAAAACAAGAAATATCGACGAAATTCTGATTGATGTTCCCCCCTTAATTTTCATTATTTCTGTTTTAATTTATGTTTGTTATATAGCGCCACCTCACTAATTGTCCTAAACTTATTTATATCAAAACAATCTTCACGTGTCTATAAATTTCTAACCAGCGTTTATTTTCAATCGCAATATCAACATCTATAAAATAAGTACGACCACGATGCAATTGAGTACAATCGATGCATAAACCGGTTGTTAAAGAACTATTCGGTAATATATCTGCCTCCAACGTACTTCTTTTACCATCATGAAAAACCATTTCGTTTTTATTGTTGTAAACGCGGTAAGTTAAATTTACTTGTTTTAAAGGTGTGGGAATAGAAGGTATAGTAAAATTATTATGATTAAAAATCGTAACCGGAATAGTTCGAAAATTATTTTTTATAAGGTAAATAGTTTCATCATTAGCTAAAATTTCGACATTTTTATTTGAAAGCAGAGATTCGTTAAATGTACTATCCTGCAATGTGTTTAAGCACATATAATTTGAGGGAGAAAGAGTATAAAATGTTTTATTTCTAAACGGATACGGAAACCAACCAGGAGCAAAAAACGTGTTGTAAAAACAATTTTTATTCTCAGTAGTTGTATATTCTTTAATAACAGTATTATTATCCGTCCCAAAAAAAGTTTTTACCAGCAAAGGGTTTTGTAAAGAAGAAACAAGCAAACTCTGAAAAGACAAGTCCCATGAAACCCAAAGAGAATTCCAGCCCAAATTAGCATTATGTGCAATTGCTTTTGGTCCTATCATATCAGCTGTTACACGTTTAAAATAATCAACCTGGTCTGTCATTAAAGCCCCGCTCCTGATAATTCCGGCTAAAGAGCAAACCATTAATACAACATAAATTAAAACAAATTTTTTAGTTGAAATAAAATCAAAAGCATATAAGCAAAACGGAAATGCAAAATAAAAGCCAAACAACCCGTAATAGTTCATATATACAATAGGTGCATCATCATGTAAATTATATGCCATGATAATAAGCCAGGTGCCAATCGTAAAAGCAAGCAGTGCCAGTATTTGCAGCCATTCTTTTTTTATGATCAGAAAAATAAGGCAACTTACCCCCAATATCTCCAAAGGAAGGTAATTCATTAAAAATTCATTCTTAAAATACACATATCCGGCTGCTGCATTCGGTTTTTTCAAAAACAGAATAAGCTCTTTCATACCGATCATTTTACTAGCTAAGTATTCTGTGGTAAGAAATATTTTCGACAGCATAAATATCACAACCAAAAGAATAGCAGAAAAGGCAAGCACGGGCATAACTTTTTTTATAGATTTTGTATACGCTACATAATAGATTAAAATAAAAAACGCTGGAATGATACTGATCACATGAATAAATAAAAACCAAAGGATCAGCAATCCTGTTACCAGGAAATAAACAAAATTGTTTTTACGTTTCTCAAAATTAAAGATATGCGCTGCAAACAAAAATAAAGGCGCCGTGGTTGAATGAATTTCTGATACCGGGTAATAAAATTTATACATATACGATAGCACCGTAGCCAGCAATAAGCCCAAAGCCATTTTGGGGTTCTTATACCCGTATAAGACAACCAGGCAAATAATATAATTGCAGAAAGCAAACGATACCGAATAAGAAATTAAAAACGTTTTTAAAGAGCAGCCTAATTTTACCAGCAGTAAAGGAATAACTTGCGTGTGCTCAACGCCATACCTGTAGTTATCAATGCAAAACCACTTTGTTTCAGATATCCTGAAAGAATAAAAAGCCCCGTCAAAAGGCAGCGTTCTTTCCAGATAATAATAGCCCGCCATCAACATGATGATAAAAGAAAAAAGATGGATCAGTATTTCGGAAGAAGAAAGTTTAAGCTTCATACACTATTGATCTTTTTTTATTCCGGCTAAAGCATCCAACACGGAAGCTATGAACGATAAAACCAAACTAAACAGCAAAGCCGTAAAAAACCCGCGCACATGAAAACCATCTACCAGTTTTTCTGCCAGGATAATGATCAATGCATTGATCACCAGGTAAAACAAGCCCAGCGTAAGTATAGTTACCGGTATGGTTAGAAAAACCAAAATAGGTTTTAGTACCGCGTTTAAAAAAGCCAACACAACAGCTAAGATCAATGCAGTAAAAAAACTATTGCCTTCAATGCTCACCTCGGGTAAAAGCCATGCGGTAATTAAAACAGCAATAGCAGAAAGAATCAGTTTAACGATAAAATTCATACTTGTATTTTGCCTTAAAATTAGTAATTTAGTTTAATGATTAGATTTCTATTTTTTGCCCTTTTCATTTCGCTTCATTCCATCGCGCAGCAGGCGCAAATGAATGTAGCGTTGATAAAAGCCCTGCACACCAACCCCTCCAAAACATACCCGGTTTTAATTAAAGGAAATGTAGATGTTGTAAAGAATTTTACGGCATCTCACAAAGGTTTATTTAAATACAACGCGGGTAACATAAGCTCGGTATGCCTTACAGGACAAGACATTCAGCTGCTGGCTAAAAACCCGCGCATACAACAAATAGAATATTATATCAATCACTTCCGCACCTTAGATGATACCTCGAACATAAAGAACAACGTGCTTAAAGTTCACCAGGGCGCGGCCCCTTTGTCGCAGGCTTATGATGGTAAAGGCGTTATTTTTGGACTGATTGATACCGGTATCGATTTCAGGCACCCCGATTTTAAAGACAGCACCGGCAAAAGCCGCGTTAAATGGCTGTGGGCGCAACAAACGCTTTATACAGGAGGCCAATACACAGGTGGCGATATTCCGCAACCATACAACTATGGGATGGAGTGGAGCAATACAAAAATTGATAGCGGCTTATGCGATTTTCAGGACTCGGTTGCCTTTGCGCACGGCACAAGGGTTGCCGGCATTGCAGCGGGTAATGGTAAAGCCAACCCTATGTATAAAGGAATCGCTACCAAAGCAGATATTATGTGCGTGGCGCTCGATTTCAACAGCAACGGCCCTGTCATTTCAGATGCGGTAAATTATTTAGTGAATAAAGCAGCGGCAAGCAACCAGGCACTTGTTATTAATATAAGCCTGGGAAATTATTACGGCTCGCACGATGCGCAGGATTTGCAGGCTATGCTAATTGATTATCTGACTGCCAATATCCCGGGGCGTTGCGTAGTAGCTGCCGTGGGCGATGCAGGTAATGTTCCCTTCCATTTACAATACAACGTTACGGCAGATACTAACTTTACTTTCTCTCAAAACACATCGTCTAACCAGTTTGAATATGGCCTGTTTGCCGATACTGCTAATTTTAAACACGTGCGCTACACCATTGGCGTTTATAACGGAACAACCTATCAATACGAAGGCAATATTAATTTCAGGGATGTAAGCTCCTGTTTAAATACAATTGTTACAGATTCTATTATGTATAACGGAAACCGCATCGGCTATGTGCAAACTGCATCGGCTATCAGTGGTGGAGTGTATGAATTGGATTTTAATATCATTGCCGATTCTTCTTCTTATTTCTGGACCTTGGAAACAACAGGCTCAGGTTTTTTCGACGCCTGGGATTTTGAATACCTACCTCTAAGCCAGATACCGCCAGGCCTGGCAAGCATACACAGAATGGCGTATTACAAAGCACCTGATATCAATCAAACCATTTGCACCAGTTTTCAGTGCAGCAACAATGTAATAACTGCAGGTAACTATACGGATAGAACAGGCTTTGTTTCTTTAGGAGGCGTATTCTCTCCGCAGCCGGGCCCCTATGATACACTTGCACCCAGCAGCAGCGTGGGCCCTACCCGCAACGGAAGTATTAAACCTGATATTGCAGCAACCGGAGATAATATTGTGGCACCGGGCGCTTTGTGGGCCTGCAAGTATAGTGCAAGCTGCTGTCCCACTTCGGGAGCTCTTTCGCAAGACACCATGTATACCGTATTTGGCGGAGCCTCTGCTTCCTCTCCCAATGTGGCGGGTGTTGCTGTGCTTTATCTGCAAAAAAATCCTACTGCAACCAACCTGCAGGTTAAACAGGCCGTTACTGGCTGCACTACCATAGACCGGTATACGGGCAGCAACTTACCCAACAACAGCTGGGGCTATGGCAAGCTGGATGGCTTTGACGCATTGATGTGTAACATGATTACTACAAACATATCTCAATACCCAACACTCAATACTCAAGTTTCTGTTTATCCAAACCCGGCGCAGCAACAAATACAGTTTGTTTTTAATAACGACGGCTCGGGTGCGGATGTTATTATTTACTCGCTACTGGGCGAAGAAGTAAATAGCATACACGCCTATACAAATAATGTTAATGTGCCTGTTCAGCAACTGGCAGATGGTTTATATTTGTACAAAATTGTGAAAGGAACAAACCTGGTATCTCAGGGAAAATTTATAAAGAACTAAACCGTATGGCAAAAAAAGCAATCAAAAAAGCAGTAAAGAAAGCACCTGCAAAAAAAGCAAGCCCTAAAAAAACAGCCGTTAAAAAAGCATCTCCTACAAAGCCCGTAAACAAAACGCCTTTCAAAGCGCATGTTACAAGCCTTAAAGCAGGACAGGTGGCTCCTTTTTTCAGTGGAGTAGATCAGGATAACAAACCCATTTCATTAAATGATTTTGCCGGCAAAACACTGGTGTTATATTTCTATCCCAAAGATGATACATCGGGCTGCACAGCACAATCGTGCAACCTGCGCGACGAATACCAGTATCTTACCAAAGAAAATTATGCCGTTGTTGGCGTTAGCGCAGATAATGTAAAATCGCACAAAAAGTTTGCAGATAAATTCAGCCTGCCTTTTCCGTTAATTGCTGATGTAGATAAACACATCATAAACGCGTATGACGTATGGGGCGATAAAATGCTCTACGGGCGCATTTACCAGGCCATTGTGCGCACCACGTTTATCATTAAAGACAAAAAGATACAACGCATCATTACAGCCGTTGATACTGAAAACCATACAAAGCAAGTGCTGGAAGGATAGATGGTCAAACTGTCGGTTGTTATCATAACTTTTAATGAAGAAAGAAATATTGCCCGCTGCCTGGCTTCAGTAAAAAATATTGCCGATGATATTGTAGTAGTAGATTCTTTCAGTAAAGACCGAACCAAAGAAATTTGCTTAGCCACTGGTGTACGCTTTGTAGAACATGCCTTTGAAGGGCACATACAGCAAAAGAACTGGGCCATTACACAGGCTACATACCCGCACGTTTTATCTTTAGATGCCGACGAAGCACTGGATGAAGAGCTGCAACAATCTATTGCTGAAGCCAAACAACACTGGTTAAAAGACGGCTACTACATGGATCGCCTTACCAACTATTGCGGGCACTGGGTAAAGCATTGCGGCTGGTATCCCGATAAAAAGCTGCGCTTGTGGGACAGCGCAAAAGGCGAGTGGCGCGGCATCAACCCGCATGATAAATACGAACTGTTTGCAGGCGATAAAACCACCGGGCACTTAAAAGGAAACATCTTGCATTACAGCTTTTATACCATCAACAGTCACATAAAACAAATACAATACTTTACCGATATATCTTCAAAAGCCTTGTTTGAAAAGGGGTACAAGCCCACTTTTATAAAGCTGTATCTAAGCCCCATAGCTACATTTATAGACGGCTATTTATTAAAGCTGGGTTTTTTAGACGGTAAATACGGCTTTGAGATTTGCAAAAACTCTGCCTGGGCAACTAGATTAAAATACCGTAAGCTTAAAGCGCTTTATTTGAAGGGCAAGTAATTCTTGTTAATGCTATAACCTGCAAGCCACTAAATTTTTATTTTACCTTTACAGCTATATACTCAAAATGAAAAAAACGAGCTGCCTTTTATTCCTTCTTTTATCTGTAAATATATTCTCCCAGTCAAATAAAGAATTAAGCAAGCTGCATAAAGCCAAGCAGTTTTTACTGTTAGATAAAGAAAATACAAACCGGAAAAACCCCGACTTCTATTTTTATAAAGCTGTATTTGCAAATGTTTGTAATAAGGCAGCCCTTTCTAATTTGTATCTGGATAGCTTTTTCATCAGCCACAAATTGCCAAAAAAAATGTTGTTCCAGTACTGGGTTTTGCGCAACGATAACTATGTAAAACTGTTTGATTACAAAAACGCGTACCAAACAAACCACACTTTAAATACAGAGTTTAAAAGCAGGTACAAAAAAGACGAGCTGGAAGGAAGCCAGCAAACCGAAAACATCTGGGAGGCCCTGCAAAATACAGAACCGCAAAGGATCAGTTTTAAAGGCTTAACAACGGTGCCGCTATCGTATGATATGGCAGGCCTGATAAACATTCCTGTAAAATGCAACGGCACCGATACCAATTTTGTTTTCGATACAGGTGCCGGCATCTCGTCCATTACTCAAAGCCTGGCAAACAAATTAAAGTTGCACATATTAAAAACCAATTCGGTTTCTATAAAAGGGTTTACGGGAATTTCAAACCAGATCAAAATTGGTGTGGCCGACAGCATCCGGATTGGAGATGCCATTATAATGAACCCATACTTTTTGGTGTTTAACGATAGCGCCTTAACCTTTGCCAACGGAAAGTATAAAATAAACGGCATTATTGGCTTCCCCATAGCGAAAGAGCTGGGCACAATAACTATTGAGCCAACAAAGATGAGTATTGAAAATACCCGGGGAGCAGTAAATGAAAGCCACAGCAAAAACCTGTTTATAGAATTTCTCAATCCCTTCATCCTGCTGAAATTTAATGGCGTTGAGCTGCCTTATAAATTTGATACGGGCGCCAGCGAGACTTTATTTTCGAAGTCCTTCTTTCAAAAATTTAAAGGCAACAGTTCCTTTAGTACATCTAAAATTACAACAACCGAAAGCGCCAGCGCCGGGGGCTCTAAAAAATACAAAGTATATAAACCCGATACTTTGAACTTTGAGCTTTCGGATAAAAAGATCACCTTTAAGCAGGCAGAAATTGATATTGAAAATTATCATGTAGACGGCAAAGAGATCTTTGGCAACATAGGCCAGGATATTTTAAAACGGCATCAAAAGGTAATTATCAGTTTTGACAGGAATTACCTGGAGCTGGTAGATTGATGTTAACACTCATTTTTTACCTCTTTATTTTTCCGTGCCGTTTTTCCTGATCTTTATATATTTTGTCCCAAACTTCTCTTGTTAATGTAAGAAGATGGTCCTTCTTACAATCCCATAAACACACATATTCTTTTGACATTACAAGATGTTGTTTCCATTTTGCATACTTTTCATAAAGTAAAAGCGTACAGATGTCTGTTGCAGTTATATAGTCACCGGTCTCTGGCGCATGTGTGTGCATAGTTACTGCTTCATCTTCTTCTTTCGTATATTTTATGGGGAGAATGTTTCTATGCAGTTGTTTCTTTTTGATTAAATCATTCTTCTTGCCAAAAGTCAATAGATAATCATTACCTATAATTACTACATCACCACTTTGCGGGCCTGTTAATATATATACTTTCTTTTCTCCTTTTTCTATGATAGGAATTAAATTCAGGCTGGTGTTTTCAAAACTTTTAAATAAAGTATCTGAATTGATTTCCGCTACTGCCTTTTCACGTATTGTAAATAAATCAAATTCAACACTTGTAAATTCCCTTTCTGTTCCATCTACTGTTGCGGTATTTACATTGTAGGTGCTGTCAAATGAAATGGTTCCAATAACTTTATTTGCTTTCGAGAAAAATATACACTTTGAAATATCGTTTTCAGTATATGAAAAATAGCCACCAATATTTGATTTTCTGTCACTAAATTTTTCTAAAAAAATGTCTGTGCCATACCAGGAGGCCATCTCAGATCTATAAAGTTTTTTTCCTTCGGCAATGATAATCGAAGTCGCTTTTTCAATTTTATCCTGTCCAAATACAATACTGCAATAAATTGTGCTGATAATTATAAAGAATGTTTTTTTCATTGATTATGTCTTTTTGTTTATACTACTTTGCGACGAGAAATTATTGATAATCTTTTAATGCGAATAGGCTTTCGCTTCTCGAATTATTCGTTACATCCCTCCCAATTAAGAAATTTCATATTGTCATCAAATGTATATCTTACCTCGGTAGGCGTTTTTCCATAATTTCCTTCAAGTAAAATGGTATAACAGTTTACATTATTTATTTTCCATGATTTTTCTAATGTTACTGTTGCATCCGTAAAATTTAGAGATTTGCTGATCTTTATTTTATTGCTTTTTTTAAACATATTCTTATTAAAAACAAAACATGTAAATAAGAAGGGCTTATATTTTCGTCTCGCTTTTGAAAGGTTGGTTTCCATAGTCAAACTATCAATTTTGCCTTCCACAAGTTTATCAAGGTTTTTGACTAATTCATCAACAAATTTGTCATCATCTTCTTCCTGAATGAATAAAGAGTCATGTCTAAAAATAAATACTGTTTCACCATAATAAACAACTTCGATTCTGCCGTCATCTGAAAATTTAGTAGGAAATGACAGCGGGTAACTTTCTCGATGTGAGATATACTGTAAAAAAGAACTATATTCAAATTGGGATTCATAAGTCATAGGAGTCATTGAAGAAGGAGTTAGAAATAATATAGTATCTGACGATGTTTTTTTAAAAAAGAGAACAGAGTTACAGTCGGCATATTGCTTAAAACCAGTTGGAGTTTCCGGTTGATTTAATTTTATAGATAAAGAATCTAGTAGATGTTGAATTTTCAACCTATCAGAATTAACTTTCTGAGCCATTATAAAAAAAGGAAACAGTGCAAACGTTAAAATTACTTTTTTCATGCTTATCTCATTCTTTGTGTTACCAACAAGCAAGCTAATAAAATTCTTTATTCTATATAACTCTAAAAAACATAAGCCTATAGCAAAAATAGGCTAAAACTTCTTCCTGAGATGCAAGCCCGCCAAACGTTTACGCTAAAACTTTAGTATGTAAAGCACAGGCAAAATTTATTAACGGCTGTGAATAAATCAGGCAGGCTAAACTACAATAATTTTTTGCTTTTGCGTTATTACCCCAGAAGCGAGTATTATACCTAAAGACCCACCTTTATATAAACCCTTCCTTTACTATTTGTGCGCTTCGTTCTTTATACAATTAATAAGCTTAACGTAAAACCGGGCAAAGGTCTCCTTGGCTCACGTAAGGATCTCCTTGAATCATTTTCGGGTCTCCTTAAATGACGCAGAGGTCTCCTTGAATCGCTCAAGGGTCTCCTAAATTGGCGTAAGGAGACCCTTAAATGATACAAGGGTCTCCTTAAAAAAGAAACATGTGCTTATATCTAATATAATAACCTAAAAAACAAAAAACATGGCAACCTCAAAACAAAGCCGCATCCCAACCAAAGCGCCGGAATTTGCTATCTTTATGCAGAATACCGACAACCTTCAACTATCACCAGGCAACCCCGCCACTACCAAAAAGTGGCAAAACTGGGGCTGGACCGCCGCCCAAAGCGCACAATGGACGTACCTCCGAAGTCAAAGCGATATTATTTACCCACAGTATGCTAATACCAATAATAACAGCACCAGCATTACCGACCAGATGAACCTGGTAATGAAGAACACCCGTAAATATGATAACGACCCTCTTATCGGAAACCGCCTGTTGGATAAAGTGGCACTAAGCGGCACTATTACTGATTGTGAAACTTTTCGGGTAAAACGCGGCACACCTTTGGCGGCACCCAGCTCGTCGGCTGCAGGTACCGCACGCAGTGTAGGCGGCATTGCGGTAGGTACAGGGGCAAGCTCGGGCAAGCCCGTTCTTGCCATTAAAAAATACGATGTGGGCGAGCATCATGTTAGTGTAACCAACCCCGATACTCCCAAAAGCCACGCCCTGCCCGATGGCATTAAGTTTGCCAAGGTGTATCGCTATATAGGGGTTACAGCACCTACAGGCATTAACCAATACATGTTTGTAGGCAATGCCAAACGGGGCAGCGCGCTAAGCAGCTTTGCCGATGCCGACCTGGCGGGCTTCCCTTCAACTGCCGCGGTATAAGCCTGGTACATTGCCCGCTACGAAAGCAACACCGGTGTGTTGGGCGATGCATGCGGTGCCATACGCGCACAGATTTTGCATCCGTAAATAATTCTCGTCTTTGCGAGGGAGGAACAACCGAAGCGATCTGTTACATGATAGAAATTGTTTCGTTCCTCGCAACCACGTTATTTAAAAGCTTGTGTCAATTAATTGGCACGGGCTTTTTTATTGCCTTGTTTTACAGCTATGTTAAAACTACGTTATGATTTTAATTTCTTCCTCTTTTAAAAGATTTTTAATACATTTAACTAATATTAATTCTTAAACCTTTACACATGAAAAAACAAATACTAACAGTGGCCCTGGCCATCGCGTCGATACAAATTTTTGCCCAGGATATTAAAGTGAGAGAATCTAACGAAAGCTTTAGCAACGGCACACACAACGCCCTAACCGTAACCATATACGTTACCGATGTAAACATGGTAGAAAAAGAATGGAAAAGCCTGATAAAAGATTACGGGTATGATAAATCGAGCGAAAAAAGCGACGAATACTTTTTTGATAATGTTACCATCAAGCAATTGGGCAATAACACACTGGATATTTACTCGAAGGTAGATGCCCTGAAAGCTGATAAAGCCGTGCAGCTAAAGGCAGCCTTTGATTTGGGGGGCGCTTACCTAAGCTCATCCGAGCACAAAGACAAGTTTGAATACGTAAACAAAATGATGCACGACTTTGCCGTTAAAATAACCAAAGAAAGTATCGATGATGAAATAAAAGACGCCAACAAAGTGCTGGCAACCCACCAAAGCAAGCAGGCTTCTTTAGAAAAAGAGAATAAAGACCTGGCCGACGATATTACCAACTACAACCAGAAAATTAAAAAAGCCAACGACCAGATAGAGCAAAACAAAAAAGCGATCGAAGGCAAAAAGGCCGATGTTGCCGCCCAGCAAAAAGTGGTGGAAGGCATAAATCAAAAAAAAGCAGCTGTTAAGTAAACTGCCTGATTTTACTATCTTTGCGCACTTGTTTTAGAAATGAAATGAGCGTAAAGATTATTCACGCAACAAGTTGTTGAAATAATCGTGGTTTTTACGCGAATTCCGTTTGACAATTAAAGAGATTTTGAACAACAAATGAAACAGATTCGTAACTTTTGCATCATTGCACACATCGATCATGGTAAATCTACCCTGGCCGACCGATTATTGGAATACACCAACACCATCTCTAAGCGCGAAATGCAGGCGCAGGTGCTTGACGACATGGATTTGGAGAAGGAGCGTGGCATTACCATTAAAAGCCATGCTATACAAATGGATTATGTATTAGACGGGCAGAAATATGTGTTTAATTTAATTGATACTCCCGGCCACGTTGATTTTAGCTACGAAGTTTCACGTTCCATTGCCGCCTGCGAAGGCGCCCTGCTTATTGTTGATGCCGCGCAGGGCATACAGGCACAAACCATTTCTAACCTGTACCTGGCTTTAGAGCATGATCTTACCATCATCCCTATCCTGAATAAAATAGACCTTCCAAGCGCCGAGCCTGAAATGGTGAAAGATCAGATCGTAGACCTGCTGGGCTGCAAACGCGAAGAAATTATGGCCGCATCGGGCAAAACCGGTATGGGCGTACACGAAATATTAGAGCAAATTGTTCACCGCATCCCGGCTCCAAAAGGAGATGAAAATGCGCCCCTGCAAGCTTTGATCTTCGATTCGGTGTTTAACTCCTTTCGCGGTATCATAGCCTACTTCCGTATCTATAACGGTTCTATTAAAAAAGGCGATAAAGTACGTTTTGTAAATACAGGCAGCGAATATAATGCCGATGAGATTGGCGTGCTGCGTTTAAAACAAGAGCCTCGCGATAAAGTATTAACAGGCGATGTGGGCTACATCATTTCCGGCATTAAAGAAGCCAAAGAGGTAAAAGTGGGCGATACCATCACCACCGTTGCCAACCCTTGCCAGGAAGGCATACAGGGCTTTGAAGATGTAAAGCCCATGGTATTTGCCGGTATTTACCCGGTTGATACCGAAGATTATGAAGAGCTGCGCTACAGCATGGAAAAACTGCAGCTAAACGATGCCTCTCTTACCTGGGAACCTGAAAGCAGTGCCGCGCTTGGCTTTGGTTTTCGTTGTGGGTTCTTAGGTATGTTGCATATGGAAATTGTGCAGGAGCGTTTAGAGCGTGAGTTTAACATGACGGTTATTACAACTGTGCCAAACGTATCATACATTTCTTACTTAACCAATGGCGATGTTGTTATTGTAAACAACCCAAGCGATTTGCCCGATCCGGGAAGGATTGATTATATAGAAGAGCCTTATATCAAAGCGGCCATCATCACCAAGTCTGAATTTATCGGGCCGGTTATGAGCCTTTGTATTGAAAAACGCGGAAGCATTGTTGGGCAGAATTACCTGACAGCCGACAGGGTGGAGCTTCTTTTTGAAATGCCTTTGGGCGAGATCGTATTTGATTTTTACGACCGCCTGAAATCTATTTCTAAAGGATACGCCTCTTTTGATTACCACCGCATCGGCATGCGCACATCGGATTTAGTGAAGCTGGATATTTTATTGAACAGCGAACAGGTAGATGCTCTTTCGGCCTTGATTCACCGAAGCAACGCACACGAGTTTGGTAAAAAGATCTGCGAAAAATTAAAAGAGCTGATACCGCGCCAGCAGTTCGAGATCCCCATCCAGGCTGCCATAGGAGCCAAAATTATTTCGAGAGAAACGATAAGAGCTATCCGCAAAGATGTAACGGCAAAATGTTATGGCGGAGATATTTCGCGTAAACGTAAATTACTTGAAAAACAAAAAGAAGGTAAAAAACGTATGCGCCAGGTGGGCAGTGTAGAAATTCCGCAAAGCGCGTTTATGGCAGTGCTTAAGCTGAATGATTAGTTGTTTGGACTAATAACCCAAAGGCTCTCTGCTTGTGTGCCTTATTCGTATAACACGAATCTCTTTCAGGCTTGTTTTTATTTGATAAGTTATACGGTAGCTGTAAACAACAAAGGCTCTAAACTCTTTAGTTGGTTCATCCTTTAGCTTATCAATTTCATATATAAAAGCATTTGTTTTTATACTGTTCAGTCCCAATAAAACACCTTCTTTTACAATCTTTGGAGCTTGTGTACTTTGTGAAGCTAAAAATGAAAGAATATCTTTAAAATCATCAAGCGCATTTTTGTCCCAAATAATTTTAAATGGTTTTTTATTTACCATTTAGCCAACTCTTTTAGGGCGTCTTGATGTGTTATAAATTCTCCGTTTTCAATACGGGTAACAGCTTCGTTTATCTCTTTATTGTATTGTTTTTTAGAAATTCGTTTGGTTTCTTTATCTATGTTTAATAAATTTTTTGCCATTTCTAAAAGTAAGGTTTGCTGTTTTACAGTTAGCAACGGTAAATACCCGTCAAATTGTTTTTTTATGGCTGCAGCAGTCATTTTAATTATTTAATAACACAAAGATACAAAATATACAATTGCTCTTTTTGGCGTTCCTGCGGTTACGTCGCCAAGCTTTCACCTTGAATTTTGTTACACAGCTTCAATCAGCAGAACGCTTAATTTTTTGTACTTTTGATGGATAAAACCAAATAGCATGGAAGAGAACAACCACGAAAATCAACTAAATATAGAGCTTAGCGAAGAAGTTGCCGAAGGGATCTACAGCAATTTAGCTATCATTACACATTCACCATCCGAGTTTGTTATTGATTTTGTAAAAATTATGCCCGGTGTGCCTAAAGCACGCGTAAAATCGAGAATACTATTAACCCCGCAGCATGCCAAACGCCTGATGATGGCTTTAAGCGAAAACTTAATGAAGTACGAGCAGCTGCACGGAAAAATTAAAGAGGCTGATATCAATGCCCTGCCTTTAAACTTTGGAGGCCCTAAAGGCCAGGCCTAACAAGGCAGTTGGCTGACATTACCAGGATGGAAAAAAAGTATTCGGTATCTATTGTAAAATATACCAACACACTGCCCTTGCGCTATGGCATTAATAACAGCAAGGTGCTTGAAGAGATGGATCTGCAGCTGGATATTCCTGCAGTATGCGCGCAAAAACTGCTCGACAATACAGTGGATATCGGATTGATCCCGGTGGCTGTTATTCCTTTATTAAAAGAATATCATATTATCAGCAATTACTGCATTGGCAGCAACGAGCGGGTTGATACCGTTAAGCTATACAGCCAGGTGCCGCTTGCCGAAATTGAGCATGTTCATTTAGATTACCAGTCGCGCACATCTATCATGCTGGCAAAGGTGTTATGTAAAAACTACTGGAAGATAAACCCGGTTTTTATCAGTGCCGAAGCAGGCTTTGAAAGTAAAACGCCTGCTAAAGATGCCGCTGTGGTTATTGGCGACCGCTGCTTTACCCTGAACGGAACGTTTAAATACGAGTATGACCTGGCTTTTGAATGGAAACAGTTTACCACACTTCCTTTTGTTTTTGCTGCCTGGGTAAGCAATAAAAAAATTGATGCAGGTTTTATAGCAAGACTTGAAAACGCTATGGAATATGGCGTTCAGCATACTGATGAGGCTATTAAAAACGATCTGTCTATTACAAACCCGGGCATGGTAAAAAAATACCTTACCGAACGGATCAATTATCAGTTGGATGAATCCAAAAAGAAATCGTTGCACCTTTTCCTCGACCTGATCTCAAAATTATAAGCTTTGCTAAAAACTAAGCCGTATAAATTTATTTTGTTTGTAACGGTTGTCATTGCCTGCCTTTTTTTGCTGCAACTCTTCTTTTCCTTTGGCCTCAGGCATAACCTGAACATAAAATCAAGCTACGTGGCCTCTCATAAGATCGACGCAGATGTGTTGATTCTTGGCCCCTGCGAACCTTTGTGGATGGTGGCCCCAAAATTCATTACACAAAAAACAGGGCTTAGCTGCTATAATTTAGCCAACAGCCACAGCGATTTTGCCGATAACTATTTACACCTGCATTTATACCTGCAAAACAATGCGGCGCCAAAACACCTGCTGCTTTTTGTCACTCCTGAGTCTTTCGACACCAATTACAACACGTTTTATTCATACCGCTTTTCTTCTTTTTTGCAGGATACCGTTGTTGCCAATACGGTAAAAGAATGCGATAAGGATTTTTATGCTTATGCTGCCATCCCTTTTATGAAATACGGCTACTACAGCCATCAAACATTTTTTAATGCCTTGCAGGGATGGAAGCATTACCTTACAAAAAGATCGTTGCCGTATTATGCAGATGGCTTTGAGCCTCCTGCTAAAATTGTGTGGGACAATCATTACGAGAATCTGAAAAAGAAATATCCCAAAGGCTATAGCTTTACTTTAGACAGCCTGCGTGAAAAATACCTGTATAAGCTGCTTTGGCTTTGCAAAGAGCAGCACATAACGGTGGTTATGTACGAATCGCCTATTTTGAAGGAAACAGCCCAAAATCAGCCAAACAGGGCAGATTTTATAGAACAGATCGGATTTATTGCCAAAAACATGGATTTTCCTTTTATTTCTTTCCAGGATCTGCCCATGGCCGAAAGCAGGAAAAACTACATTTCGCCCATGGTTACTACGTTGCAGGGCTCTTACCTGTTTTCTGATACCCTGGGAGGATATTTAAATTCGATCATTAAGAAATAAAATTTTAAGAAAAAGTTTCTGCGTTTTAAAAAAGCTGTTATATTTGCAGCCCAATAGAAAAAGTTGGTACGTTCTTTAGAAATTTTTACAGCAAATACGCAAGTATGGATGTAATGATTCCGTAGCTCAGCCGGTAGAGCATTACACTTTTAATGTAAGGGTCCTGGGTTCGAATCCCAGCGGGATCACATAGGTTTAGGCAATTAACTTGCCAACCTGGAAAGCCACTCAAATCGAGTGGCTTTTGTGTTTTTATACAATTCCTACTTTAAAACAAGCCTCTTTTCATTAAACACACATTTTAATTTTAAGGAATACATTATTTTTTCTACTTTGTAGTGGTATTCTTTAATTTGGCTACTGCCGGCAGCATAAGCCTACAAAAGAGTTTATTATATACTTAATTTAAATATTCAATACTTATGGAAATTTCTCTTAAAAACCAGATCATCAAATTCTTCAAGTACCGTTTTAACCTGGATGAAGACAAGGCCAATGAAGATGAAGTAATCAATAATATACGCAAAGGCATCGAATTTAAGGGCTCCAGCCTATGGGCGCTCATCTTCGCTATTTTTATCGCTTCCATAGGGCTTAATGTTAATTCTACGGCTGTTATAATCGGAGCCATGCTGATCTCTCCCTTAATGGGCCCTATCATGGGTATTGGCCTTGGCGCTGGCATTTTAGATATAGAGCTGGTAAAAAAAGCTGCAAAAAATCTTATCATTGCTTCGCTCATCAGTCTGGTGGTATCTTATCTTTATTTTTCTATTTCTCCTATCCGTGTTGCACAATCAGAATTGCTGGCAAGAACAAGCCCCACCATCTGGGATGTATTGATTGCTTTTTTTGGCGGATTAGCGGGCATAGTGGCAAATTCCCGTAAAAACTTTAGTAACGTTATTCCCGGGGTTGCTATCGCCACTGCTTTAATGCCTCCTCTCTGCACGGCAGGCTACGGATTAGGAACAGGGCACTGGAGTTACTTTGTGGGAGCGTTTTATCTCTTTATCATCAATTGTGTTTTTATAAGCATAGCTACATTTATTATGGTTCGGTTTTTAAAGTTCCATACGGTTTCTTATACGAATGAAATTCTTGGCAGGAAGATCCAAAAATGGGTAGGCTTTATAGCTTTGCTTACCATCATACCCAGCATTTATATGGCTTACAGCTTTGTGCAAAAAGAATTCTTTGCTCAAAAAATCCAAAGCTTTATAACAAATGAGCTTCAGACAAAAAACGTACTTGTTGTAGATAAGCAGATTGAAGCAACTGATCAAAAAGCGGTATTGTATGTTTTAGGAGCTCACCTGGATGATTCTGCCATTCATAAAATGATAGAAAGGAAGGATGTGTATGGATTGAAAAATGCATTTATAGAAATTATAAACAGTACAGGAAATAAGCAGGCCAATGTAAATATAGAAGAATTGAAAACAGGCCTTATAGAAAATGTCTTAAAAAAGCAGGAAGAAGAACTGAAGATAAAATCGCAGGAATTAGAAGAGCTTAAGCAGCAGGAGAAAAATGCAAATAATGAAACACAGGATCAGAAAAAAGTTATAGAAGAGTTTGAAACGCTTTTTGGAAAACAGGACGAAATATCCCTGACAAAAACTCTGTTGTATAACCAGAAAGATAAAAGTGACACCATTGCAATCCTCTACATTAAGCCTACAAAAAATGAAAGGCACATGGATATTGCCAAAATAAAGAAATGGCTTAAGGTGAGGTTAAACGGAGCAGAGCCAAAAGTTTGTTTTGAAAGATAAACTACATAGCGTTCAGATACTTCTCCAGGCTTGTTCCAATAATAAAAGTCCAACCTGCCACAAAATTTTCCCGGGCAAAATCGGCCACTGCCGGGAAGGTGTCAAGCCCCGTATGAGTAAGTTTCAATTTGGTTGTATTTCCGTTTTCAAACAGCTCAAAACTCACTTCTGAATAGCCTTCAAAGCCTTTATAACACCAGCTGTAAGACAGCTTTTTTTCTTTTACCACTTCGGTTATCTCGCACAAATGCGTAAAATCTGTAACGCCATCAGAGCCTTTGCCTGTAAACTGAAAAGTAAAGCCAACTTCCGCTTTAAATTCCGATAGATCGAAATACCATTTTTTCATTTCTTCTTTATTGGTAATGGCTTTCCAGATCACAGCTGCGGGCGCATTAAAAGTACGTTCAATGGTAAATGCTTCTTTTTTAGTGCTCACATATTTTTCCAGCCTGTCTAAATTTTCTTTTAAGCCGCTGTCTGCCTTAAAGGTTTTAATTACTTGATCAAACTGTTCTTTCGATTCAAAAAGCATGTGCCAGGTAATCAGCGTTTTTTTACCTGCTGCTGTAAAGCTTATGGTTGTTGTATGTTTCGGGCTAGAGACGTGTTCATACACAATGCGTTCTTCTTTTACAATTTCTGTGAAAACGCTTTTGTTTTTATAATCTGTGCCATCAGGGCCATGCATCACAAATTCCCAGGTACCTCCCGGCTTAACTTCCATCGTATCTATAGTATTAGTAAAGCCGTTTGGCCCCCACCAATTCTTAATGTGATAGGGGTTTGTAAATACTTCCCACACAAGTTTTACAGGAGCGTTAACTAAACGCGTCATCATAAGCTCGCGGCCTTTCATGTGATTATGATTTTCGTTTTTTGGTGCCATGCTTTTTCTTTTTTGATTTTACTTTCTTTTTTGACTGCAATTCTTCCAGGTAATTTTCAAGGGCATCAAACTTGGCTGACCAGAATTTTTGATATTGCTCAACCCAATCAGATACTTCACTTAATTTCTCCAGTCTGGCTTCGCAATAACGCTCCCTGCCCTGCTGGTTAATAGTGATAAGCCCGCACTCAGTAAGTATTTTTATGTGTTTGGAAATAGCGGGCCGACTTATATCAAAATGTTCTGCCACGCTGTTAAGGCTTAGCCTTTCCTTAGAAATCAAACTGATAATGGCCCTTCTGTTGGGGTCGGCTATGGCCTGGAATACATCTCTTCTGATCTCCATTTTAAGTAACTATTTGGTTACAAATATATGCGAAACCATTTAGTTACACAAAATAATTTTAGAAACATTTTAATGAAAAGATATTTTACGCAGCATTTCCGCGCAAACAGAGGCATCTTTTCCGATATAGGAAATATGATTGTCGGGACGCAACAACACATAAAAGTTTGTTTCGTCTTTAAATAACGCTACAGGAATTTCCGTGAAAGAATAAATAAGTGGTTTGATTTTTACGTTATTTAATTCAGGCGTTTTATTTTTGGCACTATCTCCAAACCATAAAATTTTAAAAGCTGGCTCTTTTATATAATCAAAAATATGCCTGCCGTTAGCGAAAGTAAAATAAGGCATCCTGTCTCCGGCTTTAACCTTGCCTACAGCACTTGTTATTGTTAACGTGCTATTCGGGTATGAAATTCCTGTTTGTGAGATTAAAGGAAAGATTCTCTTTTTTACAACTGCGCTTTTTGTAATCAAACCTGCCATCAGCGGAAAGACATGGAGGCGTATAAAATTCAGGAACCCGGTTGTTCCGGCCATGATATCAAACATCTTATCTGTTGTCTGCAAAAGATGTTTTGCGTTTTCACTTCGTTCGCTATTGTAGCTGTGCAAAATTTCGGGGTCAGCTTCCTGTCTTATGGTTAACGCCATCTTCCAGGCTAGGTTGTAAGCGTCTTGTATCCCCGTGTTCATGCCTTGTCCGCCTGCCGGTGTGTGTATATGTGCAGCATCACCTGCAATAAAACATCTTCCGTTTTCAAACGAGTTAGCCTTCCGACTATGCACTTTATAGGTAGAGAACCAGTTCACTTCCTCAAAATCAACCTGCGAAACAATTTGTTGTTTGATAGAGTTTTCAATATCCTCAAACCTCAACGAATCATTAGCATCTGTAGCCTCGGGTAAAATGCCCACCACGCGATAATGATCTTTACCTTCCATCGGGAAGAAAAGGACAAAACCTTTTTTTATCAAAAAAATAAAAAGCTCGTTCTTACAGATCACATCGCTTTTTAATTTGACATCTGCCACGTAAAATATTTTTGGAACAGTATCTCCTTCAAACAATAAGCCCATCTGGTGCCTTACCGGACTGGCGGCGCCATCGCAACCAATTAAATACAAGGCTTCGATTTTTTGCTCCTGACCGGTATTGTCTTTATAATAAACATACACACCTTTTTCGTTTTGCTCAAACCGGCTAAACTCGCATTTCCAGTTGATTTCTTTTCCGTTTGCAGCGAGATGATCAACCAACAGTTTTTCTGTTTTGCTCTGCTCTAAAGAAAGTGCATACGGAAACTGGCTCAGGCCCTTACCTAAGCCGGCAATATTTACAAACGCCTGTTGTTTTCCTTTATAAAACAAATTCATGGCAGTAGTTATACGGCCTTCTGCAATGGCTTTTTCTGCAAGGCCCAACTCATTGAAAATTTCAAGTGTTCTTGCCTGCACTACAACAGCTTTTGAAAGATGCGTGGTTTTTTCGTTTTTTTCCAGGATAATGAAATCAATGCCATAACGCAGTAATTGTGCTGCCATGCTTAAGCCACTAGGTCCCGCGCCTACAATAACTACCTGTGTTTTCATTTTATGTAAATGTAATAAAATAGTTTTGCCTCATGGTTTTTCAAAAGCAAAAGCATATAGCTTTGCATCTTAAATAAGTTTAAAAAATGACTACAGCGTTAATTACAGGAGCATCAAGCGGGATAGGATATGAATTGGCAAAAGTTCACGCAGCTAAAGGAGGTAATTTGGTTTTGGTTGCACGCAACAAATCAAAGCTGGATGAACTGAAAGCAGAGTTGGAAAAGCAATACAAGGTGTCTGTATATACGATCGGTAAAGACCTGTCGGCTCCGAATTCTGCACAGGAAGTGTACGAAGAAACTACCAGGCAAAATATCCAAATCGATTACTTAATTAATAATGCAGGCTTTGGCGAGTACGGCTTTTTTACCGAAACAAACTGGAACAAAGAACTGCAAATGATCAACTTAAACATCACCACGCTTACTCAATTTACTAAACTGTATCTCGCTGAAATGGTAAAACGAAAAAGCGGAAAAATCATGAATGTTGCTTCTACCGCGGCATTTCAACCCTGCCCTACCATGTCGATATATGCAGCAACCAAATCTTATGTGTTAAGTTTTTCCGAAGCAATAAATAATGAAGTACGTGATAAAGGCGTAACCGTAACAGCCCTTTGTCCCGGTGCCACAGCCAGCGGGTTTCAGGAAGCGGCAGCTATGGAAGAAAGCCCGCTTTTTAAAAACAAAAAACTTCCCAGTTCAAGGGAAGTAGCTGAATACGGATATGCTTCGATGTTAAAAGGCAAGGCAGTTGCTATACACGGAACCCTAAATTACCTATTGGCTAATGCTGTTCGCATTACACCAAGAAATCTAGTTGTTAGCATGGCTCGAAAAGTGATGGGTTAACCTTTTTATTGTAAGGCCTAAATAAAAAAGTCCTCATTAAAGTTTTTGTTTACTCCGTTAGTATCTTCTTCATAAGCACTATGGTCAGAATTTTCTTCTTCCTCGTCCCTATAATAATTGTTGTGAATATCATTTGAATTAAGATATAAAGAATAATGCGGAAGATCATCCCAGGCTTCAGTATTTATATCCAATAAATTTATTTTATGTTCCTTTTTCATGGCTATACGTTTTTAAAGTGTAACACAATTCTTAAATTCCTTAAGCAACCTAAATTTACTTTTTAGCTTGTATTGCAGAATCTGTTTTAGCAGCATTTCGATTTCCGGTTTGCTGCTCGTTTTTCCTGCCGTGTTCTTTTATAATTTCTTTTTCCTGTTTGGAAGGATTGATGTCTTTCTCTGTCAGGTTTTTTTCTTTTTGAGTAGACGTCTGGTTCTTAACCGTGTTTTTAGTTATGTCAGACTTTTGGTCGGGTTTTGAAGTTTGTGTTTTCATGATCTGTTTTATTTAGAAGTGTTTGGTAACCGTAAAACTATGTCTGAAGGATAATCAAATCAACAAACATAGTTTCAGGTTAGACTATTATTATGTAAACACTGTGCCAGTTGAAAAATCTATCCTATGCGGCTTTTCGCAATAAATTAAGATATTCTTAACAAACAAGCCGGTTAAGTGTGGTAAAAATTTCTCAAGTAGTGCCTGGATACTAACCAGACTTATGTAGAACAGTGTTTATTGTAGAAATTATACATGGTATGGAACTTGAATATTTTATTAAAAAAACCAAAAAATGAAACACCTTCAATCACTTTCAATCATAGCTCTTTTCTTTATAACACTCATTTCCTGTAATGGAAACTCAAAAGATGAAAACGAAACAAAACCTGTTTCAGGATATGCAGTTCCGGATACAAGCTCTTATAACTCAAAAAAAGATTCTATTACAACAGACACAATTAAAAGCCCGGATGTTAATGGCGGTGTAAGCAAAAACAACCCGGATATCACCAAATAAATCTTTACACCTTAACCTAAAATCAATAATTATGAAAAACAAATTAATCAAACTACTGTTCGCAGGCATCGTTTTTTTCAGCGTGTCGTCTGCTTCAGCACAAATCTATGTCAAAGTGCGCCCTGTGGTTCCGGTAGTGGTGCAAACACCTCAGCCCAGCCCTAACCATGTATGGATAGATGAAGAATGGGAGCCATATGGCGGAGCCTACAGATATGGCGGAGGCCGTTGGGAAGCTCCTCCACATCATGGCTATACATGGAGAAAAGGATATTGGAAACGTCATGGCAATGATGGTGAAGTATGGGTAGCCGGCCATTGGGCCAGATAAACATAAATAGATCTAAATAAAAAATCCACATACATAATCGTGTATGTGGATTTTTGCTTTTAAAGAAAACTACTTCTTAACTTCTCTCACTAAAATATGCAGCTCATTCAATTGTTCATCACTTATCGCACTGGGGCTATCAATCATCACATCGCGGCCTGCATTGTTTTTTGGGAATGCAATAAAATCACGGATGCTGTCGCTGCCGCCAAATAATGAGCAAAGCCTGTCAAAACCAAAAGCCAGCCCGCCATGCGGCGGCGCGCCATATTCAAAGGCGTTCATTAAAAAGCCAAATTGATTTTGCGCTTCTTCTTCGCTAAAGCCTAAGATATTAAACATCTTGGCCTGAAGCTCTTTGTTATGAATACGGATAGAACCACCGCCAATCTCCACACCATTAATGACCATATCATAAGCATTGGCACGGATCTTACCCGGGTCGGTATCTAAATACGCAATGTCTTCCGGCTTAGGCGAAGTAAAAGGATGGTGTTTAGCATGCCACCTTCCGGCAAGCGATGCCAGCAAATTCGGGTCGCCATCATTCCATTCCAACAAAGGAAAATCAATTACCCACAGGCAGGAAAACTTATTTTTATCGCGAAGTCCCAGGCGTGTACCCATCTCCAGGCGAAGCTCTGATAAAGCTTTCCGGGCTTTATCATCTGTGCCGGCTAATATCAGCATCAAATCGCCGGGTTGTGAGTTAAAGGCCGCACCCCACTTCTTTAATTCTTCTTCGTTGTAAAACTTATCTACCGATGATTTTATGGTTCCGTCGGCATTATGCCTTGCATAAATTAACCCGGTAGCGCCAATTTGCGGGCGCTTAACAAACTCCGTTAATTCGTCTAATTGCTTACGGGTATATTCGGCGGCACCTTTGGCACAAATACCCAATACAGATTCTGCATCATCAAACACTTTAAACGCTTTGCCTTTTACCAGTTCGGTAAGTTCAACAAATTTCATTTCAAAGCGCGTGTCGGGTTTGTCATTACCATAATATTTCATGGCATCAGCATAACTCATCCTGTCAAGCTTAGGAATATTAATGCCTTTAACAGTTTTAAAAAGGTGCGTTACCAAGCCTTCAAACATATTTAAAATATCTTCCTGTTCCACAAAGCTCATCTCGCAGTCTATTTGCGTAAACTCAGGCTGGCGGTCGGCACGCAAATCTTCATCCCTGAAACATTTTACAATCTGGTAGTAACGGTCGAAGCCGCTAACCATCAATAATTGTTTAAACGTTTGCGGCGATTGAGGCAAGGCGTAAAACTCTCCTCCGTGCATGCGGCTTGGCACCACAAAATCCCTGGCACCTTCGGGGGTAGATTTAATAAGCACCGGGGTTTCTACTTCTAAAAACTGTTGCTTATCTAAATAATTACGTGTTTCAATAGCCAGGCGATGGCGCAATTCTAAATTCTTTCTAACCGGGTTTCTGCGCAGGTCCAGATAGCGGTATTTCATACGTAGCTCATCGCCTCCATCTGTTTCATCTTCTATGGTAAAAGGAGGTGTAATTGATGAATTTAATATATTTACTTTATCAATAATAACTTCAATATTACCTGTAGAAAGATGTTCGTTTTTACTTGTTCTTTCAAAAACTTTCCCAGTTACCTGTATAACTGTTTCCCTGCTTAAAGTAGTTACATTTACCCCGTGATGTTCGTCAATTTCAGAAATTAATTGTGTAATGCCATATCTATCTCTTAAATCGATAAATGTTATTCCACCCATCTTTCTGGTTTTTTGTACCCAGCCGCAAAGAGTAACCTCTTTACCAGTATCTGTAATTCTAAGCTCTCCGCAATTGTGACTTCTATACTTCGTTTCCAATTTTTATTATTTTAATATTTATGTTGTAAAGCTGTTTTAATCTGGTGCACATGGTGCTTGCCATGCCAGGCGTACATGCCCAGTAAATTGTAAATGCTGATGTTCACTTTTCTTTCCGGGTGATAAATTTCCCTATGAAGCTCTTTTTCATTCAAGCTGCGGGTAAGGATGGTTAAGCGTTTGTGCAGCCCTTTCAGTATTTGCACAGAAGCATCCATATCATCAGTATTGGCATCAACCATCTCGGCCCAATTATTTTCATCATAAGGCTTAATAGTTGGGGTATCTTCGGTAAGTGCCAGCTTAATACGCGGGTAAACATTTATGTGACTATCGGCGATATGATGTACAATTTGTTTTATGTTCCAGCTGCCGGGGCGGTAACAATGCAAAAGCGCCTTACCTGATAATCCCTTAATGGTAGTTTCCAGCAAGGCAGGTAAAGCTTCAATTTCATTTATAAAATGCTGTACCTCGTCCATATCGTAAGCAAGGGGTGCCACAAACTTACCCACCGGATATTTAAGCTTTTCTAATTCGGTATCTGTCAGCATGTTTTTTGTTTAGTACGCAAATTTACATTTTTTAATTTCTTACCTGCTAAAAACAAGAGGAACTTATAAGGCGACTTTAAGCGAAAAATCGAAAAGAATGCCTTGAACAAAGCAAGGGCAAAAGTTGTAAATTTGATATTGATAGTCAGGAAATAAAACCAAAAGTCCATATTATAAGTATGTTTAAACGTCATCAAATATTTTCTTGTTGTGTTTTAGTATATTATGTATGGATAGCTTATGTTTTTTGGTGTCGTAACACCAACGATCGAACCGATAGTCAGGTAATTTTTTCTGTGTTTTTCGGTACTCTTTTCTTTTTATTGAGAGCTATTTTTGCTGCCGGGCAAGACAGAAAAGATTATTTAAAATTTTGGAGGCTGCTTTATCTCCCTTATGCTGTTTTAATTTTATTATATATTATTTACCTACTTTGCAGAGGTAAAGTAATAAGTAAGTTAATGTAAATTTTCTTAAGAAGAAACTTACTAGCATCTAAAATGCTGCCAAAATCGTTTAAAAGTTTAAGGTATGGCAATTGCCAAAATGTTTTTAATTTCGTGGCATGGAAACACAGCCGAGCGAAGCGAATGCATGAGTACCATAAAAGATTAACAACTAAAAACAAATAAACACTATCAAAAATGGAATATAGAATTGAACACGATACCATGGGCGAGGTAAAAGTGCCTGCCGATAAATATTGGGGCGCGCAAACCGAGCGTAGCCGTAACAATTTTAAAATAGGGCCCGAAGCCAGCATGCCCAAAGAAGTTATTTACGCTTTTGCATACCTTAAAAAAGCAGCAGCTCTTGCCAATACCGAGTTAGGTGCGCTTAGTAAAGAAAAAAGTGATTTAATAGGGAAAGTATGTGACGAGATTTTAGCACATAAGCTGGATGACCAATTTCCCCTGGTTATCTGGCAGACCGGTTCGGGCACTCAAAGCAACATGAATGCCAACGAAGTAATTGCCTACCGTGCTCACGTGTTAAGCGGCGGTAAATTAAGCGACGAGAAAAAAGTGCTGCATCCTAACGATGATGTAAACAAATCGCAATCCAGTAATGACACCTACCCTACCGCCATGCACATTGCGGCCTATAAGCAAGTGGCAGAAATTACTATTCCGGGTATGGAAAAATTACGCGATTCCCTACATAAAAAAGCAGAAGAATTTAAGAATATTGTAAAAACAGGCCGTACCCACTTTATGGATGCCACACCACTTACATTGGGCCAGGAATTTAGCGGATACGTGCAACAAATAACCAACAGCATACGCGCTCTTAAAAACGCGCTTGAAATGGTGAAAGAACTGGCACTTGGCGGTACCGCTGTTGGTACAGGCCTAAACACGCCAAAAGGCTATGATGTGCTGGTAGCAAAAAAAATTGCTGAATTAACCAGGCTTCCTTTTGTAAGTGCCCCTAATAAATTTGAGGCCCTTGCCGCACACGATGCCATGGTAGAATTATCAGCAGCTTTAAAGCGTTCGGCAGTTGCCTTATTTAAAATTGCCAACGATGTGCGCATGCTAAGCTCAGGCCCTCGTTCGGGCATAGGCGAAATCATCATTCCCGATAACGAACCGGGCTCTTCTATCATGCCGGGCAAAGTAAACCCAACACAACCCGAAGCATTAACCATGGTTTGTGCACAGGTTATTGGAAACGATGTGGCTGTTTCGGTAGGTGGCATGAACGGACATTTTGAACTAAATGTATTTAAACCTTTAATAGCCTCTAACGTTTTGCAAAGCGCGCGCCTGTTAGGCGATGCCTGTGTTTCCTTTACCGACCATTGCTCAGCAGGTATCTTACCAAATCTGCCAATCATTAAAAAACACATGGAAAACTCATTAATGCTGGTAACGGCGCTTAACACCCATATCGGTTATGAGAAAGCGGCAAAAATTGCCAAAACCGCTCACAAAGAAAACAAAACACTACGTGAAGCTGCAGTAGGCTTAGGCTATGTAACCAATGAGCAGTTCGACCAGTGGGTACGCCCCGAAGATATGGTTGGCAGCTTAAAATAAATGTCTCTCTCTCTTTCCCCTCTCCTAAATTAGGAGAGGGCTTAGTGAGGTCTTTGGGCGCGTTCCGGCTTTCTTGTCATTACGAACAAAAGTGAGAAATCTACATGCCGTCGGGCTGTCCGCTGCAATCTTTTAAGATTACTTAAAAGGATTTTCACTTCCATCCCTAACGCAATTAGCCCTTAAAATTAAACCCTGCCCCAATTTCGTATGCATTCCCATCCGTTTTTAAAAAACTCGTTGCATAAAACAAACCTATAACACCAATTATCTAATTTCTCATGCAACAAACACAAAATATTACTGTACAAACACAAATTATAGAACCAATTAAACAAGTTATCGTGTAACAAAATAAAATTCCGCCGGCAAAAAATCAAATTCTCATGTAACAAAATGCCAAACTCATGTAACAAACTCAAAAAACATCTGCAAAAAACAAAGAACTCGCTATACAAAAGCAATTTCCTGTAATACAAAACCAACATCTTGCAACAAAATATAAAAACCCAGCAACACAAAACAAATTTATCTACTGCCCCGCTCAAAATCTTCCTCTTAAAAAATAACCATAACGAGTAAAAACGTACTTTTGTAAAAAATTAATTATCATGCCAAAAGGAATTTATAAAGTGCCAAGCCCGCATAATGAACCGGTAAAAAGCTACGCGCCAAAAAGCGCAGAACGCATAGAACTGCAAGCCATGCTAAAACACCTGCGCAGCCAGGAGCTTGACATACCTATGTACATTGGCGGTAAAGAAATTCGCAGCAACAACAAAACCCGGTTAGCGCCTCCGCACGACCATAAACACACCCTTGGGCATTTTCACAAAAGCGATAAAACACACGTAACCCAGGCTATAGACGCAGCATTAGCCGCAAAAGACCAATGGGCAAACCTAAGCTGGGAACACCGCGCAAGCATCTTTTTAAAAGCAGCTGAACTAATTGCAGGCCCATACCGCGCTAAGCTAAACGCAGCAACCATGCTGGGCCAAAGCAAAAACGCCTACCAGGCTGAAATTGACAGCGCCTGCGAGATCATAGATTTTCTACGCTTCAACGTAGCCTTCATGACAGAAATTTATGCCGATCAGCCGCAATCATCTCTCGGCGTTTGGAACCGCTTGGAATGGCGCCCTTTAGAAGGATTTATTTACGCCCTAACTCCATTCAATTTTACAGCCATTGCCGGTAACCTTCCTTCATCTTGCGCCATGATGGGCAACGTGGTTGTATGGAAACCAAGTAACACGCAAGTGTATGCAGCCAACGTATTAATGGAAGTTTTTATGGAAGCAGGCGTGCCGGCAGGCGTTATAAACCTGATTTACCCAAGCGGCCCCGATGCAGCTGATATCATATTTAATCATAAGGATTTTGCAGGTATCCACTTTACCGGAAGCACCGAAGTGTTTCAAAACATCTGGCAAACCATTGGCAACAACATCCATAAATACAGGTCATACCCACGTATAGTAGGCGAAACGGGTGGCAAAGACTTTATCTTAGGGCATAAATCTGCCGATGTAAAAGCACTGTCAACAGCCATTAGTAGAGGAGCGTTTGAGTACCAAGGACAAAAATGTTCTGCAGCATCACGCGCATACATTCCTTCTAACCTATGGAACGAAGTAAAGAGCTTAGTAACTGCTGACCTGAAAGCCATGAAAATGGGCCCTACCGAAGATTTTACTAATTTTATTAATGCCGTTATAGATGAAAAAAGCTTTGATAAATTAGCTAAGTATATAGATGCAGCGAAAGCTGATAAAAACGTAGAAATTGTTGCAGGCGGAAATTACGATAAAAGCAAGGGCTATTTCATTGAGCCTACCATCATCCTTACAAAAGACCCTAAATACGTTACCATGTGCGAAGAGTTATTCGGGCCTGTATTAACTATTTATGTTTATGACGAAAACAAATTTGAAGAGATCTGCGAAGTAGTAGATTCAACATCTATCTACGCATTAACAGGCGCCATTTTTGCACAAGACCGTTATGCAATTGAGCTTGCTACTAAAAAGCTGGTAAACAGTGCAGGTAACTTTTACATAAACGATAAATGTACAGGTGCTGTAGTTGGCCAGCAGCCATTTGGCGGTGCACGTGGCAGCGGAACAAACGATAAAGCCGGTGCAAAGCTAAACTTATCACGCTGGGTAATGGCACGCACCATTAAAGAAACCTTCGTGCCTGCGGTTGACTTCCGTTATCCGTTCTTACAGGCAGATTAATAGATTATTCAAACTCTAGAAAACAAAAATCCTCTGGCAATTAAACAATAAACCAGGGGATTTTTCTTTACAACAATTCGTTAGCCAGGTTAGCTAATTCACTGCGCTCGCCTTTTTGAAGCGTTACGTGTGCGTAAAGTTTATTGTCTTTTATCTTATCAATAATGTATGACAAGCCATTACTTTGTGCATCTAAGTATGGTGTGTCAATTTGATGAACGTCTCCGGTAAAGATGATCTTAGTGTTCTCGCCCGCGCGGGTAATAATGGTTTTTACCTCGTGTGGCGTTAAGTTCTGCGCCTCATCCACAATAAAGAATACATTGCTTAAGCTGCGCCCGCGTATATAGGCAAGCGGACAAACAATGATCTTTTCTTTCTCTACCATCTCTTCAATTTGTTTATACTCTTTATCTTTTTCACCAAACAAGCTTTTAATAAATTTCAAATTATCCCAAAGCGGCTCCATATAAGGGTTAAGCTTAGATTTAATATCGCCCGGTAAATACCCAATATCTTTATTGCTTAAAGGAACAATAGGGCGCGCAATATAGATCTGGTGGAAATTACGGCGTTGCTCTAAAGCGCCGGCAATAGATAAAAGCGTTTTGCCCGTACCTGCCACACCTTGTATAGAAACCAGTTTTATATTGGGATTTAAAATAGCGTCAATAGCAAAAGCCTGTTCTGCATTTTTAGGAACCACATTAAAGGCCACCGTTTTATTTACGCGGCGCAATACTTTAGCTTCCTGTTCAAAAGCAGCCAGCACCGATTTTTGTCCGTTCTTTAGCACAAAGAAATGATTTGCCATAGGCGTATCTCTTTTGTGTGTAGAAGAAACATCCACTTCATTCTTCTGGTACAAGGTATCGATAGCATTTACCGGTGCTTTTTCAATGGTGGTGATACCTGTATAAAGCTCATCCACATGTTTGATCTTGCCGGTCTCGTAATCTTCGGCGGCCATGTTAAGCGCCTTTGCTTTCAGGCGTAAGTTGATGTCTTTACTGATTAAAACAACCTTTTTATCCGGAAATTCTTCAGCAACTTTAAGGGCGCAGTTCAGTATTTTATGATCTGCTTTACGTTCTCCAAAAATATATTCGGCATCCGTATTCTTTGCTTTTTGTGCAAACTCTATTTTAAAATTACCATGCCCTTTGCCGTTTATAGGCGTCCAGTTTTGCAAAGAGTTATTGCCAGAAAGCTTATCGATGTACCTGGAGAACTCGCGCGCAGCGAAATTTTTGGTATCATTTCCTTTTTTAAACTGGTCCAGCTCTTCTAATACCGTGATAGGTATCACCACATCATGTTCGGCAAAATGTTTGATAGCCGTGTGGTCGTATATAATTACCGAAGTGTCTAATACAAAGATCTTTTTTACTTTAGGTTGTTTACTGCTACTCGCTTTCTTAGCCATACTGTATTTTTTCTTAAAGCTATTTGTAATAAATTAATACGCCAAATAAACCTTTTAATATTTTCAACAAAGGGTTGTTGAAGTGATTACGGCCGGATTCATTTCTTATAAAAAGTTAAATCAAAAAAAAGATTATTTTTACAGACTTACCAAAAACAAGTATATGTCAAATCTTTTCAGAAAGAAACCAATTGAAGCCTTCCAGGCCGAGATGAAAAAAAGCGATTTAAATCGCGTGCTTACCCGTTGGGGACTAACCTCGTTGGGTATAGGCGCTATCATCGGGGGAGGTATTTTTACGCTTACCGGTATTGCTGCGCATGATTTTGCTGGTCCGGCGCTTGCCTTATCATTTGTTATTGCAGGCATAGGCTGTATGTTTGCCAGCTTATGTTATGCCGAATTTGCTTCTGTTTTACCGGTTGAGGGTTCTGCATACTCATACGCTTACGGCACCATCGGCGAATTGTTTGCCTGGTTCATTGGCTGGAATTTAATTTTAGAATATATGATGGGCGCTACCACGGTAGCGGTTGCCTGGAGCGGATATTTTGTAAAGCTGTTACATCTTTTTCATGTTGATTTTCCTATTTGGCTGTGTAACGACTTAGCTACCGCGGTTGAAAAAGTAACCAAGCATAACATTGATTTTCCTGCTGATCTATGGGCTGTACCAACCTTTGCTTTTAACCTGCCAGCCTTTTTAATTACCTGGGTTGTAACGGCCATTCTTGTAAAAGGCATTAAAGAAGCGGCAAGCACCAATAACATTATTGTTGTTTTAAAAATTGCGGTTGTATTGTTTGTAATTATTGTAGGCGCTTTTTATGTAAACACAGCAAACTGGCATCCATTCATTCCGGACGAAGTTAAAACCATAACCGATGGCGTTGAGCACGTTAAATTTGGTTTTGGAGGAGTATTAACCGCGGCAACCATTGTGTTTTTCGCTTATATAGGATTCGATGCCGTTTCTACCCAGGCTGGCGAGGCTATAAACCCTAAAAAAGACGTTCCTTTTGCCATTGTGGCATCTTTAGTGGTGTGTACTATTTTATACATTTTAGTGTCATTGGTTTTAACCGGAATGGTAAAATACGACCAATTGGATAAAGCAGCGCCCGTAGCCTCTGCATTTTCGGGTATTGGGCTCAACTGGGCCGTATTTTTTATTACCATTGCCGCCACTGCGGGATTAACCTCAGTAATGTTGGTAATGATGCTGGGCCAGACACGTATCTTCTTAGGTATGGCAAAAGACGGCCTCCTGCCAAAAGGCTTATTCGGTACCCTTCACACCAAGTTTAAAACACCTTACAGGAGCACCCTTTTGGTAGGGGGCATTATCTCAGTAGTTGCCTCGGTTACACCTATCGAGAAAATATCTGAAATGTGCAGCATGGGCACCTTATTGGCATTTGGCATGGTTTGCGTGGCAGTTATGATCTTGCGTTACAAAAAACCTGAACTGGAACGCCCTTATAAAACCCCCGCAGTTTATGTAGTCGGCACATTAGGCGTGTCATTTAACCTGTTTTTAATGAAGTTTGTACGTCCGGAAACCTGGGTAGCCTTTTTGATTTGGGGAGCGATAGGTATTGCGGTATATTTCTTATACAGCCGTAAAAAAAGCAATCTTAACAATCCAGATTATAAGCCATAGTGGCAGATTAATAACATTGGAAAGAAAATTGATTATTGGTGAACAGGAATCATTAACTTTAATAAAAAAATAAGATCATGGCAGTAGAAATCACAGACGGAAATTTTGAATCATTAGTAAAAAACTCCGATAAATTAGTGTTGGTAGACTTTTGGGCAGAATGGTGCGGACCTTGCCGCATGGTAGGGCCCATTGTAGAAGAATTAGCTAAAGAGTACGACGGGAAAGCGGTTATCGGTAAACTAAACGTAGATAACAATCCTAACGTATCAATGGAATTCGGCGTGCGCAACATCCCGACTATTTTATTCTTTAAAAACGGTAAAGTAGTTGACAAACAAGTAGGTGCCGTGCCAAAAGCACAATTAGCTGCTAAATTACAAGCACAACTTTAGTCAATTTTTCAATTAGCAATTATCAGTAAGCAAGTTAAACTGTTTATTGGTAATTGCTTTTTGTTTACTGTTAATTGATAACTGAATCATGTTAACTCATCCTCAATACGTACAAAAATATACCGCTTTAGAGCTCTTAGCCAAGCAGGTGGTAGAAGGTTTTATAACCGGCCTGCACAAAAGTCCTTTTCATGGTTTTTCGGTTGAGTTTGCCGAGCACCGCATTTACAATCCCGGAGAAAGCACTAAGCATATTGACTGGAAGCTTTACGGAAGAAGCGACAAGCTTTTCATTAAACGATACGAAGAAGAAACCAACCTGCGCTGTCAGTTGGTAATAGATGCTTCCTCGTCTATGTATTATCCGGTTGACACAAAAGCCGACGCAAAAAATCAAAACAATAAGATCAATTTTGCTATACAAAGCTCAGCTGTTCTTTCCGAACTATTACTTCGACAAAGAGATGCCGTTGGTTTAAGCATCTTTTCCGATAAAATAAATTTTCATTCAACGGCAAGGGCAAGCAACACGCAAAAAAAAATGTTGTTTACCGAGCTGGAGAATCTGCAACAACATTACAAAACAGAATCTAAGTCAGAAACGCTTGCCGGCAGCCTCTTAGACCAGATTGCGGAGATCGTGCATAAGCGTTCGCTCATTATCATTTTCAGCGATATGTTTGAAGGTTCGGATAATGAAGAGGCTTTATTCTCTGCCTTACAGCATTTAAGGCATAAAAAACACGAGGTGCTTTTATTCCATGTTCATGATAAAAAAAGCGAGCTGAATTTTGATTTTGAAAATCGCCCACACCATTTTATTGATATGGAAACCGGCGAAGAGATCAAATTAAACCCCGCTCAAGCCAAAGAAAATTACCTTTCCCGTATGAATGATTACATCAGTAATTTAAAAACCAAATGCGGGCAATTTAAGGTAGATTTTATTGATGCCGATATCTCCGAAGGATTTGACAAAGTGTTGCATGCTTACCTGATAAAAAGGCACACCCTTTTGTAGATTTAGGCGATCAAATACAGCATCTTCAAAGATTTAAAACAACTAACAAAACATAGTTTAAAACTCTGCGTATTTGCTGCTTGTAACCGGCATGTATAAACTAAATTTGTTAGCTGCACATGGCCGAAGAAGTAAAAAAAAATAAGCTAAAAATCCCTGTTTCTCCCGAAGAAAGTAAAACCGAAATCTCAGACGTTTCGGGTGAAGGCTTTAGTGCGCCCAAGCCAAAAAAAACTCCTGCAGAAAAAACCACAAAGCCCAAAGCAGCTGACAGCATCAGCATTTTAGACCGCATAAAAATTGTGGTGGCGTTTTTCAAAGCTGAACAAACGCAGCGTATCATCGGCTTGCTGTACATCTTTGCAGCCGTTTATATTGGCGTTGCCTGCGCATCGTATATATTTACCTGGCAAGCCGACCAGGATAAGGTAATGGGCCCATCTTCTTATCTTTTCTCTCCCGAAGTGCGTGTGCAAAACTGGTTTGGCAAAATGGGGGCCTTGCTTTCTAATTTGTTTATGTACAAATGGTTTGGTGTTTCCTCGTTTTTATTTGTGCCTTTATTGTTGCTGGGTGGCATTGCCAAAGCGTTCCAGCGCAATATTTCCATCAGTGCTAATTTGTGGGCAAAGGCCGTGTTTGTCGTAGTTTGGGTATCGCTTACGCTTGGATTTATCTTTAGCGATAAATTACTTTTCTTAGGTGGTGGTTTTGGTTATATCATCAGCAACAGTCTTCAATCATTAATTGGCGGTATTGGCTTGCTGGCTTTATTGGTTTTAAGTTTTACCGGGTTCATTTTTATTGTCTTTAAATTTAAAAAGAAAGTTCTGTTACCTGAAGAAGCCACAGCGCCACAGGTTGAACCGATAAAGGAAGCACCTCTGCCTGAAATAAAGCCCGAAATAAAAGCCAACGCCAATAAATTTGTCTTTGAAAAGCTTACGGAAGAAAAGCCGGTTGAAGAAGAGGCCGATACCAACGAAATAATTTTAGAGGTTTCTGACAAAGAAGAAATCGATGAAAAAAAAAACGAGTTAGTTGACTTAGAGATAGAGCCTGTTAAGTCTGAGCCGCCCGTTTTAGTTGACACCGATGTGCTTGCTCAAAAAATTGTTGACCAGTTTGGAGAATACGATCCTACCTTAGACCTGGGTTCTTACCAAATGCCACATCTTGGTTTGCTGAATGATTACGGCAATGTTGAAACCACCATTAACCAGGAAGAGTTAAACTCGAACAAGGATAAGATCATAGAAACACTGCGCAACTATGGTATTGAGATCGATAAAATAAAAGCAACCATAGGGCCCACTGTTACGCTATATGAAATTGTACCGGCGGCAGGTGTGCGTATTTCCAAAATAAAAAACTTAGAAGATGATATTGCGCTAAACCTTGCGGCTCTTGGTATCCGTATCATTGCGCCTATCCCGGGAAGAGGAACTATTGGTATTGAGGTGCCTAATCAAAATCCTGAAATGGTGCCTATGCGCAACATTTTAGCTACCGAAAAATTTCAGAACACAACATTTGATCTGCCTATCGCGCTTGGAAAAACCATCAGCAACGAAACATTTATTGCCGATTTAGCCAAAATGCCTCACTTGCTAATGGCGGGTGCAACCGGGCAGGGTAAATCGGTAGGGTTAAACGCGGTGCTGGTTTCGTTGTTATATAAAAAACATCCTTCGCAAATAAAATTTGTGCTGATCGACCCTAAAAAGGTTGAGCTAACGCTTTACAATAAAATTGAACGCCACTACCTGGCCAAGCTGCCAAATTCGGAAGACGCTATTATTACCGATAATACCAAGGTTGTACATACCTTAAACTCGCTTTGCATAGAGATGGATAACCGCTATGCTTTATTGCAGGATGCACAGGTGCGTAACCTGAAAGAGTACAATACCAAGTTTGTAGGCAGGAAATTAAATCCAAACGACGGGCATAAATTCCTTCCATACATCATTGTGGTGGTGGATGAGTTTGCGGATCTGATTATGACAGCGGGCAAAGAAGTGGAAATGCCGATTGCCCGTATTGCACAATTGGCAAGGGCTGTGGGTATACACTTAATTATTGCCACTCAGCGGCCAAGTGTAAATATTATTACGGGTGTTATTAAAGCCAACTTCCCGGCGAGAATTGCGTTTAGGGTAACTTCTAAAATTGACAGCCGGACTATCTTAGATGCCGGTGGTGCCGAACAATTAATTGGTAAGGGAGATATGCTGTTAAGTACAGGCAATGACCTGATCCGTATACAATGTGCTTTTGTGGATACGCCCGAGATTGAAAAGATAACCGAGTTTATAGGTTCGCAGCGTGGTTACTCAAGCGCGTTTATTTTACCTGAATATATTGACGAAAATGCCGAAGGTGTTGCAGATATCGACCTCAGTGAGCGCGATAAAATGTTTGACGATGCAGCAAGAGTTATCGTACAGCATCAGCAGGGATCTGCATCTTTATTGCAACGTAAATTAAAGCTGGGATATAACCGTGCGGGCAGGATCATAGACCAGTTAGAGGCTGCCGGCATTGTTGGTCCTTTTGAAGGATCGAAGGCACGTGAGGTTCTTATAAAAGATCCGGCTTCTTTGGAAGAGCGCCTGAAAGAAATGAGCACGCCTAAGGGATAATCCTTTATCACAGCTTTACAGATTCCATTCTTCGTACCTCTTTTCCATTGTGTTTTAGAATAATGTAGGATGTTCATATTGTTTGTCATTTCGACTAGAGGGAGAAATCGTTTATACTTCATTTCTTTGCTTGCCCAAAGAAACGAAGCAAAGAAAGTGCACCACGAACGCCAACTCTCGCTACGATTGCGCATAGGCAACCCTGCTCGGGCCATCTCCGCTCCAGTTCGCTCCGTTCGTGGACGCCTGCCCCGGAATTAGGTGACCCAATACTTAGAGATCCTACATCATGCCAATACAATGCTATTTTCAATAGTATTCTAAAACACTATGCTCTTTTCTGTAAAAAGCACACATTTAACTGGTATTCTGACTCTTTTTTAACAAAACTTCTTTAATAAGTGAACGTTAAAAATGCGGCATTTATTAAAATATATTTATAGTATTGTAAATGCAACATTTTTAAAGAATTTGCGTTGTTAAAGTAAATGCGGAATTACGTTTTATACATACTGGTTTTTGCAGGTATGCTTTCGGGCGCGGCAGCGCAGCAAATGACTGTGCAGGACGATCCGATTGCGGCAGCATTAGACAGCCTGGCTACCAAGAAGGTGCTGGATAAGCTGTATGCCAAGCCTTTATCATCAAAGAATAAATTTGGGTATGCTCCTGATTCTATTCCGCGTTTTGAGGATTTTGTATATGAAAACCGCCTTGCTAAATTGGATGCCGCTTCTCCGTTTGACCTGCAATTTAACACTACTGTAAAACCTTACATAGAAATGTATGCCATGAAAAGGCGCACATTGACAAGCAGGATCCTGGGACTTTCGCAATTGTATTATCCGATGTTTGAGGAGGTGTTTGACAAGTATAACATTCCTCTTGAGTTAAAAAACCTAGCGGTGATAGAATCTGCTTTAAACCCGGTAGCGCGCTCGAGGGCAGGTGCCAGTGGCTTATGGCAGTTTATGTATCCTACGGGAAAGCTGTATGGATTAAATGTTACTTCTTATATTGATGAGCGTGCCGATCCGTACAAAGCAACGGTAGCTGCCGCTGAATACCTGCAGTTTTTGTATAAAATGTTTAACGATTGGCAAATGGTTCTGGCTGCTTATAATGCCGGGCCGGGGACGATAAACCGCGCTATTCGCCGTAGCGGGGGGAAGAAAACATATTGGGAGATCAGGCCATACCTTCCTTTGGAAACGCAGGCTTATGTGCCGGCTTTTATAGCTGCCAATTATGTAATGAATTATTATGCCGAGCATAATATTTACCCGGATATACCCCGTAAAACTTATTTTGAGCTGGATACGGTTGTGATAAAGGAGCCGCTTTCTTTCCAGCAGCTGGCCGGCATTTTAGATGTAACCACGGAAGAGATACAGTATTTTAATCCTATTTATAAGAAGCAGATCATTCCTGCGGGGGGTAATATTCTTACCATGCCGAAAAGCGTTATCGGTAAGTTTGTAACGAACGAAGAAGAAATCTATGCGATGCTTCGCAAGCAAAGCGAAGAGCAAAAAACGCTGGTGCAAACGCAAATTAAGGAGGTGCAAATATCGCACGTGGTGAAACCCGGTGAGCGGCTTAGCACGATTGCACGTAAATATGGCGTTACGGTTGGCGATATAACTACCTGGAATTTAATTGGCAAAAGAGGATTGAAGCCGGGAAGAAGGCTGGTGATCTACAAGGCTGAAAAGCCTATTGCCGCGAAAGATACAAGTGCTGTTAAAAAAGCTGAGCCTAACCTGGCCGACAAAAACGCGGGAGATAAAAAGTTAGTGGCTGAAACCAATACAAATACCAGCACGCCTGCTGCTAATGAAGAAATTTATACGGTGAAGCAAGGCGATTATTTTTATAAGATAGCGCGCGAGCATAATATTTCTGTGGCAGATCTGCTTCAACTAAACGGGCTTACCAAAAACTCTAAAATTTCTGCAGGGCAGAAGTTAAAGCTTAAGTAGTTTATTCTTTAGTCATCTTTCGACGGGCTACAAGTTTACTATTATAAAAATTAAGATAAAACCTTTTTCCAGAGATCGCTTTCTGCGTATTCTTTTATGACCTGATTTCTTTTGGTTAACAGCGCGGTTAGGTATGAAGTGAGAATGATTCGGTTAGCCAGGCGCCCTAAGATCCCTAAGGGAGATTCGAAGATAAAATCATCTGTCATGGTGGTTTCTCCGGCTTCAAAAGTAAAGGTGTGTATGGTGTATGGACTTAAAAGCTCCTTCGGTCATTTCATCTACAAAAATAAAGGGTGGCTCGCAGCGGGTTATTTTGCTGGTGAGCTTTTGCCATAGGCCAAAGTGTTTGGCTCGCCAGGTAACAGATTCGTGCAGGTTTATCAATCCTTTGGTTACGCCTGCGATGGCTTCTTCGTTTGACTGGTGTGTGGATATTTTATGCAGGTCGATGCTTCTTGAAAGATCAAAGCAACGGGTGATTGGGGCTTTTATTTTTGTTGTGAGTTTAATGTGTGGCATGTTGCAACTTATTTATGATTGAATGGTCCTTTTTTATGTCCTTTTTTCTTGATAAAAAAGGACGAAAAAATCAAGAACGAACGCCAACTCTCGCTACGATTTCGCACAAGCTGCCCTGCTCGGGCACCAACCGTACAACATCGCTCAGAAGCCCACAGGGCTTTTGCCGTGCTCCAGTTTTCCAACCCTACAAGCCGGCTGCTCGCTAAAAAAGTCCACCGGACTTTTTCTTTACGCTTGCCCCTGTCCACCCCTGCCCCGGAAGGGATGTGAACGAATTACTTAATTTGCCTCCTTTGGAGGCACCAAGAATAGTTAGCTTAAAATAATTCATGTTGTTTTATGAAATTAGTTTTAAATAGCATATTATGGTGCTAAACGTTGCTTAAGCCATTTCTTGTTTTTAAAGCTGTAGCAAATTCTGTCGTGCAGGCGGCTTTCACGGCCTTGCCAGAATTCGTAATAGGTGGCTTTTAAAACATAACCGCCCCAATTTTTTGGCCTTGGTATATCGCTGCTGTATTTTGCATTGATCGCCATCACTAATTTTTCGAGCTGTTGCCTGTTTTTAAGCACTTTGCTTTGGGGCGACGCGCATGCGCCTATGCGTGAGTTGAGCGGACGGGAAGCAAAATAAGTATCTGAAGTTTTAGCAGTGGCTTTTTCTATCTTTCCTTCTATGCGGATCTGCCTTTCTAACTCGGGCCAAAAAAATAACAGGCATGCGTAGTTGTTTTCTTTTATGTTTTTTCCTTTACGGCTATCGTAGTTGGTAAAGAAGGTGAAGGTGTTGTTTTCGAACCCGCGTAATAAAACAACTCTTGAGGATGGTTTGCCTGTTTTGGCAACTGTGGAAAGCACCATGGCATTAGGCTCGGCTACCTTGCTTTGGGCGGCGTTGCTAAACCAGTTTTCAAATTGTTTGAATGGATCTTTGTCGGCATCTTTTTCATCGAAGGCCGCTTTTAAAAAATCGTGACGTAAATTTTTTGTATATTCATTGAGCGAATTGTTCATGTTGTACTTTTGTAACACAAAGATACGTGTATAGATGAGGATTTTACAAGGAGAAATATTGGTTGCCCGCCCGTTACTGAACGATGGTGATTTTAAGCGCACGGTGGTGTTGCTGGCGGAACATAATGCGCATGGTTCTTTGGGCTTTATTATGAATAAGCCTATGTTTCTTACTTTAAAGGATGTGGTGCCTAATGTGCAGGATCTGCCTTTGCCTGTTTATTATGGCGGGCCGGTGGCGCAGAACCAGTTGTTTTATGTGCATACGGCGGGTAAGCTAATTTCTGAGAGTGTGCATATTCAACAAAATTATTACTGGAGCGGAAATTTTACGGAGATACTGGAGGGTTTGAAGAATAAAACTATTCTTTCTGAACAAATACGTTTTTTTATAGGGTATGCGGGTTGGGGAGCGGGGCAGCTGGAAGCGGAGTTAGACCAAAAGGCCTGGGGTAAGCTTGATTCTTACAGTGCGGAGCTGATAAACAAGCACCCGGATGATATATGGCCTGAACAGATTGCACGCTTAGGGAATAACTACCAGGTGTTTGCCAATGTGGCACAGGACCCGAGTATGAATTGATGCAACAAACCATTCTTATAACAGGATATGGCGGTTTTTTGGCAAAACATGTCAGTCAATATTTATTGCAGCAAGGTTATATTGTAAAAGGTTTGTCGCACAATAAAAAAAAGCAGGTTAATAATGTTTTTTATTGGAATATAACAGAAAACTATATTGATGAAAGAGCTTTTGAAAGCGTAGATTACATTATTCATTTAGCGGGGGCAGGCATTGCAGATAAGCGCTGGACCACCAAAAGAAAAAAAGAAATTATTGACAGCAGGGTTAAAAGTGCTGAACTGCTTGCCACAACATTAAAGAAAAAAAATATACAACTTAAAGGTTTGATTGGTGTATCCGCCATCGGATATTATGGTGCTATTACAAGCGATAAACCTTTCACTGAAACAGATTTACCGGGCAACGATTTTTTGGCAGATTGTTGCGTGCAATGGGAAAATTCATACAACCTGTTTACTGAAGTTGCCGAGCGAAAAATTATTCTGCGGCTTGGGACGGTTATTAGTAAAGATGGAGGTGCCTTAAAAAGACTGATACCGCTTACTAATTTAGGCTTAGCATCTCCCTTAGGAAATGGAAAACAAAATATGCCATTTATACACATCAAAGATCTGGTTGCTTTGTTTGGGTTTTGTATCTCTACTTCCACAATGGCCGGCATCTATAACGCCGTTGCAACCGAACAAGTAAACAATAAAGCATTTATGAGGGAGTTAGCAGCAAGTTTTCACAAAGCTTTTGTAGTGCCTGCTGTGCCCGCGTTTATGCTTAAAATTATTTTAGGAGAGATGGCTGTTATGTTATTACAAGGCTCTGAAATAAGCAATGAGAAACTACTAAAAACAGGGTTTACTTTTTCGTTCCCAACGATAGAAGAAGCATTTAATAATTTATAACGCTTTAAAACTTCAATCTTTATCCATAAGAGAAGAAGGTGTAGAAAGAGATTAGCGCATGATCACCATTTTGCCGATGCCTTTTTTAAAGTATTCGTCGGCTGAGGTGTTCATATGGTCCATCTGATCGCCATGAAGGCGGGTAACAATGTGGTAGAAATAAACTCCGTTGGCCAGCTTGCCGCCGTATTCGTCCTTACCGTCCCAGGCATATTCTGTTATGTTGCGCCCTATGTGCAGGTAGCCTAGTTCTTCGCGCGAAATTTCTTTTACTACTTTACCGGTTATGGTCATGATCTGTATTTTAAAGGTTTCGGGCACTTCGGTGCCGGTTACGGTAAAGACAAATTTGGTGGATGTGCTAAAGGGGTTTGGGTAGTTAAGCACTTCGGTTATCATAGGCTTGTTTATGACCTCGAAGTTTATTTTGTAATCAAACTGCCCGCTTACGTTGCCGGTTCTGTCGGTTGCTTTGATATCCAGTCCGTAGACGCCATCTTGCGTTAGGCTTGGCCTGTAGTTTATTTTGCAGGAGTTGTTGGGCAATACTGCCGGTGTAAACTGCAATAAGCCGCTGTTGAAATATACGCGTTGCTGCAGGGATGAGTTTACGGGCGTTACATATACGGCAAAGTTGCCGGTATCGTTTAAGGCTAAAAATTTGTTCTCGTCTTTCAGCGAGACCAGGATATCGGGCTTGGCAGAAACAATATCTCCGCTAAGGATGTGTGTGCCATCAAAAGTTACATCTAATATGGGGTTGATGTTATCTTTATTTACGGTGAAACCAAACTGGGCTATGTTGTTGAAGTGGTATTGTTCTGACTGGTATTTTGGCTTGCCGGGAGGGTTAACATCTATGCCAAAGATATCGGCGCCTGCAAGGCCAAGGGTGCTAACGGTGATGGTATCATATAATACGGAGTCGGGCAGGAAGGGCCTGCGCTTTAATTTATTGGGCAGGTTGTGGGTGTTGCGGTTGGCATCCTGCACGTAGTAGGTAACCAGGAGACTGTCTTTAAACGGAAAATCGCTGATGTTTTTAATAGGCATGCGCAGCTGCAAATTGTCGCCCTCGCCCAGCGTGCTTTTTACAATGCTATAGCCACCTGAAGGGAACAGGGCTGCCTCGGGAACCTGATCGAAGATGACCTGCCAGCGTTTTAGCTGGGGCGGAGTGTGGTAGCGATTATCAGCCATTTGTGCTACCAGTTGTATATAAGGGAAAAATTTACCGGGCACCTGGTTCATATAGAAGCTGAGGTCGAGCACATCTAATGAGTCTTTAGGGAAATTATACATCACGGTTTTTATGCCAGCGCTATCGATACCTATAAGCTGCAATACCAGGCTATCGCTTGGGATGGTATCGGTAGGCAGGCTTTTATAACGCCAATGCAGGGATTTCCATGCAGTATCTGATCTTTGCGCAGGGCCAATGATCTCGGAGGCAATGTAACCGTTATCAAAATGTGTGTTGAGAGTATCTACTAAACTGATAAGTTCATATTTAGTTTGAGATGCAACTTCGTGCGCCTGTCCAGGCAACATACCTTTTTTTCCATAAATAATAAGAGAAGTTGTGTCATTCAAAGCATCTATTTTATTTGAGCCGATAGAATGAAAGGCATTTACCAAACTTGGGGAAGCAACACTATTAACAGGATACACCTGATAGGTTGTGTCATAACTTGCTTTTACTGTATAAGCTATAACAGGGGTGCCAGGTTTAAGTGTATCGAGCAATCCTTGCAAATTTGGCCGCCAGTCCATAGGGTCTGTATTCGGTGGATGAAAGACACATTGATTTTCAGTACCGAAATCGAATGTAGAGCTGGTACCGTCACACATACAATTTCTATTAGGCCCTAAGTAAGCAGGGTTTGAAGTATTATAGGTTACCGCTCGCGTTACCGTATCGCTTTTTACCAATGCACCTGTAATGGGATTAAAAACTCCGATTACCCATCCATCTACACCGCAAGACCAAAGATGGATTTGCCCGTTATTTATATAAAATTGAACCTCTGTAAAACTATGTCCGCCTTGAGGGAGCGGGTTATTAGCCGGGATAATAGCTGTATTAACCCCAATGGTGTTTACGTTATTTACAAATGTAAATCGACGATTTGCAGAATCATTTTGTACATATTGATAGCCATCGTGATCGAACTGGTAGAATTGCGCCTGTTCCCAACCGTATTTGTTTTTAATTACCTGGAAAGAGCTTTGGTTCCAGTTAGCATTTGCAGTAGTATCTTTAGCTACGCGCCAAAAATAAACCACGCTATCTATATTTAATAAAGAAACGTTGGGCAGTGTTACCAAGCCTCCCACAGAACTTACCAATGTGTTTGTGAGCACAGGGCTATTAAATAAATTGCTGGTATCCATTTGGAAGCGGTAGGTAGTAAGCGGGGCAAAAGCATCGGCTGTTGAAGCTTTTAAAGTTACCCTTTGTATATTGGGCACTATAGCATATTTATAGGGCCAAACCGGCTGAATATCAGATCCCCTTATAAACAAAGATATTGCACTTATATGATTATTAAGATCACTGCTTTCACTAATTATTGGATGCAGATAATTTATATCAACTGAGAAATTATTAACGCCTATAGCTTTTGTATAATTTTCATAGATAAAAAAACTAAGAGTGTCTTTATACAATGGGGCTGTAACTGTTTTATAAAAGACACTTGAGTCACCATTTGGGAAGGTGCGTATCATTCGTACAGTATATACACCGTTAATAGCCTTACCAATATTTGTCATTACAATTTTTATACCTATGGAATCTGTGGGATATGTTTTAGTATCAAAAATGAGATCGGAATTTGTTATTTGGTAATCAGGCAGAGCAATGGTGTTTAGCTTTATAGACGGATCACCATGCAGGGTCATCTCCATACAGGTTTCAACCTGCAAAACTGAATCGTTCTGCTGGCTATTAAGATTGCTCATTACATTTCTTATGGTATTCTTCATACAGTTACCCCAGGGCTGACCATAACTGGAACTACCAAACTCGGTATATAATTCTTTTGTGTATACATACAGCTGCTGCGCTACCCCTTCTGCCGTGGTGGCGATGTAACCAATGGCGCCTTTATCATTAGGGGCCAGCACCCATTCTTCACTATTGGTAACAGCATTAACACTAAACATATCTCCTGTGTAACAAGAGTTAGCTACAATAAAAGGGATCCTTGGCGAACTGCTATAGGCGCTTGGCGCATCGATATTCTGATCGAAGCCGGTAGGAGAACCATGCCCGAAGAAAGTCATTAAAGATACTCCCTGGTTGATGAGCGTAGTTACCGAATCGTTGGTATTTATGCTGATGGGCGCCGTTGATGTTTTATAAAAGGTATAAACATTTCCACCTATGAAAGGCAATTCATAGGTAGTTCTAAGTGATGAAGTATATACTGCAAAGGTTTGCTGATCGGAAGCATTACTACCGCCTACAAAGTGTATGGCTGTTTTTTTCCAAAGATCATCAGCCAAAGGAGTTGCATATACCTGAGCTTTGCTGAGGTAATTAAGCACATCCTGGTCGGTTTGCGCAGAAAGCCTGCCGGTTGGTATGGCGGGCTCGGGGAACACCGTTGAGCCGGGCAAGCCTTCCGTTAATAAAACATCGGTAGACGGGTTACCAAAAGAAGGCACTAAACACCTGGCTGCAACCTGAGCAGCATAGGTTTCATTGCCCTGATCCTGGTATACATACTCCCAGGCATGCGTGCCTTTACCAATTAAAAATAAATTAGATGGGGGACGTATGCTGTTTGCAGTGGCATTTGCTATGAGGTACCCGCAAAAGTTTTTAATGGCTAAGGGGTTGCGCTCTACGCCAAAAGCAAACTGGTCGTACAGATCGTTTATACTGGCAACAAGGGTATTATAACTGCCGCCGCTTGCACTACGTTTGAAATTTGCATACTGTGTTACGCCTGTAGCAGGTGGGTTCATTAGTTTTGGGTGTGACACAATAAGAAAAGCAGAATCTAAATTGCCCTGCGCCAGGTAGTTTACAAAGGTTCCGTTGCCATTTACAGGTGTGGTTGCCAGATAATGTGTTCTTGGCATATAGGACAAAAAACAAAAGTTAGTGCCGCCGGTGTTTGGCACCAATACGGTGAAAGAAGATGCTGCGGGGCAAAATGTAATTTGATGGTTGTTGTTATCTATTAAAACAGGCTGTGTGCCCAGGTTGGCAAAATTGCTAATGTTTAGTTTGGATTTAAGCTGCCCATCGTTTGGCAAATAAATCTTTTCCTGCTGCTGGCCCAGCATATTAAATGTTTGTGCGTAGTTTACGCTTATATAATTTACGTTTATCAGGTTATCAATAGTAGTAGCGGAATTTGTTAGGGAGTTAACACTTATTGTTGTGTTTCCGGCATTAAAATTAGCAGGATTCAAAGCATAGGTATATTTGCGATTATCATATGCATCCAGAGAATAAGAACCCAGAGGTTGTATACTTTGGCCCTGGTACTCGATATCTATAAGATGATCAGGGCTTACTCCGGCTATATCATTTGCACCCGAAAAACAAACGGTTGCATAGGGAGTAGGACCGGATGTGTAGGCATACTGTGTATTAAATCCAAAAGGAAAAGTACCAGGAGCTCCCCCTGAATTACCCTGTTCGGGTAAGTTATATAAGGCCACAAACCCTTCACCGGTTATATAACGCGGATCGTTTTGGTTTACGTTATTAAAGGGGCCGAAAGAATAATCTGTTTGGGGAGAAAAAACCTTGCGGATATAATAGGGGGATGCATTGTAGGATGAATAGGCTGTATCTGTATTTAAAGTGAGGCGGTGGTTGGTTACGGATGTATTCCAGGTAAGAAAAACAGCGGCGGTATCATTAACCACACTGTAATAGGGGTTGGTGATAAAAAGGGTTGAAGGGGTTAGGGAAAAAAGCAGGGAATCATCTGTTCCGTTGTTTTTTTCGGCATAAAATAAAATATAGTCTCCGGTATTTAGTACACTATCTGCCTCGCCGGAAATGTAGGGATACAATTCTTTTCCTTTTTGAAACAGCTGGATGTTTAGGGGGTTGATGCTGCCAATAGGCACTCCGGCAGCGGCCAGGAAAGCAGAATCTAAGCGGTACAGGCTGTCGCCGGCTATTTTTATCTTATAATATTTCTGGCCGTAGTTTATCCAGGAGGTGTTGAAATTAGATGTTTGTGCAAAAAAGGTTAGTGCTGCAAATACGAACAGAACTACGTATGTAATGCGCAAACGGATCATTGGTTTAAGCTTTTGGTTTAGGAAGATGCAGGTTGGCTATGTCTATTTTTAATGAGAAAATATTGCTGTAAGTGCCCACGGCATTGTCGCCGCCACCAAAGTTGGTAAGTGCATAATCAAGCTGGAAGATCTTGTATCTAAGCCCAACCCCAATGCTTGGCGTTACTACGGTTTGTGATTTGCCGGCAATATCGGTTACTGTTTGTATGTTGTTAAGGCCCGCGCGCAGATAAATCATGTGCAGGTAGCCAACTTCCAGCCCAAAAAGCGGGTCGATGCTGAAGGCATTTGTTTTAATAGCCACGTTACGTTTTCCGTCGAAAGTAGTTACTAGGTTTACCTCGGGCATAATGGTTAATTTATCTTTCAATAAATAGAAGGTTCTTGAGGCTCCTAAAATTAAACGGGGCACGGTTACCTCGGTAGAGCTGGACGGAATGGCGTTGCCGGTAGCGGCCAATACCTGCTTTTGCGCGTCGGTCAAATTATACGTATAGGCATTGAATGTGCCCGTAATATCTCGGCCCACGGCAGCAAAATTCCATTTTTTATACGCGTAAGATGCTCCCACATCAAAGCCAAAGCCCCACGAGCCTCCAAAAGGACCTAATTTATTGCGTACAATTTTTGCTGTTGTGCCAATGTTTACGCCTTTTAGTTTGGGTATTTTGCGGGCATAGGATAAAAGCGCCGCAAAGTTGGTTACGGCAAAGCTGCTGATCTGGTTGTAGTTTACGTTTCCGTTGTTGTCTATTAAATTGAGGGTGTTTGCAATGTTATCTGTCCCGAAACGTATAACGCTAACAGAGGCAACGCTGTTGCTATCGATGCGGGTAGAAAAAGCGCCGTAATCGTATTTGGAAATACCTGCGTAGTATTCGGCATGCATTAATGCCAGCTGAAATTTTGGTTTGATATAAAGCAGGTTTGCCGGGTTGAAATAACCGGCTGATACATCGGTTGAGCTTACAATGTTGGCTCCGCCCATAGCCAGGGCACGGGCGCTAACGCCAATGGCTAAAAATTCGTTACTGTATTTGGCTACCTGTGCAAACGCTACGCTGCTAAAAGCAATCAGCCCAACTAAAAAGTGTTTTTTTAAAGACAACATTCGGGTAAAATTAATAAATTTTAACTAGCAACGCACAAATGCGGGTTTTAGTATGGGATTTAACATTCAATGTTTTATTTCTTCTTCATTTCTTTGCTTGCCCAAAGAAACGAAGCAAAGAAAGTGCACCACGAACGCCAACTCTCGCTACGATTTCGCACAAGCTGCCCTGCTCGGGCCATCTTCGCTCCAGTTCGCTCCGTTCGTGGACGCCTGCCCCGGAATTGTCTGAACCCATTACTTAATATTTCTTAGTATTTGGTATCAGTTTCTTTTAAAGAGGTGAATGTATAGAGGGCCTTTGGTGAAGCTTTTTACAAGTGTGTAGTTTTTTTCTAAATATGCTTTTCGTTGTGGGTTATAATTATTGCAAATATTGCTGTCTGCCACATACAGATTGGCGGGCATGTCGGTATCGCTAAGGAGGTCGTATTCTTTAGTGGAATTATTCATTAAATAATACGCGTCGTTAAAGTACAGCTGAAAACCCGCAGCTACTTCTTTTGGAGAGATGTTGTTTTCTGCCACGTAGACATCGAGCTCTTTCCGGAGGTCGAAATAGCTAAGGCTTTTTAAGGTGCAATCCCAAGCGTTTCCATATTTATCAGGCTTTATAAGCCAGTTGCTTTGAACCAAAAGCAGGATAAATAAAAAGCTGGCAGCTATGAACCGTTGCAAAGAAAAAGATGCAATTGAAAACATAAAAGCGGACAGCATTAACACATAAACCAGCAAAAAATACCTATTACTGATTGGGTTTGACAAGGGCACGCAAAAAACAAAGATGCTTGTGGCAGCCAGCAAGACAATCACAAAAGGCTCGCTTATTTTTTTATGCGTAAAACAAAACAAACCGATAAAAACCAGGGCGATGATATTTGCATAATCGGTAAACTTAACGAGGCACCAGAAAAAGTTTTTTATCATTTGGTCAAGGCCCGATATGGTTCTGTGGCCAATATTTTCGGGGTTTGTGAAGAACCAGCCACTTATGTAAAAATGTATAAAGAGCCACACGATGGAGATCAACACTGCTGAAAGCAAGTACCAGGCTGCTTTTTGCTTTTTTGCAAAAACGAAATAGATAAATACTAAAACAACAAACGGAAGCGCACGTAAATTAAGCAGGCAAAGCAGCGTTGAAGATAAGGCCATGCGGGACGCCCTTACGTCTTTTACGGCATTAAGCATCCATAAGCCTAAAAAGACAAAACAAATTTCGCTGCTGAAATAAATACTTTGTGCCACAATAGCGGGATGAATGAGGCTTAGCAAAAGCACGCCTAAAGTTTTTCCGCCAGGTAAAAAGCGTTTGCAAAAATGCTGCAACTGGTATAGCATGCCTACAATAAAAGGAAGAACAGACAGGTGCGCCACCCATAATTTAAATCCGAATACTTTAAAGCAAGCCGCCAGGTATATTGTGTAGATAGGGAAATAGCCGTTATCGGTAAATCCATTTCCGTTAGGAAAGAGATCAGTAAAGTTTGTTTCTAAATAATAATGCGCGGTTTTAACCTGTCCGTACATATCCCAAAAAACAGGAACCTCAGAAAGAAACAATACTACTGCTATATACAAAATGCTTACAAGCCACCAGGCATTTTTTTGTATAAATGTATAAAGCTGCATTTGCGCAAAGGTACTTTAGTATTTGGTAAACGATATTAAAAAAAATGATGTTAAATTTGACACATCATGCGCAAACTATTTTCTTCCATAAAAGACATCATCCATTTTATTACGCATAAAATGTGGAAGATCCGCCTGAATAAACTGGATAAAAAACAAGGCTTTCTTATAAAACAGCTTCGCATACTTACACTGGCGGTTAAAGGCTTTAATGAAAAAAAATGTCTGGTAAAAGCCTCTGCGCTTACTTACTATATGCTTTTTGCTATTGTGCCTTTGCTGGCATTACTGTTTGCAGTTGCCAAAGGTTTTGGCTTGCAGGAAAAACTGGAGTCTTATTTGCTGGATGATTTTTCTCAGTATGCCGACATTCTTACGCAGGCGTTTCAGTATGCTGACAAAATGCTGCAAACCACGCAGGGCGGGCTAATTGCCGGTGTTGGTATTTTATTATTGGTGTACACGGTTTTAAACCTGCTTAGCAGCATCGAGAATTTCTTTAATGACATTTGGGAAATAAAAAAGGGCCGTACGTTGATTCGCCGTATTACAGATTATCTGGCTATTGCTATTTTTGCGCCTATTTTACTTTTTTCATCCAGCGCCCTAACGGTTTTTTTAAGCACGGAGGCTTCTTCTATTGAAAGTATGGCATGGCTGAGCCACCTGGGGTTTGTGTTTAAGGTATTGCTTAAAATCGTGTCGCTTACTTTGCTTTCGGGCATGTTTACATTTTTATATACCGCCCTACCCAATACCCGTGTAAAGTTCAAATCTGCTTTAGCTGCCGGTATAGTAGCTGCTGTTGCGTTCGATCTTTTGGAGTGGGTGTATATTGATTTTCAGATTGGCGCGGTAAAATACAATGCTGTTTACGGAAGCTTTGCGGCATTGCCTTTATTCCTTGTCTGGCTGCAATACAGCTGGTTTATTGTGCTTTTTGGCGCCGAGCTTTCTTTTGCCAATCAAAACGTGGATCATTATGAGCTGGAAAGCGAAATACAAAACATCAGCACGCGTTACAGGAGGGTAGTTTCTTTGCTGCTGGCAAACCTGGTGGTTAAAAATTTTGTGGATGGAAATCCGCCCTTAACGGCTGTAGAAATTGCCGGAAAGCTTGATATGCCCATACGCCTGGCGAGGATAATTATTTTTGATTTTACCGAAACCGGTATTTTTAGCGAGGTGAAGACCGGAAAAGAAAAAGAAGCGGCGTATCAGCCCGCTATTTCAGATGCCAAATTAAGCGTAAAGTATATCCTGGATAAGCTGGACAACAAAGGTGTAAATTCTATGCCTATTCATTCGGACTCGGAGATTGAAAATATTCATAAAGTGATGAATGAGTTTGACCGGGTGTTGAACGAAAACAAAGGAAACGTTTTAGTAAAAGATATTATTTAAACTTAATTATTAGCGTATGAAAAAAATGATCGTGGCTGCCATTTGCATTTTATCTTTCGGAGCTGCAAAAGCACAAACAGCTCAATACAATGGAAACTGGGCACTTTGCAAAGTAGTTACTCCTAAAGGAGACACTCAAAAAATTGCTACAAGCGATGCAAGGTATATAACCTATAACTTTACATATAACAATACGTTTACTTCTTTTCGTAAAGAAAAAAACGAGGAGGCTTCAGGCCGCTGGGGATACGAGTTTAAAACCAAAACCATAAAAATCAAAAACCCGGTTTACATAAAAAGCCGCGTGCAGCTGGAAGACTACAACATAGTGGTGCAGCAGGTTACCGGCGATTTTTTTGTAGAAGTGCGGGAAGAAAAGAAAAAAGAATTTACCTATTACATTTATTGCAGAACGAAGTAATAAATTTTAATAAAGCCATAAGGTTTGTTATTTTTACCGCATAATTGAAATTACCATGCTTGATAAAAACGGAATAGCTAAACGCATTGCAAAAGAAGTAAAGGACGGAATGTTTGTTAACCTGGGCATTGGAATTCCTACCCTGGTGGCCAATTATGTTCCGCAAGGGATAAATGTGGAAATGCAAAGCGAGAATGGCATTTTGGGCATGGGGCCTTTTCCGTTTGAAGGCGAAGAAGATGCTGACTTGATCAACGCGGGAAAACAAACTGTAACTTTATTGAAGGGAGCCAGTATTTTTGACAGCGCTATGAGCTTTGGTATGATACGCGCGCAGAAAGTAAACCTGACCATTTTAGGCGCTATGGAAGTAAGCGAAGTGGGCGACATTGCCAACTGGAAAATTCCGGGCAAAATGGTAAAAGGCATGGGTGGCGCTATGGACCTGGTGGCATCTGCCAACAACATTATTGTAGCTATGCAGCATGTAAATAAAGCCGGCGAGTCTAAACTTTTACAAAAATGCACCTTGCCTTTAACTGGCGTAAAATGCGTTAAAAAAATTGTTACTGAGTTTGGCGTTTTTGAAGTTGCCAAAGAAGGCGGTTTTATTCTATTAGAGCGTGCACCGGGCATAAGCACCGAACAAATTAAAAATGCAACCGCCGGAAAACTGATTGTGAATGGCGAAGCTCCTGAAATGGTTATATAAATAATTTTTCTTTTTACTTACCTTCGTTCTACATGGCAAAACAAATCCTATATTTTCTTTTTCTTATTTCTGCTTTTAGCCTTGAAGCTCAAAATACAGATACTATAAAGCCAATCATTCCTACAGCAACGATAACTCCAAAAGATACTGCGCAGCCTCTACTTACACCGGGCGGCACAATAACTCCTACCGGAACAGTGCAACCTCAAACAACAGTAACAACTACAGCTACCGAGGGCATTCCACCTATTCCAACGCAAACTATACAGCCCGTTACGGTTACCTCTCCAACACAACCTAACATCAAACACCGCAGAAAACCAAATGAAACTTTTAAGAAGGAAAACCAGGAACTTATAGCTCTTTACAAAGAACCTTTTGACAAAAAGAAAGAGATCGTTCTTCAAAATAAGCGTTATCGTATTTACAACAATTATGTAGATTTTGGCCTCGGCAAATGTTATAACAGCGGCTGGCAGGATCTGCAACAAGTGCTTGGCATGGATTATAATTTCCATGTTAAACGCAATCATTTCCAGGCTGGTTTTTTACTAGCAGGATCAGGGTTTAGAGATAATAATTGCGTGCAGCTTCACGCAGGCTGGGGCTATCGTTTAGAGCGCTGTAATTATCATTGGGCGGCTTATGGTGGGATCTCTTATTCGGATGGGTATAAGCTGCAGCGAGGCACGCCTCAGAACGTGGATACTGTTTATAAATACAGCTTTACCGCAGTTGGCGGCTATGCCAATGTGCAGTTTTATTATAAATTAAAATTTGATTACGGTATTGGCGCCAGCGCATTTATTGATGCAAACAGTAAACAGATTTTAACGGGATTGCGCATAGAATTGTTTTTATCAGGAGCCTATAAAGGCTTCAAGAAAATAAATTACAAGCAAGAAGAAGAGAAAGAGAGGTGGTAATTTTTAATTGCACACAATAAATATGTGCAACCATAAAACACACAGTAATTAGTTGTTTTTTACGCTCCTACCAAAGCTTTGTAATCAGCCACACTTAGTAAAGCGGCCAATTCATCTGCTTTATCAATGCTGCATTTAATCATCCAGCCATCTCCATAAGGATCATTATTTACAAGCTCAGGATTAGCATCGATCTTGCTGTTAACTTCAAGTACCTTACCGGTTATCGGCATAAACAGATCCGATACAGTTTTAACGGCTTCAACGGTTCCGAAAACAACTTCTTTTTCAACGGTTTCATTTAACGTGGTAACGTCTATATAAACAATGTCACCCAATTCTTTTTGAGCAAAATCAGTTATACCGATAAAGGCTGTGTTACCTTCTACCCTAACCCATTCGTGGTCTTTGGTGTACTTTAAATTTTCAGGAAAGTTCATTGATCAGATTTTTATGCGTGCAAATATAAGCGATTTTTTTACTGTATAACAAACCTTATACTAACTCCGGCGTTGGTAGTTTGTGTAGGGAACGAAGTGGAAATAACCGGTTTGTTGATCGTTCTGTCGTAATAGATACGCAGGTTTATATTTTGCGTAAGCGAATACGTAAGTGATACCTTTAACGTAATAATATTTTGCCCGCTACTTACCTGGTTCGATTGGCTTGAAGAAATAGAGTTAAGCCCACTGGCACCATTCGGTACTTCCGTATCTATTGCCCTGCGCAATATGGTTTGCGATTCTCTGAATGACAGTGTTACTGTTGACAACAAGTCGCTCTTAAGCGGCTTGCCTCTTATTTTTATCCGTTTAATTTCAAGTTGCGGCAAGGTGTAATTAGCTCCTATGTTATACTCACTGCTGTGCAATTCCATAATTTGTGGCACGTTTGAGGCCAAGGTAACCGACCTGTCGCGTTTAATCTCGAAGTTAGCGCCAAGCCCTTTCATTTTACCTTTATCAATAAACATTACGTTTACTTTAATTAATGGTGAGAATGACTCCGATATATTTACGGTATTAATTACATATTGAGATATAAAGTTAGAGCCAGATCCCACAGAGTCTACCGCGCGAGCTTTACCGTCCGGTGTATAGGCCTGGTTATTGGTATAGGTACCATAGTTAAGCGTTGAGTGGTAACCGTGTGTAAGCACTACCGATTTGAATAGTTTTTTTGCTGCCGGTAATTTTCCTAATCCATCATAGGTTAAATTCCATCCCGGTAGAGGCAATCTTGAGAAAGGATTTTTACTTACGTTACCCGCTGTTGCGTGTCCGGTTGTATACGCCCGCACAAAGGAATTAATAACTACATCCTGTTGGTTCAGGTCATATCCATCATAAGTACCGTTTTCACCAAGAGCTGCATACGGGTTCTTCATCTGGGCCAGTTTCTTAGAGTATTGGCTTCTTAGCGCTACATAATTACCGAATGTACTGTTGTTATAAGTGCCCGCATCATTTTTTGCAAACGCAGTACCAATGGTTATTACCGATACACTGTAATTACCTCCATACGTTGGAGTAAAATGGGTATAACCAAAATTATTGGCAGCATTTGGCGTTCTTCCGGCAACGCTATCATATCCTATAAAATAGCTTTCTGTTTGCCCGTGTGTCATATTACCACTTAGGTTAATCTTTAAACTCTTGATAGGCTCTACGTTGGCCGAATAGTTAATTGTTTGCGTTTTAGTATGTAAATATTGCGTAGAAAAATTTTGTCTTTCTACCAGCCAATGGTGTTTTTCTGCATCATATACAATGCCCGTTGTTGGAGTTAGGGCCACGGTAGCGCCATCGCTAAAGCCCGGCATTTTCCCTTGGTTGCCTCCAAACACAAAGCCTAAGCCGGGTGCACCAAACTGGCTGTTGCCGGCACCGTTTACACCTATGCTGTTATTACCATTGGTTGACATACCTAAAACACTTGATTCAGGCGAAAAACCCGGAAGCGTAGTTCCCTGTGTAATATTGTAATTGGCCGAAATTTGCTTAACCGTCATGATGATGCGGGCAAGGTGTTCAAATATCTCTAAAGGATTTGAATCTGATTTTTTAGCGCTGTCAGGTTTAGCGGTATTAGTTGGTGTAGCCGCACTGCCCACCTGTTGCTGACCCGGTAGTTTAGGAAGCCCTTTAGCATCTTTTGGATTTTTGCCATCCTTTTTCTTGTCGTCTTTCTTTTTATCGTCTTTTTTAGGTTTCGGCAGGTTTTGGTTAACTCGTTTCAGATATGGTATCTTGTTGTACAGGCTCACCATGTTTAACTGCGCGGTGTATCCCTGCGATTGTGTGTTTTGTATGGTATTTCCAACGGTATCTACAGCAAAAGGACGGCGTAACCATTGGTAATTACCTGAATATTTAACGGCTGCCTGTGTTATAAAATCTAAAGCCGGAATTTTATTAAGCGGCAACAGCACATTTAAGTTTGTTGTTTGCTGATAAGCTGTATTGGTTCCTCCTTTTATAAAAAGATTTTCGTTCACTATTCTCTTGTCTTCAGCTGTAATATTTCTACCGTAGTTATTCGGGTCTTCTAATACCCTGCCCTGATTAGTGGCCGTAAAATCAAGTTTAATGTTTTTGGTCAGGTCCCAACGGGTGGCGTAGTTTCGGGTTAAGTTGAATGTTTTATTGTATTGGGTTTGTGTAAAATCCTGGTCGCCTACCTCAGCTGTAATATCACGGGCGCGCGTTTCCACATAGGTACGCACAACAGCCGTGCTAAAACTGTATTGACTTGGCAACGGCTTAATATTTATATCTTTTACAATAGCCATCCAAGGGCTTGTAAATAATTTAGCTGTAGATTTTTTGAATGGCTCAAAGCTCTTCATTTGTAACTGGTAATTGTAGGAAAGGTTGGCGTTATACGACCTGTTAAAGCTCCAGGCCGTGGTTACGTTTACTTTATAAATCTCTGTAAATGCATAGCTGACCGAAAAATTCTCAATGTCCCAAGGCAGCATTTTGGTTTTGTTTTTGCCCCGCTGCTTACTAACGTTGGTAAAATTCAGGCCCCGCTGTCGCGTATAATCCACCGCTCGGTTTTTAATAGTATGAACCTCATCCGAAGAAAAATCTTTTGTAGTAATGTTTTTCATTAATACGTCACCGTTGGTAGGGTCATACTGTGGCGTATTATACGTTTCTGATTGTGCAATATATATGGGCAGATTTACCTTCCAGTCTTTTGGCAGGAATTTTGCTAACTGAAATGTACCACTCAACGCATATTGCGCAACGGTTACACGGCTCCGGTCGGTCGGCTTAGAGTCAATACTTCCAAAAAAGGGCGTGGAATATTGGCCCGACATGGATACTTGTCCAAAGTCGGCTAGCTTGGCCGTGACTCGTGCGAGAGCGGCTTGTCCTCCATGCTGGTTAAAATCCGTGACTCGAAGCTCATCAACCCATACTTCAGCGCTCATCGATCGGGGGTTTGCAGGTGTAAGGGGATTTATTACCCCAATCATGATACTGGTAAGTGCTCCCAAATTGGGCTCTCCTACCACTCCAATCATGTGCGGCACACCGGTTTCTACTGTTGTAGTTTCTGTATACGTGCTTGTAGTTAATCCACCTTTAAAGCTTCTTAATAATTTAAGATTTGTTAGTGTATCTAAATTGATAATTACCTCATTTTGAGCCGGCCAAACTTTACCTCTGTCGGCGTCGCTGCCATTATCATAACTACCCGGGGCAGTAAGGTGCACAGGCACATCATAAATGTAGTAGTTGTTTGTAAAGTCACTTCCAAGGCGTACAAATAAGTGCACATCACCATCGTTTAATGGCTGGTTGTTCAGTTTTTCAGCGTGCACAAACATTCTTATCTTTTTATAAGAACGCACATCGTTTGTAATGTTTTTATATACGGCACGCGCGTCGCCATCTTTCAGGTTGGCTACACGTAGCGATAAGGATTGCTCATTCAATAAAACCAGGTTGGTTGTTTGTACGTTTTGTTGCTGGTTGATGCCCGGAGGTAATACGTAATCAATTGGCGTACGCGTTCCGTTTTCCTGGTAACTCACTGCAGACACATCAAACTCGGTTTGGTTATCAGTTTGCAAGCCGCCGGTTGGTGATGACAAATCTTCCTGATAAGCCCTCCAATCACTACGTACAAGCTCTAAACGAGCAAAACGCATAACCACGGGACCACTAAAGCTACGGGCAAACATACGCATAAAACGTATGGAGTTATACCCTTCTATGGTTCCGATTTTTGAATCATAATTTACAATTGGTATTTTAAACTGATAAAAGTTTACGGTACGTTGCACGCCGTCCGGACCTTGTTTTGATACCGGAATAACGTTTACAATATAGTTATTACCTACGTTGCCAGGGTTAATATCCTGCGGGGTAATTTTTACTTTATACTGGTAATAGCTTTCTGCCTGGTTAAGCGTATTATCTTTATTAACGTCTTCTATGTTTGGTACAGTAGTTCCTACTGTTGAATACCCGCCTGAATTCTGGCTTGCATATTTACTTGGCGTAGGAGAGTTTCCCTCTGTGTTATTGTATTCCTTATACCTGAATAATGTATTTGCAGCGCCACCCATGCCATCATAATCATCTCCTCGATAAAAATGGTAGTCATCTCCCGAAGGATCGGAGAAGGCGTTTGAAGAGCTTACGTGTGCGGCACTAAGCGCGGCCGTATACCAGGCAAAATGTTTAGCCTCGTTATCGTCTTTTGACCCGCTAAGGGGCAGGCTGTTAGAAAGCCCGTCATACCCAACGTCCTGGTAAGGGCGGGAAGCGTCTGAAATATCAAATGCATTTACCAACGGTGGAGATGCCGGGGCTCTTCCCCATACTGTTCTTTGCTCTAAATAACTTGTATCGCTTGGTGAAGGGGTACCGTTTTCATAAGCCATGCTTCCATCTTGCAAAATATCTTCTGATATATTACCTAAGTTAAAATACAGTTCTCCGTTTGTTGGCGGCGCTTGGTGAAATGTATTATACTGTGGCTGAGAAGCATTGTTGTAATCTTCGTTAAACGGATCCATCATCCAAAACTGGATATACTCAATGTTAGATGCCTGGAAATCGTTGGTAGTAAGGCTTCGTGTAATACCTGCCCAGCGTGTTTGCGGTTTATTTAAAATAATGTGCCCTGCTGTATTGGAAGCAGAAGCATCTATACCTGCTGAAAAAGCAGTTGGATTTACATCAAAGTTATAAGGACCCCTTTCGTTTGGATAATAGGCCAGATCAAGCATTGGTAATAACTGAGGCTGCCCGTTTGGTGGTGTTTTTTTAGGGAAAAGATCGCTTTCGTAAAATGCTTCCATAAAGTGGTTACTTTGCACCACTTTAGTAATAGCTGCCGGCGTAAGCCCACTGCTTTGCTGGTAAAAAATAGACTGATCGACTGTATACCACGCCAGCTTGGCCCTGTTTTTGCCCGTGCGCATACTGTCTGTATTGGCTACCGTTTCAGGAAATAAGTTGGGCTGGCCTTGCGGTACCGCCGCATGAAACCATGCTGTCGGGCTGCGAAGGTCGATAGATGATACACTTCCTTCAAAATCATCAATGTAAGAAGTACCGTTATCATTGCCAATAGCTTTTGCGTGGCCGGCAATTAGATCGGCTCCCTCGCCCGCTATATTTATGGAAGACGGTTCTTTGGTTTGTATCAGCGGGATTTTATCTACCAGCTTGGTAAGCCATGGCGCAGCGGCAGTATAGTTATAATCTATACCCAACATGGTATTAGACACAGGCTCATCACCAATATTAACTTTTTGAGTAAGTGGTTTTTCTCCGTAGTGCAAAATGGTTCCGCCCAGCACTAAATTTTTGCTGTATTTATAATCAAAACGGGCACCGTATAAACTTTTTTGCTGCACGTTGAACAAGGAATTATTCTCTGCCGTAATTTTTATGGCCTGCCCCGAGTTTAAAACGCTCTCGTTAATGATCTTTACACGGCCTAAGCTGTAATCTACCGTAAAATCAACGTTTTCGGTTAAAGGTACACCGCCGGCAGTTACTTTTACCGACCCTTGTGGAATGTTCATTGAATTTAATGAGAACTCGTTACTGGTTGCCGACTGGTAAGATCCTTTTAATTTATACCTGTCCTTGTTTGGTAACTGTTGAGCGGAAACCTTTGTAGAGTCATATAATTCCTGGAACACATAAGCATCTACATCTGCCGCATGGTTTACTTGTTCATCTTGCGAAAAGGCCTTACGAAGGTCATTACCAAAAGGCTCTACAGTAACAAAATATACACGTCCGTTTTGCGGGTTTACCGTTACGTTCGGGATAAAGTCAAACGACCCGTCAGGGTGCCTGTCTTGGTTTTGGTTAATACGGTCTAGGCCCATTTTTTGGATCAGCAGCTGCCCATCCATAGAGCCATAAGGTATATACGGAATGTCTACACCTGTTTTAATGTTGTTGTATAAAACGTTTAAAGCAAAGTTGGTCGAGCTTAAAGAGTATGCGCCAAGGGTATAAACGTTTTTCATCATCAGATCCCACATAGGAACTTGTAAGTTAACCTGTGTGCTTTTTAATAATTTGGTAATTAATAGTTTATCTGACGAAGGAAATTGATCTGAAAATTCACCTACCTGGAAAACCTTGCCATTTAAGGTGTACTGATAGGAAACCGAAAGAACCTCATCGTAGTTTAAGGCTGTATTTAAAGAGATATAACCCAAACGAGCATTTAAATAATAATCGGTTGCCGGGTTTAAGCGGCGGGCACGGGTAAGCACCTCAAACTCACGGCCAGGGTTAAATAGTTGTCCGCCCGAGCCTACAATGGCTGTAAGCTTTGCCACAGCCGTATTATAATTCCTTGAATAAAGTGGGCCTGATGTACCTGTATTAGCATCAGTATCTATTAAGTTTTGGTATAATGTATTTAAGCTGTTGCGTGTGTTTCTTGGAGTAGTTGCGTTGGTACCGATACTATCCTGGATATTGTATGGATTACCAAAATTACGTGTGTTGGGGCGATAAACGTGGCTGGTATCCTCACCCAGGTCGGCAAAACCGGCAATGTTGCGTGCCTGGTCGAACTGGTTGGTACGGTTGGTTACATAAACCTCTATTTTGGTGACAGTGATTGGCGATGCAACAATGGGCGGATTTGATAGCCAGACATTGTAATTATCCCTGAAATATTGCCCTAAAAAGTAGTGGCGGTTTGCCTCGTAGTTATCGGCCTGCACGGTGTAGGTCATGGTTTGCGCACCGTTTTGCACATTTAATTCTGTTTTTTTACCGCGTTGCTGCGTAGCCAATGCTGCTACGGTTAATTTACCGAACTGAAGCGTGGCTTTAACACCAAAAAGTGTTTGAGAACCCTGAATTAAGGCAGAATTTAGAGGTAAACTCACGTTTCCGGCCTCAACTTTCTTTAAAATCTCGTCTTCTGTACCTGAATATTGAATTTTTACCTGGTTTTCAAAGTCAAAAGAGGCTTCTGTGTTATAATTTGTGGTTAATTTCAGTTTTTCGCCTATTTTTCCGACGATATTTAACTGAATTTTCATGTTAAAGTCGAAATTGGAGATTTTCCGTTGCTTTTGCGGAATAGCCGGATTTTCATTTCTGTTGGTAATTACACCAAATAAAAGCTCGGCACTTCCCGTAGGACGAATATCTACCGTGTTTCCACCAAATAAACGGTCGAATAGCTCGCCGCCTACTTTTAGCTGAGGAATTAGCTGCTTTTTGGTAGGGTCGCTTTTCGAGTCAGCCTGTGTACGCGATTTCCAGTAGCTTTTTACCTGCTGTCTGAACTGGTAATCTTTATACTCCTCATCCGTCATGTAGGTTGGCGTGCGGTAATCCAAACTGCCCATTTTTTGATCAAAGGTGTAGGTTTTCGTATCCGGATCGTAGGTGGTAGTGGTTTTAATGTTTGAAGGATTGTTCAGCTGGAGCGGTGCTTTTGTGTTGTAAACCGGCTCGCCATAACCGTTTTCCTGCACAGGATAATGAAGATCGCTGTTATCAATATCAGGGGGAGTATCTATCGCGGTAGTTGAAATAAAGGGGTTTATAGCCACCATACCCTCTTTTTCGGGCAATAAGCGGCTGTTTTTACTCCCCGAGAGAGTAATAACCGAAAACAATCCTGCTGCCGCTCCGGCAATTAGTGTATTTTTAAGAACAGCGTACACTCGTTACAAATTCTTCAATGCGGCTTTAATTAATACTTCTATCGTTTCTGTTGTTATTCCTTGTTGTTTGATCGCCTTTTCTATAGCTTTTTCGGCCATATTGCGGGCAAAACCCAATGCAACAAGAGCGAGTAACGCCTCATCTTTGTTTTTATTGTACGACGGAGTTAAAATTTGTGAAATACCTCCTTCGTGTTTTCCTAATTTTCCTTTCAGGTCAACCACAATGCGTTGCGCGGTCTTTTCGCCAATGCCTTTAATACTTTTTAAAAGCGTTACATTGGCCGTGTTTACAGCTCCTGCAATTTCGGCGGCAGATAAGGAAGACAGCATCAGCATGGCGCTGCTTCCGCCAACACCGGATACTGAAATTACTTTCCTGAAAATATCGCGCTCGTCAGCGTCGAAAAAACCATAATGCTTAGGATTGTCGTCTCGTACAAAGACCTGTTCTACAAATAGTTTGCATTCGGTAGCATCAGCCAGTCTAGTATAAGTATTAAGAGAAATATTAAGTGCGTATCCGATATTACCAGCCTCAAGCACTATAAATGCCGGATTTTTTTCTGTAATTCTTCCTTTTATAAAATCAATCATTAAGTTTTCTGTGCAATTTTTTCTGTTTTTTGTTAATTTATTAGTTTTTTGAGCGAAAAACAGTGGTTTTTTCGCTCAAAATATATCAAAATTCTATTTTTTGTTTTGTGCGTCAATTACTGCAATGGTTACCATGTTTACAATTTCCCGAACCGAGCTTCCTAACTGTAAAACATGCGCCGGTTTTTTCAATCCCATTAAAATAGGGCCGATAGCTTCTGCTCCGCCCAATTCCTGCATTAATTTGTAGGCAATGTTTGCCGATGCCAGGTTTGGGAAAATAAGCGTGTTTACATCTTTATCAACCAGGTCAGAAAAAGAGAATTGTTCCTTTAATAAACGGTTGTTTACCGCAAAATTAGCCTGCACATCTCCGTCTACAATAAGGCCCGGGAATTTTTCGTGAAGGATTTTAACCGCTTTCTGCATTTTTTTAGGCACTTCGCCCTCAGCCGATCCAAAATTGGTATATGATAGCATCGCAATGCGCGGAATAATATTGTATTGTTTTACTGCATTGGCGGTAAGTGCGGTTATTTCTACCAGTTCTTCAGCAGTTGGATCTGCATTCATGGTACAATCAGCAAAAAAGAAAGGGCCGCGCTTGGTAACCATCATATATAAACCGGCAACACGTGAATTTCCTTCGGCAACACCAATACACTGCAAGGCTGCAAGTACAGGCAGGCTGTATTTACGCGTTAACCCTGAAATCATGGCATCCGCGGTTCCACTATCTACCATCATAGCACCAAAATAATTGCGGTCGCGCATCAAACGATTACAATCATACAGGTTTAAGCCTTTGCGGTGACGTTTTTTCCAAAGCGTTTCGGCAAAACTCGCACGCAAGGTTTCCTGCTCGTTATCAGTTGGGTCAATTACAGGAATGTCATTTAAGTCTAAATTATATTCTTCGATTAAGCCATTGATTTTCTCCCTGTTTCCTAAAAGGATAGGTTTTGCAATGCCTTCATCGCGTACCATTTGTGCAGCTTTCAGTATTTTATAGGTATCTGCCTCGGCAAACACCACACGTTTAGGATTTGTTTTGGCTTTGTTAACCAAAGAGCGCATTAAACGGTTATCTTTTCCTAAGCGGTTATCCAGCTCCAGCTTATAGGCTTCCCAATCGCTGATTTTATGAGCAGCTACACCAGAATCCATGGCAGCTTTTGCCACCGCGGGAGATACGGTTGAAATTAAACGGTTATCAATTGGTTTCGGAATGATGTAATCGCTGCCAAAGCTTAAGTTTTTAGATCCGTAAGCCAGGTTCACATAATCAGGCACGGGTTCTTTTGCCAGGTCGGCAATGGCTTTAACGGCCGCCAGTTTCATTTCTTCGTTAATGGTGTTTGCGCGCACATCAAGTGCTCCACGGAAAATGAAGGGGAAACCAAGCACGTTATTTACCTGGTTAGGGTTATCGCTTCTGCCGGTGGCAACAATAACATCTGGGCGTGCAGCAAGCGCATCTTCATACGAAATTTCAGGTGTTGGATTGGCCAGCGCAAATACAATGCAATTGGGTGCCATGCTTTGCACCATTTCTTTGTTTAAAATATTTCCTTTAGAAAGGCCCACAAACACATCGGCGCCTTTCATTCCATCCACTAATTTATCAACGCCTTTGCGTGTAGAGGCAAAAAAGGTTTTATGCTCATCAAGGTCGGTACGATCTACCGTTAAAGCTCCTTTGCTATCATACATTAAAATATTTTCTTTTTTAACGCCTACCGAAATATACAATTTTGCACAAGAGATAGCAGATGCGCCGGCTCCGTTAATTACCAGTTTTACTTCACTTAATTTTTTTCCCGAAAGCTCAACCGCGTTGATTAACCCGGCAGAAGAGATGATAGCTGTACCATGCTGATCGTCGTGCATTAAGGGAATATTTAGCTCGGCTTTTAAGCGGCGTTCTATCTCAAAACATTCCGGAGATTTGATGTCTTCCAGGTTTATCCCGCCAAAGGTGCAGGCTATATTTTTCACTGTATTTACAAATTCATCAATATTGGTCGTGTCTACTTCAATATCAAATACATCAATATCCGCAAAAATCTTAAAAAGTAGGCCTTTCCCTTCCATTACCGGCTTAGAGGCAAGAGCTCCGATATCGCCAAGTCCTAATACAGCCGTTCCGTTAGAAATTACAGCAACCAAATTTCCTTTGGCCGTGTATTTATATGCGTCTTCCGGATTTTTTTCTATTTCTAAACAAGGTTCTGCAACCCCCGGAGAGTAGGCCAGTGTTAGGTCTCGCTGGGTTGAATATGGTTTGGTGGGTATTACTTCTATTTTACCAGGACGGCCTTGTGAGTGATAATCAAGCGCATCCTGCTTATGAGAATTGTTCATTTTTTTAAAATTTAGAAAGGCGAAGATAACAAAAACACGGCTTTGTTGATAAGCCAGTATTTTTTTAATAAAAAAGTTTAAAGAAAAGTTTTAGGCTTGCGCTTTTTTCTGGAAATCGTACAGTTTTTTACCGCCATATAAAGCAGCAACGGCAATTAAAAAAACAACGCCGTTATCAATAGGTAGGCATGGAGGAGGCCAACAGCCGGCTGCGCCGCCGCCCGGAGGTGGTGGGGGTTTACTCGGTGCCGCATTTGTAACACCATAAGCAAACAAAAACAGTGCAATAAGAATAGATTTTAAATAAGTTTTCATTTTATTAAAATGGTATTTTAAAGGGCTAATATACGAATTAAAGTAATACTACGTTAAAATTGCAAATAAAATGTAATTTCGCCCTTAAAACCTATTACGTTTTGGCAAAAAAAGATAATACATCGGTTTTACGATTTGACGACCTGAAAGTTATTTGGCGAACTATTGTACAAAACTGGTATTTGCCGATTATATTAATTGCTGTTTTTTATTTAATAGGTTATTTTATTGCTTATCGTGAATTTGAGACCTACCAGGTTAGTACCCAGCTTTTATTAAAAAACAATGATCAATATAATAAATCAAGTGTTGTTAGCGATGATTTTTACGGCGGCTTAAGCGCGTCTTATGTTGATAATACGAATGAAACAAGGGTAATTACCTCTTATGATTTAATTGAAAAGGTAGTTGAAAAAGTAAAGTCAAAGATACAGGTATCCTATTACATTGTCGGGCGCGTACGTACCAAAGAAGAGTTTGAGGGGATGCCTTTTTCGGTTGCAGTAAATTCATTAAATGCCCGTTTTTACGAGCAGCCAATTTCGTTTAAAATACTAAACGAAAAAACGTATGAAATCTCTTACAAAGAAGGTGATAAAGACATTAAACAACAAGGCGTTTTTGGCAAAGAATTAATAACTGTTGATTATGATCTATTAATTTCTTCGGATGCTATGACAGCTGTTGGCATTGAAGAAAGGAAGAAAATACAATATGAGTTCAGGATACACTCTATAGAATCACTTGTATACGGTTTTCAAAGTCGTTTAAAAGTAGAGAATCCTGATTACACAAATATTTTAAAGCTATCGGTAGAGGACAATTTAATAGGCAGGGCCAAGCTTTTTTTAGACACCTTATCTAAGCTTTATATCGACAACTCTTTGCAAAGCAGGTTTAGCCTCAACGAAAGGACCATTCAGTATATCGATAAACAAATGACAGAGGTATCTGCCATGCTTAAATATTTTGAGGACACCATGCAAACCTACAAATCAAACAAGGGTATACTTGATTTGGGGCATGAAGAGGGAGATTATTTTACTAAGCTTAGCGGCTATGATGCGCAACGCACACAACTTAACCTGCAAATTGAAGGGCTAAATGATTTAGAGAAATATATCATCGAAGATAAAGACCCCCAATTTTTACCACCGTCTGCTTTTGTAAATGGCAGTGATGCTTTTTTAGTTAAATCTGCCGGGCAATTATACGGTTTGCAAACGCAATTAAACGAGATGCGTAATACATCCAAAGAAAAGAATTACGCCGTTAGTCAATTAGAAAATAACATTAAAAAAACCAAGCAGGATTTACTAGTGTATATAAACAATGCACGAAATGCACTTAAACGTGTTATAGAGAATATCAATACAGAAATAAACACATACATCAGCAGTATAAAAACAATCCCACAAAAACAAAGAGACCTTTTGGGTATACAACGAAATCTAAGCGTTAACGAAGGCTTATACAATTTCTTACTACAAAAAAGAGCCAACACCTACATTGCGCGGGCATCCATTATTCCGGAAACAAAAGTTATCGAAAGCCCTCGCCCAACCGGACGCGTGAGCCCTGATAAAAAGAAGATAATTTTAAAATATATCTTTATCGGTGCTATACTAAGTGTTTTAATTATTGTAATTCGCTTTTTCTTCTTTACAACCATACAAAATGTGATCGAACTAAAAGAAATGACAAGCGCGCCTGTTTTAGGGGATCTTATGCAGGTAAAGAACTTATCTCCTATAGGTATAATAGTTGATGAAGAGCCCAAGTCTTCTATTGCCGAAAACTTTCGAACACTGCGTACAAATCTTCAGTATTTAAACACTGCGCCCGGGTCTAAAATCATTTTATTTACATCAAACGCGCCTGGTGAAGGGAAAACATTTTGCTCTATTAATTTAGCAACCATGCTGGCAAAAGGTGGAAAAAGGGTCCTTTTATTAGAGTTAGACCTACATAAGCCTCGAGTGCAAAAAGCACTTGAAATGTCGGCCGAAAAAGGAATAAGTACGATTGTAGTTGGGCAAAATACTATAGAGGAATGTATCAGAAAAACCAAGATAGAAAATTTAGATGTGCTGTTATCCGGCCCTATTCCGCCTAACCCGTCGGAAATGGTTTTGTCAAATGAGTTGAAAGAAATTCTTTTTTATGGCAAAGCAAATTACGATTACACTATAATTGATACCCCTCCTGCTGGCTTAATTAGCGATTCTATTTACCTGATGAAATACGCTGACATTTCTCTGTTTGTACTCAACACTAAAAATGCCAATAAGCAAATCTTACATTTTGTTGACGAACTGATCGACACAAATAAAACAGCTCATTTTGCTTATATACTAAATGGCGTAAGGCCGCAAAATAAAGTATACTATTACGCCAAATATGGCCGTTCTGGCTATGGATACGGGTATGGTGGCGGGTATGGTTATGGATACGGGTATTCCAAAAAATAAAGCAATTACTTTTTGCACACTCTGATTTTGTGGTAAGAGCCTAATCAAAAATCCATCGTATATTTGAGTCCACTATTTTTCATGAACCAAACAAACAAACGCAAAATAATTAACGATCCTATTTATGGTTTTGTTACCCTTCCCGACGATTTTATTTATGAGCTTATCAACCATCCCTATTTTCAACGATTACGGCGCATTAAGCAATTGGGATTAACCAACCTGGTTTATCCAGGAGCTTTGCATACCCGTTTTCATCATGCAATTGGCGCTATGTACTTGATGACAGAAGCTATCAAGGTTTTGCAATCCAAACAAGTTGAAATTACCGAGGAAGAAACACAGGGTGTAACTATTGCGATCTTATTGCATGATATTGGACACGGGCCATTCTCTCACGCGCTTGAGCACGCTATCGTGCAGGGTGTTAATCACGAAGATATTTCCGAGTTGCTGATGGAGGAGCTTAATAAGCAATATGAGGGCAAGCTTACTTTAGCAATAAAGATTTTCAATAACCAGTATAAAAAGAAATTTCTGCATCAGTTGGTAAGCTCACAACTGGATATGGACAGGCTTGATTACCTACGCAGAGATAGTTTTTTTACAGGCGTATCCGAAGGCGTGATCAGCAGCGACCGCATCATTAAGATGTTGAATGTAAAAAATGATGAGCTGGTGATTGAAGAAAAAGGCATTTACTCTATTGAAAAATTTATTATTGCCAGGCGCCTGATGTATTGGCAAGTTTATCTGCACAAAACTGTCGTTTCAGCCGAAAATATGCTGGTAAATATTTTGGTTCGAGCAAAACAGCTTGCAGCCAAAGGCTTTGATTTATTTGCTACTCCGGCACTTTCTGTATTTTTGAAAAATAATTTCTCTAAAAAAGATTTCTCAGCTAATCCAACATTATTAGAGAATTTTGCCTTGCTTGACGACTACGATATTTTTACTTCAGTAAAAGTTTGGACAAAACACGAAGACAAAATTTTAGCAACACTTTGTGAGAGTCTTGTTAATCGAAAATTATTCAGGATAGAATTAAAAAGAGAAAAAGTTGAGCTTACTTCTAAAAAAGAATTGCTTGAAAAGTGCATGAAGCAATATAAACTTAGCGAAAAAGAAGCCACATTTTTTGTAGTTAACGGAGAGATTGAGAATAGTGCATACAAAACAAATAACTTAAAAATTAATATTTTAATGAATAACGGCAAAGTGATTGACATTGCTGAAGCCGGCGACCAGCTTAATGTAGAAGTATTATCAAAAACTGTAAAAAAATATTTTATTTGTTACCCTAAAAACTTAATGATAAAAAAATGAGCCTGAACCCAAAACGCGCAACCGAATCGCTTACGATAAGCACACAGCATATTTTGCCTAACGACACAAACGCTTTAGGAAATTTTTTTGGCGGAAGATTGTTAGAATGGATGGATACAGCAGCGGCTATTTCTGCACAACGACATTCAAACAGGGTGGTTGTGACAGCAACTGTAAACAACGTATCTTTTAAAGAGCCGATAAAATTAGGAAGTGTCGTTACACTGGAAGCAAAAGTTTCTCGCTCATTCAACTCAAGCATGGAAGTTTTTATTGATGTGTTTGTAGAAGACCTTGTTACCGGGAAAAGACGAAAATGCAACGAGGCCATTTACACTTTTGTAGCCATCGATCAAAATGGTTCGCCATTGCCGGTGCCGGAGCTGATTCCGGAAACAAAAGAAGAAATTGAGCGTTTTGACGGAGCTTTGCGCCGAAAACAATTAGCTTTGATCTTAGCCGGAAAAATGAAACCTCACGAAGCAGTGGAATTACGCGCTTTGTTTGTTTAAGAGTTTTCAGTAAGTTAATATTAGTGTTCATGATGTTTCGTTTCTACATCATAAAACAAGACATAACAGCACATCATCACCAGGCTAAAATTAAATAGCCCCATAGCAATTGCTATAAACAAGTGAAAAATCACGCCAATCAGAACAACATACTTATTCCATTTTTTTGCGAAGATCAACACAGGAAAAAGTGTTTGATACAAAAGCGCAGCCCAGGTAAGCAGTTTAAACAACCATGAAAACTCGCAAACCATGTTCTGCAAATAAGGCATAGAATATTCGTCTATTAACAATATATTTTGCAGAGCCGTTCCTTGCATCCACTCTATACTTTGCCATTTATAAATAGCTGAAATAACATACACAATCAATACCTGCAGCTGGCATAATAAGATAAATGTGCGATCAGATACATTGGTAATTTCATTTATGTATTTGTTTTTTGATCCTTTTCCATCTGAGACAAATGATAAATAAAACAACAACAAACACAAGAGATAATCTCCTCCGGTTAACGTTGAGTAAATTCTGTTTTGCAGATTAATCGTTGTGAAAAACACAACAAAGGTCATTATTCTTGGAAAGAAATTAAATAAGCCTGCAAAAGCAGCAGCCAGTTGAAATGCAATAAAAAACAAATAGCAGTTTTTAAACATATCTGCAGAAAGCAAATTGACGCAAGTAGTTAATGTAAGTTGGCACAAACTTTGCGTGGCTATTAAAGACTGTTGAGGATTATACAGGATTTCAATTACCGGTAATATTTGAAAAAAACTTAATATAATGTACCCAAATAAAAGCTTGCGCAGAAAGTTTGCACGCCTAATTTTTAGCGAAGGTTCTATAAGTGTTTGTATGTAGTTTGAAAAATTCAATCAGGGTAATATATATAATGAGATTGACGATTACCACAATCGGCATCCGTGTATTCAACTAGTAGTTTTATTCGTTCAAAGTTTTTTTTCTGCAGCAATAGTTCCTGAGCAACTTCGTGTTTCAATACTTTATAATAGCCGGAATTTGTATCTCCAAGAATTATCTTTTTTTCTTGAAAGAGTTCCTCATTTTCAAACCATAAATAATGAAGCGTGCTGCTCTGCATTAAAACAATTTTTTGGTTTGCGGTAAACCGGTGCTGTTGGTGAGCTTCCATATATTTTTTAAACGGATTTTGCCATGCACTCCATTGTTTATCTTTCCCTAAATAACTGGCATATACTTTTTTGTTTACCTGTGGTGTGGGTGCAAACAATGCCCAGCCCTGATTAAATAAAGAGCTTATATATACATTCGATTTTTGTTTAAGAGAACCGGGAACCATATTATCAGGCAGCACATATAACAGAGTAAACAATACGTGTATTGCCAAAAACAAGCCAAAAACACTTATTATAAAAAGCCTGAAATATTTCATTTATATTTTGTCATTGCGCGAGAAACGACATAAAAACCTATTTGTTAATCGGTAATTTATTTTTAGCAACAATAGCGCAGGTAAACCTGCTTATACAAACCAGTTCATCTTTATCATTATAAATTTTTATATCCCACACATGTGTTCTGCCACCAATATGCAAAGGCTTGCAAATACCTTTCACTCTGCCGGATGCAACAGCCTTTACGTGATTTGCATTTATTTCTAAGCCCACGCCAATAAATGTTTCTCGATCAACGCACAGTAAAGAGGCTACACTTCCCAATGTTTCAGCCAGCACAACCGACGCACCTCCATGCAAAATGCCAAAAGGCTGAATAGTTCGTTTATCAACGGGCATAGTAGCAATTAAATAATCGTCGCCCAATTCTTCAAATTTTATATTTAAAACTTCGCCAATGTTGCCTGTGTTCATCCAATCAAAGTCCTGCAACGTTGGATTGCCGTACCATATTTTTTTGTCTTGCATAGAGCAAAGATAGTTTTAAAGTTTTTTAATTGAAGATTAAGACAGACTTTTTATCTTTGCTAAAAGATTTAGATGGATACGGAAGTACTTGAAAAGCCTATTGCAAAAAAGAAGATCGAGCAATTGCGCGACCTGATCTTACACAACGACGATGTAAATACGTTTGATTTTGTAATAGAAACTCTTATTTCCGTATGCGGCCATAATCCTTTACAGGCAGAGCAATGTGCTTTTATTGTGCACTACAATGGAAAATGCGGTGTTAAAAAAGGAAGTTTTTCCGATCTTAAACCTATGTGCGAAACGCTTTTAAATAAAGGTTTAAGCGCTACCATCGATTAAGCTGCCCAGGAGCTTATTTTACGTTACCTTTGCGCGATGGAAGTAGAAGTTTTATACGAAGACAATCATTTAATTGCCATTAATAAAAAACCCGGCCAAATTGTGCAGGGGGATAAAACCGGCGATGAGCCACTTTCTGAAAAAGTAAAAACGTTTTTAAAAGAAAAATATAATAAGCCCGGTAATGTTTTTGCCGGGGTTATACATCGTATTGACAGGCCCGTAAGCGGAGTTGTGCTATTTGCCAAAACCAGCAAAGCACTTACGCGTATGAACGAATTGTTCCGTACACGCGATGTAAAAAAAACATATTGGGCTGTGGTAAAAAATAAACCACCTTACGAAAGCGGAACTTTAATCAACTACTTAATCAAAGACGAAAAAAACAATCGTTCAAAAGCATTCTCTGCTGAAAATAAATCTGCATTAAAAGCCGAGCTGGATTATAAAGTTTTAGCTAATACAAATAGTTTCTTTTTGTTAGAGGTTAATCCAACAACCGGAAGGCATCATCAAATACGCGTGCAATTATCCACTATGGGCAGCCCGATTAAAGGTGATGTAAAATATGGTTTCAATCGTGGTAATCAGGATGGATCCATTCATTTACACGCACGTAAAATAAATTTTGAGCACCCTGTTACCAAAGAGAAAATTGAAATCATTGCGCCTCCTCCAAACGAAGTGGTCTGGAATGCCTGTGTGCAAGCGCTTTCTTAAATTATCTAAAACGCCCGACTGATTCCAATCACGCAACGAAACTGAAAGTAATTACTTTCAACATAAGGCAAACGATTAACCAAAAAAGGAAAATCTGCACGGATAGTCAAAGGTTTTACTGTTTGCAACCTGCCCCATTTTTGTATGGTTAATGTAGTTCCAACACCTGCATCAGCCATAATATCTGACAATGCAAATGTTTGCCCCGGATAATTTGAATTTATTACGCCGGCATCACCAAACAAATAAGCGCCAAAAGCCAGGGTTTGTTTAGTTGCTTTTGCAATGAAAGAAAAATATTTGCTAAAGTCTAATTCTCCATTTACAGCTGCGCCGCTTGTGCCTTTATAATTGTAATGATAGTTTCCGTTGGCATCAACTGTTGGTAATAAATATCCCATATAACCGCGCAGGTTTAAGCCGCCACCAGCTGCAAAATTTACGTTGGTTGTATTGTTTCCAAAACTAAATGGCTGAAATATCCCCATGGCACGAGTGTATTTACTATCCATCATATCCTCCGGATTAGCGCCAGCTGCATATAACATAGATTCTGTCGGAACGTTGTTGCCTGTACCATATTGAACAAAAACACGCGTATGTAAGCCTATCTTTCCAAAATACGTTTTATTGATTGCTGTAAGCGTTGCTGCTGAGTAATCATATGCTCCCAGGAAAGGTGCACGCACATTTAGGTTTATAAACCCAACGCCTCTTCTATAACTATAATTTTGATCTATACCAAATGAAGCATAACTGTTCAGTTTTTTTACACTGCTCCATTCGCCGCGATAAATCAGATAATTCAATGAGTTGGTATCATAGCGCTCCATAGCCTTTAACTGCACATAAAAACGTGTTTTTTCATTATTGCTTTTCCTGTCGAAACCGACAAGCGCAGAAGCAAGCCCATCAAGCGATTTAACGGTTGCGTATACACTTGATTTTTTCATAAACTTATCAGTTGCTGTTTTATAGGTAAATAAAAACGACATAGGATCATGGCTATTGACAGAAGCTCTTATTGGCAGAAACGCCTGGCCAATACCGGTATTTAACCAACAGGTAAAATCAAAAATGTTTTTATAATTCATGTAATTACCGTTTACATTTATCCCAACTTTTAACCCATCGTAACCGTTCCACCAAAGCGCGGGACGTAAGTAAGCCTGGTATTTATTCCTGTTTTGGGGATTAGCAATTTTAGAATCGAACATTAAAGCAATCTTATGATGTTCAGAATTGTTAAGCGGATTCACATCCGGCATAACATGTGCAGTATCTATCAATACATTTTTTATCCTGCCATTCGGAACAGTAACTGTTGCCGTGTAGGTTGGCTTTACCTTATCCCAGCCAATCCATCTTGGAAGAATAGTAGCACTTGTTTTCTTTTCATACCAGGTGTTAGGAATGTAAAAGTTTAACTTTTCGTTGCTGTTTGTTTCAACTGTAAAGTCAATCGGCATTTGCATGCGTCCTTTTCGTTTAAACGTGATGGCATATTGGTTATCCACTCCTTTTAGTTTTTTTACTTTCTTTACGGCATAGTCCACTGTTTTAGAGGTCTCCAGCCATTCGTCAAAAAACCAGTTCAGGTTATTATGTGTAAAGTTTGTGATCGATGTCCTGAAATCTTCGGGATATGGATGGCAAAATTTCCACTGATTGAAGTAATTTTGCATTGCCGCTTTAAACACATCATCACCTAATACGTAACGCAAATTATAAAGCATAACAGCTGTCTTGCTATACTCCTGCCAGTAATTACTTGGCTGTAGCCTGGTCACCAAAAAATAATCGCTATGTGTATTCAGGGTATATTCCTCTCCACGTACCGCGCTATTCATGTAATTTGCATAAGCCTGGCTTTCTTTAGTTAAAACACTATCGGTATGATTGCGCACATACGCTCCTTTTACTTTAGGAAATAAATCTTTCGTCCCTTCTATGTTTTCCCAGGTATCGCTGGTATAAAATTGTGTAAAGCCTTCATCCATGAAAGCACGGTAAGTTTCATTGCTGCCAACCATTCCAAAAAACCAATTGTGTGAAATTTCATGGATAAACAAACTCCTGTATCCTGGATCACTTCCATTGTCTAAAGTAAGCATAGGATATTCCATGCCGTCTTTTGCATCAGCTGCCACCATTTTAGGATAGCCATAAGGACCTATGTTTTTAGAGTTTGTTTCGATGATCTTTGCAACATATTCAGCCGCGTTTTGCCAAAGCGAGGCGTGTTGTTCCTGCGCCAAAGCCACACAATGCACATTGCTTGCCGTAACAACCTCTCCGATACGATAAGTAGGGTCAAATGTATAACCTGCATCATGCACATTAATGGCTCTGAATTTCCAGGTTTTATACGTGCCATCCGGTTTTATAATTTCTGATGGGGTAGAATTCCACGCAGTTTTTGCGAAGTTTTTAATATCTAATTTCTGGCGAAGATCTGCCGGCAACATTTCGTTTTCATTTAGCAGAACACCTGTCCCATCGCATATATAATGATTGGGTAAAGAAAGCTCTACATTAAATGTTCCGAAATCTCCATAGAACTCGCGGTCCATATGCTGGTCGGTATCCCAGCCCTGTTTTTTATCGTAAACCGAAATACGTGGGTACCAATGCACCAGGTCGAAATGTTTATAGCCTGATACGCCAAATAATTTCATACGATTACGAATAGTTTCATAATCAAAAAAGGTTTTAAATTTTATTTGGATGCTTGTCGATTCGCCCGGCTTTAATGGAGTTGCAAGCCATACTTTTAAAACTGTGTTATCCAGTTCGGTTTTCAGGTCCTGGCCATCCGATGCGATCTTATCTACTGTTGTTCCTAAACCTCTTTCGCGATACGGACCAAAACTAAGCGGTATTTTATTGTTTTTGTACTGATCTGCCAGATAAGAATTTTTTGTATTGGCATTACTGTATAAATGAAAAAACACAAAAGGTAGCTCATCCGGAGAATTATTGTAATAGGTAAGTGTTTCATCTCCTACTATAACATTGGCCGTATCAATTAGTTTTGCCTTGATAGAATAATCCACATCCTGTTGCCAGTAACCTTCGTAGGGCTTTCTGTTCTTCCAGTAATATTGGTTGGACGCCGATCGGTATTCTCCTGTTTGCCCATGTAAAACAAAAGGCAAAAATACCAGTAAAAAATATTTTTTTATCATGATGCTTAAAGATAAATTATTAAAGAGGGATCTGTTCTTCGTAAAAGCCACCGCTACCTATATAGGTAACCCGTTTTTTGTTGCCTGTTAAAGTTGCTTCATAAAAACGGACACCCGCTTGGGCAATATCATTCATAAAAGTGGGATAGTCGGTCTTGCCTTGCTGGTTGCTGCGTATAGCTTGTATAGTTTCTTCTTGGTTAAATGCCCGGCTTATAGTGCGGTTCATTTCATTGTGGGACTGGAGTACATTCTCTCCATTTGCAAAGCGGTATAAAATAATACTGGTTGCCGTATCTACTGTGTATGATTGCACGCCTATACCTATCAGCTTGCTTACCAATTCAGGATATGATTTTGAAGAAGCATAAATTTGTTTTATTTTTTCTTCCATGATCAAATGATTAAATTCCTTTTACGATGCCATCTTTTTCATTGGCAATAAAGTCAAGGATTTGCTTACGCTCGGGAGTATCAGGGCAATCTATTTCAACCATCTCAACTGCTTTGGTCATATTATAGCCCCGTACAAAAATAATTCGATAAATATCTTCGATATTTTTTATGGTTTCTTTAGAAAAACCACGGCGTGTTAAACCAACAATGTTTACGCCAATATATTGCAATGGCTCGCGCGCCACACGGATAAAGGGCGGCACACTCTTACGAATTTGCGAGCAACCGGCCACAAAACTGTGTGCACCAATGGTTATAAATTGCTGCGCGCCGCTTAAGCCTTCAATAATAGCATAATCTTCTATGCGCACATGACCTGTAATGCCTACATAACCAGCCACAATAACGTGGTTGCCAATTATGCAATCGTGTGCAATATGCGCATAAGCCATAATCAAACAGCTGTCGCCTACGCGGGTTGCCATTTTATCAGCAGTGCCTTTGTTAATGGTAACATACTCGCGTATGGTAGTGTTGTTGCCAATGATGGTAAGACTTGGCTCGCCTTTATATTTTAAATCCTGTGGGATGCCACTGATAACCGCGCCTGGAAATATTTTACAACTTTCTCCAATGCGCGTGCCATCCATCAATACTACATTAGGCCCGATCCAGGTGTTATCTCCAATAATTACATCGGCAGAAATAGTTGTAAAAGGTTCTATCGTTACATTATTGCCAATTTGCGCTTTTGGATGAATGTGTGCAAGTGGTGAGATCATACTTCTTCTGTACTAAAATTAAGCGCTTTGAACTTCAGTTACTTTTTTATCTATTCCGCGCACTTTAACGATCTGCGCCATCATTTCTGCTTCGGCAACTACTTTGTTGCCCACGTAAGCCGCGCCTTTCATATGGCACATGCCCCTGCGTATAGGAGCTGCTAATTCCATTCTGAAAACAACGGTATCGCCCGGAACAACTTTTTGTTTGAATTTAGCGTTCTCTATTTTTACAAAATAGGTTTGGTAGTTTTCAGGATCCGGAACTGTTTTTAAACACAACATGCCACCGGTTTGTGCTAACGCTTCAATGATTAAAACGCCCGGCATTACAGGTTCATCCGGGAAATGCCCCTGGCACCAGAATTCGTTTATGGTAACATTTTTTACACCAACTACATATTCGTTGTTAAGTTCCATAATTTTATCTACCAACAAAAATGGGTAGCGATGCGGCAACACCTTCATAATGTCGTTAGTAGTATACAAGGGAGCTGCAGATAAATCCAGGCGCGGAAGATTTCCTTCGCGTCTTTCTTTTTTAATAAGGTCTTTTATCTTTTTAGCAAATTCTACATTGCCGGCATGTCCCGGACGAGCGGCCAATACGTGTATTTTTAAAGGGCGGCCAACCAAAGCCAGATCTCCCACAATATCCAATAGCTTATGGCGTGCAGGTTCGTTATAGTAATGGAGTTTGGTATTATTTAAAACGCCACGGCCTTTGATCTCCATGGTTTCTTTATGAAATACTTTACGCAGGTGATCTAATTTTTCTTTCGGAACTTCTTTGTCTACCAACACAATGGCATTATCCAGGTCGCCGCCTTTAATTAAATTATGTTCTAACAGCATTTCAAGTTCGTGCAAAAACACAAAGGTTCTGCAACGGGAAATTTCTGATTTAAATTCTTTCAGGTTATACATGCCTGCGTGTTGCGTGCCAAGCACTTCACTATTATAATCAACCATAACTGTTGCACGGAAAGTGTCTTGCGGAACAGCTAGCATCTCAACATGCTTAACAGGATCTTCAAACGATAAATTTTCTTTTAATGTAAAATATTCACGTTCCGCGTTTTGTTCAACAATTTCGGCAGCTTCCAGGGCTTCAATAAATTTAATAGAGCTTCCGTCCATGATAGGCATTTCAGGAGCATCTACTTGTATCAGGCAATTGTCAATCTCTAAGCCACGAAGGGCCGCTAACACATGCTCGGTAGTATAAACGCGGGCACCATTTTGTTCTAAAGTTGTTCCACGGGAAGTATCAACAACTAAATCTGCATCCGCATCAATAGTTGGCTGGCCTTCCAAATCTGTACGCTGAAATTTATACCAATGATTTTCGGGCGCTGGATTAAATGTGATGGTAACTTTTTTTCCGGTATGCAAGCCCACCCCGGTAAGAGATACAGCTTTTTTAATGGTACATTGTTTTTCGCTCATGTCAGCTTTTTATTTAATGCTTAATTGTTTTTCTAATTCGTTTATTTTTTGTGCAAGCTTTGGCAGTTTTCTGAATACTACAAAGCTTCTTTGGAAATCGAGGTATGGCATAGCCGGAGATCCCTGCCAGGCCTCGCCTTCGGTTTTTATGTGGTTACCGATACCTGTTTGCCCGGCAATTTTTACGCCATCGGCAATTTTTAAATGACCAATAATTCCGGCTTGTCCGCCAATCATGCAGTTTTTGCCTACTTTGGTAGACCCTGCAATAGAGGCACTGGCTGCTATAACCGTATTTTCTCCTATTTCAACATTATGGCCAATCTGTATCAGGTTATCAAGCTTAGCACCTTTACGGATAATGGTAGAGCCAAGGGTAGCTCGGTCTATCGTGGTGTTGGCGCCCACTTCTACGTGATCTTCAATGATGACATTGCCAATTTGCGGTATTTTTTTGTAGTTGTTTTCGCTGTTCGGTGCAAAGCCAAAACCATCGGCTCCTATTACAGAACCTGCATGTAATGTACAATTGGAACCAACTACACAATCGCTGTAAATTTTAGAGCCGGCAAAAACAGTTGTATTATCACCTATTTTGGTGTTATCGCCCACAAAAGCATGCGGGTAAATTTTTACGTTATTTCCCAGCACTACATTCTCTCCAACATAGGCAAAAGCAGCTACGTAACAATCATTGCCCAGCTTAGCGCTTTGCGCAATAAAAGAAGGTTGTTCAATGCCTTTTTTATCGTTTTTTACCTGGTTGTACATTTCCAGCAATTGCGCAAAACTGCCATATGCATCTTCTACGCGAATAAGCGTGCAGCTTGATTTTACAGGCCTTTCAAGCACCAGGCTTTTATTTACAATAACAATGGAAGCGTCGGTATCATAGATATATTGGGTGTATTGCGGGTTACCTAAAAAAGATAGTGTTTCCGGTCTTCCTTCTTCAATTTTAGAGAGATTGCTCACAGCCACATCTGCGTTACCTTCAATGGTTCCGTTTAAAAGTGCTGCAATTTGCGTGGCAGAAAATTTCATATGCTGATATTATTGCTTTTAGTTGCCATGATATAGGTTTGTTGTTTTATTTATTTTCATTTCTAAATCAAATCTATCTCAATACATTCCTGTTTTGATAAAATGGCTAATTAAACCTTCAAATTTAAAAAAATTACGGTTGTTTACGCTAAAAAAGCGACTTTTGTACCAAAATAAAATAACAAGACTATGTTCGGAAAATTTGGCGATATGTTGGGGAAGCTTGCAGAGGTGAAGCAAAAAATTGAAGAGATAAAAGCAAAACTTGAAACAACCACCTTAGATGTTACAGGTGCAAGCGGCGATATTAAAATGACGATTAACGGAAATAAAAAAATACAGAAACTGGAAATTTCTCAAGCTCTGCAAAGCGCATCGAAAGAGGAGCTGCAGCAACAATTACTGGAAACCTTTAATAAAGCAGTTGCCGAGGCAGATAAAGTGAATGCTGAAGAAATGAAAAAAGTTGCCGGCGGCATGATTCCTCCGGGCTTGTTTTAAGCTGATCGTTTGTCTACAAATTTTATTGGTTTACGGCTTGTTTCTGGCATTAAAAGTTTTTGCAGTTTACCTGCATCAGTAAAAACAAGATTGGGAGCCACGCGCAATTTTGCCCTGAAAAAATCTTTGATCTCTTTTTCTAATTTTTCTGAGGGAGCTTCACAGCCGATATGTACAAGCAACTCGTCTGTGCCAATTTCATTGGTAAAAACCTCAACCTGGTAATTTTTCACTTCATCCAGCACATCTAAAATTTCATACAAAGCATGCGGATAAATTGTAGTGCCTTTGTATTTTATCATTTGTTTTTTTCTCCCTAAAATAGGGCTTAAACGCACACTTGTCCTTCCACACTTGCATTTTTCGTGGTGGATCTTGCAAATATCACCTGTCTTAAAACGTAGTAACGGCATGGCTTCTACGCCTAATGTAGTTATAACTAATTCGCCGGCTTCGTTGTTTTTTACTTCATTTCCATGTTCATCGATCAACTCTATGTATAACAGATCGGGCTGATGATGCGCTCCCATACCGTGTTCGCATTCTGTAAAGGCAGCAGCCATCTCGCTGGATGCATAGGTTGAGAACAGCTGTAAACTCCAGCTCTCTGTAATTTTTTTACCGAGTTTATTTAAAGAAAGATCTTCATTTCTTATGGGTTCTCCAATGCAAATAGCTTTTTGTATACTTGAGTTTTTATAATCAATTCCGTGTTGTTTGGCATATTCAACCAATTTTAATATAAAAGAAGGAACACAAATGATTACGTTTGGTTTCACCCGGTTAATGGTGTCCCATTGCAATTGCGGTATGCCATTGCCCACACGAATAATGCCGGCACCCAGCTTACGAGCACCTAAAAAGTAAGCAAGCCCAGCCATAAAGCGCTTATCCATCGTGGTCATTAATTGGTATGTATCTGCAGAAGAACCCCCTGTGATTTTAAAAGAATTGCATTCGTTCCATGCTAACCTTTCCAGGTCATTCTCTGTAAGGGCAATGGTAACAGGCTCACCCAGCGTGCCGGATGTGGTGACGTAATCAATTATTTTATCACGTGTCACACAAAAAAAATCGTTGTTATGCTGTTGTATATCTTCTTTAGTGGTAAAAGGGATCTTTTTGAAATCGGAAATGGTTTTGATTTTTTCAGGATGAATGTTGTTTTCAGTAAAAACTTTTTTATAAAAAACAGAATGTGTATTTACATATTCAATGGTTTGAAGCAGCTGTTTTTGCTGATAATTCAGCACTTCATTAGAATCTGCAAAAATAAGTTCAGCCATATTAAAGGTTAAGTTTCGCTATTTGTTTTTGTATCTCCTGCCGCTCTTTATTTGTGGCAATTTCTTTTGTCAGTGCCGTTTTATAATAATCAACCGCCAGTTTTTTATCGCCGGTTTTTTTGTAATAATCTGCAATGATCTGGTAGGTGTAATAGCTGTTGGGATTGCTTTTCAGAAACGCCTGTATTATATCGTCATCAACCTTCAGATCATATTTTGTGTTGGTGCAAAAGCGTATATAGTTTTTTATTTTCTTGAAGAGCAAAAAATCTTTGTACTGTCTTGTTTGAAGAAACGTATCTGCTTCAATAGTGAACTGCTCTTCATTAATTTCTTTGTTTATATTGAGCGAAGGTGCTTCTGCAAAAACCTTATTTAAATCATAACAAATAAATTCCCCCAACTGGAACGGCTGCGTAGAAACCCAAACCAGCCTCTCTTGCGGAGAAAACACAACCGCGTGATGCGCTATTAATTGGTTGATGGCCTTCTCGTTTCCTAAACCAATATCGCGATCATTAATGCCTTTCATATCGCGCAAAATAGCGGCGGCATCTTTATAATTTACGCTTTTATACTGATTTAACAATTGTTCCATCCTGTATTTTCTAAACATGGAAGAACTCTCTACAATATTTTTGTTGTTATTTATATCATTTGCAAACGCTTCACTTTGGTAATGATTAGGGCAAACAAGTTGGTTTCGGTCTTCCTGGTAAAGATTGGTTTTGGTGGGTGTTTTTTCAATGATAAAGCATTTATTGTCTTCTGAAGAAGCAATCAAAATAGATTCTGAAACAAAGGTTTTTCGTTTTTCGGCAATAGCATAAGCTTCTTTTATGTTTTTAGCATATTGCAAAATTTCTTTTGCCAATAACGATATGGGTGTAGCCGCACCTGTTGGTATATCACTCTTTGCTGCGTTTAAAGTAACCGTTAATCCTTTATCATTCATACCTGAAACCACGCCTGTAAAGCCCGCCCAGGTTATGTACATATATTTATAACCGGTTGTTGGTTTTACAAATGCAACGATTTTATTTTTCGCAAATTCATCTCCCGAATAAAAATCAAAACTTCTGCCAACCAACAGTTTCCCTGTCTCAGAGCGGTCATTCCAAACGCCAAAAGAAGTGCATCCAACAGCCATATTTTTATCTTGTAGCGCATGCCCGATATCGTGTGCAGCGTGGTAATTTAATATGCGGTAATACTTAGGCGCCATTTTATCAAACTTATCTGATGCGGAAAGCGACACACCGTAAATCTCCTGCTGATACTCTTCTGTGATATGTTTGGTGAGATTACGGTTAAAGTACGCCACAAAATATTTCAGAAAATTCAGATAAAAATCCGAAGGGATAATTGTTTTGATTTGTGTGATAAAAGCAACCTCCTGCTGCTCGCCCAGTTCTTTGGTAAGCTTGCCGTTTATTACGCCGCGCTCAAAACCATCGCCTTCCAGATACAGCTCCCAAAGCCCGCTTTGGCTCTTTTTAAGCCAGTTGTTCCCTATTTTATAAAAATTTGTGTCGAGCGTTTGGCGTGTAAAATTTAAAGAAGTTTTATCTTTTATGTCGGGTGTTGGCACATAAATACTTGCCAAAAAGTAGATCAAAAAACAAAGCAATAAAATGCCAATTACAAGCAGTGTTTTTTTTGTGAAGCGAAATATGGTTTTTAATGCTGACAAATAAAAAAATAGTTTACCCGCAAATTTACGCTTTTACAGCCACATAAATTTAAATACTGGTTGTATATTCGCAGCCTATGAGTATAATTAAAATTGGTGCTGAAAAACTTACACTTTCAACCTGCAAGCAAATTTTAATAGATAATAAAGCTATTGAAATTGATGCCATTGCATTACAAAAAGTTTATGAGAGTCATTATTTTTTAAAGGAATTTATAAAAGACAAGCTTATTTATGGCGTAAACACAGGCTTTGGGCCTATGGCGCAATATAAAATCAGCCACGACGACCAGATACAGCTACAATATAATTTAATCCGCAGCCACTGCAGCGGAAGCGGAAACCCAATTGCCGAAATTAATGTGCGTGCAACCATGTTGGCGCGTTTAAACATGCTTTTGTTAGGCTACTCGGGCATTCATCCTGAAGCAGTGGTTTTGTTGCAGGAAATGATCAACCGCCATATTTCGCCGGTTATATTTGAGCATGGCGGACTTGGCGCGAGCGGAGACTTAGTGCAGCTTGCGCACCTTGCCCTGGCTATGATTGGCGAAGGAGATGTACATTATAAAGGAAAAATTGTTTCAACAGAAGAAGTTTTTAAAGCAGAAGGGTTAAGCCCCTTGAAAGTACATATCCGCGAAGGGCTGGCCTTGATGAATGGCACATCTGCTATGTGCGGCATGGGCATTATAAATTTAATTAACGCTAAAAACCTTTTGGAAAAAGGCACTCAGGCTTCTGCCATGATCATTGAAATGGTGGAATCTTACGATGATCATTACTCTAATGAATTGAACAGCGTAAAGCTTCATCACGGACAAAATCATGTTGCAAAAAACCTACGCACGCATTTAACTGACAGTCAACTGGTAAAAAAACGCGGCAAGCATTTATACGATCAGCCAACTACAGAAACGGTTGTGAAAGAAAAAGTGCAGGAATATTATTCCATACGCTGTGTGCCGCAAATACTGGGCCCGGTGCATGATACCATTGCTTTTGCAGAAGAAATTATTATTGATGAAATAAATTCGGCAAACGATAACCCGATTGTTGATTACAAAAATAAAAACGTTTTCCATGGGGGGAATTTTCACGGAGATTACCCCGCTATTGAGATGGATAAATTAAAAATTGCCATTACCAAACTTTCTATGCTGGCCGAGAGGCAATTGAACTTTTTAATGAATGATAAAATAAACGGAAAACTGCCCCCGTTTGTAAACCTGGGTACGCTTGGGCTTAACCTGGGCATGCAGGGCACACAGTTTACGGCAACATCTACCGTGGCTGAAAATCAAACCCTTTCAAACCCTATGTATATACACAGCATCCCTTCTAATAACGATAACCAGGATATTGTGAGTATGGGCTCAAATGCCGCGCTAATGGCTCAAAAGGTTATTAATAATACGTATGAGGTTTTGGCTATCGAATTTATGAGCATCATCCAGGCCATCGATTATTTAAAATGCGAGGACAAATTATCTGCCGTTTCTAAAAAACTGTATAAAGAAATGCGGGCTTTAGTTCCGGTCTTTGATCAGGATTCGATACAATATGTTCGCCAGCAGAAAATCATCTCTTATTTAAAACAAGTAATTTAGAATTGCCCTGTTAAAATACTAAACGTTTCGGCGACTCAAAAAATTATCTTTTTCTTAAAGAAAGTTAATTACATTTACCCTAAAAATTTTAAAAAACTATCTATGAAAAGTAAATTAATCACAGGCTGCCTAATGTTGGCGTCTGTTGTGGGTTTGGCTCAGGTTCAGGTAAGTAACGGGCCTAATTTAGCCAACGACAAAAACAGCAAAATGAATCGTATGCTTGGCGGTGACGATAACAGTTTTTATTGCTACCGTGTAAGAAGCAAAGGAAAAGGGACCTCTTTTATCGTTGAAAAATATGATAAAGTTTCTCTAAAGCCTGTGTTTTCTAAGGAAATGAACGTGGAAGATGAAAAGAAAACAAAAATTGAAGATGTAGAGTATGCAAAAGGAAACGTATTTGTTTTCAGAAGGCAATATGATAAAGCCGGTGATAAAATGACCTTGTTTTTCCAAACCGTATCTTCTGATGGAAAGGTAGATCCTACATTAAAAGAAGTTGTTACGATTAACTCGGACCACTATGAATTTGTAGATTTTGATATTTACCCCAGTCCTGCACAAAACAAATTTTTAATAAAAGCAGCACACAAAGCAAATAAAACAGATACTTATACAACTGATCTTATCTTAATGGATGCGGTTAGTATGAAAAAAGTATGGACAAAAACCATTAACCAACGTCTGTCATCTGATGCAGATAACCTTTGGATGGCAGCATTCTCTTCTCTAAAAAATAAAGAGCTTGATTTTGCCGGGATTTACTTAGACGAAACCGATAACGTATTTTACGCATACAGCGAAAAACAACTTGATGCCAATGGAAAAAACGCGGGCTATCTTTTCAAAATGGGCATTTTGCTTGCAAAAGATAACCAGCCAACCGTTGTTGATTTGCCTTTTGACGATAAATATTATGTAAAAGATGTTCAGTTTATGAAAGCAAACAACGGTAACGTGGTGCTTGGTGGTTTTCTGAAAGACGTAATTGAGCGCACCGGAAAAGACGAAACCAAAGCAGGTATTTTTAATTTTTCCATTAATCCGCAAACAAAGACAGTTGTATCAAAAACAGTTAAATTTTTTGACCAACATTTAATGGAATCTTTGGAAGCCGTTAAAAAAAGCGGCAAACAAAAAGACTTTAAATATCGCATGGATTACATTTTACCGGTAGGTAAAGACGTTTATTATGTAGGCGAAATGTACCAACGTTATTCGTCAAGTACCTTTGGCGGATCAGGTGCTGGCGTAGCTATGAGCATGATGAGCAATTCAAAGGTAGAATATACTATCCAGTATATGGATTACATCGTAGCTAAACTAAATGCAAGCGGACAGTTTGAATGGATTACCAACGTACCTTTCCGTACACACCTTGTACAAAGCAGCTTACCCCCTCCAATGTATAAACAATACTTTGCTTACGCTACCAACAAAGGCGTTTATATTTTAAATGATGAACACGCGAAGAACCTGGAGATTTATAAAAAACCTGGTTTTGCACCAAAAATGTTCAAAGATTTTACTGGTGTTCACGGTAGTAACTTTGTATGCCAAATGGTTTCTTTAACCGACGGAAAACTAACTCGTACTCTTCTTTTCAACAACAAAACCTACTGCTTTGCACCAATTCAGGAAAAAAACCCTCAATTCCGCCCGCCGGTTGATTGCGAAATATTTGTTCCAAGCAAAAACAATGAACTGTTTATTTACACAGAAAATAAAGGTTTAGACCGTTTTGCTAAATTGAAACTGGATTAAACCTTCGGTAATCAAAATTAAAACCCTGCTTGAATTATTAACAATTCAGGCAGGGTTTTTCTTTTTAATAAAACCCATCTTAGTTTTTAAGGAATGGCATTTTCTTTTTAAATTCGCAGATTGCTTTATGTTAAATTAACATCGGCTTTTACTATTCTAAAAAGAATAAATCATATATGAAATTTGCATTAATTACAGGTGGTTCTCGTGGTATTGGCAAAGCCGTTTGCCTGAAACTGGCTGATATGGGCTACAATATCCTGGTTAATTACCAATCTAACGAAGAAGAAGCTAAAAAAACCGCTGCTCTTATAGAAGAAAAAGGAGTTACGGCACAATTATTGAAATATGACGTATCTAAAGAAACAGAAGTAAACGAAACTTTAGCTGCGTGGATGGAAGCCAATAAAGACAAGGCCATCGAAGTTTTAGTAAACAATGCCGGCATCCGCAAAGATAATTTGCTGATGTGGATGAGCAACGACGAGTGGCATAAGGTTATGGACATTGCCGTTGACGGATTTTTCTACACCACACGTCTTATTATAAAAGATATGCTGGTTAAAAAATACGGGCGCGTAATCAACATCACTTCACTTTCAGGCTTAAAAGGCCTGCCTGGGCAAACCAATTATTCTGCTTCAAAGGCTGCTGTAATTGGCGCTACCAAAGCTTTAGCACAAGAGGTTGGCCGCAGGGGAATTACCGTAAATGCAGTTGCGCCAGGCTTTATCAAAACCGATATGACCGAAGGCATCAACGAAAAAGATTTTAAACAACTGATACCTGTTGCGCGTTTTGGCGAAGTAGACGAAGTGGCCGATGTAGTGGCCTTTTTAGCATCACCTAAAGCATCGTATGTTACTGCACAGGTAATATCAGTAAACGGAGGATTATATTCTTAGAAAATGAAAAGGGTCGTTATAACAGGTATGGGGATTTGGTCTTGCCTGGGCATTAGCCTGGAGGAAGTAACCAATTCATTGCGCCAGGGAAAATCAGGGATCGTGTTTGATGCTCCCCGCAAACCTTTAGGTTATCGTTCTGCGCTTACCGGCACTGTTCCAACTCCCGAATTAAAAGGATTATTAGACAGAAGGGCCCGCGTACAAATGTCGGAAGAGGCTGAATATGCTTACATGAGCACAGTCCAGGCATTGAAACAGGCTAAAATGGATCCGGATTATATCGCTCAGAACGAAGTAGGTATTCTATTCGGAAACGACTCTTCCGCAAAAGCCGTTATTCAAAGTGCCGATCTGGCCCGCTTAAAAAAAGACAATACATTAATTGGTTCGGGTTCTATTTTTCAATCGATGAATTGCACCATTACTATGAACTTATCTACCATTTTTAAGCTTCGGGGCGTAAACTTTACCATCAGCGCGGCCTGCGCCAGCGGCTCACATGCCGTAGGAATGGCTTATTTAATGGTAAAATGGGGCTTGCAAAAAGCAGTCATTTGTGGTGGTGGACAAGAGCTTAACCCCTACACTTTTGGTAGTTTCGACGCATTAAGCGCTTTCTCTATACGTGAAAACGAACCAACTAAGGCATCCCGCCCCTTTGATAAAGACCGCGACGGGCTTGTTCCCGGTGGTGGAGCGGCTACCCTGATTTTAGAAGATTATGATGAAGCGGTAAAAAGAGGTGCGCCGATTTTGGCTGAAATAATCGGTTACGGGTTTTCATCTAATGGCGATCATATTTCAAATTCCAGCCCGGAAGGACAAATCCGTTCGCTGCAACATGCTTTAAAAGATGCCTCTATTTTAGCCAAAGAAGTTGATTACATAAATGCGCATGCGACCTCTACCCAGGGCGGAGATACAGCCGAAGCCATTGCCATTGATACCGTCTTTGGAGAAACCAAGCCTGTTGTAAGCTCCACCAAATCTATGACGGGGCATGAATGCTGGATGGCAGGCGCCAGCGAAATTGTGTATTCTACCTTAATGATGCAGAATGATTTTGCAGCTCCCAACATCAATTTTGAAAATCCGGATGAGGCTTCTGCCAAATTAAATATCGCCACAAGCGCTGTAAATAAAAAAATAGATGTATTTTTAAGCAACTCTTTTGGGTTTGGAGGCACAAATTCAACCCTTATAGTTAAAAAAGTTTAACATATATTTGTCCTCAATATGACGAAAGAAGAAATTATAGAAAGAACAAACCAGTTTTTAGTAGATGAATTTGAAGTAGATGCTGCAAAAATAACTCCGGATGCCAATCTTAAAGAAACTCTTGATTTAGATAGCTTAGATTACGTTGATTTAGTAGTTATTATTGAAAGCAATTTTGGATTTAAAGTAGTAGGTGAAGATTTTATAGGTATACAAACTTTCCAGCAGTTTTACGATTATTGCTACGCAAAAGTAGAACAAAAAGCAAGCGTTTAACCCTTTCATGCAACAACAAAAATGGCAAGGCAAAAGTGCAGGTGGTGTACTTGGCTATAAAATTTTTGTTTTTACATTAACCAAATTCGGCCTCGGTTCTGCGTATTTTCTCCTGAGGTTTATCTCTTTTTTTTATTTCCTGTTCTCAAAATCCAAAAAGGATGTTTATCGATATTTCAGGAACATTCATCAATATTCCCGTTTTAAATCCATCATTAGCATTTATAAAAACTATTACATTTTTGGCCAAACCCTAATAGACAAATTTGCTATTCTATCCAACATAAAAGCAGATTTTACTGTTTATCGCGAGGGGCAGGAAAACCTGGTGAACATTCACAATCAGAAACAGGGCTGCCTGCTGATTAGCGCCCACATGGGCAATTGGGAGGTGGCGGGCCAGTTGCTTAACCTGTATAATGATCTGAAATTCAATATGCTGGTTTACGATAACGAAGTAGCGCAAATGAAAAACTACATTGACAGTATACTGGTTGAAAAACGCATTAATTTAATCGAGATTCGCGACAACGATATCAGCTACCTGGTAGAGCTGCACAAAGCCTTTAGTAAACAGGAATGGCTGGTTATGCATGGCGACCGATTCAGAGACGGCGCACCTTTTATAGAGAAAATATTTCTTGGAAAAAAAGCCAAATTTCCCGCCGGCCCGTTTATTTTAGCAGCAAAATTCGGTGTCCCGGTTTTATTTTCATTCTGTTTTAAAGAGAACAACAAGGTATATCAGCTGTACGCAAAGCCCGGCATTCAGCTTACCAAATCACGAAACGAAGAAGAAACACAGGCAGCCATAAAATTGATTTCCGACGCATATATAAAAACTTTAGAAGAGATGGTTAAAAAATATCCGCTACAATGGTTTAATTTTTACGATTTTTGGGAGAAATAATACTATGGAGTTTTTAGTTGATAAGCAACATATTACCGATTACATCCCACAAAAACCACCCATTGTAATGGTGGATGCCATCATTAGTTGCGATGATACAAGCATAACTACCCAACTTGAAATCTTAGCAGACAATATTTTCGTACAGAATGCTTTTTTACAGGAGCCGGGCGTTATAGAAAACATGGCTCAAACAGCAGCAGCTAAAGCCGGTTATGAAGCAAAAAAACAAAATGCCGAACCTTTTCTTGGATTCATCGGAGCTATAAAAGATTTGAAAATTTTTGCGCTTCCAAAAGTGGGCGATATACTTACAACAACTGTAACCGTAAAAATGGATGTGATGGGAATTACCTTAATTGGCGCGGCTTCCCAATGCGGCGATACTAAAATTGCCGAGTGTGAAATGAAAATTGTAATTCAAAAAACCGCTGATGTCCCACTCTAAAAAAATAACAAGCACTA